>PPYF01660193.1_pt1 | contig 507681 bp, 490 predicted proteins | sample 1559871 | NCBI WGS metagenome assembly PPYF01 (sample SAMN08240021, study PRJNA423297) | Human gut metagenome, whole genome shotgun sequencing project. | reverse complement strand
TGTAATTAATCAAAAACATAATATTGCAGGTAAAACTGGGGATAGCATTAATTTAAATATTACGATTCCTGAAAATTATAGCTTGGCAAAGGAAAGTACATTACCAACAAGTTATACCTTTAAAGTTAGTGATAATAAGCCTCTTGTAATTCATTTAATTCATCAAAAAGAAGCTTTATCAGATGATACTAGAATAATTAGCCGTAAAGTAATTATTACTGATCCAAATGGTAAAATTGATCCTAAGTCAGTAACACAAAGTGTTACATTTAATAGAAGCGATACCTTAGATAAGGTAACTAATCAACATATTTATGGCAGATGGAATACGAAACAACAAATTTTACCAACGATTGCTTTGCCAGTATTTGCTGGATATACACCATCTGGAAAAGTAAATGAAATTAATGTAACAGCTGATAGTCATAATCCTGCTGACATTAATATTAGTTACACTGCTGATAAACAAAACAGTTCTTATAAATTTGTTGATGATAATGAAAAGGGAGCTGATGTTGGTACAAGTCATCCAGTTTCTGGAACCACTGATGAGATGGTTGACTTAACTCAATCAATAAAGGATTTAGTTCCAAGTAATTACGATTTAGTTCCAGATCAGAAAATGAGTTATACCTTTAAGGCTAGTGATAACGATCCACTTATAATTCATTTAACTCATCATATTAGTAAGGTAGTTAATGATCCTAGCTTAACTAAGACGGTTCGTCGCACCATTTTGATTACTAATATCAATGGTAAAGTTGATAAAACTGTTCAGGAACACACATTTACCCGGACTGGTAAGAAAGATATGGTTACGGAAATTATTAAATACGGACCATGGTCAGAAAATGGTAAGTATACTTTTGCTGCAATACCGGTGAAGGCAATTGAAGGATATGCAATTAATGGATCTGTTCCTGAAGTTGTAGTAACACCTGAAACAATGGACTCAATAATCAATATTGGCTATGTTGCGAATGGCCAAACAAGTTACTATCAATTTATCGACGATGATTCTCAAGCCGGAGATCCTGTAATTAATCAAAAACATAATATTGCAGGTAAAACCGGTGAAACTATTAAGTTAAATATTTCAATTCCTGAAAATTATGATTTAGTAAAAGGCAACAGTGTACCAACTACTTATACTTTCACGGCAGAGGATAATAAACCAATTGTGATTCACTTAGTTCATCAGATTAGTGCAGTGACTGATGATACTAGCTTAACTAAGTTAGTTCGTCGTACGATTTTGATTACTAATATTGATGGCAAAGTTGATAGAGCTATTCAAGAGCATACATTTACTCGGACTGGAAAGAAAGACATGGTTACTGGAAATATTAGCTATGGTCTGTGGTCAGAAAATGGTAAATATACCTTTGCTGGTATTCCAATTAAAGAAATCGCAGGATATGCAATTAATGGTTCAGCTCCTGAAGTTGTAGTAACACCGGAAACAAAAGATTCAACAATTAATATTAGTTACCTTGCAAATGGCCAAACAAGTTACTATCAATTTATCGACGATGATTCTCAAGCCGGAGATCCTGTAATTAATCAAAAGCATCCTATTGCAGGTAAGACCGATGAAACTATTAAGTTAAATATTTCGATTCCTGAAAATTATAGCTTAATAGAAGGTTCTGTTTTACCAACAAGTTATACATTTGAATCAGGTAATAAACCAATTATTATTCATTTGATTCATCAAAAGGAAAGTTTGCCGAATGATACCAAAACTATTTCTCGTAAAGTAACGATTATTGATCCTGACGGTAAAGTTGATTCTAAATCAACAACACAAAGTGTCACATTCAGTAGAAACGATATTTTAGACAAGGTAACTAATAAGCATATCTATGGTAAATGGAATGAAGCTCAGCAAACTTTACCTTCAATTGACTTACCAAGTTTTAACGGATATACACCAACGGGTGAAGTGACTGCAGCTGAAGTAACAACTAATAGTGGTGATATAGCAGATATTAATATTAGTTATGTACCTAACGAGCAAACTAGTTATTATGAATTTGTAGATGATGACAACCATGAAAGTCTTATTGCTCCAGCTACTGTAATTTCAGGCAGGACCGGAGAGACTATTAAATTAAATATTGTTACACCTAATGGTTACGCATTAGCCAAAGACGTCACGTTGCCACGAAGTTATAGATTTAAAGCTACTAACAACGAACCAATTATTATTCATTTAGTTCATCATATGAGCAAAGTAACTAATGATCCAAAATTGACTAAAGTAATTACTAGGACAATTAATGTAATCAATCCAGATGGGACTACTGATTCTATTGTTCAAACAGTTCGATTTGTTCAAACAGCTACAAAAGATGATGTTACAAATAGTGTTTCGTATATGAATGATTGGAAGAATGTTGGTGCAGAGAGTTTTGCTGAATACAATGTGCCTGAAATTGCAGGTTACACTTCAAGCAAAACTAAGGTAGAAAAATTAACACCGAAATTTGGTGATCAAAATGTAATTGTCAATATTGACTACATTAAAAAGAGCCAGATAAACCCTGTTAAGCCTGTCAAGCCAATAGTAACGCCAATTGAAAAAGATAATAAAGAACAATCCGCTAACAAGCAGCAAACAGTAACTGCTGAGCCAAATTCTAAGCCCAAAGTAACCCAAGAAATCAAGCAACCTGTTTCTAAGCCTAATAAAACTAATGGTAAAATTCTTGAAAGAAAAGACAGACAAACATACAAGTTTCAAGGGCAGACAGTAACTATGAAGAAAGTGGTTAATGCTAAAGAAGCAGGACATATTAATAAGATAAAGGCTAAAAAGGCAGCTTTGCCACAAACCGGTAATGATGAAGCAAAAACTACAGCTATAATCGCTTCTGGGTTAGCAGTTGATTTAAGTTTGATAGGTTTAGCTGGATTAAAAAAGAAAAGATCTAATTAATAGATATTTTGAATTTTATAAAAAGAGGCAAAATAATAATGTTATCAAGAAATAATAATCGTTTTAATGAACTTAAAGAAATAAGTCCTCGTTATTCAATTCGCAAGTTTACTGTCGGAGCAGCTTCTGTTCTTATAGGGATGTCAATTTTCGGACTAAATTCTCAAACAGCTCGAGCAGACAGTATTAATGAAAATGATACAAATAAACAAAATCCTGCTATTGAGCAGAAATCAGACAAAGCTCTAACAGCTACACCGGCAAGTGATATTAAAAATGTGGTTGTAACTGCTAAGAATGTAGATGCACAAAATCAAGTACCGGCTGAAACCTCAAATGGTAATACAAGCAGTAAACAAAACACAATTAATACTAATAAAGAAAACAGCCAACGTGCTGAACTACAAATAGAAAACACTAGAAAAGTTGTTGCAGCAAACAAAGAAGAATCTACACAAGATACAACTGCTATTCAAAATCAAGCCAAACCAGTTGCAAAAGAAAACTATAGTGTTATACAGCATGATGTGATTGCTAATAACGGAAATACACCACATGATAGTGGTTACGTTCAGTTAAATTTAGGATTACAAATAAAGAATACTAAGAACATTAATCCTGGTGATTATATTGATATTGACTTAGGATTACCATTACAATCTGGACAACAAAAAACATATAGTGATGGTTTAGCAGAGAAAAATACACCAGTAACCATTAAAGACAATGCAGGAAAGACGGATACAATAGGGAGTATTGCGACAGTAGGAAATATTCCTAACGAATTTTACCAGTTAAGTTTTAATGACCATATTCAAAAATATGGTACCGTACTTCTTAATCTTGATTTAAAGCAATATTCTTTAATTCAGCGTGCTATTAGTACGGTCGGTTATTCTCATGAAAAGAATGGTCCAACCAGTTATAGTGCTCAAGATGATTTAGTTATTGGTGATGGTGCTTATAAGCTTACTTCTGGACTAAGCGTTCCTGTTAAATACATTCCGCAAGAAAGTAATGGTTCAGTTATTCAACGTGTTGGAGAAAATACTTGGATTCAAGGAAGAAGTACTGGCAAAAATTCTAGAGTATGGACTGTTTATCCTGATGGCTCATTTACTGTAAACGATAAATCTGCACTTGGATTAGATGGAATTGTATATTTTTCTAAGAATTTTGGCAATAGTGCTACAGTAACTGTTTATACCTTAAGTAACAATCCTTACTTTGATTCTAATTATGCAAGCGACGATGATATTAAGGAACAGATTGAAAGTGCTTTTGCACAGTTAAAGTCAACTAACAATTTAGATCAAATTGCTCAAGATAATTCAAATGTTGGTTTTAGTATAAATAAAATACCAGAAAATGATATTTCAATTGCTGTTACCCATAATGATAATTCCGAAAAAGCGTATAGCACAGTTATGAGGGCTGATGGGTCAAAATACTCAGGGGATCAATTAATGCTCTCACGTACATATCACATTACTGTTAATGGAGCTAAGTTAGGCCAAATATATTCTTTACCAATTTCTTTTGTTTCTGAAATTACTAAATCTGGTGTTAATGTCTCAAAGCCAGCTAATATTACTAAGCCAGAACAAGATAAGATACAAACTTATCAAGATTCAAACAAATATGAAGTACTTAATAATGATTTAAATAATGCTTATCCTATTTTATATAAAGGGATTATGATTGATAATCCTGGGCTGATGAACTTTATGAAGAATAATCTTGCTACTTGGATTGATGTGAAAAATGATGAAGATCCTAGTGATGAGTTGTTAGGCCCTGCAGCGTATACTCTTAATGTATCTGTTGTAAATCAACCAACTAACTTAAAACCGCAAAATATTGCAAATGGCAATTCTTCTTCAGGACAACAGTTAGATCAAACTATTCTTGTTGTTTTCCAGGATTTAGATGAAAATAACAAAAATATCTTAAGTAAAGATTTAACTGGATTAAGTGGAGCTGATGCTGGATATTCAACTGCAAATGATATCAAAGCTCTAGAAAATCAACATTATGAATTAGTTAGTGATGATACTAACGGTCGAAATCTTAAATTTGGTAATCAAGAACAAGTATTTTATGTCAAATTTAGACATGTTTTAAAGAAAGAAAAACAAGAAAATAAGAGCGTTTCTAGAAATATTACTTATGTTGATGATAAAGGAAATCCTGTTAAAGGCTCACCTGATGGCAAAGCTAGCTATGTACAAAGTGCAAGCTTTGTTCGTTTTCCAGTGAAAGATTTAGTCACTGGTGTTGTCGGCTATAGTATTAATAATGATGGTGCTATTGATACTCAGGATGGTACTCATGCATGGAAAGCAATTGGTAGTAATTATTTTGAAAAAGTAATTTCAAAAGATCCTGCATCATTAGGGTTTGAGCATGTTAACTATGCTGTTATTCCAGAGAAAACAGTAGATGCAAATACTAAAGATCAAGAGATCCAAGTTATTTATAGTGGTACTACTAAGAACCCTGACAAGCCGAGTGAACCAAATAAGCCGGACAAGCCAAGTAAACCAAGTAAACCGACTAAACCGGAAACACCAAATAAACCCGACAAGCCGAGTGAACCAAGTAAGCCAGATAAACCAGAAACACCAAATAAGCCGGACAAGCCGAGTGAACCAAGTAAGCCGACTAAACCGGAAACACCAAATAAACCCGACAAGCCGAGTGAACCAAGTCAACCAACTAAACCTAATAAACCAGAAGTGCCGAATAAGTCTGACAAGTCGAATGAATCAAGCAAGCCTGATAAAACAAGTGATGTCAAGCCAACAGAATCTGTAAAATTGATTCATCAAACAACAGCAGATACTTCAAAGAACCAAAGTGAATCAATTAAGGAAGAAAATTTATCAAAACCAAAGGCTGTTTTAGATAAGACAAGTTTTTCACCTTTGGCTAGAAGAAATAGTCCTTTAGTCAATGAGAAAACTAACATTCTTGAATCCTCAAAAGATTCAACTAAGACTACTAAAAATAGAACAGTAAATTCAAGTAAAGAATTGCCACAAACAAGTAGTAACACTCAACAATCAATTAATGATGAAGTGATTGGTTCTGTGGCTTTATCAATAGGATTAATTGGTTTAGCCGGTGTTAAGAAGAGAAAAAATGCAAGATAAACTACACTAAAGAGAAAAGAGACCGACTTTAAGTCAGTCCCTTTTTCTTTTGTGAGTGCTAAAATTAAACTATAAGATACTTTTTATTTATATATAGAGGTTAAAGATGGATGATAAGTTTAATCAGAATGAAAATATAGATGAACATGTGGTGGTCGATGCAAATCATCCTGGATATGGTTTTACCGAAGAAAAACTCTTAAAAACAATTACGCAAACTGTTCATTATGTAGGGGCTGCTAGCCGAAATCCTCAAGATAATGTGACGAGGGTAAGTTTTAGTCGTGTCTATATCGTTAATAAAAAAAGTGGCAAAGTAATTGAGGATCGTGGCTTTCAGCCAAAAGAAAAGAGCATGCAATTAATTGGTACTCCAACACTTCCAGGCTATATTCCTGATCGAGTAGTAGTTGGCGGAGAAAAGGTAACACCTAATGATTTAAATAAAGAATATATAGTTACTTTTAAACTCAATATGAAACCAACTAATACAATGCAAAAAGCAAAAATCCGGTACGTGGATCTAACTACTAATAATCAATTATTAACCGAAGATACTGTTTCGGGTTTAGCAAATACACCAATTAATTATGATCCTCAATTTAAAATCAAGCACTTTGAAGAACAAGGTTATAAGCTAGTGGCTAATGGCTTTAATCATAACGGAGATGTGCAATTTTTTGGAAGTTCAAATGATTACTGTCCAATTTTTATTATCACTTTTATATCTGCTGTTGAAGCTGTAAACATAAATAATCCTGTAGACTGGGTTGATCCATCTTTATATCACAGAAAGAGTAAGCTGATTGTTAATTTTGAGGGATGCCCGAATCCGCCAAAGACAGTCATTCAAACAATTAACTGGTTTCGAACAATTACAGTTAATAATATAGTCAAAAAAATAATTCCTAATGGTGTTTATGATAAAACTTGGCGTGCGGATGAGGAAAGATATCAAGAAGTTAAAATTCCCATAGTTCAGGGATATCATGCAGATTTAGATGTCATTAATCAAAAATCTGTAACTTTAGATGATCAAACCATTACAGTTCAATACCACCCTAATGGTCATTTGATTCCAGTTGATGAAGCGGGAGCTGCTATTCAAGGTGCACCAACGCCTCAATTTGAATCGGACTCTAATGATGCAAGTAAAGTTAAAAATGATCAAAATGTGCCGAAAGTAAGCGGCTATCAAGCAACTTTAGCTACAGTAACTCCAGCAAATCCAGGACAAGATTTAACTGTAGTCTATGAAAAGATAAACAATAATGACGATACTTTATATATTAATCTAAATCACGATCATGAATCAGATTCTCAAGCTGCAATAGATCATGAAAATGTAGATCAACAAACTGATTTGACAGATAATAGCAAAATTGTTCAAACAGCAATTATTAATTTTATCGATATAGATGATCATGGTCACTCTATTACTTCTTCCGGAAAACTTTCTGGGCGCGTTGGTGATTCAATTAATGATTTATATAGTACTGAAATTCCATTGAAAGTATTGAAAGAGCAAGGATATAGGGTTGTATTTGATGACTTTAACGAAAATAGTGAAAGACAATACTTTAAAGAAAGTGTTCTACCTCAGATATTTACTATTGGATTAAGTAAAAAATCAAGCGATAATCAAGAAAGTTCAGATCTAGATGAAGAATATGAAAAATTACGTCAAACAAGAGAGCAGTTTAAGCAAATAAAGCCAACAATTATGGATAGTTCTGACGAATTGAATTCTTCGCAAACCGTTAATAAACTCATTGATATTATTACGGGGTTATTAACTTTGATATTTATGCTTAGTAAAGGTAATAAAAAATAAAAGATTATAGATCTATATAATTAATTTTGCATTTCCTTGCAAGATTTTATTAAAAAGCGCATATTTTAATTATAGATTTTAAAAATAGAAGGTAAGTTAATGCTTAAAAATATTATCTTTGATTTTGGAAATGTCATCATGAATTATAATCCCGATGAAATTTTGAATCATTATGAGTTAAGTCCAGCAGACCACGATTTATTGAGAAAGACAATTTTTGAATCTAAAGAGTGGAGCGAGATTGATGCTGGCAAGATTACGGAAAAAGAGGCAACTGAAATATTTATAGATCGTGTTCCCGACCAATTAAAAAGCAAGGTTAAACAAATTATGGCAACTTGGCCAGAAAATGTTGATTTCTATGAACCAGTTTTTAACTACATGGAAAAATTGCGTCAAGATGGTTATAAGATCTATGGTTTGTCTAACACAGGGATGCAATTTGCTAATTTTGTTAAGAACTCTGAAATGGGGAATTATTTCGATGGTTATGTTTTCTCTGCTCAAGAGAAGTTAATGAAGCCAGATAGAAGGATTTATGAGAAATTAATTGCTCGGTATATTTTAAAGCCAGAAGAAAGTTTATTTATTGATGATTTGAAAGCAAACACTGATGCAGCAAAAAAATTAGGTATGCAAGCTTTTACTTTTAAAATTGACAAGCTAGGTGAGTTACAAGACTATATTGCTAGTCATTAATTTTAAGTATAAAAATTTTTCAGGTGAATAAGAAATGAAGACAAATGATCAAATTGCAAATTGGGCGATGGACTTACAAAGTTTGGCTCAAGCTGGATTAAGATATGGACATGATGTTTTTGATCGAGAACGTTACGAAGAAATTCGTCGTATTGCTGGCGAGATGATGTCAGCTAGAACTGGAATTCCGGAAGAGAAACTTAAGACTCTTTTTTTAGGTGATGAAGGTTATCAAACTCCCAAAATTGATACACGAGCTGCAATTTTTAAAGATAATAGAATATTGCTTGTTCGTGAAAAAAAGACACAGGAGTGGTCATTGCCTGGTGGCTGGAATGATTATGATCAAACTACTGCTCAAAATTGCGTTAAAGAAGCTCGTGAAGAAGCGGGAAGAATAGTAGAACCGATTAAGATTATTGCAGTGCAAGATCGGAATCATCATAATAAGCCTGTTATTGCGACTAATATTACGAAAATATTTTATTTATGTAAGGAAATTAGTGGAAAGTTTACGCCAAATGATGAAACGGATGCATGTGATTATTTTAATTTAGATAATTTACCTAAACTTTCACTTGGACGAAATACTAAAGAACAAATTGCAATGTGTTTTGATGCAAATAATGATCCTGACTGGGATACTAAATTTGAATAAGATCAATAAAATAGCTCCAAGAAATATTGCTTGGGGCGTTTTTTTATGCAAATATAATAGCCACATTTTGGTAAAGAATGAATGTCCTTATCAGAATGTGGCTTTCGTATTTTATAGTGGTTGAATAGTTTGATAATAAAGTTAGTAAAAAATAGCTTAGGTTGTTTTTTGTTGCATGTTAGGTATAATTTTTAACCACTTAGTCAAATTTCATTGAAAAGCATCTATATGATAGTAAAATTAAATTCAAATAAGATTAGTTAATGAATAATAAAAAGAGGTATATAAAATGTTTTTCAATAAAAATGACGAAACTAAAGATAAAGTTGTTGATGAAGTTTTAAGCAGTGATAGTTTTAATAATTTGAATCTTGATTTAATTGATCTTGATCTTAAAGTTGAAACTGGTAATAAGTTTGAAGTTCACTATTGTGGATCTGAAGATGAAAAGCCGAGCGTTGAGCTTAAAGATGATACACTTGAAATTGAAGAACCGAGAGTAGAGCGTAAGCACGGAAAGTTTTGGAGAAAAGATTTTATTGAAGTAAATATAGTTAGTCAAAGCGATAGTGGTGCTTTAGTTGTTACAGTTCCTGATGGTCATCAATTAGGTGCGGTAAAAGTTTCTTCAGTAAGTGGTGATACAGATTTTAAGAGTTTAAATCTTGATTCTTTAGTTATCTCTGTTGTAAGCGGAGATGTAAGTCTAAGAACAGTACAAACTGACGAAGTTAAATTAACCACAACCTCTGGAGATATTGATCTCAAAGAAGTTACAGTAAAACAAGGAAAAGCCCAACTAGTAAGTGGCGATTTCACACTGAAAAATAGTTTAGTCCTTGATCAATTTAAGGCTTCAACTACTTCGGGCGATAACTTAGTTGAAGATGTAAAAGCTGCTCAATATCAACTAAGTACTTTAAGTGGAGATAATTCGTTATTCGGAAAAAATGAAGCAGCTGCCGAAGGAGATAGTACAAATAATGCTGGTACTATTATTTTAAGTACTTTATCTGGTGATAATACGGTTAAGTAATTTAGTTGAAAAGAAACTGGCTGATCATTGAAGATTTAAAAAATGGTTTATTTTTAAATAATGAATATTGAATAAGCAAAAAACAAATTTATAAAAAACTGTTGACATTTATGATGTTTATATTAAAATGATTATTAACAAATTTAATTAATCTGAAAACAAAGAGAAAGAAGAGTAGCATAATCTTAATTTTCAGCGAATCTCGTTAGGTGTGAGGAGATAAATTATAAGATTAAGTGAAAATCACTTTCGAGTTCTGATTCTTAATTTTAAGTGAGAAGAAGTGGGAGCACCCATTATAGTGCCTACGTATCGTCAAGTAATTGACTGCACGTGAAAAGGTATTACTAGTGATAGCAATACGAACAAAGGGTGGTACCACGCTGAAGCGTCCCTCAACTAAGTAATTTAGTTGAGGGGCTTTTTTGTATTCAGAGATATTTTTTGGAGGGAAAGAATATGATGACAGATCATACATCACGAAAATTAACATGGAAGGATTATTTAGTGGTCGCTTCCTTGCTATTTGGTTTATTCTTTGGGGCTGGTAACTTGATTTTCCCATTGCACTTGGGACAACTTGCTGGAGCAAATTGGGGTACAGCCGCAGTTGGATTTTTAATCACGGGTGTATTACTGCCTTTATTATCCGTTTTAGCTGTTGCAATTACGCATGCTGATGGCGTTTATGATATCGGAAAACCGCTAGGTGCTGGTTTTGCAGTTGTATTTATGGTCTTGATCCATGCTACAATTGGTCCTTTATTTGGTACACCGAGAACTGCAACTGTTTCATTTACAGTTGGGATTGCACCATTTGTTCCTAAAAATATGCAAGGAACAGCCTTATTAATCTTTTCTGCTTTGTTTTTCTTAGCAGCTTTTGGTTTTTCTTACCATCAAAACAACATCTTATCTAATGTTGGTAAAGTATTAAACCCACTATTCTTATCTCTACTATTCTTAGTATTCCTTGTAGCTTTTGCTCGTCCATTAGGTAACCCACAAACCGCAGCTGTAACTGCTGCTTACAAGCATGGCGCTTTAGTGAACGGATTCTTAGAAGGATACAACACAATGGATGCTTTGGCAGGACTAGCCTTCGGTGTTACTGTTGTTACAGCAGTACGCGGAATGGGACAAAAGAATGCTAAAAGTGTTTCAAAAGTTGTTGCTAAGTCTGGTTTGTTAGCTGTACTAGCTATCGGTTTTATCTACTTATTATTGATCTTAATGGGTGCAATGTCATTAGGCCGCTTTAAAGTTTCAGACAACGGTGGTGTTGCATTTAACCAAATCGTTAATGTTTATGGCGGTGTCTTCGGTCAAGCTCTACTTGCATTTTTATTAACTGTTACTTGCTTGACCACTGCTGTTGGTTTAGTTGCTGCTTTTGCGCAAGACTTCCACAAACACTTCCCACAAGTTAGCTACCACGCTTGGCTAGCACTTAGCTGTTTAGCTTCATTCTTAGCTGCTAACTTTGGTTTAGATACAATCATTGCATGGTCAACTCCAATGCTGATGTTCTTATACCCATTATCAATGGTATTAATTTTATTGTCTGTCTGCTCACCATTGTTTAAGACTGATGGAGTTGTATATTTCTTTGTGATCGTCTTTACAGTTGTTCCGGCCTTGGGCGATATGGTTGTAGCCTTTCCAAGTGTTGTCAGTCAAAGCTCATTTGGTTTAGCAGTAGCTTCTGTAAGAAACCATTTACCCTTAGCTAACATGGGGCTTTCATGGCTTGTGCCAGCTTTAGTTGGTTTGGCAATTGGATTAGTTGTTCATTTTGTTAAAAATAAAAAATTAACTTCAACTTTAGAAGAAGATTAATTGAAAAGATCTGCTGATTAACTTCAGCAGATCTTTTTTATCTAAAGCACAAAGATGACGTTGATCGAAAATTTATCTTAGATTTGATTTCAAAGGAATTAACTAACTTAGCAACTTATTTTTAGACATTTTTGGCAATTATGTAGTGTTAAATTTGCGTATTTCTTCATAAAATATTTTATGAGGTAATAATTATGTCAGAATATAAAGTTCATATAATTAATACTGGAAAAGTTAGAATTGAGCCTGAATTAGCATTTGGTGGAGATCATTGTTCAACTGCTAAGGCTGCCGGCTTTTCAATTAAAAGATCACCTAAAATTTGGTTACCAGTAAATGTGTTTTTAGTTGAAACACCAGATAAATTAGTCTTGCTTGATACAGGTTGGGACCATTCAATGAGTCCGAATGGCGTTTTTGATAAAAAAGCTCAAATAAAGTCCTTAGGTTCTTCACTTTTATATCATGTTAATCAAGGAGTGGTTGCAAAAAGGATGACAGCAAGTGAACAGTTAGCTAAGTTAGGAATTAAGCCAAGTGATATTGACTATGTCATTATTTCACATCTTGACTGTGATCATGCTAATGGATTACGTCAATTCAAAGATGCCAAAAATATTATGGTGGCACGGTCAGAATATGAGTATGCTAAGAAGCATCCCTATATTCGTTTTAAGAAAAAATGGTGGGACGATGTAGATTTGAATCTGTATGATTGGAATGATAGTCAAGGCCCATTTGGTAGATCTTATGATTTATTTGGAGACAAGAGTATTGAACTCATTAATATCCCAGGACACACTGCTGGATTAGTTGCTACCAAGATCACTAATAGCGATGGCAAATATTTCCTTTATTATGGAGATGGTGGCTATGGTGAAAAATCTTGGAAGGAAATGGTAACTTCTGGTATTTCAATGGATAAAAGTGCTCAAAAGAAGTCGCTTGAGTGGATTAGAAAAGAAAGTCTAGATCCAAATTGTGTAAGATCATTAGCTTGTCACGGGATTGAAGAAAAGCCTGAAGTATTTGAATTTTAAGTAGTAAATTCTAGTTAAACAAGTCCTTATGCACATCATTAAAATGCATCCCTTTATATATATCAGGGGTGCTATTTTTGATGGCCCAATTTGAAATTGTATTTAAAACTGGTAGCAGCGTTTTTCCCTTATTTGTTAATGAATATTCGACGCGAATCGGCATTTCATTATATTGTTTTCTTTCAATGATATCTTGTTGCTGTAATTCCTTAAGCGAATCAGCTAATGCTGCATCAGAAATATTTTCCATCTGATCTTTTATTTCACCATATCTCATAGACTTTTTGTGTCCTAAGATACACAAGAGTCTTGGTTTCCATTTTCCGCCAAAGATATCTAATGCGTAATCAACAGTACAATAGTATTCTTTTGGTAATTTTCTTTGATACATAATTGACCTCACTCAATAATTCTTTAGTAACTAAAGCTCTTTTTAATATATATAAATCCTTTCAACTTTATCTTACTATAAAAATGTAAGTTGATTAAAACAGAAAGGAAAATTGATATGGCAGTAAAAGCTTATTTAGAAGTTACGATGCAGATCCCAGCAGAAAATAGAAAGGCAGCTGCAAAGGTTTATAGTGATTACCGTAAACCATTTTTAGAAACAATTCCAGGCGCTGAAAGTAAGGCATTACTTGTTCGCGATGAAGATGTTCAGGTATTACATGGCTTTGATTCAGTAGAACATGCGCAAGATTATCTCAAGAGTGAAATGTTTACTAAACATGTTTTTCCAGGCTTAAAACCTACTTGGACTGCTGAACCAGAAGTTAGAATTTTTTCAGTTGTTGGATAGAATACTAAAAATATCAAACGTTCTAGTTTGATATTTTTTATTAGGTAAAGAAAAAATGAAAATAACTAAAATCGATCTATTATATAGTGATCCAGTAGAAGATAATTGGCGGCCGTCTTTTTGTCGTATTTATACTGACAGGGGTATTTATGGCGATGGTGAAGTTGCTCTATCATATGGCGGAGCAAAAGAAGCTGCTTTTATTGAAATGAAAGAATTAGCTCCCATGTTAATCGGGATGAATCCCTTAGAGCATGAGGTCATCTGGCAGAAATTATACAGAAATAGTTTCTTTGGTAAAAATGCAGGTCCTGTAATTTTTGGCGCTATTTCAGCTTTTGATATTGCTTTATGGGATATTAAGGGAAAGTATTATCAAGCTCCACTGTGGGAATTACTTGGTGGCAAACAACGAGATCATTTAAAAGCTTATGCTAGTCAGCTCCAAATGGGATGGGGAGAGTCAAGAAAGCCTGCAGCTTCAGCTCAAGATTATGCAAATAATACAAAAATTGCCTTAGAAAAGGGATTTAAGACTGTTAAAATTAACTTTTTAACATTTGACGAGCGAGGAAAGCAGGTTCCATGGCAAAAGCAGACTGCTTTTTTATCGAATAATTATTTAAATTTAGCAGAAGAGCGAATAAAAGCAGTTCGTGATACTTTAGGAAAAGATGGCGAATTAATTTTAGAAAACCACGCTTTAACTGATAAGTTATCAGCTGTTCAGTATGGAAAAATGGCGTCGAAATATAATATTTTGTATTTTGAAGAACCAGTAAAACCTGATCCTGATCTATTAAGTTATGTTCATCAAGAAACAGGTCTAAATATTGCTTCTGGTGAACGAATGTATTCTCGTTGGGACTTTAAGCGTGCTTTTGATCAAAATAGCATTCAAGTTGCGCAGCCAGATATTTGTACGGCTGGAGGAGTAACTGAAGTTAAAAAGATATGCGATATGGCAGATACAAGTGAGCTTGGTGTACAAATCCATGTAGCCGGAAGCAACTTAGCAACTGCAGTGTCACTAAACTTAGAAGCAGCACTCCCTAACTTTGTGATTCATGAATATAACGTCAATACTGAGATGCCAAAAATGCTTAAGTTAACTAAATATGATTATGAACCTAACAATGGTGTATTCACTATTCCTAACAGGCCAGGAATTGGTAATGAAATATCTGATTATGCTTTTAAGCATAGTAGGGTAGTTACGGTTAAGTGAAATAGAAATTTCTGTACTTGATGGTGGTTTGGTTCCAACTTTATATTAAAAAATGTTTATCTAAAATTTAAAAGTAGAATTTAGGTCAAAACTGATCTGAATTCTGCTTTTTATTTGAATTTAAATAGATTAAATTAATGTTTTTTTAATTTTGTATTGAGGTTTAAAGCTTAAAAATATAAAATTAATTTAAAATATAATTAAAATACAAAACACTTGGAGAAAAAGTATGAGCATTAAGCAACTATTTAAATCAAATAAAAAACAGTTTATTTTGATTTTTTTAATGGTGATTATTGGAATGGCGAGTGACTCACTATCTCAATATTTAATGACGCCAGCGTATAATCATCTACGAAACATGAATTTATTGGGCTTTATTCTGTTTATGTGTTTAGCTCTAGGCTGTGATGGTGTCAGAATTATACTAATATCAAGATCAGATTATTTGTATGGCAAAGACGTACAGAATTATTTACACCAGATCCGTGCCAGAATTAGTCGCTATTTCTTTAAAAATGATATTAATCAGACTGCAAAAGTACAAAATAATATGGTTGCAAATCTTGATCAACTAACTACTAAATACTTAACTCCGATTAAAAATGGCTTTATGTATTTTTTAGCTGTAGTTTTCTCAATTGGAATTCTATTTTCTTTTAATTGGATTCTAGTTGTTGTAACTGTGATTTTAACTATTATTTCATTATTGTTACCTAAGGCCTTTGAAAAACTAACTTCTACGGCAACAGTTACTGTCACAAAGAAAAATGAAAAATTCCTCAATATTTTGGATAAATGGGTAAAAGGTCTAGATGAACTAAGAAGATATGCAAGTTTCGATATTTTTACTAGCTCGATTAATAATGGGGCAAAAGAGTATAAGAAAGCCGCAATTCATCAAGGAGCAACGATTGCAATTGCTGATATGGCTACAGCGCTTGTAAATATTGGCGGTCAAATGTTGCTTCTAGGTTTATGTGCTTACTTATATTTGCAAGGTAGAATTGCTTTTGGTGCTGTAATTACTACTGGCCAATTTAGTTCAACAATTATGAATGGTGTTGCAGCATTTGTGGCCCAATGGAATTTAATTAAATCAGCTAAAGGCTTAAATGAAGAAATCCTTGAGCTGGAGCAACAGGTTGAAATACCCAAGGATCAACATGATGATCAAAAAATTGCCAAGATAGAAATAAAAGATTTAACCTTACAATTTAAGAATGGCGAAAAGATTTCATATCCTAATTTAACTTTCAATAAAGGTGAAAAAATTCTAATAACTGGCGATAGCGGAAGTGGAAAGTCTACCTTATTTAAATTAATCTTAAATAAACTCACTCCAAGTAAAGGTACAATTCGTTTTATTGATCAGGATGGTAAGGAAGTATATTTAAATCCGGATAAAATTGGATATTTGGCACAGGATAGTACCCTCTTTCCAGACACGCTTGAAAATAATATCACTATGTTTAATGCTGAGCTTAATAATCAAGTAAAACAAGCAACTAAAAAAGTTGATTTAGATAAAGATATTAGCAACTTCCCTGAGGGGCTAGCTACACAAGTTGATTTAGATAAGAACAATTTGTCTGGTGGTCAAAAACAAAAATTAGTCTTAGCTAGAGCGTTAGTCCATAATTCTCCCTGGCTTTTTATTGACGAGGGCACTAGTGCAATTGATAGCAAATCTACGAAGCATATCTTGCAACATCTTTTAACTACAGATGGTTCTGTAATTATGATTGCACATAACTTTTCTAACGAATTAGTTTCAATGTTTGATCGGGTAGTAAAACTAGATGATGGGGGGGGGCACTAATCAATGAGCTTTAAAGACTTTATAAAGACGAATTACTTCAGATTTATTTACATGAATATCTTGTCAGTAATTTCTGGTGCTGCTGTCATTGGTGCGGGATATGTACAAATGTACTTTTTAACCGATGTTAAAAACAAAGATTGGCGTGGAATTTTGGTTACTGTCCTTTTGATAGGGCTTTTGTATATTGGCACTCAGGGGATGATCTACTACATTCAATTTGAAATTCGAATTCAAGAAGAAGAATATAATCAACAGATCCGCAATAAACTTGCTAGCCATTACTTCTTGGATCAAAGAAACCACAAAGTTGCTGATGTACAAAATAGAATGACTAATGACCTTGAAATGGTTAGAACTAATTTCTTCGATTGGTACATTATGATCCCATTTTATGGAGCTATCTTTGTATCAGCGTTAGTAGCATTACTATCCATTAACTGGATGATCTTTTTAGCAAGTATTGTAATTGATATTATTTCTTATTTTATTCCAAAACTAATTCAAAAGAAGATGGAGCAAGCTACAACCAATGTTTCCAAGCAAAACAAATATTATCTTGATGTTTTGGCGAAATGGTTTTCTGGCCTTGAAGAATTAAGAAGATACTTTGCTGGTGCAAAACTATTTAAAATTGGTGAGCAGGCTTCAAATAAAGTAGAGAACGCACATATTAAACAAACAGCTGCTCAGCAAGAATTAATTGTTTTAAGTGGTTTTTGTAACTTAGTTGGACAAATGTTATTACTTTCATTAACTGCATTTTTTATTACAAAAAATGCTATTATCTTTGGTGCTATCATGTCTGTTCAAAACTTTGCCGCTAATGTCTCAATAGGTTTGCAACAGGTGATTGAAGGTTTAAGTTTCATGAAATCTTCTAAAGAGTTGATGGGAGAAATTGATCATGATTCTTCTGTAATTAATGTAGATAAAGTAGAAGGGGAAGAAGCACCATTTGCCTTTACCACTAAGAATTTATCATTAAACTTTCCAAATGGAGAAAAGCTAACATTTCCAGATATTGATGTTAAGCCAGGGGAGAAGATCTTATTAAGTGGAGATTCTGGTGCTGGAAAATCTACGTTGTTTAAGTTGATTTTAGGTGATTTAAAGGCAAGTACAGGCAAAGTCGAATTTGAAAATGCAGCTGGAGACACAATAATCCCTGATATGTCGAGAATTGGTTATATCCCACAAGACCCTAATTTATTTCCTGGTACAATTAAAGAAAATATCACTATGTTTAATGATAAATTGGATAGTCGAGTTGAAGAAACTATAAATGAAGTAAACTTCGATAAAGACATTAAAAAATTTAAAAATGGAATTAATGAAGAACTTGATTTAGACAAAATTAATATTTCAGGTGGTCAAAGACAAAAGATTGTTTTAGCAAGAGCAAAAATTCATGATAGTGATATTATCTTGATTGACGAAGGAACTAGTGCTATTGATCAAAAAGCAACAATGAATATTTTGGGAAAACTGCTTAATAGTAAAGCAACAATTGTATTTATTGCTCATAACTTTAATGAGCATATGCGTCAGATGTTTGATCGAGAAATTTATTTAAGTAAAGATTAAATTCTTTTAGACTGTCTACTTGGTGCAAATTTAGTATTAGAAGCAAATTTTGGTATTTGATTTTTGCATCTTGTTTTAGAAAAATTACCACTCATTTAAAAAGTGAATTATTTAAGTCTTTTTTTCTGTATTCTAATAGTGAATTCAGAAAGGAAGGCTTTTTATGTTAATTGAAACTTATAATTTAACTAAAAAATATGGTAAAAAGTTGGCTTTGAATAAAGTCAATCTAAAAGTTGATCGTGGTCAACTAGTGGCTTATCTGGGAACTAACGGAGCAGGAAAATCGACAACGATTAATATTTTAACTGGATTGTTAAAACCAACCAGTGGAACGATAACTTATGCTAAAGATTTAAAGATTGGTGTTGTTTTTCAAAGTAGTGTTCTTGATGATGTCTTAAGTGTAAATGAGAATCTTAATTTAAGGGCGCAGATGTATCGTGATGTTTCAAAAGCATGGCTTGAGCAGCTAATTGATTTGATTGGTATTCGGAGTTTCCTTCATCAAAAATATGGTACTCTTTCGGGCGGTCAAAAAAGAAGAGTAGATATTGCTAGAGCTTTAATTGATCATCCTGATATTTTGTTTTTAGATGAACCAACTACTGGTTTGGATTTACAAACGCGGATCGTAATCTGGAATTTACTGCAGAAGCTTCAGAAAGAACAGGGATTAACGATTTTTCTGACAACGCACTATTTGGAAGAAGCAGAAAATGCAGATCAAATGTATATTTTAGAAAATGGACAAGTACTAGCTAATGGATCGGCTTATGAGATTAAAGATAAATATGCCCCAAGTAAATTAGTAATCACGCTAAAAGAAAAGCAACGATTAATAACTACATATCCAGTTATTGAAAGAAATAAAGAAACTGAAATTGATGGACTTGATCCTCATGAAGTAATTACGCTGCTGCATGAGAATCAAGCTAGTATAAAATCTTTTGAATACCGACAAGGTTCCATTGATGACGCCTTTATTAAAATCGCTGGAAAGGAGCTACAATAATGTTTGCTTTAATTAAAAGAAATACTAAAATTTACTTTGCTAATAAACCAGGCGTAATTATGTCATGCTTTGGGGCATTGATTTCATTTGTAATTTATATTGGATTTTTACAGCAAAATCTTGTTAATTCCTGGCAACATGTTAGTCACGCAAAACAATTATTAGATCTTTGGATGCTAGGCGGAATTGTATCAATTGCCGGAATTACTACATCTTTTCAAGCACTGGGTCAAATGGTTAATGATAAAGAAAATCGAGCAATTGATGACATGAAATTAACTGCTCTAACTCCTATTAGTGAAAGCATGGCTTATGTTGTATCAGCTACTATTGTCAGCTTTCTGATGCAAATTATTACATTTGCTGTTATGACAGTATATTTTTCAGTAGTTGATAAAGCAGATGTAGTGCACAATGCATATTTACCTTGCTTAGGCTTCATGCTTTTGGGCGCACTTGGCGCAACATTATTAAATTTAATCATTGTAATGTTTATCAATTCTTCGACTACTTTTAGCCGTTTATCAGCTGTGATTGGTGCGGCGGCAGGATTTATGGTAGCAACTTATATGCCATACGGAACTTTATCAAAAACTGCTCAAAATATAGTAAAATTATTTCCAAGTAGTTATGAAGCAGCAAGTTTTAGAAGTCTGCTTTTGAATAAATTAAGTCAGCAAGATGTGCCAACTAGAATGCGAGATCAATTAATTGAATATTTAGGAATTCATTTTAAATTTGGATCTCATCAGCTAAATAATTTCGATAATGCTTTAGTAATGATCGGGATGATTGTACTTTTAGCAGTTATTATTGTTATATTGGCACTTTTGCTTAATAGAAAGAAGAAATAGTACGTGGATGTCGAATTTCATTCAAATCCTAATCTAGAAGAGGATCAAATCGAAGTTAAAGTGATTTCTGCAAGACAAACGACTAACGTAAATAATCTTTTATCGTATATAAAGAATTTTGATAAAAAAGTAGATTCTCTTTTACCTGTGAAAACTGAAGATCGAATTTTAACAATTAAGATAGAAGAAATTATCAAAGTAGAAGTCGAAAAGACAGAATTAAGTTTTTATACGACTAATGCTGTGATTAAAACTAATGGTCGTTTGTATCAGATTCTGGAAAAGTTAAATAATGATTTTGTCCAAGTATCAAAGCATGGAATTATTAATTTGAATTATCTTGAATCACTTGAAGCAGGCTTTACTGGTAATATGATTGCCAAGCTTGCTTTTAAACAGAAGACAGATGTTTCAAGAAGATACTTACCTGAGTTAGAAAAGAAGTTGGGATTATAAGATGAAAATATGGCAAAAAGCTTTAGACTATTTTGTAACAGGCATGGGATTTGGCGCAATTATTTATTTAGTAATTTTGGGAGTAACTTATGAAAATATCGGCGATCTAAGAGTCCCCTTAAACAGTGTATTCATAGTATTTGTATGTAGTGGATTAATTGGAGAATTGAGTTTCTTATTTAAAACATCCTTACCATATTTCTGGGCATTGATTTTACATCTGATAGGAACTTTTGCATTGTTTTCAATAATGATACTTTTAAATCATTGGTTAATTAACTGGCAAACTTTACTTATTTTTGTTATTACATATGCAATTATTTGGCTCATAATTAGATTAATTCAAGAAAAAGACATTCGCCGGATTAATCGTCAAATTAAGAAACGTAACGGTTGAGTGATAAAATATTATTAAATAATAGCTGATAGAAAGTGGCGTAGCAATGTATCCAGATAAATTTAATTTAACTCAAGAACAAAATCGGCGTTTTGCAAAGAAAAATTTAGTAAGATTAGTTTTCACTACTTCACGTTTTGAAGGCTTAAATACTACATTACCACAGACTCAAACTATTATTGACGGGATGAGTGCAGCAGGCGTTTCAATTGACGATACTAACGTGATTGTTCAATTAAAACGTGGCTGGCAATATGTAATTAGGGAAGATAAGCCTTTGTCTTTGAATATTGAGCAAAATATTAATTTGCTAGTAGCACGCTATGATTCATTAGATCCTGGTAGTTTTCGTACTGGAAATGTAACAGTAGAATTAGGAAATAGTAATGGCGAGTGGCAACCACCAGAAATTAATTTGGACCAAGAGCGTAAATTCTTTGATGAACTTATGCAAAAGGATACGTCCATTACTGATAAAGCTATGACTTTAATGTATCACAATATGAGAAATCAGCTTTTTTGGGATGGAAATAAAAGAACTGCAACTTTAGCAGCTAATAAATTAATGATTGACAATGGTGCTGGATTAATTAATGTGCCATTAAATAAGTGGTACAAGTGGAATGAATTAATCAGTGAATTTTACTTAACTGGAAAAATGGATAAGTTAAAGGATTGGACTTATGAAAACGGAATTCAGGGAATTGAGTTTTCGTCTGATCCTGGGGTACCTAAGCCAACTATTGATCCAAAAGATTATGAATAATCTTTATCCATACTTTAAACGCATAATAACCTATTACAAATAAATATTTTGCATGATGTTATTTCTATTCTAAAATAAAAGCAAAGTTAGAAATGAGGTAATAATATGGCAAAAAATGAAGAAGAAGTAAAAAATAGTGTTTTTGGATTTGGTAATTCAAATGAAGCTTTTGCAAAATTCTTTAAGGGTACAAGTTACCTCAAGGCTTTAGCAGAAAGTAAAGAAGCTAAGACTGCAGTTCATAATGTAAGTTTTGAACCAGGTTGTCGAAACAATTGGCATATGCACACAGTGCCGCAAATCTTAATCGCTGTAGCTGGTGAAGGCTGGTATCAAGAAGAAGGCAAAGCTCCACAAAAGATGCTGCCAGGAGATGTGGTAATTGTTAATCCAAATACTAAGCATTGGCATGGAGCTACAAAAGATTCCTGGTTTGCTCATGTTGTTGTGATGGTAGGCGACAGTAAGAATACATGGCTTGAACCTGTTTCTGATGAAGAATATGATAAATTAGACTGATTAATCGGAAAATTCAATATGTAAATTATAATTAAACCGAAAAATTCCTCTTTAAAGAAGATAAAACTTTACATGTCTATCTTTAAGAGGATTTTTTTATTTTTGAAAGTATTGTTTAACTAATGAGAAATTATTACTGTTAGCTGTTATTAGATCAATAGTTGTTTGTGCTGATTTTAAATTTGCTTACAAATATAAGTCTAATCATCTGGAGTCAATTGATATTAGAAAAAAGAATAAAATTAAAAACAAGTTAGAATAATATTGACTTTGTTTAATTTATTATGTAATATACTTACTAAATAAATGGTATGAATAACCACTAAGAATAGGAAATTAGCTTTACTTTAACTAGTCAGCGAACCCAAGTTAGTGTGAGTGGGTATAGGGAAGTAAAGTGAAAGTAGCCTAGGAGTGCTTGAAGTGAGAGTAATTGTAACTTTAGGAGGGTGCGCCCGTTATAGCGTCAACGTATCTAGTTTTTCTATGTACGGGGTAAGGGAATAATAGTAATATTATTCTAAAATAAGGTGGTAACACGCGTGATAACGTCCTTATAAGCTTTATGCTTATAGGGACGTTTTTTTATACCTAGTATTAATATAATTTTTATCGAAAGGAATATTAAAATGAAGATAAAAAAAGCGAGTATTAGGCAGTCAATGATTATTGCATCACTTATTTTCGGAATGTTATTTGGAGCGGGAAATCTTATTTTTCCAGTTCATTTAGGTCAATTAGCAGGTAGCAATTGGCTCATAGCGAGTAGTGGCTTTCTTGTTTCTGGAGTTTTGCTGCCATTAATGGCGCTATTGGCAATTAGTATTACTAGGTCAAATGGAATCTATGATCTTGCATTGCCGAATGGTCGTTACTATGCACTTATCTTTTTAATCCTTGTTCACGCTACTTTAGGACCACTATTTGCAACTCCCCGGACAGCCACTGTTCCTTATGAAATCGGAATTGCTCCTTATTTATCTAAGTCAGCTAATACTTGGGGACTATTAATCTATTCAGCAATTTTCTTTAGTTTAGTTTATATTTTTTCAAATCATGAAGGTAAGATTACTACTTTAATTGGTAAAGTCTTAAATCCTTTGTTTTTGTTATTGCTGTTTCTGATCTTTTTGTTAGCATTTATACATCCATTGGGTTCTGGAAATACTGCTGCTATAACTGCTTCATATGCAAGGCATGCTTTTTCCAATGGATTTTTACAAGGTTATAATACAATGGACGGTTTAGCAGCATTAGCATTTGGAATTACTATTATTACAGCAATTAAAGAATTAGGTATTAAAAAGACAAGACAGGTTTCAATTGAAACAGCCAAAAGTGGTTTTCTAGGAATTGCAGGAGTTGCTATCATATACTTGGCTTTAATTTGGTTGGGAGCAACTAGTTTACATCAATTTAAATTAGCAGCAAATGGTGGAATTACTCTTGCTCAGATTTCACATCATTACTTAGGAACTGCTGGAGATGCGATTTTAGCAACTTTAGCAACCATTACTTGTATGACTTCAGCAATGGGATTAGTAATTGCATTTTCACAAGATTTCCATCGTCGTTTTCCTAAAATTTCATATCGAACATTTTTGCGAATTAATTGTGGTCTTTCATTCCTATTTGCGAATTTGGGTCTTGATCAAATTATTGCATGGTCAACACCAATTTTAATGTTTCTTTATCCACTAGCAATCACATTGATTATTTTAGGATTACTTTCACCAATATTTAAGCATGACCGACTTGTTTACCAGATTACAACTGCGCTGACTCTAATTCCTGCATTCTTTGACATGTTAAATGCATTACCGGCTAACTTACATGACAGCCAATTATTGCAGACATTACTTGGGTTTGCTCAACAATATTTTCCATTTTTCAGTTTGGGCTTTGGTTGGTTAACTTTTGGTATTGCGGGCTTAATCCTTGGATTGATTTGTCATGTATTAAAAGTAAGAAAACGTTTAGGACTACTTAGCGAATAGTGTGCTTTATAATCAAATACGAAGTTTACAGTATTGTGTAAAAAAGGTAATACAATTATTGGAGCTATTGCAGATGGTGACCTTGGTATTGATTATCTGTTTAGATCAATTTATTGTAATCTCTTTTCATTTAAGCTTAGAATATGAAGTGAAAGTATTGCTTTGATCAAAGGAGATATCTAATATGTGTACATCAATTTTATACAGTCCTAAAGACCATTATTTTGGCAGAAATCTTGATTATGAAATTGCTTATGGTCAAAAAGTGGTTATTACACCAAAAAATTATGAATTCGAGTTTACCGATTTACCAGCTGAAAAATCACATTATGCAATGATTGGTGTAGCTGCTGTAGCAGACAATACTCCATTATATTGCGATGCAATTAATGAAAAAGGATTGGGAGTTGCTGGTTTAAGCTTTGCTGGACAAGGGAAGTATTTTCCAAATGCAGCAGATAAAAAGAATATTGCTTCATTTGAATTTATTTCATATTTATTAGCTACTTATGAAACTGTTGATCAAGTCAAAGAAAGCCTAACTAATGCAAATATTTCTAATGTGAGTTTTGCTAAAAATACCCCAGCTTCAGAACTTCACTGGCTAGTAGGAGATAAAACTGGTAAGAGTATTGTTGTTGAGTCAGATGAAAAGGGCTTGCATGTTTATAACAATCCAGTAAATGCTTTGACGAACGCACCTTTATTTCCAGAGCAGTTAACTAATTTGGCAAACTATGCTTCAGTTGTTCCAGGCGAACCTGATAATAATTTTTTACCCGGTGTTAATCTTAAGTTATATAGTCGTAGCTTAGGTACGCATCACTTACCAGGCGGGATGGATTCAGAATCACGTTTTGTTAAGGTATGTTTTGCCTTGAATCACGCACCAAAAGATAGTGATGAGGTAGAAAATGTTACTAATTTCTTTCATATTTTAGAATCTGTTGAACAAGCAAAAGGGATGGATCAAGTTGGTCCTAATAGTTTTGAATATACGATGTATACTAGCTGTATGAATCTAGAAAAAGGAATTTTGTACTTTAATTGCTATGATGACAGTAGAATTAGTGCTGTTGATATGAACAAAGAAGATTTGGATTCATCAGACTTAGTTGTATATGATTTGTTTAAGAAACAAGATATTAGTTTCATAAATTAATGAAACATTTCTTAGTTAGAAATTATTATCAAAATCAATAAAAAATCGCGCCCATAATCAAATAATCGATATCAAATGAACTAAAATGATATCGATTATTTTTAATTGAGCACGATTATTTGTAAAAACTAAAATATTAATTTAATTGTTGCCATCTCTTTTTCAAGGTAAAGGCAATATCTTTAGGTTCACGATCGCGAGTAAAAATTCCTTTATCGTTACCACCAACACGCATGATTCCTTCACTCGTCTTAAAGTCAGCAAAGTTCCAAACTAATTCGCCACAAATAAATGGATATTTCTTAAATATATCAAAATACATTTGATAATATTCATTTTGATATTCTTGGCTCCACATTTCATCTGGAAGGCGATGAGAAGAAGATAATGTATCAGCGCCAAACTCAGTAAAGACAAATGGTTTATTAAGCTTTAAGTTTTGCCAGCCGTCTAGTTCATCTTCCAGCATCTTTTTAGCATTAACGATTTCAGGACCACCAGCAACGTACCAACCATAATAACGGTTTAAGCAGACAAAGTCACAAAGTGGGTGAAGCTTATCCACTTTTGGACCGCTACCCATAACTAAAGTTCCAGTATAAGGACGATTTTGTGGATCCAATTTTCTCGCAAAGGCAAAAATATCTTTGAAATAGTCATAGGATTCTTGAGTAGTTGATTCTGGTTCATTGAATAAACTCCAGGCAATCACTGAAGGGTGACGCTGGTCGCGATCGATCATTTCTTTTATTTCTTGTTCATGGACCTTTTTTAATTCAGGCACAGTTTTCGAAGCAAAAAAGTGCGACTGATTAGAATTAGTTACATTAAGAAAGTTAGTTATTGAACGATTAAGACCAACAGCGGGTACTTCATCAATAATTAAAAAGCCATATTTATCGGCATATTGATACCATTCTTCGGCGTAAGGATAGTGACTGCTTCTAAAACAGTTAGCGCCAATCCATTTCATGCATTCGTAGTCGCGTTTGATAATGCTTTCGTTAACTGCTTTGCCTAAAACATTAAAATCTTCGTGCTTGCCAAAGCCTTTTAAATAAATTGGGTGATTATTGAGCAAGATTTTATCATTCACAATTTTAACTGTGCGGATACCAATTTTATCTGTGTATTCGTCAACTGTTTTTCCGTCTTCGAGCATTTCAATCTTTATTTTGTATGAATACGGATCGTTTGGACTCCAAAGGTGCGGATTCTTAATTGTTAAACTACTAGTATTTTTAGAAGTAGCACACGCTACTTCTTTTTGATTATCGAAAAGTGTTACTTTAAATTCAGCATTATTATTTGCCTCGATATTGTAGGTAATTGTTGCCTTATTATTTGCTAATTGATAATTTAGTTTAAAATTAGTGATTTGGCTTTGAGGAAGTGCTAAGAGCCAGACATTCCGCATAATGCCAGAATAATTGAAGAAATCAAAATAAGGTTGAGCAAGTTTTTGACCGTTATCTAAGATTTCTTCGGTGCCGCAAGGAATAGCTTTTTCAGATAATTCGTTATTGACTAAAGCAGTTACACGATTAGTTTGGTCGTAATTAATATAATTTGAAATTTTTACTTGAAATGGTAAAAAACCACCTTCATGTTGACCGACTTCATGTCCATTAATAAATACTTTTGCGCGATGAGTAACCGAACCAAAACGGATATAAAGTTCTTTCTTCTTTAGAAATGAAGGAATAAAGAAGTCTTTTTGATACCAAAAGTCTCCAGTATAGTATTTACGGTCTCGCTTAGTAGTTAATTCTGCAAACGTACCTGGTACAGGCATTTCTTCAGGATCAGGCAACTCTTTATTCCATCCCTCGTCAAGACCAACAGAGTTAGGATCAGTTTCAAATTGCCAAGTGCCATTCATTAAAGTGTTAAACCGATATTTATTTTGAATTGGATATAGTGCAGATTCCATAGATGATTTTCCTTTCTAGTAATGTTTTCTCTTATCTATATTTTACGCTTGGGGAGAGTAAATAGATTTGAAAATGGTTTAATAAATTAAATCCCTTGACTGTAACCTCGCGTCACAGTTTATTTTATTTATAGAGAATAATTAAGAAAGGAATGTTGAGAGTGGCCAATGATAAATTATTATCAATTTCTGAATTTGCTAAACTTGCAGGCACTACCAGACGAACTTTGATATTTTATGATCAAAAAGATGTCTTTAAGCCAATGAAGATCGAAGAAACTGGTTATCGCTACTATAGTTATGAGCCACTCTATCAAATTGGTTTTATCTTGGGATTACGTGATTTAGGATTTTCGGTAGAAGAAATTAAAGATTATTTGGGTGGTTCTAGCAGGGATGCCTTGAATAAAAAATTAATTTCTTTAAAGAATAAGATCGAACTTCGTATCCAAAATTTAAAGCAACTCCTAGCTATTTTGCGTCAAAAAGAAAATGACAACTTTCAACTAACTGATGTCGATTTTTATGTTGTGAAAGAATGTTTTTTACCTGATCACGACTTTTGGTGTTTGGATCCTAAGGCTGATTGTTCTGAAGCAGAAATTGCCTCTTCATGTAATCAGTTTTATCAAGAACTTGGTACAGGGGTTATGGCCAATAAGAACTTATCTGGATTTATCACAGATTTACCTCAGGCAAAAGCTAATACCTATGCCAATTCCGGTTTTAGAATTATTAAAAAAATCATACAATCAAAAAGTCAACATCCCGATTATTAGTTAAAATGATGGCAATTACTTGATTGTTAAGGTGGAAAATACTGGTGCAGGAATTGAAAAAGGGATTAGCTACAATTAGAAAATATACCAAAGAAAATAATTTAAAAATTGGCAATGACTTGTGGCAGTTCAATATTGGCTTAAACATTGAGAAACTTGGTTTAATAAAAAATGGTATTTTAGCATATAAAATTTTAAAATAAAGAAGAAATTGAAGCTTTAGATAGGAGTTTAATTTGGAATTACCAACTCAAATAGAAATTAAAGGTGCAAGAGTCCATAATTTAAAAAATATTGATGTAAATATTCCACTTCATAAATTTGTTGCTATTTCAGGCTTGTCTGGTTCAGGTAAGTCTTCTTTAGCAATGGGAATTTTATATGAAGAGGGCTCAAGACGATATTTAGATGCACTGTCTACTTACATGCGTCGGCGAATTAAACAAGGTGCACAAGCTGACGTTACTTCGGTTAAACATATTCCGTCTGCTTTAGCTTTGCGCCAGCGTCCAAGTATTCCAAATGAACGAGCAACTGTTGGGACAACGACCGAGACTTTTAATGTTTTGCGTTTGATTTTTTCAAGATTAGGTTCGCCAGTTTGTCCTAACGGTCACCGCGTAGCTCCAAGTTTAGATATCGCGGAAGCTATGTCTAAGTCAGGTGAAGAAATGGGACAAATTACTTGTCCAACATGCGGTGTTAAGTTTTATGTACCAAGCGCTGAAGATTTTGCTTTTAATTCTGATGGTGCTTGTCAAGAATGTGGTGGAACTGGAAAAGTTCGTCAGCTTGATGATAGTAAACTAATTGCTGATCCTAATTTATCAATTGAGGACGGAGCAGTTGCTTCATGGAGCTTGCCAGGAAGAAACTTTATGCCAAGCGTAGCTCAACATGCTGGAGTAAGGATTGATATTCCTTATAAGGATTTAACGGATAAAGAAAAAGATTTTGTCTTAAATGGTCCTGAGAAAAAATATAAGATGGACTTTTTGTCTGGAACTGGTCGAGTTTTCCATGATTTTAATGCATTGTATGAAAATGCTCATCAGGCTGTGTTGCGCTCAGCTAAAAGCAGTAAAAGTGAACGTGCACAAAAGAGAATTGCAGAATTTTTCACTTATTCAACTTGTCCAGTTTGTCATGGTACGCGTCTTCGTCCAGAACTTTTGAAGCAGTTAGTTAATGGTAAAAATATTTATCAAGTCGAGCAAATGCAGCTAGGGGATTTGCCAGCTTGGAGTAAGGAAGTATTAGCAAAATTGCCTGAAGATATGCATAAAATGGCTAGCTCTTTGATCAATGAATTTCTTAATAATCTGCAGCCGCTGCTTGATTTAGGACTAGATTATTTAACTATGGAGCGAGCTGGCAACACTTTATCAACTGGTGAACTTCAGAGAATTCAATTAGCGAGAACACTACGTACAGAAACAACTGGCGTTTTATATGTCTTAGATGAACCGTCGATTGGCTTGCATCCAGCTAACGTTGATGGCTTAATTAAAGTTTTGCGCAAATTAGTTGATCAGGGTAATTCTTTAGTAGTTGTTGATCACAACGTTGATATTATTAAAGCTGCTGATGAGATTATTGAAATTGGTCCAGGTTCAGGTGAACAAGGTGGTCAAATTTTAGATCAAGACAGTCCTGAAGAAATTAAGAAAGATAAGCAGTCACTAATTGCACCATATTTAAATGGAAAAGCACATTTAATGGCTAGAAAAGTTAGCGATCAGGTTAATTCAGATCAAATTAGTTTTGAAGTAGAAGATTACTTCAACTTGAAAGATGTTCAAGCAGGTATTCCTTTGAATCAATTAACTAGTGTGACAGGCTTCTCTGGAGCTGGAAAAACTAGTTTGATTTTAGATTCATTAGTTCCTGCAATTAAGGCACAAGATAAAAGTGAACCACTACCTAAACAAATTAAGAATTTTGATTGTCCAATTAATAATGTGGTTAGCGTGGATGCTTCACCAATTGGCAAGAGTACGCGTTCAACAGTTGCAACTTATACCTCAATTATGGATAATTTGCGTAAACTTTTTGCAAAACAGTCTTTGGCTAAAGAAAAACATTATACGCCAAGCTATTTTTCTTACAACAATAAAGAAGGTGCTTGTCCAACTTGTGGCGGAACAGGAATTGTTACTTTAGATATTCAATTCTTGCCTGATATGCAGCAAACTTGTCCAACTTGTCATGGCGACCGCTATAATCTTGGAATTCAAAAGATAAAGTGGCATGATATGTCAATTGTGGATGTTTTGAATCTTGATGTTAACGAAGCGATTCCTGTTTTTAAGCGTGTGCCAAAGATTGAACGTGATTTGCAGTTGCTTAAAGAAGTTGGTTTAGATTACCTGCACTTAGGTGAAAGTACGCCAACTTTATCTGGTGGAGAAGCACAGCGTTTAAAATTAGTGACTCACTTAAGTCATAAGCAAGACGATACTTTATTTGTCTTTGATGAACCAACAATTGGTCTGCATCCCCTGGATGTTAAAGTCCTAGTTGAAGTCATGCAAAAATTGCTTGATCAAGGTGCAACTATTATTACGATTACACATGACCTGAATTTAGTTGTTAATGCAGATTATATGCTAGATCTGGGACCACGAGGTGGTGAAAATGGTGGTCGTATTGTAGCGCAAGGCCAACCACTAGAATTAATTAAAGATCCGCAAAGTTTAACTGTAGAGTATTTAACTAATTATCTAAAACAATTTAACTTAGATTAATTATTTGATGTATGGATTTAGAGTAAAAGTAAAGAATTTATAAACATGCTTGAATAATAAAGAATAATTGTTTAATCTATTAACCGTTAATTGAATAAAGAAGCAAATGAACTGTTAGGTGAGACTCCTACGTAAATATACGCTGATGCCCAGCAACATCTAGAGATGCCAACGGGTTAAACAGGAGTTGTCGACTTAAGGCTTTTCCCAGTCAGCTAGTTGAAAAACTTCACGTTACGTAGTGTTAAAACTGAACGACGAGTATAAATCGCTAAATTAAGACCAATGCAGTTTTTGCGTTGGTCTTTTTGTTTGTTTGCCGATTTTTTAGAGGGAGAGATTACTATGTTAAAATTCAACTCTAAAGATCGCGTAGTAACTAATGCGACTTTGGCTAAACAAATTGCTAGACAAGAAAAAAATGAAGTCTTAAAGCAATTGCATACAACAATTAATGGATTAAATCCTGTTCAAGCAAAACAACGCTTGGAGCAAGATGGCTTAAATGAGGTCTCGAATAAAGAACATCATCCAAAATTACATTTTTTAATCGATGCTTTTATGACACCTTTTACTGGTGTGTTGTTATTTTTAGCAGGTTTATCTTTTTTAACTAACTATGTTTTTGTGCCAGCTGATCAAAAAGATTTGAGTACCGTAATTATCATGATTATGATGGTTCTGATTTCAGGAATTACTAGTTTTATTCAAAATGTAAAAACAAGTGATGCGGTTGACTCATTGCTAAATATGGTTTCTGTAACTACAAATGTTAAACGAGCTGGCGAAGATAAGGAATTACCAACTAAAGATGTAGTAGTTGGTGATATTATTAATTTATCTGCTGGAGATTTAGTGCCAGCAGATATGTATTTGTTAAAGAGTAAAGACTTATTTTGTTCAGCGAGCTCATTAAATGGAGAGTCAAGTCCAGTTGAAAAGATGGCAGATCAGAAGCCAAAAGAAAGTGATAATTACTTAGATTATCCAAATATCCTTTATGAAGGAACAAATATTGTTTCTGGTTCTGGAATGGGCGTCGTTTTTGCTACAGGTGATAAAACCGTTTTTGGAAATCTGGCCCGTACTCTTGCTCAGAATAAAAACAAAGAGACAACTTTTGACATTGGAATTAAAAATGTTTCTAAAATATTACTAATCATGACAGCTGTAATTGCACCACTAGTGTTTTTGATTAATGATTTAACTAAAGGCGATTGGCTAAATGCTTTAATTTTTGCTATCGCAACGGCTGTTGGTTTAACGCCAGAAATGTTGCCAGTTATCGTGACCAGCAATTTAGTTAAGGGGTCTGTTGAAATGGCTAAGCATGAAACCATTGTTAAAAGAATGAATTCAATCCAAAACTTTGGCTCAGCTGATATTCTTTGCACTGATAAGACTGGTACCTTAACACAAGATAAAGTGGTTTTGGAACGACACTATAATTTAAACTTAGAAGAAAAACCAAAAGTATTAGAGCTTTCATACTTGAATAGTTATTATCAAACAGGGATGAAAGATTTAATTGATAAAGCAGTTATTGATGCTGCTCAAGGAGAACTAGATACAAAGAAAATTAATCAAAACTACCAAAAGATTGATGAAATACCTTTTGATTTTAAGAGAAGACGTATGAGCGTTGTCGTTATGAACCAGCAACATGAACATATTTTGGTAACTAAAGGTGCTGCTGAAGAAATGCTTGCTTGTTCTAACAGAGTAGAAATAGATGGTGCAATAAGTCCACTTGATGAAGATCAACGTCAGAAAATTTTAACTGAAATTGATGAGATGAATCAGGATGGTTTACGTGTTGTTCTTTTAGGATATAAAGAAAATCCAGCTCCTGTTGGTGAATTTAGCATTGATGATGAGAATGAATTAATCTTAGTTGGATTTTTAGCATTTTTAGATCCACCAAAAGACAGTGCTAAGGCAGCATTGACTGCCTTAAAAGAAGATGGCATTACAGTCAAAATTTTAACTGGGGATAATGAAGCAGTTACGAGAAATGTAGGAAAGCAAGTAGGTTTAAATATTGATCAAGTTTATCAGGGAAAAGACCTTGAAAATAAGACTGACGCTGAATTAAAACAAATGGTGCAAGCATGCGATGTTTTTGTAAAATTATCTCCACAACAAAAAGCTCAGATTATTGACTTACTTAGACAAGATGGTCATACCGTAGCTTATATGGGAGATGGAATCAATGATGCTCCTGCAATGAAAGCGGCAGATGTTGCTATCTCAGTTGATACAGCGGTGGACATTGCTAAAAAGTCAGCAGATATAATTTTGCTCCACAAAGATTTAATGATTTTAGAAAAGGGAGTACAAATTGGCCGTCAAGTATTTGGCAATACGATGAAATATATTAAAATTACGCTTTCTTCTAATTTTGGCAATATTTTATCAATTTTAGTAGCTTCTTCATTTTTGCCATTCTTACCAATGCTTCCAATTCAACTTTTAATTTTAGACTTGATGTATGGAACTAGTTGCCTATCTATTCCATTTGATAATATGAATAAGCATTATTTATCAGAGCCTAGAAAGTGGAGTACAAAGAAGCTACCGAAGTTTATGTTCTACTTTGGTCCAACGTCCTCTATTTTTGATATCATAACTTTTGCTTTGCTTTTCTTTGTGGTTTGTCCGCAAGTAACTGGAACTAGTTATGCAGCGGCTAGCGCAACGCAAAAATTAATTTTCTCAGCCATCTTTTGTACAGGATGGTTTATTGAATCACTTTGGACCCAAGAAATGGTTATTCATGCACTTAGAGATCCCAAATTACCATTTATTAAGCAACATGCTACCGCAATTGTTACTTGGTCAACAATCGGGATGGCAGTAGTGGGAACTGTCTTACCATTTATTACACCAATAGCTAAAGCAATAAAATTTGGTCCAATTCCAATGTACTTTTTAGCAATTGTATTTCTTTTGTTAATCTTATATATTGCTTTAACTACTTTAGTAAAGAAGTGGTATTTGAAATCAGAAAAATATTTGATTTAATCAACAAGAAATATTTTCTTTAAAGAATCATGGGTTAATTCCTTGATGCAACCAATTTCTAACATGTTAATGATGATTTTGGTAATCGGTATTTTAACCTATGGTGCAATTCGTGTAATGCAAGGCAGTCTTACTATGGGTGCCCTAATTTCATTTTTAATGTACTTGTTCCAATTAATGGGACCAGTAATTATGGTTAGCCAATTCTTTAACGAATTAGCCAAGACATCAGGTTCAACTGAACGTATTCGTGAAATGCTCAATGAACCCATTGAAGAATCTGCTGATGATCAAAAAATTGATGTTGCTGGTAAAGAATTGCAATTGCAAAATGTCAGCTTCTCTTATGAAAAAGATAAGCAAATTTTGCATAATATTAATGTAGTGGCTAAACCAAATACGGTTGTCGCTTTTACTGGACCATCTGGTGGTGGTAAATCAACAATTTTCTCATTGATTGAACGCTTCTACAAACCAACTTCAGGTAAGATTACGATTGGTAATGAAAATATTGACAATATCGATTTAACTAATTGGCGTCATCAAATTGGTTTAGTTGGTCAGAATTCTGCGGTAATGCCAGGAACGATTCATGAAAAATTAGTTTATGGATTAGATCATGAAGTAAATGATGACGAACTATGGCGTGTACTAAAGATGGCATATGCTGATAAATTCGTAAAAGAATCAGAAGATGGTTTAGATACTCAAATTGGTGAACGAGGGGTAAAACTTTCTGGTGGTCAAAGACAGAGAATTGCGATTGCTCGCGCATTCTTACGTGATCCTAAGATTTTGATGCTTGATGAAGCAACTGCAAGTCTTGACTCAGAATCTGAAGCAATGGTGCAAAAGGCTTTAACAAGTTTAATGAAGAATAGAATGACATTAGTAATTGCACACCGTTTAAGTACGATTGTTGATGCAGATAGAATCTACTTCATTGATCATGGTACAGTTTCCGGTTCTGGTACGCACGAAGAATTAGTTAAGTCAACACCGCTTTATGCTGAGTACGTTCATAATCAATTTAAGAAATAATATATAGAAAGAAGCTGATTTTATATCTAGGATTTCCAATTGTTAGTTTTATTGTTTCAGTGGGACCTAAGCCTGGTCCTAGAACTGAGAATGATAAAAGTAAATAAACTAACTTAAAGAGTTGCTTGGAAAAAGCAGCTCTTTTTTGTGTATAAGTTAAAAAATGGATGAAATTGGGTAAAAGTTTAACTATAGTTAAACTTTCGAGATAAATGGGGCATAATTTGACTTATAGTTAAACTTTTGATATTCGAATGCTTAATAAAAATAAATAATCATTTTTAGTATATGATTGATTATAGAAACAAACTGAAAAAATATATTGAGGTAACTATGAAGCAATTAACATTAAATAATGGCATTAAAATTCCTATTTTTGGTTTTGGAACTTATGAAATTAGTCCTGATAAAACAAAGCAAGCAGTATTATCAGCTTTTGAAGCAGGTTATCGCTTAATTGATACGGCGCAATATTATCAAAATGAACAACAAGTTGGCGAAGCAGTGAAAGCAAGTGGTCTAAATCGCGATGAAGTCTTTATTACCACTAAGACAATGACTGATGGTTATGAAGATACTAAGATTGGTTTAGATGAATCATTGAGAAGAAGTGGACTAGATTATTTTGACCTAGTTTTAATTCACTGGCCGATGGGATATGATATTGATACTTGGCATGCCCTTGAGGCAGCATATAAAGCAGGAAAGACGCGCGCAATTGGAATTAGTAATTTTAATAGTCGACAAACTTTAGATCTAATTCACCAAAGTAGTGTCCGTCCAATGGTTGATCAAATTGAAACTCATTTACTTTTGCAACAATGGAAGATGCACGAATTTTTAGAAAAAGAAAATATTGTGCATGAAAGTTATAGTCCCCTTGGTAATGGTCAACAACATTTGATGGGTAATCCAGTTTTAACAGAAATTGGCGAAAAATATGGCAAGTCATCAATTCAAGTAATTCTACGTTATCTAGTCCAAAATAATGTTGTAACTATTCCGCGTTCGACTAATCCAGCTCATATTAAATCAAATATTGATATCTTTGATTTTGAATTAGATAGTGACGATCTTAAGAGATTAAGGGTTTTAGACGAACGTAAGCCAATTGATGGTTGGCCTGCAGAAATGCGTGAAGATGAAGATTATTAAGTCAAAATTGAACTAAAAGTTCAAAATAAAAGCCACATTTTGGTAAAGAGATGAACATTCTTACCAGAATGTGGTTTTTATTCAGTTCAAGTATAATAATTTAACCCTGATTTAAATGATGGGGTTAATAAATACTCAAATGTTGGGAGCTGTACGAGCGTATTAGCTTTTCAACTAGTTATTGTTGATGAGGAAGATCCATTATATGAAATTGAGCTAGAAAATAAGTTTAACCTCCCTTTATTTACTGGAGAAAGAGAAATTAGCATGCTAGCCTCTGGTTTAAAATTAAAGGCGAAAAATAATGTTTTGAGTTTAGTTAGTGATGAAGGCGTGATTGATGATACAATTAGCATTAACGATATAACTAAAGATAAACAATCATTCGTTTTAAATAAAATTTAGTTTAGTAGTTAAATACCCACTCACTAGAATTGAAAGTTTTGCTTTCAATTCTTTTTTTGTAGAAGTGCACTATAAATCATATTCATACTACCAATAATTATTTTAATTTTTAATATATTTTCTGCAGTAATATATTAATCAATGAGAAATGTCATTAAGTTAAGACATGACTACTTAGCTTTGTATTTTAAGACATTGATTCAATATTGAATCAGCGTTTTTTCCATGTTTTTGATTAACTTAGTTTTGTTAATTCTCCGTTTCGCATTTTAAAGAAAAAAGTAGCCATTTCTTTGGCTGAATAGTTGGGGTGGATAGTCCAAAAACGAATAATTCCAATTAATGCAGAAATGCTGTAATAAGAAAATAGTTCTTGTAAGTCATTATTTGCTTGTAAATGCATCAATGAATGTGACAATCCTTCCATTTCTAACAAATGGTCCATTAACTTGGTTGAGAAACTTAGGTCACCATGACTGGAAATCAGAATACGAATTGTTACTAAGTTGTCTTTGAAGACCTGTAAAAAATTAGTTAGATATTCAATACCATTATCAGATTTTAATGCTAGTTGATCGAGCATTTTCTGATGTGGTTTTTTTAATGCCGTAAAAAGCCTAGCTTCAATCTGCTCAATAATTGCCCATTTATCGTTGAAATGGCGATAAATAGTAACACGATTAATATTTGCCATGTCAGCTAATTCATTCATCGTAATTTTATTTAAATCACTTGAATCCATTAATTTTAATAGTGCAGATTCTATTATTTGATCAGTTTTTTTGCTTTTCTTATGATATTTATTCAAAATGCAACACTCCATCTCATTTTGTAGTTAAATTATAGTCCTTTTTTCTCTAAGATTGAATCAACAATTAAGAAGAGAGGTAATAACCCATGACAGAAATCTTTAAGAAACATTGGTCAGAATATAAATATAGTAAAAACATGTTGCAAGATGCATTAATCAAGCATGTGATGGATTTAATGCCATATCGCATGAGCGATGAAGGTGAAGTCTTAGAAATCATTATGAATATTAAAGAAAGTGATGAACAAAGCTGGATTAATGCCTGGAGTAATATGGCAGCAAACTTACAGAACCGTGCGCATAAGTTTGAAAAAGCCGGCAAACTAATTAGTGCTGGTAGTAGTTATCTGCGGGCTTCTACTTATTGGCGTGTATCCCTAATGTATTTTGGTGATTGGCAGGACCCTAGAATGCAAGAATTTTCTCAAAGAAGTAAAGACTGTTATGACCGTGCTTTAGAGTTAAATGGTTATCCTGGTGAAGCAATAAGAATTCCTTATGAAAATACTTATTTACCAGGTCATTTTTACCGCTCGCCGTTTGCTAAAAATAAAAAGGCACCATTATTAATCGTAATTCCAGGACGGGATACTTGGGCAGATGATACAATTTGGGTTACTGACGCGGCAATTAAGCGCGGAATTCATGCCCTAACTTTTGATGGACCTGGACAAGGGATGGCATTAAGACTGCAAGACTTAAAGTTTAGACCAGACTTTGAAAATGTTTTAGGACCAGTTATTGATTTCGCTCAAAAACAAGAGGAAGTTGATTCAGAACAAATCGGAGCAATGGGTATGAGCTTTGGCGGCTTTTTAGTGGCACGTGGTGCAGCTTTTGATGATCGGTTAAAGTTTATAATTTCTGATCCTGGTAATATGAATTGGGGTGGTATGATTGCTAAACGGTTAGAAAAAGCACTTAAGATGCCAGCAATGATTCGACCTAATATGATTGACTTTGTTTTAAAAGACTATGAATGGAAGCATGGAGCAACTGATAAGACTATAATTAACGAATTAAAGAAATTTGATAATACAAAAATTGTACAAAATATTAAAACTAAAACTTTAGTTTTAGATGGTTCCGCAGAGGTTACTCATGGAGCAGCGAAAAAGTTTTATGATGCTTTAACCTGTCCTAAGGACTACTTACTGTTTGATGAAAATTCAACTGCTCAGCAACATACGCAAATGGGTGGCTATGCAACTGGAACTGAATATATTATGAATTGGATTGAAGACAATTTTTAGTTAATAGGAAGGAGAAGCTAATGAAACTCTTTTTAATTGGTGCGACAGGTAGAACAGGATCTGAAATAGTTAAACAAGCCTTAACACGTAATGATGAATTAGTTGCTTACGTTCGAAATCCGTCAAAGTTAAATATAAATGATCCTGAGCTAACAGTAATTAAAGGACAACTTGATGATGTTGCAAAAATGGCTTCTGAAATGAAGGGATGTAACGCTGTATTAGTAACGTTAGGTAATCCAATTTCTAACAGTAGTGGTAAATTATTTAGTTTTGCAATACCTGATATTATTAAGGCAATGGATCAAGCAAAAATCAAACGATTAATTAGTCTTTCTGCATTAGGTGTTGGTACAACTTTAGCCAATACCAGTTATCCTTACCGTATGGGAGCCAAAGGATTTTTGAAAGGTAATTTTTCTGACCATGAAGCGGGTGAAAGTCAACTTAAGAATTCTGATTTAAACTGGACTACCGTTCATCCTGGTCCGTTGTTTAATGGCAAAAAGACTGAAAATCCTTTAGTTAGGGATGCTGATTCGGGATACAAGATGCCAGGTGCACCTCGAACTTATCGTAGTGATGTAGCACAGGTGATGTTAAGAATTATCAAGGATCGTAAAACCTTTGGTAAACAGTTAATCATGTGTTCAAAGCAACATAAATAGCCCTCTTTAATATTAATACCTATTGGTACATTTTTAATTTTAGAGGGCGAAAAATCTACTTTTGATTAAATGAAAATAAGGCTTTGCGTTAAAAACTTATTGTATATTTTTTTGTTTTATGATACTATGCTTAATAACATAGCGAAAAAAATAGTGATTAAGTTTACTACGCGTATACCTTGGAAAACTCCAAGCAGTTATGTTCTTAAATTTAACTGTAAGGAGTTTTTTTCATGCACAAAAATATATATTATTCATGGGCTAGTAACTTTTATCGATTATTTATTGGCCAAGGGCTAGCTAGTATTATTTCAGAAACTGTCAATTATAGTTTGCTTTTTTATCTTACCTCAATTTCGAAACCAGCCACTATTTTATCTATTTCTGAAATAATTTCTTTATTACCAATCGCATTATTTGCTCCCTTCGCTGGCGTAATGGCAGATAGAGTTAGTAAGAAAAAGATACTTATTTTTTCTGATACAATCAGTCTTATTGTTACTCTTTTACTTTTTTTGCAGGCAATCAATAGCCACAATAATCTAACGATTGATCTAATTCTGATTTCAAATTTACTTAGATCAACTACTATTAGTATTCAGAATCCGACTATTCAATCTGCTGTACCTGAACTTGTACCTGATGATAAGCTTTTAAAAATAAATGGGCAATATAGTTCGCTTCAAGCACTTAATCAATTCTTTCCGCCGATTTTAGGTGGAATATTATATGGATTGCTGTCAGTAGACTATATTCTTTTACTATCAGGACTTGCAAACGTAATAGGTATTTGTGCCGTAATAATTACATGCTTTCCGAGGAATGAAGTTAATAATGCAAATCAACGAGGCTTTCACCTTCTGTTCGAATTAAAACAAGGTCTTCATAGTATTATTCAAGTTACTGGCCTGAATAGGGTGATTATTTACAAGGCTTTTTCCGTAGCTATTATTGTGCCATCAACTGCTTTATATCCACTTATGACTAGTGAACATTTTCATGGATCTTTAAAATTTGATGCGCCGTTAGTGGAAGTTTCAATTGCATTAGGTATGGCATTAAGTGGTCTGTGTATGGGAAATTTAAATAATTTATCACATCGACTTACACCTGCAGGTATTGGAGTGCTAGGAATCGGATTAAGTTTGTTTATTTCTGGTATACTTCCCGGCAATCATTATGGTTTTATAATCTTTATTATTATTAATTTTATTGCTGGGTTATGTATTCCTTGGATTGATGCACCTGCTCAAACATTGCTTCAAGATAAGATTGAACATAAAAACTTAGGAAAGGTGATTAGTTTTTATTTAATGATGATCGGATTGGCCGGACCTGCGGGTCTAAGTTTAAGTAGTGTGATAAGTAAATTTATGTCTACTGCTGAGATTTTTATTGGATCAGGAATACTACTTATTTTGATGCTTTTAGTTGCTTTATTTGATAGGAAGCTTAGAAGTATTTAAGCTAGTTGAATATATGAATTTAACTAACTACATAATTTATTTCTCTTCTAGATATGGAAACTTACTTACATTCATTGTCTTTTTACTTTTATTCAGAGATTAGGAGTAACCAAATAATCAAATTAGAAAAAGCGAGCAATGCATTTTAAAATTGAAAATCATTGCTCGCTTTTATAAACTAGAAACTTTTTTAGATACTTTTAGGTATAGCTATTTCTTGAAATTTTGATATCCGGCTTCGGTAAATTTATTTAATAATTTTACATCATGAGACCATTTCTGATCTTTAACAAAATGATGGGCACGGTTAACTGCAAATGAACCATGAATAATATAAAGGAAAATATTGTTTTAGCTTTCTTTGTAGGTTTATTTTTAGGAGCCATTTCAATCTTTCTGGCTATTGGTGGTGGACCACTTAATGTATCTCTATTCGTAATAATTTTTCACTTCACAATGAAGCAATCTTCGGTTTATTCAATTGCAACGGTCTTTTTCTCACAAATTACCAAAATCATTTCGATTGTTGCTAGTGCACAATATCAGATGTTTGATATGAAAATGATTCCTATGTTGATCATTGCTTCAATTATTGGCGGTTATATTGGTACAGTTTGGAACCAGAAGATTTCATCAGCAAAATTGGAAAATCTTTATACAGTTTTCATGATTGCTATTACAACAATTACTGGCTTTAATGTAATTCATTTTATATAAAAAAGCAGGTAATAAACCTGCTTCAATTAACTATCTATTTTTGTGGCTCTTTACAAAACGCGTAACAGTAATTATTCAGCTGTTGCAGCGAATATCAGAGCAAAGATGAAGGCAATATGTAAACCGGACATAAATAATTGATTTTGTCCTACTGGATAAGTGGTGATATTTTTACCAGCTTTAAAACTCATTGAGCTATAAAAGGATAATGGTTGATAGACTTACTCCAAGTTCCATCCCGAAATTACGAACTAAGGAATTAACACTACCAGCAATCCCTAAGAATTGCTGGTCAACGGAAGACATAATAACTGAATTTTTTGGCGATTGGAAGAGTCCCATTCTGACTCCGTAAAATAAGAAAGTAACTACGAAGAGCCAAAGTGGTGAATTTAAGTTAAAGAAAGTCATAAAGGTAAAAATCGCAATTGCAATTAAAGCAGCAATTCGTTTGTTTTTCATGAAATTATCTCTTTCCTACTTTTTACAAGTTACAGATGAATGGTAATATTTACGTTTACAGATGTCAACATTAATTTGATTTTTGTCCATTAGTTTTGAGCAAAATATGATGGATATTAAATAATAAGTGTTACCATTAAAACTGTAAAGCAGAAACTATTGTGTTAGGAGGATTTTATGGATAAACGTAAAATTGTAATTGTTGGTGCTTCACATGGTGGTCATGAATCAGCAATTGAGCTGTTAGATAAATATAATGATGTAGATGTAACTGTTTACGAAGCTGGCGACTTTATTTCATTTATGTCCTGTGGAATGCAGTTGTACTTAGAAAATAAAGTTACAGCAGAAGATGACGTTAGAAACTTTGCCCCAGAAGATGTTGAAAAGAAGGGCGGTCATGTTTATGCTAACCATGAAGTAACTGCTATTCATCCTGAAAATAAGACTGTTACAGTTAAAGACTTAACTAATAATTCTGAAGAAGAAGTCCAATATGATAGGTTGATTCTTTCTTCAGGCGTAACTCCTAAAGTTTTACCTGTGCCAGGTAATGATCTCAAGAATATCTATTTGATGCGTGGACGTGACTGGGCTTCTAAGTTGATGAGTGCTGCTAACGATCCAGCAATTAAAAATGTTGCTATTGTTGGTGCTGGTTATATCGGTACTGAAGCTAGCGAAGTATTTGCTAAAGCTGGCAAGCATGTAACTTTAATGGATATGATTGATCGCCCATTAGGAACCTATCTTAATTCTGAATTACTCGATGTTTTGGAACCTACCTTTAAGAAAAATATGGACTTGAAGATGGGTGTCAAGATCGAAGGCTTTAACGGCAATGGAAAAGTTGAAAGTGTTAAAACTGATCAAGGTGATGTCCCAGCTGACTTGGTTGTTGTTTCAGCAGGTGTAATGCCTAATACTGACTGGCTAAAGGGCGTAGTTGACTTAGATCAAAGAGGCTGGATTAAGACTGATCCATATTTGAGAACTAATGTAAAAGATGTTTATGCAATTGGAGATGCAATTCTGCCGCTTTCGATTCCAGCTGGTAAACCAATGCCAATTGCCTTAGCCACTACTACTAGAAGAGAAGCTCAATATGTAGTTGATCATATCTTCGAAGATAAGCCAGACCGTGCCTTCAAAGGTGTTATCGGTGCTTCAGCTCTTAGTGTATTTGACTATCACTTTGCTACTGCAGGATTAAATCAATTCTCAGCTGCTAAGAACAAGCTTGATTACCAAACTAGTTTCTATGAAGATAACATGCGCCCAGCTTATGTTCCAGAAGCAGATAATCCTAAGGTATATGTCAGCTTAACCTTTAATCCATACACTCACCAAATTCTAGGTGGTGCAGTTCTTTCTAAGTATGATATTACTGCTCAAGGCAATGTTTTAGCTTTAGCAATTAGTCATAAGATGCGTTTGGAAGACTTGGCTGAACAAGACTTCTTCTTCCAACCAGGATTTGACCGTCAATGGAGTTTGCTTAACTTAGCTGCACAACATGCCTTAGGTATGGCAAGATTCTAAATTTAGGCATTAATAAAGATAAGTTATCAAGAAAAACTAGCCATGTAAAAACATGGCTAGTTTTTTTGTTGGATTTAGTTGTGTTTGGGTAAAATAGTTAGTAATTACAATTGCTCATTGAGGGAGATCATTTCAAGTAAACTTTGGGCAGTAGAAGAGCCTTCGTTGCCTGCTTTTAAGCCCGCCCTTTGCAAAGCTTGTTCAATATTTTCTGTAGTTAAAATACCAAAAGTGACTGGAATTTTAGCTTGTAAATTCATCTGCATAATCGCATTAGTTACGTTTTGAATAATCATGGCATAATGATCAGTTTCACCCTTGATTACTGCACCGAGAGTCATAATTCCAGCATATTTATCAGATTTAATTAGTTTTTGAGCAGTGAAGGCTATTTCAAATGCTCCTGGTACCCAGATGACATCAATTTCATCGTCTTGGATTCCGAATTGATGAAGTGTTTCTTTAGCACCGCGAACCAAATTTTTAGTAACAATTTTATTAAATTTAGCTACGACAATCGCGATTTTTCCATGAGTATTAGTGAAGTTTCCAGTATATTCAGTCATTATTCAGCCTCCTTGAGTTCTAATAAATGATGAAATCTCTTTTTCTTAGTTTGTAGGTAAAAACGATCAACATCATTAGATGCAAGTTCTAATGGAATACGTTTATTAATCTTAATACCGTAATCGTTTAATTGGTCAATTTTATCAGGATTATTAGTTAGCAAATTGATTTCTTTGATCTTCAATTCTTTGAAAATCACAGCACCAACCAAAGGATTCTTCCAAGTTTGGAAGCGTCCTTTTTTAGCTTCTTGTAAAGCTAAATTCATATAATATTGGTCTTTTTCCATTTAAATCACTTCCTAACAGAACAAAAAAAGAACCTCGAAGCTAAACTTCGAGGTTCAGAAATAGTATGCAAGTTAAAAAATAATTCAAGTACGCAAATAAGCGTAGATTAAAATTATCCTTCTTCCATCTAGACTATAACTATCGGTACCATTAAGGGTTCAACCGCTTGCGCGGGTTGCGGACTTTACCGCCGGTCGGGAATTTCACCCTGCCTCGAAGAACATTTATTTAATTCTCATTCGGCATAAAGCTGCTTTTCTTTTTTGTCAAATGATATTTATAGGGCTCTTTTAAAGAATTTACTGAAAAGTAAAGCAACGATTGTTTTTATTGTACATAACTTCAATGAAGGGATGCATAAATTATTTGATCGTGAAATCCATTTGGTAAAAGAATAAACGAAACATCACAAATTTCAGTGGATTGATACTGGAGTCTGTGATGTTTCTTTATGTATAAAATTTGAAATTAATTATTGATTTTGATTATTCTTATCAATTTAACTGCTAAAACTCAAACTTTCTCATAAAGATTGGGTGAGTTTGGTGGTCTAGGTAACTAGCGGTTTTAGGCGTGATTTCTAAAACACCTAAATCTTTTTTGCTGCCTCAACATCGTCAACGTAAATTTCATTTAAATGAGAATTTTTGATTGCTGGTTTGTTTAGTTAAAATATCTACCATAGTATGACCTTCCTTGTCCTGAACGCCTATCAGCATTATTATAGAATAAAAGACTGACATTTTTTGACAGGAAAGCTTGCACAACTATGAAAAAATCTGAACGACTTAATCAAGAACTACTATACTTAACCGATAAAAAGATCTTTCATTTAAAAGAACTAGAAGAAAAATTTGCAATTTCTGAACGAACAGCTTTGCGAGATATTACCGATCTAGAGCAGTTAGGCTTAGCTTTTTATAGTGAAACTGGGCGTAGTGGTGGTTATTACATTACTAATAGTAAGTTACTATTGCCCATCCGTTTTAATACGCAAGAGATCAACGCTATCTTTTTCGCTTTACAGGCAATAAAAAATCTTAGTGAAACGCCATACAGTAATGAATATCAAAAGATTCAGACTAAATTACTAAAGAATCTACCTCAAAAATTACAAAACCAAATTAGTCTTCAAAAAGAATTTGTTCACCATATTAGTCAGCCAAGCTTGAATGAAGTACCTTTTTTTACTTTGCTACTTAAAGCTTGTCTGAATAATAGCGTAATTTTAGCGCGAAATTTTCAGTTTATTAAAGAAGAACAAAAATTGCAGTTGCTTGATATATTCTACCAAGCAGGGAATTGGTTTTGTCATGCTTATAATTTGGATTTAAAACGTTGGTTTGTCTTGCGGCTTGATAAATTTGAAACAGTAAAGCTACTAAATACTAAACAATCGGTGATGAATAAAGAGCAATTACTTGATAGCTTCCGGCAATATGAACGGGAGCATTATTGCATCCCTTATCAATGTCAGTTAACCAAAATCGGTGAACAAAAAGTTGAGTATAATTCATACCCAATCATGCAAATTGACCATAAGCATGGAAAAATATATCTGAATGGTAAATATAACAAGGAAGAACTACATTATTTAGTCGACTATTTGATATCTCTGGGTTCTGAAGTAAAAGTATTAAAGCCAAAAGAATTAAAGAATAGCTATTTGGAAAAGTTAAATGAAATAATTCAGCAATATTAATTTGCTAATTCTGACATAGGTTGTCAGGATTAAGGAATAAAGTAAAACTGAAAGGTTTTAGGAGGTAGAATTTATGACAAAGATAATGAACGAAGATTTTTTAGACGTTTTAGAAGATAAAGGACCAGCAACGATTATTTCCATCAATGGCAATCCAGCTAGTGTGGTTAATACTTGGTCACAATATATTAATGTGGTTGCGGATGATACTATTTTGATTCCGGCTGCTGGGATGCATTCAATTGAACAGGATTTCAAGAAAGATTCTAAGCATGAATTAACGATTACGATTGGTTCTTATAATTATCAAGGAACCGCTGGTATGGGTCGCGGGTATCATATTCACGGTAGTGGTCAATTTATTAATGAAGGTGCATATTTTGATCAAATGAAAGCACAATTTGATTGGATTCGAGCAGTATTAGTGGTTAAAATTCATGATGTTGAACAGAAAATATAATAAAAAGTTTGGAGATTAGCTCCAAACTTTTATTTTTTACGCTTTTTCACTTAAATCTTGATTATGCAAAAGTACTATAATTGAAAGAAAAGATTTAAAGGAATAATCAATAACAATAATTGAACTGAAAAACGTTAATTATCAAGTGGGAAAACGAACTATTTTAAATAATCTATCTTTTGGGATAAAAAATGGTGACTTTTTAACTTTAATTGGTCCATCGGGAGCGGGAAAAAGTACAATTCTAAAATTAATTGCGAACTTAATCAGTCCCAGTTCGGGCACTATTTTTTATCATGGTAGCGATATTCAAAAATTAGACCCAATTAAGTATCGTCGACAAGTAATGTACTGCTTTCAGCAGCCGGTTCTTTTTGGCAAAACTGTTAAAGATAATTTATCTTTTCCCTATCAAATCAGAAATAAAGAAGTAGATTTAGCCAGGCTAGATTCATTATTAAAGATTGTAGATTTACCAGCTGAATTTTTAAATAAAGAAATAAATTCTTTGTCAGGCGGTGAAAAACAAAGAGTTGCTTTAATTCGAAGTATTGTCTTCTTACCCAAAGTGCTATTACTTGATGAAGTTACAGCGGGATTAGATGGAAAAAGTAAAGAAATAGTTCATCGTTTGATTGAATCTGTCCATCGACAAGGGACAACTATTGTACAAGTGACTCATGATCAGAGTGAAATTCAAGTAGCTAAAAATGTTTTAGAAATTAAAAGTAGGGGCTTAGTAAATGAAAAAAGTAGAGGCTTAGTAAATGAAAAATGTAACGGTTAGCAACTTATCCTTAGTTTTAGCTTTTGCGCTAGTATTAGTATCAATTGCAATTTCCGCAAAAGAAAAGCTGGGATTAACCAAAGATATTTTATTAGCGTAATTCGGGCAATCGTGCAATTAGTGATTATCGGTTTTGTTTTAAAATTTATTTTTCATATAGATACCCTTCGGTTAACGGCTGTTCCGATAAATAGTGTTTTTATCGTCTTCATTTGCAGTGGTTTGATTGGCGAATTAAGTTTTCTATTTAAAACGGACTTATCGTATTTACTAGCATTTATTTTTCATCTTATTGGAACCCTTGCATTATTTTCAATAATGATGTTTTTAAATAATTGGTTGATTAATTGGTAAACTTTATTCATTTTTATCTTTGCTTACGCGATGATTCGGTTAGTCATTAGATTGACGCAGGAACGCGATATTAGGCGGATAAATCAAGAAGCGTAATAAACAAAAAGTTAAATTCAAATAATCTTACTAAAAGTACGAGCACTTAATTTTCAATATTAAGTGCTTTTTCTTGATGGTTATCAATTTTTGTAAAACTCATTTCTCCTAAACTAAAGCATGTAAAACAAAGGAGAATGTAAATGGTAAAGATTCAACAATTTTTTGTTAAACATCAAAAGATAATTTTGGCACTTAATACTGTGCTGATTTTATTTGCGGAAACAGCTAAGTGGTTATTCCATATCAATGCTGCTTATCAAGTTTTGATGCTAATAGTAGGAATTATTGGCTTAATTCCAATTTTGTTAACAGCTATTTCATCATTAAAAGTAAAATTAGTTTCTATTGATGTCTTAGTATCGTTAGCAGTAATTGGTGCTATTGTTATTGGCGAATTTAATGAAGCGGCGATTGTTACCTGGCTTTTTGCATTAGGTGATGTTCTAGAAGAACTTACCCTTAAAAAGACTCGTAAAGCTGTGTCTGATTTAACTAAAATGGCGCCAAAAACTGCGTTGGTTTTGCAAGATGACGGAGCAACGGAAGAAGAGGACATAGATTTTATTGATCTTGGTGAAAAGATTTTGATTAAAACCGGCGATCAAGTCCCAGTTGATGGAAAAATTGTCGCAGGTTCAGGCTATTTAAATGAAGCCAATGTTAATGGTGAGTCAAAACCAGCTGATAAAAAACAAGGTGATCAAGTCTATGCCGGAACAATTCTAGAAGATGGTACCTTGACGGTAGAAACTACAGCAGCTGGAGACGATACTACCTTTGGTAAAATTATCGAAATGGTAGAAGAAGCTCAAGATTCTAAGTCTCATACTGAAAAATTAATCAATCGTTTTTCTAAATACTATACTCCAGCGGTATTAGTGATTGCGATTATCGTAGGCTTAATTACTAGAGACTTCAAATTAACGATTACAGTAATGGTTCTAGGCTGTCCCGGTGCTTTGGTTATTGGCGTTCCCGTTTCAACTGTCGCTGGTATCGGTAATGGGGCTAAGAACGGCGTGATGTTTAAAGGCTCACAAGTAATGGATGCGGCTCGTAAAGTTGATGAGATTGCCTTTGATAAAACCGGTACGTTAACAGTTGGCCATCCTGAGGTAAATAAAATTGAAGTTTTGAGTGGTAATAAGGATGAAATTATTAATCTTGCTGCCAATATTGAATCTCAAAGTAATCACCCGTTAGCCAAAGCAATGGCTAAACTAAGTGAGCAGAAGATTGATCAAATCGAGACTAAGACAGTTAAGGGCAACGGGATGATAGCTGACTTGGATCGAGAAAAATATTATTTAGGGAATTTAGCTTTAATTGAGAAAAATACCTTTGCTAATTCTAAATTAACTCAAGTGGTTAATAAATTAAGTAATTTGGGAAACTCTGTTGTAGTCTTAGCTAATAGTAATCAAAGTAAATTGGCTGTTTTCGGCATTAAAGATCGTCTTCGCCCAGAAGCAGAAACTGCATTAAGGCAATTGAAGCAACTAGGTATTAAGAAGTTGATTATGCTTTCAGGTGATAATCAAGAAACTGCTCAACAAATTGCGGCTGATTTGCCAATTGATGAAATTCATGGGCAAATGTTGCCAGCAGATAAGGCACAATTTGTTAAGAAGGAACAAGAAAATGGTCATCATGTTGCCTTTATCGGTGACGGCATCAATGATAGTCCGGCGTTAGCTAATGCCGATATTGCTATTGCGATCGGTAGCGGTACGGACGTTGCAGTCGATGTTTCAGATATTGTTTTAGTTAAAAATGATTTGCGTAAAATTGCCGATGCTTTATCAATTTCTAAACGAACGGTTTTAAATATGAATGAAAATATTGGGATTGCATTGTTAACTGTGTTGTTATTGTTTATTGGATTATTTACAGGTTATGTCGAGATGGCTAATGGCATGTTTATTCATGAATTCAGTATCTTGGTCGTAATCTTAAACGGCATGCGTTTAATTAAAAATCATCGAAAAGTTGACGGCCATCAATTTTCTGATAAAGAAAAAGATTTAGCATTAAACATGTAAGGAATAAGAAAGGAAGATTTTTATGCAAAAAGTAATGATGAAGTTAGGTGGCATGACTTGCCCATCTTGTTTAACCAAGATTGAAAAGGCAGTTGAAGATGTCGATGGTACAGATCAAATCAAGGTATTATTTAATGCCGGTAAGTTAAAGTTCATGATGAATACTGATAAGGCTAATGTTGACGATGTTAAAACAGCAATCGAAAAGATGGGCTATGAAGTCAAGGGTGTAAAGGCAAAGGAGCTAGACTAATGAAGGCTAAGGAAGCATACAAGGCAGAATTAAAGCAAAGTGATATTGATCATCATACGCCTACAGCGGGTGCAATGGTGGATCACATTATTGCTAATTTATTAATCCATACTTTGAAAATAGATCAAGCTAAGTTCTTCGCCAAGGGGTCGGCTAGTTTATTTTTAGAACAGCGTGCTGATGAGTGGATCAGATATGAACAGAATGAGTTTAACCAGTTAAATCAAATTTTAGTTAATAACGGCGAAAGTATTCCTACCACTACTGATCAATTTAAAGAATATACTATGCTTGAGGAGAATGGAGCAAGTAAGTACGAAAATGGTCAAGATCAACTTTTCGCTTTAGTAAAAGACTTTGATACACAAATTTTATTTATTACTAAAGCAATTGCCTTAACTCAAAAAGAAACTTGGCCAGAATTGAGTGCTAATTTGATTGAACTGCTAGCCTGGATTAAGGAACAAATCCGTCAATCGCAAAACTTTTTAGGTCATGAATTGCGTGAAAGATTATATACTGAAGAAGATGATGACGATGATGATTTTTAACTAAAGGAAGTTTTTAGATGGCAGAGTTATGTGTACATTTAGTTCCATTATTTAATGCATTACCAATAAATGATCAAATGCAAATAGAAGAACTAGTTCACCATCAAAATTATCAAAATGGTGAATTAGTAATGGATCCTACTTCAAGTAATAATTTAGTAATTGTTGCTCATGGTGGTGCCCGCCTTTATACTTTAGACGAAAATGGCCGTGAAAATATTACCCAGATTTTAAAGACGGGTGATTATGCGGGTGAAAACTGGTTATTTGGTGAAGCAAATACGAATACTTATGTGGAAGCTACAGAAAATAGTGATATTTGTTTACTCAACCGAAATGATTTTTTAGCTTTAATGAAAAAGAAGCCAGAATTAAGTATTCAACTCTTAGAACAAAATATTATTAAAGTACGTGCTATGCATAAGCAAATTCAATTATTAAGTTTGCCTAAGGTAGAAGATCGACTATTGAGTTATTTACAGGCTTATGCAAAACAAGTGAATAAAAATTCATTTACTTTGCCCCTAAAAATGAAAGATTTAGCCTTGTATTTAGGCACTACTCCCGAAACTTTATCGCGTAAATTTGTACTGTTAGAGAAGCAGGGGAGCTTAAAACGAAAACTACGTCATATTGATTTATTATAGTTATTAAAGATCTACGAACTAACTGGTTCGTGGATTTTTTGATTATCGGAAATTAATAAAGAGTAGTTTTTAAATTCAAAAAGGAGATGCTCCTTTAATAAAATTTTATTAAAGGAGGGAGACAATATGTCACTAATTTATATTCGTCAAGCAGCCAAAAATGACCTTGAACAAATCATGCCGATTATTGATGAGGCAAAAAAGTTTTTAAAAGAAGAGAAAAATCCGCAATGGCAAAGTGGTTATCCCAATGTTGAGACTATTACAGCCGATATTAAAGACGGGGCCGCTTGGGTCTTAATCGTTGATCAGAAAATTGCTGTTTATACTGCAATTACGGATGGACCTGATCCTAATTACAAGCAGATTGATGGTAAATGGAAGAATGATCTTGATCCTTATGTGGCCATTCATCGCGTTGCAATTTCTGATGAGTATCGCGGGATGCACCTTGCTAGCTATTTAATGAGCAGTTTGACTTCAATGCACTATGCGGAAAGCATAAGGAATTATCGCGTTGATACTTTTCGAACTAACGACGTAGTTTGGCATATTGTTGAAGACGCTGGCTTTGTAAAACGTGGCAATATTAAGAATATGGATCCAATTGATTCATACCGTGTTGCTTTTGAATTAAATTTATAGTTTTAGAATGAATAGAGGGGGCTTAATTGCATCCCTCTTTTTTAGTAGCATCTAATTAAAGGAAACAAAAATTATGAAAATTGGATTTATCGGTATCGGTGTAATGGGTACAGGGATTATTAATAACTTACGGAAAAATAATTATGATGTAACTGTCTATAATAGAACAAAAGCTCATGCGCAAACAGTTTTGGATAATGGGGCTAAATGGGCGGACAATCCAGCTGAACTAACTAAAAAAGTTGATATTTTATTCACTATGGTTGGCTTTCCAAAAGATGTTGAAGATATTTATTTTGGTCAGGATGGTATCTTGATTGTCGCCAAAGCTGGTCAATATGTTGTCGATATGACCACGAGTAAACCTAGTCTGGCACAAAAGATTGATCAAATTGGTGAAGAAAAAGGCTTACATATCTTAGACGCTCCGGTTTCTGATGGGGATATTGGCGCCAAAAATGGAACTTTAACGGTCATGATCGGTGGCCATAAAGAAGACCTTAATCATTTGCATGATTTATTCATAACCTTTGCTAGCAAATTAAATTATTTTGGCAGTTATGGTAGTGGACAACATGCTAAGATAGCTAATCAAATTATGATTGCTGGAGAACCATGACTGGCATGACCGAAATGCTGGTATATGCTAAAGCGGCACATTTAAATTTAGAACAAATTTGTCAAACCTTGCAGTCTGGTGCAGCAGAAAATTTTAGTCTAGATTCATATGGTCCAAAAATATTGCAGGGTGATTATACACCTGGTTTTTTTGCTAAACATTTTTTAAAAGATTTGCGTATTGCCTTATAAGAAGCTGATAAGATGCAGTTAGATCTGCCTGCGACTGAAGAAGCAAGGCATTTATATGAAATCTTGGTTGACCAAAAGAAATTGGGCAATGATGGAACACAAGCTTTGATTAAGTTGTGGTGGAAGTAATGAGTTTCAGAACATCATTAGCTGATAAAATGCGGCAGCTGCTGTGGTTTCACTAATTTGTTTTGTACTCACTTTTATCTTAAAAAATAGAACTAAACCAGAATTATAGTGAGATCAATGAAAATATATAATTACATCAATAAAGTTAAAAAACTAGATATTCTTTTGTCAAAGGAGATTGCTCAAATATTATTACGACAGGGCGTTCCTTTTACTAAATCACAAATTGAAGTAGTTATGTATTTATATCATCATCAAGATCAAGTTGTGTATCAGCGTGACTTGCCAGATATTTTGGGAATTACGCGACCAATGGCTAATGGGTTAGTAAAACATCTGATTCAGAAAAATGCTGTAAAATTAATCGAAGATTCAGATGATTCAAGATTAAAGCGTATTAAATTAATGCCAGTAGTAATAGCGGAATATTGATTCTCGAACTGCTGCTTTTGCTAAAGAATTTAACCAAATGGAAGGTAAGATGACCAAAGGCTTTACTCAGAAGCAGCGTTATGAGTTCGATCAATTGTTGGTAAGAGCTATTAAAAATTTAGAAGAAAAGTAGGAAAATGAGCTTCATTTTTTGGTGTAAAGCTCATTTTTCTTTTTTATGATAATTTTTGATATTAAAATGATATTTTAATTATCTAAATCACGTATCATTATTAATGGAAAGAGGTGACAAAATGCAAAAAATTGCTTATTATAATTCTCCCGTTGGTCAAATTTTACTAGCCAGTGATGAGCAAGGCTTAACTGGCTTGTGGCTTCGTAGTGATCGCTTTTATGCTGATAATTTAGCTAAAGATCATCAACTTGGTAAAAATAAATATTTAGATGATGCTATTAGATGGCTTGATCTCTATTTTGAAGGAAAGAATCCTAAGTTTTTACCTAAATTACATTTAATTGGAACAGATTTTCAAAATCAGGTCTGGTTAGCCTTACTAGAAATTCCTTACGGTGAAGTTACTACTTATAAAAAAATTGCAGAAAAAGTAGCTGGGCGAGCAGATCATTTACCCATTCGAGCAGTAGGGAGTGCAGTAGGTAGAAATCATATTGCTTTAATTGTACCTTGCCATCGTGTAATTGGTAGTAATGGCAATCTTACCGGTTATAGTGGGGGGATTGACAAAAAAATCCAACTTTTGCAGTTGGAAGGAATTGATATTAGTAAATTTTCGCTGCCGGCTAACTATAAATGACGACTTTGTTTAAGCGGTAGTTGCGCTAGTTTAAGAATTTTCATTCGAGTCGAGGCAAATGTAGCAAATAAAGGTAATAGATATTCATTAATTGTGTGATTTTGCTTGGAACCAAATTGATAATCAGCTAAACGTGCACCCGTACTGACCGCAACTAGCACTTCCTTGTTATCAAGTGCGTGTCCTTTACTACCATAAGCCCAGCCATGTTCAAGAACCAAATCAAACCATTTTTTCATAAGTGGGGGAACACTGTACCAGTACATTGGAAACTGAAAAACAATTCGGTCACTTCTTAATAGGGCATCTTGTTCTGCTTTAATGTTGATATTTTCATCTGGGTAAGGTTCATAAATATTCCTAACTTCTGTTGTTATATCTTTAATTAGCGCTTGGTTTACACTGGACTCTTTTAAGTCGGGGTGAAATAGAAAAATTGTTGTTTTCATTTTGTTATCTCTCCTAATTCAATTTTAGTCAGTATAAAGTGTAACGTTGCGTTATAGTCAAGAGAGTAATTAAAAATAGATTTTTTAAAGTAGCATTAGGATGATAGTATTTTTAAGATTTTGAATCAAAAATTAATGGTAAAGATCTGGATATATAGACATCTTTATGTTTGTTATATTTGGTTGAGATATATGTCTAAGCATATTTTTGATATTGTTGACGGCATTCATTAAAAGTTTAAAAGATTCAAATTCAATTTAAATATTATGAAAATTCAGCTTCAAAAATATCTACATTATTGGTACTTATATGCTCAATAACTGCAAAACAAACGTTTTCAACAGAAGAGGACTCTGCCCAAATTTGATGCCACATTTTGGCCACTTCTTTTCCTCGAAAGCCGAAAGCACCGGCGCCCCAAGCTCCTAGGATTAAATTATTTACGTGATTTTCTTCAGCAATTGTTTTTACAAAATACATTCTATTTTGTAAAACTTCGCATGCTATCCTATAAGAGATATTATCAAAGTTTGCACGGTTATAACACGGTGCAGCACAGGTTATAACATCGAATTTATTTACTAATGTACCGTCTAAATTAGTAAAAACAATATTTGGACTGTATATTGCACGATTTTGGTATAGATGATGATTAATGTGTTCACGATTCCATTGATAAAAATCAGTAAAATTAGTTAATACTGAATATAAATTAGATTCATGACATAGCACTTCTTCTTGAGCTCCTGAACCATTTAAGTAACCACCTCCAGGAGTTAGATAATCTGCAAAATTTAAAATTGCTGTTTTTAAATTAGGGTAAATATTTTTCAAATTGTTTGCAGCATGGGCTGTATTTTCCTCTTTAAAAGATAAATTTGCATAATGAGTATATTTTATATGTGGTTTTTGTAAAAAATCTTTTGGACTATAAATTTTACTTTGCTTAATACTTAAATTAGTTTCATTAGTATATTTGTTTTCCATTATTTTTAAGTGGCTTTTAGCCATTGCAATGCGTTTAGCTACAATTCCCATATAGAATCTCCAAAATTAAAAAAGATATTTATTGATTTATAAATATTATCTTTAATGTCCAGCAGTAATTTTAATTCCAATAATTGAAACAATTAATAAAATGACAAAAATCCATGTCATCATATTCATTTGATCATGAAATAAGAATGAACCAACTAGTACTGATCCAACAGCTCCAATTTCTGTCCAAACTGGATACGCGATTCCAATGGTAAATGTTTCGTTGCTATAATTAACCCTGCAAAACTAGCTATCATCCCAATAATTGTTGCAATTGCCCAACCAATTTTAGTAAATCCTTGGCTCAATTTCATCGTCGTTGACCAGACAACTTCGAAAATTCCTGCAATTACTAAATAAATCCAAGTCATATAAATTCCTCCAAAAGAAAAGAGCAATTGTATATCTCTTCAAAGGCCTAATGAGATATATAATTACTCTAATTCTTTTGACTCAAGATCCAGGAAGTTATGATGATAATGGTGTTAAACAAATTAACGTGATCGATTGGTTGTTAAAGAGCTGATACATAAGATGTCTATATTTACATATATTTCCGTGTAAATATAGACGTTTTTTCATCTCTTGCATTTCAAAAAATCATATGCTATTGTTTTACTTACAAAAAGTAAGTAAGTTTAGGAGCTGATAAAAATGAATATTGAATTAGGTATCTCATCATTTGGTGAAACTACACCATTAGAAGAAACAGGAAAAGCAATTAGTCATGACCAAAGAATCAGAGATTTATTAGAAGAAATTATTCTTGCAGATAAATTGAATATTGATGCTTTTGCAATCGGTGAACATCACCGCAAAGATTTCGCTGTTTCAGCACCGGAAATTATTTTAGCAGCAGCTGCTTCGAAAACTAAGCAAATCCATCTCTCAAGTGCTACTACAAATCTACCAACAATTAATCCAATTAGAGTTTACGAACAATACGCAACAATGGATGCAATTGCACCAGGTAGAGTTGAAATTATGGCAGGAAGAGGTTCATTTACTGAGGCATTTGATCTATTCGGATATGATTTAGAAAATTACGATGAACTTTTTATTGAAAAACTCGAAATGCTGCTTAAAATGAACAAAGAGGAAGTTCTTGATTGGCCAAAAGGGAAATTTACACCTAGAGTTGATCATAAAGGAATTTACCCGCGTACAAAAAAGCCAATTCCTATTTCTGTTGCTACGGGTGGAAGCATAGAGTCGACTATTCGCACTGCAGAGTTAGGTTTGCCAATCGTTTATGCGATAATTGGCGGTGATCCTTTGCACTTTAAACCACTAATTAAGTTGTACAGAAGAGTTGCAGAAAAAGTTGGCAATGATTTAACGAAGATGCCGATTGCTGCTCATTCCTGGGGCTGGCTGAATCAAGATAAAGAAAAGGCCATTAAAGATTATTTCTATCCCACAAAATTATTAGTTGATCAAATTAGTATGGAAAGACCACAATGGAACGGGATGACATATGAACAATATCTTGAAGCGGTCGGAGAAAATGGTGCAATTTTTGTTGGTGATAGCGAAACTGTTGCAAATAAGATTATTAAAGTAATGGAAGAACTAGGCTTAACGCGATTCTATCTTCATTTACCAATTGCATCGATGCCTCATGAAGATGTCATGAACGCAATTAGAATTTATGGAGAAGAAGTAGTTCCTAAAGTTAAGGCGTATTTTCGAAAAAAGACTGAGCAAGATTGTCTTAAATTAAAGTGGAAGAATTAAATAGAGAGTAATAATATAGGTTTCAAGAGTCTAGATGACTTTTGAAGCCTTTTTTACTTTTAGAGATAAACCTAAGGAGGAGTGATCTATTATGATTATTCGCACCGTAACAATGGATGATTTAAATGACATAGTAGAACTAGAATCTGACGCATTTAAGATGACTAAAAAGCAAACTGAACAAGATATGATTGGTAGAATTGAGAATTATCCTGATACTTTTTTAGTTGCGCAAGAAGATGGAAAAGTGATTGGTCATATTTTTGGTCCTGCTTTTAATAAACGCTATATTGAAGATGAATTATATTTTAAAAATCATCCTAATCAAAAAAAGGATCGTTATCAAATGGTCTTGAGTTTAGCGGTTTTGCCTAAATACCGCAAACAAGGCGTAGCGACAAAATTAATTGAAGCATTAGCGCAAGAGGCCATAAAGCAAAATCGTCAAGCTATATCTTTAACTTGTTTACCGAAATTGATTAAATTTTATGAAAAACGTGGTTTTCATAATGAAGGCGAGACTAATGATGATATTCCAGATCCAACTGGTGTTACTAGTGTAAACATGGTAAGGGCTTTATAAAATGACTAAATTAACTGAAGAAATGTATGCAATTTTTGATCGTGACGAATTTTCTTTTAAAAAGCTGAAAGAGGAATATTCTGAAGAGGAGCTAGCGCAAATAAAAGCAAGTTTTAAAGATGTTTGGCAAACGTGGAAAAAGGTAAATCTTAGTGTTTATCTAAAATTACCACAAGATAAATTTGCTAAAGTTCATGTCGAAAGTTGGACAAATGGTTGGAACTTACGCGATCACTATTGGGCAGCTTATCGTTTAAATACTTTGGCTGAAAAGAGCCCCTGCATTGGTGTAATGCTCGATAAAAAGCAATTGCAAGTTTATTTAATGTTTCAACATTATAAGAGTGAAAAACGTGGTGATAGTTCTGAACAATATAATAAATTATTAGCTGATATTCCAACTTGGGCAAAGAATCGCAAAATTAGTAACTGGTACTTATGGGACAAAAATGAGATGGAATTTGTAGATCATTTGTCCTTGAATGATTATTTAAAAGACACACAAAAGCAAACTACATTTAATGAAGAAGCCATCAAAACAAGTTTCTTGCTGGGCAAGTTTGCTTTTAGAAATCAAGATCAAGTTGAAAATATGGAAGAATTTATTTTGGATGGGATTAAGCAATTATTGCCGTTATATGAAAAAATAGAGCGTTAGATAAATTTGTCTAAAACCAGCAACTGTGCTAATAATTAGGGTGAGATTTAATTTACTATAAGTAAGTGAGTGAATTTTATGCCAATAAGAAAGCCATTAGCAGATTTAATTAGACCTAAGGATTTATCACAGTTTGTAGGTCAAAAAGATTTAATTGAAAAGGAACGTCCTCTTTATCAAATTATTAAAAAACATGTGCCAATCTCACTGCTTCTCTGGGGACCACCAGGAACGGGAAAGACTAGTTTAGCTCAAATTATTGCTCGTGAATTTGACTATCCATTGGCAACTTTTAACGCTTCAATTGATAATAAAGCTAAGCTTACACAGATCATTAATACATATCCTTATCAATCCTTTGTTTTGTTAATTGATGAGATTCACCGGATGACCACTACGCTGCAAGATTTTCTGCTGCCTTATTTAGAAAATGGACGTATTCTTTTAATTGGGGCAACTACGGAAAATCCTATTATGTCGATTGTGCCAGCAGTGCGATCACGGTGTCAGATTTTTGAATTCAAAGCGTTAAGTGATGAAGATATTGAACAAGTTTTAATCCGTGCTTTAAAAGAAGTCTTTCATTTTAAAGATGAAAATATTGACCGAAAAGCAGTTAAGATTATTACAATTTCTGCCGATGGCGATTTACGAGTTGCATTAAATCTTTTAGAAACGATTCATGCAGTTAATGAGGATCTTTCAGTTGAAGAAGTAAGGCAATTTGTAAAAGGACAACATTTTGCCTATGACCGAAAAGCAACTAAGCACTATGATTACTTAGCTGCTTATTCCGATTCTATGGCCGGTTCTGACACAGACGCAGCTTTATATTATTTAGCAGTTTTACTTAAAAATGGTGATTTACCTTCAGTAGTCAGGCGTCTGCGTGAGATTCCATATACTTACATTGGCTTAGCTAATCCTGAGCAAGCTACACAGATTGTGATTGCGGCTAATCAAGCAGAAAAAATTGGGATGCCTAAGGCAAAATATCCTTTGATGTTTGCAACAATGCTGATGTGTTTATCGCCAAAGTCAGGTGTTTTCGATGAAATTTGGCAAAAATTAGACGAAGATACTGATCATCCAAGTAATCATCCAATGCCGCGAGGACTCCGCGATATGCACTATAAACATTCTGAAGAAATAACTGGTGGTGGACTGATTGACAATCCATTTGCGCAGCCCTTTCAGATCGCAAAGCAAAATTATATGCCTAAAGGACTCGAAGGAAAGCGGTATTATTTTGCAAAAGACAACGCAAGTGAGAAAAAGTTTGAACAGCAGTATTTGAAGCTGCATCAATATATTTATGGTAAGGATTATGATAAAGAAGGTAATAACTATGAAAATTGATGTGTTTGCACATATTTTAACGCCGGAATTTTATCAAGCAATGCTTGATATTGATGCGACAATTCCGTAAAAGTATTCCTTTATTAAGATAGAAACTTTAGTTAATTTAGATGAAAGAATAGCCAAGTGGCCTAATAAAAATACTAAGCAAGTTGTTTCTTTTGCAAATATTAATCAGAAGACTTTGTTGACGGAGACGAGGTAAGTAAGATTGCCCAATATGCTAATCAAGAATTAGCTGGTATTGTTGCAAATCATCCAACGTATTTTGAAGCTGGAGTAGGGATGCTAGCTATGAATAACATCCATGCCTCACTTAAGATTCTAGAGAATATTGAGAAAAGTCCTTATTTAGTGGGAGCACAAATTTTCACACGTCATTTAGGAAAAAGCATTGCTGATCTGGAATTTGAACCTATTTTATTAAAAGCAGCAGAACTAAATCTTCCATTATGGCTTCATCCTGTATTTGATAATCGAAAGCCTGACAATAATTTGGTATTTTCTTGGGAATATGAATTATCGCAAGCAATGCTGCAGCTAGTTCAAAGTGATATTTTCAAAAAAGCACCCGACTTAAAGATTCTGGCTCATCACGCTGGCGCAATGGTGCCGTTCTTTAGTGGTAGAATTGATCATATTTTAGATCAAGAACATGCAGAGATGTTTAAGAACTTTTATGTAGACACAGTCATTTTAGGGAATACACCTGCTTTACAATTAGCACTTGATTATTTTGGTATTAATCATGTTTTGTTTGGAACTGATGCACCATTTGCGGTTATGCCAGCAGGTGCTGATAAGATAGTCACTGATGCAATTGAAAATCTTGATATTTTCGATTTATATGATAAGAAGATCTTTGAGACAAATTACCAACATATGATTAAATAACCTGTTCGTTTATGCAAGACTGAGTGGCTAAAGAACTGCTCAGTCTTTTTATTACAAAAATTTTATAATATATTTCTTTTTTCTTTGTTCTGACTAAGTGCTACATTAAAGATGAAGAGTAGAGATTGGAGGATGTATCATGTATAACTTTGATCAAGAACCAGAACGACGGCACTTAGTCGATGAATCTGGCCTAAATACATTTCTAAGTAAACTATATGGTTTAATGGCTTTAGCAGTTTTAGTATCTGCTGTAAGTTCATACCTAACAGTGACTATTTTTGCTAGACAGATGCTTAATTTAATGAATCATCATCCTTGGGCAATGTGGTTTTTACTTCTCTTACCAATAGCTTTAACTTTAGTCATTAATTTTAACGCTACTAGAAGTCCAGTAATGAGCTTTGTTTTGCTAATGCTCACAGCAATTGTATATGGTGTAACTTTTGCCTTTATTGCTGGTGCTTATACTGGCGAAGATATCGCTTCAGCCTTTGTAGCTTCAGCAAGTGTCTTTATTGTAATGGCTATTCTAGGAACAGTAACAAAACGTGACTTAAGTAGAATTGGATCCTATGCATCAGCAGCCTTAATTGGCTTAATAGTAGCCATGCTCATCAACCTTTTCTTAAAAAATCCAACAATAGATTATATTTTCTCTTTTATTGCAGTTATTATTTTTACTATTTTAACTGCCTGGGATGCTCAAAGAATGAAGAATATCTATTTGCAGTTTGATGGAGAGCTTTCAACAAATGGTTTAACAGTACTAGGAGCGCTTCAATTATATTTGGATTTTGTTAACTTGTTTCTACAGTTCCTAGATATTTTTGGTTCTAATGATAATAATTAGTCTTTAGCGTTCAAGCTTAATAACTTGAACGTTTTTTTATTTTTAATAAATGTTTTTGAAAATTAAACGATTTGTCGTTAAAATATCACTAATTGAAAGAAAGGAAAAAATAAAAATGACAGCAAATGAGAAGATTATCGCCTTAGTTAAGCCAGAATACTTAAAGAAAATACCAGCTATTTTTCGTAAACATGCCACTGAAGGAACTTGTAAATTGATTGCTAGAGAGCATCCCGATTTATATAGTACTTTTGAAAAGGAAGTTGAACCAACAGAGGAAGAAAAACAAGAAATGGCAAATTTAGTAAATGGTATTTTTGAAGAGAGAATGAAGAAGCATAAGATGTTGTAAAAATGTCTTTCCATTCGCTAGGAAGTGAAAACTATGGAAATTGGCACGATGTTAAGAAATAAGCGAAAAATATTAGGACTAACGCAAGATCAGTTTATTCACGGAATCATTAGTAAATCTTTTTATTCTAAAGTTGAACGAGGATTAAATGAAATTAGCGCAAAGGACTTGTTTGCGATTTTAGAAGCAAATAATATTAACCTAAATGATTTCATAAATAATGCAGGTTCTACTAGTAAAAGCGATAGATTAAAAGTGGAAATTTTAGTTGCTTTTAATAATAAAAATAAACATGAGGTACAAGAATTAAATAAAAAAATACAAGTATCAAATTGTGATCAAACAATCAAACTATCTTCACTTTTGATCAACGCTATATTAAATAATCAATTAGATAAAATAAATTTAAATACTCGTAATGAAATAAAAAAGAAATTATTTGATGTAGAAAAATGGTGGAATAACGTTTACACGCTTCAGTTGTTTTGTAATTCAATGCTTATTTTTAGTTTTGACGATTTAACCTTTTATATGCAGCAACTCACAAAGCAAAAGAATATAAATTCTTTGTCCTTTGATGTACAACGGTTGATTGGTTCTATCTGTATAAATTATTTCCATAACTGCTATAAAAATCATCAAACTGATTGTGCCAAATGGGGCTATCAGATAATTGATAGTTTAGCTAAACTTCCTGATTTAGCCATTTATAGGATTATTAAAAACTATTATCAAAATTTTTTTACTGGTAATCAAAAAGAAGCTAGTAAAATCATAGACTTTTTTAAAGATTATGATCTTAAAGAGATATACACGGTCTTACCTTAACTTATGCTTAAGTGTTTCAAATATGAAACATTTAAGCATTTTTTTATTTTCCATTCATACTAATACTTAAAATAAATTTTAAGAAGTGTTACAGATGAACCCAACATATCTCAAATCAAACCTATTAATTGGTTTAAAGTCTAAGAAAAATCAACTTCTCATTATACTACTTGTGCTGTTTATTATCTTTTCTTTATTTATAGTTGAAAAACAAAAGATAGGAGACGGAGCAAAAAGCTGGGAGAATTATGGTCAGTCTCTTCAAGCAAATGCAAATTATTTTGATAGCGAAATGCTAAAAAGACCGACTTATAAAAGCACATATGACAACTTAAACAAGCAGTCACAAGAGCTAGCTAGTCTACAAAATAGTCAAGTTTTTGTAGATCCTGTTCAATATCTGACTAGTTATCGCAACTTATTAAATACTATGCAAGCTGGTTATCACAACCACTACGCAGGCGCTAAAACTTTAAACCTACCATCACAATTCTTTATCAAGCAAGAATTGAATAAAACAGATTACCTAATTAAGCATAAAATTCCAATTTTTATGAATAATGAAAGTTCTGCGACATATCTAATTTATATTTTGTCGGTTTTAGGAACTATTATATTTTTTTATCTTTCTTTTATTTCAAGTGATAGTTGGATTATTAATTTACGACATCAGTCTATCTTAAAAAATATTCCTTATCGTTTTAAAGATGAAGTATTTGGAAAAATTATTATTAATTCTACATTAGTTTTTTTGCCGCTTTTATTAGGGATGATACTAGCATATATATTTGCTGGCTTACGTCATGGGTTTGTTACTTTGAATTATCCAGTGATTTTTTATTCTACTAGTATATTAGCTATTCCTCTATGGCTATATTGCTTTTTATTCTTAGTATATCTTTCAGGCCTAATAATCTTTACTACTAGTTTGAGCCTATTTTTAAATCAGTTAACTAAAAATGTTTATCTAACGATTTTTATTGAAGTTATTCTTTATGCCTTATTGTTTTTACCTAAGGCTACTCTAAAATGGCTAGTATTTTTGCCTTTTCCATACCTAAATTTAACTGATTTACTAAATGGCAATTTGGCCAATAAACTAAATTTAAATAGCATTAATTTATTAACAGGATATTGCGTTTTATTAATATGGTCGATATTTTTACTTATCTTATTTAAATATTTGGCAGCAGGGAGGAAAAAGCAATGAAGAAGCAGTATTTTTTATTTCAATTAAAACGTTTTTTCACAAACCCTAAAAATATTGGCTTATTTGCTTTAACTTTTATTCTTTCTCTATATTTTGGATTAGTTAGCGTGCCTAATCGTCAATTAATTGAAAAGGTCGATCCCTATGCCATTAACGGAGAGTATCGTAGATATACATTATTCTTAAATAAAGCAACAACTAAAATAAAGGAAATGCAAGAATCTAAGAATACTCATGAAGTACCTAATGAGGGATATGTTAATGCAATCAAAACGTATCCAGATATTTTAAATTTTGATAAGCATCGAATTAATGGAATTAAGGCAAACAACTGGAAAGAATATGTAATTTACTCAAGTAAGTGGTACAAATACGTTGATCACTTGATTTTTGTAGATGAAAATCAGCAGTTCTTATATCCCGTTCAGTACTATCAGAATGATAATTACCGTGAAGATGGACACTTTGCTTATCAACGAACAGCTCATTTCTATGATGCATTAGCTAAAAGCAAACAGCCACTAACTAAAAATATTGTTGAAGAGAAAACGACTTTACAAATATTACAAAATTCTATTTCTGGTTGGACAACATTAATTCTAATTCTTTTTGTAGTTCTTTTTGCAGCTGATATCGTAACTAATGATCGCAAATATTATTCAGTGTTGAAAGGTATCCCATTAAGCAAAAATACTATTCTCTGGATTAAAACTGGGGTAGTTGAAATAGGTGTACTTTTCAACTACTTACTAGCTTTTATCGTGGTCACTTTGTGTACTGCACCTCGATATGGTTTTGGTTCATTTAACTTAAGGACAACGTTTTATACTGGAAGACTATATTTTATTCAGCCCTTTAAATATCCAACGCTTGGTAATTACTTTATTCAGTTTGGAACATTTGCTATTTTAATTGCTTTTCTATTTATTAGACTTACTATTTTACTTTCAATTATTTTTAAAAATGAATATGTAGCCGAATTATTAGCAAGCGTCTTCGCAGTAAGTGGGAAAGTTCTATATTTCTCTTTAGGTATGGGATTTGTCTACCCAATTTTACAAAGTTTACCAATGACTTATTTTACTGTTGGAGAAAGCTTGTCCGGAAATTTGTCCTATCTAATGGATTCACCAGGATGGGGATTTAATTCCGGTATAGTTCCACTAATGTTGTCAATTGTAATTATTGAAATTTTTATGTTAATTATTAGTAGGTCAAAGAGAATTAAACTGATAAGGAGATGAGATTAAATGCTTGAATTAAAAAATATTAAATTATCATTTGGGAATCATATAGTCTTAGATAATTTAAATTATAGTTTTCAAAGTGGTAAGATTTATGGATTAGTTGCACCAAATGGCACAGGAAAATCCACTTTAATGAATGTCATCTTAAATAATTTGAAACCGCAGAATGGATATATTGCGTACGATAATTTGCAATACAAGAATGAGAAGACAATTGTTAGATTACACAAAAAAATTTGCGCTTTTCCTGATCAAAGTGACTTATTTCCTTTTATGACTGGTAAAGATCATTTAAAACTTTATGCTAATTTATGGAAGAATAATCCTGAAAGTATTGAAAAGATTATTTCTACTCTTAAAATGGAAAGCTACGTCAGCCGAAAAGTTGAAACTTATTCATTAGGAATGAAACAACGTTTATGCTTTGCAATGGTAGTGGCAGCCAACACTCCAGTGATGCTTTTAGATGAAGTTATGAATGGCCTTGATCAACAGAACGTCCAATTAATTTCACAAGTTTTATTGGATTTGCGGTCGCAAAAAAAGCTAATAATTATGGCATCCCACTTATTGCAAAATCTACAACAATATGCGGACCAAGTCTTATTTTTAAAAGATGGGAAGATAATTGAAGACTTTAATAACAAGGCAGAAACTAAGCAGTACTTAGAATTTAAGAGTTCAGCTCTACTTACTGATATTCTGAACAATGTTGAAGTTCAAACTTTACCAAATAAAACTAATCTTGTAGCAATTGATAATATAAATCAAGAAACATTTAATCAAATAACGAATTATTTGATTAAAAATAATATTTCATTTTCAGTTACGAAAATGTCTTTAGAAAATCTATTTAATAAATTCTATGGTTAATTTATAGCTCCTTAGCTAGTGGTCGATTGGCACATCCATTTGGTACGCAAACTGTTAGAAGAAAACAAGATCTTTTTTCAGAAAAAGATAAGTATGGTAAAACTGTCGATATTGATCGCCCAATTATTGATGAAGTGGAAAAAATAGCTCAAAATCACAATACTTCAATGGCAACAATTGCCCTAGCATGGCTTAAAACTAAGGTTACTGCTCCGATTGTTGGGGCTACAAAGGCACACCACTTAGATGCTTTAGAAGAAGCTATCAAGATTAATTTAAGTAAAGAAGAAGTCCATGCGCTCGAGGCGCCATATAAAGCGCATGACTTAGAAGGCGTGATGGCCGACAATCGTGACCGTGAACATAACTGGACGCAGTATTTGACTAATAGCGCTGAAAAATAGTCCCATATATTTTATTTATTACTTTTCTAGCACTAAAATGAAGTTGTTAGAAAAAGGAGGACTTATACTATGACAGAAGTTCCAACAATTACATTAAATGATGGTAATAAAATGCCTCAGTTAGGTTTAGGCGTGTTTAGAATTCCGGACCATGAAAAAGCAAGACAAACAGTAGAAATGGCTTTAGCAAATGGGTATAGAATGATTGATACTGCTGAGGCATATGACAACCAAATTGCAGTCGGTGAAGCTATTGCTGAAAGTGCGGTCAACCGGGATGACATCTTTTTAACTACTAAGATTTGGGTTTCAAATATGTCGTATGAAAAGGCTACAAAGGCAATTGATCATGACTTAAAAGAATTAGGTACTGATTACATCGATTTGGTATTACTTCACCAACCCTATGGCGATACTTTTGGTGCTTGGGATGCTTTAGCAGCCGCTAAGCGCGCAGGTAAAATTCGCTCAATTGGTTTATCAAATTTTTATCCTGATCAATATATGAACTTGGAATTAGCTCATGAAGATAAGCCAGCAATTAATCAAATTGAAATTAGTCCTTGGTTCCAGCAAACTAATGATGTTAAGTTCTTCCAAGGAAGAGACGTAGCAGTTGAGGCTTGGGCACAATTTGCAAATGGTAAGCACGACATTTTCAATAATAAAGTTTTGAAAGAAATTGCTGAGAATCATCATAAAACTGTTGGACAAGTTATCTTACGTTGGTTAACTCAAAAGAGCATCGTAGTTATTCCCAAGGCTGTTCATGATGAACATCAAAAAGAGAATATTAATATCTTTGACTTTAAACTAACACAAGATGAAATGGCAAAAATTAAGGAACTAGACAAGGGCGAAAGTCAATTCTTCGACCACCGTGATCCAGCTGCTATTGATAACATCTTTGGTGAAAGTTTGAGACAACTTCGTGATTCAGAATAATTAGGTCAATCTAATACAAAAGAGACTAGTTTAGTGCTAGTCTCTTTTACTTTGCAATTACTAAATGATAATCACCTAAAAAGGTGCTTTCAAAATCTTTTGGAAGTTTATATTGCTGGTTAAATATAACAATCATCGCATGAAAGTTCTGATAATTACGCAGTGTAAAATGATCGACATTAGCTTCAACTAAATCTTTTGCCTTTTGATAAGAAACTGGAAGTTGGTAATCTAAACAATTAAATAATCGTCTAGCATATTTATCAACGACGAACTCGCCTTTCTGAATACCATACATTAAGATTACATCTGCTGTTTCTGGACCAATTCCTTTAATGCTAAGCAGTTCAGAACGTAACTGGTCTTTAGATAATTGGCGACATTTATCTAGGTCAAAATCATATTTCTGAAAGTAGGTTGCCAATCTTTTCAGAGTGGCAGCTTTTCTAGTATAGAAGCCAGCAGAAGCAATGGCCTTTTCTAATTTATCATCGGGCATCTTTAAGATGTTCTCTGGCCAGAAATTAGTAGCTTGGTACAGAGTTGCTAAGGCCTTATCAACATTTTTCCAATTAGTATTTTGAATCAAAATTGTTGACCAAATTACTTGCCAGTCGCTTCGCCCAGGCCACCAGCCATTAGGATCTAGGTGGTCGTACATTAAGTCATAGAGTTCATTCAAATCGATCTTTTTCATTATTATTCCTCCACTAACTAATTAATTATCATAATCTTAAGCATTCAATTTAACAAAAATATGATATTTTAGGTACTAATAGATAAAATAAAAAGATAAAGATAAGAAACTAGGTTTTGATAATGGAAGAAAATACTAAAAAAATGCTCGCCGGTTTACCATATCGTCCAGACACTGAGGAGTTAAGCAGAATTTCAACGAAAGCTCATCGTTTAAGTAGGGACTATAATCAAACCGCCGATGAAGATAAAGAAGTTAGAAAAGCAATTATTGATGAATTATTTCCAAATCATGAAACAGGAGTGTATTTACAAGGACCAATTGAGGTTGACTATGGAAAATTTACTAAACTAGGTAAGAATTTTTATGCCAATTTTAACCTAACTATTTTAGATACTTGTCCTGTAACGATTGGTGATAATGTAATGTGTGGTCCAAATACTTCATTAGTAACTCCACTTCATCCCTTATTGCCTGAGCAACGTAATGCACGTCTTCAAAAAGATGGGAAAATTGCTGATATCGAATATGGTGCTCCAATTACAATTGGCGATAACTGTTGGCTAGCAAGTAACGTGACTGTCTGTCCGGGCGTAACTATTGGTAAGAACTGTGTTATCGGAGCAGGGAGCGTAGTAACTAAAAATATTCCTGATAATTCACTTGTTTTAGGAGTTCCAGGTCGGGTAGTAAGAAAAATTACTGAAAAAGATCGCTTAGATAATTATCCTTACTAAAAATTTGCTATAGAATCGTCTTGCGAACACTTGTTTGAATGAAGTATAATAACTATGAAAAAAGACTGTTAAAGCATTAACTTTAGCAGTCTTTTGTTCTTACTATTTATTTATTTTAGATTTACTATTGAGTAATCCATGGGATTTTTTATACCAATACCATAATCCAAAAGGAACGATATTTTCTTCATGATTGATTAATCGTTTAATATTAGAACGGTGTCTTACAAACAATAAGACCATCATGATTCCAGTAATAATAGTCAGAAAGACATCATGAAACCAGAAAGAACAAATAAAAATTATCACTATTGAAACTAAACTAGATAAACTTACGTATGAAGTAATAAAGAGCATTGGTAAAAATACTACTGCACATAGTCCAAAGAATTTTAGATTGTAGCCTAGGAATACACCTGCACTAGTTGCTACCGCTTTTCCTCCCTTGAATTTTAGAAAGATTGAGAAAGTATGACCTAAAATAGCGCAGGCACCGGCAATTAATAATAAATACTTTGGTCCCTTTAAATGGAAAATTAAAGGCAAATCGGTAGCAAGTGTTCCTTTTAATACATCAATAATTAAAACCGCACTTCCAGCTATCGGTCCCATTACTCTGAATGAATTAGTTGTTCCAATGTTTCCTGATCCAAAATTTCTTATATCTTCATGAAAAAATATTTTTCCGACTAACACACCTGTAGGAAAGGACCCAATTAAGTATGCTAAAATAAAAACTAGTAAATAATTCAACGTAGACATTTAATTTTCAACCCCATTTAAAATCTAAAGCTATTTTAACAGAGATTATAATAGCTGTGGGATTGATTTTGATTGTCTGTTAAAAATGGAGGCATTTATTTGGCTAAAACAAATAAAACGACCAGTTCATATGATGATTCTTCGATCCAGATTCTTCATGGACTAGAGGCAGTAAGAAAACGTCCAGGAATGTATATCGGTTCAACTGATCGACATGGTCTAAATCAACTAGTTTACGAAATCGTTGATAACTCAGTTGATGAAGCAATGGCTGGTTATGGTAAAGAAATTAACGTAACTATTCATAAAGATAATTCGGTTACAGTTCAGGACTTTGGACGTGGAATGCCAACCGGAATGCATGCATCAGGAATTCCAACAATTGAGGTTATTCTGACTGTTTTGCACGCAGGTGGTAAGTTTACTGAGAAAAATTATCAAACCTCTGGAGGCTTGCACGGTGTCGGCTCTTCTGTCGTAAACGCATTATCTTCTTATCTAAAGGTTAGAGTCGTTAGAGACGGACAGGCTTATGAAGAAGAATTTGAAAATGGTGGACATCCGATTGGCACTCTTAAGCATTTGGGTAAAACTAAAGATAAGAATGGTACCACGATTACTTTTAAACCAGATACGACTATCTTTTCAACTACTACCTATAATTATGAAACTATTCAAGAACGAATTCGTGAATCAGCATTTCTTTTAAAGGGTGTTAAATTTACTTTAACCGATGAACGCGAACCCGAACATCATGATGAATTTCTCTATGAAGATGGAATTAAGTCATTTGTATCTTACTTAAATGAAGATAAAGATACGATGGGAGATGTATTCTACTTTTCTGGTCAGCAAAATGGCATTGAGGTAGAATTCGCTGGTCAGTATAACGATGGGTACTCAGAAAACTTTGTTTCATTTGTAAACAATGTTCGTACTGCTGATGGTGGTAGTCATGAGGCTGGTGCAAGAAGTGGATTTACTAAAGCTTTTAATGATTATGCTAAAAAGCAGGGCTTGTTAAAAAATAAAGATAAGGGTCTAGAAGGTAGTGATTACCGTGAAGGCCTAAGTGCAGTCTTATCTGTTAAGATCCCTGAAGAATTATTAGAGTTTGAAGGACAGACCAAGGGTAAATTAGGTACTCCACAAGCAAGAAGTGTTGTTGATAGCATTGTTTACGAGCAACTTTCTTATTACTTAATGGAAAATGGAGAATTTGCTCAAAGTTTAGTTCAAAAAGCTCAAAAGGCAAGGGATGCGCGTGAAGCTGCTAAAAAGGCCAGAGATGAAAGTCGAAGCGGCAAAAAGAGACGAAAGAAAGAAATTCTTTCTGGAAAATTAACCCCTGCTCAATCACGTAATCCTAAGAAAAATGAATTATTCCTAGTCGAGGGTGACTCAGCTGGAGGATCTGCAAAACAAGGCCGAGATCGAAAATTTCAAGCAATCTTACCATTGCGTGGTAAAGTATTGAATACACAAAAAGCTAAATTGCAAGATATCTTTAAGAACGAAGAAATTAACACTATGATTCATACTATTGGAGCTGGCGTTGGTTCTGATTTTCAAATTAAAGATGCTAATTACGATAAAATCATCATCATGACAGATGCGGATACTGATGGTGCTCATATTCAAATTTTGTTGTTAACCTTCTTTTACAGATATATGCGTCCAATGGTTGAAGCAGGGCGCGTTTATATCGCACTTCCACCACTTTACAAGCTTCAAAAGGGAAACGGTGCAAAGGCTAAGATCAAATATGCCTGGACTGATGAAGAACTAAGTGAAGACTCTAAAGATATGGGTAAAGGATTTGCTTTACAGCGGTTTAAAGGTTTGGGTGAAATGAACGCTGATCAGTTATGGGAAACTACCATGAATCCTGAAACTCGTACTTTAATTAGAGTTAAGATTGATGATGCACAACTTGCTGAAAAGCGTGTGACAACCTTGATGGGAGATAAGGTTGCTCCGAGAAGAAAATGGATCGACGAAAATGTTAAATTCCGCATGGGCGAAGATGGTTCAATTCTAGAAACAAGTAGAGATTAAGAGGTTAGATTTTTAAATGGTAAAAACTACTGAAAGAATTAGGGAATTACCTCTTGAAGAAGTTATGGGAGAAAGATTTGGACGATATTCAAAATATATTATCCAAGAACGTGCTCTCCCTGACATTCGAGATGGTTTGAAACCTGTTCAACGTCGTATTCTTTATGCAATGTATAAAGATAATAATACATATGACAAACCTTATAAAAAAGCTGCTAAGGCTGTCGGAAATGTAATGGGTAACTTTCACCCTCATGGAGATAGTTCTATTTATGGTGCGCTAGTTCACTTATCTCAAGACTGGAAGATGCGTGAACCCTTGATCGAGATGCACGGTAATAATGGATCGATGGATGGGGATGGTCCAGCAGCAATGCGTTATACGGAATCTCGTTTAAGTAAAATTTCTAATTTGCTTTTACAGGATATTGATAAAGAAACAGTTCAAATGATTTTGAACTTTGATGACACAGAATATGAACCAACTGTCCTACCTGCGCATTTTCCTAATTTATTAGTTAATGGTTCAACTGGAATTTCAGCTGGATATGCGACAGAAATTCCGCCACATAACCTAGCTGAAGTTATTGACGCAGCTGTTTATCTCTTGAAACATCCCGATGCCACCACAGATGATTTAATGGAATTTGTCAAAGGACCAGATTTTCCAACTGGTGGTATTGTACTTGGAACAAAAGGCATTAAGGAAGCTTATGAAACTGGTCGTGGAAGAATACAAGTTCGCTCTAAGACCACTATTCAAGATATTAAGGGACACCGTCAACAAATCGTAGTTACTGAAGTTCCTTTTGGCGTCAACAAGGCGATGATGGTCAAGAAGATTGATGAAATCCGTTTAAATAAGGAAATTGATGGAATTTCCGAAGTAAGAGACGAGACTGACCGTCATGGACTTTCAATCGTTATTGAATTAAAAAAGGGTGCAGACAGTCAAAATATTTTGAACTATCTTTTTAAAAACACTGATTTGCAAGTTTCATATAACTTCAATATGGTTGCAATTGACCGTATGACTCCCGTCCAAGTTGGCTTGAAACGAATTTTATCTTCATATTTGACCCATAAAAAAGAGGTTGTTACTAAAAGAACTAAATTTGATTTAAAAAAGGCAAAGCAGCGACTAGAAATCGTTGAAGGTTTGATTCATGCGCTGGATATTTTAGATCAAGTTATTAAGACAATTAGATCTTCTAAAGATAAAAAGGATGCTAAAAATAATTTAATTGCTAAATATGAATTTACTCCTAATCAAGCAGAAGCTATTGTTTCTTTGCAACTGTACCGTTTAACTAATACTGATGTTAACCAACTTAAGAAAGAACAAACAGAACTAAATAAAAAGATTGACAAATTCAATGAAATTTTAAGCGACAATAAAGTTCTAGAAAAAGTTGTAGTTAAAGAATTAAACGCGGTCAAAAAAGAATTTGGTTCTCCAAGAAGAACTGAAATCACAGCTAAAGCGGCTAAAATTGAAATTAACGAAAAAGCTTTAGTTGCCGATGAAGACGTTCGTGTATTAGTAAGTAAAGATGGCTACTTAAAACGCTCATCCATTCGTTCCTTCCAGTCGACTGACACAAGTGATAATGGATTACCTGATGGCGATAAGGTTATTTTTGAAAAGACAATGTCAACCTTAGATAACCTTTATATTTTTACCAATAAAGGAAACCTTATTTATCGACCAGTCCATGAATTAATAGAAACAAAGTGGAAAGAAACTGGTCAACACCTTTCTCAAGAAATCGGACTTGATAATGACGAAGAAATCATTCGAGTATTTGAAATTAATGACTTAAAAGCAAGTTTGAACTTTTTAATTGCCACAAACGATGGCTATATTAAACAAGTTACCTTAGCTGATTTGCAGCCAACTAGAACTTATAAATCTCGTGCGATCACTGCAATTAAGCTTAAGAGTAAAGACAGTAAAGTCGTAAGAATTGATAAAGTTAAACCAGATAGTAAGCAAGAAATTACCTTAATAACTAATCAAGCATATGCAGTCAGATTTGATATTAGTGAAATTCCTACTTCGGGTTCTAAAGCAGTAGGGGTTAAATCCGTTAACCTTAAAGACAATGATTATATCGTAAATTATGTTCTTGCCGATCCTAAATATGTTGACTTGATTAATATTGGGATTATTACTCAACGTGGGGCATTTAAGCAGCTAAAACTTAACTTAATAAACAAGGTAACTCGTGCTAAACGAGGTGTATTAGTACTACGTGAACTTAAAACTAAACCTCATCGAATCATGGCAATTAGTAGCTACGGCGAGAATCATATCTTGCATTTAACTACTTCTAGTGATCGTCATATCGAATTAAATACATCTGAATTTCCATTAGGTGATCGATATTCAAATGGTTCATTTGTTTTAGATCCAATGACAGATGGAACACCAATTTCATTAACGCTAGGTCAACCATTAGCAGACGGAAGAGATAGAACAGAAGACTTATTTTAAATGAAAGCTAAGAATAGCATTTTAAAGCTACTCTTAGCTTTTTTATTAAGATAAATAATTATAGAAAAATATCTTATATTTTATGTAAATATTTTCATTATCTAGATACAGGTGTTATGATAAAAAGTGTAGGATGAATAATAGGCTTTATAAAAGGCTATCGGAAAATAATTATATGTATTTTAAATTTATATCAATTAGATGTTATTCCAAATTTATATAAGAGGCATTCAATCATGAAAACAAATACTGATGCAGTTCTATCTGCGAAATCTTTACGTTACTTTCTTCAATTAATTGATAACATGAGTTACACTCAAGCAGCTCAAATCTTAGGAATAACCCAACCTGCATTAACTCAACAAATTAAGAAATTGGAACGTGCAGTTGGATCTCCCTTATTTGGTCAAATGGGGAAAAAGCTCTATTTAACTGATGCTGGTCTAAAAATGGAGGAAACAGCCAAGGCACTATTTTCAACAGTTAATAATGCCGTTGATAGTATCCAGCAATATACAAAATCAGATACTGGGACTATTTCATTAGGTGTATTGTCCACTATTGAAGCTAGGGTTATCGATCAATTTCTAATTGAATTTAACCAGAAATATCCAGAGATAACCTTACATGTCGGCTTTTACAATAGAACAGAGCTTTGGGACAAATTAGATAATAATCAATTAGACTTAGCAGTTCTTTATATGCCAGATCACAATGCTACTGTAAAAAACATGAAGCAATATATGGCTAAACAAATTTATCCAGAATCAGTAGTATTTTTAACTCATAATCCAGAAACGAAATTTTATAAGTTAGCACAACATAAGTGGGTAACTTACCCTAAGGATTACTACTTGCCTCAAATTGTGCGTCGATTTTATGCTACTGAATTTCCAAATAATGAGTTGCTAACTCCAGTTACTTTTACTGCTCCTTATCAACTAATAAAATTTGCGGAACAAACTGATTACGACACTTATGTTTCAAAGAGCTTCTATAAGGCTCACAAGGCTCAAATCACGCTCTCTCCATTAGAGCCAAAGCATGAAACAAACTTTGAAAGTTGCTTTATTTATCGTAAAAACAAGAGTGAGATACCTCGATTAGTTAATTTCTTAAAAGAATGGGATAAATTTATTAATGAAAAAGATTATGATAGTCGATTAGAAGAGGTTAAAGTTAATATCTAGTTTTAGAAGCATTGTTTTTATAACTAAAAGCAATGCTTTTTAGTGCGGGATTGATTTGCTTAAGTTCAAATTTTAATCTAAAATATTAAGTAGATATAATTTTAAAGGAGCTCTATATAATGGCAAAAGAATTGATTTTTGGTCACCAAAATCCTGATACAGATGCAATCGGAACTGCAATTGCATACTCATACTTACAAAATAAATTAGGTTACGATACTGAAGCAGTCGCTTTGGGCGAAGCTAACGATGAAACTAAGTATGCCTTGAATAAATTCGGTTTTACTGCACCTCGTGTAATTAAAACTGCTTCAAACGAAGTTGATGCAGTTATGCTTGTTGACCACAATGAACCTCAACAAAGTGTTTCTGACATTGATAAAGTTAAAGTGACTCACGTAGTAGATCACCACCGTATCATGAACTTTAATACCGCTGATCCTTTATACTACCGTGCAGCTCCAGTTGGTTGTACAAGTACAATTATGTGGCAGATGTACAACGAAAAAGAAATTGAAATTCCACAAGATATTGCTGGAATTATGCTCTCAGCTATTATTTCAGATACTTTATTATTAAAATCACCAACTACTACAGATCAAGACAAAGAAGCTGTAGAAGCTTTAGCCAACATTGCTGGTGTTAACTACAAAGAATATGGTCTTAAAATGCTAAAAGCTGGTACCAATATTGCTGATAAGTCAGAAGAAGACTTAATCGATTTAGACGCTAAGAGCTTTGAATTAAATGGCAGCAACGTTCGTGTAGCACAAATTAATGTTGTTGACTTGCCAGAGGCTTTAGAGCGTAAAGAAGCTTTCTTAAAGGCTATGGATGAAGCTTCAAAGAGTGAAGGCTACGATATGTTCATGCTTTTGATTACTAATATTCTTGATTCAGATTCAGAAGCTTTAGTAGTAGGTAGTGATGAATCAAAAGCTAAGTTTGAAAAGGCATTTAATACTAAATTGTCAGATTCAGAAGTTAAGTTACCAGGTGTTGTTTCAAGAAAGAAGCAAGTTGTTCCTCCATTAACTAATGCTTTTGAAGCTTAAGTTATTATTTAGTTCAATTTTAGAAAAGACAGGTATGATCTTTCATACTTGTTTTTTTATTTAATTAGGAAAAATGAAATCATTACAAGTATTAAAAGATGTATTTGGCTACACAACATTTCGCCCAGGACAAGAAAAAGTTATTGATTTAGTTCTTAAAGGAGAAAATGTTCTAGCAGTAATGCCAACTGGTGCAGGAAAATCAATGTGCTATCAAATTCCCGCCTTAGTTAATTCCGGTTTGACTTTAGTAATTTCTCCCTTAATTTCGCTAATGAAAGACCAAATTGATTCCTTAAAGCAAAATGGTATTAATGCGGCAGCCCTAAATTCGGCGACTCCTCAAGAAGAAGTAAATCCAATTTTAAGACAAGCATATGAAGGCAAAATAAAGCTTCTGTATGTGACTCCTGAGCGATTAGCAATGGATTATTTTCGCTATCAGCTAAACTTCTTAGATATTTCATTAGTAGCAGTCGATGAAGCACATTGTATTTCACAGTGGGGACATGATTTTCGACCAGCGTATCGCCAAATAATGGATGGCGTCAAATCAATTAAGAGTAATCCGAATATTTTGGCCTTAACTGCAACTGCCACACCCTCAGTTCAAAAAGACATAGCAGAACAATTGCAGATACCTAATAAAAATTATGTTATTACTTCATTTGCAAGGCCAAATCTAAGTTTCAAGGTAGTGGATAATCCTAAAAATACTAACTTGTATCTTTTAGACTATATTAAAAAGCACCCTAATGAATCTGGAATTATATATGCCAGTACAAGAAAACATGTTGAAGAATTAACTGACTATTTAGCTCAAAATGGTATTCTAACAGCTAGTTACCATGCTGGTCTTTCTAATGAAGAGAGATCAGATGTACAAGATGCTTTTCAATTCGATAAAGTACAAGTGATAGTTGCTACTAATGCTTTTGGAATGGGGATTGACAAAAGAAATGTGCGCTTTGTAATTCATGCTAACAGTACGCCAAACTTAGAATCGTATTATCAAGAAGCTGGCAGAGCAGGTAGAGACGGTGAGCGTTGCGAGGGTATCATGATCTATCATCCTAAAGATATCCGGCTCTATCGTTGGTTTATTGAACAATCTGATTTAGCTGATGAATATCAAAAAATACAGTATCAAAAACTAGCTATGATTACTAAATATGTTAATACCACAGAGTGTTTACAACAGTTTATCGTCAGCTATTTTGGACAAAGGTGTGAGCCCTGTGGTAAGTGCTCTAACTGTTTAGGAACCTTTATTGAAAAAGACATTACGTCAGAAAGTAAAAGCATTATTTCAACTATTTATGAATTAGATGGTCGTTTTGGCAAGACTGTAGTTGCTGATGTAGTTTCAGGAGCAAATAATCAACGCATGAGAGAAATTGATGCAGCTCATTTAAGGCATTATGGCAGTTTAAAGATTGGAAAGAGTAGGGTCATAAACTTAATAAACTATCTAATTAGCCATAATTATTTACAACTGACTGATAGTCAATATCCAGTAGTTCATGTGACTAACTTAGGATGGGACGTTTTAGATAATAAAAAGCGTGTAACTCAAAAGATTTCTAAAAAAATAGAAAAATTAAGTCAAACCTATAATCAAATTCCGAAAGAAGAGAATGACTTATTTGTTCGCTTAAAAGAAGTTCGTTTAGATTTAGCTAAAAAACAGGGGATACCAGCTTTTTATATCTTTTCAGATAAGTCTTTAAGAGAAATGGCACTGCAAAAACCTAAGACACAAGCAGAATTTTTAAATATTTCAGGAGTAGGTCAAGCTAAGCTTAAATCCTATGGTCAAATTATGCTAGCTGCAATCAAAAATTACTTGAAAGAAGACGCAGACTAATGAAGTGTAGTTAAATAAAGTGTAAAATGAATTAGAATAGTATAAAATTCAGGAGGATTAATATGCAATATCCACAATTAGACCTAGAAAATGCAAAAGGTCCAAAAGCCTTAATTCAAACAAATCATGGAGATATTAAAATTCAATTATTTGAAAAAGAAGCTCCAATGACTGTTGAAAATTTTGTCCGTTTAGCTAAAAAAGGCTATTATGATGGCACTACTTTTCATAGAGTAATTAGTGATTTCATGATCCAGGGCGGTGATCCAAAGGGTGACGGTACTGGTGGTGAAAGTATCTGGGGACATCCTTTTGAAGATGAATTTTCAAACAAATTATTCAATGTACGTGGTGCGCTTTCCATGGCTAATTCTGGGCCTAATACAAATGGCAGCCAATTCTTTATTGTTCAAAATAAAAACGTACCTAAACGCATGATTAAAGAAATGGATGCTGCAGGTTATCCTAAAGAATTAGTTAAGGCATACAAGCAAGGTGGAACACCATGGCTTGATGGTCGCCATACTGTTTTTGGTCAAGTGATCAAAGGTATGGATGTTGTTGATGAAATTGCAAAGGTTCCACGTGATAAGACAAATGATAAGCCAAAAGAAGATGTGATTATTAAGAGTATTCATATTGAAGATTAAACAAATTAAACATGGTCTAAATCGATCATGTTTTTAATTTGTTTTCACTATAACTTGGAGGTTAATCATGGGAATATTTTCAGATGAAAAATATCGTCCATCTGAATCGCGTATTTTAGCTACAGCATTGACTTTTTCTGCGGGATTTATTGATGCCTATACTTATATTCAACGGGGACATACTTTATCTGCTGGGCAGACAGGAAACGTCATCTTCTTTGCGTCAGCATTTGCTGACCATAATATTGCAGGTATGTTAAACAGGGCAACAACGTTTATTGCTTTTACCTTAGGATTACTACTTGTTGGACTTTTTCATAAGTATGTAAAAAGTAATTATTGGCGTGTATTTTGTTTATTTCCAATTCTATTTATTTGCTTGGGCGTTGGTTTCGTTCCTAAAAACGTACCAAATTATTATGTAGTTCCGGTAATTGCGTTTGGTTTAGCGGTTCAGAATGCATCATTTAGTAAAATTGAAGGTATGGGATATAATAATGCATTTACAACTGGCAACTTAAAAAAATCTGTAGTTGCTTGGAGCGCATATTTCTTTGGTGAAGATAAGTCACAGCATAACGCAGCTGTTAACTATATGTTCTTGGTTATTGCATTTGCACTTGGTGCAATTGTATCAGCATTGCTCCAAAAGATCTTTGTTTTAAAAACTATTTGGTTTGCTGTTTTACTTTTAGGAGCAATCAATATCGTTTATACGATCTCTTTAAATAAAAGAAAGAAACTATCTTTTTCTAAAAATGAATAATTAATAGAGAAACTTTGAGAATGATAAAACTCAAAGTTTTTTTACTTATAAAAGAGAGTAGCTTAGTTCATCTTGACTATACTTCGTGTAATATATATTATGTAAAGTAATATTTAAAAATATATCATATTTGTAATTAATCACAATCAACAGCCCAACCATCAATCAACTAATTATCTACTATTTATCAAAAGTTACTTTTTAAAAATCATTTTTAAATCTACTAGCATTTCAATTAGAACACATTAATCTTTTTACAGTCAGAAATTCTGCTTACCCCTTATTTCACAATTAATCAGCTAAAAATACTAAGCTAAAGATTTTTCAATTAATCAGATTAGATGATTATTAAAAAGCATTTTCTTTAGTGTTGAGATGACGATTCTACGCCTTTTAAAATGGTTCTTGATTAATAGTTGTTAAGTTGTTAGCTATAAGAACTCATAAATTACTGGATGCGAAACTTTTTTGTTCATGATACATTTCTTTCATCTAAATCCAGTAAGCTTTTAATTAGATCATGTTAGTAATGGTCTTTCATTAAAATTATTGTTTTAATGAAAGGTATAAGAGACTCTCTCGAAATATCAATGATTTCATTGATACGTAAAGCTTTCGTCAAATTCAAATAGTTGCAAAACTACTACAAATAATTGCAAATTTCGAGCAAAAAAGTTCCCAAAAAGTTCCCGTGAATTTAATGGGTATTTGTAAAATTTATTTACAAATCATATAAATTGTGATATGCAAAAAAAGCCACTCCAGAGAACTTAATCTCCAGAGTGGCCTATTTTTATTTATGCTCTTTCTTACTTAAATTCGCCCCACGGATCATTACCTTGACGACAGACTAAGAAACCTGGTTGACCGTTGGCTCTTGGTTGTCTAATCCATACATAACCGCCGTGACGGCTGTAAGCATCATACTTAACACAATCGCCTTTAGTTACTGTGCCGATGATGTCACTAGTGATTCTAGCGCCATAGCGAATATTGATAGTGCCGTTTGGATAGAACTTACCTTCTTCCTTGTACCAAGTATCACCAATCTCATCAACCCAAGATTGTGGTGTTGATTGCTTAACAGCCGGCTTAGATGGTTGGGCTACTGGCTTGCCGTCAGTCTTAAGATCAACTAGAGAGATGTTTCCGTCAACGTTTAAGCCGTGCCAGTTATCGGTAAATTGCCAGATTGCTACGTTATCCATAGATGGGAAATATCCAAAGTCTGGGTTATCTTGACGTACACCACTATCGTACTTATAAGATGCAATCCATAAGCAAGTACCATACTTAGAAGTGATTTTCTTCACGTCAACCTTATCAGTAAGAATGTACTTCCCAGAGTATAGAAGTGGTTTGTACCCTGCACTTGCTACTACGTCCATGAAAGCAAGGATAGCGTCAGCACTAGCACTCTTTCCTTGATTCGTGCTGTTGCCGCTACCCTCTTCATAGTCACAAGCTAAGTAAGAACCTGGAGCAATACCGGCTTGCTTGGCTGAATTAACCGCATAATTACCCTCTAACACTGCTTGACTACGGTTTGCACTAAAGTGTGCATAGTGATAGCCAGCTGACATCATGCCATTAGCATTTGCACTATTAACTTGTGCTGGTGCTTTAGGATTTTTGTAGTTCAGACCTTCTGATACTTTCACAATTGCATATTTAGCTCCAGCTGATGTCATAGCTGACAAGTTAGCTACTTGCCAATCAGATACATCCACACCGTAACTTCTTTTTGCTACTTCCATATAAGTTACCTCCTACTTGTTAACTTCCTTTAATTCGCCAACAATGGTCGTCTTAGGTTTATCAACAGTATCTGCAATTGATTGTGTTTGCTTCATAGCAGTCACAGCCTTTTCAACCATTCCTTTTACGAAACTCATCGTTGGGTGTGGTAAGTGTGCCATATCTAAGAGCAAGAATAAGCCTTGAACGACAAAGGTTAACTTATCTTCACCGTCCCCTCCCCTTTTTTCTGCTTGGTAGACAAGGGGACTTACAGATTGGGCAACAATCTTTTCTGCTTTAGCGAGTAAATCGCCTTGTGCTGCTTTCTTGTCGATTGCAATTTTATGTTTAGCATATACAGAAGCAACAATGACTGCTGCAACTGATGTAACTACGATAGCTAAATCTAGTAATTGATTAACGTTCATTATTTAGCCTCCTTTAAATCTTTAATACGTAACTTTAAAGCCTTGGCATACTTACCCATTGCTTGCTTTTGCTCTTTCAAGAGTTCAAGTTGAGTAGCTGACAAAGTCTTTTTATTTTGTTTGGCTAAAAACTTTGATAATTTGCTACGCTTGACATTTAACTCTTTTAATTCTTTTTCTAGTTTTTTAATCATGTTTGTCCTCCTTAAGTTTCTTCTGTAACTTTTTAATTTCTTTCTTAACATCTTCAACACTCATATCCGACTTGTCTGGTGAAGCGTTGTGCTTGGTTTTTGCAATAATCTGATAAAAGGCAGAAATCGACCCAATTAACGCCGAAATCGCTAATAGCAGATTGCTTAAGTCTTGCAAGCGCCCCACCTCCTATAAGTAATGAGCCACTAGTAGAACTAAGCTAAATAGGATTAGTTCTCCAATCACGTTAAGTCCCATAACCCAATAATTAGACATGATTACATGAAGCAGTGACAAGGTAGCCATTGATAGGCTTATAGCACCTGAGCAAACTAATAAAGTTGCTATAATCTTGCGGTTCTTTATACCGAAAATTGTGCATAAAAAAAGCACTAGCCCAACTAGTACTACAAAAGTGTCAATTCGAATGTCGTTTTCGATGTTTGACCAATCAGGCGGCCAGAAGAAATAATGTTGTTCACTATAGAGAAATATTCCAATACCTGCAATCCAGAGACTGATTAATGTTTGTAGAACTGTTAAGACTAATTTAAAAGGATCAGATCTAATTTTTTGATAATTTTCTCGCATGTTTATCACCTACTTTGAAATTCGATTCCTAGCATTGAAAATACCAAGTTCTCATGTTTTTGGTGTTCAGTATTGAGGAGACTTTTTAATTTTTGTCTCATGTTAGTTATTCCTCTAGGTGATTGATCCATCTATCCATCTGATTAGAACGTTGTGTAATAATATGATGCAATTGTTCATAGTTATTAGCATCTGCAGAAGGAATGTTCCACAATTGCCGATCGTATTCAATGGCTTCTTCCGGAATTTTGGACATGTAGTTTTTAAATTGAGTTAAAATTTGATCGGTTCTCCATACAGTTGAACGAAGATGCTGATATTGTCTTTTGATTTCTGGCTTAAACAGCTTATATAAGCGTTCAAACAATTTGTTCCAGCCTACATTAGAAACGTATTTACCGTCAGTGCTATCAGATTGCTCTGTTGAAAATCCCCAGTTTTCATCTTGTGGGTTGCCTTCAATTCCTCCAGTTACATTCTGCCCCCATGTTGAGTCCAAGTCATAAGCGATTGGGTAGAAATAGTTACCGTTGTCCCAAGTCAAAAACAAAATAGATTTGGAGTAGTAGTCGTATTCTCTACTCATTACGCCAAAAAGATAAATGTTGATTGCTGCGTTTAAGTCGATATAATTAGAAACTTTAGTCTTAAAATCATCATCGGTAGAATTATTTAGAAAATCTAACCATTTTGACCAGTTAGCAACCAATTCAGGATCAGGAGTGTCATGCAATTCGTCCGCATAAGCGACATTGTCTAGCTTAGCACTAGGCACACCGAGAAGTTGGCTGGCTGGGGCTTTTTCGTTATCTAAAACCGCTATAGCCGCTGTTTTTTCGATGTCGTCCATTCCAAAAATAATATCGTCTTTTTTCGTATTAAAGGAATAAAGCCCATTTGACATTCCGTTAAACTGCACTAAACCTGGAAAGCCTTCCATTTGTCCGTAACTTTGAGTGTACGATAATTTGTCTTCAACTTCTGCTTTAGCAAATTCGGTAACTGATGTAGCGTTTGCCATTAAAGAGGCATTTACCAAGTTCCTTGACTGAGTTGCATCTATCCAGTTAGCTTTCAGATTAAATTTATTGGTTTTAGCCCAATTTGATTTTAGTCTGATCTTAAATTTGGTTTGGCAATCTTTATCGCTAAAAAGCTTAATCTTATAGTTCTTTTTAGGATATGCTCTAGAACTATCCCCTTGAATTGCAATTTGTGCGAACCCTCTGATTGTAGTTGACTCTCTGTGGTATGTGAACGGTGCTTTGACCCACTTATCTCCGACAGTATCTTTAGAAATTTCAAAATCAAAATATGGTAAGTTTCCAAAAGTATCACTTTTTTTGACAACGTCATTTAATGAATAAGGTAAAAGACTACCGCCAAAATTCATTTGAGGACGACATATTACCAACACTCCAGTTCCTTGCATCGCAATAGAAAATGCTGCAGTTTCCGCATTAGCTGGTATTGCGATATTCTCTAGCTTGATTAGTATAGCTTTTCCGCCAGTATTAGTAGGAATTGCATTTGCAAATACAGCAGAGTTAATAACTGTATTGTTTGCATCTCTAAATAATAGTTGAATTACTGATCCTGTGTTATTTAATGCGTTAGCCAAGACACCGCAAGAAATCCGTTTTTGTTTAGCCACAGGAATATCTGCTTGATAAAACGTCTTTGGACTAGTAGGAACGGAAGTTAGATTAATGCCATACGCTTTTGAGTTATTAATACTATGCTCAGTATCTAATTCCCACTCTGGGTCTTTAGTCCATGTTACTGCATTATTCTTTAAATCGGGATTAGTCAAAAGATTATCATGATCGGTTTTTTCGTTTGTTAAATCATTTAACGAATAAGGTAAAAGACTGCTGCCGAAATTCATTTGCGGTTGACATATTATCAGCAACCCAGTTCCTTGCATCGCAACAGAAAATGCTGCAGTTTCCGCATTAGCTGGTATTGCGATATTCTCTAGCTTGATTTGCTTATAATCAGCATAAGTATTGGTAGGCAATTGCACTGTAAATACGGCAGAGTCAATAACTGTACTGCTTGCGTCCCTAAATAACAACTGTACTTGTGCAAATTGCAAAGTATTAGTATTAACCTTTAGGCCGCAACTTAGAGTTGAATGTTTAGCCACAGAAATATTTTTTTGATAAAAAGTTTCCGGATTATCAGGTACAGCAGTTAAATAAATTCCGTACGCCATTGAGTTATTAATACTGTGTTCAGTATCTAATTCCCATTTTGAACTTGTTCGACCCCAGTTAGCTGCACTATTTTTGAAATCTGGATTAGATAAGATATTATCAGTAATCTTATCGCTTATTTTCAAGTCGCTTATAGTATAGGGAGAAAGAGTGCTGTCGAAATTAATTTGTGGTTGGCAAAAAACAAGTAAACCATTGCAACCATTTTCCATAACTACAGAAAACGCTGCGGTTTCCGCATTATCTGGTATTGCAATATTCTCTAGCTTGATTTGCTTATAATCAGCATAAGTATCAGTAGGTAACTGCACCTTAAATACGGCAGAGTCAATAACTTCATTGCTTGCATCTCTAAATAGCAACTGTAATGCGCCTTGATTAAGACCCTTAGTGTTGACTTTAACTCCACAGCTTAAAACCGAACGCTTAGTCACAGAAATATCCTTTTGGAAGAATGAATGATTTTCGTCTTTTGCAGCGTTTTGTACTAAACATCCATAGGCCAGAGAATTGCCAATAGTATGAGCAGGATCAACATCCCATTTTGAGTCCCTAGTCCAATTATACGCATCGTTTTTCAGATCGGGATTGATTAGGACATTATCGTGATCGCCGCTATATAAATCTTGCTTTAGTTGCGGTGCGATACCAGCATAGCTAAAATCGCCTAAATCTACCCATTTTGAATTGATATATAACCATTTATGCTGATTATCAGAGGTGACACATAGGTTCTGTGTTCCATTAGGATTAGCAGCAATCATACTATTATAGTTTTCATAATAATCAGGCGTAGTATTCATTTGACTTAAACGGGTAACAATTTCATTAGATAATCTGTCAAATTCAGGCCTAGTTACAACATTATTAGCCTGAATATTAGCGTTAAGTCCTTTAACCGTTGTAGACAAAGCATCTAGACTTGCATTATTAGTGTGTAACGCATTTTGCACTTGGACGACATCATTTTGATACTTTTGATATAAATCGTCAATAGCTTGTTCTCCGTCAATTTTATATTGATTTTTAAGGTTTTCTAATTCTCCCACATAGTACTTAACCGTCTCGCCAACTCGTAAATCATTGCCAAGGACTTCAAAAATGATGTTAACGCTAGTAAGTACGTTGCCATTGCCATCTTTTAAGCCAAAGTGACCTTTGAAGATACCTTCTTGAGGAAACATTTGATCTTCTAAGATATAGTCGATGAAACCACCATCGTGAGCATTCGCAGTCGAGCCTTGCCATTCACGATAGCTAGCATCCGGAGCCATGATTACTTCGTCATTATCATCAGTGCTGAATTTACCAATTAAGCCTTGGATAAAAGGGACAAAACCATGAACATTCATAACACGTCCTTGGTCATACCACTTGAAAGGCAAGACCTTGCCGTTGTCCCCTACACGAGTTTTGAAAAAGTTACTAATGCGTACATATTGATCGCCTTCCTTAGCGATATCTGCTGGGAAGTAATATGGCACGCCGCTGTTATTAATTGAATTAAGATTATTCATTAATCTAAATGCACCTCCTGCGCCTTATTAGTTTGATTGCTTGAATCTATTGAAGTATCAATTGGGACTGCCCCATCACCAAAAACGGCAAGATTGAGCTTTGCTACTTGCTTTTGCATCTCTTTCAAAATAGCTACGTTCTTCTTAGCGTCTTCAGCATTATTTTGATTGCCTTCAAAAATGCTACTGTATTGCTTTTGTGTATCTTGAACTTTACCTTCTAATTCAGCAAACTTCCTGTTGCCGGCTTCCCAATTACGATCAAGATGTTCTCTATAGGTGGCATCTTGTGTTGGTGAGCCTTCTTTTTCAAAAACATCAGTCATCTACTCACTTCCTTTTAAATAAAAAACAGCCCATTTTGGACTGTTCATACTATTTATTCGTATCATTTTCATTTTTTCCTTTATCAGCTGTATCTTTATCCTTTTGACTATTTAACAGTTGTTGCAATTCCTGTTGTAGTTTTTGGATGTCTTGCGTATTTTGCTGTTGACTCTCTCCCCAATTGGTTGTGAAAGTATCAAAGCCAGCATTAGCTTTATGGACTATTTCAGCTAGATTACTCATCTTAAGACTCATACTGGTATACCACTCACGATATTTATCTTGTTGGTTATGCTGATAGGTCATGTAATCAATAAGGTTAAAAGCTAAATTACCAAAAGTAATTGTATTACCTTTGCTTGGATCTTGCGGATATGAAGTAATTGATTGCACTCTCGTCTCAACATCAATTCCTTGCCTAGTTCGTAGATAACCATAGTCACCAATACTGACATCATGTAGATACTTAGCAAACTTCTTAAAGTTAGCACCATCAACTGTGTACTGAACGCTTGGATAGTCATGAACTAACTTTTTAACCTTATCATCAAGCAATTGTTGACTCATCACGAAAGACTTACCATCATCAGTGAAGTCTTCTGTATAAGGCGTGGCATCAATTATAGGCCAGCCCTTTTCTTTAACCAATGGAGAAATATAAGTTGAAGTTAATGTATTCACGCTAGAGTTATCTCCATTTTGCTTAGTGATATTAATGGTCCCTGTAGCTCTAGTAGTTATTGCAGTATCGTCTTCTTGAACTGATATCTTAGTGCAGTTCACATTGTCGACAAAAACAAATTTATCTTTGCCACCAATCTCTTTTGCTACATAGCAAGTCTTGTTTTTCCAATAGTATTCAACACCGTAGCTAGTTGCTGCAGTTTGTAAAAGTTCGTCAGCATAACCGCCACCTAACCCATCACTAAATGTTTTAACCGAGTTTTGATTTACATCTGCACCAATAACAACGTCAAAGCCTGAATCCTTGAATAGAAAGTTCAGAGCATCTTTGATTTTAACTGGTTTAGATGTTGTTGACGTGTCTGTACTATCACCACTCTTAGTCGCGGTAGTTTCCACACCAATCTTATCTTTGACATAGTGATAATGGAACATTCTGGCAATTTGTATTGCACTTACTGAGTACTGTATATAGTTGCCTATATCATCAGTATTGTAAGTCTGCAGTACATAGTCTTCTCCTCTTTCAGGGACGTTAATCACACTAAAAGGTGCTAAAGCCTCACCATCTACCTTATTGGTATGCAAATTATAAAAGTTGAAACTCAACGTGTCTAAGCTACCCAGAGTTGATGTTACTTGAACATCTTGACCTTTAACGATTGCTACTTGGCCAGCAGCATTCTTAATTGATATCAAGTAATCATCTCCTAATAGTAAAACCTGGTATTGAACTTAATTGTATAGTCAGTAGCGCCGTCAACAGCAATATCATTCCAGCCTTTAACGAAATCAAGATAGGCATGATTAGTCTTAGAATACTGCTCTGTACCGTTAATAGTTGGCACAATCCCGTCAATTACAATTGTGTCTTGCTTAGTGTAACTACCGGAAAGCTTAAATACTTGATTAGTAGTGCTATTGGTTATCGTCAAAGCATCTTTCACATTACCGTTAAAAGTAATCTCTACAGGTAATTCATCAGCTTTTAAATCAATATTAGATGCGTTGTAAACTCTGCAGGGACTTGAATTGAAAACATATTTCAGTTCCATACCATGCGGAATATTAAGGCCTAAGCCCCATTTGCCACTTTCATAACTAAAATCACTATCTGCAGTCGTTGCTACTGTTTCAGCAAGTCCTAGTGGACAACTCAAATTAATGGTTGCTGTAGCTTGCCAGAAGTTTTCTATTTGTGGGTATGAGATAGCTCCATCAACAACACATTTCCAACGTAAATAAGGAATACGATTGGTATAGATGTAAAATGGTTCATCGCTGTTAAAGATACGCTTTAAATCAAGCCTCTTAAGCTCTAGATCGATCGTATCTTCTGCTTGAATCATTAAAGTTAGTGGAATAGTCATCTTATCAATAACTACATCGGTTAGAACTTGGCCAACTTTGCTTTGTTGCACGTAAGTGTGGGCGTAATTAACGCCCGGTGGCTCAAAAGTAATAACTCTAAAACCTAGTTTGTCCAAATCGTATTCTGTACCGTCTAATCTTTTAACGAAAATACTAGACAATTGGTACTGCACCTCCTTGTTGCTTAATAGTAATGTCGTGTGCTTGTAACATCTTAATTGTTGGATAAGTTGCTCTCGCCATCTCTTTATCAGAAACTATAAATTTAATTACTGTATCACCATCAATTGCTTGACCTTGATTATTGACTTTAACAATATTTTGACCAGCTACAGTGCTGCTATCAGGTGTTCCATAGCCGGCTACTGAACTATATTTCACTTGTTCCATAATTCTAGCTAATGAAGCCGTAGGACTTTCAGGAGCTACTTTAGCACGTTGCAATATAGCCTTATCAATCAAGTGATCTGCAGTTGATTTTTGTGGATTAATCACAAATTCAGGACCATCTTCACCAACGCCGATCACTTCAGGTTTATCAAACTCACCACCGTTACCGTGCCAGCTACCAGAAAATCTTCTATGACCGGTTGGTCCCCAACCAGCGCCAAAGTGGATATCATTCTTCCAATTAGAGTCATTAAATAAAGCTCTAAGTTGGTTAGTTCCACCCATAATGCTTCCACCCATAGTGTAGGCCTTATAAGTACCACGTTTAAACTGCAGAAGCCCCATAGCAGGACCAGAGCCATCTCCATCAGGATCAGAACCCGGTTGAACTGCTTTAGGGTTACCGCCTGATTCGCCTTTAATCATAGATAAGATCTTAGCTATATCAGTTCCGGTAACGTCAGCATGCATTTCAGCAGCTACTTGTTTAATAGTTTCGCCCCAACGGCTGACACCGAAGCCACTCGGATCTGCACTATCAGCACCAATACCAAATAAACCGTTCAGCTTATCAATCATGCTCCAGAAACCTTTAAGTCCTGGCATCTTTTTGATAAATGCTTCTAGTCCATTATTAGCTTTAGCATTGCTACTAGAACCTTCACCTTTTAAGCCAGGAACCCGTCTATAACTAATATTGCTTGATGGACCATCTTTAACGGCTGACATACCAATATTAGGATTTGAGCTTGGACTCATTGCTGACCAATACTTACCACCGCCGGCATAGACACCAACGTGGTCGCTACCACCAGGGCCAAAGAATACTAAGTCGCCTGGTTGTGGGTTAGAAACTGGTGTAGTTGCGTTGTATTGAGCACCCGAATAGTGAGGGAAACTCTTGCCAAAGGCTTTTTGCAAGGCATACATGACTAATCCGGAACAGTCGAAAGCATCAGGACCAGAAGCACCCCATACGTAAGGTTTTCCTTTACCATATTTTTCGACTGCACCTAGAAGTCCGCCTTCTGCACCACCACCATCAAGTTTGCCAGAAACCATTGACCAGAGTGTTGACCAGAAAGCTTGTACATTTTTGTTAGCTTGATCAAATAAGCCACTAGCCAGCTCCTTCATGGATCGTTTACCGCTATTAAAGCCTTTGAAGTTGAAGATATCCTTCACATAATCAATTGGGTGAGCAATGATCTTAGTAGCCATGTTGAATAGGTCTTTCAAGTGACCTGCCGTGTTACCAATCCATGAACCAATGCCACCAAGCCAGCCCATGAAACCAGTACCTTTAGCAAAGTGAGTAATGCCCATGCCTTGCATAATCATAGCGGTCTCAGACGCATTGAGTATCTCATCACCCGGCATCAGCATAGTTGTGGTATTTCTGCCTTGAAAAACACCAAATTCGCCGGTAGCTGGTCTGAATAAAGCTTCTTTGTTGCCTGTTTCAGGGCTATCAAAGCCATCATTAACCATTGCTAAGGTAGGTTCAGTTATTGCACGTCTAGGTCCACTAAACGCACCAGTACCACTAGCGAACTTCTTAGGGATCTTCTTAATTGTGTTACCTTTACCACCAAAAGCGTAGATAACCGTGTTAATGCCACTAATACCTGCGTTAACAATATCAATCAGGCCACCCATAGCGTCCTTACCTAGCTTTTTCATCGCTGACCACATATCACCAAAGATATTCTGAACGCCTTTAGATAAGCTTTTCCAACCAGCTTTAAAGTTAGGACCAAAGTTATCTAGCCAGTTTTTCATATCAGAACCAAACCGTGAAGTTCTGTCCTGCATCTTGGACCATGCGGTACCTAAGTTCTTTCTAGTATCAGACCAGCCACGATTCCAGTTCTTGCTAAAGTTCTTATTAAAGTTGTCATACCATTTATGGATATTGTTACCCCAATTACTGGTATTCCGTTTCATACGGTCAAACGAATCAATAAGCGCCTGCTTGCTGTTCTTCCAACCGTTATCCCACTTCTTTTTGAACTGTTCACTGAACTTGTCGTACCACTTGTGAGTATTAGTACCCCACTTGCCGATGTTTCTCTGCATATTTCTGAATGAGTCAGCAAGTGCTTTTTTATTATTTTTCCAAGCCTTGTCCCACTTCTTGCTGAAGTCTTTCATCCGAGATTGAGCATCTTTAAAGAGCGTGCCAAAGAGGTTGCCATTTTTGAAAGCTTTAACATATCTATTGTCGTTAAGCCCTTTAACAAAATTGCCCCAGTTCTTGGATACTTGTTTGCCCCAATTACCAATGCCGGTCCATAATCCTTTAAAGAAATTATGACTGGCTTTAAGCATGCCGTCCCAGCCTTTTTGGAATGTTTTACCAAGACTATCTACCCATTTTTTAAATTTAGGGTTGTTGTCATATAGTAGTTTTACGGCTCCACTAATTGGATTGACAATAAGTAAGGCTAGGCCCAACCAATTCTTTTTAATCCAGTCAATCGCTGCTTGCATCCCTTTAGAGATATTCTTAGGCAGGTCTGTAAAGAACTTGGTAGTAGTTTTCTTTATATTATTCCAACTATTAGAGATAGTTTTACCTAAGTCAGAGAAGAATTTACCAGTTTTTTTCTTGGTATCATTCCAACCTTTAACAAACGCCTTAGTGAAAGCTTGAACATTCCGTACCATGCCGTCAAAGGATTTGTGTACGGTATCAGCTGCCTTATTAACCCATTCTCTAAAAGGTTTGATATGCTTGTATGCCTCGTAGAAAGCTAAACCAAGCGCTGCAATAACTGCTACAGTAGTCATAAATGGATTAACCATAAAAGCTATTCTAAGTAAATCCCAGGCATCTTTAACACCTTTTATAGCTTTGCTCAGCGTCGGAAAAGTCTTAGCGGTAGCTTCAACTGCACTTTTACCATTCTTTAAAGCGCTCATTGTTTTACCGAGACCGCCCGCTGTTTTCCCAATAGCTCCAATTCCTGAACTCATTGTCGTTAATACTTTATAAGTACCTTTACCAGCAATAACAGTGGCTACGAGGCCACCAAACACTTTGCCAAGCCTTTCAATTGCTGCTCTGTGTTTAGCCACCCCATCAACAGCCTTACCAGTGCTATCCATATAAGGAAGCATCTCAGCTACTTTAGAAGTAACTTTGCCAATAGCGTTACTAATGTCTTGAAATACGGTTACGATACCCTCAAATGTTCCTTTAGCAAAAATACCAATGAACTCTCCAAATTCCTTGATAAGTGGACGCAAACGAACCATGACAGCGTTAATAGATTGGCTTAGACTTTGGAACGTTTTTGCTACTCCTGAAAAATCAAGAGAAGATCGTTGCTTTCCGATATTTCTAAAGCCTTCAACAATGCCACTAAGTAGGTTAGCAAATACGTTAAAGACATTCGCGCTAATCACACCAACAAAACCAGCTATAGCTTGAAGTGCTGGAGTAACGGCCTTACCAATATCTCTAAATGAATTACCTATATCACTCAAGTGAGAGCCTTGAAAAGCACCAGCTATATTAGCTCTAAAAGACATTGCAAAGGTATTAATTACAGTCATCACACCGTTCATAATCCCAGCAATGGACTTACCAAAGTTTTCAAAACTCTTCTCAGCACCGCTAGAAGTAATCCAGTTACTCATCTTGCCGAGTAATGGATTCTTTAGATCTTGAAATGGTTTAACGATAGCACCAGCTAAAACAGGAATACGCGCATGAATGGTACGTTCCATACCGTCCATAGTCTGAGAGAAGTTATCAGTAGCATTCTTATACTTCTTACCCATCCCTATCAGAACAGTATTCATTGCATCAGCTGATATCTTACCGTTAGACATCATGTCACGAACTTGCGCGGTAGTTAACTTGCTGTTATGAGTAACTTTTTGCTCGTATGCTACCAGCTCTTCCATAAATTTAGGGAAGACATTCTGGATTGACATCATGTCTTGTGCGTTAGCTTTACCATTACCAATCATTTGAGACCATTGCATAGCAAAGTTTTTAACCGCATCATCACTTTGGCCAAAAGCATCTTGTAAAGTAAGGACTGATTTAGACAACTCCCTCGTCTTATCTGCAGAGTTAGTAACAGCATAGAATTTTTGGTTTAAGTCATTAACCATTTCTGTACTGTTCTGTGCTGCAATAGCAAGATCATTAGTTTCTTTAACTAGCTCTTTTCCTTTACCAGCTGAACCAGTCAAGGTTGTCCACTGTGCAAGCATATCTTGCTGGAGCCGATTGTAGTGAGTACCTTCGGTAATTACACCACCCAAGGTATTTTTGATTACACTTAAGCCAGTTTGAACAGCATTTGCTGCAAAGTTTCCGATAAATGTTCCTTTAATAATCTCATGAAGCTTTGAAAAGTGCTTTCCCGCATTGTCAGCATTACGACTAGCGCTATCAGTAGCTTTCTTAGTGTTGTCAGTACCATTAAGCTTAGTGTCTTTTTTATCAGGAACCTTGTCGACTTCTTCTTTAGTCTGCCTTGACTTCTCTACAACGTCCTTGTTATCGGCTTTCTGTTCAGTCTTAGTTTCTTTTGGAACAGAATCAAGATCACGCTTAGTTTGATTAGTCTTTTCCTGAACATCTTTATTGTCTAAGTCTGCTTTAATATCAACAGGCTTGCTAAGCTTATCATTAACTTCTTTGCTAGCATCGTCAGCATCTTGCTTAACCTTGTTGGTCGACTCTTCAAAGCTACTGTCTAGCTCTTTACCGGCATCCCTACCAATTGAATTTAAGATCTGATCTATTAACTGTGCATCGGTTTTAACTTTATCAACAGGGATGTCTATATCAATAGTTATCTTTCCATCAGCCATTTATTAACCTTCTTTCGCTGCGTTCATCAAGGAAGCAAAGGCAGATGATAAGGAACTACTATTAAAGACATCTTCCTCAGTCTTAGGTTTCTTCAAGTTCAAAGCGTAATACTGCTGGAGTTGCATTACCTTGCCTCGTTGTTCATCGGATACATCGGTTAAATTCTTTTGTCTTAGTTCAATTATTCTTTTGATTGGTGTATCTTCACTTAGCCCATCAAAAAGAGCACGGAATACACACCAGTGCATTTTTCCGCGCTCTTTAAGTAGATCTATGTGATATTGCATCATAAAGGATGAGTAAATAGCATCGGCATCTTGCTCATATGAGTAAATATGCTGTGGTGCTATATTCATGCTCCAATCCTTTGAAAAACTACCTTGATATGCTGATTTAGTAATGGTCTCGTTAATTAACTTGAAACTACTCTCAATAAAATCAGGATCTAAAGGTATCTCTTGGTCGCCAAAGAATAATTTAAGGGCTTCTAGTTCCTTGTTTTCACTATCATCTTCTACTAACTCTAAATACTTGATTACATTGTCAAAAGCTAAGTTTATTTGATATTTCTCTCCGTCAAACTTGATAGCTGATAAAGGCATATCAGTTAGACTTAACATAGTTTTAATCTCTTACTGAGGTAGTGGTAGCTAAGTGCTTAAGCTTCTTACGCTTCTTTTCCTTGACTTCAACAGACTTAGCCGCTTCATCATTTAAAGCATTCAAAACAGCGCCTAAGGCGTCAGTTGAGTAATTGTAATACTTGTAAAGGCGTTTACCTTCTCCACTACCTAGGAGCTTATCTAGTGCTGAAATAGCTGAATTCTTAACAGAATTAAAAGTATTCTCTACGTCTTTCTTTTGAAGAGCCATATCTTTATCTTCCCAGCTTGGATCATCTAAAGCTTTAAGACCGTTCATGACTTCAACAGAAGAATTAGCTACAGTCTTTTGAAAATTATCATCAAACAAGATCTTATAAGTCTTGCCAGCCAGCTTAACATCTACCTTGTTATCTACTTTAATTCGCTTATCTAAATCAATAATTGACATTGACTAACCTCCTAATGTTGATTTTGTGTATCGTGCGTTCCTGTTGAAGGAACTGCTGGTGTCTTATCGCCAACAGAAGCAGTAAACACGCGGGCTTGATCTGATTCATTCAAAGTTAACTTTCCTGTGGTTGTCTTTGGTGCACCGTTAAAGGCAATAGTAAGTGAGAAGTTTTGTTGTGCATCAGCTGCACCACCGGTTGGAGTTACTGCGGTTAAAGTACATGCTGAAACTACAGGCATGCCATTGTTGATCCACAATACACGGGTTTTAGCAGCTGATCCAATAGCATATTGCTTACCGTCAATGTAATCTTGTGCTGGATCGCCTAAGTAGCGAACACCTTTAACAGCCAATTGCATAGATTTACCAGTTACTTCGGTGTCATCGTGACCATCTCCATCGTAGTAAGCCGTCTTTTGCGTTTTTTCTTGCCAAGATGGAGTAATTTCACTAATACCACGGGCTAACCAAGCCCATTTACCAGTAGTGATATCAGATAGATCATTATCATTGTCTGTAATGTCGATATATAGGCGGTTAGCAACGTTTAACGCTGCACCATCTGTAGGGATTTCAGTCCCTTTAATTTGAACTAAATTAGTAGCCATTCTCTAATCTCCTTATTTTGTGTAAACAAAAACAGCAACGTCTAATAAATACGTCACTGTTCCTTGCATATCCTGTTCTGTTTCACTAGGAGCGCTAGATACATCAATCTTGTCAAAAACAAAATTGCTATTGTCGCTCTTAACCGCTCCTGGCTGTAAATCATCTAAAAATAAACTGATCTTAAAAAGATCATCCTTAATCTCTCTAGCGCTCTTACCACGCTCTGTAATTGCGTAATTGTATACCCAGTATTCTCTACCACTAAAATCAGTTGAAAGCTTGTGAGAGCCTTGTTCTGGCACTAAGCCAATAGAGTTATCTGGTGCTAAGTATGCAATCTTGATCGGCAATTCAGTGCCTTTGATAATTGATTGTGCTAGAGCTTCCTGTAGATCAAACTTAATATCACTCATGCCACATTGCGCCCTTTAAAAATTCATTTTTAAGAATTGCCATCTCTGAAAGGTTGCCCTTAAGCCTTAGGTCCCACCGTCTTGATGTTCCTGCTGTGGTGTAATTATGAATTCTAAATGGACCACCATATTGATTAGTGATAAATCCATAGAACTGTGCCCTTGCATAAGGTGCAACATAGTAAACGCTAGAACCATCAGTTGCTACTTTGGCATTGTCACGTAAATGTCCACTTTTCTTAGGTACGTACTTCTCCATTGCTTGATGAGCATCATTAGCCATAGCTAACCGTCCGCGTCTTAGCTGAGTGTCGTTTAGTTTCTGCTCCAATTTTGCAATATCTACATGTACTTTAATGCCCATGCTATCACCTCAAATCATTGTTAGCCTATATTGATAGATTTCTTTGCTAAAAGGCTCGTAGTCTTCGTTTATATTGGTTAGCGTGTATTCCTGACCTTCATAGATAATCTTTGCCTTATTCTCAATATCTTGCTTAGATAGTGAAATAAGTGGCTCTGATATATCTTTATATATCATCACAGTACCATTTGCGACAATCTGCCGATTGTTGTTAGTGCCTGAATAGATAGTCCGTAAATGAACTACGCAATTATCAATCTGAACACCATCATCGTAAGTGGCTTCACCATATAAATCATCTTTAACTTTGCGTCTGATGATAATGGATTGATTGCACATTGACTTTGGCGGCTTTAACATGATGAAACACCTCTATACAGCAAGCCAGTATAGAAAAGATATTCTAATGCTAGATTGTATACACCATTAGTTGCCGAATCCGTTGGACTAGTACCTGTTGAGACGCTTGTTCCATCGATTGAGACACTTTTAATGTCTTTTTGGGCCATCTCATATGTACTAGTCGCACCAATATCGTCCATATACTCAATCTGCAAAGCCAGAGCCTTCTTAAACCACTTAACACGATTCGTATCAGTATCTTCATCAATTGAATTGCGTTCATAATACATCCCTGTTAAGGGATTAATCATGTTCTCAGCGGCTTTTTCAAGAGTATCAAAATCAGCATTAGTAGATTTATTTGTTAGTTCTTGAAATTCTTCTTGGCTAAGTAATTGCATCAAGAACCTCCTACTCAATTAATTGTTATTTTCCTAGACCGCTTGTTGCTTTTGGAGTGCTAGCAGGTACAAATAACGGATCAAGTTGGAATTTGTATTGAACTAAACGTACATTGCGTACATCCATTCCCTTTGGTAATGTCCATGCTGCTTTCTTCTTGAAATCGTCTGGAGTTGGGAAGTTAGGCTTGTCTGGTACAAAGGCTGGATCAATGGAAATGCCTGCTGGATGGATACAGCCAACACGCTTTTGAACAACACTTTCACGTCCACCTTGTTTAAGTGGCTCGTCTACTACTTTTGTGCCGTAAAGTTGACTAGAGTAACGAACAGCACCAGCTCCAAACAAGTAAGCTACTGATGTAGATTTGCTGCTTGCTGTTTCTACTGGAATAGCATCATCAATAACTACCTGCTTACCGTTATATACATTAATTGGATTCCCACCGTTTGAAGGCTGAATAGTATCAATTAAGTTTTGTGCTTTCATCATTGCGTAAGTTGCTGAGTTAACAGCAATGCCGGTTAATAAGTTTTCTGGTTGATCTCCCATTAATCCAAGTGCAGCAATAAATCCTTTTGCGCTAAATTCAGCACTAGTTGGGGACTTTGCAGTTAAGTCTAAGATTTTTGCGTTTGCCACATCATCAACTTGGAATGCGCCATTCAAAACAGCGAATAACATAGTTTCGTCGCAAGCGTTCCAGAAGTTAGAGAATCGACTACCAATTCGTTCAGAAACTGGCGCTCCTGAAATTAATGTTGAAATATCAGTTTGGCCAAAAGCTTTTGCTTGGTAGAACTTCATACCGACTTGTGAGCCTGAAGTAAGGTTTGATACCTCGATATCTGCATCATCTGTCCAATTATCGGCATCTCCCTCTAAGTCATTAATGAAAGGAACGGTAACTTTTGTGCCTGCATCCATTAATCTACCGTCTAAATCAGGATCGGGAGTAAGAATACCGGAATTTACTAGATTATTTGTCTTTGTAGAATTATTTTGCACCCAATTATCAAAAACTTCTGGGATAATAAGGTCTTTTAAGTGTGTTTCTGCCATTTATCTATTGCTTCTTTCTAAATAATTGTGACCATCTTGATGGATCTTCCTTATACAATTCATTTTGTTGTTGCAAAGTCATCTTAGATGGATCTTGTGGGACTTCGGATGTGCCATTCCCTGAAACAACTACGTGAGTAGCCGGCTTTTGTGGTTCTGCTGGCTCATCCTTCTTGAATAAAAAGCCGTAATTTTGTTTAGCAGCATCAACTTGTTCTTTAAAACCAAGTAAGTTGCCATTTTCATCGAGTGATACCTTACCAGTATCAATAAAAGGTAGAACAGCCTTGTTTTCAAGTGCGCCAGCTTTACTTAAAGCACTTGAAATAGCAAACTCTTTCTTTTGAGAGGCTAACTTGCTAGACCATTCTTTGTCTTTTTCTTTATTAGCCTTTTCAACTTCGGCAAACTTGGCTCTAAGCTCTTCGTTGTCTTTAGCTGCAGTACTTAAAGACTTAATCTGCTTGTCACGATCTGTTACTTGCGACTTGTAACCATCAATTTGATCATTTAAGCTAGCTATTTTTCGGTCATAGTCATCACGTAAGGCATTAGTTTCTTTGCCATTCTGTGCCATAACAGCCTTGATTTGATCAGCATTTAAGCCTTGTTTTTCTAAAAAATCACGTTCCATTTTGGTTCTCCTAACGTTTAATTTATACGAGGGACGACCTCGTTCAGAGCATAATAATAGAGCAGTTTAGCGACTTACTCAGGTCGATTTATTTATTCGTCTTTATCAGGGTATACAGGTTTTAATCGGATTTGTAAGCCGTCAGCAACTTCCAAGTTGTCGTTAGTTACAACAGCAATTGGAACTGGATTAGGCTCATCTGTTTCAATTACTACTCTTGACCAGTCTTTCATAGATTGATTGTCTTTTTGCGTATCTTTTATAACGGATGCTACGTCCTTTGTGTTTTTAAATTTCATAGTTTATTTTCCTTCCACTATTTGTTCACGGCTATATTGTCGTACCAAGAAATCATTATCTTTGACGATTTGTCTTAATTTAGCCTGATAACCTCTAATACTTTGATTTAGTTTTCTAACGCTTTCAGGATCATCATTCCTTGTAGCAAGTTCTTTTTTCCGCTTAAGATGCCTAATACTACGTTCATAATATCTTTGCTGTTGCTGTATCTTTGCGTTTTTGACAGCTTGCTTAGGATCATAATGCTTTTGAAAGTTATGAGATACGCCTTTGATGTAAGGATAAAGAATGTGGCTACAGTTAATCTTTTCTGTAATCTTGTATTACTACAAGTGTCGGACTATATCATCTAAGGCTTTCGCCTCGCATTGCACTTCGACCGGTAGCTTGTCTTCCGGTCTACTCTACTCGATTTTTACTCTTTCGATAGTCTCTACACCTTTTTAATAAATTCCCAGCGATAACCGCCAGCACTTTTTCTATACTTTTTGTGTAAGCAAACTGCACTAATTTGTCTTGAATTTATGCCAGTTGCTCTTTCAGCTTCTCGCACACCATCAAAAGTGTTAATTAGTTTGCCATCTTTAGTATATTGACCAACTCTCTTTTTAAGAGAATCAGTGTATTTTTTTAATTGCTGGCTTTTCTTTGCTAAATATTTTGGATCTTTTAGCCTTTCTTTTTGAATTTGACTAGATAGCTTAGAATGTCTTTCTCTATATTCTTTGTTTTGCCAGTTTCTTTTATTCATTTGAGAAAATTGAACGCTTTTGGCTTTTGCCATATTTTCAGCGTTAGTAGGAGCGCCGTCTATTACGTTATACATTGGAATATTTCTTTTTCTGTAAAGTAATATCCATTTTTTCTCTAAAAAATCAAGATCTGAGATTTTGCATTCTTCTAAGATTTTTTTACTAAAATTTCGAATCCCATATTTAGCAATATCTTTATGTAAATTATAAGGTCTTTGATTTATTGCACTTTTTTTAAAGTGATCTATAAATCTTTGATGAATATCAGTTGACTGACCAATATATACTTTACCAGTTGCCTTATTAATAATTATATAAATTCCAATAGTTTTATTCATCGCTGAGAACCTCTTAAACTTGGCACGGGATTAACCTAAATTAGGCTTTCCCCGTTAGCTTTAACAATATTAATCTATATAACTATTATATCATTTATGTAGACAATTAATACCGTTAAAACACCCCTAAGCTAAGGGTTCACAATGTTTATACAGGGCATTAACGTCTACCCTGTGTTCCTGCTGGCTTACCATATCCATAGTCATAGATATTAGGATACGAAAGGTCAACTTTTGGATCGCTTTTAGGGACAATGCACACTACTTTGCCTTGAATTGGAGCACAAGCCGGTCTTGCTGCCGGATGACTAGACATAGTAGCAAGCACTGTGTCAAATTCCTTCATAGATTGCGCTCTAGCTTCGTTAAATACTCTGTGAGTAGTTGATGTAATGACCGTCCTTGTATACCCTTCTAGTGTCCACTCATGACCGCCTTTATCTGTTAGGGATGTAGGCAAGCCTTTGTCATACCATTGGAGAATATTGTCTTTTAATGCCCTATCTGCCGTCTTAGTTCCTGTTGAAACATCTAATACAGTTTTGTCGATAATGTTTTGATAGGTTTTTAAGGCGGTATTTTTATGAACATTAGTTGTTAATAAGGTTTGATTAACGTAATTGTTAACGTTTCTGAAAGTTTGATCAGCATAAGCGTTAATAATTGCTACTGTATCTTTGCTAACGTCCTTCATTGGTTGCTTTAAAGCGGTAGATAGTTCAGTGTTCATTCTTTTTGCTACTTTTAAGCCTTGATCTTGGATTAGATCATAAATAGCTTGCTTACTGTATCCAATATTTTTGGCAATGAAATCAATCACTTTGTCAGTTAAACCACCCATCTCAGCAAGAGCCTTTAAACGCCACTCTAAGACGCTTTTTTCATCAGCATTAATAAGCATCCCTTTGTGCTTTTTGAACGTGTCAATCAGCAAATAAAAGGTGTGCTGTTGCAAGTAATCATAGTAATCAACTATCTTGCTTGCTTTCTTCATCATCTTGCTTAGTTGTGGATCCATCTACCTCACCTTTATCTTTTTGCTTTTGCATATCTGCTAAGGGATTAAACTGTTCAAAATCAGGCGCTGGTGTCGCTTTTTCCCTTTGCAGTTGTTCCCCCCACTTAGCAGCTTCATCATCGCTTAAGTTATAGTTACGCTTGGTAAATTCTGTAATAGGCATTGCACCAGCATTAAGAGCTGATAAATCATTCTTGAACTGTGCATCTTGATCCACGAAAATACCATCATTAAAGTCTGGCGCAATAACTAAATCATCAATGTCTCCAGTCCATTTAGGCTTTTGATCGCTCCATAATTCAGGTGTCTGTAATAGTTCAACAATAGCATATACAAGTTGGTCTATTGTGTCCTCTACTTGCGTTAGATAGCTAGAACGTGTTTGATACGTCATCGAATTGCTTGAAACAACACCTGTAGCTGTTTGAATGCCTGTAGGAGTTGCTGTAAATGTTCCCTCACTCAATCCAATTTCATTTTCAAACTCATGTAGGAAGTAGCTCATTGCTGCTTGATACTGATCTGCCCTGATATTGATAGCTAAATCCTTAAATGAACTACTATCGTCTAATCTACTATTGATTGGAACAAATACATCATCTTCAGTATCCCAATACATTTGTTGATCTGCAGGGACGGGATGCCCATTAATCTGAGTTTGCCGTTTCAACCAGCTTTCGGGAACAGTTACACGTCTGCGTCCAGTCTTAACGTCCCAATAGAAACCGTCTTGTGTCACGTTGATGTCGTCAAGAATGTTTCTGCAGTTATCGCATAAACCTAATCCTAATGGACTTGTGAAACTCTTGTTGTTGTCTCCCGGATTTCGATAGAAAGCAAACAGTGGCTTAGTTATATGCGTAAAAGTTGCTGTTTGCGGTAAGTCAGCATACTCTTCAAGCGAATTTAAGAGGATCTGAGTGCCCGTTGCGTTTTCGTCAGTGGATTCATACAACTCGTTAGTTATTATGTAGGGCTTATACTCATTGCCGTTCTCGTCAGTTTGTTTATCACCCCATTGGTGGAACTCTAATAAGGTGTAGTAGTGTGGCTCGTCATTAACAACTTTTATCGTCTTACGAGCTAGCGCTATCTCTTTAACTTCTGTCGTATTCGCATTAAGTGGATAAACGCTTAATGCGTCTGACCAGTTAAGCTTAATTTGATCATCTTCAACATAAGGTCTAATTGCACTAGATCCTAATGCAATAGCACGTTGCAAATTAGTTTCAAACGTTGTGTAAAAGCGACTTTCACGAAAGATTTTATCAAGTTGTTTTTGAAGTTCATCGTCATTAACTTTTATTGAACATTGTTCATTGAAAATGATTGATGCTAAGCGTTTAGATGCTTTTTGCATCATATTAACGGTATTCATTTTGCGTTTTTTCTTATGTCCTAGCACCCAATAAGGAACATCCTGTGGCTTATCTGAATAATAATCTTTAGCCTTTCGGATACGTGTGTACTCTTCTGCAGGTACTGAAATTCGTGGATCGTCTGTAATAGCTCCTAATGATTTAACCATGCCTAACTTAGCACCACCTTTCCTAAATAATCCTTTAATGCTTGCCCATAATCCCATATACTCACCACCTTATGCTGATAATCCAAGTAAGCGCTCATTATCTACTATGCCGTATTTAAGAGCATCACAAGAGTGGTCATCTTCTTTAACTACCCTTGGATTGTCACTATTAACCGTAGCCGAATCCCACTGGTATTTTTTATGTTCGTCCAAAAAAATGTTGTTTCCGGGTGTCTTAAGCACAAATAAACGTCCTTGCGCTAGCAAGTCTTGGACTCGGTCAATCATTGCTGCCTCACTAGACTTATGCACCTTAGACCATTGCGTGTTATACATCTGCCAATATTGTGTGTAGATACCACCATCTGCAGAGTCAATTGTCTGATTATACGGGAGCATCCCATATTTATTGGTCATCTCGTTAATGAAATCATGCACTCTTTCGGCTTGTTCAGATGCTGACAACTTGCGAGCATACTTAGTTGGATCATAGTAGAAGGTGTCTAGTACATACACGTTATATTTATTAGTCAAAGCACACGCCACGCAAGCCGTTGCCGATACCATAAAGCCGGTATCCATGCCGTAAAAGACTTCTGTAATGTACTCATCATCTGGTAACTTATCCACAAGCTTAAACAAGTCCATATTGTAAACGTTTGTTCCAAGCCCTACTGCTTCGCCAAGATAGAGCCAACGATAATAATCAGGATCATTGCGCTTGTATGTCTCAATTAGATCTAATTGTTGCTTAGTTGTAAAGCCTAGCTTGTCGTCTAAGTAGGTACTCGTATCAATGAAATAGTCTGGATCTGTCTCATGCTGTGTGAGCCACTCATTTACCCACGCATATGGATTACGTGGAGGATTATATGAGATATAAACCTTAACTTGATCAACGAAATCTGGCTTTTGTCTGATAAATGTTGGAGTGGCTTGGTCAAATACGTCAGCATTTTTTAAATTTGAAAATTCTTCATACCAAACAGCTACTATATTACCAACTATGTTGGACTTGAGTTTCATAGGATCATTAGCACCATAGAAGTAGAATGTTGATCCCGTCCTGATATGAGTAATAGTTAATGGTGAGACACGAGTTCTAAACTCACTTCCAACGTGTAGCTTGGTCATTGCCCACAAAATCTGATTATAAACACTGTCTCGTAAATAACGTTGATTTTCACGCAAACAAATAATGTTTACCGTCTTATTTTGGGCAATATACCGCATCATTGTAGTAACTAACTTAAAGCTAATCACTGAAGACTTAAACGAACCACGACCGCCCTTATACACTTGATAAGGCTTGTTGCTGTTCCAAGCTGGATAAAAGTGGGGATTAATCTCTTGACTCAGTTTCACTATCGCTGTCATCTGAAACCTCCCTTATATCATCAACAATAATTGTCTTGTTACTTGGATCATCGTTTTCTTGAATCGCTTTAAGCTGCGCTTCACTAAGTTGAGCTTCAGCAAGCGTCTTACGAGCATTAGCTTCATTAAGTTTCTGGAATGTTTGATCACGGTATACATCTGGCCGTCTATTTTTAAGCCAGAAAATAATAGCAGAAGTGCTTGGATCTACTTCAGTTACCGTTTTGCTGACCGGTATCTTTTCATAAACATCCACATTCTCTGCTATAGCAATATCTATTTCACTTTTTGTAGCATTAGGATGATCTAGCTTATAAGCGTTAGCAAATTTAGAACGTTCAGCTTTCAAATTGAAATTATCTTTCTTGACCATCTTATATTGAGTCGTGGTGATAGTATGCTTCTTCATAACCGAAATCAAAGAATCTTCAATTTCAGAATCAACTACTTCTTTACCTTTTTTCAGGGAGTCCGCAATGTCAGGGTATTTCTTTGACCATTCAGAAATAGTTTGTCTTCTTACACCTATTTTTTTCGCTATCTGTTCATTAGTTAAACCATCTCTAGCCCATGATCTTAGCCTAGTTAGATTATCAGGCTCTAGCCATTTCTTATACTCAGCACGTGCCATCTAATCCACCCCATAACTTTAACCACCTTTGCTGCCAAAAGAACTTCTTTTAACCTTTATTCCATTTCTTCTTAGACTTAACTTAACTGATCTACCACTTCTTCTAGTTGCTCGTTGTCTTCCGTGCCTAATTATTCAGCAACATCACTATCTTTAACGCAAAATAAAAGGCTACTCTTTTGAGTAACCCTGTTTATCTAATCGTTATTTCTAGAGCTATTTTCATACGGTTTAATTTGATCAATTGAAACTGTTTTTACCTGCATTTTAAACTCCTAGTCTAACCAATTGGCAATTATACAAACAATTGTAGTGATTAAGAAAACGATTGCTAAAAATTTCATAACTATCTCTATAATAAAAGAGCTAGTCTTTCGACTAACTCTCCAATTTTTGCATGTTATATCCTGCTAACTGAACTTATCAGTTAACTAATAGCAATAGACGGAATCGAACCGCCCCGCAGCCGTTTTCACGACCCGCTCTGACCTCTAAGCTACATTGCTACCAAAAGCAGTAAGGGTAGGGCTCGAACCTACATTCTCCATGATTGCCGGCATCCTGGTTATACCATCTTCAATACTACTTTTTAGTTTTAGATCTAATAGGACTAGCTGGGCTCGAACCAACAATACACAGGATCAAAACCTGATGCCTTACCATTTGGCTATAGTCCTAGAATGCTCTGTTAGGTACAGAGCTAAACCAGATGCAATTCTGTAAATTAAAATCAGACAAACAAAATATATTCGTGATCTGAATAATATTATTTTTACGCCTGCTTTCCGACAGGCAATGGGCAGGCGAGGAATTGAACCCCGCTACATAGTTGTGAAAGAAAATTCCTCTTTTCTTTCTAAATTTCAAATTGTGCCACTCTACCCACGGCAGTTGCTGCTGCGGTCCAGCCAACAACTACCCAGCTCTTCCCACGCTCTCCTCGAAACCGTTGAGGGTCATGGCATAGGATCTCCCTAGGCAAACTATTATATACAATAATCAACAATGGACTACCGCCTAGGTTATCAAGCAATCAGGATTCGAACCTGAGTGCCTAAGTCAAATAAAAATTAATAAGAAAAAGTAAAAAATAAAAGAATTGTAAGCCAAAAACCAAAAATAAAAGTCATTTAGAGGAATTTGTTTAGCCTGAGATTAGTCAGGCTATAACCGCCAGTCGGATCGAACAACTGCTAACGTCTACCAAGAACGGTTACTTTAATCTGTTACTTACTGAAACAAATTAAGAACTGTGTTAATTTCGAAAAGAAGATTTTCTTTCAAACGTACTGCACGTAGTACTGTCAAGGTTAAGTCGAAAGATCGTAACCACCACGTCTAATCTTTCGACAATACTAATTTAGCATGAAACGTATGCAACTAGTGCGCAAGGTTTACGCATACTTTACGCACGACCAATTTTTCCGAAGCTTACCAAACAGTCTTAATTCTTTCAGTAAAAACTCTTAAATCTGGTAAGTCCTCAATATCAAAATACTTCTTCCAGTACAGCCAACGGTCGGCGAACTCACATTGAGCATTAATCTTCTTAGTGTCAATTGACCTAGTCGACAGATTAACTGTAGCTGCTACATCAACAATGCGTAACTGGTCAATGTACGTTCCAATCAAGATACGTCTGTAAGGCTTTAATGCTGTATCGGTGCAATTATCCATTGTCTTATAGATAGCTGCACAGACCTTCCTAGCAGGATCAGCAATATCAATGTCGTCTTGTGCTTCGTCAATGAAATTCTTCTCAACACCATTCTTATTTGTTGATCCCGGTGCAAATGATAATTGAGGGCTTGTAAGTTGATTACGGTGTAAGCCAGCTAAATTAAGATAGCTCTGAAAATTAATAGTCAGGAACTTATCCACCCTTTTAGCTGTAGCTCTTAAATTTGGCTGTAATCCTAAGTCAATCTGATACACACTTACACTCCCTCTCGTCTTCTAGTTGCTTAGTTACTTGCTTTATTCGCTGCTAACATATCAGTAAATATTCGATCCGTGATCTCATGAGGATCTTCATCTTCGGGGCAATGATGCTTAGCATACTTCAAGATGTTCAAGTACATCATGACTGCTGTTTCATTGCCTACTTCTAAATCGTTCCTAGTTTCGTCCATCATTCGACCTCACTTTGATTTCATGCTCAATCAAAGGCAGCAGCTCCTCAACTTTATCTTCGTCAATCATTTCTTCGATTGTTGGCTCTATAATATTTTCAAAATTCTTGATGTTTGATTTAAGCATTGATCTAAAATTCTTAAGTTGTTCTGTCTTGAAACATTTGTAATTGCAAGTATTAACTTCGTATCCATACAATTTCATAGCCAAGGCCTCTCTTTATCTTCTTTAGCTACTCTTAAGTCCCAGATTCCATCACCCATGTATATCAAAATGTCATCGAAACTGAAAGAACACATATAGCCGTATTTAGTATGAACTCCCCAAACGCAATTGACTGCGAACTTTTTTGGATCAAACTTCAATAAACCGTTATCTTCTAAAAAACTTCTAGTATATGTGTCCTCAAACTCTTCTCTCGTTCCTCTAGTCCCAATCTTCAACTCAATTGCCATAATTATCTCTCCATTTCTTGTAATACTCTTCAACTTCTTTGTCATAGTCTACTGGCTTAAGTGAACCGTCTTCTTGTACGTGATACCACTTGCCTTTTTGATACTTTAAATCGTTGCTCATAGGCAAAACACCACAAACCCGACAGCACCCAGACAAATCAGCATCCCTGCAATGAATATCAATTCCGCACTATGCTTCATACTGTCTTAACTCCCGAACCATAGCTTGCGTTGCTACTCTTTCGTCACTTTTTAGCCAATTTGCGCTCCAGTCTAAAGTGTCAAGCTCAAAACTCAAAGAACAGTTATGCTGCTCAGCAATTTTTTTCGCTAACTTTAAAGCTAATTTCTTATCGTTAGCGATGCTTGCATCTACAAATTTGCTTACCAAACTCAAATCAATTTTTTGCATTTAATCACCCATATCTCTCTTAATCCTTACGTCAACTCTTGCACGTTTGGCATACCTCTTTTTGACTAGCAAAGTTGTTACTTGCTTGTCATCGTGATAAACACCTCTCATAACTTCAACCATTTTGTGAAGTCGTTTATCACGCTTCATTTTTGGGTTCATGCCGTCCATTATGATTTTTCCTACGTTATCAGCATCAGGTTTCTTAGTTGGCAGTTCTTGGTTAGATAAACATAAAGCCTTACGTTTCTTGCTTAAACTCTTCGGGACTTCAAAATATGCCATGATCTTAACGTCTAACGGCTCATCTTTATCAAATATGCCTTTGAAGCTATTAATCGCTGTATACCTAACTAAATCTTCATATCGTGCCGTCTTAGCTGGCGTGTAAGTTACCGTTCTAGTAACTCTCGGTCTCGCCTTACCAATTGGCGGTCCTTCAATCGTAAAGTTAACTCTCATAAAACTTATTCAATCCAATCGTCATAAATTACAATTTTTGGGTCATCATCACTATCACACATCACGCTCATAGTATCTTTGGTCGTTGGCTTCGATTCAGGAAACGAAATGATTAAATCATGATTTACTATCTTGTGTAAAAGGCGTAAATCTGAAAGATTTTTAATGTAAATCTTATATATCCGATCACTTAATTCGTCCTTTGCTTTCACCAACTTAAAACCGGCTTTAGCAAGTGCATTTAAATATTTTTGAGACATAGAACCATCTTCAAATATGTCATTTACAGACCATATTTCAAAAATCATGTTTATAACTCCCCATATACAAAATCAATATCCCTAGCAGAATTAAAAATGCTGCTGCAAAAATCCAATCTGACATGCTACTTATCCTCAATTAAACTTCGTAAGTAATAATTGCTTCGTAGTTTGAATTATTTGATGTGTATTGAATATCTATAATTTTTCTATTTAATTGATTAGAAAAACGTTCTATATCAAATTCAAACTCATAATTTTCGTATTTTGGTCTAGTAATAATCTTTGTTTTAATCATTCAATCACCAGTTTTGCGTTTACTTTTTCAACGTATTTCCAATTAGATTTCAATATTGAAATTAATTCATTAACACTACTTGTTCCGCTAACATTTGGTTCAGGAAAACCTCCATCTATTGATAATCCACGTATTGCATCATCATCAAGAAAAGCAATGTAATATTCATTCTCGCCTGTTGGTCCTACAATTAATCCATAATTAGCGCTTTCTTTTTTATCGTTGTAATAACAAACTACATCTCCGACTTTCCACTCTTCATCTTTATTTTCTTTACGCTTATCTATAACTTCCATTTGCTTAACCTCCAACTACTTCTCTAACCACTCCATGAAGCACCTTAGCAACCTCACTGGCTTCTTTCTTGTCTGTGAAGATAGACTGAACAAATCCAGCTGAACGTCCTGTCGTGTCTAAAATTTCAACCATGTACATATCAGGAACTGAGTACCAGCGATATTGTTTAGCGTCTTCGATGATCTTCTCTAAGTTGTGATTTTCTTCAAGCATTACGCAATGTCCTCTCTTTCAATCAACGGTAGGACGTTGTTTTCTTTCAAAATATCGTAGATTAAGCGTCTACCCTTTTGAGTCCAAGCAGTAAGTGGCTTAGCATGATCCTTACCGTGCTTGTCGGTGTATGTGTGAAGTTTCGTTGTGGTGTACTTCTTGCCCATGTATGCCTTATACAAGATCCACTGCCCATTGACTTTATGCTGAATGCCTAGTGCATATAGCAGTTTGTTAAACTTAACAGCTGTATAACCGTAATCCATAGCAATTTGAGTAGTAACCATTGCGTCAGTAGTACCAAGAATGACATCTAAGTAACTAGCTTTCTTGTTGCTCTCTTCAAGTTGGCGGTTTAAGCTCTTGTTTTCCAGCTTAAGTTGCAAGTTTTCACTATGAAGAATATCCATAGCACGTTGAACAACATTCTGTGGATCATTCCACTTCTTTTCAATTTCGATTAGATACTCACGGTATTCTTTACCCTTTTTTGTTCTGCTCAAAAGACACAGCTGCTTAGCCATATCAATTGTGAGTGCATAGTCTTGAAGTTCAATATTGCCACGATTTTCTCTAGGTGTACTTATAAGTACAGGTTGAAAATCAATGTCTTCTTCAAACTCTTTTCCATTCTGTTCCCACCAAGCTGAAAATCTTCGCTTGATACCTAGTCCTTTATATAGCTCTCTTGCACTAACTAGCTGTTGGTCATTCTTGACCGTTACTTTGATTAATTCGTTATTCATCTTCATCGTCCTCATCTTCGCATAGCATATCCGTAATACGCTCGTAAGCATCTTCTTTGGCTGGGTTCAAGTCGTTAACAGTTAATGTCTTGCTATCGTCGTTTAATCCCATTAGGTACTCAATTGGAACTTCTAAAAAGTTAGCCAACTTTTGCCAAATTGCTAAAGAGTTAGGTATTCCATTTTCCAATCCTTTTTCAAAATTTTCTAAAATTTTAAAATCAATGTTGGTTTTAGCTTGTACATCGGCAAGAGTTAATCTCTTTTCCAATCTCAATTTCTTTAGCCTGTTTTGCATGGTGGTTACCTCCCGTACTCTCTAAAAATTGCGTCACGTTCTTCTTTTGTCAGTTTCGGTACTCTCTGCGACTTTTGTTGCTGAATCTTATCCCAGTTTGTAGCCCTTCGAACTGGCTTAGCTTGTTGATTAAATCGTGGTTTAGCAGGTGTCATATCAAGTTCATCGTCATACCTGCCGTTAAACCAAGTTGAGCCATTAAGTGTGTATTCTAGCGGTGTTTGTTTAATTTTAAGAAACTTAAGATAGTGCTCTAGTTTTTCTTTCATCACTTCAAATGTATTATCTTTGCTACGCTTTCTCCACGTCTTATAGTGTCTAAGAGCGGCCTTTTTACCTTGTTTCTTAGGATACATTGACCATAATTGCTCAAATTCTGACTCATAAATTTGTGTCGGAGATTCGGAAGAATCGACTATATTATTTATACTATCCTTACCTAGCCTATCCTTACCTAACCTATGCGGTCCATTTGACGTCCATTGGTTGTCCACTGGACGTCCATCATTTTCAATTTTTTTGATGCCAGTCTTTTTTCCAGTATCTGCTCTTGCTTTGGCTTGCTGAATTTCAATGTCTGGCAACATCCTGACAAGTAAGTCTCGATATATCGAATCAACTTTTCTATCGGAACGAATGCGATTGTTTTCTTTCCAATCATTTATATAAGTAACAAGATCAGCATTTAAAACTGTTATAAGCCCTTTAGCTGCCAGAATTTTTAAATCATCTTCAGTAGAGCCTGTTTGTTTCATTACGTTATAACCTTCAACAACTCCATCATCATCAGCATGTATCCCTAAATGAAAATAAAGACATTGAGTTGAAGGAGGCATTTTAAGAAATCTTGCACTTTCAACAATACGTTGTGAGAACATTCTACGTTGTGCCAATTAATTCACCACCTAAAATAATCTATCTACTGTAGAGTCAGCGTCAGATACCACCTTCTTGTCTTCAAATGGATCTTTCTTGGCTTGTTGAATCTTATCAAGAACAGCTTGTTTTTCTTTTGTCCTTGAAGTATCAGTTTTCTTATGCTTCTTTTTAAAGATTTGTGCTACTTGATGGATAGCTTGTGCATCTTCTGGTGTATGTGACTCTTTAAACCAATCCTGCGCGTCTTTGATACCATCTCTTGCTTCTTGATATAAGTCATACAAGTTAGCTTGAACGCCATTGTAATACACCTGATAATTTTCAAGTTCCTGCTTGGTTAAGATTTTAGGTTCATAGATAGTCTTTTGATCTTGTACGTCATTATCATCGTCTGCAGCAATTCCAAAGGCACCACTAAGTGAATACCTTTTTGCATAACTAATAAGACTTGCGGTTGCTTGCGCATCATATGCTTTGCCGTTTTGAAAAATGATCTTATTTGTTTTGACAGTAAAGCCTGAGGAATCAACTAGAAGCGTTTGAACGGCTACTGCAGTGTTGGTTGTTTGAATATCGAAGAAATAACTAAAAGTTACATTACCTTCTTTATCTGTGGCTTTTTTAATGCCATCCATAACTGCTTTGTCAATGTCCGCTAAATCAGCATATTTATAGTCATAACTGTAAGGCTTTCCTTGCTTATTTTTGCCTGAAACAGTAACCTTATGGGTTCGTTTGGGTTGATTAATATTTGCTTTAACCTGAGCATAATGAAGTGCCCATTTAGCTCTGTCTTCTTCTTTGCCATAGATTTCCATATTAGTCCACCCTTTCGTAGCTAATGCCCCAGTCTCGAATGAAGTTAGACAGGGCAGTTAGCTGTTCTTTAGTACCAGTAAGTTTTAAAGTAACACTATGTACCTTATCAACCACTTCGCCAGTCTTGGCATCAACGTACTTGTCGCCATGCTGTTCAAGCGCTTCAATAGCCTTCTTGCGGTTCTCTTCTTGCTGTTTAGCCTGCTTAATTAAATAATCATGGTCATTATCCATTTGAGTTAGTACGTCAGGCAGCGACTTATAATCAAGCATCTGCAAATATGGATTAGCGCTCATAGCCGGCTTAGTATACTCATTAGCCTTATTAGCAATGACTTGCTCTGCTTCTTTTCTAGCCTTAATCCTTTCAACGATTGCGTCAAACTGTTGTCTAGCTTCTTCTTCGATAGTTGTCCAACTAGTAGTCTTGTTGTCCCACTTATCTTGATAATCAAGTTCCTGCAAGGCTACACCATATTCTTTGGCTAATTCACCTAGTCGGATTAAGTTTTGTTGATGCTTATCCTTACGGGCTTGTTCATCAAAAGTCTTAAGTCCTTCACTAAGGTGATCAACTACTCCCTTGATCTTTAAGTCAAGCCCTTTTACTTTGGCATTAAACTCGGTAATTTGTTGACTACTATCTTTAACGATTACTTTGCGCCGGTCACTTAATGCTCGTCTAATCCGGTTAAGCTCAGCTCTAGTTTTCTTATCGTAAGAATAAGACTCTGCAGTTACTACATACTTATCCCAGTCTTTGGTCAGTGCATCAACCTTAGCATCTAAGGCTTCATATCCCTGAAAGTTCACTTCTGCAGGCTTATAGCTAATAGGAAATTCTTCGTTTTCAAATCTTATTAAATCTTTTGTCATCTTTTTGCTCCATATTTGTTAGAATAAAGTTAGTTGTTTTGTGGACTCACTGATTGTACAGTGAGTCTTTTCTTTTGCTCTTTCAAATGCTAATTCGTATTCGTCTAGTCTTTGGTCGGTGGCTAAATAATTGATAGCATTTGAAGCCAATACTAGTTTCTCTTGTACTTCTGACATATGTTTGCCTCCTAGATATTAGGAAAAATCACGTTGTACATCAGCAAGTAAGCTACGACAATCAAGGTAAATGTAGCCCCTAGTGTCATAATTTCTGTTTCACGCACTGTAAAGCTTGTGCCTAAAAATTTATTAATATTTGTATTGATCCATTTTCTTAAAGTCATCCTTCTAACGCTCTCCTATCTCTTACTAATTGGGTTCCAAACACTTCTTGCCAATGTTTCTTTGATCTATCTTTAAGAAAAGCCTGCCAACGCTCTTCGATAATCATCGTGTGCTGTCCGTCATAAACAATTGCGTCTTGAAATGGTGATAATAGGCATTGTTTACGGCGTTTAGTGTATGCCGATACCGAGTAATCATATTTCTTACGCAATTCTTCGACGGTTAGCCAAGTCTCTTTGCTCATTTTAAGTATCTCTGCTTTCTTAATTCTTGAATTGTCAACAATTCCCCGTCGCAAGCTCTTTCTACTAGATTCTGACTTGCTGATAAATCCCTATAAAACTTATCTTCAAATAGAATTGGAATATAAATTATCCCGAGTGGTGTAAGTACAGTTGCTTGATCGTTAATCATGCTTTCGGTCGATGGATTCCACACGCTGGTTGTCTTAATACCTAGCCAGCCGGTATCTACACCCTTGCCAGTTGCTTGATAATTACCATCAATCAAAGACAGCTGCTGCAGTCTAGTGATGATCTCGTGTTTACTTTTGCCTATGTCACTTAAATATAAGTAACTAATATCTAGTGGTTGCATTTCTTGTCTCCTCTTAATTCATCCAAACTGACGCCTAAAGCATCAGCAATTTTACAAGCATTTTCAAAACTCATTTTTGAATGTTTGTAATGATAGTTATCTATTGTTGTTTTTGGAATTTTTGTCATTTTAGACAATTGATATGTTGTAATATTCTTTATTCCTAATATTTTTTCTACGTTATTCCACATATTTTATATACCGTACACTTGTTTCATACTATATTTAGTATTAAAATACATTTATAATATAAAAAGGTGGTGATTAAATGGTTAAACAAACCTGGGTAAGTCCTCATAACGGAAAATGGTCTGTTAAACAAGCTGGAAATTCTAAGGCTTCTAAGACTTTCAATACCAAAGCAGAGGCGTTAGATTATGGCCGTTCACGTGCGATTAAAACTGGTTCTGAATTAATTAGTCAAAAACGTGATGGTAAAATTAATCTAAAAAATTCTTATGGTAATGATAGTTTTCCACCTAAAGGCTAATCCTTATAAATTGGTTGAAGTCTTACTCTAAATCCATTTGCTAGCTCAAAGTCATCATTAGTAACAATTGCTATTAATTTAGGGTTCGATTCGGCCGTTTCAATAATCACCCGTGACCAATTGGTCATTGGAACATTATTTTTTTCAGTTTTTAATTCCAATTTTTTCATGTTATGTCCTGTTTCTTCTGAAGCAGGGCTTTTCTTTTGCTCTTTTTCCATCTTTCTTTCCTCCTATGCTTCTAATGCTTCTAATAAATTCATCTGTTCAGTTACTGGCTTAATGCCATCTTTAGCTAACAAGTCATAAATAAACTTCTTACCTCTTTGGGTCCACTTTAAGTTATTGTGAACACCAGGTTGACCATTACTATGCTGATAATCAAATGGTTCGTATTGTGTGTATCCTTTACCTGCATATTTTGAATAAGGTACCCAGTGCTTGCCTTGTTTAAAAATCACACCACGTTTATGAAGTTCTTTATTTAATGTTGCAGCTGACCAACCATAGTCTTTAGCAATTTCTGTTACTGTCATAAGACCAGGGTTTCTCATTTGCTTATCGTAGTAATCGACTTTAGGTTTCATCTTTTCGATTTCTACTTGCTGACTAGCAGCTAATTGTAATGCGCCACCTAATGTTGTAGGAATGCCCCACTCTTTATGTAATTGGTCAAGGATTGCCTGAGGCCCATTCTCAATTGTCTGCTTCATTGAATTAAATAAAGTTACATATTGAGCAGTAAATTGATTACCTTTCTTTCCAGTCATCTTATTTGCTACAAACTCACAGCCCTGCTTAGTGATGAGGTAATTTCGATATTGACGTCCATTACTTAATTTATATGTACTGGGAATGAAAAATACTGTTGTAGAGCCATTCCCCAAATTTGGGTTTTCTTCAATATCTGAAATATACACATCAATATCTCTTACTAAGTGATCGTGTCGCTTTCCAATGGCTTTAGCAACTTCCCGACTATCTAAAACATGTTGTCCTTCAAAATTTAAAAGTTCCATTTAATTTCTCCTTGTTATCGTTCACCTTTGTGAACATTTTTAGCAAAAAAAAGCGAAATCTGTTTTTTATTAAAACCTAGTACTTGTAATATTTTTACAAATTCCTCCATTCCAATATCTCGGTCCCCATTTTCTTTTCTCCAATAAGCATTAGTGCTAATACCTATTTTACGGGCCATTTCAGCTTGAGTAATTCTTTGAGCGACTCTTTCAGCCTTTAGACGTTGTAAATCAAATTTCATTATTTCACCTCAATTCGTTCACTTCAAAGAACAACTATATAATATTCTCTTAGTTTTCTTTTGTCAACAAAAAATACAAAAAAAGATGAGAAATGTGTTTTTTTGTCAACATTTGCGGTATATTATAGTTATAAAGAAATGAGGTGAAATAATGCGAAGTAGTGAAGAAATAATTGATTATTTAAATCAACTTAGAGAAGAACAGAACGTATCGATCAGTGAATTGGCTAGACGTGTAGGTATGGCTAAATCAGGAGTTTCTAGATATTTTAATCATACAAGAGAATTCCCTATCAATAGGGCACCTTCATTTGCTAAAGCATTGCATATTAAAACAGAAGATTTATTAGGTATTGAACCTATTAATAGAGATAATCCGCCTCGAATGATTCCTTTAATAGGAACTATAGCGATGGGAGCGCCAATTACCGCAGAACAGAATATAGAAAAATATATCCCAGAATATATGATGGATAGATATGCAGATGACACTCTTTTCGCTCTTAGATGCCAAGGTAGTAGTATGTACCCTCTTATACCAGACGGTGCAATAGCAACTATTAGGCAACAATCTGATGTTGAAGATGGAGAAATAGCTGCAGTCTTAATTAACGGTGAAGCAACCCTTAAAAAGGTTCTCCATGTTGGTAAAACAGTAGTATTGCGACCAGCTAATCCTGAATATAAGGACATAATATTAGATAAAGATCATCCTGGTACTATCTTAGGCAAGATGATTAAGTATGAAATGAATTTTGATTAAATATAAGTATAGATATGAAACTATTTAGAAAGAAATCTTTTAGTAAATCTTTATCTGCTAGGTTATCAGCAGCACCTAAACGTAAACTGAAAAAAGCTTTGATTCCTAGCTATGGTCAAAAAGGTATGGGATGGTTACATCCTAGAAAGAAGCTTTACAACAAAGTTTACAATTCTACTACTATTGATCCGGTAAAGCTTTTCAAATCAGCTCATAAAAATTCAACCGTTAAAACCATTAGACATGATGGTAGATATGTAGAAAAGGATGAGTTAGAACCAAGAGACTATCGGGGGTACTTTAGCGTTTCAGCTACTATAGATGAAAGTACTGGCAAAATAACTAATAATGAAACCGGCCACCCTTGTTCTCCACAAGAACAAATAGATAAGGCTAATAATTCATACAGTATTAGCATATCACCTCACTGGCAATATGATTATGCAGATGAACTTAAGGACTATATTCAGCCAAGATATAGACTAGGCATATTGCTATATAAAATGGGTGAATGGGATAAGGCTGAAAAGCAATGGCTAAAGCTGGTTTACCTATATCCTAAAGCTGTAAAAAAGTTAGGGATTCTATATAGAAAAGAAAAGCGATATAAAGATGTAATGATGGTTAATTATCAAGCTTCTCTTTCTGGTACCATTTCCACATTTTATCCTAAAGATACATTACCTACTTTTGAAAAAGCGCAGGATGATTATGAAAAGCACAAAAATAAAGACGAATCTAAGCTAGATATTAAGATTTTTGATTCTTTTAGAAAGAACTAATTGGAGGAAGTAAGATGGGCTTTTTTGACAATATAAGTAAGAAAATGGAAGAACGATCTGAAAAGAAGAAACAAGACAAAGCTGAATATAAAGAAGTTTTGAATAAATTTAAAAATAATGATGCTAAAAAAATTGAAAACTATTACTTTGATCTAAAGGATAATCAAATCTTAGAAATTCAAAATATCTTCAGCAAAAAATATAGAATAATTAATTTTAAAGATGTTCTTTCCTACTCTATCAATAAAAAAGAACATAATGACTCAAAAACTCAAACTAAGAGAAAACATGGTATTGGTAGAGCTGTAGTTGGTGGCGTTCTCTTAGGACCAGTTGGTGCAGCTGTAGGTGGATTAACCAGTAAGAAAGAGACTCAAACCATTTCAAAAGATTTTGTAGATCATTTAGGCGTAGTTGTTAATTTGATCGATGGTACTAGTTTTGAAATTGAGTATTTAGATTCTACCCTTAAAGCTGATGATAGTTTAGTGACCGGCTGTATTAAAAAAGTAAACGAACTTGCTACAGTACTAGAAGCTGGAATTGAAAATGCTAAAAGAAAACAAACTGAAACTGTAACAACTGAGCCTGCAAAACTAGAAGAAAATAATGCACAGTCCGCTCAACCATCATCCCCTGCTTCTGATCCACTAGACGAAATCAAGAAACTCAAAGGCTTGCTAGACATTGGCGCAATTACGCAAGAAGAGTTTGATGCAAAAAAGAAGCAGTTGCTAGAGATTTATAGGTAGAATCATGAAAAAAGACGACAAAGGCAAAGGAAATTACTGGCGGCCTACCTACTCCTTCAAAGGAACCTATAAAAATCGGTGATGTTGTAATTAAAGTTAATTAGTACTAGTTATATTTAAATCAATTTATTATTTTGTAAAATGTATGCGAAATAATGCAAAATACGAGTAAAAAAGTATGAAATATTTCACTTTTTTGATTGACACATTTCCCTTTTACCTGATACACTTTAGTTAATCAAGTTAAGTGACCGCTGTGCGGTCGTACCAAAAAGGACATGTGTTTCGATGCATGTCCTTTTTGTGTTGGAGAATAAGAAAGCAGTTAAGAATAAACTTTAATTATATTAAAGTTTTTATTTGACAAAATAATATAATCTATCTATCATGAGTATATAAAGCTGAAATGCCTGTAATGTACACGGGTCGTTTAAACACCTCATGGTAGAAATACTGTGAGGTGTTTTTCGTTTGAAAAAGAAAAAAGTAAGGTTTAAGACATATGACCAATTATTAGATAATCTTAGAGACCATGGACTAACTATTACTAATAATGGCTTAGCAAAAGAAATGCTAAAAAGTCGTGGTTATTATAATTTGGTTAATCGATACAAAAATTCTTTTTACGTGAGAAATCGAAACCAATATAAAATCAACTCTTCTTTAACCGAAATGTATCAATACAGTCGAATGGAAGATGACTTAAAAAATATCCTTTTTAGATTTACGATTAATTTTGAACAAGAAGTCAAAGAAAATATGTCATATATCATGGCTAAAAATTTTGGTGTTAATCAAAAAGACTATCTTGATCCACATAACTATCGGAGCAGACATTATAAAAGAACAGTTAGTATAATCTCACAAATATATGATGTAAGTACAGATTCAAATAATAACCCTACAAAGTATTATAGGGAAAACTATGAATGTATTCCCCCGTGGATTCTACTTAATAATATAATGTTTGGAGAAATGCGTATGTTATATAGTATTTTTCCTAATAAAATGAAAAGATATGTTATAAAACAACTTTTACTTCCCTCTCCTAAAGATGAAATAAGCTATGATGATTTTGAATTGAGAGCATTCTCTCAAAAGGATTGGGCTAACATTGATAAAGAGCAGAAAGAACTACACAAAAGATTTGTACCTAGTTATATTAAAGCTAAAGTTAAAGTTGAAAACGATATAGTGGAATTATTTCAAACTATGTTGAAAACTATTAATGCTTTTAGAAATACACTGGCTCATGGAGGAAGTATAGCCAATTTTCACGCACGTCAAAATTTAAACTTAAAATATATAAGATATCTGGTAACAGATGGCTTCACAAATTCAGAATTTAAAAACAAAGATTTAGGTAATGGAATTTTCGGAGTTTTTGTAAGTCTATTACTAACGCTAGACAGGTATGACGCTTTGTTTCTCATTCAAAAGCTTAAAGATTGGAAGAAACAAAATACTGAAAATATAGATCAACAACGTATATTCGTAAATTTTGTTCGTTTCTGTAATCTACCTGATGACTTTATAGAAAGACTAGATAAAATTAGACAAGATTTATATTTTATGCCACGTGTAGATGTACCAGAATTTTTCAAATTCTAATAATAGTCCAATCACTGACGACTATAAAAGCTGTGCAAACAAAAAACACTCAAAGCCACCGACCAAAGTTACTTTGAGTGTTCTAACAAAAATTGGTTGCAAAAAGATGTAAGACTTGCTAAAAGCCTTGCGCCTTTTGCAACCCCTATTTTATCAAAAAATAGAGGTAATTAAAAATGGAATATCAAAAAGAATACGCTGTTACTATGTCTAAAGTTGGTAAAAGTAAATATCAGTATAGACAAAAATATGCTGATCCCTTACTTTCAACGCCAGATAAAATAGTGCTTAAAGCTGTTACTGTAACCTTAACTAAAAAGACATCGCAAGCTTGGCAACAAGCTCGCGCAATCTTAAAAGAAAAGATCGCTAGAAAAATGTCAGCTGGTAAGATTAGTTCAATTACTTTGAAGCAGCTTAAAGAGTATTATTTTGAATACCTAGATAGGCAAGATAAAATCAATAAAGACAGCAAATATCAAAGCCACTATATTTATAAATCTCATATTAAGATCTTTCTTAAAGATGTTGATCCTTCAATTATTATTGAAAACTTGACTACTCCCTACTTCAAACGATACTTTGACAAAATGTTAGAAACTAAGAGCTGGTCATATACAAATGTCCGAAGAGCTGCACTATGGAATATGTTCGACTTTGGCCTTGGATATGGTTACCTTAACTTTAATCCACTTCAAAATTTCCGTTTGCGTAAGCTAGAAATTTCTCAATCTGATCTTGATGTAAACATTGAAGATAAATACTTAACTGATGATGAATATCATCGACTACTAATTGAGTTTAAAAAGCGTGGCCGAAATGATTATGTAGATTTCATCCAATTTTTGTACTATATGGGCCTACGTGTTGGCGAAGGTGGCTCTTTACGAGTTAAAGACATTGTAAAAAATAATGGTAGGTATTATGCTAATATAAACGGTACTCTTATGAAGAGACACAAAAGCGGTAACAAGCGTGGAGAATTTAAAAAGAAGCCAGGTGCTAAATCTGAAAGTAGTAATCGACAAGTCTATCTCCCACCAGAAGCAGTTGAAATTTACAAAAGACATGATTTAGGCCATAAATTTTTGTTCGTTAAAAAGACAACAAAAAATGCTATTGAAACTGGATCTATTAACCGATACTTAAAGCGAATTGCTGCCGATGCTAAAATTAATCCGGATAAACTAACATCTCATATTTTCCGGCATACTCATGTTTCAAAACTGGCTGAGCAAGGCGTTCCTTTAGAGATGATTAAGAAACGTGTTGGTCACTCGGATTCAAAAATCACAGAAGAGATTTACTACCATATAACTGGTAAAGCAAGAATCAACTTTGAACATCAAATTGATATCTTTAGCAAAAAATCGAAGTTCAAGTAAAAGTTCCCAAAATGTTCCCGTAGGGGAAAACGCAAAAACTCCAATCCGTTGATACATGCGGAATTGGAACTTTTTATCACTAAACCAATAATTTTAATGAAAGGTATAAGAGACTCTTCCGAAACATCAATGTTTTGCTGATAATTAATGCTTACAAATTACATTTAATTATTATAAAATTCTATTTTTACCTTTAAAATTACACTTGATTAGTGTCTTATCGGTGTCTTCAAAATACTAAGAACAAAACCTCCTCATACATACCAAAAAGCTGTAAGTTTCAGCAAAAAATTCCCGTGAATTGATTTGATGTTTAATTAGAAATTATATCCTGTTCTCCTCTAATTAAATCCAAACATTTATACAGCCTTAACGCCTCAGTTAATAAATACATAGTTAATAAATATTATTTCAATCAAATTTTAAATTATATAATCAACTCCTTAATTATCTTGAAATTTGCCAAATTAATTTAAAGTAACTTTTCAGTTCATTAATTATTAAATTACCTTAGAATTTTCGCATTCCAATTTTAGTTATGTTCCTCCTAGCAATCTGTAAACTAACTTCTACATTTTCAGGTTATTATTTATCTAATTTCTTCTTACTTATGGATACTCTCCCCCCTCTCCTACTTAGAAAAGATTAGGGGACAAGACTAAATTGCTTAAATAAGATATAATATATACAAACCTATGTTCGAGGAGACTATAAATTGGAAACTAACAAATATTTATCCTTAATTAAACAAGAGTTGGCGAATATGCCTGATTTTGTAAAAGAATATAATCTTGGCACCACTCATTCATTAACTACAACATACCAATATTTAACAGAAATTCGTCGCTTTTTTGATTGGTTGAGACAAAATAAATTATCTACAGCTTCTTCCAATAAAGAAATTGAACTAGTGACACTAGAAGACATGCAACGAAATGATGTTATGCTTTATATTCATCATCTTAAACACACCAAAAACCAACAAGGACGATTAAACTCACCTACTACAATTAATCGATCAATTAATGCCCTGCGTTCTTTATATAAATTTTTAACAATTACCTCAGACAATAATCATGGAGAACCATACTTTGATCGTAATGTCATGTTAAAAATTAATTCGTTGAATGATACTAAGACATTGAATTACCGAGCTCATGTTCTAGAATCTCATATGTACATGGGTGATTTAAAATATCAATTTTTAGATTTTATTGAAAATGAATACGAGCATAAATGTAATAAACAGTCTCTACCTTCTTTCAAAAAAAATCATGAACGTGATATCGCTATTATTGCATTGATTTTAGGTACAGGAATTAGAGTTTCAGAATGTGTTAGTGTGAATGTTCGTAACATTAACCTAAAAGATGAAATGCTTGATGTGATTAGAAAAGGTGGTCAAAAAGATAGTGTCCCGATTGCTGACTGGACTATTCCTTATTTAAAAAAATATCAAGAAATACGTGCCGATCGCTACCATGCAGATAGAGATGATATAGCCTTCTTTTTAACCAGATGGCATGGAAAAACCAGAAGAATGACTGCAAATGCTGTTGAAAAGATGGTCAATAAATATTCCGCTGCTTTTGGAAAACCTCTAACACCGCATAAATTACGCCATACTTTGGCCAGTGAGCTGTACGAAGTAACTAAAGATCAAGTTCTCGTAGCACAACAATTAGGTCAAAAAGGAACTACGGCAACTGACTTGTATACTCACGTAGATCAAAAAAAGCAAAAAGCTGCTCTCAATAAGATCAATAGACATAAGAATCAAGATTAATTTAAGTATAGTACTATTTTAATTATAATAAATATGATAGTTTATATTAAAAATGAGAGGTATCACTTATGGAGTTAAGAGTTTTAAGATACTTTCTGGCAGTTTGCGAAGAAAAAAATATATCAAAAGCTGCTAATTCTCTTCATATTAGTCAGCCATCCTTGTCAAGACAGTTAAAAAATCTAGAAGAAGAACTTGGTGTAACCTTGTTTTACCGCGGACATCAAGAAATTACGTTAACTCAGGAAGGCTATTATCTTCAAGAACATGCTGAAGAAATTATTTCCTTAGCTAATAAGACACAACAAAATTTAAAACATTCTAAAATCATTTCTGGTGAATTGTATATTGGAGCTGGAGAAAGTATTGCAATTAAGCGTGTAATGGATATTGTAAATAATATTGTTAAAAATTACCCTCAAGTAAAAATTCATGTTTTTAATGGGAATTCTTCTATGATCGAAGGGAAAATTGAGCGTGGTATTTTAGACTTTGGAATTACAATGGGACAATATGACACGACTCAAAACTTTAATAGCCTTACGCTTCCTGAAAATAATGAATATGGAATAATTGTAAGTAAAGATCATCCTCTTGCCAAGCAACCATATATTGTCCCTGAAGACCTTCAGAAATATCCACTTATTATTTCTAAGCATACAGCTGATTCTGATAACTTTAGAGATTGGTGTACTGATCCGCAAAAATTAAATATCGTAGCCACATTTAATTTACCTGATAATCTGCAATATCTAGTAGAGAAAGGACTATATTGCCTACTAATTTATAAAGATTTACTTTCACTTTCCCCGGAGAGCAATCTTTGTTTTATTCCACTTCAACCCAAAATAATTGATCATAATCGGTTAATTTGGAATTCAAGAGTTCAACTATCGAACGTTGCGCGTTTATTTCTTAAATTATTACGTAATTCTATAAATAATGAAAAACTAGTTTAGTCCAGTAAAAAAGCTTTGAAATTCCAAATTGGATTTTTCAAAGCTTTTTAAATTATCTATTTCTAATGACTCTGACCTGATGCAGGCTGCTGATTATTTTGATTTTGCCCTTGTTGATTATTAGTATTTGTATTATTGTTTTGCGACTGTTGGTTAGATTCTTTATTGTCTGCTGACTGGCTTGTTGCGTTACTTTGGTTTTGTGAATCTTGCTTAGCATCATTATGCTCTTCAGATTTACTACTTTGTGATGAACTAGATTGCTGACTACTTGAGCTTGAACTTGATTGACTAGATTGAGAAGAATGTGAGTTTTCTGAATCTATATTGATATCAAAACTATCATCAGCTTTTGGATGGTACACTCTGTGGCTCTTCTTGATAGAGGACTTCGATTTTAATGCATTAGGTGTACTTACTTTAATAGCATTGATTTCTGAATACGTACCCTCTTGCGAGATATTATAACCAGCATAAGCAAAACGCAAATAAAATGAAAAACTAGTCAAAACTAGGTGTCCACTTTTTTCTTTTAAAGTATATTCAACTTTTAGTCGCTTAAGTGCACCTTCGTTATCAAGACCTGACGCATTACCCTTAAGCTTTTTAATTAGCTTCTTGTGGGTTTTATTCCAGAAACGTAAACTACTTCCGCTATAGCTAACACGATAAACAGAGCCAGATTTTTTCAGTTTCATATCATTCTTAATTGCTTTACTTCCACTTAAGATAATAGCTGGATCAAACTGACTGACTACCTTGTTAGGCGTCATTGTAGATGAAGCCTTCCATTTTGGACTTCCGGTATTATCCCACATCTTCTGATATACCTTATCTTCATTTAGCCACATAGAAGTCTTATCTACTTTAGCTTGTGCTTTAAGCGGGTCATTTTGATATTTGCCTGACCAAGTTCTAGTAGCCTCAATTCCAGGTGAATTCTTTACTTTAAATTTGTAACTCTTAAAATCAGTATTTAATGCTTCAGCAATAATTTCTTTATCACTACTATTACTTGTAGCTGAGTTAACAGTTGCGGGAGTTGAATTTTTGATAGCGCTCGTATTCATTGCTAAAATCACTTGAAAGACTATTACTAACGTAAATCCTACCCCTGCGACTAAGCCTAAAATTTTTAAAAATTTATTTTTCATTAATTTAGTTCACTCTCACTTTAGTTTTTCTTTATTTATTAAAAAAATAGGAAAGCAACTCTAGCTCTCCTATTTTTCATATGATTATTTTTTACTAAAGTCCATTTTATCAATGTCTGCCATCCAAGTAATACCAAGAGATTTCTCTCCTAAATATGTGGCAATCACAGAACTAAAATTGAACATTTTGATGGTCATATTAGGGAAAGCGGCTTGAAAATCATCTTTAACCTTAGTAGCTTGTTCTAAGTCATTTGAATTATAAACGGTTAATGCTATTTTATCTTTAATTGGTGAATTATTTATTCGTTCAATAGTGATATTTTCTGCTTTCTTTACCGCACGCTTCATTGAACGTACTTTATCAAAGCTTACAATTTGATAATCATCTTTTTTAAATGTTAACAGTGGCTTAATTTGAAGCATAGTACCAATAAAGGCGCTCGCATTACTTAATCTGCCACCGCGAACTAAATTATTTAAGTCATCTACAACAAATAAAACATCGATTGTATCTCTGATTTCATCAAGCTTAGCTAAAATTTCTTTAGGTTCCCAACCATTTTTAATCATTTTGGCGGCTGCAAGTACTAAGTTTCCCATTGAACGAACTGTCATTGCTGGATCATAAGGGTAAAGATTAAATTCAGGATGATTATGTGCTAAGTTAACTAAGCTATTGTAGAAACCGGAAATACCTGACGTTAATGGAATAGCGATAATTGCTTCATAGCCTTCATCTTTTAATTTCTGACATAGTTCAAGCATAGTACCTGGACTAGGTTGCGAAGTCTTCGGAAAAGGTGCTCCATCGCGTTCTAGCTCAAAAAGTTTTTCCGCAGTAATATCTATCCCATCCATATATTGCTTATCTCCAATGATAACTGGGATTGGTACTACAGTAATATCGTTGGCCTTGGCTTCTTCTGGGCTTATATCACTAGTACTATCTGTAATGAGTGCTATCTTCACGTGTGAAAACCTACCTTAAAATTAAAATGGCAGCATTAAGTTGCATGCTGCAATACTACTTATCAAAATGAAATTATATCATAAAATCAATTGTTTTTTAAATATAATCGTTGATTTATAACTCATCTGCCATTAAGTTGTTAACAACAATTTGCATCTTACTATCAAAATCTTGAATTTTTTCTTGACTCCAAGTAGAAAAAACCTGCGCCTCGATTTGTCTTAAAACATCTTTTAGTTCCTGGGCTTTGGCTAGTCCTTCAGCATTCAAATTTAAAGATTTACTAGAATCCTTCTTTGAACGTTCAACTTGAATTAAAGCAGCAGTTTTTTTCTGCTTAATTTGTCTACTTAAGGTAGAAAGCGATATACTTAGCGCTTGTGCTAATTCTCCCATCGTCAATGTTTCATTCTGATGACGGTCAAAGAAAAGTAATAAACGAGTTTGAGAAAGATTTAACCCACATTTTTTATTAATCGCCCGCTTAATACTTTCACTAACACTATTAAATATTAGGACATCCATTTTTATTTACCACCTATGCTTATATTTCCCATTTTTTTCTAATCAACAATAATTCTAAGACATAATTCAAATTTTCACAAGACTTGTGAAAAATTAACAATATTTGTGAAAAAATCACGTAATTGGTAACTAAGGAAATTTATAGTATTAAAGAGTATAATATATATACTATTTTTAAGGAGGACACTTATGGCTTTTGATGGCTTATTTATTCATAGTCTTTTACAAAATCTCTCTCCCGCTTTAATTGGAGGAAAGCTTACAAAAATCTATCAACCATTCGAACAAGACTTAGTTTTAAATTTTAGAAAAGATCGTACAAATCAACGTCTATTAATTTCTGCAAATGCTCAAAATCCGCGTTTTTATATTACAACAGATACAATTACAAATCCTGATGTTGCCCCCACTTTTGTCATGGTTCTACGTAAATACTTAGAAGGTTCAATTCTTAAAAAAATTGAGCAAGTCGGCGTAGAAAGAATTGTTAATTTTTATTTTTCTAATCGAAATGAGCTTGGCGACGAAATGCAACTTATCTTATCAGTTGAATTAATGGGGCGTCACAGTAATGTCATCTTATATAATGCTGATGATAATAAGATTATTGACTTGCTTAAGAGAATTAATCCTGATGAAAACCGGGCTCGTTTATTACTTCCGCATGCATCTTATGAATTACCACCGCTTTTACCAGGACTTAATGGTTTTCACTTATCTTTAGACCATTTCAACGATTTAAAGAAAAAATATCCTGAACCGATAGATTTTGTAAAGCAATTTAACGGTTTAGATGGAGATGATAAAAAAGAATTCACAGGTTATCTAGAAGATGACTTTTCCTATAGCTCCTTGCAAACATTTTTTAATCAATTTAATAGACCTAAGGGGTATGTTTTACAGACTATTAAGCATAAAGATCGAGTATATACTTATCTTCCCTATCATCTTGAGCTAAATCTGATTTACTCTAATGACGATATCAACGAAACTCTTGATAACTTTTACCGCGAGCAAGCTAATCGCGAATGGGTAAAACAAAAGTCTAAAAAGGTTGAAAATATCGTTAATAATGAACTAAAAAAGCTCAAGAAGAAAATTATTAAGCTCCGCAAGCAATTAGATCAAGCTGAAAATTCTGAAGGCTATCGAATCAAGGGCGAATTACTTAATGCTTATCTTCATGAGGTAAAACCTGGTATGGAAAGTATTGACTTACCAAATTATTATGAAAATAATCAACCATTGAAAATAAAACTTGATCCTGCTCTCTCTCCTGCTAGAAATGCTCAGAAATACTTTACTCGTTATCAAAAATTACGTAATTCAATTAAACACGTTAACGAGCAGATAAAAGTAGCCAATGAAAATTTAGATTATTTTGATTCTATTCAGACCGCGATTGATAATGCTGATCCTCAAGATATTGATGCAATCAGGGATGAATTAATTAATCAAGGTTATTTGAAAGAACAGACTCACAATCGTCGACGTAAGAAGAAAATTAGCGAAAAGAATTTGAATACTTTCAAATTGAGTGATGGAAAGAAAGTATTAGTTGGAAAAAACAATTATCAAAATGACTGGTTAACTTTAAAAAAGGCTGACAAACGTGATTATTGGTTCCATGTTAAGAACATGCCTGGCTCCCACGTAATATTACAAGATAGCAGTCCAAGCGATGAAGACATTAAAGAAGCAGCTGAAATTGCAGCATACTTTTCAAAAGGAAAAACTTCTGGTCATGTTCCCGTAGATTATGTTCAAGTAAAAAGAATTAAGAAACCAAATGGAGCTAAACCTGGTTTCGTTATCTATACTGGTCAAAATTCAATTGAAGTAACCCCTGATGAACACGACGTTTTAAGTAAAAAAATATAAAAAACGCTCAACTTATAGATTTCATTTTCTATAAATTGAGCGTTTTTATGTTTCCTCTAGTTTACATAATTTTAAATATTTAGTTTTATAATGGCTGTGTAGTCATTGCTAAGGTTTCAAGCACCGTTAGTACATCTTGCGCAGATTGTAAACTAGAAAAGACAGGAATATGCGTACTTAAAGCTGCATCCTTAATCATGATTGCATCATGACTAGCAGAGTCAGATAAACTAGTAACGTTAATGACTAAATTAATGCGATGTTGCTTAATTTTTTCTAATAAACTATTGCTACCCTCTTGAACCTTTCCAATAATTCCAGTTGTAATACCTTCTTCAGCTAAAACATTAGCTGTTCCCTCAGTAGCAAGCAATTTAAATCCTAACTGGTGGAATCTCGCAGCTATTTTAATTGCATTCTGTTTCTCAGAATCTTTAACAGAAATAAATACGGTCCCATATGTCGAAATCATTAAATCACTACCTTCATACCCCTTAAATAAGGCTGTTGGTAAATGCTTAGCACGTCCGATTACGCTTCCAGACGTCTTCATCTTGGAATCAAAGGTATTTTCACCTTGGTAAGATAAATAAGAAAATACAGGCATTTTAACATGAATTAGGTTATTTGATGGCCAAATGTCACTAGGTAATTCTAATTCAGACAGCTTACTTCCCAAAAGAACTTTCATGGTAATTGCAGTGATATCTCTTTTCAAAGCTTTAGTTAAAAAGGCTACATTATGGCCTGAATAACTCTTCATTTGCAATAAGTATATCTGATCATGAGCTAATAAAAAATGTAAATTAACTGGTCCTCTTAAGTGTAATTTAGTTGCAATACTAATTGCACTATCGCGTAACCTACGCTGATCATTAGTTGATAAGTTTTGGGGGCGATAAACAGCTATTGAGTCACTGGCATGTGATCCAGTTTGTTCGAAATGTTCAATAATTCCAGGAATAGTAACATTTTTACCATCAGAAATAGCAGTGACTTCGTATTTTTTGCCTTCAATGAACTTAGAAACCGTTATATGTTCTAATGAATTCTCGGCAATATATCTTTGTAAGGCAGGTAAATCAAAAACAACAGCAGACTTTTGTTTCTTGCCATTGCTGGTACCACCTATCAAAGCTGGAAAACCATTATCCTTTACAAAAGCAAAAATATTTTTCTCATTATCACATTGAAGAGCAGGAACAGGATTAACACCTGCTTGATATACCTCTTCAGCATGGTCTTCTTTTAAAATCTCTTTTAAATTAGGTTGTCCTAAAATCGTCAGCCCATGCTCTAAAAGCTGAATTCGATACTGATTAATTTGTTTACCAGAAAACTGAGTTACAACTTCAGTAATATTTTCTTTCCAAGCAACTTCTAAAATATTTTCTAAAGTAATTGGTTCAAAATAAACCCGGTCACATACATCATAAGCAGCACTAACACTTTCAGGATTATTACTAATAATTACTGGGCTAATTCCCTGCTCTTTCAAGGTTTTCGCTGCATGATAGAGCATGTAATCAAATTCTCCAGTTAGAGATACCTGAAATGGTTTTAGCCCTAAAAGAAGACATTTTTTAGAATTAGCTAATGGTTTTACTTCGTCCTCAATCCCATAACTACTATAAACTGCCTTAATATTAGGATGTATTAATCCAGCTGTACCATCAATTTCAATATAACTTGGCTTAATTGACCATTTTGTACATAGATCAGCAATTGCTTTTTCTTCTCGTCCAATAATTTCAGCAATTAATCGATTAGAAAAACCGTTCTTTTTTACTTTAAGTAACAAATCAGGAGTTAATTCATCTGCTTGCAGCTTTTTTAATAAAATCAAAATATGATTAAATTTCTGCAAAAATACTAAATGAACATGTAAAAGTTTGTGTAACTTATGATAACTAATTCCTTTAGCTAAGGCAGCTAAAAGTGTTACTAAATGCATTTCATTAGGATGACTTAAATCTTGTAGTAACTGTTCTTCACTCTTAGCACATTCTTTATTAAAAGTTGTTACATTATTAGAAAAACCAGTTGTTGATTGCAAGGCTTTTAAAAATGCACTTTCAAAATTACGACCTATTCCAAGTGCTTGTCCCCCTGAAGTAGTCTTATTGTTTAAAGCATAGTGATTATAGCCTGCTTCGGTAAATGACCAATAAGGCAATTTTACAAAGCAAGCGTCTTGTACTGGATCAACTGCGGCTGAAATACCAGATTGCGGATCAGTTATTTCATTTAAATTATATCCAAGTGCAATTTTTGCAGTTACATAGCCAATTGAATAAACACCACTTCTATATGAAAGTAGGCTAGTTTGTGTTAGGCGTGGTTTTATACTTAACACTTTATAGTTAAAAGATTCACCACTCTGTTTAACAGCAAAATGAATACTTAATGCACCATGCAAATTAAGGCAATTAGCAATTTTGCGACAACAATTTCGTAATCTTTGAATCTGATTGTTATTCCTGGTTAAAATGGGCGTAACTAGTAAAGAATCAGAAGAATTGATACCTACTGGTTCTAAGCTACCAGTATTACCAACAAAACAGAAATTGCCATTATTATCACGGACAATATCAAAAATCAATTCTTCCCAATTAGAGAGATCTTCACTTAATCGATAGTCTTGCCAATTAAAATGGTCGTCATTTTCTTCATCCAAAAAATACTGCTCTAATTGTGTTAAATTGCTCAATGAAATCATATTATCTGGACGATAATGCTGTTTCTTTGACAAAAGAAGTGGAAAGTGTGCATGTTCAACTATGCGTCTTAAATCTTCTTCTTTTTCTAAGATCCATTGATTAGCCACAGCAATCTTATTTGCCTTAAGGAAAGTATAAAAATTATGAGGTGTTGACAAACTTAAAGCCAAACTATTAATGGTTAATAGCTCAATGTTCATTTGAGCTAAAATTCCAGATTCTAATAACTCTTTAGTAAGTCTTAAGGCTGGCTTTCCTCCAAAAGCTGGAATAATAGCATCTGGCTTTTCCATTCGGATAATACGTTTCACAAAGGGAAGCGTCATTGGCTCAAGATAAACGTTTACATCTGGACGAGGATCAGTTGTTACTGTTGCAGGATTAGGATTAATTAGAACAACTTGAATACTACTTTCTTCAAATGCAGCTAAAGCTTGTTTAGCTAGAATGTCCAACTCTGTAACTTCTCCAACGATACTTGGCCCGGCCCCAATCACAAGAACTTTATTAATTTCATTATGTAAAGGCATAATTTACTCCATCATATTCAAAAACTGATCATAAATACTAGCTGCATCAAAGTTACCTGGTGAACCTTCTGGATTGAATGCAGTTGCCAAAACTTTATCATCTTTAATACTGAAACCAGCTAATAAATCTGACTTTAGGTCAAAATATTTACGTGAAAGATTCAATGATAAACTATCTGGAACAACTAATTGATCAATATTCATTGCCGTTTGCCAAATTCGATTATTAGTCTGTTCAATAACGGGAAAATTACTACCGTTATAAGCCGGAATTAAGTCTAAAAGCTCTAAATTTAAGAAATTACTAATGGCAAGAAAGCCTAATCCAATTCCTAGAATTGGTAATTTTCCATAAAATTTATCAAAAACAGGCTTCAAAAAAGGTGCAACTTCTTCTACCCTACCTGGTCCATTAGAAATCACAATTGCGTCTGCTCGTAAATTAATAATGTCATATATTGATGCATTGTATGGTAAAACAACACTATTAATTTTGCGTAATGAAAGGGATCGTAGCAATGAATGTTTTAAACCTAAATCAATCACAGCAACAGTTTTACCAACATTTGGTGCAGCATAGGGATGCGTAGTAGAAATTTGAGCTGTTTTATTTTTAGGCAAAACAAGCGCCTTAATTTGATCAAATGCATGGGCATCATTGGTATCCATAATTGATGCCTTGATTACTTGTTTATTTTTTAGTTTTTGAACTAACGCCCGTGTATCAACACCATAGATTGCCGGTATTCTTTTTTCCTTTAAAAAATCATTTAAGTCTTGAAAAGTTGGATTTGCAGAAATATGAAAGGCAATATCATTAGCAATTATTCCGCGCACGCTTGGATCGATTGATTCATAATCGATGGCATTAATACCACTACCCCCAATCATTGGTGTTGTAAAAGCTAAGATTTTACCAAAATTAGCAGGATCTGAAATAGCTTCCTGATAGCCAAAATTACTAGTTTGAATGGCAAGTTCGCCTGTAGCAGTAATCGGTGCACCAAAACCGTGTCCCGAAAATGCTGTGCCATCTTCAAGAATTAAATATCGTTTCATAAATTAATGCTTCGTTTCTCGTCTTAAATTTTCTAGTTGTTTTTCAAAAATAGCTGGTAATGGTGCAGAAAACTCCAGCCATTTGTGTGTAGATGGTTGATAAAAACCTAAAGTTTCGGCATGCAGAAATTGACCATGGCCTGTCAATGTCTTTTTAGGTCCATATAAAAGATCTCCAGCTAAAGGATGACCAATATATTTCATGTGAACCCTAATTTGATGAGTCCTGCCTGTTTCAAGAACACATTTAACTAAACTATAGTCTTTAAATTGTTCAAGTACAGTAAAATGAGTTACTGCAGCTTTCCCTTTAGGATTAACTGCCATTTGTTTCCGATTATTAGGATTTCTACCAATCGGAGCATCAATAACCCCATTTTTTGTTTCAAAGTTACCATGAACAATTGCTAAATATTCTCTCTTATTTATTTTTTCTGCTAGTTGCTTTTCTAAACTTTCACGAGCTTTATCATTCTTAGCTACCATCAACAGCCCGGAAGTATCCTTATCAATTCGATGAACGATACCTGGTCGAAAACCTTCAGGACTATCAGCTAATTCATGCGTATGATATAGCAAACCATTAACTAGAGTATGATCAGGATGACCAGCGGAAGGATGAACTACCATCCCTTGCGGCTTATTAACTACAATCACGTCTGCGTCTTCATAAACAATATCAAGATTTAAATTTTGCGCCTCTAAAGATAATGGTTTAGCTGGAGGAACAGTAATATCAATTAAATCACCGGCTTGCACCTTATATGATACTTTCTCGGGCTTATTATTAACTAGAATATTTTTATCGTTAACTAGCTCTTTAATTTTGGTTCGGCTTAGATCTTTAATCTTTTCAGCAATCACTTTATCTAAGCGTCCTTTTTCTTTTTCAATTACTAATTGATAATTTTCGGTCATTTAACTTTCAGCCTTTAATCCTTTTCACTTATAAATATCAAATAGATAAAAACAAGAACAATTCCAACTGTAATAGCACTGTCAGCAATATTGAAAATATTAAACTGAACAAAATCTAATTGCAGCATATCAATTACATATTTCAAGTGCAATCGATCAATAAAATTGCCGACAATTCCTCCCAAAACTAGGGCTAAACCAGTATCGAAAAGCCAATTTTTATATTTAGGATTAAAAAGATAATAAACTACCACCACAATTGCAGCGATACTAATTAAGTAAAACAAGATCATTTGACCGCTAAAAATATTCCATGCAGCTCCATCATTTTGTAAATACGTAAATGAAAGAATTCCTGGAATAATAGTTTTCTCGTCACCTATTTTAAAATTAGTAACAATATAGTTTTTTAACCATTGATCAGCAACAACCACTAGTAAAGAAATTACTAAATATAAGACTTGCTTAGCTCTCTTCATTTAGAATAATCCTGAAATCTTTCCATTATTGTCTACATCGATGTCTAAAGCAGCAGGATGCTTAGGAAGTCCTGGCATGTCTAAAATTGAACCAGTTGCTACCACGATAAAGCCCGCACCATTCTTAAGAGCAAGGTCTTTAACATGAAGAGTAAAGTCCTCTGGTGCTCCAAGAATCTTCTTTTTATCGGTAAAACTATATTGCGTCTTAGCAATAATTACTGGTAATTGATCTTTGCCCATCTTCTTAATTTCTGCTAATTGCTTCTTTGCCTTATCCGAATATTCGATATCCTTTGCATGATAAATCTTATGAGCAATTTTAGCGATTTTATCTTCTACAGAATCCTCAGGCTCATAAACAGGAGTAAAGTCACTAGCTTTACCAGTTAACTCAACAACTTTTTCAGCTGCCTTGATTCCGCCTCTTGAACCTTCATCATGGTAAGAAACAACTTCGCAGTCAAAGCCATCATTTTGAACTAATTCCTTTAATTTAGACAATTCCTGATCAGTATCACTAGCGAATTTATTAATCAAGACCATTACTGGAACACCATAATGAGCCATATTCTCCATATGACGCTTCAAGTTAGCAAATCCCTTTTCTAAAGCAGGAATGTTCTCTTTATCTAAGTGATCTGTACTTTCTTCAGCTTGATATTTTAATGCTCTCACAGTTGCCACTACTACAACGGCATCTGGTCGTTTATCTAAATGATTTGATACAAAGTCCATAAACTTTTGACCACCAAGGTCTGCACCAAAACCTGCTTCAGTTAAAACATAATCACTTAAATGTAAGGCTGTGTTAGTAGCAATTACTGAGTTAGCACCATGAGCAATATTAGCAAATGGACCTCCATGAACAATAGCTGGAGTATGTTCAAGCGTTTGAACTAAGTTTGGCTTTAATGCAGTTGATAGTAAAGCAGCAATTGCTCCTTCAAACCCTAAGTCTTTAACATAAACAGGTTCATCTTTTACAGAAAAGCCAACAAGAATATTTCCAATTCTCTTCTTTAAATCATTAATATCAGTTGCTAAACATAAAATAGCCATTAGTTCGTTGGCTACAGTAATTGCAAAGCTAGCTTCATGTTCGATTCCATTAAAACGTGATCCTTGACCGATAGTGATTTTCCTTAAAGTACGATCATTAACGTCAATTCCGCGCTTCAACAAAATCCGATTTGGATCTAACTCTAAACTATTGTCTTGGTAAATATAATTATCGACCAAAGCAGCTAAAGTATCAATTGCACTAGTTAAAGCATGCATATCTCCAGTAAAATGCAAATTAATGTCTTCCATCGGAATAATTTGTGCATAACCACCACCAGTAGCTCCACCCTTCAATCCAAAAACAGGACCCATTGAGGGCTCTCTTAAAGCAATTAAAGTGTTTTTATGGAGTTGGTTGCTAATAGCATCCCCCAAACCAATAGTAATGGTCGATTTACCTTCACCCGCAGGAGTAGGACTAATTGACGTAACTAAGATTAACTTTCCCAGTTTTTGGCTCTTCTTAATTCGGTTAATACCTTTCCAGCTAATCTTAGCTTTATCATTACCGTAAAGTTCAATTTCTTCTGGCTGAAGATCTATCTTTTGTGCAATTTCTGTAATTGGTAATTCTTTAGTATTCTGAGCGATCTCGATATCTGACTTCAAATTCATTTCTTCTTTCTCTTAAGTGCTAAAAGCAAATAAGTATTAAGTTTACCTCTTGCTTCATATATGTCGAATGCCTTCCATTGCCACTTAATTTTTAAGTCCTGAAGCTGAATTTCTTGACGATATGGTAATTTTAACCAATAAACACTTGCTTCTTTTTGAAAATAAGAATTAAGCCAGGTATAAATAACAATAATTGCGAAAATAGTTCCTAAAGCAATTGCAGGATAACTAATTGACTTGTTACTTTCATACCCAACAATAAAGGCTACAAAAATTAGTGCTAAGAGCCAGGAGTAATAAATTACACCGGCAGCTCCTAAAAAAATAAAATGTTTTTTCATAATTTAGAATTTAGGTCACACCCTATTTATTAATTATCTCTATTGTAACAAAAATAAAACAGATTTACGTTTTTGTTTAAAGTTGTGTTCTAGACTATAATATTAAGCAAGAATATGGAGGAAATTAATATTATGAAAATCGGCGTTTTAACTGACAGTTCATCTTATTTAACGAAAGAACAATGTGAGAAATATGGTATTGATGTACTACCAATTCCAATTATTTGGGACAATAAAGAATATCTTGATTTAATTGATATTGGTTTTCATGAATTTTATAAAAAATTAAATAGCTCTACAACTCTTCCTACCACTTCTCAGCCATCAATCGGAACAGTTAAAAAATATGTTGAAAAATATATTAATGAGGGTTATACAGATCTAATTATTATTACGCTCTCAAGTGGTATTTCTAGTTTTTATAGTAATGTCTTAAGCGTAGCAAATGAAGAAACGCGTATTAATATTCATCCCTTTGACTGTAAAATCACATGTGCTGGAGAGGCAGATGCCGCAATCTTAGCTGGTCGATTAGTTAAGGCTGAAGCTGATATTAATCTAATCATGCATGACTTAAAGGATCTACGAAATACTACTGATGTTAGATTTATGGTAGATAATCTTAATCACTTAAAACGAACCGGACGTTTATCAAATGCGGCTAGCTTTGTTGGTTCTATTTTAAAAATCAAGCCTATCTTATCTATGGACGTTCAAAACGAAGGTAAGATTTCTGCAATTGCAAAAGAAAGACAGTATAAACGTGCTTATAATCATATTAAAAAAGATTTCAGTCGCCTAACTTCTAACATGCCTTATCCAATTCAACTAACAATTTTTCATGCTGACGATGAAGAAAGAGAAGCTGCGTGGATTAATGATTATCAAACGAGTTTTCCAAAAATTAAAGTTGATCAAAGTATTATCGGTCCAGTTGTTGGAGTTCACGTTGGTCAACATACAATGGCAATGATCTGGTGCCGAGACTTAGATTCTTATTTTGATAAAAATGGTAAGCCACTTTTAAATATTAATTCTCAAGTAGTTGAAGATTAAAAAAAGGCAAGTACTATAAATTTCATATAGTACTTGCCTTTTTTAGTTAATTTGCCTTTTAATACTTAATTTTCACATGTAAGTTATCATGTACAGAAGTATCATATAGAGTCTGCAAATATAATTCATATTGAGGATTTTCTGAAATTAGTCGTTGATAGATTTCAGACTTTTTTAGTTTTTGTAATTCGTCAAAATCGATATGATTCTTGCCAGTAAAGAAATAATAGTTCATTTCGCCAAAAAGACGACCCATCTGTCGAACACTCTTTAAATCATCATGATTTCGATACAAATCTTCTTGCATTAATTCTGCAGAAATAGTCCCTAACTGAATGTTTTCTAAATAATCATGAAAATGAGTCAAAGTCCAATTTTGCTTTTCTTTATCAGTTAGATAGTCTTTCATCTTAAAATGGTGACATGTGTAGCTAATTTCTTTTGGAGAAACTTTAACTACACCATACCCTTGATCATTAGAGCAAAAGCATGCAGTTACAACTTCCGTTGCTGGACATGAATTTTGCGGTGACATGATATTTTGAGCATGAATATGACCAGAAAAAACTAGTTTTACATTATATTGAGCTAATAATTTACGTAATTCTCGATAGTCATCAACCACATAGCCTTTATTTACTGCTGGATTATGTGCATAAAGATTATGATGCATACAGAAAATTACACGCAAGTTATTCTGACTAGCATATTGAAGCTGCTCTTTAATCCACTTTCTTTGTTCTTTACCTAAAAAGCCTGCTGTAGCTGGAGCAGTAGATGATTCTTCTTTTCCATAATCGTTAGAATCTGCTAAGATTAACAAATAATCTGGGTTCAACTGAACACTATAGGCTAATGAACTATTATCAACGCTAACTGCAGTTTCATAAGAAGTTCTAAAAATATTACGCCACATTCGAGGACTAATCTGCCCAGCATAATATTGCTTTTTACCATGAAATTCTCTTGCCCATCCATCATAAATATCATGATTTCCAGGAAGAACAAGAAGTTTAGTTTTAGTCAAAGGTTTAAAAATTTCCGCAAATCTCTCAGCTGAAACCCGCTCTCCATTAAAAGTTACATCCCCCGTAACAATAATTGCTGCAGGCTTCTTTTCTTCTGCCATTCTAACAAAAGCACTAAGAGCAGTTTCTTGATAATAAAGATCCTTGCCCTGACTAGTTTTTTGCATTTGAGAAAAGGCCTGACCATCATCATGTAAGCTATCTGCAATTAAATGAGTATCACTAATGACCCAAAAGCTCGTCTTTTTGTCTTGCGTTAACATTTTTATCTCTTATTTGCCCAATATTGATAATAATCAGTTCTTAAATTACCATTGTAAAATTTCCGTTTTTTAGTAGCTCTAGCACCAAAGAATTTTTCAAATTGCGGATCAGAGGTTAAATAATACTGACTAAATGAAGATAATGGACGCAAAGTTTGTCCCATTTCTTCATAAATTTTTTCAGCTGCCTCGCGGTCTTTCAATCGCTTACCATAAGGTGGATTAGCAATAATTACCCCATTTTCTAAGTCGGTCGCAAAGTCTTTTACAGCTACTTGTTTAAATTTAATATCTTGTAACACGCCAGCATTATGTGCGTTAACCTTAGCAATTTCTAAAATTGACTGATCAATATCGCTTGCTAAAATTGGAGCATGCTCTTGTTTTTCTTTAGTTTTTGCTTCTTCCACTAATTCGGGATGAATTTTTTTATCAAACCAGTCAAAATTATCAAAAGCAAACTCTCTCCAAATACCTGGAGCTATATTTTTAGCCTTTAGGGCTGCTTCGATTGCAATCGTGCCTGATCCAGTCATAGGATCGATAAAAGGATGAGAGCCATCAAATGGTGTTAATTCAATTAATCCAGCTGCAAAATTTTCCTTTAAAGGTGCTCCACCATGTTCAACTCGATATCCACGCTTAAATAAACTCTGGCCAGTTGTATCTAAGCTTAACCGTGCTACATCTTTATAAATATGAATATCTAAAGGATACTCAGCTCCACTTTCAGGTAAAAAGCCACGTCTCCGATATTGATCGGTCAGCTTATCTACAATTGCTTTTTTAACAATTGATTGCACATCAGGCTCAGAGTGTAATTTACTACGAACGCTTCTTCCCTTCACAGGAAATTGTGCATCAACTGGTAATAATTCTGCCCAATCATAGCTATAAACTTCATCGTACAATTGATCGAAGCTAAATGCCTTGAATTCTTTTAATAAAATTTTGATTCGATCAGCACTTCTAAGCCATAAATTGGTCTTTACAACATCCTTTTGTGTACCTTTAAAAAATACACGTCCATTCTCGGTACTAGTCTCATAGCCTAGATTATTTAATTCTTTTGCAACAACGCTTTCAAATCCAGCGCCCATTGTCGCATATAATGTATATTCTTTCATTATTTATTCTCTATCTATACTAAATTTTTCTATAAAAAAAGGTTGAGCCAAAGCTCAACCCTAACCTACAAATCTCTATAAGCCACGTTCTGTTCCAATAAGATCCGGTTAAACCTTATCTTCAGCGACCATCTATCTTCATTAAAAATGACTTCGTCTTTAGTTCATTTACTTAGACGAAAGCGCCCCTACCAAATTTGGGTTGCCCGCTTGCAGGGTTTACCTCGTTCCACCAGCAAAGTTTCCCTTGCTGCTTCGTCACTGTGGCACTTTTCAGGATAGTCACACATGTCAAAAATGATTTAGTGCTTTTTCCGCCGTAACTTGATAAAACAAGTCCCCCAGCTTATTGGGCTGAGTACAAAAACTACAAGCATCTCAGCTTGTGCGTGCGTGGACTTTCCTCAGCTAGCATAAGCTAACCGCGATCGCTCGAAATTTGCAATAACAATTATATCATAGTTTTAATTAGCTTGGTAAGTTCTATCTTGTTGATTCATTCTTTGCTCAAGGTTGTAGACTTTACGCTCCAAAGTAGAAATACGTTGAATCATAGCTACGTTAGTAGTTAATTCAGGAGCTTCTTTTTCTTCATTTGCGCTATTTACTATAGGTTTCTGGATATTATGAGGAGTGTACGTCTTAACATCATCCTCAACTTCTTCATTTTTGAAATCTAACTTAGGAGCATCACTCTGAGTTGGTGCCTGTTTTTGTTGAGCTTTTAACTCACTAATTTGTGCCTGTAAATCTTCAATAATTGTCGCAAAAGTACTATAGTCAGAAATAATCGTATCAAGGTATGAATCTACCTCATCTGAGTCATACCCCTTCATTTTGGTCCTAAATTGCTTTTTTAAAATACTTTGTGGATTTAGTTGAATATCATTTAAACTTGCCATTTATTTCGTCAAACTCCTTAATTGCAGACTAATGTCTGTCTTTAATTTAGGCGATAAGGTGTTAACTAGTTATTAGCTCAATGGCACTCACCATATCGTATACAACTAGTATAAGTTATAAATTTTCTTCAGGCAATAATAGCCCCTGTTTCTAAAAAATTTCTTATTAAATTAGTCTTATATAAGCTACAAGCAAAAAAATTACTCTAAAATCTAATAAAAATTATTTTCTTGTCGATGATTTTCTTCATATTCTTCTGCTGATTCCTGCAAATCATAAAAGTCAATTATATCTACAGGGTAATCATGTCCCTCTTGATACTTTTGGATGGCTTCATAATCATATTTGGGCTTACCAGGATGTTCAGGATCATAAATCAGAACTGCGCGGTCGGTATGTCCCAACATGAAACTTTGATAATTTTTTAATTGTGCTGGACTCATATAGGGATAATTTGAAGTAGCAGCAGTGAAATCAACTTGTTCGGTTAAATTTTGATACTTCATCTGATTATTTTCATTCCATCTTTTAGAAAATTCTAAATAAGGCGTCATCAAGGCCGTATGAATGCTATATTCATTCTGAAGTTGAATTGCTGCTTCTAAAGCCCATTGCTCAATTCCTAAGTTTGCGCCACTAATTATCCAGTCAATTTTCCCCTCTTCAAGTAAGCTTTTAAAATAATTAGTTAGAGTATATTTAATTACAGTTAACTTAGGATCCTTATCACTAAAGATACTTAATTCATACGAACGATATCCAGTAACCCATAGACGCTTCATTGATGATCCTTTCTTTCTCTAAAAATGATTTAAAATCTTTGCTATAATGCTAAACAGGAGTGATGTTGATGGTAAAATATCCAACAGGCAGTCTAACACATTATACTAAAGATCAAACTGACCTTCTGCATCCAAGAAAGCAAAAACATCGTAAAGATGTTGTATTTTCTGATCGTGGAATGAACCTAGAGCAACAAATCAATGAATCTAATAAGTATTATCTTCTTGAAGATATTGCTGTAGTTCATAAAAAGCCAACTCCGGTTCAAATTGTCAAAGTAGATTATCCCAAACGTTCTCGTGCAGTCATTAAAGAAGCTTACTTTAGGCAGGCTTCTACAACTGATTATAATGGCGTTTATCAAGGTCGATATTTAGATTTTGAAGCTAAAGAAACGAGAAATAAAAGATCTTTCCCTTTGAAAAATTTCCATGAACATCAGATCATCCATCTTGAAAGATGTTTAAAGCAAAAAGGAATTTGTTTTACAATAATCCGCTTCGTAACTCTTAATCGCTATTTTGTAACTCCAGCGAGTTTTGTAATTAAAGCTTGGAAAACACCGCATAAGAGTTCGATGACACTTCAAGAGTTGATTGACAATTCAATTGAAATCAAAAGTGGATTTAGACCAACACTTCCTTACTTGGATGCAATAGATAATTTTATAGATAGGAACAAAAAGAATGGCAGATAACAATCAAAAGCCAACCAATTCTAGAATGGCTAACCTTCACCCCGAAGGTAAACCACGTAAAAGAATTTGGCTACAAATAATTAAATGGTTCTTTATTGTGGCAATGTTAATCATTGTTTCTGGGGTAGGACTATTTGCGTATTACGCTAAAGACGCTCCTAGCATTTCACAAGCTCAACTTCAAAGTGGAGGAACGAGTAGCCTTTATACTCGAGATGGGAAATTTCTTCTTTCTTTAGGTTCTGAAAAAAGAACTTACGTTAATAATGATGAAATTCCTAAAGAACTCAAAAATGCTATTGTCTCTGTCGAAGATAGGCGTTTTTATAAAGAAGGTATTGGGCTTGATCCAATTCGAATTGTTGGTTCTGTCCTAGTTAACGCTAAAAGCAAGGGCGTGGCTGCCGGTGGATCAACTATCACTCAGCAATTAGTTAAGCTTTCTGTTTTTTCAACTGCTGCTTCGCAAAGAACTCTTCGTAGAAAAGCACAAGAAGCATGGCTTTCAATGAAAGTTGAACGAGAATTTAGTAAAGAGCAAATTTTAGAGTTCTATATTAATAAGGTATATATGAATTACGGTAACTATGGAATGGGTACTGCAGCAGATTTCTACTATGGCAAGGATCTAAAGGATCTTGATTTAGCACAAACTGCTCTTCTGGCAGGGATGCCTAATGCACCAGTTACCTATGATCCATATGTTTATCCAGAAAAGGCTAAATATAGAAGAGATATTGTTTTAAGAGCAATGCTTAAAAACGACAAGATTACTAAGTCTCAATATACACAAGCTGTTAATGAGCCAATCACTCAAGGATTACAACCAAAGAAGAACAATGCAACTTCAGAATTAAGGAAGGTTGACGATCCATATATTAAAGAAGTAATCAGCGAAGTTAAGAGCAAAGGATTTAATCCTTATAATGACAACTTAAAGATTACAGTTAATATTGATCAAGATGCACAACAAAAGCTGTATGACCTAGTAAACAATGGATCAGTTCCATTTACTAACGATAAGATGCAAGTTGGTGCAACAATTATTGATCCAAGGACTGGTCACGTTATTGCTATTATTGGTGGCCGTAAGCTACCTTCTGTTCAATTAGGGTTAAATCGCGCTGTTCAAACTGGCCGTTCAACTGGATCAACTGTTAAGCCCGTATTAGATTATGGTCCAGCAATTGAATATCTTAACTGGCCAACTTCTCATATACTAGACGACTCTAAGTATGTTTACCCTGGTACTAATATTCAGCTTTATGACTGGGATAATAAATACGAAGGTAAAATGACTATGCGCCATGCTCTAGAACAATCCAGAAACGTCCCTGCAGTTAAGACCTTGAGCAAGGTTGGAGTTGCACGTGCATCGCTCTTTGCAAGAAAGCTTGGCGTTAACGTTCCTTCTGATTCTGGTTTATCAGTTGCAATCGGTGCTAATGCTTCTTCTCTTCAAATGGCAGGCGCTTTTGGTGCTTTTGCTAATAATGGTGTTTACCACAAGCCACAATTTGTTTCTAAAATTGAAACACCGGATGGTTTAACTAGAAATTATGATAGCAGTGGTACTAGAGTAATGAAGGAATCAACCGCATATATCATGACTGATATGCTTAAGGGTGTGTTAACTAAGGGTTCTGGTACACAAGCTCGAATTAAAAACTTATATGAAGCTGGTAAAACTGGTACTGTTAAATATTCAGATGAAGAATTGGTAAAATATCCTCAATACAAGAACTCGCCAAAAGATTCATGGTTTGTCGGTTATACTAAACTTTATTCAATGGGTATTTGGACTGGATACGATAACTTGAAAGATGGTACCCCATCAGGCGTTGGTTCTTCTTCAGCTCAACTTCTATATAAGCAAATGATGTCTTATCTCATGACAGATAAAGCTAATAAAGATTGGACAAAGCCAAGCACAGTTGTTAGACGCAGAATTGCTAATGGTACCCAAGATAAAGTAGTTTCTCCTACTGCAAGCAATTCAAGCTGGCAATTATTTGTCAAAGGCCATGCGCCAAAAAATCCTTATAGCGAAGTAACCGTTGATAAACGGAAAGATGAAGATGACGACGTTGATACGAGATTTGATACAGAAGATGATACATCATCTAAGGGGCAATCTCATTCTCAAAGTAGCTCTTCATCAAGTCATGCTGAACAACAATCATCGAGTCAAAAGCAGTCATCAACTTCTAATAACAATAATAATTCAAATAATCAGAATCAAAACAATAATCAGCAAACGGAAAATAAATCCGATAATCAAAATAACAATTCCCAGCAAAATACAAATAATCAAAATAACCAAAATCAACAACAACATCAGGGAAATAATTCCAATAATAATCATTAATTATTGAAATCAAATAAAAGCTCCAGAAGCATCATATCAGAGATGCCTTCTGGAGCTTTTTTGCATTGTATTTTAATTAAAAAAGTCATTTTAAAGGTGGTAAAAAAGAATACGGATCTTGATCTTTAGTTCTAGCCGGCATTGTATATCGGCCAAATAAAATCATTGCATGATGCGTACGAATCCATTCTTCTTTTGGAAGTAATTCTTCAAGACGTTGTTCTACCTCGTGGGGAGTTGCTTTTTCCCCCACTATCTTAAATCTTTTGGAAATACGGGATACATGAGTATCAACTGCAATTGCAGGTATTTTAAAACCTTCTGCTAAAACAACATTAGCTGTTTTCTCTCCTACGCCAGGTAATGTCATTAAAGTCTTTTTATCCTGGGGAATTTCACCATTGAACTTGTCTGTAATGATCTGTGCTGTTTCCTTTAAATGCTTAGCCTTTGTGCGATACAAACCAATGGTGCGAATATGTGCTTCGATATCTCTAATATTAGCTTGGGCTAAACTGGCGCTGTCAGGATAGTCATTAAAAAATTTAGGTGTTGTTTTATTAACCATCTTATCAGTAGTTTGTGCACTCATTAAAACTGCACAGAGTAAATGAAACTTTGTATCCCAGTGAAGCTCTCCTTTAGCATCCGGATAAAGAGATAAAATTCTTTTTAAAACTAATCGAGCTTCTTCATCCGATAATAATTTTTCCATTTAATCACCTAGTTTCGTTGCAGGAAATTTTTAATTTGATCTGTAGTTGTCAGACCATGTCGTTGCCAATTCAATAAAATTCGATCAACATACTTAAAATTATATACCTGCGCTAAAATTGCTTCACGCAAAGCCAATTTAACTATCTCTGGATTGTAATGGTCAATATTAAGCCAAGCAGCAATTTCTTGCTTTTCAATTGGACTTAAAAGACGTCCAAACTCAATCTCAAATTGTCTCACTAATTCTTGCAATGGATTTACTGATTGTCTTTCTTCTATTAGTTCTCCTGCACGAACTTGATCGTTAGCATTCGTCTCTCTCTCATCAATAATTGTATCTAATTTTTGATATAAAGGCTTGAGATCATAAAAATTTGTAATTCTACCTTCGCTATCTCTCTTTTGCCCTAATTCAAGTAATTCCTTATCAATTAAATCCTGAATTAGCTGCGACACTTCGACTGGCGATAAATTCATTCTTTCTGATAAATCATTATTGCTTGGAAAGAAATTATTCATTTGTTTGAATGATTCTAATTGCAATAAAAGCATTGCTTCAATTTCAGATATTTTTAAAGAGGGATAGTAACGTAATAGACTATTAGAAATGACTGTAAATCCTTCATTTTGGATAGCCGCAAAAGACGCCATACATTTTTCCTTTCAAAAAAAGCTGAACTAAAATAGTTCAACTTTTTATATTATATTAAATTATTGATTATGGTTGCATTCTGTTAATCAATCTTGGGAATGGAATAGCTTCACGAATATGATCTAACTTACAAATCCAAGCAATCGTACGCTCAAATCCCATACCAAAGCCAGAGTGAGGAACACCACCAAATTTACGCAAGTCAAGGTACCATTGGTAATCTTCTAAGTTTAGCCCTGCTTCTTCAATTTGCTTTTTCAAAATTTCGTAGTTTCCTTCACGTTCAGAACCACCAAAAATTTCACCGTATCCTTCTGGTGCAATTACATCAGCACATAAGTATTCTTTAGGATTATCAGGATTCTTCTTCATGTAGAAAGGCTTAATTGTGGTTGGGTAGTTAACGATGAAGACTGGACGATCAAATTGTTCTGAAATATATCCTTCATCTGGGGCACCAAAGTCGTCACCCCATTTAATATCACGACCAGCTTCTTGAAGCATTTTAATAGCGTCATCGTAAGGAAGACGAGTAAAGTTCCCTTCAGTAGTTGGACGCAATTTTTCAGGATCTCTACCCAAGATTCTTAATTCGTATTCATTATTTTCAAGAACTTGCTTAACCATGTATGCTAAATATCTTTCTTGAATATCTAAGGATTCATCTTGGTGCATCCAAGCCATTTCTGGTTCCATCATCCAGAATTCTGTCATGTGACGACGACCTTTAGATTCTTCCGCTCTAAATGTTGGACCAAAAGTAAAGATTTTACCGTAAGCCATGGCACCAGCTTCACCATACAATTGACCAGACTGTGATAAGTAAGCATCATTGTTGAAGTATTCTACGTGGAATAATTGCGTAGTACCTTCTGGAGCAGAATGCATAAAAATAGGTGCATCAAATTTAATAAATCCTTCTTTTTCAAAGAAGTCAACAGTTGCTTTAAACATAGTATTTCTAATTTGCATAATAGCAAATGGACGCTTTGATCTTAGCCATAAGTGACGATTATCAAGTAAGAAGTCAACACCATGTTCCTTGTTACCGATTGGGTAGCCTTCATTATTAGAAACAATTTTTAAATCTGAAATTTGAATTTCATAACCGAAGTGAGAACGCTTATCCTCATGAACAGTACCAGTAATATAAAAACTAGCTTCTTGACGTAAAGACTTAGCTGCTTCAAAAACTTCTTCAGAAACATCGTTCTTACGAACAACGCCTTGGAAAAATGCAGTTCCGTCACGTAATTGCAAGAAGATAATCTTACCACTTGATCGTTTATCAGTTAACCAAACATGCATCTTAACTTCTTGGTCTACATGTTTAGAAGAATCTTTAATTGAGATTAATTCTGTCATTACTTACCAACCTTTTTAATTAAATTTAATTTTATTATACTAAAAAATTGCTCGTTAGTTTAACAAATTTACAAATTGTCCGCATAGGCTAATTCTTTTCCGTTTTTAAAGGTGTAAAGAACATAGCCATAATTACCGTTTTTCTTGTTATAAGTCACTTCCCAGACTGGCATTCCTTTGTACCAACCTAATTGGCATTTAAGATTATCATGTCCAGGATGAGCCTCATTAAAAATCTTTAATATTTGCTCTTCGCTTTTTCCTTTATTTGCTTGATAAAGATAAGCTTTTTTGCTTTTGGGCAAATAGATGAAGTAATACTTTTTTCCCTTCTTACTAGTCCCAGCTAAACTATTACTTTCTACACTTCGGCTCAGATGATAATTTTTGGTGATCGTAGTAATTGGTGTTTTTTCAAGTGCAATTTCATTAATTTGTTTAACTTGATCACTTGCCCGTTTAGTTGCAAAGTAAAACACAAAACATAAACATAAATATATTACTGCAATAACTCCGACCACAATTCCAGTAATTTTAAGCCCTTTTTTTACATATTTATTCATTCTGCTTACTATTCCTTAAAACATTTAGTAGTTGTTGTTTGCTGACTTTTTTGGCACTTACAGGAAGGCCAGCTAAAAATTGCTCACCATAAGATTTATTCCAAACACGTTGGTCTAAAATTACAAAGATGCCATGATCACGCTCATTCCTAATCAAGCGACCACATCCCTGTCTAAACCGCAAAATAGCCCTTGGCAAAGTGTCAACTTCAAAAATTTTGTTAGCACCAACCTGCTTTTTTAAACATTCTGTTCGCAGTTTTACTTCTGGTTGATCAGGCGATTCAAATGGTAAGCGCGTAACAATTGCCAAGTCTACCCCATTATGCTTGAAGTCAATTCCTTCCCAGAAACTATTTGCTCCAAGTAAAACAGCTTTTTCAGCAATTCCAAAACGCTTAGCAATCTTTTCATTTGAACCAGTTAATCCCTGAGCTAAAATTTCATAATCTTTTAAATTATTATTTTCACTTAACTTACTAAAGACATCACGAATAACATCTAAATTTGTAAACAAAACCAAAATATGATTGTAATTTTTAATTTGCGTAAGCAAATTACTGATAAACTCTTCATATTCAGGATTATTTGGATCTTCAGGCGCATCATTATCAGAGAGTGCATAGATTTTTAAATGTTTTTCAACCTTAAAAGATGGCTTGGCACGATAAGTTAGTGTTTTTTCAGGATCTAAATATAGGTTCTTAATTGTATATGAAAAATCATCTTGTTGCGCTAAAGTAGCTGAAATAAACAACTTTTTGTCAAAATATTGATATAATTGTTGCACTTCTTCTTCAGGATCAAGCATTAACCAAGTCAAATTGGTTGATAAGGGATCTTCCTCGTTACTAATTTCCAAAACAAATCCTTCATGATCTAATTTTTGTGGTTCGCTTAGCTGATCTAATAAAAGGTAATTCTGTTCTGAATAATAGTCAAGATGGTCTATCTCTTCTTGTAAATCTCTTATTAAAACATCATCACTTGTCAAAAGATTCTTTTGCTGATGATACAACAAAAATAATAATTGATTTGTTTCTTGACGAACAATTTCAATATTATCCTGCATTTGACTTAGCAAACGTTTAAACTGAGGAACACTTCTAAATAAATCCTGTCCTTGAAAGCCTAAACTAACTGCATTTTGTATTCTATCTTCCCGACTGGTAGCAAAATTTCGATTATCATAAAGTGCTTGCTGAACTTTGTTTATCGAGTGGATTAAATCATTGGTATTTTTTTCAAGTTTATCCAAAATTATCTTAAACTCGATATTATTTCCGAATCTAACTTTTGCACTATCTTCTGCATAAAAAAGCAAGTTGCGCAAATGGCTGCACATGCCCCAAAAGCTTTCAAATTGGAGCGAATCATTTCTTGAGCTTGCAACATTTTCAACAAAACGATGAGCCTCATCTACAACTAAAAATGGGTTTTGTCCCCAAATTGAATCCATATAATGGTTTGCTAAATAGGCATGATTCGTAATTAAAATATCAGCTTGCTCTTGTCTGCTCCGAGCCAGATTCCAAAAATCATATTCTGCAAATGCAGTTCCAATTCTTGCATCCCCGGGATGTTCAATTGCAGCGAATAATGGTGCTTGATAATTAGTTAACTGTAGTTCATCTAAATCACCAGTTTCAGTTTCAGTAAGCCAAATCAAAATTCCCATTTGTAAAATTAGAGTTTGCTGAATTGGATTATCAGTTTGATATAGTGAATTATAGAAGCCGTCTAAATCTAAATAGTGACTGCTTGATTTAACAATTTGAGCGTCTAAATCTAAGTGAGTTACTCTTAAAAGTTGCGGTATCTCTTGTTTTAGTATCTGTTCTTGCAAGACCTTCGTAGGCGTTGCTACAACTAATTTTCTCCCTGAATAAAGTTCATATGCATACGCCATTAAATAGCTAAAAGTTTTTCCACTTCCATTTGGTGCCTCAACCACTAACGAGTTATCTGTATCACTATAGACAAATTCATGCAGTCGATTAATTAAACTTACTTGACCACGTCTAAATCGCAAATTTTTCTTAAATAACTTCTTCTTCTCATCATCACTTTGAGGGAACTCGCCTTTACTTGCAGTTCCAATTTGCCGCGTAGATGAAATTTGTTTCTTAAGAATTAAATGCTTTACTTGAATCAAATCTTTATCTAGTGGTCTCTTTGTTTGACGAGCAACTTGACCTATTTCATAAAAAATATAATCAGTATCTCGTAATAAGCCTTTAGATAAAGAAGTTAAAGTATTTAACGTTGCCTGAGGAAGATTTTCAAGTTTTTTAATAACCTTTAGTAATAACTTAGCTGTTACTAAAGCATCTGAATCAGCTCGGTGGGGATTTAAATGTTTAATTTTTAAACGAGCAGTTAAGTCACGTAATTTATAGGATGGGAAAGTTGGAAAAGCAATTTGAGCTAATTCAACTGTGTCAATTGCCTTTCCTGTTAATGGCTCTAAGCCAGCATTTACTAACTCATAGTTCAAAAAAGGGAGATCAAAATTAACATTATGCGCAACAAAAATTGTATTCTCTAAAATTTTTCGAATTTTGGGAGCATAGTACTTAAAATCGCGTGCTTGAGCAACATCTCTATTACTAATATGAGTTAAATTTTCAACAGCTTGAGGGATTTCACGATGAGGATTGATTAAGAATGAATACGTTTTTACTACCTTACGCTTTTTGATGATTGCACAACCAAATTGAATAATGTGATCGCCTTGATTACGCTGCGTGCCTGTAGTTTCAAGATCGACGACCGCAAAAACATCATCTGTAAAGGCTTTTTTCATAATAATCTCCCTTCTATTCTGTTTCTAGTCTACTGGGACCACTTTCCTTGCGTCAAGCAAAATCAAATATTTTCCAATAACCTTTTTATCATTATTCATTTCATTTAAAGCTTGTTCGTATAGTCGCAATTGTCCCGTATATTTTTGTTTAATTTTTTCAATTGCTTGCTCTTCATTTGTTTTATCAACAAAGTCAGTTTTGTAATCAAATAAAACTAGGCCATCTTTTGCTTCAAAATATCCATCCACCGTTCCGTGAACTAAAATCTTCGCGGATGGATCAGAAAAGTCACTAAATAATTCACTAGCATTAACGAGACTTGAAAATTGGCTTTCTCTGTGCAATTTATCAGGTTGCTTCCAAAATTCTTTAGCAAAATCACTCATTACAAACCAATTTAAAGCTTCTTTAGACAAATATGGAACCATTAAAGAATTCAGCTTCCCTAATTCAACAAGCTGATCGATTTCTTGGTCTAAATTTTCTAGGTCTTTATTACCTTCATAATTATAATATTGCAAAACTAAGTGCATTGCCGTTCCTATTTCAGCCCCAGTAAATTTTTGTTCTTCTAAAAATGTTGGTGTTTCATCAATTGGTTGCAAATAACGATTACTTGAAGAAATAAGACGAGAGTTTTCAAGTTCTTTATCGATTGGATCATTAAAAGCCTTTTTAATTTCAGATACAGATTGATAAGCTGTAGTCTTAGTAGCATCTTCAAACGGATACTTAAAGTCGTACAATTCTTGGACTACCTTATTTACTTTGGAATTTACTTCTTGACTGTTCTCATTTTGACTTTTAACTTTCTCAGGCTCTAAGTCAAGATCGAATTTTAAATAATAGAGCTTATCTTGTTCTTCTAAGGCAGATGTCATATTTTGAATAGTTTGGTCAAAGTCATGTATTTGCTCTAGTTTTGGTCCTAAAAAATCAAGCGGTGATTGAGCATTAATCTTTTTAACTAATGGAATTGTGTCTTTCTTTTGATCAAGCTCGCTTAGCCATTTCTTTTGTTTATTTTCAATTTCATTTACGCTTGCCACTAAGATCAATTTTTGCTGTGCTCTAGTTAAGCCAACATATAAAATTCTCGCTTCTTCTTCAAGCATTTGCTGTCTTTTTTGAACATCAGCTAAGGATTTAACCAGAGAATCAATACGATAATTCTTTTCTTTTATTGTTAAACCTAGTTCTTTTTGACTAATTGTAAAGTTCCCGCTTAAGTCTCTAGTTTGATACTGATGCCCTAATCCCATTACAAATACAACGGGAAATTCTAGTCCCTTAGAAGCATGAATGGTCATTAATTTCACTGCATTATCTGCTTTATCGCTTAAAAGAGGTTGAGCTAAATCTTTTTGATTTTTTCTCATTCGTTCAATAAAACTAATGAATTGATACAAACCTTTAAAACCAGCACTTTCATACGAAGTTGCCCGCTCATACAAAGATTCAAGATTAACCCTACGTTGTTGCCCGTTTGGCAGACCAGTAACAATTTCTAAAAGATGTGTTTTTTCGTAAATGCTCCAGATTAACTCAGAAATTCTGTGCGTAGCAGCAAATGAACGGAGTGTTTCAAGTTGCTTTAAAAATTCTCTGCATTTCTTCCCTAGAGCCGAGTTAACTGAAGCAAAGTTAGTAAGTGCAGTATAAAAATTGCCCGCTGGAGTTTTAACGCGAAGTTGTGCAAGTTCTGGTTCTTTGAAGTTAAATAGTGGCGATCTCATTACAGCTACTAGAGGGATATCTTGCTGAGGGTTATCAATCAACCTCAAGTAATTCATAATCATAATCAACTCAAAAGTTTGAAAATAATTTTGCGCATCAGTAACAAATAAAGGTAAATCGGCTTTTGCAAATTCCTGCATTACCTGTAAATTATCGCTTCTAGTTCGTGTAATAATTGCAATATCTGAATACTCAAGTGGTCTTTTAAGCTGCGTTCTTCGATCCCAAACTTGAAAATTTTCTGCTTTTAATTGCTTAATTCTCGCAATTACCATCTGAACTTCGCTAAAATCCATTTCATCGCCATATTGGTCCTCATAAGCTGACTGTGTTTGCTTTTTATCGGTAAAAATGTATTCACTTGCTGTCGGTAAATCCGCTGGATAATAGCTAGCTCCAAACTGTAATCGACCTTCTTTCTTATAGTCAATGCCACCAAAATTAGTTGTTAAAACTGGATTAAATAGTTCATTAACTGTTTTAGTAACCCTTTTTGTTGATCTAAAGTTATCAGCCAAGATGATTTTTTCACTATCATTATCTTTGCCATAAGTATGATACTTACTTAAAAAGAGGTCTGGTCGTGCTTGCCTAAAGCCATAAATTGACTGCTTGACATCCCCAACCATAAAAAGCGTGTTCTGTCCCTTCTTTTTAATGGCTTTAATGATATTTTCTTGCAGCGCGTTCACATCTTGATATTCATCAATCAAAATCTCGTTAAATTTTTCTTGATAATATTCTTGTGCAATATGTGCGTTTGAAGTATCTGTTGTCAAAATACTAAAGGTAAATTGCTCCATATCGCTATAGTCAATTAAATTTTGCTCACGTTTTAACTGACCAAATTTTTGAATTAGTTTTTTCTCAGCAGCAACAATTGTTTTAACTATTTTTTCTGATTTTTGAAGGACTGCTACTTGCTCTTTTTCTTCAACTACAAAAAAGCTAGCAAAAATTTTCTTAAGTTGATCATTTAAATCTGATTTTAAGTCCTGACTTTTTTGATAGACTTCAATGCTTTCATCCGACCATTTTTTAGATTTTCGTACTGCTTTTTCAAATTTACAATTCATTAAACTAGCACGAATTTCATTATAAGGCTGGTCCTTATTTAAAGATTCAAGAAAGCTATCTAGGCGGTTAGAAAAAATGTCATAATTTTCTTTAACTTTAGCTAAATCAGAGCCATTTATTTCTGGTTCAGCAAGTAGAGCTTCTACTTCTGCTTTTAAATCAGATACTTCTTTAAGTAAAAGCGGCTTTATTTGCTGTTGCCACAAATTAGATTGAATTAAATTGTCGCCTACTTCATAGCAAGTTGGCAGCTCATCGAGAAAATTTTCATAATTCGGTTGAGTCGTTACTGTATTATACAGCTGCAATAGCAAGTTGCGGGCTCCTTCTGCATCACGATCTCCTGAAAAATTATCATAAAAATCCTGAAAGTCTTGATTATCTTCTTCAAGATAATCCGCCTCTATCTCTCGCAAAGCGCGTTCTTTCAAAAGCTCTCCTTGAGTCTCATCAGTTAAAACACTAAATTGCGGATCAAGGTCAATTACATAGTAAAAACGCCTAATCACATCTAAACAAAAAGAATCAATCGTAGAAATATTGGCTGTATCAATATCTAATAGTTGGTTACGTAAAAATTGGTTATCCGGTTCAACTTCAAGTTGATCACTTATTTTTTGTTTGATTCGTTCTTTCATTTCACGTGCTGCAGCTTTAGTGAAAGTAATAATCAGTAAAGAAGAAACCGGTGTGCCAGACAGAATTTTGTTTAAAACTCGCTCAACTAAAACTGTAGTCTTACCTGAACCAGCAGATGCGGAAACTAAAATGTCTTTTCCAGAATCATTAATTGCCTGATCTTGTTCTTTAGTAAACTTTGTCACCTATTCATCACCATCCAAATCCAGTTTTTCTTTAATTAAGTTCAAAAGCGTCTTTTTATCAATTGCTTTAATTTTATGGTAATTATTTTCTTTTAACATAGCATCAAAGAAGAAAATATCTTTAAAGTCAGAATAAGTTAAGGAACTCTGTTGTCCGTAAGTATATGGATCAAGTTTAATCTTACCTGATAAAATCTCACTACCAGCATTCTTGATTAAGTAGGAATTATATGCCAATAGCAATTCTAATTGATCAGGAGTAAAACTCTGATTTCGTGGCCAACTTATGTCGCCATTTACCTTTCTTTTAACGCTACTATATATTTCTGAATTAGCTCGATCTTTCTCCATTCCTGGTTCAATCAGGTCCAGAATCTCTTCATCAGCAATTAAAATTCCGTTATACATTAGTTTCTTAGTACTTTCTTTGAGAAGATCCTTAATTTGATAGTTGCTCAGAATCATCTTATCACTACTTAAGCGTTCTAAGCTGCTAGTAATATTTTGATAAAAAGCTCCTAAAACATCTAAGTTTTTACCTTGAGCAAAAAACTTATTATTCTTTTTTAAGACTTCCAAATAAGAAATCATTTGCATTGAAATTCCATTAGCAAAGAGACCTAAATCAAACTTTTTAGCAGAAGACTTATAGTCAATTACCTCTCCTAAAACTCGATCATTTACCTTAGCCAGATCAACTCGGTCCATTTTTCCTCGTAGATCAACAATCTTCTTTTTATTATTTTCATCTTTCCAACTATAGGATAGACCTGTTACTTTTTGATTTTTACCGAAACTTAATTCTGAATATTGTGGTCTAAAAGTTGTTTTATTTACATTGCTATGCCAATAATGAGCAACATTAGATGTGGTTTGGTCTAGCTTATGGAACAAATATTTATTGAATGGATCATTTAAAAGTTGACGATATCTGCCTTTTTCTTTTAATTCCTCTCGTACTTCAATTAGTAACTCTGTTAACTTACTATCAGTTAAATCAGCAAAATTTAAGTTTTTCTCTTTAATCTTTTTAACTAAATAGTCAAAAGTTTCATGATAATAATTACCTGCCTGAATTACATCAAGTTCATTTTCAAATCGCTTCTTTAAATGTAGGCCGTAATTTAAGAAATATTCAAAAGAATTCTGATAATAAGTTTCAAGTTGTGAAACTGAAGTCTCTATCCGATCTCCGTAAAGTTCCTGTGCCAATTCTGGTGAGAGATTTTCGGGAATATTCTTAAAGCTGCTTCCTTCAAGGACATTTTGAGCTACTTCGCCTATTTTCTGCTCAGTCATCTCTAAGATAGAATCTACCTTAACGGCTTGCTTGCTCTTTAAGTAAGTTAAATAGCCCAAACTAGCTTCCGGATTAGTCATAAAGGTTAAAAGATCACCAGCAGAATTAGGTAAATCATGCTGTGAAAACTCTTCTGCCTGGGTTAATCTAAGAAGTTGTTTATAAAAGATAGATGGTTCTAATCGTTCATTTGCCGTATTAATTACAGGATAGGAAATATAAATCCTATCACTGGCTAAACTTAATGCATTACCAAACTGATAATTCTGATCTAGATTATTAATTTTTTGTTGATCCTCTAAATAGCCACTAGTATTATTCCCATCATTTAGCTGTTCCAAGTTCTCTGAACTAAAGAAACCTGGAATTTTCTCAATCTGCGGTAAATTACTACTTGTTGCCCCAATAATAAATACTTGCTTATAACCTTGTCCTTGAACCATTCCCATTTCAGAGATGTTAACTGCATCAAGAGTAGATGGAATTTGCGAGAAATTAGCCTCACTAAATCCACTAATTAAAAGATCAAAAAATTGTTCTAATGAAAATTCCTTGGCTACCAATAAGTAATCCTTTAGCAAATCGTTTAGGGTTGACCAAACTTGTTCAGGCTGCTGCGCTAACTGTAAGTCTCCAGCATCATTTGCTTCTTTTCGCCAAGCCTCTAGTCTTTTTGAAACTCGATTTTTAATTAAGAAGTTCCAAAAAATTGTCACTCCAGCTTGCGGATCTTTCTCTGCTTCTATTTCTTCAAAAAATTTACTTAGAATACTGATAAAGTATTGACGTAATCGCTCAAGTTCTTCCACCTCTTGCTCTGACTTATCAAGTGCAATTACTTCCGCATCCACAAACTTTTTTAAAGGTTTATTCCAAAGACTTCCCTTAATACCATGTGCCAACACAAAGTTTTCAAGTAAATCCACATCGTTTTGATAACGTGCTACACTCTTATACCACTCGGGAATAAACAGCTGCGTTTTCATTAGCGCAATTACATTATCTGTTTGAAAACCACGCTTAAAAATTTGCTGGAGATTTTCTACTGCAACAACCAAGGGATGATATTTCATCTCCTTTTGCAAGTCATTGAAGAAAGGAATATTATTTTGACGCAAAATTGGCGTTAAGTAAGTTTCATATTCACTTAAATTTGGCGCTAAAACTAAAAAGTCTTGATAGCGATAGTGGTTTAAAGCAACTTGTTGGTAGATTGTCCGTGCGACAAAGTATGCTTCAGCATATCTAGAATCTGCTTTAACTGGTTGCAAAAATTTACTCAAACTTTCATCAAAACTGCTAGTCTTAGTCCAAACACCATTTAACAGGGAGCTAGGATTAGTCTGACTGAGTGGAAATTCAGTAGTTTGATAATTTAATTGCTGATTTTGCCAAAAATGCTCTAGTTGTCCAATTGTTCTTTGAACTACATAATCATAGTCTCCAGGTTCCGCTTTACTGTCTATCTTGCCGACTTTTGTCTTAAACGCTAAAGTTGTATTTTTAGCTTTTTTTGAAATTAAACGCACTGAAGTTAATTCCTGCAAGGAAAAATGCGAAAAATCAGAAAAATAAAATTCCATGCTGCTCAAATTGTTGCTTTTAGCTAGAAACTCATTAAGCAGGAGCTGCATTTCATCTTTTGTTGCAAATTTTTCAGATAGCCGTTCGATAAAATCATCATAGATAATTCGCAAATCATGGACTTTATAGCTGGTTTCTTCATTTAATTTTTCATTATCAATATTTTCTAGTTCAATATTTCCAGCCCGAACGGATAAAATTGCTTCATACATTTGCTTTAAGGCACCAGACGTAATCTGATTCTTATTTTGAAATAGTTTTAGTTCGTTCTGATGATCCTTAACAATTTGCTCAAGTAACATCACACTAGCAGCATCATCTAAAATCTGGGGCAACTTGATTGCTTCATCCTTCAAAAAATACCAGGCTAGTCGTGAAAATGATAAAATGTGCAGTTTATTAACCGCTACTTGTTTTTTATTCGTTAAAACAGAGAGCTTGCTAAGTGCGCGTACTTCTGTGGTAAACTTAATATGGTTTGGCACGATAATAAAAACATCGTGCGTTTTATCTTGGTAATATGACTTAACAGCTTGATCAATAATATCATTTTGCAAGTTGTCTACTTGTCTACCAGTAATTACATTAATCATAAGTCTCAAGTCTCCTTAGCAAATATTTTAGCATATGGAACAAACGAAATAGACTTAATGAAATTTATAATATAGGAACGATAATCGTGAATAAAAAAGTTGAAATTAAAGCACATGGAAAAGTGATTCTAATTGGTGAACATTCTGTTGTGTATGGATATAATGCACTTGCTTTACCAATTCAAGCCCTAAATATCAGCACAACTGTTGAAGAAACTGCTGGTCTTACTTGGATGGATACAAATCACTACCACGGTGCTTTTTTTGATGCACCAGATGAATATGACGGTATTAAATATATTGTTAAAACTATGTTAGCTAAAGTTGCAGATGCACCTAACGTTAAAATTACTTATAGTGGTGAAATTCCAATTGAACGCGGCTTAGGTTCAAGTGCAGTTGTAGCTCTTGGGACAACTAAGGCTTTATCACAATTCTTAAATTTGAATTTAGATCACGATGAAATCATGAAAATTACTAACCATGCGGAAATGATCAACCACGGTAAAGCTTCTGGACTTGATGCCGCTACTGTTAGCTCAGACTATCTAGTCTTCTTTAATAAACAGGATGGTCCGCAGCAACTTTCTCAAAAATTAGGTGCTACCCTCTTGATTATGGATACTGGCGAACTTGGAAATACCAAAGTGGCGGTTCAAGCAGTTAAAAAGCAAATGGACGAAAGTGATCTCAAAAAGAAACAAATTACCCGTCTTGGTGAGCTTGCTACTGCCACTCAAGAGAATTGGCTAAAACAAAATGCTAAAGAAATTGGTAAGATCTTTAACGAAGCTCAAAGCATTTTAGCCTCATTCGACCTTTCAACTAAAAAAATTGATAATATTTGTAAAATTGCTAACGAAAATGGTGCCTTAGGTACTAAGTTATCTGGCGGTGGCCTTGGCGGAATCGTGATTGCGCTATGTCCTGATCAAGAAACGGCACAAAAAATTGCCAAAAAGGCTCAAGTAAATTTTGATAATTACTGGATTGAGGAAATCTAATGAAAAAAACTGCTCGTGCGCATACTAATATTGCGCTAATCAAATATTGGGGAAAAGCTAATCAAGCTTTGAAGACCCCGCTCATGTCTAGTCTATCAATGACCTTAGATGCTTTTTATACCGATACTACTTTTGAACATGACTCTTCACAAACTGAAGATACATTTATTTTAAATGGTCAAAAGCAAACACCTGAAGAAAGCAAACGAGTTTTTAATTATATTCACCTATTACAAGAAAAATTTGGCTTTAATGATCATTTTACAATCAAGTCTACTAACCACGTTCCCACTTCGGCTGGCCTTGCTTCGTCAGCATCTGCCTTTGCAGCTTTAGCAACCAGCTTTGCTGCAAGTTATGGCTTAGATCTTTCAAGAAGAGAACTTTCGAAATTGGCACGTCTTGGATCAGGATCAGCAACAAGATCGATTTATGGCGGTTTTGTCGAATGGCAAAAAGGAATTGATGATGCAAGTTCTTATGCTGTTCCAATTGACGAAAATCCAGATCTTGACCTGTCCCTATTAGCACTTGAAGTTGATACAAAACAAAAGAAAATTTCTTCAACAAAAGGGATGAAATTAGCTCAAACATCTCCTTTCTATCAGCCTTGGTTAGCTAGAAATAAACAAGAAATTGCTGAATTAAAACAAGCAATTAAGGAAAAAGATTTTACTAAGATTGGCAAGCTCAGCGAATTAAGCGCTAATGAAATGCATGCTTGCAACCTAACAGCTAATGAGCCGTTCACATACTTTGAACCAGAGACAATTAAAGCGATTAAATTAGTAGAGAATTTAAGGCAGCAAGGCATTGAGTGTTACTATACAATCGATGCTGGTCCAAATGTAAAAATTCTCTGTACCTTAAGAAATAGAAAAGAAATTATTTCAGCTGTTCAGAAATCATTGACTAATGTTAAAATAGTCGTTGCGAGTTTCGGCCCAGGCGTTACTCTGCTTTAGTAATTTGAAAATAAAAAGATTAGAGGAATATTCGTTGATTACAGAACAAGCACCAGGAAAATTGTATATTGCGGGAGAGTATGCAGTTCTTGAGCAAAACTGCCCTGCCATTTTAGTTGCAGTAAATGAATTTGTACGTGTATCTATTGCTAAGAGCACTGGCACTAGTGGTTTAATTCACTCTAAGCAGTATTCTCAAGATTCTATTCACTGGATTCGTAAAGGCAATCAAATGGTAATCGATAATCGTGATAACCCGTTTGAATACATTTTATCTGCGATTAAATTTACAGAACGTTTTTGTTTAGAACAAAAAGTTCCAATGTCTTTATATGACTTACATGTTAATTCTGATCTTGATTCAGCTGATGGTAAGAAGTATGGTCTTGGTTCATCTGCAGCTGTAACAGTTGCAACTGTAAAGGCAATTCTTAATTTTTATGGCTTACATTGTACAAAAGATCTTATCTTTAAACTTTCAGCTATCTCTCACTATAGTGTTCAAGGAAACGGATCAGCCGGTGATATTGCTGCCAGTGTCTATGGTGGATGGCTTGCTTATCAAACTTTTGACAAGGCGTGGCTTAAGCAAGAATTAGCTACCAAGTCTCTTAGCGATGTTTTAAACGAAGCTTGGCCTGGTCTAAAAATTCAATTATTAACTCCCCCTGAAGGATTAAACTTAGTAATTGGTTGGAGTCAAAAACCTGCCTCAACTTCACAATTAGTTGATAAGACTAATGCTAAGAAAAAGTTTATTAAGACCCAATATGATACTTTCTTAGAACAATCTAGACAATGCGTTCTTGATATGATTAAGGGCTTTAATGAAAAGAATATTGCTTTAATTCAAAAGCAAATTCGTCTAAATCGTCAATTGCTAAAAGATTTTGCTGCACTTAATCATATTGCTATCGAAATTCCACGTCTGACTAAATTAATTAAAATCGCAGAACAATTTAATGGTGCTGCTAAGACTTCTGGCGCAGGAAACGGCGATTGCGGCATTGTGATTGCTGATGAGCAAACTGATATTGAAGAAATGAAAAATATTTGGCGTGAAAATGGAATTATGCCACTGAACTTTTTAGTTCATTCAATTGCTTAATTAATTTAATACTAGGAAAAGATTATGTCACAAAGATCCCAAAGAAAAGAAGAACATCTAGCATTGGCTAAGATGTTTTTTAATAGTAATAAAAATAATGATTTCAAGCATATACATCTAATTCGCCCCGCTCTTCCTGAAAGTGCTGTTAGCAAAGAAAGTATTGCAACAGAAATGTTTGGTCAAAAAATTAGTGCCCCATTTTTTATCAATGCAATGACAGGTGGATCAGATGCTTCATATACTATTAATCGACGCTTAGCTCAAGCAGCTGCTAAAGAAAATATTCCGATGGCGTTAGGTTCTGCTAGCATTCTTGAAAAAGAAATTGATCAAATCAAAAGTTTCGAAATTGCGCGACAAGAAAATCCTGATGGCCTACTTTTCGCTAACGTTAATCCAACTACTAAACCTAAAGTGGCCCAAAAGATTGTGCAGGTATTAAATGCTAACGCCCTTCAAATTCACCTTAATAGTGTTCAAGAAGCTGTGATGCCTGAAGGAGATCGGGATTTTCATTGGCTTGATAATCTAAAAGCAATTCGTCAAGCAGTCGATGTTCCAATCATTATCAAGGAAGTGGGAATGGGAATTGACCCCGAATCTTTACGAACCCTCTTGATCAATGACTTTTCAATTATTGATTTAGGTGGAAGTGGCGGAACAAATTTTGCTCAGATTGAAAATGAAAGACGAAAAAATCAAAAATTAATGTTTTTAGAAGACATTGGTCTTTCAACAGTTAAAACTTTGCTTGCTGCACGAACTATTCCGGTTAATAAAACGATTATCGCAGCCGGTGGGATTACCAATGCTTTAGATATTTTCAAGTCCTTAGTTTTAGGGGCACAATATGTTGGTATTGCAAATTATTTCTTACAGTTTGCTAATCAAGATACCGAATCTTTGATTGTCGCAATTCAAAATCTAAAATATGAGTTACGTCTTCTAACTGCCCTATTTGGATTAAAGAATATTGCTGAAGCAGATGAAGTTAAATATTATCTTGATACCGATTTATATAATTTTACTAGACAAATTTATAACTAGTTACTTTCTTTAATGACTGCATTTTGCAGCCATTTTTTGAAGGCATCGAAAAAGGCTTTTGCATTTTTTACAAAAGCCTTTTTCTTCTAGTCTTTTACTAAGTGAATCTCTCGATCAAATAGATCATGCATTTTTTTATTAAAATTATGAGCAATAAAAACGATAGTTGCCTTACTTTTTAATAGATTATTCAAAATATCCATTGTCGCTTTTTGATCAATTGCACTTGTTCCTTCATCGATCAAAATAATATCACTATCATGAACCTTTGCACGAGCTAAAACAATCTTCTGTCTTTGTCCCCCTGAGATATTCAATTTATCCAAGTTAAGTTTCTTATCTATTCCTTCATCAAACTTCTTTAGATCTGCAGAAAGATTTACTTCTTTCACTGCCTCAGCTACTTTATTATCTAATTTGTCATTAAACATCGTAATATTATCTAAAATCGAAGCGGGAAAAACTACTGGGTCTTGTGGAAGATATCCAATTTTACGTAAGTCTGGCACGATCTGATTGCCATTTTTGTCTTCAAATATTATTTTTCCTGAACTTGGCTTTAATTCTCCAAGAATTAATTTAAATAAAGTTGACTTTCCAGCACCTGAATCGCCTGTTAATAAGATCTTTTCGCCCTCTTTAATTTGAAGATCAGGATAAGTTAAACTTTCTCCATTTGAAAACTTTAAACCTAGTGATTTTGTCTTGATTATCGCAGGAGCAATAGAACTATCTTTACTTGAAGAATGGACAGGTTCTGCAGACTTATCTATTTCCGTAACTAGTTTTTTAATACCTTTCATATGACCACGGGCATTTGAAATTTGATTAATAGCTTGATTTAAATAAAATCTAAAATTACCTACAATTAGAAGTGCACTAATCTCTAATAAACCATTCTTAACTAAAAAACCTGACAATAAAAAGATAATCAAACCAAAAATTGCAGAGGCAATACCAGTAATAGCATTAAGCAATTTGGTATAAGTAGTTTGCTTAACGTTTGCATCTTCAAGCTTCTTACTTGCTAATTTAGAAACTGAAAACAGCTTTGCCCCAGCGGCAAATTGTCTTAATTGCTCTAAACCTGCAAGCCAATCATTCAGAGTATCTAAATAAACCTGATTGCTATCAGAAATAAGTTGATTTGCTTTTTGTAATGGTTTCTCAATTAGTTTCGGAAGGACTAAAGTAATTGCTACAATTAAGCAAATGGTTAGTAACAAGATCCAATTTAACATAATTAAATATATGATAATTGAAATGATCATAACACTACCATATAGCAAATTAAAAATAGCACCAACGTAGTTTTCATTAACCATTTGTAAATCATTAGTTAGTCTATTTTGCATCTCAGAAACTTGATGTTTTTTGCCATCATAAAAGTAATGCTTAACAATCTTATCTCTAACTGAATTATTTAAGTCTTGCGCTTGATATGTAATCAAATATTGACTGATATACATAAATACATCGCCTAGAGCTGCAACCACTAAACTTATTGCTGAAATAATTATAAAACTACGTAAATTCCGTGACAGAACAATTGTCGTTTCTAGTTGAACTAGTGCTGTATTACCAATTAATGTGATTGGTGTTAAAACAGTAATTATAACAAATAGACAAAATCTAACTGGATTAATTTTTATTAATTCCCTAAAATTCATTACTCGTGTCCTCCCTTCTTTTCTAACTTTATTTCATGATCAAACTTGGCCTTCAATTCTGGTGTAAAGTTGTGAGCAACCATTAGAACTGTTTGATCTGTCTTTAGCAATTCATCAATAATTTTTTCAGTGGCTTTTTGATCAATCGCACTAGTTACTTCATCCATCAAAACAAATGGCTGATGATGAATTTCACTCCTTGCCAAAACCACTTTTTGTCTTTGCCCACCTGATAAGTTTTCATTTTTTAAATCAACAACTGTATTGATACCAGCAGGCATTTTAGCTAAATCAGTGCTTAGCTGAACTTTGTTAACTACATTAAGTACTTGTTGTTCAAGCTTTTTAGTAAACATCGTAATATTTTCTTTAATTGAAACTGGAAAAACTACAGGATCTTGAGGCAAATAACCTACTGTAGCATTTTCAAGTGGTTGATTATTTTTATCTAAGTAAGTAACAGTTCCACTTTGCGCCTTCAACTTTCCAAGTAAAACTGCAAATAATGTAGATTTACCTGTTCCTGAATCACCAGTCAGTAACACTTTATCTCCAGCTTTAATTGTAAAATCAGGATAAGAAATAGTTTCACCTTGATCATATGAAATTTTTAGATTTTTTACTGAAACACCATATGCACTTGCTTTAACCGTCCGTTTTTCATTGCGACGTAGTTCAGAAATTTCTTGACGTAATTCTTTTGTTGACTTGATTTGTGTGATTGCACTAGTAATTTCCCAAATAGCTGAGAAAACTGCAAATCCAAATGAGCCAGCAACTGCAAATTCACCAAAAGAAATTGAGCGATTTATAAACAAAATTCCAGCAAAGAAAGCCAAACCTACTTGTGCTAGGGCATTTGCCCAGCCATTCAAAAGATACGAAATCGTATTATACTTACAGCTTTCCTTACTTGCCTTCGTATAATCATCACTTGCTTGATGAAGTTGTTTTCTTAATCGACCATAAGCACTAAAGCGTCTTAATTCTTGCAAACCGCCAAGCCAATGCTCGATCGCATTGAGTAATTTCTCATTTTTAACGTTAACTTGCTTAGCAGCCTGTGCAGTTTTCTTTTCCATAATCTTAGGAATTAAAAAATTAATCCCTAACAATATTGCACTAACTAACACCAAACTCCAATTCATTTTAAGTAAAATTCCTATGGAAATAAACATTTCAAGAACTCCACTTAAAATAGACACCCAAGGAGTAGCAAAATCAGTTGTTAACATTTTTAAGTTTCCTGTTAACTGATTTTGCATTTCAGAAACCTTTTCATCATTACCGGAATTATAGTAATGCTGCATAATATCTTCTCTAATATGATGTAAATAGCTCTGTGTTTGTTTAGTAAAAGCAATTGTTGCAATTGGTAATAAAATTGCCGCTCCAATCTCCATCGCTGCTTGAATAAAAGTCCAATAAATATACCCATTCAAATTTCCCTTAAGTATATTATTCAATGAATTTTTAAATAGATATTCTCCCAGAGCACCAGCAATGGCATAAAGAATATATAAACCAATAATTAAAATTGAACGAGGTATATTGCTTTTAATTAATTCTTTAAATGTCATTCTTTCTCCTCCTTCACTTTATTTATTATTAATTTTACTAATCTTTTTTTAATTTTCAATCATATTTTTCTAAGTGGTTATATTTTTATACTAAGCGGTATTTATTCAATACTTTCTGCTATGCTATACTATTTTTATCTTGTTAGAACGAGGTGAAAACTAGGTGTTTATTCTAAATAACTTAGGATTAAGCTTAAAACTGAATTATTTTCTTTCAGTTATTAAGCTATATTTAAGAAATGTCCCCAAATTTGATGAAAGTTTGGGGTTTGTTAACTAAATATAGATAACTTTTCCCTGAACTTTCAAAATACCGTAAAAAATACGTATTAATGAGCTTAATTATCTTTATGAAAGCTAAGCACTAAAAAAACAAGGAGTTATAAATGAGTAACAAGAAAAACAAAATCAACAATACAGAAATCAAAACAAGAGTAGTATTCTATCGCCCCAGTCAATAATTATTAAGATTCAAGAAAAGAGAAATTTATGACTCAAGACATAATTACTACGATCACCACAAAAGATGATTTTAAAAACACCTTCATTAGTGCTCAGCTAAAAACTACTGACAAGGTAATGGTTCATACTGCTTTAAGCAAGTTTTATTATGTGCCTGGTGGACCGGAAAGTTTAGTTCAAGCTTTAGAAGAAACAATAAATCAAGGCACGATCATGATGCCATCGGAAGTCACTACTAATTGTGACCCAGCGGATCGGGAGTATCCTCCTGTTAAACAAGATTTGATTCAATTAGTTCGTGACAATATGCCTCCATATAATCCTGATACTTCTCCAAGCGAAGGTTTAGGCATTACGCCTGAATACTTCAGAACTTTACCTGATGTAGTACGTAGTTGTCATCCCTATCTACCCATTGCTATTTGGGGCAAAGATAAAGTTCAAATTGCTAACAAGCAGCCACTTGATATGCCATATGGCTTGAATAGTCCTTTAGATTATTTATATCAAAATGATGGTAAAATCATTTTTTTAGGAACCGATTATGAAACTTGCACAATGCTACATTACGCTGAATCAACAATTGGTAGAAAAACAGAAACCTGTTCAGCAGCAACTGGAATAGATAAAAATGGGAAGACCATCTGGACTGATTACCAAAATATAGATATGGATTCTTATGATGATTTTAATGATCTAGGACTGGCCTTTGAAAGAAACTTTCCTAATGAATTTAATCAAGTTAAATTAAACAATAGCTTTATTAAGGTTATTAAAGTAAAACCACTAATCAATTTTGCTAGAGTGTGGTTTAAGAAAAAAGATAAAAATAATTTGCAATCACTAGAACTTTAACTCCACAAAAAAACTACAGCTCATCATATAAAGAGCTGTAGTTTTTTCATATTAAATTAAACAATTACTGTCATTGTTGCAGCGCCAATAATAATAGCTAATCCAACTAGAGTAACTATCATTTCTTTCTTTGTCTTACTTTCATGTAAGAACCAAATTCCAGTTAATGTTGCCAAAACTACTGAAGTTTGCGACAAAATAAATCCTGTTGCCAAGCCGTTCATATCTGGTTGTGCTGAAATCAAGTATGTCAAAGCAGCAAAAGCAAAGAAGAAACCAGAAATAATTTGCTTATAAGAAATTCCCTGAGCTAATGCAATCGTTTGCTTTGGATCCTTAACCTTTAGATAAATTGCATAGAAAATTGCCACTAAGCACATTCCAATAGCTTGTGGTAAGAATGCCTTTGAGCCGTCAATTTTTGCAGCTTGTGGAGCAGCTGAATAAGCCCAGTAGCCAATTTCACCAATTAATAAAACGATGACGGCTTTTCTCAACTTGGCACTGTTTTCATCAGTCTTCTTTTCAGTCCAAGTTGTCATCCAAGCTCCCAAAACAATTAAGGCTAAGGCAAGGAAACCAACTAACTTATCACTTGTGCTTGGCCAATCTCCTAGTGCAAACACACCCCATAAAGAAGTTCCTAGCAACTGAAAAGCCGTCGTGATCGGCATCGTACCTGATGAACCAATTAAAGTAAAGGAATGGAAAGTAAGTATTTGCGCACTAGCCCAACCAATTCCTGAAATAATTGACCAAATCAAGGCTGAACCTGTAGGGAGTGCAATTCCTTGCATCAAATTATAAATTACTGCAAAAATAAAAGTTCCAAAAGTTGCTCCAATAATTTGATTTACCGGTTTACCACCAATCTTTGAAGCTATTGTTGGAAATAAGCCCCATCCTATCAATGGTCCTAATCCAACTAAAAGTGCAATTCCTTGCATAGACTAATTCCTCCATTTCTAATTAATTAAAAAGTTACGCCACTTTCTAAAATCACATTAGAATATGGAGTTTCCTCTCCAGTTCTAATAAATGCCTTTGAGGACTTTAAATCTTTCTTTAATTCTGAATGAGGAATAAATTTAATCTCAACGTTAGGAAGAGTCTTTTTAATTGCTTCTAATTGCTTAGGATTTTCAGTTTTAATTTCTTCTGCAATATACATTTTTTGAACCTCTAATTCTGTGAGAACTTCCTTTAAAACATCAATAAATGATGGCAATCCTGGTCTAACAGATAAATCAATCTTTTCAGTCCCAGCTGGCACAGGAGTTCCTGCATCCCCCACACCTAACCAATCCATATGTCCCATATCTGCAATCACTCTAGAAATATTTGAGTTCATTACTCCTGTCTTTTTCATGTTTAGTTAACTCCTTACTAAAATACGTTCTTAAATTTAGCATATGGAATTAATTTTACCATGTACCTACTATTTCTAGCTATTTTTATACAAGCGCTAATTTTTGTCGCTTATTTTACTTTTTCAAAAACTTCACAGACCATCGGTGCTTGAGAATAAAAAATTTTTCCACGCTCTTTATATTCCCGTGTAAAAAATTCATCATGAACCGTGCGCCAATAAGCATAGCTACGATCACCTTCTCCTTCATGATAAGCATATTCTTGAGAAATCAAATTATATGGAATGATCTCAACGCATACATCTTTTATTACGCAGACTGGTTTAGCATTACCATCTAAAATAATGCTCCACTCACCTACTTTAGGTAATTTCTCATCTTTACCATACAATTCATAAGCTGACGTAGTAGCTGTCTTAATTTCTTTATCAACCAAAGAAGCTAACTCATCAGCATCTTTTTGATTTGCACCAAAGGCCCATGCTTCAACAGGTGTATTTTCATTTAAATTATGCTTTTTACAAAACTGATGCCAAAATGTTTGTATATTCTCATCCATATCTATTTGATCCTTGTTAAAATTTGGGCACCAATGCTTAAGCCAGTTCTGTGCGATTCACCGCCCCAATCACGCTCATCATAGTTATCCATATCAGCTAATGTATCTGCCGTAAACAAAAGCTGAGCAAAATCAATCTTTCTAAACTGGGCACAAGCAGCTAAAGCTGCACACTCCATTTCTACGGTTGATGCGCCTAATTGGCGAAATTGGGCCACCTTTTTAGGCGTTTCTCTAAAGAATCCATCAGTTGTCCAAGTTGTTATCTCATCATAGTCCACATTTAATTCAGTTAAAGCTTTTTCTACTTCCTTTAAAAATGAAGAATCTAATTCAACAAATTGTCCAGGTTGCATGTAGTGAAAAGACGTTCCTTCATCACGAATTGCGCGTATTGGAAGTAGCATTGCATTTTCCGGTAAATCTACTAAAGCACCAGCTGTGCCAATAGTTAACACTTTTTCTACACCATAAGCAATTAACCACTCAAGTAATTGAACAGCAGCAGGTGCTCCCAAGGGTGCTTGACACAAAGTGAAAAATTCATTGTCAATTTGAACTTCATAGATTTTGGGGTTAAAAGAGCATGATTCAAATTCGCCTAAAGTGCGGTGCAGGTGTTGATCTAAAAATGCATTGATTTCTTTTTCTGGCACAAACGCATAAAGCAATCTTGGATGAAAATAAAACGGTTCTTGATCATGATTAGGTTCAAAAACCGCGTGAAGATTTTTATCAAAGTCTAAAATAAATGGTCCTTCATTCATGTATACCCTCTCCCTTAATCAATAAATGGATAGTCTTCATTAAAGTAATGATCAATAAAAAGTTTATGTTGCTTATTAAAAATTTGGGGGTAATTTATCTTTAGAAAAATACTTCAGGTCAAGAGTCTCAGAGCTGACCTCTTTTGACGTTTTTTCTACCAATTCAACAACAAATACAATGGTCACTGCCTGTGCCACATCTTGATTAGGATAGTGCTGAATAAAATTAGTTGAAACACCCAATAGTGACTTAACTTTTACTTTTAAGCCAGTTTCTTCTAAGAACTCTCGAACGCATGCTTCTTGTGATGATTCTCCAAATTCTAAAGCACCACCAGGTAATCCCCATTCATTAAAATCAGATCTTTTTTGAAGTAAGATTTCATTCTGATCATTAGCCAAAATTCCGCCTGCAAAATTTAGAATAATTGGTTCATGACCAACTTTTTTGCGTAAAGTTTTAATGTAGTCTTGAGTCATTGCTATTCCTCTACTTGAATATCATTCATTATAATTGAGATTTCATCATCTAAATGCATCTGACTAGTAAAGGCATATTCGGGAATAAAACCAATATAATCTTTTTCATTCCACCAGGAGCGCATTTTTTCTTCACCAAAAGAATATTCATGACAAGCTTTATGTCGCCTTATTGTTTCTTCAAATGGAATATCAAAATAATAAGCATAAATTTGACTACCAAAAAGCTGCTGAGATTTTTCAAATAAGTCAGCATACCATTTTGCATTCAAGATACCTTCTAAAATAGTATAAGAACAGTGATGATAACCATATTCAAGCAAGTTTTCTAATAACGGTAAAGCTAAAGTCTTTCCTCCGTCTTTAACATTCAGCATTTTTCTTCTAACTGTATCTTGTGGAATTAATAATGTATTACGTGGCAATTGATGATGAATTTCTTTAGCTAATGTTGTTTTACCACTGCCAGAGTTTCCACGAATTATAATTAATTTTGATGTCATTAGAATTCCCTCTACAATAATTAAATAATTTTGATATATTTGATAAATGTAATACAATGGTATTACAAATAAGGAGATGATTTTATGGATAACATGATAGTAAGAAACAGTAGTGCATCTACTCGTGTATCAAAATCTGTTAAAGATAAGGCCATAAAGAATCTAGCTAAACGAGGAATAACACTTTCAGAATTTCTAAGATTCGCAGTTGGAAAAGCTGCTGATGATGATATTGAGTTACTTAATTTTCTCGATACACCAGAAGCTTTACAAGGAAAATCTGAAGTAGAAAATGGCAATATTGAAAAAATAGGTTCTTTAGACGATCTAGATAAATGGATGGATAACCTATGAAACAAGTAGAAGTCTATTTTTCTCCAACTTATAAAAAAGAATTAAAAAAACTAAAAAAGAAAAACTATCCAATTAAATTAATTACCCAGTGTTTAAAAGCAATAATTGCTCAAGATAATAAAATTCTAAAAAAAATTAAGCACCATTCTCTGCAAGGAAGCTGGAAGGGATTTAACGAATTTCATCCCGGACGTTTAAGTTCTAATAGTAATCTGAATTACGATCAATGGATTGTAATTTATACTTTTTCAAAAAGCAAATTAATACTTACCTTAGTTTCTACAGGCAATCATGAGATTCTTACTAAACATAAGCCAAAGACACTATTAAATAATAAACCTTAAAGATCAATTTCAATCAGAAGTTGATCTTTTTATATATGATAAAAAATTAATTCACTGCATCCCTAATTGTTGCAGACTTATCAAATACATAATCTATACCGCGAATTTTAACAATAGGTAACATTTTCCCTTTTTGCCCCATCAGTAAGCCTGCAGAAGCAGCTAACATGTCACAGATAGTTTCAACATTAGTTTTATCTTCATACTGACTTTTTCTTATACCAGAAATACCATACAATCCAATTGCTACTTGAGTTGCACCTTTTTTATCAATTCTTCCATCGCTATCAGTAATTATAATAGCTACTCTGACTTTTAATTGATCGAAAATATCATCACTGATTCTCTGAGCAATTTCGTCACAATTTTTGGGTAACACTACTGCAGTATCAGCATCTATCTTATCTACTCCTGCACTGGTTAAAAACAAACCATTCGGCAGCCACCCACCAATAAAGTTCTTAGATATCTGTAGTTTCTTGCCATTCTTATCATCGGTTTGATCAATTATAATTTGAATTATTCTTGGATCTTTTTTGGGTATTTGCTGATGTAAGCGTAAAGCTAATTGACTTGGATTAATAGAATTTAAATCAACAAATAGACCTTCAGATTTAGAAATCAACTTAGAAGCAATACATAAGATATCATTATCACGTATATTAAATTCTTCTTTTTTGATTGTCTTAATTATTTCTGCACTTAAGTCGCACTTTCTCTCTATTTTTGGAAAATTATGCAAAGCTTCAATTGTAATCATGACTATAACCACCAATCAGGAGTTAATTCACCAAGAGTAACAATCTTTTCATTTTCATAATCAAGCATTACTTCAACATCTTGATAGTGTCCCTCCATTAATTGCGCCATAAATTCACGACAAGCTCCACACGGTGCTCCATTCTTCCCATCAGACATAATGGCTAATACTCTCTTGAAATGATTTTCACCACAAGTGATCATGTTGAATAAAGCATTGCGTTCTGCACACACTCCTAAAGTACAGGCGGTATCAATACAAACTCCCGTATAAATTCTTCCTGTATTACTCAAAACAGCAGCTGCTACTCCACCTGCTTCTAGATGATCAGATATTTGTCTAAATTCCTGTACATTTTTAGCTTCTTCATACATCTTTTTCCAAGTTTTATCTAACATTTTGTTTCTCCTTTATTAAAGGTATTGTTAGCAAAACAACACCAAAATACACTGCGGATACAAAGAACATTACTTTCAAGTCTCCAAATACTTTCATAATACTATTGCTTATAAATAATGAAACACTGACCAAAATCTCTGCAATAAATGAAATAGTCGAAAGCATAGTTGACTTATTGCTTTCACCATAAATAGCTTCATTACTAGTAGCAGAAATTTGTCCTGACATCATTCCCATCAATAGTTCAATTAATAGAAAAAGAAAGAGTAGTAAATATTTATTTCCTATAGTTCCACTTAATACAAATGCTCCAATCATACTTCCAGTATTTAACAAAGTAATCGCTTTTGAATTAACGAAAGTAGAAATCTTACTAAATAAAACTGATCCTAAAATTAGTGCACACATAAATAACGTATAAACCAGTGAAAGATTAAAACCTAATTTTTCGACATAAATAATTGACCAATAGATAAGGATAAATTGCGTTCCACAATCATAGCCTACATTCAGCAACAATAATATCCAGAAGTTCCTTTTACTAAAAAAGCTAATAATCTTTTTAATATTATATTTATCTTTCTTTTTATTAGAAGCTCTATTATCTGAAAAAGATAAGAAACTGACCATAAACCAAATGAATACTGGGTATAACACAAGTCCCAGCATTGCGAACCATATCGGTGCAGTATCTTTAATTCCAAATAACCAAGTACCAATATTTCCACCAATTAATGTAGTTAAATTCAAAACAATTACTTGCATCCCCATTAGTTTGCTACTAGGGGCAATTTTATTTTGTTCCTGTAAATCAGTTACATAAGCAAGTAAAGTACCTGAATTAAGTGCTAAGCCAATACCATATAAAAGCTCTGCCATTGAAAAGAAAAAGAAGTTTCTAAATAGAATTAGAATGAAAAAACTCGTGGCGATAATTAAAGATGATAAAGCTAAAACTTTCAATCTTCCAACTTTATCTGCTAAATATCCTGCTGGAAGGAGTCCAAACATAATACCGATGTTTTGAAAAGATTTTATTGAACTAATATTTGCATCCAGGATTCCATTTTTAGCATAAAATAATGAAAAAATTCCTGACATTGATGATCGGAAAAGTGTAAAAACTGCTGTAAAAACTAAAAATAAAACTGCAATTTTAAAACTTACACTCTTTAACCTCATAATCATCAACTCCTATATTAATAATTCCTATTCAAATTCCGCTTGCCAGTTAGGATTATAATATGCCTTAAAGCACATCTCTACTTGCTCTTTTGATCCCTTGTCTTCACTTAATTCAGGCAAATTATCCAATGCAAAATACCCACTAGCAATTGTTTCATCATTTTCTGTGAAACTACCACCTGTTGGTTTACATAAGAAAAATACCGTTGTAATTCCATAAGGATACATTCCCTTATAATGCTTATTACTATCATGAATCGCAATTAATCTCTCAACAGTAATGTCAATACCGGCTTCTTCCTTGATTTCTTTGATCACATTTTCCTTAACAGAAAGATTCACTTCACACCAACCACCTGGGATTGACCAAGTACCATCATTTTCCTGAACGAGCAGAATTTTTTATCATCTTTAAAGATAGCTGCTCGAGTGCCAAGCTTAGGTGTTTGATAACCAACTTCGTTGCAGAAAAGTTCTTTTACTTTTTCAATTGGTAACCCAGATTTTTCTGCCATCATTTCAGCTGAAATATCACGAATTTCTTGATATCGCTCTAAATCAAAATTATCTTTTCCATACGTTAAGCCAGCTTGCGCCAAACTTTGAAGTCGCTTTGCCCAATCAATAAGTCGATCCTGCTTCATAATTTGCTTCTGCTCTTGTTTATCCAAAATGCTATTCCTCCATAAAAAAGAGTAAAAAGTAATAAACTAATATAAAAATTAGGTGCAACACTGCTCATCGTTACTACTCTTCCTTTTGATACGTCAATTGTTAATCGTACGCCGAAAAGATTAGAGATTTGAAAAACATTAAAATTGATGAATAAATTAATCACAAAATAGAGCATTAATAGGATAAACCATATTCCCACTCCTTTAATCATTAATTTAAATAAGCATTTCATAAATTTATTTCTCCAAATCTAAAACTAAAACAATTTCTTCTTCAATTTTTTCACCATTAGGCACAAAACCAGCAGCTTTGTATAGCTGTTCAGCAGCGAAATTTGAAGGGACGTAAGAAAGATACAATTTATTTCCATTTCCTAAAGGCATTGTTTTTATATATTTAATAAGCACAGCTAACGCATCTACCCCTAATCCCTGATCTTGATATTTTTGATCAATCATAAAACGCCACAAGCAATAATTATTACGAGCAACTTTTGGTGCACCTTCCCAGTGGTATACATTAAAGTTAATCATTGCAAAGCCAACTAAATTATCTTTTTCATAGATAGCAAAGGTTTCAACCTTTTTACCTTCATTTTGAGTTGCATATGCTTCTAGCAAACTAGTCGCATTATCTGCAACATATTCTTTTTGATCTGATTTAACTTTAAGATTTACAACATCCCAAAGATTTTGATTAGTTACCTTTTTTAATTCCATAATTATCGCCTACCAACATTATTTCTTAAGACAAATTTTTTATGCCCATTATCATCAATTCCTTGATACTCAAATCCACTTCGCTTAGCTACATTCTGACTTGCAAAATTCTGAGGATGAGTTCTTAAAATTAAATATTTGAGTCCTAATTGTTCAAATGCATACTTTTTAAGAAATTCGACGGATTCAGTCATAATTCCTAAATGCTGAAAATCATTCGACAGCCAATATCCAACTTCACCTGACTCTGGATTTAAGTCATGTAAGTCAATCATGCCAGCTGGAATTTTATCAACTAAAATTACCAAATTAAATGCGGTACCATCGACCATTTTCTGTTGAAATTGCTTAATTGAATCTACTTCTTTTTGAACAGAATCAATTTTTTTAGCCCAAACTAGCCATTTAGAAAATTCAACTAGATTTTTTTGAAGTTGATCAAACAAATCTTTCGCTTGCCAAGTTTCAAGTAAAACTAATTCAACCTTATGTTTACCAGTTTTAAAATTATGTAAAACAAACGGATAATTATGCAATCGTCTCACCCCATTTTCATCTTTTACTTTCTAGTTAAATTAAATGTTACTTAAATATTATTAATATTTCAATAGATTACTTATAAAATTTTTAACTATAAAAATAAGCAGAGATCTTTTACAATCTCTGCTTATGACTTATTTAACTAATGTTTAAATCAACATGAAGAAAAATTTTTCTTAGCTTATTAATGCTATTTAAATTAAATGATTTTTTCGACCCAAGTTTAACCGAATAAAATAATGATTTTTCTCTTTTTCATTAATTTCTTTGAACATTTAACAGAAAAACCGTCTTTCCACTTCTTCTAACTCCGTAAACTAATGAAGTTTGATACTTTGCATCACTTAGATTTAAATGCAGATTTTATACTTTTTTTATACTTAAACAAGTGATTTTATACTCATTTTATACTTTGCAATAAATAAAAAAGCAGGTTCATACAAGAAGCTGCTTTAGTCTTACTAATTACTCATCAAACTTATCCAATCTAGTTTGACTTTGTGCGAATTTTCTTTCTTTTTCAATCCTAGTTAATAGATCTATTTGCTGATCTAATTCATCTTGCTCATAATCAGCCACTAATTCAATAAATGACTCATAATTATCCTTAATTTGTGCTTGTTTTAAAGCTTCCATATAAGCATTTCGACTAATCTTATCTGCTATAGTTTGACATATTACTTTTTACTATGCTTTAAAATTGCCAGCCAAATTAGATAACTGATTAAAATGATTAATCCAAATACTCCCCAGATAATTAAAGTAATGTTTCTCATTTCTGGCGTCTGTACTACACCTGCTCCGTCAACTTTTCTAATACAAATAAATACACTAATAACTGCATATAAAAGTAATACAATACTTCCACTAATTTTCCATGCTTTCATTTAGCATTACGCATCCTTTTCAATTACCTTCTCAACAGCCGGTGCAATCAAATTCTCTTCCAATTTCATATCAACTGGCTTATATTCCGTATCGATACATTCATCCCAATACTCAAGATGTTTCTTATCAATATAGCTTTTTGATTCTTCAACGGTATTTCCGCCTTCTCCTTGAACTGAATACCAGTAAAAATAGGTATATCCATCTGGATTTTTCTCTTTAAAGACGCTCTCCACGTACATCTTTTCACCAGCCATTGTTGCGACAGTATCAGCGTGATGTTCATTTAGAAAGTCCATCCATTCTTGCGCTTTAGCTTCTTTCCCTTTTTTAATTCTAAAACGAGTAAGTTCTACTTTAGTCATCACTAATTATCTTCTTTCCGTGCACATATTTTCGTTTTGCATTAATTTTCATTTTCTTAACAATATCTTCACCAAGATCACTACCAAGCATTTCGGATATTCCTAGTAAAAATATTGCTACATCAGCCAGCTCTTCATTGATATTTTCTTGGTCTTCTTTTAACCAAGCTTGAAACAGTTCATTTACTTCACCATATAATAAAAGAAGTTCAAACTTAACGTCAGTAGTATTAAAATTATGTTTTTTCTTATTTTCGATAACGGCTTTTTGTAATTGTTTAGTATCAATAATCATTTTAATTTACTTCATCTCCATAGTATCCTGCGCAAATTCTATTGGATACTCATCAGACCACTTTTCAACCACAGTTTTTACTACTTTAAAACCATATTTTTCATACAATGCTTTGGCTACGAAGTTGTCAGTAAACACATCTAGCTTTATCGGTCTTACTAATTGATCTAAAGCAAATGCCATCAATTTATTTCCGACTCCATGCTTTTGAAAAGTTGGATCTACATATAGAAATGATAATTCATGTGGTCGTAACCCCACGAATCCAACCAATTTTTCTTCTTTAGTGGCTACATACATTTTGCATTTTAACAAATACCCTAAATATGGTGCATCCCTCAATTGGATAAACACCTGCTCCATATTGGCTGTCTTTAATTCCTGCATGCGTGCCCTATCCATCACATGACACAATTGGTCAAAATCAGAATTTTCATACTTTCTAATAAGCATTAGATATTAAAAGTCACTCCTAGCAAAATAAGCAGTACAATTGCCCAAACAAATCCTACAATCAAACCCAAAATCCAAGCCAGCCACTTTTTCATCTTTTGACTTAATAACATTGTAGCCAAAACAAACATTGCACTTTCAGAGATAATTACTGGATAAGTAACCCAAGATTTTAAATTAAAAATTGGAAAAAGAAAACTAATAATTGTTGAAATAATAACTACAATAGCAGGTACCTTTACAGAAGTATTTTCATTAAATGAAACTACAAAACCAATAATAATTGCAATAAATAAAGGTGAAATATTAACAAACGACATTACATTTTCTTGCATGTACACTTCCTCCAAATTCTTTTATTAAAATAATATCTAATACTATTTTAATTTTCAACAAAATATGCTATATTATTTTCATCAAAGAAGAAACGACTTAAATGAAGTCACTTTGATGGGGTCTAGAAAGGTATATTTATGTCACTAAAGTTTGCTAACAAAAAGAAGCTAGCACTTTATGTCTTTTTAGCCTGCATAAGTGCTTGTGGTAATGTCGTTATCGCTTATGTCACGAAGATTATGCTTAACAGCGCGCAATATCATCGTGGCTCATTAAAACGATTAATTCTTATCGCTGCATTGGGAGCAGCATTACTGATTGTTATTATGTTTCTCAATTTTGCTTATAGATATTTACGTTCTGATATTACACGTGATATCAACTTGAAGTTGAAAGAGAAAACTATCACTTATTTAATTGCTCAGCAAAATGATTCACAAAAAGACGGTCTAAATTTAATGACTAATGACCTAAAACAAATCGAATCACTAAAAATCACGAATGAATTGATGATTATTTCTGAGATTGCTGCTTTTGCAATTTCAATTTTTGTCGGTTTGATCAATTCCTGGCTTCTAACTATCATTTTCGTTATTGCTACAATTATTCCTGGTTTTATTCAAAAGTTTTTCATTAAGGATATTCAAAATAAATCTGCTATCTGGGAAAAGCAAAACGCTGAATATACTCAGGCTACAGTTGATGCAATTAATGGATCAAAAACGGCCATGTTGTATGATGCACAAGTTCCTGTTATTTCTTATGTCATCAAGCAGGCAAAACAAATGGAAAATGCCTTAAGAGCTTTAAACTACACTCAAGGTGCCATTTCTACGCTAATTATTACCATTGCTGATATCTTCAGCTTTATTATTCCATTCTTAGTAGGTGCCATTTTAATGTTTAATGGTCAAATTGGAGCTGGTACTTTAGTAATGATCGTGCAGCTATCCAACGATTTCATTAATCCAATTACAATGATTCTTGATCAGCTCAATCAGATTCGATCTACTAAGCCTATTTGGGATAAAATTCAAAAAGCAATCAATTTTAATAATAAAAATGAAAATGCTGCAAATCCATCGTTTAACCAGCTATCAGTTGAGAAATTAACATATACAGTTGATGATAAAGCTATCCTAAAGAACGTAAGCTTCACTGTTAATGCTAATGAAAAGGTCCTTTTAATGGCTCCAAGTGGCTTTGGAAAAACAACCTTACTCCGCCTATTAATCGGTCAATTACAGCCAACGAGTGGTTCCATTATAATTGATCAACAAAATGTAACTGGTAATTGGCAAAAATCGCATGATTACTTTGGATACATTAATCAAAAGCCATTCATGTTTGACCGCAGCTTGCATTTTAACTTAACCTTAGGTAAAAAATATTCAGAAGAAGATTTAAATGAAGCAATTAAATTAGCTGGTCTAACGGATTTAGTCAAAGAAAAGGGACTTGATTACCAGGTGGGACAAAACGGTAATAATCTTTCTGGTGGTCAAATTCAAAGAATTGAAATTGCCAGATCTATTTTGGCTAAACGTCCTATTTTGCTAGCCGATGAAGCAACGAGCGCTTTAGACAATGAACTATCATTGCAAATACATCAAGTTTTACTCAAAAATTCGAATTTTGCAGTAATTGAAGTTGCTCATAAGATCTCACACCAAGAAAAAGAAATGTTTGATAGAATTATTGACTTGAGCAAATAAAAAACATTGGTCCAGACTTAGGATCAATGTTTTTTACTATCTCCAATTATTTTCTCACAATCTTATAACGATTTGATCTATCTTCAGGCTTTCCATTATCAGCAGGATAGCCAATTGGCAAAAGTACTGAAGTTTCGTAACCCTCATCCATTCCCAACTCTTTTTGAACCTCAGGGAATTTATTTAGTGCAATTACTCCACCCATTACATAAACAGAAGCTAGGCCCAAATCAACAGCCTCAACCATTACATTTTCTGCTGCTACCGAAGCATCTCTTTCACCAAATTGACTATCTTTTTTAGTATTGATCATAAAAACAAGTGGTGCATTATAGCAAGAATTGTTAGTATTGTCCTCAATTTTCTTAAGAAGTTCTGGGTCGGTAATTACACTCAGCTCCATAACTTCAGTTTGGTGCAGTGCACACGGTGCAGCTTGAAAAGCGTCAATTAATTTTTGAATCTTTTCTTCATCAATTTTTTCATTAGCATATTCTCTAACTGCTCTTCTTTTAAAAATTGCGTTCATTTTCTACTCCTTAAATGAATATTTTTAATAAATCGCTTTCACAAATTTATTCTATTACACTAATATTTAATAAGCAATTCTTTAAATTTCAATTATTTGGTCAAAAGCAGACTTATTTTCATTATGAAGTTGATGACTAACAAAGATTACAGTTGCATCCTCTAGCCCTAAAAAAGTATTCTCCACTTTAAGCGCAGTTTTCTTATCTAAATTACTAGTACTTTCATCAAGTAAAAATAGTCTTCTCTTTCTCAATAAACCTCTAGTCAAAGCAAGCCTCTGCTTTTGTCCACCAGAAAAGTTGTTACCATTTTCATTTATTTCTGTATTTAGTCCATCAGGTAATTTACTTATTGTTTCCCATAGATTAGCCTTTTTTAGCGCGTCGATTATTTCATTATCTGTAAAATGTTCTCCTAAGGTTAAGTTATAACGAACAGTATCATTGAATAAATATGGAGTTTGCTCCACATAAAGTAAAATTTTCTGTAGCGCACTATACTTTAATCGATTTAGTTCTACTTTATTCAGCTGAATCTCACCGGTATAACTTCTTATTTGTCCAGAAATAATTTTCATAAAAGTAGTCTTACCACTACCTGATTTGCCATAAATCCCAACTTTTTGATTTTTTAAAATACATAAATTTATCGGATGAGCAAAAACCTCTCTATCTTGATACTTCTTCTGTAAATTAATTACTTCCAAGGAATCAAACTTATTTTCGGTACAATCTTGTCCCTCTTCTTTATAATTCTTTTTCTCAGTTAAATGATACTTATCAAAAATTGGTTTTAACGCTGTCATTTCAGTCCATATCGGTGCAATTACAGCTAAAGAGTTAAAAACGTTATAAGCTAAATTTCCAGACGAACCTATTACACCAATTGAAATTATTTTTTCAAGCGCTAAATAGCCGGTCCACGCTTGAATTCCAACTTGACCTAAAATATTAGAAAAACCTGCGATATTATTAGCAATTGATTGGCACTTCGCTTGCTTAACCTTTTTATCTAATAAAAATAATGCTGCTTCAGTAACTCTAGCCTCTAATTGCTTTTCAACTCCAAAAATTGAAAAGGTATTAAATCCCCGTAAGCTATCATTAATAACATTCAATAATTTTTCATTAGCCTTAGTCGTCGAAAGACTAGCACTAGCAAGTCTTTTATGAATAAGTTGCGGCAAAAATACTGTTAAAAAAGAAACTAAAGCAATAATTGGGATAAAAGTCCATGAGAACTTAGCTAAGGCAATCATTGAAAACAGAGGATCTGTAATGATTTGTACGCTCTGCAAAATATTGTAAAAGCCATCATTTTCGATCGTAGTCACGTCATTAGTTAACCAAGACGCATAAACTCCCGTGTCTTGCTTATTAAATTCCTCAATTGATTTTCCTGATAATTGACGAATAATATCTTTTCTTAAGTCTAGACTCAAAAGCTGCACTGTCTTAGCCATTTGGATTTGCATCAATACTAAGAAAACAGACAAGACCGCAAACACTGCAATATCAATTATCACCCAATAAAAGAAGCCATGAAATTCTAACTTAATTAAGGCATTAAAAATATTTACGTTAATTAAGGCATGTGTCACTCTTAGAGCCGAAGCAATAATAGTTAAAACAATTACAATTCCTACTGCTCCCGGTCTTTTTCTTAAATAATGAAATAAGTAATTCATTTTGTTCACCTCGCTGCAATTATTATTGAGCAAGGTAAATAAGAAAAGACTGCTTTGTCGTAATAGAAATTGCATTGTCGTATACGCACATTTAGTTGCTTAGATGAGGCAAAACAGAAACGAAATCTTTCCAGCCTGCTTTTTCAAGAACACCACTAATAGTCTTTACTTCATCTATATTTTTATTGAAAACAGCTTGATAATAATTCTTAAGTATTTTAACTAAAAGTAATTCCGAAGCATTTGAAAGTTTTGAGATATATTGTAGTGGTTGCTTTATCAATTCAGGTGTGTTGTGTTCATAACACTTATCTAAAAAGTTAATGCAAATTCCTCCTAAGATCTCCTGCGTCTTTATAGGCAACTCGGCTGGCTGTTGATACTTAACTAAAATTGCATTTACTAGAAAAGTTAGCTCATCTATATCGTAAACACGAATCGTTTCTCTAAACAACTGCAGCGAATTTTCATTCCAATTATTATCTTGAAAAACAAATTTCTTCAGATTATTCTTTAATTCATCTGGAATATCATCTGCTTTTGTTAAATAAACATTCAAAACCAATTCAATTTGCAGCTGATAATACTTTTTTTGCTTCGAATCTGGCAATTGATCAATATCTTTTTTTATTGCCAAAAGCGTTTGCTTATCTTTTTTCTCATAAGCATCCCCTATTTCTTTTATAAAATCTCTTTTTTTCTGAGAACTAGAACTAGAAAGATGAGCAAAGAAAGCTGCATTGTCAATATGATGTCTATTGAGAATAGCAATTAATTCATCAGCACTAATTTGATGAATATTTCGTTCTACTTTTGAATAATAAGAAGTTGAAACAATGCCGGCTGCCATCTCTGTTTGAGTTAAGCCAAGAGATTGTCTTGTTTGTTTTAGCAATTCACCAATAGTCATTATATGTCCACCTCATCTTCTACTTTCTACAATTATAATCGATTTTTATGCGCCTAAATAATTTTTATCTGAAAAATATTTTAAAAACTATTTCATTTTACTAAAAATATTGGGATAATATAAGTCAAAATTAAGAAAAGGAGTCAAAGTATTATGTTAATGCGAATTTTACTAATTGTTTTGGTGATCTTACTTTTAGTTTTACTAGCTTTAAGCTTTCATATTGTTCCGCAAAACTATGAAGGCTTAGTTGAAACATTAGGTAAGTATTCACGCACTGTAAAAGCAGGCTTTGTGATGATTTTTCCTGGAGTTCAAAGAATTAGAAAAGTATCGCTAGCTCTTCAGCCTTTAGAAATTTCTAAATACCGAATTATTACTAAAGATAATGCTGAAATTACTACTAGCCTAACTTTAAACTATCTTGTCACTGATTCTTACAAGTACTTCTACAACAACACTGATTCTGTTGAATCGATGGTGCAATTAATTCGTGGTCACCTTCGGGATATTATTGGTCGAATGGAATTAAACGAAGCCTTGGGTTCAACTAGTCAGATTAACGCACAACTTGCGGATGCAATTGGCGATTTGACTGATATTTACGGCATTCGCGTTGTTCGGGTCAATGTTGACGAATTGCTTCCTAGTCCAGAAATTCAAAAGGCAATGGACAAACAGTTAACAGCCGACCGTGAAAAGACGGCTGCGATTGCACGTGCTGAAGGTGAAGCAAGAAATATTGAATTAACCACTAAGGCTAAAAATGATGCTCTAGTTGCAACTGCTAAAGCAAATGCAGAAGCTATTAAAACGCAAGCAGATGCAGATGCTTATCGAATTAAGAAATTACAAGAATCACTTGATAAGGCTGGCGAAGGCTACTTTAGAAATCAAAGTCTTGATAGCTTCAACCAACTTGCTCAGGGTCCTAACAATTTAATCGTTGTTGATAAAGACGAAATTAGCAATTTAGGAAAAATTCCAGCTGCTAAAAAAATCTGGGACCAAAGCAAAAATGAAGACTAAAAAAGCAAAGACTTCTAACCTTTTTGAGCTAGAAGCCTTTTATTTTCACTAAGAAAGGATCAAATAATGGAAATCAACCGCAAAGAATTAAGACAAACTGCTCGTAAACAGCTTAAAGGTAACTGGCTGTGGGTAATTGGATTGTTAATTATTCCTGGAATTGTTAATTTATTCCTAGAATATATAACTAATTATGTCTGGACCGGTAGTTTTAATACTTATAATCTTTCTCTTGTTTCATGGTGGCAAGGCTTAGGCTGGAGCATATTTACGATCATTACCGGTTTAATTGCTACGATGATTGCCTGGGGAGTTCAATATTCAACGCTAGCTTTTAGAGATACAGGTGAAAAGCCAAATGTTTTTAAAGCAATTTTTTCTAGTTTTACTAATGGCTATTTTTCTAAAACGTTCCTTACTAGCTTACTAACTACTCTATTTACTTTTTTCTGGGGACTTTTATTAATAGTTCCTGGGATCATTAAAAGTTTTTCCTACGCAATGACGCCTTACATTATGAAGGATATGATTGATTCAAAGCACGAAATGACAGCAACAGAAGCAATCAGTGAATCACGCAAGATCATGAAAGGCAATAAAACTACTTTATTCATTATTTGGTTAACTTTCAATATTTGGTATTTTATTATTACTTTAATTGGAATAGTTATTGCTTTTCTTTACCTGAAACCATTTAATAAACCGTTAGCTGATCTCATTTTCCAAGCATTGATTGCATATTTAATTGCAATTATTCTAATCGCTATCATCAACTTTCTACTCTCCCTTTACCTTCAACCATATTATCGTCAAACTGTTGCCAATTTTTACCGCAGTTTAGCAGGCGATAAGTATCTAAAAAAAGGAAAATAATTAAATAGACTAGCAAAAAATACGATCTAAGACTCAATGTCCTAGACCGTATTTCTTCTATAGTAATCAAACAGCTGTCCATTTTTTATTGTGAAAATGAGTAAACAAATTCTTATTTTCTCTTAAAAGTTGCACAATTCCCTGCTTATCTATTAATTCTATTTGATTTTCCTTTAAAAACTGTATAATTGTATCAAGCTTTTGATAGTCAATATTTCCTAAAGACAATGTGTATTTCTGTCCATCTTTTGTATCAAGATATAAGTTAAGATAATCTGGGTTAAAATCAACAGGACTGATTCTGATATTTTTCTTATAGATAATTTCTGCATTTTCAATATTAGCTAGTTTTATCACTTGCTCATCTTTTTTATGTAAGCCTAAAAGCTGCATCAATTTAATAGCATCATTATTGCTATAAGAAGTAATCTTCACTTTCTCATTATTAATCCTCCAATAAGAATTAAAGCATGTTGGCAAAGTAATAAAAATTCCTAGAATTAAAACAATCAGAAATACCCACCATGGTAAATAGCCAAAGCCAGTAACAAATAATGAAAGTATAACAATTGCAGCTGCTCCGATTAAAACATGGCTAATTTTTACCGGTTTACCAATAACTATTTCATTTGCATTTTTCATCTCAATCGCCTTCTTCTGTCATCATCTATATTATAAAGTGCTTTCAAAAAATGCTACTATAATAAATAATCAAGGAGATCATTATGAAAAAAATTAGTTTAACCCAATTTACAGAAACATCATTAAAAGAAATTTGGAAACAAGGATTTTCAAGCGATCATCCTGAATGGACCAAATTTAATGCGCCATACTTCAATGATTATCAGAAATTTACTAATTTTGAATCATTCAAAGAAAGCACCATTGCTAAATATTTATTAAGTGAAGATTGTCGCTGCATTATAGTAAATAATCAACCAATCGGTATGGTTTCAAAGGATTGGATTGATGAACAAACGCGCTGGCTTGAAATCGGAATTGTAATCTATGATTCAAGCAAATGGAGTGGTGGCTATGGTACAACTGCCCTACGAATTTGGATTAATTATATTTTTCAAAATACTGACAAGTTGGAACACATTGGATTAACAACTTGGTCTGGTAATCCCTCAATGATGCGTGTTGCAGAAAAACTTGGCTTTCAAAAGGAAGCTCAAATTAGAAAAGTACGATATTACAATGGTAAATATTATGACTCTATGAAATATGGAATATTAAGGGATGAATGGAAAAATGTCGGTAAAAATTAAAAAGATCAAAGATAGTCAATATATTGTTTGGTGCGATGAAAAAGACATAGGCACTATTACTACTTACCATAACGAATTCCATAATAAGTATCTTTATCTAAAATTTAACTTGACTAAATATCCTACTTACTTTCCATTTAGCAAAATCAAGCAAATCGAAGGTCAATCGCTTCAAGTAATGACCTCTTCACCTAATACTAATTTAATTCATTTATTGCTTCAAAATGGATTTAAATGTAAACGTCAATGCTACACTCCTGAAGTAACAAAGAAAGATTTGAAAATAAAGCTAAATTCTAATTATTCTATCCATCCCTTCAATGCAAATAGTAAAAATTACTCTGCGCTATGTCATTTGCTATATCAATACTATCAAGAAGTGCATCAAGCTGTATCTCCTTTAACTGTTTCTGAAAATACTTTTGTCAAAGAAGTTCCAACCAAAACTGGCTATTATAGTACAAATAAAGATGGGAAAATTGAAAATTTCGTTTTTACTGAAAAAAATGAGATAGCTTATATCTGCTCATTTAGCGAAAAGTCATGTGATCTATTTATTCAGGCAGTTTTAAGCAAAATGTTCAATAAGTATTCCTCTATTTTCTTTGAAGCAGACGACACAGATTGGGCTGCAACTAAGTTACTTGATTGCTTTAATGTCGATAAAGAAAATAGTTTTAATACTTATATTTATATATGAAAAAAGCCATCGCTTTTGCGATGGTTTTTACTTTGAATTATTTTCTTTTCTTAATACCCAATCCAAATACGCTAACTAAGCTAGTTAAAGCTAATCCTAACCAAGAAATCCAAGATACATTCTCTGTCCCTGTTTTTGGCAGTGAAGCTTTTTTAGATTCATTTCTATTAAAATTCTTACCTCTTGTAAACATAGCTAAACTAGAACTTTTGCCTACAGATTCATTTACGACTTTAAGTGTATTTTCATCTTTTTTAGCTTTGTAAATTACATAAACAACCTTTGCAGCCGCTGCTGTTTTCTTTGATCGTTCTGGTTCAGATACCTTAGTCTCATCTACTCTATTTACCAACTTATCAGTTTTATTTGCAGGCTGACTATTTTTCTCATCTAATTTATTATTTACCGTATTTTGTTTTGATGCTTGCGCTTCTTGCTTTAGCTTATTTAATAATTCAGCAAACTGAGGCTTAGTTAGATAAAACTTACGATTCAATTCAGGAGCAAGAATTAGTTTACCAGCTGCTGTTTGATCTTTGAAATAATCTACGAATAAATCAGTATCAATTCCTACATCAGCCACCTTTTTTGCACCCTTAAATTCAGCAGTTGAATCCACTAAATAGTTGCTTGTAATAACTCGATAAGTCTTATTTAAATCAATTTGCTTACCATTGCCGTCTAACATAACAGCAACTTTTTGCGGATGAGAAGGGTCATCAGTATCCGTATAAGCATAGCGCATCCCGCTAACGAGATAGTAGCGTTCACCATCTTTTACATATTGTGAATTCAAGACATCGTAAATTTGTTTTCCTGTTAAATTAAAAACCTGAATTTGATTATTAAAAGGTTGAACAGCTTGAGCTGATTTCCACTTTATTGACCCATCACTTTCAATATTTAAATTACTTCGAACACCGCCTCCATTAGTGATAGCAAAGTCGGCCTGAATTCCTTTCTTCTTAGCTTCAAAAAGTTGGGCATCAACAACTAAATCGCCAACTGCATTTTCTTTATTATCATTGAGACTAGCACTAATTTCGGTACCAGGAGTTGTTTTACCAATCACAGAATTTGTAATCTTGCTAGTACGATTTTCTGCATCTTTAATAATTGCTTCGACTTTAGGATCAGCCTTGGTAAGCTTATCCTCTTTGGGTGACATAACAGGATAAACATGAGTTACCAAACTACCATTAACAAAATCATTCGTCTGAGGATCAATATAACCAATTGCATCATCATAAGCCATCGAAAATTTATTAGCTTGAACAATTTTAGTTCTACCAACTGTACCATTTGCATACTGATGTGAATGAGCAGCAACATATAAATCTACAGAATTGTTGGGATCGATTTTATATAGTTTCTTCAAAATATCGACTGCTTCGCCACTAGTTTTACCTTTATAGGTTGAAACACCGGTATGGGCTAAAACGACAATCGCATTTACACCTTGATTTTGCAAAATGTGATCATACTTTGCAATTGTTTCAGCAGGATCTAAAATTTGATAATCTTTTAAATTTTTAGCAAAAGTAAGTTTAGGCATATCAGCAGTTACTACACCAATAAAGCCAACCTTACTTGATTTATCGCCAGCTTTTACTTCTTTCGTCAAATATGGCTGCCAATCAAATGGTACAGTTTGATCTTTTTTATTAACTACATTAGAAATGACAATCTGTAAATTTGAATTTTCATGAGGATAGTTCTGTTCTTCTTGGTTAAATTGTCCTGTTTTGGGAGCCTTACCTTCTACAATTCGATAAAATTCACCTAATCCTTCATCAAATTCATGGTTACCCAGAGTACCAATATTAACATCCATTGCCTTCAAAGATTTCATCGTTGGCTCATCTTGGAGTAGTGATGACGTTGCTGGAGACGCACCTACCATGTCTCCTGCTTCAACTCTAAATGTGTTACCTTCGGGATTTTCATCCTTAAAATCATTTTCTGCATTGTTCAGATAACTACTTAGGCGTGCAGCATTTCCAGCATTATAATGCATTCCCCGTCCAACATATGCTTTCCCAGTGGTATCAATATTTCCATGTAAATCATTAATACCTAACACTTGGACTGGAATATCATTCTTATAATTAGCGGGATTTGCCCATTGATCATTGTTCGGCTTTTTAGCATTATCTTGATTCGTTGTGACCTTTACTTGACCACTTTGTTGAACTTGATTTGGCTGAACGACTTCATCAGCCTTAACTGAACCATTGTTTACCAAAAACAAGCTCATTAATGCTGCACTAGCTAAACTACCAATCAAAACACGACGATGATTTTTCATTTCTTTCTCCTCTAAAACAGTAGACATTAACTTTTATACGCTTAAGTATATTCTTAATTATTATTACGTCAATATCAAAATCGTTCGTTATTTACTAGTAAAGTGTGAAGAATAGATTAATTAAGCCATTGAAAATATTTTTATTTACGAATGATCATATTTTATTTGTAAATAAGGTTATTCAATTCTTATTTGTCTTATAATAAATTTTAGTTATAGTAATTTATATTCATCAGAAAGAAACAATAATGAAAATAGGTCTTATTCAAGCAAGTTCACAAAAACAAAAAAACGGAATTTTAGAACATTATTTAAATGCAACAATTAACTCTGATGATCAGTTAATCAACTTCGGTATTTATCCAAATAGCAGTATCAACTTATCTTATGTTCAAGTTTCTCTAGCAATTGCATTATTAATTAACAGTAAATCATTAGACTTCATTGTCACTGGCTGCACGTCTGGTCAAGGGATGATGCTTGCTTGCAATACTTTCCCCAATATTCAATGTGGCTATCTTCCTACTCCACAAGATGCTTTTCTATTCAGCCATATTAATAATGGAAATGTGGTTTCCTTTCCTTTGGGACTAAATTGGGGATGGAGCGGAGAAATTAATTTTTCAGAAACTATGAAAGCTCTATTTAAACAGCCTTGGGGCACTGGCTACCCTCCCTCTCAAGCATCCAGAAAGGTTAAAAACACTACAGAAGTAAAAAAATTTAACCAACTAAATAAAAATCGATGACTTCAATTCTTCCTTCTGTTGACTCCGATCTATTGGTTCCTGTTTTAAGGTACGAGCCAGTTTATAATTTCATTATCCAAAATGGTAAAGATACTGAACTAGTTAATTTGATTAAGAAATTAAAGCACTCCTATTTCAATTAGATACAAATAAAGACCACGTTTTTCAGGCGTAGTCTTTATCTTTTATTTGCATTCACTATATCTAACTAAATGAATCTGCTCTTTTTCAATGATTTTTCTAATCTTCGGATCCATTGCAAAATCAACTTCTTGAGTTCTAGGAATAGTTAAACTAGAAGTATTTAAAATATACTGGTCTAAATATCCGGGATGACAAATCATCATTGGAATTACTTCTTCATCAGCATGCTTAAGCATTGTTAAAAATACCTTTTCAGGATCATAATTAGATTTCATACTTTCCATATATGGACTGAAACGTGTTTCTTTCTTAAAACTAACTGGCTGATTATCAAAAGCAAAATCTAAAATGGGTAAATCATATTTTTCAGCAACAATATGCAAACCTTTAATAAAGTTATCACTCATAACCGCATGACCTTCAAAATAGTCAGGCTTCTTACCAATTAATTCTAAAAATTGATGATATTGAGCGTCAATCTCGGCAATAACTTCATCTAAATTTGTAAAATCTTGCTTACCATAATTATCTCGATAAATTTTAGAACGCTTAAAATTACCGTGTTCATCTACTAACAACGGCACTTGATCAGGAGGAAGAATCGGTTTGCCATTGGTAATATCAGTATGCATCCCGAAATCAATATCTTCGTTCTTTAATAAATCTAGTCCATGTTCAGTTGCAGGCATATTTACCATTACACCAACATTATTAATTATTCCATTATGAATTGCATCATAGATGCCATAATTTACAGCTCTTGAATAACCAAGATCATCTGCACGAATTAGTATTTGTTTCATTTTAGTTTATTTCCTCTTCTTTTCCAAAACCAATTATATAGGTTGCGACCGCCGCAACAATTAATGCGATTACACCACTAATAATTCCATTAACAATATTTGCTGTGCTTCCTCCAACATAAGCAGTCAAAGCAAGAAAGTTAGCGACGGGTACCATTACATATGCTGTCACATGCGTAATACCTGCATATAAAGCACCTGCAAAACCACCAATCATCATTCCTAAAAATGGCCGCTTATATCTAAGTGCCAAACCATACAAAGAAGGTTCTGTTACACCACCAATAATATTAGAAATAAAATATCCCCATACTAAAGTTTTATTTTTCTTACCTTTTATTCGTAATGCTGCACCAAGTGCCATACCTGCACAAGCCATGCTTGCCGCTACTGCGCCTAAAGTAGCAAAGTTATCATGTCCACCCTGAGCAAATAATAGAGTCATAGTGCTAATAATCACTAAATGCATGCCAGAAATAACTAAGATTTCCCAAACAGCTCCAATAATTGCGATAGCTAAAATAGACTAAACACCACCTAATTTTCCAAACGCCAATAATCCGTTACAGATATAGTCTCCTAAGAATCCGCCAAGTGGTCCTAAGACACATAGAGTTATCGGGATCATTACAGCAATTGTTAAAGTTGGTACAAAAACTGTACTTAAAGATGTAGGAACATATTTCTTAAAAAATCTTTCTACATAAGACATAATCCAAACTGATAAGAGAATAGGAATTAAAGTATTACCATAATTTGTTAAAGCCATTGGAATTCCATACACCGTGAAAGGCTTTCCAGCAGTAACAATTTTAACTAAATTAGGATCTAACAAAATTGCACCCATTAACATTCCTAACATTGGCGATGTTTTAAATTGTTTTGCAGATGTATAGCCTAAAAATACTGGGAAGAAATAAAATCCCGCATCTCCTACTAATGTAAATAGCTTATATAAATCACTAGAAGTTGGAGTAATATTTAGCATTGTTGGGCCACAGATTGCAGCTAACATTTTAAACATTGCAGCAGTTATAAGAATAGGAATCGTTGGCGTTAAACTTCCAGCTACCTTATTTAATACAATATTAAAACCTCTTTTAAACGTCATTTTTTCTTTTTGAGCATTAGCATCAAGATTTTCATCAATTGGAGCAGAACCCGCTATCTTCCCATTGCCTAATTTCAACAAAGTTTCATAAACCTTTGGCACGGTTTGACCAATAATTATTTGATATTGGCCGCCAGCACGAACTACTCCTAATACCCCCTCTATTTTCTTTACTTCATCATCTTTAGGAATACTTGAATCTTTTAAAGTAAAACGTAAACGTGTCATGCAATGTGTTACAGAACTAATATTATTTATTCCACCAACAGCTTGTAATATTTCACGAGCTAAGTTGTTATAATTATCTTTACTCATTTTTAACTCCTCGCATTATTCTCTGAATATAAATCATTAAATAAAACATTTCATCATCCGTAATTTCTGTACGATATTTTTCATTTAACTGAGCTACAATTTCTTTACCGCATTTAAAAATTTGATAATTATTTTCCATCATGTCTTGTATTAATTGAACGGAAATCTCGTCATGAATTTGTTTGTTTGATTCAATTCGCTTTAAAAAATACTGTAAATGGATTTTAAATCTATTAAATGCAAATGACTTCTTATCAATTTTTATATTAAATTGATCTTCTATTGTTCCAATAATTAAATTTAAAGTATTATCAGTATTACTCTTACTTATATTTTGAGATGAGACTTCCCTAGCATTGATAAAATGCATTGCAATTGCAGTAGCCTCTGCTTTGGGGAAAATAATCTTTAAATCTTCTTTAACATACTGCAACGCCTTTAAACCGACATCGTACTCTTTGGGATATAGATGTTGAATATCATAGCTCAAAGAAAAATCGAAAATCTCATTTTTCTTTATTCGTTCAATTGCAAAACTAATATGGTCAGCTAGACTAAAAACCACATTAGTTGAAAATTGATTTTGTAATTTTGTTTGTGCTAACTGAACAATTTTAGAACTAACCATAATCACATCTTCTGAAATTGTAGTTAACATCTGTACAGTTTGAGAGCTTACTCGATAAAATGTCATATCAATCTTAGAAAGATCAGTTAACTCATATGGGGTCTTCGGAAAACCGATTCCTCTGCCTAAAGCAATCAATTCTTGACCGTTGCCATCTGTACAAACAGCCACGTTATTATTGATTTTCTTTTCAACCCTCATTTTTATCCCTCTCTACTCTATTAAGTTAGTCTCTTGATCTACTTGGGTGCCATAAGCCGTAAGCAAGTTCTTCTTATAACCCTTAACCAGGATTACCATCACGGTGTCATCAAGTTTATTCTGCTTAAGCACATTATCATCAACTGAAATCAACTTTTCTCCTTGATGAACATAATCGTCTTGACTTACATATGAAGTAAAACCATTTCCTTTTAAATCAACAGTATCAATCCCAATATGAATTAAAATTTCTTGTCCTTCTCTATTCCTCAGTCCAACTGCATGTTTAGTAGAAGGCAGTGACACAATTTCTGCATCAGTTGGTGCATAAACATCAAAAGTTGAATTTTGCACACTTGGTACAATCGCGAAACCATCACCCATCATTTTTTTAGCAAAAACAGGATCTTTTACCTTCTCTAATTCAATTAACTCACCAGAAATTGGAGCAACAATATTTGTCTTCTCCTTTTTCTTAAACAAACTAAACATTTTTAACCTTTCTAGTTTGCTCAGCCACAAAAAAACTCCTTGAAGCATCACAAACAACAATAGAAGTAGATTTACTCCTATAAATCGTTTGTGGTAATGCCTCAAAGAGTTACAATCCACGTTGCGATTTGATATACAATTTACATTTTTATATTAGAATAATTATTGCTTCTTGTAAGGCGGTTACATATAAAAAGATTAAAAAAGTCCACTAAAACAACCTGCTTTAGTGGATTTAACTTTACTTCTTATCTTTCTTCTTTTTACTCTTTACTTCATGTTCCTTCTCCTCATTAATGACATTTGGAGTTTGACCACCATTCTTTTTAGGCTTATCAAGACCTTCACCTGGTCTTTTCGGCGTCTTTTTGGGATCTGGAACAGTCGCAAATTTATCAAGCATTTGTTGTAAGTTGTTAGGATTGTTAAAAGTTAGTCCCATCGTTAATCATCCTTTTCTTTTTCTATGATTATAAAACGGAATTAAGAAACTGACAAATGCTTACTGATAAAATTTACTTAAACTTAAGAGCCTTGCTGCAGTCAACCTCTCTTAAAAACTTAGCAAAATAAAAAGCGATATTTTTCAATACCGCTTCTCTCGTCTATTCAAATTTCAAAACATCATCAACAGGATATCTAACTGACTTCAACTCTTCTGCACTTGCGTCTGGCTTACCAATCGCAATACCCATCACTGGAACATATTGTTCTGGATCAAGTCCCATTACACTGGCAGCTTTTTTAGCATCATAACCAGCCATTGCATTTGTTTCATAGCCGTGTGCACGAGCAACTAGCATCAATTGCATGGCAGCGAGCGAAGAATCAACCATTGCATCAGCTGTAAGCATTGTCTTATCCGCATGTTCGTACAATGGTAAGAAAGTATTGTAAACCTTATCTAATTCTTCCTTAGAAATTCTCTTTTCTTCATACATATGATCCCATAAGGCACGATACTTCTTAAATGCTAAAGTATTGCCAAAGATTTGAATAATTGCACTTGAAGTATCAATTTGCGGATTATTAAATGGCATGTAAAATTCATGCAATTTCTTCTTGCCTTCATCAGTATCAACAACAATAAACTGCCAAGCTTGCAAGTTACATGCAGATGGTGCAGTAATTGTTTCTTTGATCATTTCTCTAAGTTCTTCACGAGGAATTTTTACATCCTTATCAAAGTGACGAACTGAATGACGATTAAGTAATACGTCCCCAAAATTATTGTTTTCAAATTGTGTCATCAAGTTTGCCTCCTATATACTAGCGCTTACATATATAATTATAGACTAAAACCACCTCAGCACACATAAAAAAGGATATGATTTAAAACCATATCCGTTTAAGTTGAATTGTTTTCCCCTAAAAACATGTTATGCCTGCGATCAAACCTAAAATTACACCTGGAGCATTTGCAATAATAATTGGCCAATCACGTTCTACAGGGTTAATCCAGCCATAAATCACCCATAAAGTTGCATTAACTGCAGCAACTAATGGCTGAATTGGATTTCCCTTTTGTCCCTGAAAATTAGAAATAATTTGTGCAATATAAGAAACATACATTAATACTGATATAATGGAAGCAATTCGACCAACTACTAAAAATGTCTTATCTTTTTTTCTCTGTTCTTTCATAGTTATTTTTCTTCCTAGATTAGTTCTTTTGATATTTTTTTCGATAATCACTTGGTGAACATCCAATGTACTTTTTGAATACTTTATAAAAATAAGATGGATTTTCATAACCTACTTCAGTAGAAATATTATCTATTGGAGCATTTGAAAAAGTTAAGTATTCAGCAGCAACATTAATTCTCTGAATATGTACTAATTTAATAAATGTATATCCAGTTCTTTTCTTTAAATAAGCAGACAAATAATTCGCATTAAATCCAAAATATGCAGCCATGTTATCTAAAGTAATAAATTTGTAGTTTTTTTCAATATAAAGCAATAATGTTAACAGATCAATTTCGTTATTATTCTGTCTCTTTTTAGCATTTACAAGATTTGGACTATGCGAAGCAATTCTAATTAAACGCAAAAATAATTCAAGAACTTCCATCTTTATAATTTGATTACTAAAACTATCAGGTTGGTAATATTCAGAAATAATATCATAAACTGTATTCACAACATGGCTTTCATGATTAGTATGAAATAGATTAAACGCAACTTTAGAATTATTACTTGCTAGTAAGGAAAACAACATAGAAGAAATAGACTGCACTCCCTCTTTATGAGTTAAAAAATCTAAATCATTTAATGAAAACGCAGCTGGCTTTAAGGCAATATTGACAACTATGGTGCCACTATCTATTTCATCTACCTTATGAATTGTATCTCTCCCCATAACGATAATTTCGTCCTGTTTCATATGAATAGTATTACTAGCTGTTCTAATTGTACAATTACCTAACAATACAACCATCATTTCAACATAATTATGAATATGGTATGGTACAAAACTATCTACTGGCTGTGTAGATATTGAAATTAATTGCCCATTTTTATTTAAAGACTTATCTTTCAATGTTTCATAAAAGCCATAAACTGGTTCGCCATTGATATAATCAACAATTAGTGGTTTTAGTTTGTTCTCTACCTTTTTCCAATCTTTATATTCACGATTTTGATGCAATAGCTCTAATATTTCCGTATTCATTTAAGTATCCATCCTTGTAACTTTGAAACCTCTTACATTGATGATAGCAAAATTTTTAAATTATGCTCTATTTTCAACGTAAGATATGTGAAATCGACATATCTATTATGATTTTTAGCAATAGTATTGAATGAGAATTACGTTTTACAATGTAAGCGTTAACTAGGTTAAAAACATTGGAGGTTATTAATGATGGTTGATTTATCTGCAAAACCATATTATTTAAATAAAGATCAAATTAAATATGTCGAAAACACTGTTAAAAACATGTCGGTTAATGAAAAAGTTGGACAATTATTTTTTGTTATTGGTCAAGATGAAAAACAAGTAAATATCACAGAATTTATTAAAAAGTATCAACCAGGTGGTATGATGTATCGCCCTGATCAAGCAGAGAAAATTAAAAGAGAGATTGCGACAGCCCAAACCACTAGCAAAATTCCAATGTTCTTTGCTGCTAATCTTGAATCTGGTGGTAACGGAATTGTTACTGAAGGAACTTGGTTTGGAAATCCTTTGCAAATGGCCGCAACTGATGATTCCCATAGTGCTTATGAATTAGGTAATGTATCAGGTGAAGAAGCCGCACAAGTTGGAAATAACATGTCATTTGCACCAATTGTTGATATTGATAACAACTTTCGTAATCCTATTATGAATACTCGAACTTTTGGTAGTGATAAAAATCGAGTTATTCGCATGGCAGATGCTCAAATTAAAGGTCTAAAAGACAATAAAATTATCCCTATCATTAAACACTTTCCAGGCGATGGAGTTGATGACCGTGACCAACACTTAGTAAGTTCTGTTAACTCACTCAGCGCTGATGACTGGATGAATTCTTATGGTGAAATTTACCATCATTTAATTAACGCGGGCATTCCCTCTATTATGATTGCTCACATTATGCAACCGGCTTGGGAAAGAAAATTGGATCCTGGCATTGAAGACAAAGACTTACATCCTGCTTCAAGTTCTAAACTATTAATTAATGGTTTACTTAGAAATGTGCTTAAATTTAATGGTTTAGCAATTACTGATGCTACTCCAATGATCGGCTATAATGCAGCAATGTCTCGTAAAGATTTGCTTCCTGCAACTATTAATGCCGGCATTGATATGATTTTGTTTAATAAAAATATCGATGAAGACTATCGCTTCATTCACGAAGCTATCGATAATGGCACTCTTTCAATGAAGCGAGTTGATGAAGCAGTAACTAGAATCTTGGGTACTAAGCTTGCACAAGGCATTATGAATACTAATGGCGAATTAACATTATTGCCACCTAAAGAAATTAATTTACATAGTGCTGAACATCAAAAATTAGCTGAAAAAGTTGCTAAAAAGTCTGTAACCTTAGTCAAAGATCGTGACCAATTACTACCACTTACTCCTAAGAAATATCCACATGTTCGTTTAGTCGTACTTGGTGATTCCGATGACGGTGGCTTTAAAGAAGGCGGTCATGTTACTCAAGCATTCAAAGATGCCCTTGAAAAAGAAGGATTTAAAGTTACACTCTTTGATCGTAAAAACTTAGACTTCCACGAAATGTTTGAAGAAGGTGTCGAAGATATGAAAAAGAAATTCGATTTAGCCTTTTACGTTGCTAATGTAGAGACCGCAAGCAACCAAACAACTACTCGTCTTGATTGGATTCACTTAATGGCTGCTGATTCACCTTGGTACATGAAGAGCATTCCGACTGTCTTTATTTCAACAGCTAACCCATACCACCTTTACGACATTCCAAATGTCTCAACCTTCATTAATGCATACACAGGTAATCAAGCTTCAATTGATGCCATAATGCGTAAAGTAACTGGTAAAGAAAAGTTTGAAGGTAAAAGTCCTGTTGATCCATTCTGCGGTGATTTTACTACGAGATTGTAAATTTCAAATTAAAAGCGGGAGCTACTCTCGCTTTTTTAATAAATTAAGAAAAGAGCTTTTTATTATGAACTATCAACAACAATTCAATAAACTAAAAAACATGTTTGCTCATAATCCAATGTTTCAAAATATGGATCATAAACAAAATAAAGCACCTAAAATTCACCTTCAAGCTTTTCGTAATAGATAGTGCCTCAATCGTGCTTTTGTGGATTTGGGTCCGTGTTACATCTTTAATAAAGAAGCTAGCAGAAACTAACTCAAATATGTTCAAAAAATGGAATCAAATAGCATTTTATTAACCATTTGATTCCATTTTTCTTTTTATTTACACGACAAAAAGCAGTTTTATTTTTCAATCACAATTAATTCATCTTCAATCACTGGTTCCATTGAAACAGTACTATTACAAATCGTGCCTTCCAACATTCTTAACGTGTTTAAATCAATTATTCTGCACGAACTATCTTTAACTTTTAGTTCACTTAAGTCAACAGGATTAGCAACCGGATTATAAATTAATACATATTTTTCATTTTCAGCCGCATAAACTTCTTTATTTTCTAAAGCAATTGGTTTCAATCCATCTGCACCATATTGAAGAACCGATTCTTTCAAAAATGCTAGATCTTTAGCACCTCGAAAATTCAAACATTTCCGCCAATCATAAGGCTTTAAAAATCCAGTTACTTTTTGACCTTTACGATAATTATCATTCCAAGGCCAAATACCAAATGCTCCATATCCTAATCCAGCATCAGCACCAGACAAAACAGCCTTCCAAGCAGTGCGCCGAACATCATACGCACTAAAACGATGTGTAGGTAAAACGCCAAATTGAGTCATCCCCTCATAGCAAGGTTCAACATCCATTATTGGACCTTGATAACTTTCTTTTCTAAGCTTCTTTGGAATTTTTTCAGCTGCTTCTTCACCTGATGGACCATGCCCCGATTGATAGCTAAAGAAGCTTGCTTTTCGAGCTAGATTATCAGGTAATGTGCTTGACTCACCATTAATATGAAAAGTATAAATTCCATTGGGATCAATGCTTTTAGCAGCATCAATCACTTCTTGATAATACTTTTCTTCAATTTCTGGATTTTGTTGCTCATTTTTATCAAACCCAACATCCCCGCTGACAAAATAGATAGGATTAAATTTCTTAAACCTTTTCACTACATAAGTAATATATGGTTTTACTCGATCAAATGAGATAGTTTGCGGCTTTGAGGTGTTAGCTTGGAAACCATGAGGATCATTCATCCATGTATTAGGTACAAAATTACCCCATAATAATACCAAAACTGGCAACATGTTTCTTTTCATCATCTCTGCCAGCATCATTTCGGCATTGTCAAAATAGGCATCATTAAATTGTGTATAGTCATATTGATAAGTTCCATCTTCGTTATACGTAATTGGAAATGGTTCACGTCCATCAATAGGAGGAGTTGAATCATATTGCCTTAAAATATTAATTTGAATTGCATTAAATCCTTCATGTTTACGCATATTCAAATAATATTTCCAATCTGGCATACTAACGCTAGTAAATGCACCCCAGCAAGTATCAGCCAAATAGAAAAATCGTTTATTATTTTTATATAAATATTTACCTTTTACGGTTATCATGCTATTTCACTTTCTACGAACATAAAAGAGGCAAATAGATCACAATAGATGATTCGCCTCATTTAAATCTTTATTTTCTTTTCTGAAAAACTGTTTCAATTTCACTAAGTTTTAAATCAGAAGTTTTCGAAACAATATAGTCTGCTTCTTTTAACAGTTCTTTATTACCAATTCCTACAGCAAACTGACCTGCAGCTTTGATAGCTGCAACACCAGCCTCTGCATCTTCAAAACTAATTACTTCATTAGACTGAAGACCTGCAATTTGCTGCGCTTTGATGTAAATTTCAGGATCAGGTTTACCATTATGGAGTGTCGCTGGATCAACAATTCCATCAAACTCATCCATGATACCCAATCTAGTTAAAATTCTGGGAGCATTCTTAGAAGCTGAAGCAATTATCATCTTTAAATTTTGCTTTTTAGCATCTACTAGAAATTTCGAGATTCCCGGCAAAATATCCTTAGCTGTCATAGTTTCAACTTGTTTAACAAACTTGGCATTTTTTTCCGCAGCAAATTGTTCTTTTTCTGCTTCAGAATACTTATTTTCTTGACCACCATATTTAAGAATTAAATTAAGTGAATCTATTCTTGAAATACCACGTAAGCTATCAAGTTGGTCATCAGTTAATGTAATACCTAATTCATTAGCTAAATTGTTCCAAGCTGCTAAATGAAACTTAGCTGAATTGGTCAAAACACCATCTAAATCAAACAGCAATCCTTTAAGCATATTTGATTTACCCTCTTTTCACTTTATCAACTACCATAATTGCTCCATTTCGAGCATATAAACCTGCAATATCACCAGTATTTAAAGCTGCAATTGCTTGATTAGATAAATGAATTGCATTCGTTGTAAATGAAACTTCTTTTTCACCATCATCAACACTAAAAGTTTTTGTTTCTTTGGTATTAATTAACTTAAAGCTAGCTGGCATTTTATTTAAATGGCCAATTTTTTCATTTAATTTAATATCAGCAATTTGTTGATCACGGTAAACATCAAAGCCATGATTATCTTTTCTAATCATTATTGCCGCATGATTTTCAGCATCTATTAAACTAGCAATACCAAAAGAACCAGCGTTTAAGTTTGATTTCTTATCATTAATCTTAACTTCGAATACTTCTTCATGCTCAGTTTGACGTAAACCGATAAAACCAGCTGTTCCTAAATCACCAATTGTTAAGTCATTACCCCTTAAAATTAAACAACTATCATTAATGGTCAAATTGTTACCTAAAGCATCTCTCAAAGTTAACCATTCTGGGCGCAATTTATCTTCATTAAAATCATCAATAAACTCAGTAACTTTTTGCTTATTATCTAATGCTGCAGCATGCTTAGGAAAATCGACCAAATTAACTTCTTCTGTTGGTACTCCCTTATTAATTACTGGCCAGCCATTCTCCCACTCAACTGGATAAAGCAAAGTTTCACGTCCCAAATTAGTAATTTGTTTAAAGCCAACGTTAGCTGGACGAGTCCCTAAGCATACAAGCCACCAATTCCCATTAGAATCAGTAAATAAGTCACCGTGTCCTACATTTTGAATAGGTTCGTTTGCATGATCACGGTTAGTAAAAATCGGATTGGTAGGTGCACTTTCATATGATCCCCATAATTCTTTACTTCGAAAAATTGTAATCATGTGACCTTCACCAGTGCCACCTTCAGCAACTAATAAATAATACCAACCATCTTTTTTGAAAATATGGGGTCCCTCAACATCTCGACCACCAGTACCATAAGTTAAAATCCTAGGTCCATCTAAAATTTCTCCTGTTGCTAAATCAATTTCGACCTGACGGATTGCCTTAGTTCCTTTATCATCAATATATCCTGTAAATTGGACATAAGTTCGATCATTTTCAAAATATACATCAGGATCAATTCCTGGCACGTTAATCTCAACACGAGATTTTTCCCATTCGATTATTCCATCAGAATTTAGTTTTCCACGAATAATAAAAGTTTTAAATTCAGCAAAATTAGTAGTAATAATATAAAAGTACCCATTATGATATCGAATATTAGCTGCAAAGATGCCTTCATTAGATTTCGATTTTCTTAAGTCTGCTTGCGCTGGCAACTTAGCAACTCCGCCCAATGTTTGCCAGTTAAGCAGATCCTTACTAGTCATTACTGTTACACCTGGATAATATTCAAAAGTACTATTAGCTAAATAATAGGTATCTTCAACTCTAACAACGCTTGGATCAGGATGCATTCCTCGGATAATAGGATTTTGATAACTCTTGATCATTTTTATTGCTTTCTTTCACTTTCAATTGGGGTACTTGTCAAAATACTATTGATTTTTTCAAATTCTTCATTCGAAATATTAAATGTTGGAATAATTTCATTGATCTTAGCTAAACTCATTCCACTCAATGGACCATTTAGACTGCTAGGATTATTTTCAAACATTTTCAAAGCACCACTAACTTCATCAATCTTTAATACTAATTCCTTGTCATTCATAATTACTTTAACTGGAGTTTCTTCGGTATATCGTTCAATATAATCATGAGTCGGAATATAATTTATTTCATAATGACCAACAGTTAGTTCAAAACCATTATCTTTTTCTTCACCATTAACATTAACCCTTTTAGCTCGAGGTAAATCAGCCTTAACAACAGTACCATATGGTACGTCTAAATTAACCTTAATCGTATGACTTTCATCAGTTTCAATTTGATATTCCACATTAAAACGACCATATGAACTATCATAATGTCCCTTAACATGCTTTAACCGATAATCAAACATTGGTGCAAATTCTATTCTTTGATAACCATTTTTATGTTCTCTTATTCCTAAAACGTAACGGTAAACCCATTCCATCACTGCGCCAATACTATAGTGATTAAGTGAATTCATCCCTTCTGGATTCATTGAGCCATCTGCTTCAACGGAGTTCCATCGTTCCCAAACAGTAGTTGCTCCTAATTTAACTGCATAAAGCCAGCTTGGAAAATCTTCTTGCATAAAAATCTTCATAGCAAGTTTGTGATACCCATTCTGTGACAAGACTTGATTAATAAATGGTGTACCAACAAAGCCAGTCTTTAAGTGATCATTGTCTTTGTGCAATCTTGTTACTAAATCTTTGGCAACACGTGCTTTTTTATCTTTCGCCACTATATTGAAATATAGAGCTAATGCATAAGCAGTTTGCGTATCAATAGCTAAGCGTCCATTTTTAGTAATATATTCATCACGAATTGCTTGCAAAATTTTCTCAGCTTGTTTCTGATACTTTTTAGCATCTTTACTATGTCCTAAAACTTTAGCAGTTTCTGCCACAATCTTAATTGAAGCGTAATAGTAAACAGATGCAATATAATCTTCATTTGTCTTACCCGTTGGCAAGCCTGGAACTTCACCATCTAAGGCAAGCCAGTCACCAAATTGAAAACATCCTATCCATAAATTTGGCACCTTAGTATGCTTAGTAATCCAGTCAACCCATGCTTTCATGTCACTATAATTTTGCTTCAAGATAGCGGAGTCACCATAAGCTTGATACATATTCCATGGAATAAAGGTTGCCGCGTCTCCCCAAATAGCAGCTCCACCATCATCAGTACCCATCTTAGGAGCATACATAGTCAACATCCCATTATGATCTTCTTGCTCTACTGCCATATCTTTAGCATATTTCTTAAAGAACTCAAAAACATTCATGTTAAGAGCAGCAGTATTAGAAAAGATATCGGCATCTCCCGTCCATCCTAAACGCTCATCGCGCTGTGGACAGTCAGTTGGTATATCGATAAAATTAGATTTTTGGCCCCATTGTATATTTTTTAGCAAACGGTTTACTAACTTATTGTCGGTTTCAATGTCACCTGTTTCCCTCATATCTGAATAAAGAACAGGTGCCCTAAAGTTGTCAATATTAATAGGTTTAGTATTACCAGTTACTTTAACATAACGGAATCCGTAATACGTAAAATGCGGCCGAACCCAGCCTTCTTTACCATCAGAAATATAAGTAAATGCCGCCCGAGCTTTCCTTAGATTATCACGATAAAAGTTGCCCTCTTGTAAAATTTCACCAACTTGTAAAATAATCTTCGTTCCTTTTGGTTCACGATTGTAAAACTCAAGTAATCCAGCATGATTTTGACCAAAATCTAAAACTTCCTCACCTTTAGGCGTATGAATTAGTTTAACTGGTTTCAAATTCTCATGAACAGTTATAGGTAAACTTAGACGATCCTTTAAAACTGAAGTATCTTTATCTAAAACTACAACATTTTGCCAATCTTTTATTTCAATAGTTGCATCATAGTCTTCACCATAGTAAATCCCTGACTTAGTAATTTGGCCACTAGTTGTTTGCCATGAAGCATCAGTATTAACTACTTCTTCATGACCATCTTCATACTCAATATGCAATTCAGCAATCGCCATTTGTTGATCGCCATAAATATTAATTTGACCACCGTCAAAACCAATATTTCCTTTATACCAGCCATCACCAGTTGAAATTAAAATTTCGTTATCTTCTTTTAATTGATTAGTTATATCGTAAGTTTGAACTTCAACCCACTTATCATAAGCAGTTGAACCAGGAGTAAGATATTCATTACCAATTTTTGGGTCATTCAAGTATGCTTCATATAAACCTAAACCAGTAATATAAAGACGAGCTGATTTAACACTATCTTTTACAGAGAATTTTTTCTTAAACAGTGTATTTTGCAAGTCCTTATTTTTATTTGCAATCCATTTCGCCGTCCATTTTTCATTAATTTTTCCTGTTTCAAAAAAAGTAGTCCCTTCAACTTTTTCTTTGCCACTAACAATAACTTTAACATCATAATGTTTTCTGGGTTCTAAATTAAATGGAACATTAAAATAGTTATTATTATATGTAATTAAATTTGAATCATAAACGACTTGATCATTACTACTAATAATCAATTGCTTCTTTAAATTAGTTTCATTTGTATCTTCAATTTTAAAATCGATTCTTAAACTACTTAAATTAAACCCCATCGGCTTATTCATATGATTAACTTGAATATTACTAATTTTCATAATGAATATCTCCTATTTATTCTCCGTAGCTTTACCCACAATTGAGCCTAAGCGTGTTACAAATATCAAAACTGTAATTGCGACACTTAAAATAATTCCCGCTATAAATTGGTTACTTCCTACTGTTAAGTGTAGTGCTGCAAGAAGTACAGGCGCTAATGCTCCCGCAATAGAACTAATTAATGTGTTCATCGAAATAACAAGTGGAAATTCAGATCTATCAGCTAAATTAGAAAGTTGGAATGGAATAGTTGCGTTGATTAAAACGATTCCCATCCCTGAAAACATATTACCAATTATGTGCATCACAATATTATTAAAAAAAAGAACGCAAATAAATGATAATGCAAAAGCAATGAATCCATATGCAATAGTATAATTCTTAGTAAACTTTCTAATTTTTCCAAGCAATGCTGCAGTAATAATGCCACCAATATTACCTAATGCAGTCACTAACCCAGTATAACCTGTTCCCATACCTTTGCCTGCTAAGACAATAGATTGATTAGCCATAAACATAGTCATTGCAATAGAAGTAAAGAAAGTAATTAATAGATAAATATATGCGAGTTTATTTACATTTTTTAGAGTTGCCCATATACTTGCTTTTCCTGAACTGTTCTTCTCACGCTTTAAGCGAGTATCTTGAGGAACCATGAAATAAGTTACAAGTAGAATAACTACTCCAACAGCATAAATCCAGAAAAGGTTCCGCCAATCCGTACTACCCAATGCACTACCAATAGCTGTAAAAGCCATCATACCTACACTGTTAACTCCAACAGACCAACCCATTACCGTTGCACGAGTTTCTCCTTCAAAATGTTCCTGTAAAAGAACAGGACCAACATTACTAATTAACCCAGTACCAAAACCGATAGCAATCATACAAGCTAAAATAATATTTAAATTACTATTGTAAAATGCTGGAATCAAACCACCAACAATAACAAATAAAATAGCTACAAGACTAATATTTTTACGGGTCATGATATAAGTTAGCCATGTAAAAATTAATGTAGCAATAACTTGCCCTAATTGAGGAATTGTACTTAACATCTGCACCTTAGAAATGGGTTCTTTCGGAAAGGACTTAGCAATCGCAGCAATTGCAGCACCTACTACAGAAGCTGACATTAATAGTAAGTTCATGCTCAAAATTCCTATAGCTAATGGTATCTTTTTCTTATTCATAATAAACGTCTCCATCCAATACTTTTATTTAAGTTTTCTTAACACCTTTATATTAATTTTGTTTAAGCGCTTACACTATATACAAAAGAAAGACACAATATGTCGATTTCTCAGTTTCACTTTTTTTGAACAACTAATCTATTGATTTATTTTAAAAATCGACACATTGTGTTCCATCCTTATTTAATTTTTAACTGTAATTTAGGTGAGGTATGCTCTTTATGTTCAATAATTACAATTGCTTTACCAGAAAATAATTTAATCTCACTTAATGAATATGGACTTACATCACTAGGATCTCCATTGGTTAAGCCAATAATCTGTCCATCTTCGCACTCAAGGCTAATTGAATTATTAGCAGTTGGAACAAAATTCCTATCATCATCAATAGCTTGCAATTCAAAGATCGTATTGTTTTTACCATGATAACGATTAATTATTTTAATTTTAGTTGGCTTTCCACTAGTAATTTGCTCATCACTAGATACTACTTTATTTCCTATATAAGCCTTAGCCGTTAACTTACCACTTTCATACACAACATCCCAGTTAACCTGATAATTCTTAACTTCTTTTCTGCCTTGGCTTCGCCCATTAATAAAAAGCTCTATTTCTTCTGCATTACTAAAAACTCTAACTTTTGTTTGGCCATTAATTATTTCAAGTCCCTTTTTATTCCAGTGAGGCATAATATGAATCATTGGTTTCTTTGTCCAGTTAGCTTGATAATAGTAATAATAATCTTTTGGCAATCCTCCTAAATCACAGATTCCAAATTGTGAACTAATTCCAGGCCAGCCAAATGGTGATGGCTCACCGTAATAGTCAAATCCTGTCCATACAAATACGCCGCTCATATAATGATGAGATTTTAAATATTCCATTACCTTTTCAGGATGAGCTGTGCCACCTACTCCAGGATCATCAGGTTTTCTCTTGCCTGGTAGAACCATTGAATACATTGAACCAAAATTACTGCATTCACACTTATCGCCATCGTCTTGATAAATACCACGTGTCGAGAAATAAGAAGCATTCTCTGTACTCATCATTGGTAGATCAGGATGAGACTCATGGATTAATTCAGCTCCATTTCCCATTACGCCTGATTCAGGATAGTTAACACCAAAAATATCAAAATATTTCAGATATTCATCATTTACTATCCCCTCCGGATTAAGTAATTCTGCTGAAACTAAAAGTTTATCTGGATCTAGCATCCGAATAGTTTCCGTAAGTCGTTTAACTGATCTAATAGCATAATTAGTATTTCCAACTACCTCTTCATTAGCTATTGACCAAAAAGCTATTGACACATGCGATCGACTCTTTTTTACCATTTTGCGTAAATCAGCTAACCGCCATGGAGTAGTCTCCAATAATCTATTCTCATCCATCAAGATAATTCCTAAACGGTCACAAGCATCAAGTAATTCTTGCGAAGCAAAATGATGTGAACTTCTCAAGGCATTAACGCCCATCTTCTTCAAAGTCTTAATTTTATAATCAATAATATCTTGGTTAAGAGCAACACCTACACCACCAAAGTCTTGATGCTCACAGACACCGTGCAATTGATACCGTTCTCCATTTAATATAAATCCGTTTGTATCATAAGCAACTGTTTTTAAACCAACTTCTTTAGTTAATTCATCATCTAAAACTGTTAACTTAACACTATATAGATAAGGGTGTTCTGGAGACCATGCATATGGATTATATATATTAATTTTTCTAACAAAATTAGACTTTTGATGTGCTGCAATATCAACTTGATCAAAAAAGAATTCTTTATTATTAATCGATAACCTAGGTCGTACATTTATTGACTTATCTTTCTCGTTATAAACGCAAAATTCCACTTGTACTTGAACCTTTTTATTATCTAAAGTCAAGGTCCTGAGAAAAAATGAATCTCTTTCGATATAAGCCAAGTCAGTAACCTCTAACCAAACTTTTTTATAAATTCCAGCACCTTCATACCACCAACCTTCAGAACCAGTAGTAGTATCATTTCGCACCAAAATAACATTTAATCCTTCTTGTGCAAAACGAATTAAATCAGAAACATCTAAGTCAATAGAAACATAACCACTATCGTTATGACCCAAATAAGCTCCATTAAACCAAACGTCACTTGATCCCATAATGCCGTCAAAATGAAGAATATATTTTTTATTTTCATCTAAATTATCAGGTAATTTAAAAGTATGCCGATAATAAGCAATACCATCTGGTTTTGATCCCTGCATTAAAATAGATGGATCATCTCTCTCCTCTTCCAATCGTCTGGAAGATTTACATTTTTCCATTCCTGACCTAAAGAATCGATGAATTCAGTACCAGCTAAATTATGTAGTCCAATTTCAGGATGACCACCAGAAATCAAGTTCAAAAAATGCTTTCCACCGGCCCCTAAAGGTAGCAATTCTCCCTCTTCATCGCCTAAGGGTTCAGTTAAGCCACCAAATGCATATGATTTTTTAGCTAAAAAATTGGGTTTCCTAATTTCACCGAAATGAAATGACCAATTTGTATTTAAATCAATTATCTTTCTCATTTTCATCACCAATAACAAAATTTATCTTATTTACGCTATCATTGTAATCGCTTACTTAAGCTGATAAAATACATATATTAGTATTAAATCTAACAAAATTAGTGATTTAGAGGCTAAAATGAGCGAAAAAATTTATATGGCTTATAACAAAATACAAGACTACCTAAATAGTTATTTTGCTAAACATAAAATTGAAGCGTCAATGTTTGATGCTATCCACTATTTGTACAATCAAAGAGATTTTTCATATAAATCAACTGAGTTGAATTGGCCAGAAGAAAAATGCTCCAATCTAGATGACCTATATCAAGTCTTGAAAAATATTGCTATCGAAGTTACACCAATTATCAGAAATTCTACAGCTAACCGATTAATCAAAAATGTTTCTGAACATTCATTTTTTAATAAAAGACAAGATGCAAATATTCTCCTTCAGTTTCAGCATGATAAAAATCAGCTCCATAAACACGACTATTTCGAAATAAATTTAGTACTTAAAGGGATGCTGATAGCAACTTTAAATGAAGAAAAAAGAATGCTAAAAAAAGGTGACTTTTTAATTATTAGTCCTAATACAATTCATCAAATCAATGTTGGAAGTGATAGTATTGTTGTTTGCATTACAATCAGGAAAAGTACTTTTGATAAGGCCTTCTTTTCTTTAATTCAAAATGATGATCCGATATCTAATTTCTTTAAATATAATTTATATTCTGCTAAACAAAACTATCTTTTATTCTCTATTGATATCAATTACCAACTACTGGAAACGATACAAAACATTTTTATTCAAGCATATTCAACTTCATCACAGGCTAATATTATTTGTTGCAGCTATATCTCAATCTTACTTTCTTACGGTCTACAAGGTTTAACTACTTCTACACTCTCAGTCCAAAACAATACTCTAACTAACAAAATAACTACTATTTTAAATTGGATTAAAAAAGATTCGGCTACCATTGAATTAAATCAAATCGCTAAAAAACTAGGTTATGATAAAGCTTATTTAGGAAAACTAATTATCAAAAATACCAACCATTCATTTAATTACTTACGAAACTACTGTCGAATTCATAATAGTTGTCAATTACTTCAATTTACAGATTATAGTATAGAAAAAATCAGCATTAAAACTGGATATAGTTCGCCAAATCATTATGAACGTTGTTTTCGTCAATTAATGAAAACAACTCCCACAAAATACAGATCAAATAAAAAATAATTAGGATATAAAAACGGATATAGTTTAGTCGCTATACCCGTTTAGTTTATTCTTCTGTTAATAATAGTGCCTGATAATCCTTGCGTGGCAAATGAATATACTGATCATTTTGTACTTCTTGATCAAAGTCTTCAATCGTCTCATCCCAAGCATTGATTAACTTAGCACGATATTTCTTTCCTTTCGGTAAGAAGCTCAAAACTTCAAATTCGGGTTGATTTTCACCAAAGTAAATCAACCAATTCTTCTCATCTGGAGTTGAACCTGCTGCTAATTCCCAAGTTGGACCACTGGTAGCTTGTGGTTTAACCCAGTCAAAGCCATTATCTTTTAATAAATTATATAAGAAATTGATCTTCTTCTGACTCTCACCATATAATTTACCACCATGTGCCCACCAAATTGGACGCTTGGTGTGTGGCTTATCAATATAAGTTTCTCCATGTGTACAACCTCCACCGCGCAAGATCACACGCCAAAAGTTGTCCATCATTCCTTTTGCAGTATTATCACCCCAGCCAAATTCAATATTGCCTTCATAACGACATTCGTCATCAACCACAGGTTTTTGATATTCTTCAATCCATTTAGGAATTAAGAAAACATTATCGCTTTGAACACTTAAGTGCGTAATCCATGGCTTAGTATGGTCATACCAATTCTTAATAGTATCTTTGTGTTGAGGTGGATCATAAAAATTATGAATCGATTCAAGATGCTGTGACGGATCTTTTTCATGGACAAATTGTCCAATTCTATCCCAATCCTTCAATGGAATCTGACCTACTAAATCCATCAAATCATATTCGTTTGCTAGAGCCCACCAAACATTCTTGTAAGAAGCTAGACGGGCAATAACATATTTCAAATACCAAAGATTGTTTTCCAATCCCATTCTTGCAAAGCCCCAACGATCATATGGACTAAATAAAATTAAATCTGCTTCAATACCAAGCTGATCTAATTTTTCAATATTATCTTCTAAATTCTGAAAGTACTTTGGATTAGGTCTTGTATAATCAAAACCAGTTTCTTTTGCATCAAAGATCCAGTCATTTGCTCCGCGCTTATATCGTAAGAATCCTTCAAATGGATAAATTGCAGGTTCTTCTTCGTTATATGAATAACTCTTAGGAAAAACAAGCATTCTAATTTTATTAAATTTATTTTCTTTTAAAGTTGCTAAAGTTTCTTCTTGAACTTCTTTAGGCTGAACAGTCCAAGCATATGCAGTCGTGCCGAATGTAATATAGCTACTACCATCTGTATATGCAAAATGCGTTTTACCAGCAACTCTAACTGGTCCATGATTATCTGCGCTTGCTGATACTACCGTAAACGTATCAGTTTTTCCATCTAACTCAGGAACATTTGAATGAGTGGTAACAGTATATTCTCCCTCTACTTCTGGCATATAACGCACCTTGTAGACACCATTTCCATCGTAAAATCCATCAACAGTAATTTGATGATTATTTCTATCAAAAGTTGCTGTTAATTCAACATCCCTAAAAGGATTACCATCACTTGGTCCATTTAACGTTAGTTCATATTTTTTCCATTTTTCTACTGTTTGCATTTTTTTCTCCTCTCTATACTATTTAGCTACTTTGGCTGATGCTTTCTTTCCACTTCTAGAAACTGCAATTATTACAAATACAATTGCAATTACTCCTAAAATACCAGCACTAATTCTCATTTGATCAACTGCTGTAGATAAACCAGTCATTCCACTTAAAAATGCAATTACATACGGAGAAGCAAATGCACCTAAGTTATTACAAATTTGAGCAATTGAAATAATTAAATTGCTGATTGAACTATCTACTTCGCTCAAAATAGTGTCATAAACATAAGGAATAATTAAACTAGAAATCATCATCAGTAATAAGCCAATAAAGAAAATAGTCATATTACTTGCCTGTGAACATACAATAAAGCCAACAGACCCTAAGGCTACTGCAACCACTGGAGTGAAATTCTTCAAAATTTTAAAAATACGGGCATACGCCATTGAAATTACTGCTCCAGCTAATCCAGCAATAGCAATTTCAGTGGAGAGCATTCCTTGATTGGTTAAATGATTTTGTTGAATAACCAATGCTGATGCTGTTGCTTCAACCATAAATGCTGAGAAATATAAGAACAGCATTACAAAAGCAACATAAATACTTGCTGGAATTTTTGCATGTTTGCTAGTTTGGTTTATCTTTTTTGAGCCACTTTTTTCAATGGTAGTTTCTTTTTCCATCTTGGATGTGTAACCCATCATGAATAGAATTAAGAATGGGATAATAACTAAGAAATACAAGAATGTTGCCTGCCATTTGATGCCCAGTAAAAGTCCAGCAACAAAAGTCATTGAACTATTACCTAATGTTCCCATAGCACCTTGGATACCAATCAATGTCTTTTGCTCTTCTCCACTAAAACAATCACCAATTAAAGAAACTGCTAATGAAGTAAATAATCCAATACCTGCCCCAACTAATAATCTACTTGCTACAATAATTGCAAAATTATTGATAAAAAATGGAATTAATCCGCCAATAATTGTTGCTATCATTCCGATAATTACGGTATTTCTTTTTCCAACCCACTTTATCACTGCATTACTAAATAATATAAATAGCATGATAGTAAAAGATGGTAAAGTGAATAATGCCTGAATTGAAGTTAATGATTGATTTGGAAATGATTTTGCGATTAAAGGAATTGCCGCTAAATTAGAACCAGCTACTTGCAAAAATAGTGAAATTCCTAAAATACCTACTTTTAATTTCCAATTATGTTTATTTGACCGCTTTATTTCCTCGACATTCATAATTCTTCCTCCTTATTTCCCTTACATCATCATCTTATTATGTAACCGGTTACATTACAATAGAGGATTACTTAACTTCTGCTAAACTAATATTAATATTTATTTACGGTATAATAGCTATGTAAACTGTTACACTAAGAGTAAGGATTTTTAAATGACGACAATCAGAGATATCGCTAAATTAGCTAACGTATCTGTTGCTACAGTTTCTAGAATTATTAATAATTCTGGAAAAGTAAGTGCATCAACCAAAGAAAAAGTAAATAAAATAATCAATGAAACTAACTACCACCCTAATCAAGTTGCTAGAACTCTATATCAAAAGCGCTCAAAAATGATTGGAATTATTATTCCTTTTATTGAGAACGTTTTTTATGCACGTGTAATAAATGGCGTTCAATCTGTCTTGCAACCCGCTGGTTATACATGTTTAGTTTCTTTTAATGTAGGCTCGGATAGTCAAAAATACCAAACTGCAATTGATAACTTCTTACAAAATAATATTGACGGTATCATTTCTTCAGCCTTTGATTTACATGAAAATTATTATCATATTCCTTTTGTAATGTACGATAGTGCAAATATTGACGATAATATTGTTAGAATTGCATCAAATAATATTAAAGGTGGCATCAAAGTAGTTGATTTAATTAACAATAATCGACTAAAGAAAGTTTTAATTCAGCATCTTCCTTTAAAATTACCTACCGTTAACGAAAGAATCTCTAGTATTATTAAAGAATTGAATAAAAAGCAGCTAAATTACACTTTACAAGAAATAAATGAGAGTGATACATACAATATCGCAGCTGAAAAGGCACTCAAGAACATTCAAAAATACGATGCAATCATTACTATTAACGATATCTACGCTGCATATATCTTAAAGCTTGCTAAAAAAATGAATCTTAAAGTTCCAGAAGATTTTCAGTTAGTTGGATATGACAATAATGAACTATCTGAATTTACTACTCCTACTCTCTCAACTATCGATCAGCAACCTGAATTAATCGGAAAAACAGCTGCTAAGAGATTGCTAGATATGATCCACGGCAAAAAAAGTACAGAAAATAGTTTAATAGATATCAAGGCTGTAAAAAGAGAATCAACAAAATAAGCCTTGGCAAATTACCAAGACTTATTTTGTTAGATTTAATTTAATTCTATACTAGGAAAACTTTTCTAAAACAAATTAATCAATTTGTTTTCTTTCAACCAATTTAAGTAAAGTCGCTTCCAAGTTGCAGCTTGTTCATTACTTTGGCTTCGATCTTTTTTACTATCAGTTCTCAAATCTGCTAAAGCCAAGCCATGCTTCCCCTTTTGATAAATATGAAGTTCAAAAGGCACCATCTTTTCTTCTAATTGACTTGCAAAATGCAGAGCACTAGCTACTGGAACATAAGGATCTTCCATTGTGTGCCAGATAAAAGTTGGTGGTACGTCCTGAGATACTGTATCAACCATATTAACTAATCGTACTCGCTCTTCTGATTGATCATTTCCTAAAGTTGCATAGTCAATCATATTAGAACCACCCATTTTTTTAGTTTGTCTGTAGCGATCTTTTTCTGGAGTCTTTGCCATATGTGGTGCTCCATATGATAAGCAAATTGAATTAGGCTGATATTTTTTTCTTGGCTTTCCAACTAATTTTTCTAGCCAATCAGTATTCCAATAAACTCCTAATTGTGCAGTTAAATTTCCACCTGCCGAAAAACCAACTACATTTATGCTATTACTGTCTAAGTTCCATTCTTCTGCATTCTCTCTCACATAAGCTATTATCTTGGCTAAATCCACTAAAGGGTTAGGAAAGGCAGATACAGGTTCTTTACTATAATCGTGTTTTTCATCATAAAAACTCAAACCTTCAGTCGCATACTGCGCTACAATACATGAAAATCCTTTTCCTAAAAATTCAAGAGCAATAGGTTCTTCTTCTCGCCAAGAAGTCCACATATATGCACCTCCTGGAACAACAATCATTACTGGCGATTTACGATTAATGTCAATTTCTTTATTTGGCTCTTGTAAATAAAAAGTTGCTTCTGCTCCATTCTCTCCAATATTTTTCTTAAAATATTTCATAGACTTAACCTCCTATGCTTGAGTCGCGTTTTCAGGAATTTCTACTTCTTGATCAACAGTAGCTATTAAGATTTGATCGCCAAACTTAACTGAGTCGCCATCTTTCTTTTCAACAATAATATCATCAAAATTATTTGTATTAGTTACAATAATTGGAACAACTGTGTCGTACCCAGCAGCTTTAATTTGATCTACATCAAAGGTTTCAAGTAAATCACCTTGCTTAACTTTTTGACCAGCAGCTACTTTAGCATCAAAATACTTTCCCTTTAAGTTAACAGTATTAATACCTAAATGAATCAGTAATTCAACACCATTTTCTGACTTCAAACCAATAGCATGCTTAGTTGGAAATACCGAAATCACTTCTCCATCAAATGGAGCGCGTACTTCATTATTATTTGGTTGTACAGCCAATCCTTTACCAATTGTTCCAGCTGAAAATACTGGATCATTTACATTCTTTAATTCAACAGCAGCACCTTGAATTGGAGAAACAATTCCTTGATCTTTAAATTCAACTTTTTTAACATCGAATTTCTTATTTGGAGTAGCTGGTACAACTTTATCGCCCCAAATAAATGTCAAAATAAAGGCTACAGCAAAGGCTACAATTAATGAGACTACAAAAGCGATAAATGATGCATCAATTCCCTTTGGATTAATAAATGCTGGAATACCAAAGATACCACCACCAGGCATTGTATACATACCTGCATGGAAGGCAGCTGCGATTGCGCCACCAAAAGCTGATCCAATTGAAGCAAATACAAATGATTTTTTATGTGGTAAGGTTACACCATAAATAATTGGTTCTGTAACACCAAAGAAACCAGATACAGCTGCAGGAATAGCAATTTCTTTAAAGTTCTTGTCTTTTGCTTTAAGTCCCATTGCTAAAGCTGCTCCGACTTGTCCGAACAAGGTACAGTACATAATACCGTTAATTGGATCAAAATGATTAGTCATTAAATTATTCATTAACACCGGAATAAATGCCCAGTGTAAACCTACAATAACGGCTGCTTGCCAAATACCGCCGATTATAAATCCTGCTACTACAGGAACTAATCCATATAGCCAAAGACTTGCACTTGATAGCCATTGACTAAGAGTTTGCATAACTGGTCCAACAATTAAGTAAGTTAAAGGAACAATTACCATTAAGTCTAAGAGAGGAACAAATAAATTTTGTACAACCTTTGGAACAACTTTTTTTGTACCTTTTTCAAACCATGACATTCCCCAAATTGCAAATACAATTGGTAACATTGTTTGACTATAATTCATCAAGTTAACTGGAAGTCCAAAGAAAGTAATTGCTTTGTGAGCCGTAGCTGCCGCAACCATTGTTGGATAAACTAATGCTCCACCAGTGACAGCACCTAAATACTTATTAACATGGAATGTTTTAGCAGCAGAAAAGCCTAACAAAACTGGTAAGAAGTAGAACAAAGAATCAGCTGCTGCATTCCAAATCATGTAAGTACCTGTACCTTGTTTTACCCAACCTAAAACATTAAGTAAAACCAAGAGTCCTTTCAACATACCGGCACCGGTCATGACACCTAGCAATGGCATGAATAATGAAGAAATCAAAGCAACTAGTCTACTAAAAATATTTCCATCTTTCTCATCATCAGTAGTTACTTCTTCTTCACTACTCAAGCCTAAAAGCGGCATCACTTGATCATAAACATCAGCGACATTGTTTCCAATAATAACCTGATATTGGCCACCAGCATGTGCAACACCCATGACACCTTTTAATTGTTTGATTGCATCATCATTGGCCTTCTTTTCATCCTTTAACTTAAAACGCAATCTAGTTACACAGTGAACTAAACTAATTACGTTATCCTTTCCACCAATTAGCTTTACTATTTGTTCAGCTAGTTTTTTATTTTTCTCATCAGCCTTAGACATTTTTTTCACTCCTCTATTTGCATCAGTTTGTTTCATCAAGTTAGTTAACGCCTGGTAATATTTTTCAACATCTTGTCCTAAAAGGATTTGTAATTGTCCATCTTCAAACTTGCTTTCTGAAACTTCTGGGATTATCCCTAATTCTTGATAGTTTATTTTATTCAAATCTCTTAAATAAAACCTTAATCGAGCAATACAATTGAAAACTTCGTCAATGTTTTCAGCTCCACCAACAGCTACTAAGATTTTCTGTGCTACCTCTTGATAATTGCTATTCATTTTTACTACCTATCTGCCACTGCAATATGATGAATATGAATTGTTAAATACATAATCTCATCTTGCGATACTTTGTAATTGAATTTTTGCATTACAATTCCGGCAATACGCTGAGAAATCAAATATTCTTTATGGTAACGATGAATAACCATGTTATAGAGCTCTGGATCTACATTAGATTCTTGCGTCTGCTTTTTAGAAATTCTCTGAGCAAAGAACTTTAAATGCGTTACTAAACGATAATAAGCAACTGATTTTGAATTAATTTCCATCTTTAGCATTTCGCTAATGATTTCTAAAAATCGATTAATTAGTTCAATTGTTCCTGCAGTATGTTCAAGCGAATTTCCTTCTTCAGCAGTAATCAAGTGCATTGCTATATTGGTAGCTTCATCTTCTGGAAATTTAAGGTTTTCTGTTTTTTCTAAATAACGTAAGACACGTTTTCCTAATTGAAATTCATCCGGATATGTTTGCATCGTTTCAATAGTTAAACGGTTCTGAATCGGCATCCCCTTTTTTAATCTTTCAACTGCAAACTGCAAATGATCCGGTAATGATAAATAAATATCATCACTCAACTTTTTGCCTGAGCTTGCAATTGTCTCCGAAATAATTTGATCGGATAGTTCAATATACTTTGGATCAATGCTTGCCAGCATTTCACTCATTGAGTTAGTATCTTTTTCATTCTGGGGATAAAATATTTTTTCAACCTTATCTTCAGAAATGATTTCTCCTGCCTTTTTATGAAAAGCAATTCCGTTTCCTAAAGCGACCAATGTCTGCTTATGTTTATCTGTCGCAACAACTGCGTTATTGTTAAGAACTCTCTTAATTAGAAGCATAAAATTTACCTTTCAATAAAAAATGGCAAGACACAATAAACCTAATTTAAAACAATTTAGATTTATTTGGTCTTGCCAACTCAATGTAACAATCCGATTTCTTATTTCAATTATAAATATAGCACTCGTTGTAAGCGATTGCAATAACATTCAAATTAGTTTAGCTTAATTTAGTGCTTCTTGCTTATAATTACTAACTCATCTTCTAATATCGGCAGCATCTGAAGGGTAATATTTTCAACTTTTCCTTCTAAAATAGTTCTTTTTTGTAAGTCAATTACTTTACACTCATTAACATTAAATCCAAACTTACTAAAGTCTAAAGTACCAGCCGTTGGTAAATAAATTAGTACATAATTCTCACTTTCAGCTGCTCTAATAGCGTTATCTTCATTACTATTTAAAGAATTCAATCCACTTAGAGCATATTCATCTAAAATACTTTTCAAAAACCCTAGATCTTTTGCACCACGGAAGGTTAAACAAGTACGCCAATCATAAGGAACAAGCTGCACGTTAAAGTTCTGTTCTAATTTTTGTTCGGGATGACTACTATCTTTCCATGGCCAAATTCCAAAACTGCCATAACCTAGGCCAGCATCTGCACCTGATAAGACAGCCCGCCAAGCAGCTTTTCGTACATCAAATGCACTGTATCTTTTAGGCTCAGGCGAATGCATTTGAGTTAAGCCCTCATAACATAGTTCAGTGTCAATAATTGGGCCATCGTACTTTTGCTTTTTACGTAAAACCAAAGGAATAGTATATGCAGTCTTTTGTCCTGCGTAACCATGACCAGATTGGTAGCTATAAAAGCTAACTTGCTTAACAAATTCTTCAGGTAAATCATGACTTTCGCCATTAATATGAAAAGTGTAGATACCTTCTGGGTCAATTTCTTTAGCAGTATTTAAAACTTCACGATAATATTCAATTGCCTTTTTGCGGTCTTGTTTTTCATTATCAGTAAAACCAACATCCCCACTAACAAACCAAATAGGATGAAATTTTTTGAATTTATTTACCACATAAGTTACATATGGCTTAATTTGATCAAAAGGCATGAGACTGTTTTTAGCAGCATGATAACTTGCAATCCAATTATCTGGAATAAAGTTACTCCAAAGTAATACTAAAGCTGGCACCATGTCCCTTTTTTGCATTTCTTCAAGCATCTTAACTGCATTATCAAAATAACTTTCATTTAATTTAGTGAAGTCATATTCATATGAACCATCATTATGTTCTTTAATTGCAAAAGGTTCTCTTCCTGCTAAAGGCTTGCTTGAATCCCACTGTCTTAAAATATTGATTTGAATTGTGTTAAATCCTTCTGACTTTCTAGTATCAAGATAATAACGCCAATCTGACATTTCAATACTTGTAAATGCACCCCAACAAGTATCTGATAAATAAAAGAATTTCTTGCCATCTTTATATAAATATTTTCCTTTTGTTGTCAGCATATTGTTTCTCCTACAAAAAAGCAAGACACAAATAAACCAAATGAATTCACTAGGCTTACTCGGTCTTGCCAACTTAATGTCACAATCCTAACTTATTTTATCATTTCTGTAAGCGTACGTAGAGACATTACTACTTTTGATCATCATCTAAAATAGTATCTAAATCACCATACCAATAAGCTGCGACCTTATCCTTAATTGGATCATAATAATCTGGAGCCACATTAATGTACTTACATGCTTCTGCTAAAATTGGTACAACATCTGCACGGACACCTGCCATATGGTGAATATAAGGTCCATAAACATATTTAGCTTCAAATCTATTCAAGTCTTTAAACTCAAACCATGCAAAAGTCCCCTGTTCATATGGGCCATCACAAGTCTTAGCGTTGCCAATTAACATTGAGTACTTACCATGATCACCATCAAATCTAACCAAAGTATAAGTCCCATCTTTAACTTCAAAGGCTGCTGAACCAGGATAATCAAAAACAAAGTGTGAAGGTGGTAAAACTGGGCGATTCTTGGCAGTTTGAAAAGCAAAGGTTCCTAAATGCTGTAACAATTCACCATTTTCATTTTCAGGATGACGACAGTTAACATCCGCAAACAATGCTCTCTCATTGCCTAAAGTTGCACTTTCTGCTAATATCTCTGAAATTGCACCATTAATATCAGTTTCACAAGTTACTGGCATTCCCTCGGTTTGAAGAAGTGCTTCAGAAGCATAAGGTAAAATACCAATTTCACGCTGTAATTCAGTCCAGCATTGAATTGTGCCGGCGTTGCAGCCATATTCTCTCATCTTATCTTGCATTGCCAACTTCAAGGCAGCTACTTTAGTGAAATCTTCATCCTTAATCTTAATATCAGCCCATTTACGGTAAACATCTTTTGTTTCTTCAATTCGTGGATCTTTCTCATCAATTAACTTATACATATAGGAAGTTAATTCGCCCAGCGGAATTGGAGAAAGTTGGATACCAAATTTTTCAAGTAGTTCTCCCTCATTAACGATTACTGACCAGAAATCAAATGGTCGCGTACCAATTTGAAGAATCCTTGTGTTTTTAAATGTCTTAACTACATTACATACCTTGATAAAATCAATCACTCCACGACTAAATGACGGATCATCAATATCGCTATTTCTAATATAAGTAAATGGAACATTGAAGTGACGTAAAACTTTACCAATTGCAAATAAACCGCATTGCGTATCACGTCTTCTTGAACCATCAGGAGCAGGAGCTTCATCTCTTGGTCCCCATAGTAATACTGGAACGTTTAGTTTAGCAGCTAATCTGGCTACTTCATATTCAGTACCAAAGTTCTCATTAGCAATAAATAAGCCATCAATCTTTGCCTCTTTGAACTTCTCAGTAATTTTTTCTAAACCTTCATCATCATAAAGAAGTCCGTCATCATTTACGTCTTTGATATCAACGTAATTGACGCCTAATTCATCCAACTTTTCACGCGTCTTATTAGTAAATTCAATTGCAGCAGTTGCTGAAAAGATATTTCTTCTAGTTGGCGCAAAACCAAGCTTGATCTGTTTTAAACTATTTTTATTAGTCATAATCTATTACCTCTTAGCTTTTGTATTCGCTTACAACTAAAAGATACCTAGAATTTAGTAACTCGGCAATAGCTATTTTACTTAATTAAGCTTAACTAAACTATTTCAAAGATTCCCTAACGATTAATTTAGTTGACACAAAACTCTTCTGACTAAGCCAATTTGAATTGCTGACTTTTTCCTGCAACTGATTAATTGCCTGTCTTACAATCTGTTCAATCGGAACATGAATTGTTGTTAGTTCCGGATTAATCATCGTATCTTCAAAAATATCATCAAATCCCATAATCGCAACTTTTTCAGGAATTTTAGTTCCAATTCTGGTTAATTCCTTAACTAACCGCAAAGCCATATAGTCATCTTCACAAAAAATTGCATGCGGATATTCCTGACCAGAATAGAAAAACTCAGGCAGAGTTCCTTTTAACTCAATTGGATTTAGACTAAAAACAAACTCGTTAGGAACTTCAATATTTTTTTCTTTTAAGGCAGCTCTAAACCCTTCTCTTCGTTTTAGAAAATTAGTAATTATCCGGTTCGAAGCTACATAACCAATTTTGGTATATCCACTATCCACAATGAATTTACCAGCATTATAGCCACCTTGAAAATTATCGATTGAAACAAAATCTGCATCCACATCTTCAAAGTAATTATCAATAAAAATAGCATTTTTTATTTTTGAATTAAGGAAAAGAACCTGATTTTTATTCAAATCTGTCGCTAAAATTATCGCAGCTTTGCTCCTATTTAGCGCTTCACTTTCTTCAAGATCTTTTTTTAAATTACGAATATTTAGGGTAATGATTTGAACTTGGCCACCAAAACCCCCAACATTTTCAGAAAGATGAGATATTAATGAATCAAAAAATGGCAAACTGGCATAACTACGGCTCATCATTCCAGTCGTATCTTTGATAATTACTAAACTAATGCTAGTCAGCTTTCTAACACCGCCCTTTTTATGTTTTCTAAGTGGCTCATACCCCAATTCTTCTATTACTTTAAATATCTTCTTTCTTGTTTCTTCACTTACGCCGGGCTTTCCGTTTAATGCAAATGAAACTGCTGCTTTTGATACTCCAGCCTTTTTTGCAATATCACTCATTTTTAATTTCATAATTGCTTTTCTTTCTTAATAAAATTACTAATTTAAACTAAACTAACTAAATTAATAAGTTACGTTAACTACAAACATGATACTCTCAATTTGTAAGCATTTACAAGATAAAAATATATTGAGGTGTTTTTGATGAATAGTTTAGATTTAAAGAAAAAAGCCGTTCAATTAAGAAAAAGAACCTGGCAATTAATTTATAATCATAAAAATGGTCATACCGGATCCGACTTATCCTGTGCCGATATTTTAGTTGCACTTTACTACGATGTACTTAATCAAACTCCAGAAACTTTCGAGGATAAAAATGCCGATACTTATATTCAAAGTAAAGGACATGCAGTCGAAATTTGGTACGAAATTCTAGCTGATAAAGGATACATTGATCAAGAGGATCTGGATAAACGTTACTCAACTTTTAACAGTCCATATATTGGTCACCCAACAACTGACGTTAAAGGAATGGAATTTCACACTGGCTCACTTGGTCACGGCCTTGGATTAGGAGTCGGCGTTGCATTAGCTGCGAAGATGGATCATTCAAAAAAGCGAACTTTCGTCTTAATGGGAGACGGCGAGCAGGCTGAAGGATCTATTTGGGAAGCTGCAATGGCAGCAAGCAATTATAGTTTAGACAACTTAACTGCGATTGTTGACCACAATGATCTACAAATTACGGGTACTACCGATTCAGTTATGCGTTCAAATCCAATTAGCAATAAGTATCAAGCTTTCGGCTGGGACACAATTGAAGTAAATGGCAATGATATCGATGCCTTAGTAAATATTTTAAACAAGCCAAACAATCCGGGTAAGCCTCGCGTAATTATTGCAAATACTGTTAAAGGTAAGGGAATTACAGTGGCCGAAAACCGTGCTGATTGGCACCACAAAATTCCAAGTGAAGCTGAATATCAAGAAGGTCTACGCGAATTAGACGCACAATTGGAGGGATTAAACAATGACTAATGAGAAAAAATTAACTGCTAATGCCGTAATTGCAAATACTTTAGATAAGGCAACTAAAACTGATCCAGATCTCTTAGTTGTAACTTGTGACTCGCGTGGATCTGCTGGTTTAGTTAACTTTACTAATGCTCATCCAGACCGAACCGTAGAAATGGGCATTGCCGAGCAAAATGCTGTAACTGTCGCTGCTGGAATGGCACATGCAGGAAAGCATCCCTTTGTCTTCTCTCCTGCTGCTTTTTTAGCAATGCGTTCAATCGAGCAAGTAAAAGTTGATGTTGCATTTAATCAAACTAACGTTAAATTAATCGGTATTTCGGGTGGTAACTCTTACACTTGGCTTGGTACTACCCACCACTCTTTAAATGATGTTGCCATTACTCGAGCTATTCCTAATCTTGAAGTCTATCAACCGTGTGACCAATATCAAACTAGAGCTTTATTCAAATATCTACTTAAATCGCAACATCCAGCTTATGTTCGTGTCGGCAAGCGTAAATTAGATAATGTTTACCACCAAGACTTTGACTTTATACCCGGTAAGGCTAAAGTTATTCGAAAAGGTCATGATATTTGCTTAATTTCAGTTGGTGAAATGCTATACTTTACCCTTCAAGCGGCTAAAAATTTGGCTAAAGCTGGAATTGACGCTGAAGTTGTTGATTTATCTTCGATTAAGCCACTAGATACTGAAATGCTCGATCAATTAGCACAACAATTTGATCAAATTGTTACTGTTGAAGAACACGATGTAATTAACGGTATCGGTAGTGCCGTTGCTAGTGAAGTAGCTAAGTTTGGCCATGCTAAATTAACAATCCTAGGCTTTCCTGATGAGCCTGCAATTCAAGGCACGCAAGATGAAGTCTTCCATTATTACGGCTTAGATAGTGAAGGTATTGAAAAATCTGTTAAAAAAGTTCTCAAAAAATGAGGTCTGATTATGACTGAAAAATATGTTTTAGCAATCGACCAGAGCACTCAAGGCACTAAGGCCATCTTAGTTGACCATCAGAATCAAATATTCTGTAAAACATCTCTAGCTCACAAACAAATCATTAACGAGGACGGCTGGGTTAGTCATGATTTAAATGAAATTCGAGCTAATCTAATTACTTTATTTAAACAAGTTTTGAAAAAAGTAACCCCTGATCAAATAGAATCCTTGGCAATTACCAACCAACGAGAATCTGCGGCTGCCTGGTCTCGTAAAACCGGTGAACCACTGTGCAAGACTATTGTTTGGCAAGATAATCGAGCAGAAAAATTGATTAGCCGTATTTCTTATCCTGAATTAACAGATAAAGTTAAAAACAGTACTGGTTTGGCTCTTTCCCCCTACTTTACCGGAGCCAAATGGGGCTGGATGTTGTTGAATGAACCTAGAGTAGTTCAAGCGCAAGCAAATAATGATCTCTGTCTTGGTACAATGGATACTTGGCTAGTTTTCCAACTAACGAATGGTCAATCTTTTAAAACAGAACCATCTAACGCTTGCAGAACGCAATTAATGAATATTAAAACTGGTAATTGGGATCAAGAACTAGTTGAGATATTCGGAATCGATATTAATGATCTCCCAGATATTGTTGATTCGAATTCAAATTTTGGGGAAACAGATTTATTTGGTCTACTTCCTCACAAAATTCCAATTCTTAGTGTTTTAGGAGATTCACAAGCTGCTTTATTTGCACATGGTTGTTTTGAAACTGGTGATTTTAAGGTTACCTTTGGAACTGGTTCTTCGGTAATGCTAAATATAGGTAAAAAATTACCTAATAATTTTAATAATCAGCTTAATACTTCTCTTGCCTGGTCAATTAATGGTCAAAAATCCTATGTTCTTGAAGGTAATATCAATTACGCTGGTGCCTGCGTAACCTGGCTAAAAGATAAACTTCATTTAATTCAAGATCCCGCTGAAACAGCTAATCTAGCTTTAACGGCGAATCCAAACGATCATACACTTTTAATTCCAGCTTTTGCTGGTCTCGGTGCTCCCTACTGGCTTCCAGATATGAAAGCTGCTTTTGTCAACATGACAGCTACCACTGGAAAAAAAGAACTAGTACGAGCCACATTGAATTCTCTTGTCTATCAAATTAATGATATTTTGCATGCTTTTCATCAGCTTTCTCCAAAAGTTAACGATGAAATTCACACAGATGGCGGAATGATAAAAAATAAATATCTAATGCAGTACTTAAGTAATATTACTCAAAAGAATGTTAAAATTGCTAACATTTCTGAACTTAGTGCATTAGGAAGTGCAATGAATGCGATGCATCATTTTGATGGGATGCAGTATTCAAAGACTTATACTCCTCGAATTAATAAAAACACAGCCAAAGATTATTGCAATGAATGGACTACTTGGATCCAAAAATTAGCCTAACAAACAAAAAAACTAGAACTTTCACAATTGCGTTAGTTCTAGTCTTTTTTGATTGATCTTATTCTTCTACAAATACGCCTTGAGAACTGGCCTTTAGTTGCTCAATTCTATCATCTAAGCCAACCTCTCTTAGACTTTCAATAAATTTTTCAGTCCTACTATGTTCAATAATTGTCATCACAGTAGAACCAGCACCGCTCAAATAAGTAGCAAAAGCTTCATGCTGATGAGCAATTTCTCTGATTTTCACTAATTCAGGAACTAATTTTTGTCGATATGGTTCGTGAAATTCATCTGCTTCAATCATTTTCTTAGCTGTTTCATAATCTTGCAAAGCTAAGCTAGCTGTTAAAGTCCCTAAAATGCTACTTTCATGTGTCGCATTCTTAAAAGCTAGCTTTTCAGGTAAAGCATTTCTTGAAGCTTTCGTGTCTAATTCATAGCTAGGAATATAAGCAACAAAGTCAAATGGAATCAACGGTAACTCTTGAAAATAATATTGATTCTCTATCTTACTTGCAACTACCATTCCGCCTAAGATAGCAGGCATTACATTATCTGGATGCCCTTCGATCTTAGCAGCAATTCTACACTTATCTTGCTCGCTTAAATTAAGATTAGCTAGTTGATTTGCTAGCTCAATTCCAGCTACAATCGCAGTTGAACTACTTCCTAAACCACGGCTTAGGGGAATTTGACTCTTAACTGATAGATGATGCGGCGTTAATCTAGGAGCAAGTTCTAAAGCGGTTTTAACAATTAAATTATTTTCATCATGACTTATTTCATTCATATCGTGTTCAACAAACCATTTATCACTTGTTTCCAGTACATCAAGCTCTAAAAACATCGAGACGGCAGTTCCCAGACAATCAAATCCAGGCCCCATATTTGCTGACGTTGCAGGTACAAAAATTTTCATTTTCTATCCTTAATAAACTTCATACATACTATAAACTTTAATATTTTTTTCGTTCAAAGCGTTAAATAATTTAGCCTTTTGATCAACTGTAATATTACCGGATAAATAGTAGCCATATTGCTCATCATTCAAAAAATCAGCATCTTCAATTTGATATCTATCCATTAAATTGGCTACTACTTTGTTTTGAGAACTATCAACCTTAAACAAATATTGTCTAGTAAAAATATCCTTAACACTCACTGAAACAGAGTTCCAATCAGTTTTAAAAGGAGCTTCTTTTTTAGCTACAGCTACTAAATCATTGATAACACTATTAGCAGTTGGAAGTTTTCCAGCACCTGGACCATAATAAAATGACTTTCCAATCGCATAGCTTTCTATTTCGATACCATTAAATTCATTCTTAGTCTGGCCCAGCATACTATTCTCAGAAACTAGCATAGGCATTACAACTGGATAATAAGTACTATTTTGAGTTTCAAGTTTGGCAATAAGCTTCAGTGTATAGCCAAACTTTTTGATTATTGCTAGTTCTTCTTGACCTATCTCTGTAATACCCATCATTTTAATTTGATCAAGCTTTAAATTAATGCCAAAGGCTAGTCGACCAAGAATAATTAACTTATATGCCGCATCCTTACCACTAACATCATTAGTTGGATCAGCTTCTGCAAAACCTAACTTTTGTGCTTCACTCAAAGCCTGCTCATATGACCAATTATTATCTGCCATCTGAGTCAGGATGTAATTGCTAGTACCATTAACAATACCAGAAATTTGTTTAATTTGATCTCCAACATAGTTCTGATTCAGAACCCTTAAAATTGGAATTCCACCAGCAACACTTGCTTCATAGAACAAGCGACCTTGATGTTCGTTAGCAATTGCCATTAATTCAGGTCCAAAACTTGCGACTAAATCTTTATTAGCTGTAATTACAGTACGCCCCTGCTTTAAAAGTTCTGATACATACTCTTTAGCCGGGTGAAGACCGCCCATAACTTCAATGACTACTTTAATATCCTGATCTTGACTAATTTGCTCAAAATTTGTAGTTAGATTTAGATCTGGGTATAAACTACGATATTTATCAATATTTCTTACCAATATTTTAGATGTCTTAAATTCTGTATTAGTAATTTGTCTTATTTTTTCTTTACTATGTTTTAAAATATCAATTACACCAGAGCCAACCGTGCCTAGTCCGAGCATTGCAACTTCAATGGTTTTCATTTTAAGGGCCTCTTTAATAATTTTTTTATTTTTGATTGTATCATAGTCACTAAACAGGTTACAATGATAAGAACAAACATGTTTTAAGAAGGAGTAATTTATGAAATATCGCAGTACACGTGCTAACTTAAATTATCAATTAGATGCTCCCGCAGCTATTATCCAAGGATTATCACCAGAAGGTGGACTTTTTGTTCCAACTACTTTTCCTAAGCCAATTTTTGACTTAGAACAATTTAAAAATATGTCCTATCAAGAAATGGCTAAAAAAGTTTTAGCAACCTTTTTTGATGATTTTTCAGATGACCAACTTTCTCAAATTGTAGATGAAGCTTATGGTAATCAATGGGATGACAAAGAAATTGTCAAAATTGCTAAACATGCAAACAATTATTATCTGGAACTCTTTCATGGTCCAACGCTTGCCTTTAAAGATATCGCCTTACAAATACTTCCACGCTTAATGCATACAGCAATCAAAATTAAGCAAAATGATTCTGATATCATTATTCTAACTGCTACTTCAGGAGATACTGGTGGTGCAGCAATGAGCGGCTTTAAAGGTCAAGAACATACTCATGTTATTGTCTTCTACCCTTACGGCGGTGTAAGTCCTGTACAACTAAGACAAATGTTAGGTCTTAAAGGCGATAACTTAACTGCAATTGCCATTAAAGGAAACTTTGACGATGCGCAGACTAATGTGAAGAAGATTTTTAATAATCAAGCTTTAGTTAAAAAATTAAAACTAAACAAATTACAATTTTCTTCCGCTAATTCAATGAATATTGGCCGTTTAGTTCCACAAATTGTCTATTATTTTTATAGTTACGTTCAACTAGTTAAAAATGGTGAAATTACTGCTGGACAAGAAATCAACTTTTCGGTGCCAACTGGGAACTTTGGCGATATTCTTGCCGGCTACTATGCTAAAAAATTGGGCTTACCAATTCATAAACTTATTTGTGCTTCTGATCAAAACAACGTTTTGACTGATTTCTTTAAAACTGGTACTTATGATCGTCAACGTAAGTTTTATTTAACTAACTCTCCTGCCATGGATATCTTAGTTTCAAGTAATTTAGAGCGACTTTTATTTGACCTTTATAATGAAGATTCTAATGAGTTAGCACAATTAATGAATGAGCTTAGTACTAAAGGAAAATACACGGTTAGCCCTATTGTTAAGGAAAAATTAGATCAATTATTTGCAGCTGGTTTTGCTACAGAAGACGAAGTTGAAGATGAAATTAACCGTATTTTTATAGCAGACCAGTATACGCTTGATCCTCATACAGCTGTCGCTTCTTTTGTAACCAAGAAATATCAAGAAAACAGCCTCGATCAAGCGCCAACGGTGATTGTTTCAACTGCTAGCCCATATAAATTCCCTGAAACAGTCTTTCATGCTCTTACTGGAAAAGAAGTAAAAGAAAAAGGCGTTCCAGCCATTAAAGAACTGAATAGTTTTCTGCAAGAAGACCTAAGCGGGAATGTAAATAATCTAATTAAAACTGGTAATTATCAAGAGCAAATAATTAAAGCCAGTGAAATGGAAAATACTTTACTTAATATTTTGGATATCTAAAAAAGGAATGAGTTAAAAACTCATTCCTTTTTATAACCAATCATTAGCAACTAGTTTTTCAGCAATTTGAACAGTATTTCCAGCTGCGCCTTTTAATAAATTATCAGCTACAACCCACATATTAAAGGCTCCGGGTGTTTCTAAATCTGGCCTAATTCGACCAACAAAAGTATCGTTAGATCCAACTGCATTTAATGGTTGAGGATATTCTTGTTTTCTAAAATCATTCTGTACTTGAACTCCTGGGAAGTCTTTTAAAACATTCTCTAGATCAGATACAGTAGCATTTTTATCTGCCAATTCAAAATAAACACTTTCGCCATGAGCAATTTCAACTGGAACACGAACACAAGTAGCTGTCACTTTAATATCAGCTGCATTCATATCGTTTAAGAGAATCTTCTTAGTTTCGTGAATCATCTTCCATTCTTCATGACTATAGCCATCGTCTTCAAAAACATCGATTTGGGGCAATAAGTTAAAGGCTAAAGGATAATGCTTTTTATCTCCTGCAGTTGGCAAAACTTGGGCATCTTCCTTAATATCACGCCCTGCCATATAGTCTTTAGCTTCTTTAAAAAGTTCTTCTAAAGCTGCATGGCCTGCACCTGAAGCTGCTTGATAAGTTGATACAATTACTCGCTTCAAACCAAATTTATCCATCATTGGCTTTAAGGCCATTACCATTTGAATTGTAGAACAATTTGGATTAGCAATAATACCATGATGATTTTTAATTTCTTCACCATTAACTTCAGGAACAACTAATGGAACATCAGGATCCATTCTAAATGCACTAGTATTATCAATGCAAACACTGCCCCTCTTAACAGCCTCAGGCAAAAACTTTTTAGAAACTGCTCCACCAGCAGAAGATAAAATTATGTCAACACCGGAAAATGATTCTGGTTTAGTTTCTTCAACTTCAACTTCTTGATTATGGAATTTTAATTTCTTGCCAGCAGATCTTTTAGAAGCTAGAAATTTAACTTTTTTAACTGGAATAGTGGACTGTTCAAGTTGCTTGATCATTCGCTGTCCCACTAAGCCAGTTGCACCTAAGATAGCAACCGTAAATTCTTTTTTCATAATATGTCCTCATTTCTTTTATTTGTAGGTTATAATGATGCATAATATAAGTCAACTAGAATTTTTCGAGGAAGGATAACTAATCCGTATGAAAGTAGCTAAATTCGGTGGCAGTTCTGTAGCTTCAGGTGAAAAAATTGCTCAAGTAATTAATATTTTAAATAACGATAATAAACGCCAAGTCGTAGTTGTTTCCGCTCCGGGAAAAAGAAATAAGACAGATACCAAGGTTACTGATCTTTTAATTAAGTATGCGAATCTTACCCTTCGTAAACAAAACTGTGAAAAAATTCAAGCGCAAATTTACTCTCGTTATGCTGAAATTGGAGAATATTTTAACTTGAGCATGCAGGGACTTAACGAAATCAAAGCTTTAATTAATGATCTGCCTACTCATACTTTTCCTAATCGTGATTATCTGATGGCAGCATTTAAAGCTCACGGCGAATTTTTAAATGCTAAACTCTTAACAATGATTATGAAAAAACAAGGATTTAAGGTGCGACTTCTAACACCAAGACAAGCTGGTTTAGTTGTAACCGGCAGTCCAAATGATGCTTCAGTCAACCCTGAAACTTATGTTAACCTCCGCAATCTTGAACTTGATTCCGCTGAGAAAATTATCTTTCCTGGATTCTATGGAATTTCACCTTCTGGAAATATTGCCACTTTTTCACGTGGTGGCTCAGACATTACCGGCGCTATTTTAGCACGCGGTTTTAATGCGGAATTATATGAGAATTTTACTGATGTAGATGCCATTTTTTCAGCTAATCCTGCTATTGTTTCTCATCCCGAGCCAATTAGCAAAATGACCTACCGTGAAATGCGGGAACTTTCTTATGCTGGCTTTTCTGTCTTTCATGATGAAGCTTTAATTCCTGCTATTCAAGCACAGATTCCAGTTAATGTAAAAAATACCCAGCATCCCGAAAGACCAGGAACAATGATCGTGCCAGAGACCAACTTTAAAGCTCAACATACAATCACTGGTATTGCGGGCGGTAAAAACTTTGCTGCCCTCTATTTACACAAGTACTTGTTAAATAAGGGGGCTGGTTTTACATTAAAGATCTTACAAATTCTTGATCAACATAAAGTTGCTTATGAACATATGCCTTCTGGAATTGACGATATTACAATTATTTTCAAAAAAGAAGATCTTAATGCGGAACTAATTGATCAAATTTGTAATGAAATTCAAGTTTCGCTTAATCCAGATCAAATGCAGTGGATCGATGATTACGCAATTACTATGGTTGTTGGTGAAGGAATGCGCGACAAGCTAAGCCTGTGTGCAAGTATTCTCTATCCCTTAGGTCAAAAGAACATTTCAATTCAAATGATTAATCAAGGCGCATCACAGATTTCAATCATGATTGGAACTAGAAGATGTGATGCTGAAGAAGTTATTCGAACTATTTATCAAACATTTTTTAATTAAAAATAATATTAAAAAGAGCGGTGAATCAATTCATCGCTCTTTTCGTTAGGTTTCTCATTACCAAATAGTTATTCTATTTTCTGGATCAAGCCACATACCATCTTCTGGAGTTACATTGTATGCCTCATAGAATTCTTCTTGGTTTTGGGCTGGAATATTAACTCTGGTTGGCTGCGGTGCATGTACATCAGATTGTACTTCAGCCTTAATTGATTCCGGACGTTGTTTTTGCATCCAGCTCTTAGCATAAGTTTTAAAGAGATCTTTCATCTCTCCGCCCTCTGCCTTATTAGCTGCAATTGCACAAGAAAGTCCACTTAAGTCAGCAATATTTTCAGAAACAACTTGCTTACCATTTAACTTAACTGGACCATATTGTAAGCCATCGAAGATATCAGCAACTGCCTTGGTACGCTTGTTAAATTCTGCAAAGTCTTCCTTAGTCCACCAATTTTTCATGTTGCCCTTTTCATCAAATTGGGCACCGTTATTGTCAAAAGCATGAGAAACTTCATGACCAATTGTTGCACCAATTCCGCCATAGTTAGCAGCCCGAGATTGTTTTGCATCATAAAATGGAGTCTGCAAGATTCCTGCTGGGAAGGTTAAGTCATTCTTATAAGGATCGTAGCAAGCGTTGTTCAAGTTACCTGGCATTTCCCAAATACTTTTATCAGGCTTTTTATTTAATCTTTGAAGAATATCTTTAATTCTTTCTTGATTAATCAAGACATGGTTTTCGTATAAAGTCTTGTTTGGATCTACAACTAAATTATCAAAAAGAGCTCTATTCTTTTCAGGATAGCCAACCTTTAACTTTAAAGCCTTTAATTTAATAATAGCTTGTTTTTTAGTAGGCTCTGAAAGCCAGGTATTTTCTTGAATTCTTTGTTCATAAACCTTAAGCATCTTTTTAATCATACTAATTACGTCAGCCTTGGCTTCATCTCCTAGATAAGTTTTACCATAGTAAATACCAATTACTTCATCAAAAGCCGCATTAGCTAGGCGATATGCATGCTTATCTTGAGATGGTAACTCTGGAACACCATAAACTGCTTGTCTGAATGGAAAAGCTGCTTCTCTAAAATCTTGAGATAAGTAAGTTGCACTTTTATTGATAAATTTAAGAATCATCCAGCTCTTAAATTCATCGAATTCGCTCTCACTCAAGAAATCGTTAATATGATTAAAGTAACGTGGTTCTGCTACAATTACCTTTTCAGGCATTTCAGGCAAAAGTTGCTTTAAGAATGAATTGATATCGAACTGATCAAATTTTGCTTCAAAGTCAGACAAACTAGCTGGATTATACATTGCCACTTCATCAGCCCATTCTTCTGTTGACTTCAAAATCTTAGAAAGTTTTTTATCAAATTCAATACCATTCTTAGCCCAAGTTTTAGCTTGTTCTTCACTTATTCCAGCCATAGTAAGCAATTTTACAGTTTGCTTCTCTAAGACAGCAAGTAATTTTTCAGCATCCGGAACTTGATAAGCGGTAGTATCTGGCAAGAAAAGCTGTGGTCCAGTCGCATATAAGGCATTATGATCTGTATCCTTCATATCCTCAGATACATAGATATCAAACGGTAATTCATAGCCACTCGATATTAATTGAGCCGCTTTTTGATTAAATTCTTCAAAATTTTTCAAAGAAGTTAGTCTGCTTAAGTCTTTCTTAATTGGTTCTGCTTGATCTTTATTTCTCTTATCAAAATCAGCTGCCAACTTGTAGTAGTTAATTGCCTTTTCAAAGTTTGCTACATCGGGAAGCAGCTTCTTACCATTGGCAAATTCAGCAAAATCCTTCATAAGCTTGTCTTCAATTCGCATATCTAAAATTAAATTAATTCCAGTTGAAGTTCTGTCGGCTGGAATCTTTGCTTTTGAAAGCCACTCAGAGTTAACTGCTAAATATAAATTATCTTGTGGTCTAGTATTAACATCAGGCTTAGTTAAGTCACCTGCGCCTCCACGAACACTGAAGTATCTTCTCATAATTATTTACCCCATTTCTTTAATTAGGTAAATGATACCATTATTAAAAATATTAAGCTAATTTTTATTTTCTTGTTCCACCAATAATTGAGTAGTAGAAACTAAACGATGATATTTTTGTTCGTTATGATATAAATCAACAAAATCTTCTGGTCCATCTTCGATAAAAGGATCATTAGAGTATGCCAAATAATTGTATGTTCTTGAATGGATAAAATTGTGTTCTGCATTTTCTAATGGAATTTTTTCTTCTTTCGCCAAAATCTTGCTGACTTCTTGAGTAATAGCTTCAATATAAAGTGATCTTTCGCTATCTAGATTTTCCATATTTAACACCTTCAAATTATTAATGTGTATTATTAATATCATAACCACGTTAAATTTCTAAATCAAAAAAACAGTAAGAGATAACTCTTACTGCTTTTTAGTGCTATTCATATGATGTGAGATAAATAAGTGAATTTAGGAAATAGGATATTGTTTTTAATTTTTTTCTGAAAACGCCCCTTTCACCGTAATTTTATATGGACTACTGCCCTTTTGAACAGTCTTACCATTTTCGACAATAGTTACTTTACGTCCTTTGGCGTCAACTACTTTTCCACCCTTAGCTACACTTAGATTTGTAACTGTAGAATTTCCAGTTACAACCCATTTTGAACTATTACTAATATTCATTGTTAGCGGAGTTTTAGCTTTCGAAGAGGCATAACTATTAGCTACAATTGAGGTTTTCCCAGTATAAACTGAATTTTTAAGTAATTTTACATTAGCACTAGAGATTGAATCAACTGTAATATTGCCACTTAGTTTCTGCTTAGTAGCAGTTAAAGTAATATGTCCACCATTTTTGCCTTTGGTTCCCCAATTATTTGATTTATTGCCTGTAACATTTAACAAGTTTACTTTCTGACTATTGAAATCAAGTTTCGTATTTTCTAAAGTAATCTTTCCTGTCGTATTAGTTACGTAAAACATTGCGCCACTTGAGATCTTAGTCTTCAGCGTTGAATCTTTGGCCTTAAAAGTTGCACTTTTACCCGATGAAGTATCTGCATCCCCAGATGTAGATTGATAAATAATTACTCCATTTTTAATTGGATCAGAACCAGAAATCTTATTGCTAGTAGAAGTTAACTTGGAATTGTTTAGAAATATCTTATTGTACCCTTCCATCCCAGCTATTTGACTACCACTAGCCGTTCCTTTTACATTCTTCAAAGAAATATTGCCAGTAGAATAAACTAAAGGTGAACCTGAGCCACTTGTAGTAATTTTAGAATTCTTAACTTTAATTACTCCGCCGCCTCTATCAGTAGCTACACCAGCTGAATGATCACCTTGGGTAGAAATCTTAATTTGATCTGCGTTAATTTTTCCACCGTAAGTAGCATCTAACCCTCTTGAGTTAGCTTTTCCAGTAGTCGTAATCGTCGAGTTTTTAACATTAACGGTACCACTATTTGTTGCAAAAATACCATTTGCTCCGGTAGCATTCGAAAGTATTTTAGCTTTATTCACTGTAGCAACAGCATTTTTGCCATTAGCTAGGATAACTGAATCTATGCCATAGAAGTTTGCGTTATCATCATTAGCTGAAGCGCCTGTTTTCTTTAAGGTAGTGCCATCTAAAGTCAATTTTCCATTTTTTTGAACTAGAGCTGTATTTTGATCTGACTGAGAATTAGAAATAGTCTTTTTACCAACAGTTTTACTACCTGTTTTAACATTTACCGTTGCCTTAAGTGTGCCAGAGTAGTCATAACTTTGAGTATTTGGACCACCTTTCCCTGTCTGACCATTAGGTTTTTGTGGAGGATTTCCAGATGGAGGCGTACCCGTCTTTTTACCGCCTGGCTTACCGGGTTTCTCACTCTTTGAAGCTCCCTGATTTTTAGTCGTACTGGCCTGAACGATATCCACTTGCTGATGAGGGGTAGCTTCAACAGCAACCCCAGCTAAAATAGCTGCTAAGAAAGGTATTGTGGTATATTTAGTAAGTTTCATAATGAGAAATCCTTTCTATTTGGTTTTGATTGACTAAAATAATAGCGGACCATTGTGACCTAAATATGCTTAATATTTAATAGAATTGCTAAGAAAAGACTAATTAAATCATAAAAAGATTAAGAAAAATTTGTACTTATCATTATTAACTTAATAAATTAAAAAAGGCTACTCCTTAATTTACGTAAGAAATAGCCTTATATGCTTTATTAAATTAACTTACCACTCGCATCCCGTTTAAGGTGTGTAGTATATTTAGGAGCTTTAAAACTAGAAGTTTCTTCTTGTACCCACGCTAAGATTTTTTGGGCAATCTCATCAGTCATTACAAAAGAATCATCAATTTGTTCTTTAGAAATTCCATCAATGTGAACTCCCGCATTAATTACTAAGTTGCCCGGCAATTTTTTCTCAATCTTTTCAGCTAAACGTTGTGCTAAAAAAATATCTTTATGTAATCTACCATCATGAGAAGCAAATTTAACCACGGTTTCTTCTTTTGCTTTTTGATCAAAAGTAACGACTCCACCAACATGAGGAATATTTCCACCGATCAAATTTACTAATAAGTCTTGATTGTTCAATAAGCAATCTGCTTTTAGCTGAAAACTTTTAGTGATTGTAAGCGTCTTTTTCAAGTCTATTCACCATCCCAGCGCTTAGCAAAATCTGCTTCAATATCTAAACTATCCAAAACTTTCATCGTTTGATGATCAATGATATCTTGAATAGTTTTAGGATGATCATAAAAAGATGGAATAGGTGGAATAATATGAACACCCAATTTAGCTAGCTTAGTAAGATTTTCTAGATGAATTGCTGATAGTGGTGTTTCTCTTGGAACTAAAATCAACTTACGTTGTTCCTTAAGCATGACACTTGCAGCGCGCATAATTAAATCTTCGTCAAAGCCAATGCTAATTCCAGCCACAGTTTTCATACTAGCTGGTGCAATGACCATTCCGTCAATTCTAAAAGATCCACTAGCAATCGCAGCACCTAAATTTCGATTATCATACACAAAATCTGCCAAATTCTCTACTTCAGCTACAGAATAATCAGTTTCAAGCTTAATATTTTCCTTGGCCCAATTACTCATCACTAAATGAGTTTCAACGTTAGTCGCTTTACTTAGTTTTTCTAATAAATCAATCCCGTAAATACTACCTGAAGCACCAGAAATTCCAACTATTATCTTTTTCAAAACTAATCAACCCTATTTCAAATACTTTTCCCAATCAGGTATTTCTTTAAACTTGGCACGAATAAATTGATCCTTCATATCAAATGGGACAGTTCCATCAACAATCGTCTTTGAACTCATTCCCTTAACACGAATTGATTTTGGATCATATTGTGGGCGCTCGCTTGGATCAAGCGGATGGTTACGCATCCCTGGAATGCAGACAAAGTCTTGATCTGCTTGAAAGCGCGTATTCATTGTCCAAACCACATCATTCATATCAAAAATATCAACGTCTTCATCAACTAACCAAACCGTCTTCAATTCCTTAAATGCACCAAAGGCCAAAATTGCAGCTTGTCTTTGAATTCCCTCATCTGCTGGATTATCTTTATGAATTTGCATAATGGTCATTAATTTACCACCACCTGCAGGAGGATTGTAAACATTAACTACTTTACCTGGTATTGCTTTATCAACCAATTCTAAAATTGAAGCTTCTGTTGGAATACCAGCCATTGAAACATGCTCCTCACTTGGTCCAATAACAGATTGCATAATTGGATTATCTTTTCGGTGCGTAACGGCAGTAATTTTTACTACATTTACAGCAGGATTAGCTGGACCATTATATCCTGGAAATTCTGGCATCGCAAAACCAGAATCAGTATTAATATCTTCCTTAATTGTTTCATTCGGCATAATGTAGCCTTCAAGAACATATTCACTTCTAGCTAAAGCTGATTCATCAACTGAAACACCATCAACTAATTGAACTGGTTCTTGTCTTAAGGCTCCAGCAACGTCCAACTCATCATAACCCAATGGCGTTGTAGGAGGTTCAAAAGTTGCACCAATTGTGACTGCTGGATCAAGGCCAATGTTAATTGTAATTGGCATGGGTTTATTTAATTTTTCAAATTCTTTTTGAAAATGTCCAATATGACGTCCACCAGGCATAATATACATTCCAAGTGTATCTTTATCTTCTAATACCATCCGGTGAATCGTAACATCAGTCATTGTCTTGTCAGGATTTGAACCTTTAACTAAACCACAAGTAATGTATGGACCAGCATCGTATTCGGTATTAGTTGGAGCTGGAACTAGTTTCCTAATATCAAAATCAGGATCACTAGCTAAATGGACAACCTCTTGAGCAGGAGCATCTTTTTTATCAACTTTAATTGGATGAACTGGATTTTCAACTGCGTCTTTTAAGAAACGGCCTAATGTCTTGTAGTCATGGTGCAAAATTCGACCATCTCGTTTGCGACTAGCCATTAAACCAATTAATACCCGAGTATTTGGAAAGCCCTTTAAATTATTGAACATCATTGCAGGACCTTCTTTTGTTGGTCTTTCAACTGTACCACCTGCACCAACGTAGCGATAAACACCAGAAATTTCTGCATCTGGATCAATTTCAATGTCTGTTTCATGATAATCTTCTGGATTATCTTTAATTTCACGTAATACTTTTCTTAAGTCCCAAGGATCTTTTGGTAAATTTGTCATCTCAATATCTCCTTTTACTTCACTTCATGTCTATCATACGAGTCAAGTAAAAGGTTCATCAATTCTATCTATTATCGCAATTATTCCAATTTGGCATTTCAAACTGCTTTAAATAATTCCAAAAGTCATTTTCAATTTTAGAATGATTTCCTTTGTTGCGAATAAATAATAAAGTACTTGTTAAAGTAGGTTTAATCGAAACAAAGGAAACTTCCGACTTTTTTGTTTGGGGATGCATTAAAATCGCTACGCCTTGTTTATTCTCTACCATTTGAAGAATCGAACTCATTCGATCACTTACAAAAGAAATCTTCGGGTCAAATCCAGCTTTTCGACATAAATTAATTACTGGTTCATATAACAAACTATTCTTTGCTAGCATAATAAAAGTTTCGTCCTTAAGATCTGAAAGCTTTATTTCATTTTTATTTGCAAATGGATGCTCCTTATTTAAACAAACAGTAAACGATTCTTGCGCAATGATTATTTTTTCGAAATCAAGTTTTTCAGGCATCATTGTTCTAATAAAGGCTGCATCGACTTGCTTTTGTTTCAAAGTATTTATTAATTGATTAGTTTCAATTTCTTGTAAAGCAAGACTAATATCTGGCTTCAACTTTTGATAAACCATAGTTTGTTTAAAAATATCGTAGTTTGCAAAAGTTGGAATGATACCTAACCTTATCTGACCACTATTATTATTTTTAAACTCACTAGTTTCTTTACTGATCCAGTCAGAAAGCAAAACAATTTTCTCAGCATTAGGCAATATAAGTTTGCCATATTCTGACAAGGCAACATTCTTATTATTTCTTTCAAATAATTCTTGCCCTAACTCTTTTTCAAGACTCTTAATTTGTTTAGAAATTGTACTTTGACTTGTATACAGATTTTCTGCAGTTTCTGAAAAACTCAGCGTTTTTGCCAAATCGACGAAAGCACGTAATTTATTAATTTCCATAAGTTAAACCTCAAGTATTCCAATTTGGCATTATTAAACCGCAATTTAGAATTGAGATCAAGTTATTGTAATTTTTATAATTAACCTGATTTGATAAGAAAGAGGTTCAAATATGCCAATCGGAGTTATTGTTAATGCTTCGTCAGTTTTATTGGGAGGAATTTTTGGTGGATTCTTTGGCAATAAACTTTCTGAAGATTTTAAAGAAAAATTGAACATGATTTTTGGTGCTTGTTCAATGGGAATGGGTATTTTTTCAATTGCGCCAATGAAGTATATGCCTGCTGTAATTTTTGCCGTCATTCTTGGGACAATTGTTGGTCTTGCAATTCATTTAGGAAAGATTTTTAACCAAGGTGCTCTTTTAATGCAGCGTCCAATTACTAGAATGATTCCAACAGAAAACTTATCTATTTCAAGAGACGAATTTATGAGCCTAATGGTTACTGCCACAGTTCTTTTCTGTGCAAGCGGAACTGGTATTTATGGTTCACTTGATGAAGGAATGTCTGGAGATATTACTATCCTAGTTTCAAAATCAATCTTAGATTTCTTTACTGCAGCAATCTTTGCAGCAAGTTTAGGCTATGCAGTTTCAATTATTGCTATTCCACAATTTATTATTTTCTTTATTTTGTTCTTGCTTGCTCGTTTTATCTTGCCATTTACTACACCATCAATGATTTCTGATTTTAAAGCTTGCGGTGGTTTTCTAATGTTAGCGACAGGCTTTAGAATGGTAAAGCTCAAGATGTTTCCAATAGCGGAAATGATCCCAGCCATGATTTTAGTCATGCCCTTATCTTGGCTTTGGTCAGATGTAATTTTAAAACTTATTCATTAAGCTAAAAGAACTGTGTGCATTTTAGATATACACACAGTTCTTTTTTAGTCCAGTGACTTCAATGCTTCAAGCATATTAACATCTTTAATCTTACGGTTCACGAAAATGGCCATGATTGCTGTAATCGCCAACGGGATTATTGCTGACAAAAGATAGTTACTCATCAAAATTCCAGGTCTAAACATCGCATTCATCGGAGCCAAATTGTCAATAATAAAACTATGAAGCCAATTTCCAATTAAAAAGCCAAATAGAATACCAAAGATTGAAAGAATAATCGTCTCACGATAAATATATAGACTAGCTTCTTTATTATAGAAACCTAAAACTTTCAAAGTAGAAATTTCTCTCATTCGCTCTTCTAGATTTGTCGTAGTTAAGGTAAAAATTACAACAATTGCTAAAAGTGCTGCTAAGCCAATTAACAGAAACATTACTTTATCCATACTTTGAATTAGACTATCAATTATTTGCTTATTGCTAGTATTTAAATTAATTGCATTAACCGCTTCAGTTTTCATCAATGAATTAGCAAAATCATCAGTTTTAACGCCTGACTTTAATTCAATTAACTGGGCATTAGCATTCATTTTCTGATCAAAATACTTCTCATAGATATCCGAATTCATCAAAACATAATGTCCCATATACATTTCACAAATCCGACTAATTGGCAATTTAACTTTTTTACCATTATTAGTATTTAAAGTTAACCTATCGCCTGACTTTAAGTTCAAGAGATTAGCCAGCTTTTCAGAAATAACCACGCCATGGTTATTCAAGTTAATTTTTTGACCTGACTGTCTATTTCTTAGATTAATGTAGTTGTTAATATTTTTATCTTCTTTTGGCACAATTATTGAAATATCTTGATTTGTCCCATCGATCTTTTTAGTAATATTTTCAAAATGTACTGGCAAATACTTATTTACTTGCTTTGAATCAAGTTTTTGTTCTAATTTTCTGCTCTGATTTCCAGACAAATCCTTTTTATCGACCGCAATTAGATCATATTTAATCAGCTCACTATATTGCTTTTGACCAATACCAGCTAAAGAATCACGAATGCCAAATCCCATCATCAATAAACCGGTACATCCCGCAATACCTAAAATTGTCATGATCATTTTTACTTTATAACGAAAAATATTCCTTAACGTAACTTTATAGTTAAAGCCTAAACGTTGCCAAAGTGGTTTGATTCTTTCTAAGAAAATTCGCGAACCATTCTTCGGCGGTTTGGGTAACAATAATTCACTTGTTTTTGCTCTTAAAACAAAAAATAGTTGAATTAAAGCAGCTCCTGTCGTACATAAAACTGCAATGAAGATAGTTAAGAATAGATACTTCCATGAAAATAAAGTCTGGAAATTCGTCAGTGTCAGATTAGCAGTATAAGAATTAAATATTATCTGCGGTAATAGCCAGTAGCCTCCAATTGCACCAATTAAGACGCCTGTTAAAGCAGCTGTTAAGCTATAAACAATGAATTTTAGACTAGTATCAGATTTGCTATATCCTAAAGCTCTTAAAACCCCAATATTTTGTCTTTCTTCTTCAATGAAGCGTGTCATAGTTGAAAAACTGACTAAAGCTGCCACTGCAAATAGAAAAACTGGGAAAATGTCAGTAATTAATTGAATTTTTTCTGAATTTGACTGGTAAGTATCATAACCAGGATCATTTTTACGATCATTAACATAATAAGATACATTTCCCAATTGTTTAATTTGTCGTTTTTGTTTATTTAGTTTACTTTCTTGTTTTTCTAATTGAGCTTTTTGCTTTGCAACATTTACTCCATTATTTTCAGCTAATTGGACTTGCTGCTTGGCCTGATCAAGTTGATTTTGAGCTGATGCAAAATTCTTATCACGTTCTATTTCCTTTGTTCTACCATTTTTATCTAGGGCTTTAGTAAGTATTTTCTTTTTATCATCAACAAGCCTTTGATAATCACTAGAATACGGATCTAAATTTTTCGTATTATTAAAACGAAGTCGAGCAATACTATAATTTGAAGAATTAAAAGCACTCTTTTTCACTACTGCAATTCCTGAAAGCTGACCAGTTCCAACAGTAGTTTGCCCAATATTGCTTCTATCCGTATACTCGCTTGGTCGAATAAAACCAACAATCTTAAAACGATTAGTTTTCAAATTATTATGATTATCTAACTTAATCCATTCCCCTAAACGATATTTATCTTTAAGTAAATAACTAATCGCAATTTGGTTATTCTTGTTTGGCAACTTTCCACTAACTATTTTATTAGTGGAAACACTTTTAGTTTCTGATAAAACACGCAGGCTGATCTTGGAATTATTAACGGTTGTATCCTGCAAATATCCTAAATCTAATGTTGCATTTTTAGCGTGATTCCTAAGCGTCTGAAGATCTCTGTTATCAAGACCATAATTTGAACTGACTGTTAAATCTGCTAAATTTATATTTCGATAATACCTTTGGGCGGTATATCTCATATCAGGACCGGCCATCTTTAAGCCAATAAAGGCAAAAGCACTAACTGCCATTAGTAACATAATCCCAATAAAGCGTCCCCAAGAATTAGTGAGTGAATTTACAGCATCTTTCCATAAAACTTTTTTACTCATGTCACTCACCTACCATTCAATTTTTTCAATATCTTGCGGATGAGCGTTATTTTCAACTTGCTTTATTTTTCCATCTTGGATCCTGATAACCTTGTCAGCTATTGGAGCTAAAGCTGCATTATGCGTCACAATGATAACTGTTGAATTTTTCTTTAAACTACGATCTTGTAGAATCTTAAGGACTTTTTTACCAGTCTGATAGTCTAAAGCTCCTGTTGGTTCATCACATAACAATAAAGCTGGATTCTTAGCAATTGCACGTGCAATCGCAACTCGTTGCTGCTCTCCGCCAGAGAGCTGGGATGGAAAGTTATTGATCCTTTTTTCAAGTCCCACTTCTTTTAAGGCAACTTCTGCATCAAGCGGATTAGCCACTAACTCATTTGCCAGTTCTACATTTTCTTTAGCGGTTAAATTAGGTATTAAGTTATAAAACTGAAAAACAAAACCAATTTTGTTTCTCCGATATTTGGTTAATTCCTTGGCAGAATAGTTTGCAATGTTATTTCCATTAACAATAACTTCTCCCTTAGTAACATTCTCCATACCGCCTAAAATATTCAATAAAGTAGACTTGCCGGCACCAGATGATCCTAAAATAATTACCAATTCACCCTGCTCAATATCAAAGCTAAGATCTTTATTTGCCCAAACGGTAGTTGCTCCCGTGCCATACTTCTTTGAACAGTTTCTTAATTCAATAAAAGCCAATTTATTCATCCCCTATTTCTAGACTTCCTATAACTATATTGTATGAAAAATTGACTAATTATATGAGTAAAAAGCGTTACTATAACAGACTTTTTGGTAGTTTAATTATTTCTTATTAAAAATAAACTTTACTGCAATAAAAATAAATATCAAAACACTAAAAATCAAACTTTCTATTATATTACCCCGCTTAACAGCTAAAATTAAAAAGCCGCACAAAACAAGAAAAGTAATAAGCTTGCTTAAATTATCTCTAGACTTCATGATAAATATTTACTTCCTTCTTTAATCGAAAGAGATGCCATCTCAGCATGATGCTTGCTAATAAAATTCTTTACCCAGTCTGGATTAGTTTTTGAATAATCACGTAGTGCCCAGCCAATTGCCTTATTAATAAAAAATTCGGAGCTGCCTAAATTATTTTCTAAAATTGCGTTCAGTAATTTAACATTCATCTTATCTTTATGCAAAAGCTGATGCTCAATTGCTACTCTTCTGACCCAAAAATCGTCATCCTTTGACCAAGCTAACATTAAATCGGTTACTCGATCATCCCTTAAACCAATATTTCCAATTGGCTTAATTAAACTATCAATTGTATCCCACCATTGTTTAGACTTTACATAATTAAAAATATGGTCAATGTCTTCAAAAGTGAGATATTTTTCTAATGCAATTAGATAATCGCAAACAAAATATTGAGCTTCACGATGTTCATCTGCCCATGCTTGATCTAAAAAATCCCAATCAATTTTTTTATTTGCTTTTTCTAACTTAATAAGGTCATGATAGCTTTTCCTGCGCTCTGGCGACTTCAACCCATAAAACTTGAACTTATTTCTCATATAGCTTTCCATTTGAACAGCTATTTCTGGATTACTATTTTCGATTAATTTTTTTCTTAATTGTTGATACTTGCTTATTTCTTTCACGTCAGTTTCCTTACTTGTTAAAATAAATCTAGTACTTAGAAAAGATGATAATCAATGAAAATTTTAGCATAGAAAATTATGTTTCAAACTAATATTCAAACATACAAATCTGTGATATCCTTATGTTAAATCTTTCACAAAAAGGAGGAAACTTTTTAATGTCCATCAAGAAGTTAGAAAACAGTAGTGACCACGCTATGGTTGCTGAAGAGGTTAAGATTTTGACCAACTTGCTTAATGAAAGTACGCGTCAATTGAGCGGCGACGTTGTTTTTAATAAGATCCAAGACTTGATCAAGATTTCTGCTCAAAAAGACTACGATGCTCTTGAAAAGCAAATTGCTAGTTTAACTAATCAAGAGATGATGGTGGTTGCCCGCTACTTTGCAACCCTACCCTTATTAGTTAATATTTCTGAAGATGTGGAATTAGCAAGCGAAGTTAACTTGCTCAACAATACTGATCAAGATTATCTGGGCAAACTTGAAGATACAATTGATTTAGTTGCACAAAAAGAGAACGCTCGTGAAATCTTAAAGCATGTTAATGTTGTACCAGTTTTAACGGCTCATCCTACTCAAGTTCAAAGAAAAACCGTTCTTGAATTAACCGATCAGATTCACGGCTTATTACGTAGCTATCGTGAAGTTAAGAATGGAACTATCAATCAGGCTGAATGGACTGAAAAGCTTCGTGCCTATATTGAAATTTTAATGCAAACAGATATTATTCGTAGTCACAAGTTGCAAGTATCTAACGAAATTACTAATGTTTTAGCTTACTATCCTAAGGCGTTAATTCCAGCAATTACCAAGTTTACGGCTCGCTATCAAGAATTAGCTAAAAAACATAATTTAGATCTTAAAGGCGCAACTCCAATTACGATGGGAATGTGGATTGGCGGCGACCGGGACGGTAATCCTTATGTAACAGCTGATACTTTAAAGCTAAGTGCAGGTTTACAAAGCCAAGTTATTTTTGAATATTACATCAAAAAACTAAATAAACTTTACCGCACTATTTCAATGTCTACGTCTTATATGAAAACTTCCTCAGCTGTTGAAAAACTTTCAGAGCTCTCAAACGACGACTCACCATTTAGAACCAATGAACCTTATCGCCGTGCCTTTTACTATATTGAGAGTCGCTTGCTTCATACTGAATACCAACTTTTGGGTACAGCTGATAAAAATAGTTTTGTTAAAAAGCGTGACTTAGAAAACTTAGATAAGATTCCTGTTTATAAGAATCCTCAAGATTTCAAAGCAGATTTAATTACAATCAAAGAATCACTTGAACAAGATCATGACCAGGCAGTCATTAAAAGTTTCTTTACTGAGCTTTTAGAAGCAATTGATATTTTCGGTTTTCACTTGGCAACAATTGATATGCGGCAAGATTCTAGCGTAAACGAAGCATGTGTGGCTGAGTTACTCAAGAGTGCTGGAATTTGTGATAATTACAGTGATTTACCAGAAAAAGAAAAAGTTCAAGTCCTACTTAAAGAACTAAATGACGATCCACGTAATCTACATGCTAATAACAAGCCTAAGTCTGACCTACTTCAAAAAGAATTAAAAATTTACAAGACTGCACGTCAACTTAAAGATCGCATCGGCGAAGACGTAATTAAGCAGCATATTATTTCTCATACGGAAAGCGTTTCTGACCTATTAGAGCAAGCAATTATGCTCAAAGAATACGATCTCTTGGACAATCAAAGTGCACGCATCCAAGTAGTTCCATTATTTGAAACAGTTGAAGATTTAGAAAACTCCCGCGAAATCATGAAAGAGTTTTTGAACTTAGATATTGTTAAAAAATGGCTTGCTTCTCAAAACAATTACCAAGAAATTATGCTCGGCTATTCTGATTCAAACAAAGACGGTGGCTACTTAGCTTCTTGCTGGAATCTCTATAAGGCTCAAAAAGATTTAACTGCAATGGGCAAAAAATTAGGCGTTAATATTACCTTTATGCATGGACGTGGCGGAACTGTTGGACGAGGCGGTGGTCCTTCATATGAAGCCATTACTGCTCAACCTTTTGGTTCAATTAATGATCGGATTCGAATGACTGAACAAGGTGAAATCATTCAAAATAAATATGGTAATCAAGATACTGCCTATTACAACTTAGAAATGCTTGCTTCAGCAACAATCGACCGAATTGTTTCTAAACAAATCGTAAGCGAAGATGACATTGGCGGATTCCGTGATTCAATGGATAAGATTGTGCTTGACAGCAATAAAGTTTACCGCAAATTAGTTTTTGAAACGCCTGCCTTTCTTGACTATTTCTTGCAAGCTACACCAATCAAACAAATTTCTAACTTAAATATTGGTTCTCGACCTGCCGCAAGAAAGAAAATCACTGACTTCTCAGGATTAAGAGCTATCCCTTGGGTCTTCTCCTGGTCACAAAGTCGGATCATGTTTCCAGGTTGGTATGGTGTTGGATCTGCCTTCAAACATTTTATCGATGCCGATTCTCACAACTTAGAAACTTTACAAAAGATGTATCAAGGCTGGCCATTCTTCCATTCCCTACTTTCTAACGTAGATATGGTTTTATCAAAATCTAACATGGATATCGCCAAGCAATATGCGGATCTATGTGAAGATGAAGATACTAAGCAAGTCTTTGATACTATCTACCAAGAATGGGAACTTACCAAAGAAGTTATTCTTCAAATTGAAGGTAATAAGGAGCTACTAGCTGATAATCCAAGCCTTCAAATGAGTTTAAATTACCGGATGCCATACTTTAATATTCTTAACTACATTCAGATTGAGATGATTAAACGGGATCGTGTTGATGACATTGCTGGTGTTTACGAAAGCATCTTACCAATTACTATTAATGGTGTAACTTCTGGCTTACGTAATTCGGGATAGTTTTAAGAATTTTATTTTGAGGAAAGCAACATGACAAAAGCACTATTAATTATTGATTATACTAATGATTTTATTGCAGATAATGGTTCTCTTACCTGCGGCAAACCTGCCCAAGATTTGGAAGATTATTTAATTGAGCTTGCAGATAAATTTTATGAAAATGGTGATTACGTTATTTTCCCAACTGACGGTCATACCGGAGATAAATTTAGCCCTGAATACAAGCTTTTCCCGCCACATAATATTGTCGGCACTCCGGGACAAGAACTTTATGGCAAATTAAAAGACTGGTACGAAAGTCATAAGTCTAGCGAACGTATTTATAAGTTTAATAAAAATCGCTACTCTTCTTTCCAAAATACTAATCTTGATAATTACCTACGTGAACGTAAAATCGATGATCTTTGGCTAACCGGTGTATGTACTGACATTTGTGTACTTCATACCGCAGTGAGTGCCTATAATTTAAATTATGGCATCACCATTCCAACTAAAGGCGTTACAACATTTACCGAGCATGGACAAGAATGGGCATTAGACCACTTCAAGAATTCACTTGGTGCAAAAGTAATATAATGTTATGAATGAAAAATATTACTATGAGATAATGTCACAAAATTAAATAAGAAAAATAAGCTGTATTACTTTTTCTAGAAGATAATACAGCTTATTTTCTTTGATTAAAATTTCTATTTTAAATTGATTAATTCAATACTATCAACACCGTCAATTTCACTGACATTAACGGATACTTGTTCATTAAGAGAGGTTGGAATATTTTTACCAACAAAATCAGCTTTGATCGGTAATTCTCGATGTCCTCGATCTACTAAAACAGCTACAGAAATCGATTTGGGTCGTCCATTTGCTATTAAGGCATCCATCGCTGCCCTAATTGTGCGACCGGTATAAAGAACGTCGTCTACTAAGACAACATTTTTGTTAGTAATATCTAAGTCCATCGGCTCTAAATCAGGTATTTTTTCCTGACTAAAATCATTTTTCCGATCATCCCGATAAGGTGTAATATCCAATTCACCTACTGGAACGTCGACTTTTTCGACCTCTTTAAGTCGATCACGCATTCTGCGAGCCAAATACACTCCACGCGTCTTAATACCGACTAAAACTAGATCTTCTACTCCCTTATTTCTTTCAATAATTTCATACGTAATTCTGACAAGAGCTCGCTTCATTGCAAGCTTATCCCAAATTTCTTTTGCCATTGTATCTCTTCCCTAATCAAGAATTTCTTATTTTAAGGCGTCTGTCGCAAATGATCTATTTTCAAGAGAAGTTAAAAGCGCGTCAGCTGTGTCAAGAGCAGTTAACAAGGGAACATTTTGTTGAATAGCCATCTGTCTAATAATAAATCCATCTGAGTTCTTTTCAATATCATGTCCCATAGTATTAATCACTAAGTCGATCTTCCCATCCCTCAGTTCATTCAAGATATTATCATCTGCATTTTCGTTTTCATGAACTTTGGTTACTAGATCAACATGCAAGCCATTATTCTTTAAAAAGTCAGCTGTCCCTTTTGTCGCAAAAATTCGATAACCAATTCTAGCAAAACGCTTAGCAATTGGTAAAATCTTATCTTTATCTCTATCTTCAATTGTCAATAAAACATTTCCGTTTTCAGGTAGCTGCATCTTTGCTCCTGCAAAGGCCTTATAAAGTGCTTTGGCAAAGGTATGGTCGCTTCCCATTACTTCACCAGTGGACTTCATTTCAGGTCCAAGATATGAATCCACATCTGCCAACTTACTAAAGCTAAACACAGGAGCCTTAACGCTAATCATTTCTGGCTCTGGAGCAAGACCATCGCTGTAGCCTTGCTCTGCTAAGCTTTCACCCATAATTACTCTAGTTGCAACTTGCGCCATTTCAATTCCAGTTATTTTACTCAAAAACGGCACTGTTCTACTTGCCCGAGGGTTTACTTCGATTACGTAAACTTCACCATTTCTAACAATAAACTGAATGTTCATAATTCCAACACAATTAAGAGTAAGCGCTAATTTCCGAGTAACGTCCATAATCTTCTCTTTGACGTCATCAGTAAATGTTTGTGGTGGATATACTGCCATTGAGTCACCTGAGTGAACACCTGCATGTTCAATATGTTCCATAATTCCAGGCAATAGTACATCTTTACCATCGCAAATTGCATCAACGTCGCATTCACGACCATCTAAATAATCATCAACCAAAATTGGATGATCTGCTGCAATATCTACGTGATCATGTAAGTATTCTTCTAGTTCGCTCTTGTTATAAACAATTTCCATTGCTTTTCCACCCAGCACATAACTTGGACGAACTAAGACTGGGTATCCTAACTCTTCAGCTGCTTTAATTACGCCATCATGTGTTGTAGCAGTTAAGCCTTTCGGTTGATTAAGTTTAAGCTTTTTAATAATTTGGTCAAATAGTTCACGATCTTCTGCACGGTTAAGATCTTTAACTGTCGTTCCAAGGATCTTAACTCCATGTTTTTCTAAACCAGCTGCTAAATTAATAGAAGTTTGACCACCGAATTGAACAATGACACCTTCTGGCTTTTCTAAGTCGCAAACATTCAAGACATCTTCTAATGTTAAAGGTTCAAAATACAGTTTATCTGAAATTGAAAAGTCAGTTGAAACAGTTTCCGGGTTTGAATTAATTACAATTGCTTCATAACCCATTTTTTGTAGTGCTTTAACACAGTGAACTGTGGCATAATCAAACTCAACTCCCTGTCCAATTCTAATTGGGCCAGAACCAATAACAATAACTGATTTCTTTCCAGACTTATGTGATTCATTTTCACCATCATAAGTTGAATAGAAATAAGGTGTTTTGGATTCAAATTCAGCTGCACAGGTGTCAACCATCTTATAAACTGGAATGATATTTTGCTTTTTACGTAAGTCTCTAACTTGATCAGCCTCTTCATCCCATAAAGCAGCTATAGTTGGATCGCTAAAGCCATATTTTTTAGCTAAACGTAAAGTCTCAAGATCATCCTTATTTTCTTTAATGGTCTTCTCCATTTCAACCATATGGCTCACAATATCTAAGAAATAAAAGTTAATCTTCGTTAATTCGTGTACATCTTCAAGACTGTACCCTCTTCTAAATGCCTCAGCTAAGTAAAAGAGACGATCATCTTGTGCTCTAACTAGCTTTTGTTCAATTTCTTCATCACTTGCCCGATGAGCTTTTTCTGAATATAAATCTTTTTCATCAATTTCAAGTGACCTTACTGCTTTCTGCATTGCTTCTTCAGCAGTTCGACCAATTGCCATTACTTCACCGGTTGCTTTCATTTGTGTACCCAAAGTACGATCAGCTTTAGAGAATTTATCAAATGGCCAGCGTGGAATTTTGCAGACAACATAGTCTAATGCTGGTTCAAATTCCGCATAAGTTGTTCCAGTTACAGGATTCTTAATTTCATCTAAAGTCATTCCGATTGCAATTTTGGCTGCCATCTTAGCAATTGGATATCCAGTTGCTTTTGAAGCAAGAGCACTTGACCTTGACACTCTTGGATTAACTTCAATCACATCATAATCAAAACTATTTGGGTCTAAAGCTAGCTGTACATTACAACCACCTTCAATTTTAAGAGCACGAATTAAACGTAAAGAGCAATCTCTAAGCATTTGGTATTCTTTATCGCTTAAAGTTTGACTAGGTGAAAAGACAATTGAATCTCCTGTATGAATACCAACTGGATCAAAATTTTCCATGCAGCAAACGATCATTGCATTATCGTCATGGTCACGCATTACCTCAAACTCAATTTCTTTATAGCCAGCGATGGATTTTTCAATTAAACATTCAGTCACTGGAGAAAGCTCTAAACCATTCTTAGCAATTTCAGCTAATTCTTCATGACTATGGCATATTCCGCCACCAGTTCCACCCATCGTAAATGCTGGTCTAACAATGATTGGATATCCAATTTCATCACCAAATGCAAGAGCATCTTCTACTGTATTAACAGTTCTTGAAGGAGGAACAGGTTCGCCTAATTTTTTACATAATTCTTTGAATTTTTCTCTATCTTCTGCTTGTTCAATCGAAGAAAGCTTTGTTCCTAGTAATTCAATATTTAATTCGTCTAAAATTCCAGTTTTAGCCAAAGCTAGCGCCATGTTTAACCCAACTTGGCCGCCAAGAGTTGGCAGAATTGCATCAGGATATTCCTGTCTAATTATTCTAGAAATTGATTCTACTGTTAGTGGTTCAATGTAAACCTTATCAGCAATGGTTGTATCAGTCATAATTGTCGCTGGATTTGAGTTGACCAAAACCACTTCGTAACCTTCTTCACGAAGAGCTAAGCAAGCTTGAGTACCTGAATAATCAAACTCAGCAGCTTGACCAATAATAATTGGACCAGAACCAATCACCATAATTTTATGAATATCTGTTCTTTTAGGCATGACGCTCTTCTTCCTTTCTTTGGTCAATCATTGACATGAAATCATCAAATAATGAATCTTCATCATGAGGTCCTGGTGTTGCATCAGGGTGGAATTGCACTGAAAATGCTGGATACTTTTTATGGCGTAAACCTTCAACAGTCCCGTCATTTACTTCAACATGCGTAATCATCAGATTTTCTTTATCAATTGAAGCAGGATCAACTGCATAACCATGATTTTGCGAAGTAAAACCAATATTTCCAGTTGCAATTTCTCGTACTGGATGGTTAAAACCACGGTGTCCAAATTTCATCTTGTAGGTTTTAGCACCATTAGCAAGTGCAAAAACTTGGTGCCCCATACAAATTCCAAACAAAGGAACATGTTTTTCAACTTCTTGAACCATCTTTGCAGCTTCAACCATTTCTTCTGGATCTCCAGGTCCATTAGATAGGAGCACGCCATCTGGATTAAGACTTAAAATTTCATCAGCGCTTGCAGTGTAAGGTAAAACAATGCAATTACAATCTCTTTCAGCTAACTCTCGTAAAATACTATGCTTAATTCCAAAATCAACTACAACAATGTTACGTTTAGAGCCTGGAACTGGATAAGAGTTCTTAGTTGAAACACGGCTAATTACACCTTGAGTAATGTTTTGCTCTTTTAATTCTTGAGCAATCTTAGTGGCGTCTTCTTTAGAATCAGTAATCTTTCCTTTTAAGGTACCGTGAATTCGAAGTTTCTTAACCAATTCACGCGTATCAATTCCTTGTAAGCCAGGAATATTTAGTCTTTCTAAAAATTTTGGCAAAGTTGTTTGCATTCTCCAATTATCTGGATGACGAGCAACTTGATGACATACTACACCCTTAATTTGCGGTTCAAGTGATTCATAGTCTGCTAAGGTAATCCCATAATTACCAATTAAGGGATTAGTAAAAACCAAAATCTGGTCAGCATAACTTTGATCAGTAATTGCCTCTTGATAACCAGTCATACCCGTTGTAAAAACAACTTCACCGCTGCTTTCGCAGTCAGCCCCAAAGGCTTCTCCTTCATAAATACTGCCATCTTCTAAAATTAAATAGCGCTTCATTTTGTTCCCCTTTGATATACAACTTCACCGTCAACAAGCGTCATCACTGTTTCACCATATACTTTTTGACCAGTAAACGGTGTATTTACACCTTTTGATTTAAAATCTGCTTCCTTAATTTCGGTTTTATGCTCAATATCAAAAATTGCAATATCTGCATTTTTACCAGGTTCAAGAACACCTGCATTCTTAATTCCAAACACTTTAGCTGGTTTGTCGCTGAGAAGTGCTAACAATTGTTCAAGCCTTAAAACTTTTTCTTCTTTTACAAATTTAGTATAAAGTGTACTAAAAGCCGTTTCGCTTCCAGTAATTCCAAAAGCAGCGTCTTTCATGCCGACCTGCTTTTCTTTTTTTGCATGTGGTGCATGATCAGTAGCAATCAAGTCAATTGTTCCATCTAGCAAACCAACTAGAAGAGCTGCTTGATCTTCTTTATTTCTTAGTGGCGGATTCATTTTGAAGTAACCATTGTCTTTAGGAATATCGTTATCAGTCAATAAAATGTGGTGCGGGGCAACTTCACAAGTTACGTTAATTCCACGCGCTTTAGCTAGACGCACCAGTTCAACGCTTGTCTTAGTTGAGACATGGCAAATGTGATAGTGAACTCCAGTCTTTTGTGCTAAAAGTAGGTCTCGCGCAATTTGAGTAGTTTCCGCAAGCTCAGTAACGGGTGGTAAATCAAGTCTTTCTGCTGTTATACCTTCGTTCACAATTCCTTTGTTAAAAAGCGAATCGTCCTGGGCATGAGTTGCAATGATTAAGTTGTTTTCTTTAGCTTTTTGCATTGCCAAATACATGGTTTGCGCAGTTTGTACGCCGTGGCCATCATTACTCAAGGCAAAGGCACCGGCTTTTTTCAATGCCGCATAATCAGGAATAATATCAGTTGTTTCATCGTTAGTTATTGGGCCATATTGAAAAATATGAACTACACCTTTGCTCTGGTTTTCCTCCACCATCTTCTTCATTAATTCAGGTGTATTAGGAACCGGAGTAACATTTGGCATTGCACCGACGGTTGTAAAACCACCACGTGCTGCAGCTTGACTACCAGTTTTAATATCTTCTTTATAAGTTTGACCAGGATCACGGTAGTGAACATGAACATCGACTAATCCCGGACTAACAAGCATTCCTTGGGCATCAATGACATTTTCTGCATCTAAATCTATTCCAATCGCCTTTATTTTTTTACCTTCAATTAAGACATCAGCTTTAATTAAACGGCCATTTTGATAAACTGTTCCATTTTTTATTACAGTTGCCATTACTTAAGTCCTCCTAGTCTTCTTCCGCGCAAAACTGCTTCTATCATCGCCATTCTCATAAACACACCATTTTGCATTTGACGCGTAAACATACACTTATCGCTTTCAACTAAGTCTCCACTTAATTCAACGTCATGATTAATTGGACCTGGGTGCATAATAATCGTGTCAGGCTTTAGTTCTTGGTAGCGATTATGATTAATTCCATATTCTTCATGATATGCTTTGGCATCAAAGCTCTTTTCATTCGGATCACCGCTGTGTCTTTCATGTTGAACTCTCAAGAGCATCATGACATCCATTTCAGGAACTAGCTTGTCTAATTTCTCATATTTTCCATACTTATCATATTCACTTGAATACCAGTACTCAGGACCTGAGAAGTAAACCTCTGCACCTAATCTTGTCAACAATTCCATATTGCTTTTGGCCACGCGTGAATTAGTAATGTCTCCAACAATAGCCACTTTCAAGCCTTTAAAATGACCAAAGTGTTCATGAATTGTCATCATATCTAATAAGCATTGACTAGGATGTTGTCCACTGCCATCACCTGCATTAATTACGCCAATATTTAAATATTGATTCTTCTTTGGATGAATGAGATCTTGATAGTATTCATTTTGTGAGTGACGAATTACCTCAATATTTACCCCAACAGCGTCCATAATCAACGAGGTGTCATATAAAGTTTCACCTTTATTAACTGAAGAATGTGCTGGATCAAAAGGAATTACTGTTAAGCCTAATTTTCTTTCAGCCATTTCAAAACTGGTATGCGTCCTGCTTGAATCTTCAAAAAACATATTTGAAATATAAACTGGCTGAGTTAAACGCGGTGTTGCTCCACCATTTTTAAAGTACTCTGCTCGCTTAATTAAAGCTTCAACTTCTTCAACACTTAAATTTTCTACACTAACAAAATGTGGTAAACTGACAAGATCTAATTTTTCCATTTTTTATTCTTTCTAAAACAAAAGGCCTGAAGCATTTAATTGCTCCAGGCCTATTTTTCGTATTCTGGTACACGAAAAATATAGCAACCCTTCTGGCCCTCTCTGGAGTCAATTAAATGGTTGACTATTAAATTAATATTTCTAAACTATTTTGGTAAAGACTTCAATTCAACCGAATCCTTACCGTCTTTTTCTACCATGTTAACAGCAACTTGTTCGTCAGTTGCTGTTGGAATATTTTTGCCAACAAAATCAGCGCGAATCGGCAATTCCCGGTGGCCACGATCTACTAAAACCGCAACTTTAATTGAACTAGGACGTCCATCGTCCATTAAAGCGTCCATTGCTGCTCGAATTGTACGACCAGTATAGATTACGTCATCAATTAAGATAACCTTCTTATCGTTAATATCAACGCTTATTTTATTTGAATTAATTACTGGATCTTGCTTCAAGGACGCATCATGACGATCATCACGGTAAAGTGTGATGTCTAGTTCATCAACTGGTACATCAACGTCTTCTAACTTTTGAATACGATCATGAATTCTCTTAGCTAAGTAAACACCACGCGTTTTGATACCGATCAAAACCAGGTTATCTGTTCCTTTATTTTGTTCAATAATTTCATAAGTAATTCGAGTTAGCGCACGCTTCATTGCTAATGCATCCCAAATTTCCTTTGCCATCTTTTACCCTCCTGATCTTGCCCATGAAAAAAGCTCCTAGTATCAGAGACTAGGAGCTTAGAGTAAAGTCAATACTTATTTAAGCCTGCCTTGCTAGCCTCACGGGACTAATTTTAAAGGACATTCATTGCTTTAAAATTACTGTAAATTATCTTCTTTGTCAAGCAATTTAATTAAATTCAACTTGATTAACAAGATCATTAATATTTTCAATACCTAGTTTTTCTAATTCATTAGGCAATTCATCAGCAATATGTTTTGATGCAATACTGTCTTTAAAATGAGCTGTTCCAACCGCAACAGCATTAGCACCAGCAAGCATAAATTTGATTACGTCTTGAGCTGAACTAATTCCACCCATTCCAATAATTGGCAAACTTGTACTTTGACGAACTTGGTGAACCATTCTAAGCGCAACTGGCTTAACTGCTTCTCCAGAAAGACCACCAACATTGTGACCTAAAACAGGTTTTCTTGTTTTAATATCAATATCCATCCCTAAAAGAGTATTAATTAGGGACAAACCATCTGCACCGCCCTTTTCAGCAGCTTTAGCAATTTGTATGATATCAGTAACATTTGGAGTTAGTTTCACATAAATAGGAACATTAGTAACTGCCTTAATTTTCTTTGTTAAAGATTCAACTACATCTGGATGAACACCAAAACTCATACCGCCTTGGTTTACGTTAGGACAAGAAACATTAATCTCTAAAGCATTAACTAAACCTGAATCAGATAATTTTTGGGCTACTTCAACATAACCTGCTTCATCTTCCCCACCAACACTAGCCATGATTGGTAAAGCAGGATAACTTTGACGTAAAGGCGCTAACTTATCTTTAATTACCGCATCAACTCCAGGATTCGTTAATCCAACTGAATTTAAAACTCCAGTATCTAAAACAGCTATTTGTGGCTGAGGATTACCTGTTGTTGCATGAGGAGTAGTAGTCTTAATGACCATTGCTCCTAAATCATTTAAATCAAACTTCTTAGCTGCTGGAACATCTCCAAAGCCAAAAGTTCCACTTGCTGGCATAACTGGATTCTTTAAATCTAATCCTGGTAATTTTACATGCGTATTAATCATATTTTCCTCCAAAATGAATGCTCACGGTCATTCGATTATTTTTCAAGAACTGATTGTACACGCTTTTTTGTTTTTTTCAAAGTTAAAAATTTTATTTGTAATTCTTGACCGAAGGTGCTAAACTTCATTTTGATTAAACTTTAAACGGTACAGAGAGACCGCAAGTTAAAAATTATTGGCTTAAATTATCTGGGAAAGTCTATACCTAGTGTCTCTCTGCGCTCGGTGTAGATTTTTTTTATGGAGGAAAAATGACAAGACCAGTTATCGTTGCCTTAGATTTAGACAATGAAAAGAAATTAAATGCACTCTTACCTAAGTTAGGCAAACCAGAAAATGTTTTTATTAAAATTGGAATGGAACTCTTTTTCAATGAAGGTCCTGCAATTGTTAGAAATTTATCTGAGCAAGGCTATCAAATTTTCTTAGATTTAAAAATGAGTGATATACCTAATACTGTTTACAATGGGGCTAAAGCCCTAGCTCAATTAGGAATCACTTATACTACAGTTCATGCTCTTGGCGGCAGTCAAATGATTAAAGCAGCAAAAGAAGGTTTAATTGCTGGCACACCCGTTGGTAAAAATATCCCTAAATTATTAGCTGTTACAGAATTAACTTCAATTTCTGATGATATTTTGCACGAAGAACAAAATTGTAATTTATCAATGAAGCAGCAGGTTTTAAGTCTAGCTGAAACTGCTAAAAAGGCTGGCGCTGATGGAGTAATTTGCTCACCGCTAGAAGTTAAGAATTTGCGTCAAAATGTTGGTGACGACTTTTTATACGTAACTCCTGGCATTCGCCCAGCAGGAAATGCCAAAGATGATCAGTCTAGGGTAGCTACGCCAGCCCAGGCAAAAGAATGGGGTTCAACCGCAATTGTAGTGGGACGTCCGATTACCCTAGCAACTAATCCAGAAGCAGCATATGAAGCAATTAAGAAGGAGTTCAACTAAAATGCATAAAGATCAAATTATCAGCCAATTAATCCAAGAAAAAATTATTACTATTTCACCTGATAAACCATTTACATACGCAAGCGGGATGCTTTCACCAATCTATACCGATTTACGCTTAACTGTTTCCTATCCCGAATTGCGTGACATGATCGCTAGCGACTTAGCCAATTTAATTGCAAAAGAATTTCCTGAAGCAACAATTGTCGGAGGTGTTGCAACAGCAGGAATTCCACATGCTGCTTTAGTTGCTGAAAAATTGCACCTACCAATGATTTACGTTAGACCCAAGCCAAAAGATCATGGAAAAGGTCGTCAAATTGAAGGCCGCTTCTCAGAAAATGATAAGATCGTTTTGATTGATGATTTAATTACTACTGGTGGCTCAGTCCTTAATGCAGTTAAAGCCACAGAAAAAGATGGTGGTCATGTTGCTGGTGTTTCTTCAATTTTCACTTATTACTTACCAGATGCTAAAGAAAACTTTAAAAAGGCAAATGTAAAATATGCACCACTTCTTTCCTACCCTGAATTGCTGAAGAAAGAAAACGAGTCTGGTCATATTACTAGTGAACAATATGATATTTTGAAGACTTGGCATGAAGATCCATGGGCTTGGGGTAAAAAGTTCAATAATTAATACAAATATTTGAAAAAGCAGAGATGATAGACAACGATTATGTTGCAATCATCCCTGCTTTTTTTGTTAATTACGCGTTTCTTTTTTCTTTTGAGATTTTTATAAAAACAAAGTTAATTAATCGCTTTATTTTGCTTGTGTTAGACTTAAGAAGAGTAAGTCATTTTCTTTTTTATTAGCATTTTGTTAATAAAAAATACAACATTTTTATTTATAATAATTGTAACTAGCAGAAAGGATGGATGAAATATGGATACAAATAATATTTTGTCTTACATAAAATGGCGTGGCGATATTTCCCTTTCTGCACGACCATTTGACGAAGTAGATGCATTAGTAATTGCCACATTTTCTTATATTCATCTCGATGGTATCGTCCCTGACTCTAATAAAGAAGTTTCAATTAAAGACGTTGCCCAAAAATATTTTAATTCATCAAATCAAAACTTAGATCACTACAAGTATCAAGATTTACTGAAATTAATGGCTAACTCAGTTCGGTTTGGGGATGCCAAATTATCTTATTTTGCTGATGTTCTAACTGATCGCATTCAATTTTCTGCGATAAAAATTAGTTTAGATAATGATACTAATTTTATTTCTTTTCGTGGTACTGACGATACATTAGTTGGCTGGAAAGAAGATTTTGAAATTAGTTTTAGAACTACTGGAGCTCAAAAATATGCATTGAAATACCTCACAAATATTCTTAAAACTACCAATCAAGTATATAGTCTCGCAGGACATTCTAAAGGTGGTAATCTAGCTGAATATGCGGCAGTTAACTTACCAGATGATCTAAAAGAAAATATTGACACCATTTATACTTTCGACAGTCCCGGCCTTAGTACACAAGTTGATGGCGTAACCGATAAATTAAAACGCTATGTTCCAGAATTCAGTATTATTGGACGATTGTTTGAGCCAGAAAATATTACCCCAACCATTTTAGTCAGTGATCGGTCCAAACTTGCTCAGCATGATCCAATGAGTTGGGAAGTTTCAGGCTCTCATTTTATTACTAGAAACCATAGAAACCCTACTTCTAAAATATATAATCAAATTATCAATCAATGGATTGGCGAAGCAAATCTACAGGAGCGAGAAGCCTTAACTAATGATTTATTCAGCGCGTTTGCTGCAAGTGGCGCAACCAAAATTACTGAGCTTAATAAAAATGGTTTTGGCGGTTTTGGCGCAATACTTTTTTCACTTACAGATTCTTCAAGAAGAACTAGATTCGTGTTAGGTAGTTTATGGGAAACCATTTGGCGTAGTATTAAAGCAACGCATCTCGAAAAACTTTTTATTAATACTAATTCAATTATCGGTTGGGTTTTAATTCTTCTTGGTATTGTTGATCTCACAATTCCTGATTACGCTTATCGCGCGTTTGGTGGCTTAGTTGCCCTCTTTTGCGTAGGTTGGAGTGGTTATCACATTGTTGAGACCGCAAATTCTCATCTTTTGCCTAAACCCAAAAGATTCTTCATTATTTCCTACCTAATAGTTTTTGGCCTTGCAATTGCAATTATTTCAAATAATCGCTTGCTTAACTTCTTAGCTCATTACGTTTTAGGTATCTTCTTAATTGGTTTTGCATACGTAAGATTACGTAGCGTAATTGTTAAAAATAAGAAAAATGGAATCTTTAGAAATATTATTGATGTCCTAGAAAGTTTGATCGCTTTTGCTGCAGGAATTATTGTGATTATAAATCCAAATTACTTTAGTCGGCAGGCAGTAATTAGCTTAGGAATTTTATTAATTATTTATGGCTTTTTCCAACTAGTAATGGAATTATTCAAGCAAAGAAAACTACGTATGCCATCTAAACATCGCTAAAGATACAAAAAGCTTTCGGAAAATCTATTCCGAAAGCCTTTTATTTTTCTTGCAAAACTTTTTCAATCACTGCAGCAACCCCATCATGATCACAATCTTTTGTAACCATTTGAGCATTATCTTTTACAGACGTTACCGCATTTTCCATAGCTACACCAATTCCAGCATATTTAATCATACTTAAATCGTTCTCTTCATCCCCAATAGCCATTATATTTTCATTAGTTAAATTCAATTTTTGACACAGGATTTTCAATGCATTTCCTTTTGAAACACCCTTGGGGTTAGCTTCATAGTAAAATGGGGCGGTTTTTGTAAATGTAATTTTATCGTCTAAATGCGCAAATAGCGTATGATCTGCAATTTTTTTATTCAAGTATTTTTGTTCATCAACGTACATGCACTTAATAATTGGCACATCTTTCATCTCAGCAGGAGTCCGATAAGAAATGCCTAAATTAACCAAATTAGCTTCGTATAGCGTAAAGTCTCCGATATCTCGATCGGCTGTATAAATACGATCTGGAGCAGAAGCATGAAAATGCAGCCCTAATTTTAAAGCTATTGTTTCTAAATCAAGGTAATTGTCATAGGTCAATTTCTTTTCAAATAAAACATTGCCAGAAGTTGTTTCAACTACGCCGCCTCCAAAGCAAACGACATATTCGTCATTTTGATTAGCCAAGTTTAATTCATGCAAAATTTGCTTTACACCGCTTAATGGCCTTCCAGTTGCAATCACAATCTTAATTCCAGCTTTTCTCGCCATTAAAATTGCATTCTTCACTCCCCTGGTCAGCTGTTTTTGAGAATTCAACAAAGTTCCGTCAACATCAATTGCAATTACCTTAATTTCATTCATTCTCTTACCTCAACAAAGCTCCTAACAAAACAACTAAGCCAATACAACCAACCACACTCAACTGTAAACGCCAAGTAATCGTTAAATAAGCAATAAACTCCCGCACAAATGCATTTAGAGTAAAATACCATTTGGTTTTAGCTCCATAGCCAATGCAATCTAGCCCCATTCTCTTAGCTAAAACTAATGCGCGATACACATGATAAGAATTTGTGACAATTGCAAAACGTGAATCAGCTTTCATTAACTTATGCGAAAAAGCTAAATTTTGTCTAGTTGTCTTTGACTTATCTTCAACAATAATATCTTGCTTAGAGATTCCCTTTTCTTCGGCATATTTTGCCATTGCAGCTGCTTCAGGAATTTCTTCTCCTGGTCCTTGTCCACCTGACATAATAATTTTTGAACCTGGATTATTGCGATAAACCTCAATTCCACGGTTAATTCTAGCGGCAAGCAGCGGTGTCACTTTTTTTCCAATTAAACCAGCACCTAAAACTACGATATAATTTAATTTTTTTATCTTAAAATTAATCAGATTAATCCATGAAGTCAAAGTATACATCATCATAATAAAAATTAAATAAATGATGGTCAAATTAACAAATAAATACAAGTAGGTACCAAAATTATTGCGCGTTAATCGTCCAACTACAGGGAATAAGAATAAGTAAGCAATAATTCCAATTCCCATTGCTAATGATAAAAAGTTAGTCCAGCGATTACCTTCCCGAATTAAAATTTTAATTCCATTATAAATAAACATCACTATTAAAACTGCAATAAAGGCAAAAACCAAAACCATCAATGCAATTAAAATCACTGCAAAAACAAGTAGAACAAATTGGTGTGTAATTGGAAAAACCTCTGCCGCAATCATTAAGCTAACTGCTGTGAGTAGACCGAAAGTTATTATTGTCCAAACTAACGTCATCCCTGACCACAGACTTCGTCTTTCATGGGTCAATACCCAAACAAAGGTTGCTAAAGCCAGTAAAAACAAAATTAATACAATTGAAAATGATAAGATCACTTATCATTTCACCACCTTAATGTAACGTAAATATCTCTAGATGTACCCTTTTCTTAATTATACAAAATAAATTGCACTGATACGTTTGCTTCAGTATAATTAAGAAAATATTTTTAGGGAGGAATCCATATGACAGAGCAACTTTTAGTAACAACCACTGAAAATATTCCCAACCAAAAATACGAAATTATTGGTGAAGTTTTCGGTGTAACTACTCAATCAAAGAATGCTATTCGCGATTTTGGTGCTGGATTGAAAAGTATTGTTGGTGGTGAAATCAAAGCCTACACATCTATGCTAACTGAATCAAGAGATCAAGCAATTAATCGTCTTCGCCAGAATGCTGCAGATTTGGGAGCAGATGCTGTAGTAATGATGCGGTTTGACTCAGGATCTATTGCAGGAGATATGCAATCAGTAGTTGCTTACGGAACTGCTGTTAAATTTATTGATTAGCTAAAAAGACTGACATTAGTCAGTCTTTTTTATTTTCTTAAGCCTTTAGGGTAGAAATTCTTCAAAATTTGATCATTGCCGATTTTTCCAAAACTAAAGATGTGATTTTGATATGCGACTAAAACAAAACCTCGCAACTCACTATTTACCTTAATAGTTTCACCATGTAGATAATGTTCATAATCAGTTTCATTTTTCAAATTGAGCAATTGCTTTTGCTCTTTTTGACCTAAAACTTCAGCTAACTGATGACTAGGTTCAAAGCGTTTTTTCTTAAGTAGGCCTAATTCAACGCCATTATTTAAAATGTGTAATTCATTTAATAATTCTGGATCAACAGCTGGGACAAAAACATGACCATTACTTTGTAAAACTGTTTTCTGCCAATTTTCTAAACTATCTGGCAGTACAAAATTATCTAAAACTTTTGCTACTGTTGTAATTTCATCCTTAGTTAAACGCGTAATAGAGCTCTTTTTCTGATGTTTTTTCTTTCTCTTCTTAACTTTACCTGAAGCATCTTCAACTGCTTCAGTACTTCTTAAATGGGCTATAAACTGACCTTCACCAACTCCATTCTGAAACCAAAGTCTAACTGTATCTTTTAATTCAGGCAAATTAGACTTTGACCAATCTGATTTACCCATTGACATTCCTGGATATAACTTTAAAGGTTCGATTTTTAAATGGTAGTTTTCAACTAACCAAGCAACTATTTCTTCATCTTCTTCTGGAGAATAGGTACAAGTAGAATAAACCAATTCACCGCCTGATTTTAACATTTTCATTGCTTGTGTCAGAATTTCTTTCTGTCTTGCCTGACAAGTTAAGACATATTCTGGAGACCAGTACTGCATTGCTGCAGGATCTTTTCTAAACATTCCCTCACCAGAACAAGGTGCATCAACCAGAATCTTATCAAAAAAAATGAGGTAACTTTTTTGATAAACGTTCAGGACTCTCATTTGTAACTACAACATTTGTAGCTCCCCACCGCTCTAAATTTTCACGTAAATCTTTAGCTCGACTCTTTGAAATTTCATTAGCCACTAAAAGTCCTTTATTTTCTAAAAAACTTGCTAGTGCAGTTGACTTACCACCGGGTGCAGCACATAAATCAAGTACCTTTTCTCCAGGTTTTACATTAAGGGCAACGGCTGGATACATCGCTGATGGGTCTTGAGAATAAACATAACCGCTAGTCCACTCACTGTCACGTCCCGAAATTCCACCATAATAACCATCACTAGTAAATTCAATGGGGTCAGCAAGACTATATTGGACATCGTGATAATTATTCTTTAAAGGATTTAATCGAAAGCCCTTCTTACTAGAACTATCAAGTGCTGCAAAAAATTTATTGCTCTCTTCTTCTCCAAGCAAATTTTGATATTTCTTAATAAATTCAACTGGTAATGACATTATTTTTCCTTCTTAATTTTTATCGCAAGTAGCATCAACACGTATGTAATAATCTGCATAGCAAATACAACTAAAAATAAAATATAAAGTTGACTATGGTTAGAATAAAACTTCCAAGTCTGTAATCCTAAACTAGTTAACAAAACTACAATTCCGTTTGCCAAGAAAAAACGTAGTCCAGAATCAGCCAATAAGTGAGCCCAGATTTTTCCAGGTACAAATTTTAGGTTTACCGGATTTTCAGCTAAAACAGCAGCTATAGCTGCAACTACAAGAGCAATTACCACACACAAGATAGCTGCAATTAGTTTCTTAGTAGGACTAATTCCATGCTGTCTATTGTAAGTTTTACTGAAATCTTTAGTCTGCATGTTTCCTTTTAAATACGCATGCATAGAATTAGCTTCGTTTTTGTTTAAACCATCTACTACGATCTTATAATTAGTAATTGACTCTTTGGCAGTGGGCTGATTAATCCCTGTTGAAAGATAATAAACTGCTTGTCCATTTTGACTTTCGTTATTTCTCTTTAATTCACCAATAATGGTTACATAATCATTATTTTCCTTTAGATAATGATTATTTTGTAAAGTTACAACTTTACTTTTGGTATCCGCTGAAATAACTGCAAAAGGAATTGATCCATCAAAGTCGCTTTTAGTAAAGTAACGTGAGCTTCCTTTGGCTAATGGTTGACTCTTTAAATTATAATTAGCCCAAATTAATACTCGATCTGGAATATAATCTGATTCAAAATGAATCTGCACTTTATCATGAGCAAAATTTTTATTTACATAGTTTAATAACTGCTTAATATTATGCTTTTTCTTAGATTTAAAAACATAATATGTACTCGACAAACCATTATTATTCAAAACTTGGTCAGCTCTTTGAGATTGCTGGCGAGATAAAATCATCCCTAATCCCAAAAAGGCTACAAAAGAAATTATTAAAAGAATAAGTCGTTTTATTTTCATTATTTTATTTCAAAAACCTTTTCGTTAATAAAATCAAAGCTTTGAAAGCTGCGATTAATTTTCGTATTAGCCCTACAATTTGCTTTCTGCCAAAAAGAAGTAGAATTTGTAGCACCATTTTTTTCGCCAATAAACAATAACACTGGTTGATGATCAAGACTACGATATAAATCAAGAATCTTTAAATCATCTTCGCCAAAATTAGGTGCCCAGGAGCAAATGATCAGATCAACTTCAGGATGCTTTTTAATTGCACTCAAGGCATCCAGATTCTCTGTTGCAAAAATTGGAGCTTCTCCGGTTGTTGAACTTTTAGCCCAAGAAAAAGAATCACTTGCTGTTGCCTTTATCCCCACCTGACTTAAAGCCTTCGACCAATATGCATTTCCTGCCATAATTTCTAAGCTAGATTTAACGTGATATTCTTGCTTAATTAACCTTGCTGTTTCTAAGTTTGGCAAAGACCAAACTCCATATTCTCTTGAAAGAAAACTACGGAAATTATTAAGTAAATTATTTGCTTCTTGGGCTTTATCTTTATTTCCAATTTTATCTATCATTATATCTAAGCTATCAGGTAAAAATCCAAGTGAATTAGGTGATTTTGGTAAAATCTTTTTTTGCTGAATATTGGCAATTATATTATTAATTATGTCAACTTGTCTATGAAGAGGTAAATAATTCAGTTCTCTGTCCAATTGATTGAGTTTAATTTGATACTGTTTCATTTGATACATTCCCTATGAAATGATTTTACCATTCAAAATTAATAAAAACAGGTATAATAAAAGTGATGTAAGCATTAAGGAGCAAAAATTATGTCAAAACATAAAACTGAATCGGCTGAATCGCTTGGTCATTGGCTCCTGCAGGTATTCATTCTAGCAATTGTAATTTTTGGTTTATATATTTTTATGTTCCGCGTATTACTTGCTAATGAAACTATCACTGGACCATCAATGCAGCCAACCTTTGAGAATAATGATCGAATCATTGCAGTAAGACATTCTAAGCTCTCACGTGGTGATATTGTGATTTTACGAGCGCCAGATCAACCAGGCGCACTTTATATTAAGAGAATTATCGGAGTGCCTGGAGACAGCATTAAATCAAAAAATGATGTAATGTATATTAATGGAAAGCCAATCAAAGAGCCGTACTTAACAGAATACAAGAAAAAGCTTGCTAAGGGTCAACTATACACCAATAATTTCAGCCTGCAGCAGCTTTATCATGTAAAGCGAGTGCCAAAAGACTGTTATTTCGTAATGGGCGATCACCGGAATGTTTCAAAAGATTCACGGATGCTTGGCTTTATCAAGAAAAAAGATATTGTTGGTGAGGTCAAATTACGATATTTCCCATTTGATCAAATACAATGGTTTAAATAGATTTTTTTAGAAAGTGTGAATTATAAAATGAGTCCTGAAGAATTATCCGATGCAATTATTGAGTTTGAAGTTAAAAATAATGTCAACGATACAGCGCTTGCTTTCTCAAGTCACCTATCTGTAGAAAAATTGCATGCGATGAAGACTGGCGAAGCTAAGTACACAATGGAAGAAGCTGAACAAGTTTTAGATTATATTCAAGCTAATTCTTAATTTAAAATTACTGGCAGCAAAAAAAGGAATAGGGTTTTGAAAGCAAATTTTCAAAATCTTATTCCTTTTTCTTATATCTTCGCTTCATGATACTTACGCAGAAGTACGACATTAATTGCAATCAAAATTATATCAACTGCTAAAACAACTGCCATGGTCAGATAATTACCAGTTAGATCAGACCTAACGTCAATAGCATCTTTACCTAAAGTTGTTAAAAACATTCCATTTTGTAAAAATCCTGTCACTGAATCCATAACGAACCAATAAACATTAATTAAGAATATTAATCCGATGCAAGTTAGCGAAACAACTACAAGGAAGTAAACTAGTTTACTTATCTTTTCTGGCAAGAAATCGCTAACTATTTTTCCAGTAAAGTTAATTAAACTAACCGCAAGATAAATAAAAATTCCAATTAAAATCAGCAAAACAATAACTGAAATCAAATCTGTTATATGGATATCTTGCCATAACTTTCCTTCACCAATTGAGCCGAAATTTTTAAATGTCGTTTTCCAAAACTCGTTTGTGCCAATTATTGGTAAACCTGCAATTAATATCATTGCTAATTGAATAACTACTAAATATAAGCCATCAACAATTGCAGAAAACAAATTTGCAAGTAGCAAGGTACTTTCCTTGATTGGTGCTAAACGCCAAGTCTGAGATGCATAAACTTGTTCATTTTTTCTACTTGATAGAAATAAGTAAGCTACATCAAACAAAGGTGTAATAGTAATAAACGAAATTAGAAAATATGCCTTACTTTCACCTTCAAAAGCAGAATAAAATAGTGCCCAAAAACCAAGCAGAATACCAACTACTATTTGTAAAAATACAAGACGCCGAACTAGTCGTACCTTATTTTTAGTTAATTCTTTAAATATTGATGAAAAAGACGTCATTAGGCATCCCTACTTTCCCTCATGGAAGTCCTTCAAAAGCCAGATATTAATTGAACCTAAGATAATATCAATTAAGGCCATCATTAAATTACCTTCAGCAAATGCAACTAGCCCATTACTTGTTTCGCCCCAACGTAATTGATTTAGTAAACTGCCTAAATTGTTTGTTAATACAATAAAGATAAAAATCAAAACGATCATAATCACGAAACGAATTAACTTACTATGCTTATCAGGAAGAAAATCAGTGATTGTTCTACTTGAAAGATTAAGTGTTGTTACAATGCTATAAACTAAAATTGCAAATAATAAAAATGCTAATAATGCACTTAGCATTTCTCCGATTGGAAATGAATCAGAGAGCTTTTGCCAAAAGTCACCTGCGTGGCTTGACTTAGAGATAGCTTGATTAATTTCCCAGATATTGGTTCTTACATCATTACTTATTAACGCTGGTAAAAATGTAACAACGCCCATTCCAATTTGGATTAAAACTAAGTAAAGTCCGTTAACAATAGCTGATAATATATTAGCTAAGTAAAACTTACTAGATGAAACTGGAACCAGACGCCAAGTTTGCGAACTATATTCCTTTTCATTCTGCCAAGCAGAAAGCACTACATAAGCCATATCTGCCAAAGGGGCAAAAGTGAAGACCATTACAAACCAGGCTATTGGTTTATCTTGATTAGAAAATGCACCGCCATTTGAAAATAATGCCCAGAGTGCGAAAACGGAGGCTGCTACCAATTGCAAGAGAGCCAGTAAATAAACGCTGCGACGTTTCTTTTTACCCATTTGATTAAATAATGCTTTAAAAGTAGTCATGTTTATTCAGCTCCTTCATCTGCATATAAGCTTTCATAGTATTCCTCAATACTATGTCCCTTTGCTCTAATATCATCTGCTGAGAGATGACTAGCGATTTTCTTATCTTTTACAATTACAACTTCATCTAAAATCGTCGTAATTTCATTTACGAAGTGATCAGAAATAACAATAGTGCTATCTGGGCTCTTCCAAAGTAAGATTGAATTAATAATTCTTTTTCTAGCCATTGGATCAATTCCAGAAAACGGTTCATCAAGTAAGTATAATTTTGCTTCTCGACTCAAAGTTAGCGCAATTTCAAGTTTTTCGCGCATACCACGTGATAATTGTCCTAACTTCATATCGTTGTTGAGTTTCATAAATGAACGTAGCTGTTCAAATTTACTACTATCAAAATCAACAAATAATTTTTGATAAAATTCTTCTACCTCGCCAACCTTAGTAGAATCGCTTAAACCTTTTAGGTTATCTGTCATAGCAATGTTAGCCTTGCGGTAAACTTCACTGCCATCGCCATTAAGAAGTACTTCTCCTTGATAATGTTTGGCAATTCCTACAATCACTCTCATCAAAGTAGTCTTACCGGCACCATTTTCACCCAAAAGCGCAATAATCTTACCAGAATCAACGTCTAAATTTACATCTTCAAGAATAGTTTTTAAATTTTTGCGATATGTTAATCCTTTTACCTCAAGTAGTTTACTCATTTTAATCTCCCTTCTTCTCTTCTATGAACTTTTTAAGCTCCTCAAGCGTCTTTTCTGGAGTTAGGCCCAATTGTGCTGTACTTTCTAGAAATTCGCTCATTGTGTCCTTAATTAGCTCTCTACGCTTTTGTAAAATCAGCTCTGTATCCGTTGTAACGAATGATCCCAGTCCTCTTCGAACTTCAAGAATACCTTCAGTATTCATTTGGTTAAGTGCTCGTTGAACAGTATTTACATTTACAGTTAGATCAACGGCTAATTGGCGAACTGAAGGAACTTTCTCTCCTGGCTTTATTTTGCCCAGAGCGATTTGTCGGTAAAGATACTTTTCAATTTGAACATAAATTGGAATATTATCTTGGAATTGCAATCTTTACACCTTCTTCACTAGTGTATGGTTTATCTATTACACTAATATAATACCAACATCTATTTTTAAATACAAGTTATATTTTTGTTTCACAGTTTTAAAATTATATTTTTTAATAAAAAAATAGCAGACAAAATGCTTATATTTCAAGCTTTTTATCTGCTATTTAGCAGGTTAATAGTATCAGTGTAAAACTATTTTTAATTTTTAGTTAATTTATAAATATTGATATAAAAGTATTTAGCTAACATCAAAAGAAAGTAAAAGTTAATAAATTTAATCAAAAATAGTTAAAAATTGTTTCACTTACTATTTATTTCTTATTTCTCTCAACATTCAATTGATTGATCTTACGTAAAACATCCACAGCTTTCCACATACTTTCGAGGACAGTATATTCATATCTACCATGCATGTTTTCTTCACCAGCAAAAAGATTTGGACAAGGCAAGCCCATATAAGTTAATTGTGAACCATCAGTACCGCCACGAACTGGATCTTCATTGACAGTAAGACCTTCAGCCTTATAAGCATCTCTAGCTAAATCAACAATCTCCATATGCTTTTCTAATTCGTCAGCCATATTGTAATATTGATCCCACATCTTAAGCTTAATTCTCTCACTGCCAAATTCGTCATTCATCTTCTTAACGATGTCTTTAACCAGATTCTTTCTTCTTTCAAGTCCATCGCGTTCAAAATCACGAATAATATAATCCATATGTGCTGAATCAACAGTTCCATCAAAATTCATTAAGTGGAAAAATCCTTCTCGACCATCAGTGTGTTCTGGACGATCATGTTCAGGTAATTGATTATGGAAATCAATCCCAACCTGAATTGCGTTGATCATTTGTCCCTTTGCTACTGCTGGGTGAACATTTACTCCTTGAATATCTAAGCCAAATTGAGCTGCTGAAAACGTACCCCAGTCAAGTTTTCCTGGTGCTTCACCATCAACTGTATAAGCAAAATCTGCTCCAAATTCTTCAACATCAAAATGTTCTGCTCCGGTTCCAATTTCTTCATCTGGAGTAAAAGCTAATTTAATTTCACCGTGTTTTTCTTCGGGATGTTCCATCAAGTATTCCGCAAAAGTCATAAGTTCTGAAATACCACACTTGTCATCCCCACCAAGTAAAGTATCGCCAGAAGCTGAAATAATCGTTTGACCCTGATAATTTTTTAAATGTGGAAAGACTTCAGGATCTAAGTAAAATTCGCTATCCCCTAATTGAATTTTAGACTTACCATCATAATTTTCTGTAATTTGCGGCTTGACATCAACTGAATTAAAATCAGCTGTATCACAGTGTGCTAACAAGCCAAATGTTGGTACTTCATAGTCAATGTTTGATGGAATAGTAGCAATTACGCAACCACTTTTTTGATTATAGTGAACATCTTTAAGACCTAACTCTTCTAGGTCCTTCATAATTACATTCTTTTGAAAGTTTTCTTCTCTTTCAGTTGATGGAAAACGGTCTGAATGCTCATCAGATCTGGAATTTACCTTAACGTATTTTAAAAATCTAGGTAATAAATTTGGATATTCAGTCATTTTAATTCTCCTAAAATAAATCTTGGAATGGGTTAGTTGATACTTCTGAAACTACTACAGGTACATTCCAATTATAATTCTTATTCCACTTTTCAAGACGCTCGCCTACTTTATATTTAAAGAGCTTCTCAGTATAGTGACCTGGATCAACTACTGTTAAACCTGCAGATATCATATCATGCCCAACGTGATAATATACATCACCAGTAATAAATGCATCGACACCATCTATCAATGCCTGGCGCCAAAATTTGCCACCATCACCACAAATAAATGCTACAGTAGAAATTATTTTATCATTATCAGCAGTGATTAATCTTGCCATTGGAATTTGCATTTTATCTTTCACGTAGTAAGCAAATTCTTTAGCGGTCATTGATTTAGGTAATTTTCCTTTTCGACCAATTGCGATTCCATCAGCATCTAAAGCAAAGCGTTCAACATCTCTTAACTCTAATTCTTCTGCTTGCCAATCAGCTGAGCCATTTTGAGCTTTATCAGAATTAGTATGAATTGAATATACAGTAATACCGTTAGCAATTAATTTGCCATACATTGCATTTTGAGGATCAGAAAAGTCCAAATTCTTTGCTGGTCTAAACATTACCGGATGATGACTAATGATCAAATCAACGCCCTTTTCAATTGCTTCATCTACTACTTGAGGGCGAACATCTAAGGTAGTCATTACTTTAGTAACTTCAGCATCCATCGATCCAATTTGCATTCCAACTGGATCACCTTCAGAGGCAATTTCTTCTGGAAAATCCGCTCTTAAACGATTTACAATATCTGCTACTTTTGTCATTTCAACACTTCCTCAATCATTTTAATTAAGTCATTTATTTTATTAATCTTATCCTCATCTTTATTCTTAGCCTTATTCAAATTAGCCTTTAAATTTTGATAGTATTTAAGTTGATTAGTCCACTTTTTAATAAAAACAGGATTTTTTTCTTTTAATAAAAATGGACCAAATGCCAATTCCTGCTCAGATAAATCATGCTTGTTTGTCTTAATTTCTGCCTTAATTATTTCATAAATATGGCCAGCTACCTCAATAATTTTCTCAGCTACAATTTCATATTGATGATCCATCAACCACTTTCTTACTAGTGATTCACCAATATTAGCTTCCAAAATTAAGGTTGGATATTTTTTACCTTCTTGATAAGCCGTTTCTAAAAGATTAGTCATCAGCTTTCCGCCCATTCCCGCGATTACCACGGTATCAATTCGATCTTCAGCCTTTAAAGTCTCTAAGCCCGATCCTAATCTTGTTTCAATTTTATTTTCTAAACCTGCTTGTTCAATATCTTGTTTAGCGTTATTTAAAGGACCTGCAGCAACGTCGCTTGCAATCGCAAAATCTATTTTTCCTTCTTTTACTAATGCAATTGGCAAATACGCATGATCGGTACCAATATCAGCCAATCGGCTTTCAGGATCTACCATTTTACCAATTTGAGCTAGTCTTTCTTCTAACACACTCTCACCTCTTATTAAAAATTTTAGCATAGATAGTTTAAAACTTACTTGAAAATATTTTATAAGAAACAAGCCTTGTAGCAATTTTACGATTACTACAAGGCTTGTCATCATATAAATATCTTAATCTAAGAAATCTTTCAATTGATTTGAACGACTTGGGTGACGTAACTTACGCAAAGCTTTAGCTTCAATCTGTCTGATACGTTCACGAGTTACCCCGAATACTTTACCAACTTCTTCTAATGTACGAGTACGTCCGTCATCTAGACCAAAGCGTAAACGTAAAACATTCTCTTCACGATCAGTTAAAGTATCAAGAACTTCCTCAAGTTGTTCCTTCAATAGTTCGTAAGAAGCATGTTGCTCGGGACTAGTTGCATCTTTATCTTCGATAAAGTCACCTAAGTGAGAATCATCTTCTTCACCAATTGGAGTTTCAAGAGAAACAGGTTCTTGAGCAATTTTCAAGATCTCACGAACCTTATCAGTTGGCATATCCATTTCGGCACCAATTTCTTCTGGAGTTGGTTCTCTACCTAAATCTTGTAAAAGTTGTCTTTGAATTCTGATCAACTTATTGATAGTTTCAACCATGTGAACTGGAATACGAATAGTTCTAGCTTGGTCAGCAATTGCACGAGTAATTGCTTGTCTAATCCACCAAGTTGCATAAGTTGAGAACTTGAATCCTAAACGATAGTCAAACTTGTCAACAGCTTTCATTAAGCCCATATTACCTTCTTGAATCAAGTCTAGGAAGGACATTCCACGACCAACATAACGCTTAGCAATAGAAACAACTAAACGTAAGTTGGCTTCTGCTAATTCTTGTTTAGCTTCTTCATCGCCTGCTTCAATTCGCTTGGCTAAAGCAATTTCTTGGTCCGCATTCAACAACGAAACACGTCCAATTTCTTTCAAATACATCCGCACTGGATCGTTCATTCTCACACTTGAAGGTGCAGACATATCCTTTAATTCAGCTTTTTCAACATCTTTTTGCTTCTTTAAAGCTAATTTAGAAGGTTCGCCTTTTTCATCAACGATACTAATTCCATTGTCTTCAAATTCTTGAACAAGTTGATCTACCGCTTTTCCTTGAAGATTATATGGCTTAATTAGTTGAGCAGTAAATTCTTTTTCAGTGATTTGTTTATCTTTTTTAACTTCCTTAACAACTTCCTTGACTTTCTTATCAAGTATCATTGTTGCTTCTTTTTTGGTAGTCTTACTCTCTGCCATGTAAAAAAGCCCCCTCTAAAACTTCTTTCTTCTTAACGCAATTACTTTTTGCGCTATTTCAAGCTCCAAACTATTATCTTGTTTTCTTTGAGCTTCCTTTAATTGATTAAGCAAGTCGTTTAATTGCTCATCAATCTTGCTCTTTTCCAATGCCCTTAATTGATCATCTAACTCACGCTTAGAATAATCAGGAGGCATCGGAATCATTTCCATATTAATAATTATACCTTGAAGTTCCTCAGGAATAAAATCAATAAAACCCTTCACTTCTGCTTCATCATGGGTTTGATGATATTTTAGCCAAAATTCTGCTAATTTTGCATAACGCTCATCCGGGAATAAAAACTGCTGACTTAAAAGGTAATCTCTTGCTTCATCACTATGTATAAATAGGTACAGTAAGCGATCTAAAGCTGGATTTCTAGTTTCACTATCAGTTCCTGCTTGAGCTTCTTTAGGCTCTGCTGATTCACTTACATTCTCCATTAATGTAGATGCTTGATAAGCTTGCTGATGATTTCTAGCTCTTTGTAATTTTCGTCTCTCACGTACAAAAGTCACTTTAAGAGATTCACGAGTTACGCCAGTTTGACGTGCCAGTTTATCAAGATACAAATCAGCAGCTACAGGATCATTTAATCCTGCAATCATTTGGACAGCTGCTGTTATATAAGCTAGTTTTTCTCGATCATTATGCAAATTATACTGATTTGCTAATCTTTCAAGTAGAAAATCTGTTGAACTAAGAGCACCTGCAACTTCTGCACGGTATTTTTCTTTTCCATATTTTTTTACATATTCATCTGGATCAAGATTTTCTGGTAAAACAATTATTCCTAAATTAAAGCCTTGAACTTGCCCAAATAATTTTGTTGCACGTTCAGCAGCATGAATACCAGGTGGATCTCCATCATAGTTAACCAAAATATTAGGTGTAATTCGCCTTAGCATATAAACTTGCTCGGTCGTTAAGCTGGTTCCCATTGAAGCTACACCAGACTGAATGCCAGCTTTATAAGCAGCAATAACATCCATGTAGCCTTCATAAAGAATCAAATGTTTTTCACTTCTAGCTGCTTTTTTTGCTTCAGCAAAATGAAATAACAGTTTAGATTTATTAAAAATCTTAGTTTCTGGACTATTCATATATTTAGCAATAGTTTTATCATTGCTAATTCTTCGACCAGAAAAACCAACTGTATAGCCTGATTCATCCCCTAAAGGAAACATCAAACGATCACGAAAGCGGTCAAATAATTGACCATCTTGCGATTCAACAAATAACCCGCTTTCTCTTAGATCATCATCAGTGTAATCTTTCTGTTTTAGATAAGTAAGGAGAATATTATCACTATCTGGTGCATACCCTACCTTAAAATGCTTTAGCAAGTCATCGGTTAATTCACGCTTTCTGGCATATTTAAGCGCTCTTTCACCAACTCTAGTGGTTAGCAGAATATGTTGGTAAAATTCCGTTGCCTGCCGATACATCTTCTTTAATGGACTAAGTGGCTTGGCCGCTTCTCCGTAACCTTCTGGCATCTGAAGATGCGCCAATTCAGCCACTTTTTTAACACTTTCAGGAAAAGTAAGATGATCCTGATACATTAAAAACTTAAATACATTTCCGCCTTTGCCGCATCCAAAGCACTTAAAAAACTGCTTACCTTCACTAACAGTAAAAGATGGCGTTTTTTCTTGGTGGAAGGGACAAAGTCCTAGATAGTCTTTACCCTTTTTTTCTAAAGAAACATATTGACTTATTACATCAACAATATCGACAGAATTGCGAACTTCATCGATAAATTGTTCAGGAATACGTCCTGCCATCAATGGATCATCCCAATCAACTATTATTTAATTACTAATTTACTTAAGTCACCCATTCGATCAGCCAAGTTATTAACCTTTAATAATTGTGCTAAACGATTATTCTTTACTTTTTCGTCCTTATCAAGAATCATATTACTTTCAAAGTAATTGTTAATTACAGGTTGTAATTCAACGAAACCTTTGTAAAGTTCAGCAATACTCAAATCAGTATTTTCTTCTAGTGCATTTACACCAGCATTTAGTTCTTCTTCACTTACATCTTGGAAAAGACTCTCATCAACTTTAGCAGCATTTCTATATTTTGCCTTCTTCAAAATGTTAGTAATTCTAGTCAAACTTTCAACTACTGGCTTAAAGTCAGCATCATCGTGGTGCATTTGTAAAGTCTTAGCTGCTGCTAAAATTTGAATTGGATCTTGTTGGCTAGATGCAAGTACCGCATCGATAACGTCGTAATCATACTTTTCAACTTGCAATTGTTGCTTTACACGGTCACGGATAAAGTCAGCAATTTCATTCTCAGCTTCAGCATCCTTAGGTAATTTAGCTGCAGTTTTACCAGACAATAATTGAATTAATTCTGGTAAAACATCTTTGACGGGAAGTGACCAACCTTCGTTCAACACAATTCTTACAATTCCGTAAGCATTTCTTCTTAAAGCATATGGGTCATTAGATGATGAAGGGATCATACCTGCACCGAAGAATGAAATAATTGTATCTAATTTATCAGCAATTGAAAGAAGAGAACCCACAGTTGTACTTGGCAAATCTCCTTCAGCACTTGTTGGCATATAGCTTTCTTTAATTGCTACACTAACATTTTCATCTTCACCCGTTAAACGAGCATAATGCATTCCCATTACACCTTGTAATTCGGCAAATTCACCAACCATTGAGGTAACAAGGTCAAATTTGTAAATATCACTAACTCGATCAAAATCCTTCATTTCAGTTTCTGAAATATTGAATTTCTTACCAAGGTAGTCACCAATAATTTGGACACGTGCCATATGTTCAGCAACAGAACCAATCTTGTCGTGGAAAGAAACATTCTTAAGCTTGTCAACAAAGTGAGCTAATGGGTATTTCTTATCTTCATCATAGAAGAATTGAGCATCATCTAAACGTGCAACAAGAACTTTTTCATTACCGGCAATTACGTTATCTAAGTATTCACTGTTACCATTTCTAACAGCAATAAAGTGATTAATCAACTTGCCATTTTCATCATAAACTTCAAAGTATCTTTGATTATCTTTCATTGAAGTAATTAAAACTTCATCTGGGATATTCAAGTACTTTTCATCAAAAGAACCAGCAAAAACAGTTGGATATTCAACTAAGTTGGTAACTTCTTCAAGTAATCCCTTATCAATGTTTACTTTCCAGTTATGTTGAGCAACTAATTCTTGAATTTGATTAAGAATCATGCCCTTACGTTCATCAGCATCGGCAATCACATATTGGCTCTTCAATGCTTCTTCATAGTCATCTGCATTTGCAAGTACAACGCTATCACCTAAAAAGCGGTGGCCTTGAGTTTTGCGACCAGCAACTACATCAAGTAATTTAACTGGTACAACTTCACTACCAAGTAAAGAAACCATCCAATGGATTGGACGTACAAACTCAAAATCATTGCTGTCCCAACGCATTTTAGTTGGGAAAGTCATGGCTTTAATGATATCGCTCATGCCCATTAAAATGTCAGAAGCTTTTTTACCTTCTTTTTGAACATGAACATAAGCATATTCAGTTCCTTTAAGCTCTTCAAAGTAAATATCGTCAGTCGTCATCCCTTGACCACGAGCAAAACCTTGAGCAGCTTTCGTCCAATTGCCATCTTTATCTTGAGCAATTTTCTTAGCAGGACCTTTTTTTACTTCATCAATATCATCTTGCTTTTCAGCCAAGTCTTCAACCAAAATAGTCAAGCGACGTGGAGTTGAATAAGTCTTAATGTCTTTAAAAGAAAGGCCATTTTCCTTAAGATACTTTTTAGTACGATCAGCTAATTGCTTAACACTTCTAGAAACAACGTGAGCTGGCATTTCTTCAGTACCAATTTCAAATAAATAATCTTTAGTCATTGTTTTGCCCCGCTTTCTTAGTTTCTTCTTGGTGTTTCAATAATGGGAAGCCACGCTTTTCACGTTCTTCAACAAATCCCTTCGCAGCAAGGTGAGCCAAGTTTCTAATTCTTGATAAGTAACCTGCTCTCTCAGTAACTGAAACAGCACCACGTGCATCAAGTAAATTAAATGTATGGCTACACTTCAAGATGTAATCGTAAGCTGGGTGAATCAAGTTTTGACTCAACAAACGTTTAGCGGTTGCTTCATAAATATCAAAGAACTTAAGCAACTGGTCTTGGTCGCTTTCTTCAAAGGCATACTTAGAATGTTCATATTCTGGTTGCTTGAAAATATCACGATACTTGACGCCATCTCCCCATTCAAGGTCAAAGACTGAATTGACATCTTGAATATAAGAAGCAAGACGCTCAACACCATATGTAATCTCACTCATTGTTGGTTTTACATCAAGTTCGCCAACAACTTGGAAGTAAGTAAATTGAGAAACTTCCATTCCATCAAGCCATACTTCCCAACCAACACCGGCACAACCCATAGATGGATTTGCCCAGTTATCTTCAACGAATCTGATATCATGCTCAAGAGGTTCGATTCCTAAAACTCTTAAACTATCTAAGTAATATTGTTGAATGTCTTTTGGTGCAGGCTTAATAACAACTTGGAATTGATGGTGTTGGTATAAACGGTTAGGGTTATCACCATATCGACCATCAGCAGGTCTTCTTGAAGGCTCAACATAGCAAGCTGCCCAAGGTTCTGGCCCAACAGCACGTAAAAAAGTATATGGACTCATTGTCCCGGCACCTTTTTGCTCATCATATGAAGGCATAATCATACAACCTTTAGAGGCCCAGAACTGTTCCAATTTAAAAATCATATTCTGGATATTCAGTTTTTCTGACATCTATACTCTCTCCTCACAACATAGGCATAAAAAAAGCCTATGCAAAAATTGCATAGGGACGATTTACTTCGCGGTTCCACCCTAATTCAGGAAAATATTCTTCCTGCCCTTAATTAACAACTTTGACTAAAAGGTGCCTTTTCCCAAATGCACTTCCACCATTCTGCACTCGCTGTCTTGGTACTTTTCTATTCCTTTATAGTTGTCAAAATACGTTTATATTTTATCATCTTTTATAAAAAAAGACTAGTAAGAAACCTCACTAGTCTTTAAACGAATATAAAAAGTCAACAGCTAAAAAAGCGCCAATTCATCAAGAAACTTTTTAGTTTTCAAGTTAAGATCTAAATAGTTAGCATACATCCGATCAATAACCTTGCCAGAATTCTTTTTTAATTGCGGATTAATTTTTACTTTTCCTAAACGATCAATATCAACTAAAGCTAGAGTCCGTATCAAAGCAACTACTTTAGGATCTAGATGCATCCTTTGACTGACACTATTAAAGTGATCACTACAAATAATTCCACCTAACTCCAACGAATAGTCAAACGTGCCTTGCACCTTCCCGCAAATTAAACATCGATCTAACTGCGGTGCTACTCCATATGCATTAAGCAACTTCAATTGTACCATCTGGGTAATAATTGCCGCATCTTCTCCAGAATTTATCTTCAGCAACGCTTTCATAATCAAATCATAAAAGCTTCCAATTTCTTTATATTCAACAAAAGCATGGTCAAGCAAGTCTAAAACATAACTCGAATACGCATTCTTAGTTAAATCTAAATATAATTGGTCTAACTGCTTTACATCCTTAAAAGTTCGCAGCGTACTGATTCCCTTCCAATTTGTATTTACAATATATTTTCCATAAGAGAAGTTAAGGGTTGCAGCTCCTAATCTGGACTTTGGTCTCAGTGCTCCTCTAACATCTATTGTAAAAATACCATGATCTTTCGTCATGATCTTGGCTAGAACATCAGCTTCTTTATATTTTTTTCTTTTAAAAATTAATCCTTGAACCTCACAAAGTTCACGTACCATCTATCTTAATTCCTTGGCATTGTATCCAATAGATTTAAGGAAGACAGGATCAGAACGCCAATTCTTTTGAACCTTAACCCATAGACGTAAATTAACTTTTTCGCCTAATAAAGCTTCAATTTCTTGACGTGCAGCAATTCCAATCTGCTTCAGCATTTGACCCTTTTTACCAATTATAATGCCTTTTTGACCTGGACGTTCAACATAAATTGTAGCCTCAATTTGAAGCTTACCACCTTCATGATCCCGCATTCGGTCAACTACCACGGCCGTTGCATGTGGGACTTCTTCATGAGTGAGCTTCAAAACTTGCTCGCGAATTAATTCAGCCACAATAAAATATTCTGGACGATCAGTCAATTGGTCTGCATCATAAAATTGCGGACCTTCTGGCAGATACTTGGCAATTGTTTTAATCAATTCGGAAACATTATTTCCTTGAGAAGCAGAAATTGGAACAATTTCAGCAAAATCGCCTAGATTCTTGTACGAATCTATAATAGATAATAACTTATCTGGGTGGACTTTATCAATCTTATTTATCACTAAAAATACAGGTTTTTTAATTTTCTTAAGAAGTTCAGCAATATATTGGTCTCCCTTACCTGCTGGTTCAGGTTCAACCATAAATAAAACAACGTCTACTTCATCTAAAGCCGAGTAACTCGACTTATCCATAAAGTCATCTAACTTGTTCTTAGGCTTATGAATCCCAGGAGTATCGATAAACACAATTTGCTCTTGATCATCAGTATAAATACCAGATATTTTGTTTCTTGTTGTTTGTGGCTGTGGTGACATAATCGCTACTTTTTGACCTACCAAAAAGTTTAAAAGTGTCGACTTACCAACATTGGGTCTACCAATTAAAGTTACAAAGCCTGATTTATAGTCCTTTTTTTCATCCATCATTGTTACATCCTTTTATTTAAGTCTTAGTGAATTTGCTTTCCGTGATTTTCCTGATCCGGATGAAGCGGAAGCCCATATTCACGTAAAACTTTGCCTTGGATACCAAACATTACTTTAGCTTCATCATCTTCAATATGATCAAAACCATTTAAATGCAAGTATCCATGAACTAGTGTATATCCAAACTCACGATTAAATCCAGTTTCATACTCGACACTATGTCTTTTTATTACTTCTGGACAAAGAAATAGATCTCCAATATCTTCAACAAAATCAGGATCATCATTAAAAGCAGACATAAAGTCTTCGTCTAATCCATCTTCAATTGCAAAAGAAATCACATCGGTTGGTCGATCTTTTCCACGATATTTTTTATTGATTTCGTGAATTTTTTTGGAAGAAACAAAATTAATACTCATTTCTTGAGCATTTTCTTTATTAATTTCTTTTTTGGCCGACAAAAGCAGATTGGTAATCCAAGGGATCCAATCTTTATCGTCATTATCTAAGAAATTAACTTCATCATTGAAAGAAATATCTAAGTTATTCAAATTTTAGTGTCCTTCTTTTTCATAAGCTCTAACAATTTTAGCTACTACTGGGTGACGAACAACATCATTGAAGGTAAAGTTAATGAATTTTACTTGTTCAATATTTGCAAGTATATGTTCAGCTTGCAATAACCCACTCTTTGCTTTTCCTGGTAAGTCAATTTGAGTTTGGTCACCATTAACAACCATCTTAGAATTAAAACCTAATCTAGTTAAAAACATCTTCATTTGAGCTTGAGTAGTGTTTTGTGCTTCATCAAGAATTACAAAAGCATCATCTAAAGTTCTACCACGCATATAAGCAAGAGGTGCAACTTCAATCACTCCTCGCTCCATCAACCGATTAGTCGTTTCAACTCCTAAAATTGCATATAAAGAATCATAAATTGGTCTTAAATATGGGTCAACTTTTTCCTTCAAATCTCCAGGTAGAAATCCCAGTGATTCTCCTGCTTCAACAGCTGGTCTGGTTAGAATTATGCGTGATACTTCACCTTTCTTAAAGGCGGCAATTGCCATAACTACTGCTAAAAAAGTTTTCCCTGTACCAGCCGGTCCAATTCCAAAAACAACGTCATATTTTTGAATAGCTTCGATATAGCGCTTTTGCCCCATGTTCTTAACTCGAACCGGGCGTCCCTTAGCATCCCTAATTAAAATCTTATTGTATAACTCACCAAAGAACTCCAAAGTTCCTTTGTCGGCCATTTTAATTGCGCTTACGACATCAGTTGCAGTAATAGTAACTCCTCGGGTAACAATCTTATCTAAAGCAGTAAAAATTTGCATAATTTTCTTAACAAGGCTTTCTTCCCCAGTTACTTCAATCTCACTACCAGTATCAGTAACTTGTACATCGTAAGATTCTTCAATTAAACGCAAATTTGCATCGTTAATCCCAACTAAGTTCATAATTGTTTCAGGTTTAGTTGGTGTAAATGTTGCTTCTATAGTTTGTCCCACTTAAAATTGAACCTCCATTATATCAATTGATTAGTTAAGCTTCTTACCAACAATTGAAGAAGCGGCTTTGCCATCAGCCTTACCTTTGATTTTTGGCATTAAAGCTTGCATAACTTTACCGAAGTCTTTCTTAGAACTTGCGCCGACTTCTTTAATTGTCTCCTCAACTGTTTGTTCAAGCTCTTCTTTAGACATTTGTTTTGGCATATATTTTTCAATTAGTTGCATTTCTTTTTTAGTTTGAGCAATTAAATCGTCTCTACCTGCCTTAGTAAATTCTTCTAAAGATTCTTTACGTTGCTTAAGTGCACTAGACAAAACTGTTAATTCATCATCGCTAGTTAGGTCATGTCCCACTTTAATCTTATAATTCATTACTGCAGCCTTAAGTGAGCGAATAGTTGTTAAAGCTTCCTTATCTTTAGCCTTCATAGCTGATTTCATATCTTGCATTAATGTATCATTTAGTGACATTTATTTTTCTCCTCTTTAATCAAAACTTACAAAGTCTATTTTAAACTTTTTATACAAAAAAAGCTCTTGATAGAGCGAATTTCTATCAAGAGCTTTCTTTATATTAATAATGTCTACGCTTACGAGCAGCTTCGGATTTTAACTTTCTCTTAACGCTTGGTTTTTCGTAGAATTCACGCTTGCGGTATTCTTGCAAGGTACCACTTCTAGAAACGGAACGTTTGAAACGACGAAGAGCATCATCAATAGACTCGTTTTCGTGAACGATTGTCTTAGCCATGTGAGATCCCTCCTTCCATTTCTTGGCACACAAATATGTGCCACAACAATATAGTTAAATTATAGCTAAACGAGAAAAGTCGGTCAATAGTCGATTAACATTTTTCTAACTTATTTTGGTATAATTTAGGTAAACAATGAGGTGAAGATATATGACTGAAGAAAAGAAAGAAAATCAAAAAATCGTTAACTTAATTATTATCTCTGACTCTGTTGGAGATACTGCGTTTAACATGGTGCAAGCTGGTGCTGTTCAATATCCAGACGTGAAGTTTAATTACCGTCGCTATCCATTTATTACTAATCGTGAAAAACTAGAAAAAGTTTTCGACGAAATCACAGAATTTGAAAACGTATTAATTGCGTTTACATTAATTCACGAAGATGAACAATTAGCCGCAATCAAATTCGCACGTGAACATAATATGAAGTATGTAGACTTACTTTCAGGTGTAATTGAAAACATTCACTCCTTAACCGGTGAAGAACCAAAACACGAAATCGGTGCTGTTCACCACATGGGACAAAACTATTTCGACAGAATTTCTGCAATGGAATTTGCCGTAATGTATGATGATGGAAAAGATCCTAAAGGATTCTTAGAAGCAGACGTTGTTTTGCTTGGGGTTTCAAGAACTTCGAAGACCCCTCTTTCATTATTCTTAGCAAACAAGAATTTGAAAGTAGCTAACTTACCTCTTGTCCCTCAAACTCATATTCCAGATGAAATTTATAAAGTTGATCCTAAAAAGATTATTGGCTTAACAAATGACCCATCTGTCTTAAATGAAATTAGACGCCAAAGAATGATTGCTTACGGCTTAAATCCTGATACAACTTACTCAAATATGGATTCTATCAATGCCGAACTTGACGCTGCTAATAAGCTTTATAAGAAACTTGGTTGTTACGTAATTAATGTTGCACACCGTTCAATTGAAGAGACAGCTGCTTTAATTATGGAACATCTCGGAATTGATGACTATGCTAAATAATTAGTTTTATGAATGTATTTCAAAAGGCTTAACCTACAACTTATGTAGATTAAGCCTTTTTTACTTACCTATTAAACTGGTTTCTGCTCCTTGAAGCGTCCATATACTTTATCAACTTCGCTTACACTCATAAATGCATAAGGATCAGATTGAATAACAATATTATAAATATCGAACATATCGTAACGATCAATGATTGTCATTAAAACAGTTTTTTCCGTATGACTATATGCACCTTCTACATCATGAAAGATTGTAATACCGCGGTGCATCTTGCGTTGAATTCCTTCAATAATGTGTTTCGGGTGTTCGGTAACGATAAAGACTTGCATTTTTTGATGTTGCGTATAAACAGCGTCAATCACTCTACCGTTAACAAAAATGTTCAAAGCAGTATATAAAGCTCTCGTCCAACCAAAAACAAAACCAGCACAGATAACAATGATCAGATTAAAGAAAATGTTAATTTGACCGAAACTTTTACCAGTCTTTTTTCTTAAAATAATGCCTAAAACGTCTAAACCACCTGTAGAAATTCCTGATTTCAAGGCGATTCCTGTCCCAACTCCATTAATTACGCCACCAAATAAAGCACAAATGATTGGATCGTAAGTAATCTTGATTGGAGCAATTACTCGCATCATAATCGATCCAAGTAACACGGCAATAATAGTAAAAATTGTAAAGCGATGTCCTATTTTACACCATCCCAAGATAAAAAGCGGAATGTTTAAAACAAAGTACATCACTGAGGTCGATAAGGTAAACGGCATGAATCGTTCTGACACTGATTGAATAATCTGCGCAAATCCCGTAATACCAGAGGCGTAAATCTTACCAGGTCCCCAGAAAAAGTTCAGGGCAACCGCAACCGCCAAAGCATAAAGAAAGGCAGCAGATAATTTCGAAATTAGATAGTGTCTACGAGACAGCTTTTCTAATTGACTCATCTTGATTTTCCTTTTTATATCAAATAATATTTTGCACTATCTATTCTAACAATCATTATTAAAAAATAAAGCTAATTCTAGTGCCTATTTAGCTATTATTTTTTCCAGTACTTTTCAATAAATTGTGATCTGCCACCAGCTTCTTCAATTTGATAGCGCAAAGGGTCTTTTTTATAAAAATCTTGATGATATTCTTCTGCAGGATAAAAAGGCTCAGCAGGTTCAATTTTTGTCACAATTTGCTGATCAAACTTGTGCGAATCCTCAAGTTGTTTTTTAGATTCTTCGGCAATTTTCTTTTGCTTAGGAGAATTATAGAAAATAATTGGTTGATACTGACTTCCCCGATCTTGAAACTGTCCCATAGCATCTGTTGGGTCAGTCACTTGCCAATAAATATTAACTAGTTTTTGATAAGAAATAATTTTAGGATCAAAGGTTATTTTTACGGCCTCAACGTGTCCTGTTGTCCCAGTACAAACTTCTTCATAACTGGGATTCTTAACATGACCACCAGTATAGCCAGAAACAACACTAATGATGCCTGGGTAAGTGTCAAAAGGTTCAACCATGCACCAGAAACATCCGCCAGCAAAGATAGCTGTGTCATAGTGCGATTCTTTAGTATTATCAAGGGGTTTAGCTACTTTCATTTTATTAGCACTTCTTTCTAATTTCGAATAATTGTGAATTATTTTCACTATTTTTTCGTTATAGCTTTATATATAAAAATAGCGAATTAATTATTTAGTTCATAATCAATTCACTATTTAGCTTAAATTATTTACTTAATATTTACTATTATTTTATCTCTAATAATTCTTTTTCAATCACTGGTAGCCAGCTTAATTTATAGCCAGCACGTGTTGGATGAATTGGATCAAGCATATAAAGTTCTCTGTCTTTTTCACTATAATTAAAAGAATCATCATCCCACATATTAAGAAAATCAAAGCCCCATTTACTTTGCAATTCTTTAACTCTTTCAACCATTTGACCATAGAATTCTGAATCAAATTTTGGATTACTAAAAATCAAAACAGGACAATTCCAGTTCTTCTTTACATAATTTAAAATATATTCAATTGCATCCGTTACTGTCTGTGCATCAAAATTATCATCTGTAGCGATTTCGCCTAGATCTTCTTTTCCTTTAATTGCATCATTAGTTGAAAGTTGCAAGACAAATGTTGTCAACTTTTCTAAAACTGGCAATCTTCCGATTCTACCAATGTATGAATTAGAGTCATTATCAACTAGTGTTGTTCCCGAAACAGCATCTTTAAAAGCACAAATATTATCTTTTTTACTTAAATAGTCAACAAATGATTCACCTAAAGCACCAGCACCATAGGTCACTGAACTACCCAAAAAAGCAATCTGATTATTAATTAAATCACTGGGTTCCATCTTAGTTTGAGCAACGCTATATTTTTTTGCATTTCCTTCAGCCTTAATTGCCTTAGTTAAAAATTCGGGATTATTCTTTCCAAATTTCAATAATTCTGGAATATGTTCTTCAGGTACATCTAAATTATAAAGTTCTTCTTCAAAATTCATTTTTATCGTCCTTTGAATAACTTCTTATATTCTTTATAACCTTCCTCCTCTAGCTTATCATATGGAATGAACTTTAACGCAGCAGAATTAATACAATATCTTAATCCACCTTGATCAACGGGACCATCTATAAAAACATGACCTAAATGAGAATCAGCTACTGGACTCTTTACCTCAGTTCGCTCCATCCCATGAGATTGATCTCGGTGATAAACAAGCTTTTCGATCGGCTTAGTAAAACTTGGCCAGCCACAACCAGCATCATACTTATCTTCACTAGAAAATAATGGCTCACCAGATACCACATCAACATAAATTCCTTTTTGGTTAAAATTATCATACTTTCCAGTAAAAGGATATTCAGTCGCAGCATGCTGAGTAACTTTATATTGCTCTGAGTTTAATTTCTTCAGTGCTTCTTCTTTATTAAACATTTTCTCACCTTCTTGTTTAAACATATCAAATTTTAATAGAAAATTGTTGTTTCATGATTTTTGTTTCTATACAATAATCTATAATACTAACGGAGGGATTTATATTATGCAAAAATTAGCAAATGACTTATCACTTACAAAAAATACACGACTAAATTCTTTAGGACCTTCAAAAATAAGAGCTTTTGATGCAAAGGCCTCTCAAATTCCTGGAATTATTAAATTAACAATTGGCGAGCCAGATTTAAATACACCAGATCATGTTAAAGAAGCAGCAATTGCTGATATTAAAGCAAATGACTCTCATTATGCTCCACAAGCTGGTAAACCAGAATTATTAGAAGCAATTAGTAAATATCTTGAACGTAGTCTTGACGTGAAATATGATCCAAAAACTGAAATCTGCGTTACTGTAGGTGCTACTGGTGCTTTAAATGATGTTTTCATGTCCATCTTAAACCCAGGAGATAAAATCCTAGTTCCTACTCCTGTTTGGGCACTTTATTTCCAATTGATTAAATTGACCGGTGCTATCCCAGTCCAAATGGATACTTCAAAAGATGGTTTTATTCTTACTCCTGAACACCTTGAAACAGTTTTACAAAATGAAGGTAAAGGTGCCAAGGCAATTATCTTAACTGATCCATCAAACCCTACCGGGCGAGTATATCCAGAAAAAACTTTAAAGGCACTAGCAGAAATTATTACTAAATATCATTTATTTTCTGTAACTGACGAAATTTATGGAGAATTAGTTTATGACAATAATGTTCATCATTCTCTATCACAATATATTCCTGAAAGAAACATTTTAATTTCTGGCTTGTCAAAAGCCTATGCAATGACGGGATGGAGATTAGGATATATTGCTGCTCCCGCAGATATTATGAAAACAATTCAAAAGGTGAATGCTTTCTTAGTCACTTCAGTTACCGATAATGTACAAGCAGCAGCAATTGAAGCCCTAAACAATGGCCAAGCTGATCCACTTGAATCCAGAAAAATTTACGAGGATCGACTCAAATTCATGAAAGCTGGATTAGAAAAATTAGGTTTTGAAATGTCCACCCCACAAGGAGCTTTCTACATTTTTGCTAAAATTCCAGATGCCTTTGGTACTGATGATGAGGCATTTGCAAATGAACTAGCTACCAAGGCAAAAGTTGGTGTAACTCCTGGTCGCTACTTCGGTGATGGCGGTCAAGGATACGTTAGAATGTCTTATGCTTCTTCAACTGAGCAATTAAAAGAAGCATTAAAACGAATTGCAGAATTTGTTGAAAATATTTAACTTATACAAAATAAAACACTGATAGCTTGAATTGAGCTTATCAGTGCTTTTTTATACATTATGATTTTTAATATTCAACAATCTTCAAGTTTAATATTATCTAGTTTCAGCCAATAAAAAAAGAGTAAAGACTATCTCTCAAAAATAATCCTTACTCTTATTTATTAAGCTAATTTTTATTCATCCCAAGTTGAATTGTTATCAGCGTCTTCTTGAGCTTCCTTTTCAAGACGTGCTTCAATTTCCTTCACGCTGTCTTCATACTTGTCTTCTACCTTAATACCAATGTCATCTAATTGTTGATCAGCAACAGGTGCTGGAGCATGCATCATCGGCTCTGAAGCAGAAGCATTCTTTGGAAAGGCAGTTACGTCACGAATGTTGTCCTTTTGAGCTAACATCATTGCAAATCTGTCTAATCCAATTGCGAGACCAGCATGTGGTGGGAATCCCATGTCCAATGCATCAAGTAAGTAGCCAAATTGTTCATAAGCGCGCTTCTTAGTAAATCCAAGTGCCTTGAACATCTTTTCTTGAATTGAACGTTTGTGGATACGAATTGATCCACCACCCATTTCGTCACCATTCATAACAATATCGTATGAACGAGCATGAGCCTTATGTGGATCAGTATCAAGCAACTTAATTCCTTCATCATCTGGCATAGTAAATGGGTGGTGAGCAGCAATCCAGCGACCCAAACCTTCGTCATATTCAAATAGTGGCCAATCAACAACCCAAACAAAGTCGTAAACATTTTCTGGAATAATTCCAGTTTCTTTAGCGAATTCACGACGTAAATGGTCAAGAGAATCAGTTACAACCTTCCACTTATCAGCAACGAATACTACTAATTCGCCACCTTCAAGGTCAAATTCTTTCTTCAAAGCTTCTTTATTTTCATCAGTTAAGAAGCGAGAAACAGGACCTGAGAATTCACCATCTTCATATTTAACCCATGCCAAACCTTTAGCATGGTAACGTTTGATATAATCTTGCTTTTCTTCAATCTTCTTACGTGAATATTGTTTAGCACCATTCTTAACAGCAATCCCCTTCACGTAGCCACCATCAGCAATTGCACCAGAGAAGACCTTGAAGTCAGAATCTTTGAAAATTGGACTTAAGTCATGAATAAACATTTCATAACGAGTATCAGGCTTATCAGAGCCATACTTATTCATTGCTTCATTCCAAGTAATACGCTTGATTGGTGTCTTCAAGTCAATTCCCATTACATCTTTCATGATCTTCTTCAAAAGACCTTCAGTATAGTCTTGAACTTGTTTTTCATCAGTAAATGATGTTTCCATATCAATTTGGGTAAATTCAGGTTGACGATCACCACGCAAATCTTCGTCACGGAAACAGCGTGCTAATTGGTAATATTTATCAAAACCTGCACCCATTAACAATTGCTTGAACAATTGTGGTGATTGAGGAAGTGCATAAAAGCTACCTGGGTAAATTCTTGACGGAACAAGGTAGTCACGAGCACCTTCTGGAGAAGACTTACCTAAAATTGGAGTTTCAATATCAATAAAACCATGTTCATCAAAATATTCGTGAGTTGCTTTTAAAATCTTTGAACGAAGCATAATTGCCTTTTGCAAAGTTGGACGACGAAGATCAAGGTAGCGGTACTTCAATCTAGTTTGTTCGGCTGCATTAATATCATCTTTGATTTCAAAAGGTGGTACCTTTGACTTATTTAAAATATCAATTTCGGTTGCATCAACTTCAACTTCACCAGTCTTCATATCTGGGTTTACGCTAGAGCGTTTAACAACCTTACCTTTAACTTCAATTACGTCTTCGTTGTTAAGAGAATCCGCAATATCCATTAATTCTTTACCAGAATCTTTGTTAACAACAACTTGAACAATACCTTCGCGGTCACGAAGGTCAATAAATACCAAGTTACCTAAGTTACGAACGCGTTGTACCCAACCATAAAGGGTTACTTCTTGTCCTTCGTATTTGCTAGTTATATTGCCAGCATAGTCCGTTCTTTTTTCCATATTCATCATAATTTTTAATCCTCTATCTTTTCCATTACAGATTTCATATCATTTAGATCTTCTAAGCTTAAGTCTAAAGTCTTACCATCAGCTAAACGTTTAATGTTAAGTACGCCATTTTCAAGCTCTTTAGCACCCAAGGTAATTACAAATTTGGCATGCACACGATCTGCTTTTCTAAATTGTTGTTTTAATTTCTTTTGATCAACATCATATTGAGCTTTAAAGCCTTGCTTACGAAGAGAACGCGCAATTTCAACAGCCTTCATTTCTGTTCCTTCGCCAATATTAGTGATGAAGAAATCAATACCTTCATCTTTAAATAAAGCTGGATTTTGTTCCTTAAGAACAAGCATTAATCTCTCTTCGCCAATACCAAAACCAACGGCCGGAGTTTCTGGACCGTCAAATTCTTCTACCAAGTGGTTGTAGCGTCCACCACCCAAAATTGTGGTTGCTGATTCCCATAAGTTCTTATCTTCAACCATAAATTCAAAGATTACACCAGTATAGTAGTCAAGTCCACGTACTAAATCGTCATCTAATACATAATTAATGCCTAATTGTTCAAGCATATCAGTAATAGTTTCAAAATTCTTCTTAGAGTCTTCATCTAAGTAATCAACAATTCTTGGAGCGTCAGGTAAAAACTGCTTATCTTCATCAGCCTTTGAATCAAGAATACGAAGTGGATTCATAGACAAACGTCTTTGTGAATCCTCTGAAAGTTGATCTTTAAGAGGCGTGAAGTAATTTACTAAAGCATCATGATAATCTTTACGTACTTGCGCATTACCTAAAGTATTAATGTGCAATTCATAATTCTTAACGCCTAACTCAGCTAATAAATCGTGCCCCATCATGATAGTTTCAACATCAGCTAGAGGACTATTTGAGCCAAAGCTTTCAACACCAATTTGGTGAAATTCACGTTGACGACCTGCTTGAGGTCTTTCATATCTAAAAGTATTGTCAATATAGTAAACATTAAATGGCTTTACTACATCAGGACCATATAATTTATTTTCAACATATGCCCTAACCACACCAGCTGTTCCTTCAGGACGAAGTGCAATATGACGACCACCTTTATCGTTAAAGTCATACATTTCCTTTTCTACAACATCTGAACTTTCACCAGATGAACGAGAAAAGACTTCATAATTTTCAAAACTTGGTGTCCGAATTTCACGATAATTTGCACGTTTGAAGAAATTTCTTGCAATTGTTTCAACTTTTTCCCATGAACCAGAATCTGCTGGCAAAATATCGACTGTACCTTTTGGTCTTTGAACTTTCATTTAATCATCCTTTAATATATTAATAAAAAAACGCCCTTGAACTTAATCAAGGGCGCAATAAATTAGCACGGTACCACCTTTTGCTTGCTGCGATTAACGCTCGCGAAACGAACTATTATCTGTTAAAGGTGTCACAGATCGCAACCTATCCGCTCTCTCACCAAACGAGCGGTCTCTGAGATAGATCATGCTAATCTACATTCTTTGTCATCGATAATTCCTTTTTAGCTTATATTTTTCAGCCAGTAAAGTCAACCTTTGTAAGCCTTTACTTAAAGAATTAAATATCTAGCACAATTGTAAATGGGCCATCATTCTCAAGACTAACCTGCATATCAGCTCCAAATTCGCCGGTTTCAACATGAAAGCCTCTATTTTCTAATTCTTGATTAAAATTTTCCCAAAGATCTTTTGACTTAGGAGGTCGCATTGCCTCTACAAAACTTGGACGATTACCTTTTTTAGTATTAGCTAGCAGGGTGAATTGACTAACGCTTAAAATTTCTCCATTAACATCTTTTAAAGACAAGTTAGTTTTTCCATCTTCATCTTCAAAAATACGCATTTTAGCAATTTTATCAGCAGCCTTTTTTACCTGATCTAGCTCATCGCCTTCACGTAACCCAACTAACAGAAGAAAACCACGTTTAATTTTACCCACAACTTCATTATCAATGGTAACTTGGGCTTTATTCACTCTTTGAACAACAACACGCATTAATTAATTGACCTCTTTGCTTCATAAACATTTGGCACATCACGCATCCGGCTCAGGATATCTTCTAGGTGTGCTGCATCTCTAACTGACACAGTAGCATAAATATGTGCCATGTTATTACTATCTACTTTTCCAGAAATATTAACAATATTCTTTGTCTTTGAATTTAAAGCATTGATTACATCACTTAAAAGACGGGAACGATTGAAACCATAAATCTCAATATCTGCATTATAGTTTTCTTTATCTTTATCTTTAGCAATGTTTTCCCAAGCCACATCGATTAATCGCCCTTGTTTCTTAGCTTCTTCAGTAATATTAGGACAATCAGCACGGTGAATTGTTACCCCGCGTCCCTTAGTTACGTAGCCAATAATCGGATCTCCTGGAACTGGATTACAGCATTTAGCTAAGTGAAGCATTAAGTCAGAAACACCTTGGACCATTACGCCATTATTATGCTTAACACGCATAATATCAGCTGGTGCATCAGAACTATCATCTTCTTCAGTTGAACTTTGCTGGCCAGCATTCATAATCTTTTCTTCAAGTTGCCGCTGCTTTTCATCTTCAGCCTTCTTACGTAGGTCTTCAGTTAATCGATTAGCAACAGTGGCTGCAGAAATTTCTCCATACCCAACGGCTGCAAACATTTCTTCTTCATTATGATAATTAAAATGATTAATTACCTTCTGAATATGTTCTTTGTCCATAAACTCTTTTGGAGCTAAACCACGATTAAGAAGTTCCTGTTCAATAAAGTTTTGACCTTTTTCGATATTTTCTTCACGGTCTTCTGCTTTAAAGAAACGCTTGATCTTATTTCTTGCTCTTGAAGTCTTAACCAATTTAATCCAATCACGGGATGGACGAGCTGACGTCTGAGTGAGCATTTCAACTACGTCACCATTTTTAAGTTTATAGTCCAATGGAACAATCTTGCCATTAATTCTAGCACCAACTGAATGAGCACCAACTTCTGAGTGAACCATATACGCAAAATCTAATGGTACTGAACCTTTTGGAAGCTCATAAACGTCACCTTTAGGAGTAAAGACATAAACACGATCTGAAAAGATATCAGTCTTAACACTCTTCATAAATTCATGCGAGTCTTTTGTTTCATTTTGAAGTTCAAGAATTTCTTGGAACATGTTAAGCTTCTTATTTGCATCAGTTTGCTCAACTTCGCCCTTAACGCCTTCTTTATATGCCCAGTGTGCAGCAACACCGTATTCAGCAACCTGGTGCATCGCTTCAGTTCTAATCTGAATTTCAAGTGGCTTGCCGCCAGGTCCAATAATTGTTGTATGTAACGATTGGTATCCGTTAACTTTTGGAACAGCAATATAGTCTTTAAAGCGGCCAGGCATTGGCTTCCATTTAGTATGAACAGCACCTAAAACGGCGTAACAATCACGAACAGACTTCACAATTACACGAACTGCTAGTAAATCATAGATTTCGCTAAAGTCTTTGTGCTTATTAACCATCTTCTTGTAGATAGAATAAATATGCTTAGGGCGTCCATAAATCTCATACTCAATTCCTAAGCTATCAAGCGTTTGCTTTAAAGTTTTAATTGCATCAGCAATATATCCTTCCCGCTCACTTCGCTTAGACTGCATCAAGTTAACAATTCGGTAGTATTGCTGAGGATTCAAATAGTGCAAACTCATGTCTTCGAGTTCCCACTTAATAGTTCCGATACCTAACCGGTCTGCAAGTGGTGCATAAATGTCTAGCGTTTCATCAGCAATCCTTCTCTGCTTGTCAGGACGTAAATGGTCTAAAGTGTGCATATTGTGCAAGCGGTCAGCAAGCTTAACCATAATTACTCGTAAATCTTTAGCCATTGCGATTAGCATTTTACGGTGATTATCTGCTAGATATTCTTCGTGACTCTTCGACTTATATTGAATCTTGCTTAACTTTGTTACACCGTCAACAATAAAAGCGACATCTTTTCCAAACTTTTCCTTAATATCATCATTAGTTACCGGCGTATCCTCTACAGTATCATGAAGATAACCAGCTGCTACCGTATCGGGATCTAAACGTAAAGTAGCTAAAGTTCCCGCAACTTGAGTTGGGTGAATTATATAGGGTTGTCCAGAAACTCGAAACTGACCTTCATGAGCATTCTTAGCAAATTTATATGCCGATTCAACAAAAGCTAAGTGTTCATCATTCATATATTTCTTGCATTCTGCAAGAACTTCTTCATGAGTCATCTCACGATATTTTGACATAAAGCATCACCTATTCTTTATTTCTTTTCTTTGTAAAAATCATCATGCCAGAGTCCAAACAACTCAAAACTTAAATATACTAAGCAAAGTAGAAAATTATATTTTGCAAAATGAATTAAAACAGCGATTGCAAACACTACTGGGAATAAAAGCAACCACCAATAGCTCAATTTTCTAATTTGCATAATGCGGCCAATTTGGTAACTTAAATAACTATTAAAAATAAAGAATACTAATCCAATTCGCCAAACACGGCTTAAATGGACTAATGGACAAATAATCCAGACAATTACTCCTAACAAAGTTAACCAAACTAGTGGCATAAATGATTTTTCATTTATTTTACTCCACCAAGCCTTAAAATTAAAATTTTTCTTTTCTTCACTATTTTTCTTCATTTTTTACTTACCTTTTCTTTTAATATATTTTTAGTCTGGTTTTCTAGCGATTAATAGACCAATCCAGCGTCCTTCTTGCATTTTCATCTTAATTTCAAAACCATTTTCTGCAAGTGATTTTTCAATCTTTGGCAGTTGTAAATAATCAATTCCTGAGAAAATAACCTTTCCTTCTTTATTCAAATGACTATCTAAGTCCGGAATTAATTCTAACAAAATATCGGCTAAAATATTGGCCACAATCAAATCATATTTATCATCAATATCTTTTAATAGGTTAGCCTTGCGTACATCAATATTATCGACATCATTTAACGCAATATTTTCTTTTGCGGCAGTTACTGCTTCATCAGAAATATCAGTTCCTAAAACATGGCTTGCACCCAATTTGCTAGCAGCAATAGCTAAAATACCTGACCCAGTTCCCACATCTAAAACTGACATTGGTTTAACTAATGCTCGCTCCATTGCAAGTAATACCAGTTGCGTTGTAGTATGACCACCCGTTCCAAAAGCTAGACCTGGATCTAGACGAATCAATTTTTGGTCGCTAAAAGCTGGGTGGTAATCTTCCCATTCAGGAACAATAGCCAGATGACGAGAAAAATCAATTACGTGATAATATTTCTGCCAAGCTGTATTCCAATCTTCATCTGCCACTTCTTTAGTGCTAATTGAAACTTCGCCAGTATCTAAGCCATAGCTCTTCATCTCCGCAATTTTATCCATAATCTTTTTAATTAGATCTTTTTTATCAGCATTTTCATAATCAAAATATGCTGTTAACTCTAAATCCTTGGGTAAATTTTCAATATCATCAAGTTCAACCAAGCTACTATCATGTTTTTGACCTTCAGCAATAAAATCGCTTCGCTTACGACTTTCAATTCCTTGTGCATCTAGTTCATCTTGCATGAAAAAGCTTAATCCATCTTCCAACTCATGACTACATTCAACTTTTACTGCTAATAATTTCACTAATCTTGTCCCCTTTTGACATGTTAATTTCCCACGTTTATGATATTAAAAGGTGAGAAAAATGTCGAAAAAAAATAAAAAGAAAAAACTTAATAAGACGTTAGTCGAAAAAATGCTCGACCAACAAAAAATTCCATATAAACAACTATCATTTAACACCATACAAAAGGGTGATGTTAAACAAATGGATACTTCCATTTTAGACGATGAAGAGGCTTTGGTCTACAAAACCTTAGTATGCGAAGGAAATAAAAATAGCCCATTAGTTGGCGTAGTACCAGTCACTGAGCATTTGAGTATGAAAAAACTCGCTAAAGCTTCTGACAATAAAAAGTGCGAATTGCTTCCTCTTAAGAAGCTAGTTGCAACAACTGGTTATGTTCACGGTGCAAATACACCAATTGGAATTTATCAAAAACATCATTTTCCAATTTATCTCGACAGCAGTATGAAAGAACATGATCAAATTGCTGTTTCAAGCGGTGAAGTTGGACGCAGTATTATGATTAATCCAGATGATTTACAAAAAATCACCGAAGCCACTTTTGTTGATTTATTAGAGTAATTAAAAAACTTCCTCAGACTAGAATTTCTAGTTTAAGGAAGTTTTTTTGCATTATTTTTTAACTATTTTAACTAATCTAAACACGCCATAAATCAACATTACTACCCAACCAAGAATTGAAATGTAAAGCAGAATTGTAAACCATGTTGGTGTCTTAAATGAAAGAATTGCAGTATTTTGACCTTGTTTCGATTTAACAATTGGCATTCCGATCTTATTGAGTTTTGGATTTACCTTTTTGCCATTTACTGTTAGTTCAGACTGATGGTAAATAAAAACTGGAAGCGTAGTTGACTTAGCGGTTTTTCCATTCCACTTAATTTCAAGTCGTCCCCCTGATAAAACTTTTTTACTAAAGTTTTTTCTTTGTGGTGCCATGTTCATTAGCATTCCTGTAACATCAGCAGATTTAATTTTTTTCTGGACGGGAAGATAATCAGGAGTATTAATATCAATTTTATTAATATATGCTTCTAGCCCCTTCTCTTGCATCTCTCTTGAACTATTAGTGATTCCCTTATTATAAGAAATATTATTATTAATTTCATTAAAATCAGCTCTGACATTAAATAGAACTATTACTATAGCCAAACCACTAGCTAGCAAGCCAAGCTTTTTGCCGTGTTTTTTAATTAGTTCTGTAATTGTTAAACCTACCCCAACAAACAATAAAGGATAAGCTACAACAGTAAATCGATTTGGAAATTGTAAATATCCAGTTACAGCTGGAAAATTGTCTTTAACAAACTGCCACGGGAATAAATTAGAACTTAAATAAAAGAATACTAATCCTTCGAGAGTAACAAAAGTATTGATTCTTGAAGACTTAAAGTTAAATGCTACATAAATTATTTGTACAATAAATAGCAATAATGTGACTTCTGTAATCGACGTCCACATAGTACTTGTACCAGCAAGTGAAAGATTGACAGAAGTAAGAACGGGTGAAAAATCAATTGGAGATGCCATTTGGTTTGTCGGATAAAGAAGCAAAAATGCTCCCCACACATTTGCTGTTAAAACAACAAATAACACCACAGCCTTAAAGACATCAAACCACATTTGACGTTTATTTTCACTTAGAATTAACCCATAAATAAAGAAAGGAATTAAGGCTAAGATAGAAAAGAATGTGCTCAATAAGTGAACCTGTGCCACGATTGCCATCACGACGCCTAAACTGATCCAGCTAAATCTCTTCTTATAATTATTTAAAAGATTAATTCCTTGAATTAAAACAAAGGGTATTAAAACTGCACCCCAAGAATTAAAAGCGTTGGACCGTAACCAGTAAGCAATATAACCTGTTGTCAAAAATAAAGCAGTAATTACTGAGGAAACAGTCCTTGTCATCTTTACCTTTCGACTTAAATGATATACTCCTAAACCACCAACTAGAAAAATCAGATAAGTTATTACAACTTGAAAGCGAAGCCAAGAACTACAAAATAGCAATAAAAATCCCATTATGTAGGCAAAAAATGGACCATAAAGTGCATTAACTATTCGACCACTTTCACCCATTCCATAGTTCATCTGAAAATAAGAAAAATTATGGTTTTTAATTTGCTGATTTGTATCATAAAAACGATGAAAATGAAAAGCAGTATCATCTAAAGTAAGACCTGATCGAGTGCTCAATATCGTCCAAATCAAGATAGTTGCAATTACTAAACTTAAAATTATCGGGATAAGATAATCTATTACTTTACTCTTATATTTTTTTATATCACTATTTTTCATTTTTAACCTCTGATAACCTAGTTATTTGACTTTTTAATTGTATCATTCAACTAGCTAAAAGATTATACTTATTTTAAATTTCATTTTCTTATCGGCATATTTACCAAGTTTCTTCCCTTACGATATGCCTGCTTGATGTCATTTAAAGTTAAATCTTTTCCTTTTTGGTCATAAACAACTAAGACTTCCCTTACTCCGTCCGCAAATTTACTTAAGAATCTGAAAATTGTAATTTCTGCGAAGAACAACACTAGCAGTAAGAATACCGCTGTTGCTGAAATACGAGAAAGAGCAAACAAATTATGGAAGAAAATAACTGCCAAGACTAAAGCTAAAAAGGAACCACCTAACACAGTCCATCTAAATTTATTCAAAGGTCTTGAAATATGGTACAGAACCATCATCCCCACAGCCACTAAAAGCATCGTAGCAGTTGTTGCCACTTCTTGGCGTCCTAAAGCTAAAACCATATCAGCAACTACCAAGATCGACACAGCGAGCATATCCGTAATTCCACCTGGAATTGCACGGGATAAAACATTCGGGATAAATTTCCCGCGAATACGGCTGTAGTTGTTTTCAAGAGCAAGTAAAAATGAAGGAAGCCCAATCGTAAACGCCGAGATTAAGGCAATCTGTGCTGGTCTTAATGGATACGACATTGCAAAAACGAGAGAAAAAATAGCCATCAGGAATGAGAAAATATTTTTAACCAAGAATAAACTAGCTGATCTTTCAATATTGTTAACGACTTTTCTACCTTCATCGACAACCTTAGGCATTCTAGCAAAGTCAGAATCAAGTAATACTACTTGAGATGCTTGCACAGCGGCACTATTTCCTGATGCCATCGCAATTGAGCAATCTGCACTCTTCATCGCCAAAATATCGTTAACACCGTCACCTGTCATAGCAACTGTATTACCATTTTTTTGAAGTGCTTTGATCAACTTCTTCTTTTGATCTGGTTTTACCCGACCAAAAACATTGTATTTTCTGACAACTTCTTCGTAGTCACCTTCACCAATTTCAGTAGCATCAATTAATTTATCAGCATCTTTAATTCCAGCTTGCTTAGCTACTCTAGCTACTGTTAACGGATTATCTCCTGAAATAACTTTGACATTTACTCCTTGACGTTCAAAGTACTTAAAGGTATTTCTGGCTTCTTTTCGAATGGGATTAGAAATCAAAATATAACCGAGTAAATCAACTTCTTTAGAGAGTTTCTGCTTTTCATCTTCTAAAGCTTCCGGATATTTTGCAAAAGCTAAAACACGGTAGCCTTGACTAGTATACTTATTGATTTCTTTTTCATAATCTTTAAATTGACCACGTAATACAAACTCCGGTGCACCCATAAGTAACGTGCTTTCACCAACAACGGCTCCACTATACTTATTTACTGATGTGAAGGGAATGATTTTTTTTACTTGAATATTAACCTTTTGGTTAAAAGCGTTTGCTACTGCCTTAATCGTGGCATTATCATGTGGCATATTTTGAGCAAAAACAGAAATATTTTTTGCTAAATCATCTTTATTTGTATTAACCGGGATAATTTTTTCAACTTCCATTTTTGGTTCAGTAATTGTCCCAGTTTTATCAACGCATAAAACATTAACTCTGGCTAAAGTTTCCACGCTTTTCATATCATGAAGCATTACTTGCGAACGAGCCAAACGCATAGCAGCTAAAGCTAATGCAATCGTTGTTAATAGATATAATCCTTCTGGAATCATCCCAATTACTGCTGCTTCCATTGATACCACACTATCAGCTAAATTCAAGTGGTTTACATATCTAGCCACAATAAACAGCGCAATTCCACATGGAATAATAATGATCCCAACCCATTTAATTAACTTATTAATTGAACGGACCATTTCTGATCCTTCTTTTGAATTCATTGCCTTAGCTTCTAAAGTTAACTTAGAAACATAAGAATTCTTCCCAACTTTTTCAAGGCGCGCGTATGCTTTTCCAGATACTACGAAACTTCCAGACATTAATTCTGTACCAACGTCTTTTTCTATTTCATCTGCCTCACCAGTTAACAAGGCTTCATTTACACGTAATGTTCCAGAAATCACCTGACCATCAGCCGGGATTTGATCACCAGTCTGAAGAACAATTACATCTCCTAAAACTAAATGTTCAATAGGAATAACTTCTTCTTTTCCATCGCGAATTACGGCAATCTTTGTTGTATTCATTACGTTCAACTTATCTAAAACTCTTTTTGCCCGTAATTCTTGAACAATTCCAATAATCATATTCGCAATAATTACTGGTAAGAAAGTTAAGTCTTTATATTCACCAACAATTACTAGTAAGATAGACAACACTAGAAAAATTAAGTTGAAATACGTAAAAGTGTTTTCTTTAATGATTTGCCATGCTGTTTTAGCTTGATCATTAACAGCGCGGTTTACTTTACCTTCTTTAGTTCTTTGGTCAACCTCTGCACTCGTTAACCCAATTGGTTGCTTAAAATTATCTTTCATTTATTTTCCTAAATTTAATCCACACGAAGTGTATCGTCTTTTTCTATTGTTACTTCACCAACTACATCCGTATTAAAAAATTCAGCAATTTGATGTACATCCCATCCTTGACCTAAGCCCCACATTAACTTAGTAATGGCACTTTCTGATGTCATATCACGCGCACTAATTGCGCCTTCAAGAAGGGCTTCTCTCCCTACTTCGTACTTGGTAAGGTCGCTTCGTTCATATAAACATTGACTACTTGCAATCACTGGTATCCCATAGCGAATTAATTCACCCACTGCTCCTACCATATTTCTTCTAATATAATTCATTCCGCCTAAGCCATACGCTTCAATGACGATTCCTTTACATCCACTCTCAACCATCGCAAATAGCAACTTAGGATCAAAGCCAGGGAATAATTTTACTAGTGAAACATGGGGATTAATTTCCGTATTTAAAGTACATTCTTTAGTATTTTTAGGTAAATTTTGCTCAGAAAAAACTAGACCATCGGATGTAACCTTAGCAACAGGTGGCACGTTTACGCTCTCAAAAGCATCAAAGTTTATTGTCCTAACCTTTACACTACGACATCCCAGCATTACTTTTCGATCAAAAGCTAAATAAATATTTGGACAACAACTAGCTGCTGCTGCGAAGGCCAATCTTAAATTATCTGGTGCATCACTTAAAACCACGTTAATCGGCACCTGACTTCCAGTTAAAACAACTGGAATATTAATATTTTGCAGCATGAAGGCGAGCATCGATGCCGTGTAAGCCATTGTATCAGTACCGTGGGAAACTACAATACCATCATATTTATTTCTGTTTTCGAAAATTTTCTCTGCAATTAACTTCCATTCTTCAGGTTGAATATTAGAAGAATCTAACTGCAGAATATCTTCAACTGTAATATCATATGGCAGCTCACCCAACATATTGATCAATTGTTCTCCAGATTCTTTAGGTACTAACCCCGCATCAGAAACCACAGAAGCAATCGTTCCCCCAGTAGAAAGCAATAAAATTTTCTTTTGCATACTCGTCACTCATTCTTTATTTTCTATTCTCTATTGTTCTATTAATTATACGAAAAAAGCTGCCATAGTTTAAATTCTATGACAACTTTTTGTGAAAAAATTATCCTGCATGCCGCCAGTCTTTGTCCATTAAAATACGTGCTGCAATCAGTCCTAATGGTAAACAAATAACAATCATCAAGGCTTGCACCATCCATAATGCACCAGCATTCAATGACGTTAATCCCAAATTAAACATTGCTCGATACATATACAAACCTGGAACCATGATTACTATTGAGGGCACAGTGATTGCAATTCTTGGAAAACCAATTTTACGTCTAATAATTGACGCAAGCATCCCTGCTACGAAAGCTCCAATAAAAGCAGCAACTGCTGGAGGTACGTTTGACCAATTAACTAAGCTCAAACGTAAAGTATTTGCAACTGCTCCTGACAAGCCAGCAACTGTTGCCATTGAAATCTTAGAATTAAACATAATTGAGAAACCAAAGACTCCACAAAAACTAGCTACTAATCTCAATAATGTTAAAACTACTGGAGTTAATCCTAATTTTTCAAAATTCTGCGGATGCAAGTTTAAAATCAAAGCCATTACCCAACCAACCGCTGTGGCAACAACAATAATCATAATTGCATAAGCCATTCTTTCTAAACCTGATCGCATATCCAGCTTAGAAAGGTCAAGCCCTGATGTAATAAATGGAAATCCTGGAATTACAAATAACATTGCTCCAATATAGCCATCTAAATGATGTAAACTTACTGGATAAAATAATCTGATTAAATAAAAACTTCCCACATAAACTGCGCAGGCAACCGCTACGGCAACAGTAATATTAGCCAAAATAGTGAGATGACGGTCTGCCATTTTACGGCGAACATAATTTCCGCAGCTAGCCCCAAAAAAGGCACAAATAACTTCGAAAATTCCACCACCAAGTAAGAAGATAAATCCTCCACAGGCTAAACCAGCTGCTAACCCAACTTGCCAAGGTGAATACCGTGACTTCATAGTTGAAATTTTTTCTAAACGATTATGAATTTGACCAATAGTCCAGTTTCCATCATCTTCTTTAAACTGATTAACAAAATTTTCCATTCGGTCTAATTTTGTAGTATTAACGCCAGTTGTTGGTAAGCTCAAGGCCTGAGTATAGCTCTTCCCATCGGCATCAACACAAGTATATTCAATTGATACTAAACCAATATCAGTACTACAAGTCATGTCTAAGCAACGAGCAATTGTATTCATCGCAGATCTTACTCGCCAAGCTCCTGTCCCATATGACAAAAGCATCATTCCAATATGACCTACAATCACAGAACGCTCAGCCAAAGTAGCATTTTTAGCAGGTGTAATATTATCACTCGTAAAAAATTCTTGCCAACGAATTCGCATATGATGGTGATGCGACAAAGTATGCTTATGGTGTAATTGATTTACACGCTCAATTTTGTTTTCCTTGTTTTTCACTTTTCATAGTCCCCAAACTTTGATTAAATATCATACCTTTAAAATTTTATCACAGAAAAAAGGCCTTGCACTCTTAAGTTAAGTAAGTGCAAAACCTTTTTCTATTTAGGATCTATTGTTTATAGCTCAATTCCATCAACAACTTCTTTCATCTTTGTTGCTGAATAAGTCATTTTCTTTTTCTCATCTTCTGATAAGTGAAGCTCGATCACATCACTAATTCCGTTTGCAGTAACAACCGCTGGACTTCCAAGATAAAGATCATGAATACCATATTCTCCAGTCATTGGAGCTGATAACGGCATAACGCGAGCATTATTTTCTAAAATTGCCTTACAAATTTGAGTTAAGCACATTGCAACGCCGTAGAATGTTGCACCCTTGTTAGCAATAATCTTGCCACCTTTTTTGCGTACATCAGTTTCCAATTCAACTAATGTTTGTTCATCTAATTCTTTGTAAGAACGAAGTGGTTTATGGTCGATAATAGCTTCATCGAAGTTTTCAAAAGAAGTATCTCCATGTTCACCTAAAACATAAGCATCAATGTGATCAACATTCACACCAGTCTTGTGTGATAATGCTACACGCAAACGTGCTGTATCAAGAGATGTCCCTGTTCCAATAACTTTATTCTTAGGAAAACCAGATAATTTTTGTGTTAAAGTAGTTAAAATATCTACTGGATTTGCAGAAACAACGAAAATACCATTAAAGCCAGAATCGACAATTGGCTTTACAATGGATTCTAGGATTTTAGCATTAGTATTTACTAAATCTAATCTAGTCATTCCCGGTTTTCTTGCAGCACCAGCAGTAATTACGGCAATATCTGCATCTTTAGCATCACTGTAATCTCCGCTCTTTACTGTACATTGACCAACAAATGGGGCTAGATCTTCTAAGTCTAACGCATCCCCTTCAGTAATTTTCTTAACTACATCGCAAATTACCAATTCATCAATTTTTACATTTTGTAATAAATCATTTGCAAAAGTTGAGCCAACACGACCGTCACCGACTAAAAATACTTTTCTACGACTCATTTTTATATATAACTCCTTTGAATGAAAACTTAATTTTTACACTTTAAGTATACACAAATAAGCTATTTATTGAAAGCGCTTTATTTAATTAACTTTGCCATGGTTTTCCCTGCTTCACGTCCAAAAATAATCGTTTCAGCAATTGAATTACCGCCAATTCTATTATTTCCATGCAAACCACCACTAACTTCACCAGCAGCATATAGTCCTGCAATAAAATTGCCATTTGTATCATAAACTCTGGTATCAGGCGCAATATGAATTCCGCCCATTGTATAGTGAATAGCAGGTGCAATATGAATCGCATAATATTGTGCATGATCTAAGCTAGCCATACCAGTTGTTCGTCCAAATTCTGTGTCACTATTCTTTTTAACTGCTTCATTCCAACTTTGAAGAGTTTTTTTCAGATTTGCAGCCGGAACTTTAATATTTTCAGCTAATTCTTCAATTGTACTTCCATGAACAACCAAGTTAATTGAGTCATAGAATTCGATTGCTTTAACTCTATCTCTAACTCCTTGATCAAAAATTAAATACGCAGAATGCTCAGGAGTTTCAGTAATCGCATTAGAGACAATCTTACGAGTACTTAATTCATTAATAAACCGCTCACCATCGCGGTCGACCAAAATTGCTCCCTCGCCGCGCACTGCTTCACCAATCAAATATGCGTGATCGGTATCTTGCTGCACAGTTGGATGAACCTGAACTAACTCCAACTGTTCTAATTGTGCCCCAACTTTATCAGCTAATTTCAAACCGTCTCCAGTAGCACCTGCTTGATTGGTTGTTTTATAATCACGCAAATCAGGACGATATTTAGCAATTAAATCTTTAGCAGCACCAAAACCACCAGTAGCAAGCAAAACTGCTTTAGCTCTTACTTGATGTTCCTTATTAACTTCTACACCAGTAATTTTCTTATCTTTATCTTGTAACAGATTAGTAACCTTTGAATCGATAAAAATTGGAATGTGACGCTCATCTGCTAGCTTAAGTAAATTATTAACTAAAAAGGCACCGATTGGAGCCATTGAAGATGGACGGTGAGTTCTCTTTTTAGACATACCACCTGTAATAGTTAAATCATCTACCTTAATGCCTAAATCTTCAAGCCAAGCAATAGCTAGCGGTGCATGCTCAACAAAATAATGAAGCATTTCACGGTCATTCATATAACCGCCGCCTTTTAGCGTTTCATCATAAAATTTTTGCATACTATCGTTTATTCCTAGACGAGCTTGAACGATACTTTCAGCTGCATTCATCCCTGAACTGGCTCTCATAGTATTTCCACCTAAAAAGCTATTCTTTTCTAAAATAGCCACATTTAGGCCATATTGATGCGCCTGAATTGCAGCTGCTAACCCAGTACCGCCACTACCAACGATAATTGCATCATATTCTTCCTTTAAGTTATCTACTGTTTGTGTTGGAAATTTATATGCCATGCTTTTCCCTTCTTTTAATCATCAATTGGTTTCGTGTTCATCGCATTGGTCATTGTGATTGGCTTCATCCATTTATCATATTGCTCTTTAGTGACTAATCCACTCTTTAAGGCTGCTGTTCGTAAAGTTGTATTTTCTTTAGCTGCAGTTTGTGCAATTGTAGCTGCTTCATGATAGCCAATATGAGGTGAAAGCGCAGTAACAGTCATTAAGGAATCAGTGACATCTTTTGCCATTCTTTCCTTGTTTACAGTCAAACCATGAATCATCTTATTAGCAAAACTTGAAATAGTTCCTGATAAAACATTTGCTGATTCTAAGAATGCTGCAATCATGACAGGTTTGAAGACATTCATTTCAAAGTTTCCTTGAGAAGCTGCCATTGTGATTGTCGTGTCATTTCCAAATACTCTCAAGCATGCCATAGTAACCGCTTCTGCTTGAGTAGGGTTGACTTTACCCGGCATAATTGAGGAACCAGGTTCATTTGCCGGCAAATTTAACTCTCCTAATCCAGCTCTGGGACCAGAACCTAGGAAGCGAATATCTTGAGCGATCTTAAACATATCGGCAGCTAAGGCTTTTAGAGCACCATGAACAACATTCAAGCCTGAGTGATTTGCTAAACCAAAAAATTTATTAGTTTTTACATCAAATTGGTGACCATATTTTCTTGATAAACGCTCAGCAATATCTTCAGCCATACCCGGAGCTGCGTTAAGTCCAGTACCAACAGCAGTTCCACCAATTGGCAATTCATATAAAGTTTCTTCCAATTCATTAATATAAGCTAAATCATGATTTAGAGCAGCAATATAGCCTGATAGTTCTTGTCCAAAAGTCAATGGAACAGCATCTTGTAAGTGAGTTCTACCTACTTTAACTGTAGTCCAATATTCATCTTGCTTAACCTTCAATTCTTTAATTAAGTGTTTGACAGATGGTTTTAAATCATCTAAAGCTTGCGTAGCCACTAAATTCATTGCAGTCGGGAAAGTATCGTTTGAAGATTGTCCCATATTCACGTCATCATTAGGTAAAACATTTAACCCAGGATGATTCTGATTAGCTAAATTAGCTACGACCTCATTAACGTTCATATTAGTCTGAGTACCAGATCCAGTTTGGTAAACATGAAGTGGAAAGTATGGTTGCAATTCTTCATTATTTAGATCGAGCAATTGATGAATTGCTTCAATTATTGCGCGTCCCTTTTCTTCCGTTTCAGTACCAGCTTCAATATTAGCTTGAGCAGCAGCTAGTTTTATTTGAAGAAGCGCCCGAATAATACCAATTGGCATTAATGCTCCAGTGTGGAAATTGTCTTTACTTCTTTGAGTTTGTGGGCCCCATAATGCTTTTTCAGGAATTTCCACTGGACCTAATGTATCACTTTCAACACGATAACCTTTTTTTACCATATTTTTTGTCCTCCGTTTTCATTATCTTCATTATAAGCTACATTTAAATGAAAGGGCATACAAAAAGCGGAGAATATAATTCTTCGCTAATATAATTGTATTAAATTATACTAAAAATACTTATTCAATGCCATCTGATTAACGTTCTTGGTGATTCAATCTCTTTGCTACTAAATCTCCAACTACTTGTACAATTAGCACTAACAATAAGACCAATAATGTTGCTACTAGAGTAACGTCATTATTAAATCGATTATAACCATAGGAAATAGCTGTATTACCTAAACCGCCAGCTCCAACAGCACCAGCCATTGCTGTTAAGCCGATTAAACTAATCAAAGTTACTGTCGAAACTCTAGCTAATTCGGATCTACTTTCTCTTAAATAAACATCAAAAATAATATCTTTGGTTGATGCACCTAAAGCTTCAGCTGCTTCAATCTTTCCATTATCGACACTTTCAAGTGCAACTTGAACCTGTCTAGCAAAAAATGGAAAAACACCTAAAGTTAATGGTACTAAAGCAGCTTTCATCCCAATTTGAGTGCCGACAATTTTTTGAGTAACTGGAGCAACAAAAGCCAGTAAAATAATAAATGGAACGGCTCTAAAAATAGATACTAGTTTATCAACGATCCAGTAAACAACTTTATTGGCTAAAATTCCTTTTGGTTTTGTCAAAACGAGCAGTAAACCAAAAACTAAACCAAGAATTCCTCCAAAAATAGCTGACCAAAAAGTCATAAATAAGGTTTGGAAAATAGCTGTTCCCCAACCAGCATCTCCGCCCCACCCTAGGGCCACAACATTAGGAAAGTTTTTAGTCAAAAAACTAATCATTAGTCAGCACTCCTTTATCTAATTTTGTTACTACAACATTTTTACTTTCTAAAAATTTAATTGCTTCTTTTTGTTTTTGCTCATCAAGGTTCAATAAAATGGCAAGTGTTCCAATTGGTTCACCACTTAAGACTTCTACATTTCCATACAAAATACTTGCTTTAGTATTTAATGAAACATCTAAATCAGCAACTACTGACTTAGTAACATCATTAATGCTATAAACTAACTGATATAATTCTGCATTATCTGCTAGCTTATCAAAGTTGTACGTATTTAAAATATGTTGAGCCTGCAAAGCTCCACCCACAAATTGACGTGTAAGCTGTTTTTGAGGATGTAAAAATACTTCTCGTAAGTCACCTTTTTCAATTATTTTTCCCGTTTCCATTACAGCAATCTTATTTGCTACTCGCTTTACTGCATCCATTTCATGAGTAATCAATACAATTGTTAAACCTAATTTTTTATTTAAATCATATAATAAATCTAAAATTTGATTAGTTGTTTTGGGATCAAGTGCACTAGTTGCTTCATCAGAAATCAAAATATCAGGATCATTAGCTAGGGCACGGGCAATTGCTACACGCTGTCTTTGACCTCCAGATAATTGTGCTGGATAAAAGTCAGATTTATCCTTCAAACCTACTAATTCTAATAAATGAAGTGATTTTTCTTCTAATTCCTTGTCAGATAAATGCGTATGCTGCAATGCAAAAGCGACATTTTCAATCACAGTTTCTTCATTTAAAAGATTAAAATTCTGAAAAATCATTCCAATTTTTCGTCTTTTTTCCTGAAGTTGCTTTTTAGAAACTTGAAGTTTACTTTCTTTAAACAAAATGGTTCCATTAACTTCTACAGAACCAGCAGAAGGATATTGCAGTAAATTAATTGTCCTAACCAAGGTAGATTTCCCTGCACCAGAGAAGCCAATTACACCATAAATATCGCCCTTGTTTATTTCTAAATTTACATTATTAACTGCCTTATTTTCTCCAAATTTAACAGTAATATCTTTTAAATTAATTTGTGCTGTCATTCGACTTTCTCCTCTCTTACTTCAACTTCAATCCCCAAGCTGCAATTTCGGTCTTACCGTAGAGCTTTTCAGATAACTTCTTAGTCTTTTCAGTCTGATATGCCTTAACTAGATCTTTGTAGATCTTGTTATTCTTATCCTTTTTGTTAGCAACAATAATATTAATCCATTGTTCTGAATCTTTATTTAATGGCTCAATATAAATTGTCTGCTTATCACCTAATTTAGCTGGAACAGCGTAAGTGTTATTAACAATACTTGCATCAACATCATCAATTACTCTAGCTGTTTGCTCAGCACTAACTTCTTTAATTTTTAATCCTTTAGGGTTTGAAGTAATATCAGCAACTGTAGCTAATTTAACGCCTTTTCTTAATTTAATTAATCCTGCATTCTTTAATACATATAAAGCTCTTGATTCATTAGAAGCATCATTTGGAACTGCAATTGTAGCTCCTTGTGGCAACTCATTAATATTCTTATATTTCTTTGAATATAATCTAATTGGAGCAATATAAGTATTTCCAATTGCCACCAATGAACCATGATTTGCCTTATTCCAAGCGTTTAAAAATGTATAGTGCTGAAAGGCATTTAGATCAATATCACCATTTTGAAGAGCCTTATTTGGCTGGTTATAATCAGTAAAATTCTTAATTTTAATTTTTATACCATAATCTTCTTTAGCAGTTTCTGCGACGCTTTTCCAAATCTCTGCGTCTTGCTTGGTTTGACCAACTACCCCAACAACTACTTCTTTTTGATCTTTTGTATTAGTACTCGTGGGACCAAAACTAAACCACCCAGCAATGACGATTAAAACTGCTACCACTGACCAAATTATCCGATTTCTAATTCTTTTCTTATGCATCGTGCTTTCCTCCTAAAACAAAAAAGCACTCATCCCAAAAAGGACGAGTGCTCGCGTTACCACCTTTAATTTGCTATTTACTCACGTAAATAACCTTAGTAAGTAGCTCTTAAACTTAATTAAGAATTACCTTGCGTTGTTAACGATCGCAACTCCGTTGGTAACTTATTATTAAAATTCATTACCACCATTTTAATTTCTAGTCCATCTTCAATTAGCTGTCCTATCTATTTCCACCACACATAGACTCTCTAAAAGAACATCCCTAATTTACTCAACTAGCAAAATGTTTAAGTTAATTGTTAAAAATATATTATAATCTTAATCAATTTTCGTCAAGTCTTTTTTTAATTTTTTATTTTCTTATCGAAACCATTATATTATCCTGATACATGAGGATATTTATGAATGGAGAAAGTAAGATGAAAAATAAAGTTGTCAAAATAATTATGTGGATCCTCTTTTGGTTCTACCTAATTCCATATTATCTTGTTAAAAAGTTTTTATTCAAAAAAGCCGCTCATCCAATTTTTTGGGCTAACTGTGTCACAATTGGCTTATTCTTCGTATTAGGATTGGTCACCTCTCCTAGTTCGCACAATACAAGCCAACAGTCTACTCAAAAAACTACTTTAACTAAAAAGAAAAAGGAAGGCCCAGAAACTGTCACTAAGACAATTACTAAAAAAGTAGGTACGAAAGAACTTAATAAAGAAAAAGCTAGAGCTAAAGTTCTTACGCAGGAAGAAAAAAACAAGCAAGCCGAATATAATAAATTAAAAAATCAACTTGATGACTATCAAGCAAAAGAAGAAAAGCAAAAACAAGAAGCTGAACAGGAAAGAAAGGCTGCTGAAGCTCAAGCCCAAAAAGAAGCTGCTGCCAAAAAGAAAGAAATTGAAGAAGCACAGAAAAAAGCTAAGCAAAATCAAGAAACAAACAATAATGGCTCATCTAGTCAAAGTCAAGGTGATCTATATACTGCAAATCAGGGTACAATTGTCGGCAATCGCAATTCAAAGATCTACCACGTTCCCGGACAAGCAGGCTACCACATGCATTCAGCCAATGCAGTCTATTTTAATAGTGAGCAAGATGCTATTAATGCTGGTTATAGAAAGGCGAAAAGATAATGATAAATAAAAAAATTACTCAATTTTTAGCCGCTGCCCTCTTGTTTTCATTAGGAGCCGGTCAAACATATACCTCTCAGATAAGTTCAGCTAGTGCTATTAAGATTGTTAAAAAATACAAGTATGACTATAGTGATCAAAAAGAAGCTAGTCGTTTAAAAAATAAAAATCATAAAGTTGAAAAGAAAATTAGTTCTCTAGATAAAAAAATAGCTGATCTTCAAAAACAATTAAAGCATTACACAAATCCCAATGCTGTTGAGTCTTTAAGTAAACAAAAATTGTCTACTCTCAATTACGAAGGTAAAAGCGTTGTTAATGTTAATAACAATAATCCTGATTTTTCAAAGGAAGACTTGGATACCAGCCAGGGCGCTTGGCAAAAATATGGTGATCTTGATTCTCAAAATCGAGTAACAGCAGCCAATGCACTTTTAAACAAATCATTAATGCCCAAGACTAAAAGAGAAGCGCTTCATGTTAACCCAACTGGCTGGCATAATAAAAAGATAAATCATCATTGGCTCTTTAATCGTTCACACTTAATTGGCTACCAATTAACTGGCCAAAACAATAATTGGAAAAACTTAATGACAGGAACTAGGCACTTAAATGATCCTGACATGCTAATGTATGAAAATGAAGTAGCCACTTACTTAAAATCTTCGCCGACCAATTATGTCCGCTACCGAGTAACACCAATTTTTAGAAATAATGAATTACTCGCTCGCGGAGTTGAAATGGAAGGACAATCTATTAATTCAAATGACGTTCATTTTCATGTTTATATTTTTAATGTACAAGATGGAGTAACCCTGGATTATAATACTGGAAACAGCAAAATTTCTTAAAATTTAATAAAATAACTACATTAAAATTTTGATATTTGTTATACTGCTTTTCGCCTCTCTCAAATTTCCTAAGTTTAAATTAATTTTAATAGCTCATAACACCAATATGGTTAGCGTTTGTCCAGCAGGTTTTGGTGTATGAATATACTAAATGAAGGAAGATAATATTATAAATTCTTCATTTAATTACAGTTTAACTTTATTCTAAAAAGCGCAGGCAGAAATCTGTGTGAAAGGAATTGTGATTGAAGTGATAGACAACTTAGGAGCTGCGATCAAAAAAAGACGCAGGAGTTTGAGAATGACTCAAGAGGACCTTGCGGAATTCAGTAGTCTATCAGTAAATTTCATCTCTAAGATTGAAAGAACAGGTAACCAAAATATCAGTATTCAAAAATTAGATGCGATTGCAAAAGCACTACAAACATCCGTAATTACTTTAATTGATGAATCCTCAAAAACTCCCAAATCACAGACATTTGTAAACAAGTTAAGTAATGACCGTGTTTTTCTTGACAAACTTACAAATGACATGAAAAAGCTTCCTGTCGCTCAGGAAGAAGCTTTAGCTAAGAGTTTTATTACTATAATTAATACTTTTGCTAAAGAAGATAAATAAAAAACTTTGACATTTAGAATTACAATTGTATTCTATCTGTCAAATTTTTTATTTTTAAAATTTAATTTTGATAGTTAATATGTTGCTTTTCAAGCAATTCATAATCAATTAACTTGTCACTATCTAAATTTTCATTGCTTAATTTAATAGCATTAATTTGATTATTTTCATAGTTGGTATAGTAGAAAGTTCCAGTCTCCAAATTAGTTCCATCAGAGTAAATAGTATATTCATATGAATTTGGACCTACTTCATCTGTTCCTTTTGGTTGTTCGACAGAATGAAGAATATGGAAATAATTTGTTATACTACTTGCCTCATCCTTGCCTTCAGGTGCATGAGCTCGAACAAAGGCAACTTTAACAAATCGACTGGCTGAATCCATTCCTCCAGGTAAGTGATGTGTACCTAAACCTCTACTATAAAGATTAATATCAGCATCAGGAACCACAGTATTTTTAGGTTGTGCAGGAGAAATATTAGCGTAATTTGCTAAATTGGTTAATTGACCTGGAAATTCCGGGTTATTAGTCAAAACATGAACTGGATTGTCATAGACATGTAAGCCACTTACAGTTGATTCTACAACAATTGACTTACCAGTCTTATCAGCAATTAACCAATGTAGCGGTGATAATTGTAATTTTTTAGAAAAATTAATATCAACCAAATTAACATTTTCTAATGCATCTTTTACCTCATCAACTGAAGCATATTGACTCAATAAATATGGGATTAATTCAAATGGAGTCACATTTTCTTTTTCTGCTGATTCGGGGAAATAGTGACATGGACCATCAAAATTAAGTCCAGCAATTCCTAACCCTTTCTCATTAGCTGCATCAAAATATAAAGGATAGTTATCTTTAACGATTGCCATCCCAATCATAGCATAGGTTGCCTTTCTATTAGGTAACTTCCGATATTTGAACACATAATTTCTCGGTGTAATTACTGGGTGTTCACCAAAAGAAATTTCTAAATCTAAATTACGCCCAAAATAATGTTGGCCGTTTGAATCATAAATAATTGAGGTACACATTTTACAAATCCTCCTTAAAAAAGCTCACAAGTTTTATAGTACTCTTTTTTGAAAAAATAAAAAGGAATTTTCACAATAAAATTCCTTTTTTCTTATATTTTAATAAATATTTTCTACTTGTTCTTGAATTGTTGGACTGTTTAGAAATTCATCATAACTCGTATCAGCTCGACTAACAATTCCTTTAGGTCCAACTTCTACAATATGATCAGCAATCGTTTGAATAAATTCATGATCATGGGAAGTAAACAGAATTGATCCTTGATAATCTTTCAATGCATCATTAAGAGAAGTAATTGACTCTAAGTCCAAGTGATTTGTCGGATCATCCATTACCAATACATTAGCTGGTTCTAACATCATCCTAGACAGTTGGCAACGCACCTTTTCTCCACCGGAAAGCACCTTAATTTTCTTCTCAATTTCTTCTCCAGAAAAGAGCATTCGACCTAAGAAGCCGCGTAGGAAAGTATTATCATCCTGTTCTTTAGTAGCATATTGACGTAGCCAATCTAAAATCGTTAGTTCATCATTGTTAAAGTTAGCGTTCAAATCACGAGACATATAGTTAAAAGCAGTTGTTTGTCCCCATGTCACAGTGCCAGTTTCTGGTTTTATTTTACCAGCAATAATATCCATTAAAGCAGTAGTTGCTAAAGTATTGCGTGATAAAAAGGCAACTTTATCGCCAGGACGAACGATAAATGAAACATGATCTAAAATCTTTTCACCATCAACACTATAGGATACATCTTCTACTTTCAATAAGTCATTTCCTAAATCACGATGCATTTCAAACTTGACATAAGGATATTTTCGAGAAGATGGCTTAATATCATCAAGCGTAATTTTCTCTAACTGTTTCTTTCTTGAAGTAGCTTGTTTAGATTTAGATGCATTGGCTGAAAAACGTGCAATAAATTCTTGCAACTCTTTGATTTTTTCTTCTTTCTTAGCATTTTGGTTAGCTGCCAATTCAGATGCAAGTTTGCTTGATTCATACCAGAAATCATAATTGCCCATATATAGCTGAATTTTGCCATAATCTACATCACACATTTGCGTACAAACCTGGTTTAAAAAGTGACGATCGTGAGATACTACAATGACAATATTTGGATAGTCAGCTAGAAAATCTTCAAGCCAGTTAACAGTATGAACATCTAAACCGTTAGTCGGCTCATCAAGCAAAAGAATATCAGGATTACCAAACAAGGCTTGCGCTAATAAAACTTTAACTTTATCTGCTTCTGGTAACTCGCTCATTTTACTTTGATGCAAGTCTTCAGGAATACCTAAAGATTGCAACAATTTAGAAGCATCAGCTTCCGCATTCCAACCATCAAGTTCCGCAAACTTTGATTCTAGTTCCGCTGCCTTTACACCATCTTCATCACTAAAATCAGGTTTAGAATAAAGCTCATCCTTATCTTTCATTACTTGATAAAGTTCTTTATGCCCCTGAATCACTGTATCTAAAACAGTACAATCTTCAAACGCAAAGTGATCTTGATTTAAGCTAGACATTCTTTCATTAGCGTCAATAGAAATATTTCCTGTTGTAGGTTCAATTTTACCTTCTAAAAGTTTTAAAAAAGTAGACTTACCCGCACCATTTGCGCCAATTACTCCATAACAATTACCGGGAGTAAATTTTAAGTTAACATCTTCGTATAAAGTACGACCAGATAAATTTAAACTCAAATCTGAGACAGTAATCAAATTATTTTCCCCTCTTACATCTATTTTTTATAGAAAACGATCGACTGAAAAATTAGTGCAAACTAGTAACAAATGTAGCTAATCCAAATAAGATTCCTGGAAAATTAGCTACAAATAACGGCCAATCTTTTTTCTCTCTTAATAGGGCATATAAAACCCAAATAAAGCAGTTAATAGCCGCAACCAATGGCTGAATTGGATTACCATAATTTCCCTGCAAATTATTCATAATTTGAGGAATATAAGAAACATACATTAAAACAGACAAGACAGATCCAATTCGTCCAATTGTTAACACAGTTTTATTATCAAAAGATTTAATTTTCTTTTTCAACTAATCTTCCTTTCTATCTATAGTGTCTAGTTTACTTACTTTCCATAACTAACTCAAGCATAAAAAAAGAGATTGATCAAAAATCAATCTCTTTTTAAAGAAATATTAACTTAAATTAGTCTAAGTCAACGTTGTCTGGGAAGAATGCTAAACGTTCACCCTTACCAAGTTCTTCTTCAATTTCAAGTAAACGGTTGTACTTTTCAACACGTTCTGAACGAGCTGGAGCACCACTCTTCAATTGACCACCGTTAACAGCAACTGCGAAGTCAGCGATGAAGGTATCACCAGTTTCACCTGAACGGTGAGAAATCATAGTGTTGTAACCATTCTTACGTGAAAGACGAATAGTTTCAAGAGTTTCAGTAACAGTACCGATCTGGTTCAACTTGATTAATGAAGCGTTACCAGCACCTTCGTGAATAGCCTTATTCAAAAGCTTAGGGTTAGTACAAATGAAGTCGTCAAGAACAATTTGGATACGGTCCTTGTGGCTTTCAGTGAACTTAACCATACCTTCAACATCGTTTTCATCGTATGGGTCTTCCATAGAAATTAATTCTGGGAATTCGTCAAGTAACTTGTCGTAGTAATCTGCCAATTCTTCGTCAGTAAGAACTTTACCTTCAAGGTGGTACTTGCCGTCTTCTTTGTTGTAGAAGTATGAAGCAGCACAGTCACATGCAATAGCAATATCTTCACCTGGCTTGTAACCAGCCTTAATAATTGATTCATGTAATGCCTTTAAAGCTTCTTCTGAGTTCTTCATGTTAGGAGCGAAACCACCTTCGTCACCTAAGCCAGTTTCGTAACCCATGTCTTCAAGAACTTTCTTCAAAGTGTGGTATACGTTAACAATCTTTTCAAAACCATCACGGAATGAAGTCTTAGCAACTGGAGTAATCATGAATTCTTGAATATCGATACCGTTGTCTGCGTGTTCACCACCGTTAATAACGTTGTGGAAAGTTTGAGGCATTTCAAGGTCAGTACCACCAAGGTAACGGTACAATGGTTGGTGGTTATCCTTAGCAGCTGCACAAGCAGTAGCCATAGATACACCCAAGATAGCGTTAGCACCAAGACGACCCTTGTTTGGAGTACCGTCTAAAGCGATCATAGTTGCGTCAATGTTTGGTTGATCGTGTGGATCTAATCCCTTTAAAGCATCGTTGATTTCAGTGTTAACGTTGTTAACAGCGTTCATAACACCTTTACCACCAAGACGTGAACCACCATCACGTAATTCAACAGCTTCGTTTTCACCAGTTGAAGCACCAGATGGAACTTCGGCCTTACCTACGACACCGTTTGAAAGGGTAACGAAAACTTCAACAGTTGGGTTACCACGTGAATCAAAGATTTCAAGTGCATGTACATTCTCAATAACTGATTTGAGCATTAAAAAAATCCTCCTTAAATTTGTGGCGAAAAATACAAACTAACCGAATTGGCACTAGTCAGTGTCTTTCGTCGCTTTTAGGCATAGCCCTTTTGACTACAGATTTATTTTAAAGCAACTTTGTGAGTATGTAAACTAAAGAAGGCAATTATTTTTTTGCAAAAAAAGATTGACCTTTTAAAAGGCCAGTCCCAAAAGTTGTTGTGCAATTGTAAAACAAAATAGAGCTAAACTAGTCGCTCCTAAAACATCAGATGGATAATGTGCTCGCATGTTTAAGCGTGATATAACTACTAATCCCCAAGCAATTATCAAAATGATTAACAACCAAATACCCATAGTATGTCCAAAAATTTGCCAGAGCATTAATGACATTATTGTTGCACTTAAAACATGACCGCTTGGAAAGCTATATCCATCTCGATATGTTTTCATCGATAGAGGTCTTTGTCTTTTTACTGAATGCTTCAAAAAAATTCCAACTGCATCGGTTACTGCTAAAGTGCCAAGTGACCAAACTGCCAGCCAAGGATGATTAAGCAAAACTAAAAGTCCGGCTAGCAAAAAATCCCAAACTACAATCACCTTAGGCTCATTTAAAATCGTAATAATCTTCCAAATCTTGCTATCTCTATTTCTAACAAGCTTATGGTGCAATAAATGATCATAGAAATTAAAGAGACGTGAATTTCTAATATTAAATATTAATCCTAACAGAATTATCGCTGAAATCATTAATTGAATTAAACAATGTAATTTCACTTTTATCTAACCTCAATCAAATGTGCTAATGCTCATTGTAACAGCAAATAAATAAAAGACATATGTTTTTAAAATTTATTTAACAAATTAAGATAAAAATAGCGGTATATCAATATTAAATAATACTAATATACCGCTAGGCTATATGAAGTTAAGGAGAGTACAGGATTTGAACCTGCGCGCCGGTATAAGCCGGTTCGCCGGATTTCGAGTCCGGTGCATTACCACTCTGCCAACTCTCCAATTGCAACGTTTTTATTATAGCAATTAAGAAATAAATGGTAAATAAAAAAATCCCAATTCTAAAATTTGTCTTCAAAAAGTCACTATTCTTTCATATTTTTTATGTATCTTAAAAATATACTGATTGACAATGAAAGGACTCATATTATGGCAAAGATAATTATTTACAAGCCCCGCAAAATAAAATTAATGCGCCAGGCTATTGAGCGTTACCTAAACCATAAAATTATTAAAAGCAATTAAATTTCTAGCCAACCGTTTCGGTTGGCTTTTTTGGTTAAAACATTTCAATAATTTTTTCCATTAACGGTGTAATTTGTCTATCCTTACGCCATACAATATTTAAATGAGTAACCCAGTGCGCATGTTTAATTGAAACAATACTACTTTTTGCGTATGTCTGCGCTATTGATTGGGGAACTAAAGCAATTCCTAAGCCTTCATCAGCCCAGTGAATTGCCGTTCGGGCATCATCGCAAGTTACTGCATAGAAAGGTCGAATCCCTTGATGACGAAAACTCCGATTGAATATTTCCTGAAAACGACGATATAAAATAATTGGCTTACCTTTTAATTGACTTAAATGTTCAATCTTTCCTCTATCAAAGTCATTATTATTTGTAACTGCAACCATCGGCTCTTGATGAAAATCTTTAAAATTCAATCCTTCAAGGTTAAACGGAGTTCTTACAATTCCTAAATCAATAATTCCATCTTGCAATTGTTCAATAATTCCAAAGGTATTTGCTTCATGTATTTCAAAAGATACATTGGGGTAATATTCAATTAATTTCTTAAATTGCTTATTCGGAACAACTCCTCCGCAAGAAGAAATAACTCCAATTCGAATTTTACCTAATTCACCTGTTTTAATTTGCCTTATCTGACTTGTCGCAGTTAAGCTAAGGTCAACAATTTTTTCGGCATACTTTTGAAAAGCCTTCCCCTCTTCAGTTAATTCCATCCCATGAGCATTTCTAATAAAAAGTTGTGCCCCAATTTCTTTTTCTAATTGTTTCAATTGATAACTCAATGGTGGTTGAGCAATAAATAATTTTTTAGCAGCCGATGTAATCTGTCTTTCTTCAGCTACCACTAAAAAATATTTTAATTGTTTTAGATTCATTATCGTTCATCTTCTTAATTGATATCTATTTTTTTAATATCTTATATCTTAATTTGATATTTTCTTAATAGCAAGAACTGCGCTAAAATACTTTAGGAAATAAAGATTTAATGGAGGATTTTCATGGAAAATAAAGACTTAAATGGACTGACTGACGCCCAAGCAAAAGAGCGTCTAAAAAAAGACGGTCTCAATGAAGTACCTGAACCTGAATTTAATTTCTTTAAAGAATTCATGTCAAAATTATGGAACTTATCTGCTTGGATCTTAGAAGCCGCCCTAATCTTAGAATGCATTTTGGGCAAGTGGATTCAGTCCCTATTTGTTTTACTGATGCTTTTGTTTGCTGCTTTTAATGGTGCAACTCAAAAGAAAAAATCTCGTCGAGTTTTAAATACAATTTCTCACGAATTAACTCCTACTGTTTCAGTAAAACGAAATGGGAAATGGAAGCAGCTTAATTCAAAGTTTTTAGCTGAGGGAGACTTAATTAGTTTAAAACGCGGAGATGTTTTGGCCGCTGATGTAAAAATTGTCCAAGGTCAAATTACAGTTGATGAAAGCTCTATCACAGGCGAGTCAAAAGCTATAAAAAAATCTGTTGGCAAAACTGCCTATGCTGGAACTACTGTAGTTGATGGCGATGCGCTTGCGACAGTAGTTGCAACTGGAAGTAATTCTCGCTCAGGTAAAACTATCAACTTAATTAATAATTCTGCAGCTCCAGGTCACTTGCAACAACTTCTTACAAGAATTATTTACTACCTTTGTTTATTAGATGGAGTTTTAACCTTAATTTTAGTAATTGCTGCTTTAATTAGGGGACAAAATGTCATTGAAATGTTGCCATTCTTGGCCATGATGTTCATCGCTTCTATCCCGGTTGCAATGCCATCTACTTTTGCCTTATCTAACTCCTTTGAAGCTACGCGCCTTAGCAAAGAAGGTGTTCTAACTTCAGACTTAACAGGAATTCAAGACGCTGCTAACTTAAACTTGCTTTTACTTGATAAAACTGGAACTATCACCGAAAATAAAACCGCTGTTTCTCAATGGGATAATTTAAGCAAACTTCAAAATAAAGAGGTTTTAGCTTTAGTTGGAGCTGCAATAGATAAGCGTAGTCCAAGCATTATCGATACAGCTATTAACGACTATCTGACAGAAAAAGGAATTACTCCTGATATACCTAACTCTTTTACGCCTTTTACTTCCAATACTGGCTATTCGATGGCTGAAGTTAAAAACTACAATATTAAATTAGGTTCTTTTAAGCAGCTATCTTTAATTGATAAAAATGCTGATCAAGAGGCAAAAAACATTGATTTCACAGCGGGACGCTCAGTTGCTGTTTTAATTAACGATAAACTCTCCGGTGTATTTATTTTACGCGACAAAGTCAGATCAGATTCAAAGAAGGCTTTAGAAGAACTTAAGAAGCGTGGAATCAAGCCAATTATGCTGACTGGAGATAATCGCAGAACTGCTGAAGCAGTTGCAAAAGAAGTTGGCTTAACCGGAAAAGTAATTTCAATTCACGATTTTAATGATAAAACTGATGTTAATGATTTAGCAGGAATCGCTGATGTGCTACCTGAAGATAAATTAAAAATGGTTAAACTCTTCCAGGAAGATGGTTATATTGTTGGAATGACTGGGGACGGTGTTAATGATGCACCAGCCTTAAAGCAAGCTGAAGTTGGAATCGCCGTTTCAAATGCCGCTGACGTTGCCAAACGCAGTGGTAAGATGGTACTTCTAGAAGATGGTCTTACTCCAATTGTTAAAATCTTAGATGCTGGTCATCGTGTTTATCAAAGAATGACGACTTGGTCTTTAACCAAATTATCTCGTACAGCAGAATTAACTATGCTTCTAACGTTTGGCTACTTATGTTTCAACTACATCCCAATGGCCTTAAATGCAATGGTTATTTACACTATTATGAATAATATGGTAACGATGATGATTGGTACCGATAACACGCATATCACTTATAAGCCAGAAAGCTGGAATATGCTTAAATTAGCCAAAATTGCTTTCTCACTGGCAGCTGGTTGGACTGTGATCGGTTTTGGTTTTGTTTGGTATCTGGTTTCTCACAATTATGCTCAAGGAACAGTATCAACAATGGTTTATGTTTACCTCGTTTTAAGTGCAATGTTGATTGTCTTAATCACTAGGACTAGAAAATTTTTCTGGCAATCAGCTCCATCAAAATCAGTTGCAATTGTTCAAATTATTGATGTTTTATTAACTTTTACACTCGCACTATTAGGCTTAGCGATGACTAAAATCAACTTTACCAATCTTGGATTAACAATAATTGTAGCTTTAATCGCCGCTATCGTAATTGATTTGTTCTATCAACCAATTATGAAAAATAAATAATTAAAAGAAGCAGACTACTATTTTGAAAGTAGTCTGCTTCTTTTTGTTCGCTAAGATAGAATTTTTAATGAACATTATTAAATAAATTAATTTCGATACGTTTCCTTAATAAATAAAACAGAAATTGCCGCTAAAATCCCGGAAATTCCTGCCGTTAGCATCATTGCAGGCATTGAACATTTTAAGAATGGGAATAAGATAAAACTCAACAATGAAGCAATAATTTGAGGTAAACAAATTGAACAGTTAAATAAACCCAAGTATGTCCCCATATGTTTGCCAGATAAGGCATTTGAAACCAGCGTCAAAGGATAAGTATTCATCGCTGCCCAAGAAATTCCAATTAAAACAAACGACAAGATAAGTAAATTTTGAGATTTAATAAAAAAGATCGAGCCATATCCCACAGCTCCAAATAATAAACTAATTCCATACCCCAACTTATGATGATTATTTGGTACTTTTGCCAAAATATATGACCAAATTACTGCAGCAATTGATTGCACAGCAGTCAAAACGCCAAACCAGTTGCCTGCAAGTTGATAACCAGCAGAGGCTGGATCAAATGCCTTCCATACATTAGCTGCGATTGCGCCTGTAGCATAAGTTGATAAATATTGAAATGAGAACCAGCAAAATAATTGGACTAATGAAACTTCCCAGAAGACTTTAGGTGCTTTTTTTAATAAGACAAACCAATTTCCATCTTTTTTATTATCTTCTTCATTAATACCATGATAACGTGCATAAGTTTTAGGATCATATTCATGCACCTTTGTTACTGTTAACAAGCTAGTAATAACAAGGATTACGGCACCTACATAAAAAGAAATTACAACTGATTGTGGTACTACACCCTTTTTAGCAGTATTAGCAACTCCAAGAATAGTCAATAGAAATGGAAAAAATGCTGCGATTACTGCACCAGAATTCGAAAGCATACTTTGAATGCCATATGCATATGATTTTTGTTCGTCATTAACCATATCACCAATCATCATTTTGAAGGGTTGCATAGCCATATTTGCAGATACATCTAAAATAGCAATTGCAATAGCACCAAATACCAAGGCTTCAACCGATCCATAACCTAAACCAAAACTTCCGATATTTGGTAGCAGTAGCATCATAATTACCGCAAAAATCATTCCAATTAATAAATACGGTAATCTTCTTCCGCCAAGCTTAGGTGCCCAAGTTTTATCAGAAAGTGATCCAATGGCTGGTTGAACAACTAAACCAGCCAAAGGCGGTAAAATGAAAAACCAACCTAACTTCGTAGGATCCGCACCCAAAGTTTGAAAAATACGACTCATTTGTGATGTTTCAAGTGTAAAAGCAATTTGGATACCTAAATACCCAAAATTAATCATCCAAATCACACTTTTAGCAAGTTCTGGTAAACCAGCTACTTTATCATTTTCATTCATAGTTTTCTCCCTCGCTATTTAACGCACAAGCGCTTTCAATATTTTATACTAAGTGAGGTTGAAAATGCTTTCAACGGAAAATGAAGTGTTACCGGTAACTAAATGTATCAAAAAAGCTAACAATTATTACAACTAAATAATGATTGTTAGCTTTTTATAAAGTTTATTATTTTTCTATTCTTTTATATTCTAAAAAATCGTATGCAAATTTATTTTTCTCATCTGCTTGATGAATTTCAGAATTAACTAATTTAAAATCTCCATAATTTATCTCTGGCATCAGAGTATCACCCTTAAAAACATGGTGAATCTTAGTCTTTTCTAAAATATCAACCTCGTCCATAAATTCTTCAAAGACTCTTCTTCCGCCAATAATATCAATTGTTTGGTTGCTATGATGCTTTATCCAGTTCTTTAATTCTTCAAGTTGAGAAAAAATTTGGACGTGTACATTATCTTGGTATTTACGCTGTAAAGTTGGACTAGTCGAGAGAATAATATGCTGTCTTTTAGGTAATAATCCAGGGAAACTTTCAAAGGTCCGTCTTCCCATAACAATTACATGATTAGAAGTTAAATCCTTAAAATGCCTTAGATCAGCTGGCAAATGCCAGGGTAAGGTGCCTTGATAACCAATATGTCCGTCTTCATCCTCTGCCCATATAAATCTTATCATTCTCAACTCTCCCTTATAAACTGTATAAACTAAACAGCGACAGGTGCTTTAATAGTGCCATGATGCTTATAATTAACAAGTTTGATATCTGACATTTCAAAATCTTCAATCTTTTTCTTATCAGGATTTAACCAAAGCTTTGGTGAATCATAAGGTTTTCTAGTTAATAATTCCTTTACTTGATCAAAATGGTTCCGATAAATATGTGCATCCCCTAAAGTATGAATAAATTCACCAGGTTTAAGACCAGTTTCTTGAGCTATTAAATTAACTAGTAAAGAATAGCTAGCAATATTAAAAGGAACTCCTAAAAACATATCTCCAGATCTCTGATAAAGCTGAACACTTAAACGACCATCATTAACATAAAATTGAAATAAAACATGACAAGGTGGCAGCGCTGAATTTGGGACATCTTCTGGATTCCAAGCACTAACAATTAATCTTCTTGAGTATGGCGTCTTTTTAATTTGATCAATCACATTTTGAATTTGATCAATAAAACCTCCCTCTCGCTTTTGCCAGTGACGCCATTGAGCGCCATAAACATCTCCAAGATTACCAAATTTGGCTGCGAAGTCTTGATCAGCTAAGATTCGTTCGCCAAACCTCTTCATTTCTTCTTGATAAACTTTCTTAAATTTGGCATCCTTTTGACTTCTGAGCCCAAAATTAGTCATATCAGGGCCATGATATTCATCACTTTCAACCCAATTCTTAAATGCCCATTCATCCCAAATATGATTATTATGCTCTAACAAAAATCGAATATTAGTGTCTCCTCTTAAAAACCACAATAATTCACTTTTAATAAGACCAAAAGAAACTCTTTTAGTAGTTAAAATAGGAAAACCATCACTTAAATCAAACCGCATTTGAGCTCCAAATAAACTTCTTGTCCCCGTTCCAGTTCTATCTTCCTTATCATGACCCTCAGTCATAATTTTATTTAATAAATCCAAGTATGGTTGCTCTAAAGTTGCCATTGTCTTTCTTCTTTCTATTGCGCACGTTATAACTTAAATTATCATAGATTTAGTGCTTTGGTAAATACAAATACTATATTTTGTATATTTCGAGATATGGTAGAATTAATTATCTATACAATTGGAGGGATTTTAATGATTTTAACCTGGGATATCATTAGACGCATTATTGAAATACTTTGGTTAATTAATGTTGGCTTAGCTATCTGGACAGTTTTTCGCAGCCATCGTGATATTGCCTCAACCTGGGCTTGGCTTTTAATTCTATCGATCTTACCATATGTTGGTTTCATTCTATATTTATTTACTGGTCGCCAACTATCTCATGATGATATTTTTTCAATTAAAGCTGAACAGCAAAAATTCCGAGACCAGTTTTTAAATGAGCAAAATAAATTATTAAAGTTACATGATCTATTACCTAATAAAGATCAAAATCCCCGGGCACGAAGACTGGTTGAATTAAATTTAAACAATGACGATGCTCTCCTTACCTTTAACAATGAGGTAGAAACTTTTATTGATGGAAAAGTTTTATTTCAAAATCTCATTAAAAATATCGAACAAGCAAAAAGTAGCATCAATATTGAATTCTATACTTTTTATGATGATCAATTAGGTAACCAAGTTCTAAAAGCATTAGAAAAAGCTGCTAATCGCGGTGTTAAAGTTCGAGTTCTTTACGATGCTAGTGGTTCCCGCGGTACAAAGCCCTCCTTTTTCAATAAGCTTCGACAACTAGGTGGAAAAGCCCAACCATTTATTTCAACAGCTGGTAATCGTTTCTTTACTACCCCGCGTGCTAATTATCATTTACACCGAAAACTAGTTATCATCGATAATCAAATTGGTTATATTGGTGGTTTTAATATTGGGGATCAGTATGTTGATCGAAGCAAAAAATTCGGTCATTGGCGCGATACGCATTTGCGAGTTACAGGACAGGCAGCCCTCCTGATGGAAATTCGTTTTGCAATGGATTGGAATACAAGTTGTCGTAAATCTCATCTTTCTACATATAGTGTTGATAATTTAATTGAAAACTTCAGATTAAATGTTGTTCAAGCTAAGAACTTAGTTCCAATGCAAATTGTTTCTTCAGGTCCTGATAACAGTAATTTTGGTATTCGTCGTGCCTATGAAGAAATAATTGCGCAAGCCCAAAACTACGTCTACATTCAAACGCCATATTTAATTCCAGGTGACTCAATCTTAGAAGCCTTAATTATTGCTGCAAAAAGTGGCGTAGACGTTCGAATTATGATTCCATCTATGCCAGATCATCCCTTCGTTTATCGAGCAACTGAATATTACGCCAAGTACCTGGTTAACAACGGCGTAAAAGTTTATAAGTATGATAATGGTTTTATACATGCTAAAACCATTGTAAGTGGTTCTAATATTGCTTCAGTTGGCTCTGCTAATCAAGATTTTCGGAGTTACCAGCTTAATTTTGAGGTAAATGCTTTTACATACAATCCTGCTCTTACAACTGAATTAAAAGGAATATTTGAAAAAGATCTAAAAGAATCAACATTATTAACTAAAAAATACTTTAATGATCAATCTCACTGGCGCAAATTCAAACAGTATTTCTCAAGATTGCTATCACCTATTTTATAAAACTGGTAAAAATAAAAGAAGCCTCCTAGTTTTCTAAACTATAGAAGCTTCTTTTATTTTTTCGTTATTCTTCTTCATCAACTACAGTAACGCTTTTTCTTTCTTGATACGAATAATATATCCAAGCAATAATTCCAAAGGCTACTGGTCCAATAGCAGTCCAGAAGGATGTTGCATAATCTCCAGTAAAGAGCGGCTCAACACAAGTAAAGATAATACCAATTGCAACCACAAGCCAAACCACAAGTGTTACTGTCCAGACACGCTTTTTTCCCTCAATAAATACAAATGGACGATCAATTCCCTGCTTCATCTTAAAGAAAGGATAAGCTCCAATCAAAAATAAGTAAGGAGCTGACGATGAAACATTCATCATATCCATCAAAATAGTATAAAACTGACCCGCTGCATTACCACCAAAAGAGATAAATAAGATAATAACACTAACAATCACTGCCTGAACCCACATTGAACGTTCTGGCATGCCATGTTTATTCAATTTAACCAAGTTTTTAGGTAGAAGTTTAGGGTCACAGCCTTCAATAAAAGACTTAACAGGTGAATAAACCATTAAAAATGCTGCTGAAATTCCAGCCAATACATCAGCTAACCCAGCAAACCGAGAAAATGTTGCACCAAGTGTCAATGAAGCCGAATGAGAAAGTCCGAAAGCCTTTCCTGTTTCAACCCCCAAATTGTTAATCAAAACATATTCCACATTGGCCAAATCAACATTTTTGCCACTTAATTCGCTACTCCAATTTGCAGCAACTCCACACATTAAAATGTTTAAGACATATAAAGCTGTCATCCAGATCATAGCTGTAATCAAGGCTTTAGGAAAAGTCTTTTCAGGTTTATCAACAGAATCAATTACTCCTGCTGATGTCTCTAAACCACCATAAGCAAATAATGCATAAACAATGAATGACACCACAGCAATTGGAGATTGAAAAGCTGGATTAGGAGAATGAACTAGTGATTGCGTAGTCAACGGTTCTGCTAAATGTCCATGATTCAAAAAGAAAACTAAAATAGATACTAAAGTAAAGCCAATGGTAATAGCTAAAGTAAAAAAGCCACCAACATTACTTACAGCAGCAATTTTATCGACACCTTTAGCTGCAAAAAAAGTCACTACTACTAAAAATATTACTTCTAAAATTCCCAATAATTGTGTTGATGACAAACTTAAAAAACGCCAACTTTGCGTTGTATCATGACCTGAAATTGCAGTCGATACTGAAACCAAGAAAAATTGAGTCGACGACACCAGCCAAACAACCCAAGCAGCTAGCCAAATAAAAGTACCAATAAATGCAGTTTTTTCACTAACTGATCCTTTAAGCCAAGAAAAAATTCCACCTTTAACTCCCTTAAAAGCAGCTCCATATTCTGCAAAAATTAATGCAGAAGGCAAAAAGAATAAAATTGCGGTTATAATGTACCAAACAATACTTGCATACCCCATTTGATAATAGGCAGTTAATGAATTGCTAAAGCCAAAAATGGCTGAAAAGATCATCAAAACTAGACTTTTTAATCCAATTTTGACGGATTTGTCTTTTTTCATAAAAAACTAAAACACTCCCTCTTTCAAACAAACATTAACTATTATGCGCTTTTTATTAAATTAATACAAAACTGATTGAAATTGAGCAAAATAAAAAAGGCCTTAATTTGGCCTTCTTAATAACTCTTATGCACCGTGGTACTTAACAAGAGAATAAATATCTAAATCAGGGAATTGTTCTCTTCCCTTCAAGTCAGTTAATTCAATATAAAATGCTGCACCAACTACTTCTCCGCCCAAGTTTTCAATTAATTCCTTAGTTGCGTGCAAGGTGCCTGCGGTAGCCATCAAATCATCGCAAATAACAACTTTTTGCCCTGGCTTAATTGCATCTTTGTGCATTTCTAAGACATTTGAACCATACTCTAAATCATAAGAAGCACTTTCTACTTCGCGTGGCAACTTATGAGGCTTACGAGCCGGTACAAAACCAATTCCTAATTCTGTTGCAACAGGACAGCCGACAATAAATCCACGAGCTTCAGGACCAACAATTACTTCTGCTCCACGACTCTTAGCGTATTCAGCTAATTCATGAGTAGCAGCTCGATATAGCTTCCCATCTTGCAAAATTGGGGTAATATCGCGAAAGATAATTCCCTTATTTGGGAAATCTTTTACACTTGCAATGTGTTCTTTAAAATCAATTGCCATTTAAAGAGAAACCTCCATTTTAGACTTTCATTGAAAAATCAGACCTAACGGCCTTTGACCTGTATATTTTACCAAATTTTTAGATTAAAATCAGTTTTATACCGAACTTTTTATTAATTTATAACTAGTAATGATCACTTTAAATATTGTTTAACGTAACTAATTAGTTGATCACTAGGCATTGTCTTTAGCTGATTTTTAAATTTAATCTGTGATGCTACACTGGTAAAATACTTTGAAGCAGTTAGTTTTTTACTTTCAGGACGTTTATTGCCAATAATTTTTCCATCAATAAATGATACAAAGCGCAATTCAAAGAACACTCTTAAAATAAACAAAACAGCTTGATAATCTAAGCCGAGATAAGCAGATACCACCTGATAATCTTCAACAGTTAGATTGGGGTGAGCATAAATATATTTCAATGTTTTGCCAAAAGCATCCCTACTAGGCAAATTAGTAATTGGCAATCTATCAAATAAAAAACGCAGATAGAGCTGATGATATTTATTTTCTAAAGCGGTATTTAATTCAACCTGATTACGCGGAGTATCTAATAAAGCTACAACCTCAGAATTTCCATGATAATCTCTAGCAAGACTAATCTTTTCTTCTGGAATTCCTAAACCATTTCTAGCCCAAGAAATAGTATTTTTATCAAAAATCAAATACTTATCCGCAAATCCCATCACATAATCTTCTTGCCTCATGTCTATCACTTGATCAAAAACAGCTAGTTTGGGTGCTCCATATTCAATACCAGTTAGCATTCCTTGAACAGACGAAACATTCTTCCAGCTATTGAGCGCTAAAGTTACATATAATTCTTTGATAAAAGGAAGCAAGTTCTGATTCAAAAATCCTTTATTAAAGCCAACAATTGTTAGCTTGCCATTATTTTTTTCTGCAGTAAACTTAACATGATTCTTATCTTTTCCCATCTTAAATAGGCTCTTGATGTGCGGTTCGCTAATACTAAATACAGGCTCAGGATTTCCAGTTCCAAAGGGACCAACCAAATTAATTTCTGTTAATGTATCTGGTGTAACTTCTCTCAAATTTAATTCAAAATCAAAATCTTTTACTTCAAGATCCGTACTTGGCTTAAAACTTTTTTCAAAACGTGAACGCAACTCTTCAAGTTTATCAACCTTTAAAGATAAGCCACAGGCAAAATCATGTCCGCCAAATTTATCTAAAAAATCATCTTTCATTGGTTCTAAAGCATCAAATAAATTAAAGCCTTCGCTTGACCGACCTGAGCCTTTTAATTCACCATTTTCATCCTTGGTAAGAACAAGCGTGGGTTTATGAAGCTTCTCAACAACTTTATTGGCTACTAAGCCTAACACGCCCTCATGAAAGTCAGGATCATATAATACTAATGTATTTCGATGTTGCCACCCTTTTTCTTCAACTTGAGCCAAACATTTTTCATAAACTTCAGCTGTAAGCTCTTTTCTTTCATTATTTAATTCTTCTATTTTCGCTGCTATTTCTTCAGCCTGTTCTTCATCATCACTCAAAAGTAGTTCAACCGCTAAACTCGCGTCTGCCAGACGACCCACAGCATTTAATCTAGGAGCGATATTAAAGCCAACATCAGTGGCTGTAATCTGTCCCATAGTTAAACCAGCTTGCTTAATTAAAGCTCGTAATCCTGGACGCTCTGTTTGGTTCAAAATATCTAAGCCACGCTTAACGATAATATGTCCTTCACCTGTTACTTTAACCATATCGCCTATAGTTCCAATCATGGCTAAATCTAATAGTTCGGGCATTGTATCCTGCATTAGTGCTCGGCACATTGTATAAGCAACACCAGCTCCGCAATAATCATCAAATGGATATTTTTGACCAGGATAGTTACAGTGAACTGTACTAAAAGCGGCTGGTTTTTGATCCTGAAATGTATGGTGGTCAGTTAATATTACGTCAACGCCATGTTCCTGGGCATATTTAACTTCTTCAACACCGGTTACCCCATTATCAACCGTAATGATTAATTTAGTCCCATCCTCTACTATCTCTTGGTAACGGCTCATACTTGGACCGTATCCATCTTTAAAACGATCCGGAATAAAAAAGTGAACATCGGCACCTAAAATTTCTAAGGTATCCATCATGATGCTAGTTGCCGTGATTCCATCAGCATCATAATCACCATAGATAGTTATTTTTTCACCATTATCAATTGCCTGATTAATGCGGTTAATAGACTTTTCCATATCGTGCATTAAAAACGGATCGGCCAAATCATTTTCATCTACATTTAGCCAAAAATCCAACTTTTCCGCGGTATTAATACCTCTTAATGCGAAAAGCTTAGCTTGAATATCTGTTAATCCATAATCTTCAATTAATTCTTGATCTAAACTACTTGCTTGTCTTTGTTGCCATTTCATTATTTTTAGTTCACCTAAATCATTTATAACATCTAAGTTTCTATTATAGCAAAAGTTAAAGAGGATTTACTTCTTCAACAAAAGCAAATCCTCTTTATTTAAGTTTGAAAACTTGTAAATTCTTATCTGTCGCTGGCTTTTCAGCAATTAATTTTCCCCTAATCGCCCAGCGGTTAATACCACCATCAGCACATGTAATTAAAGTAACAATATTTTGCTTAGTATTATCGACTAACCAAACAGCAGTTGGGTCTACAACCTTTTTCATATAAATTCGATAAATATAAATTTTATCAAGATTAGTTAAGTATACTTTTTCGCCCAATTTAGTGTCTTCAAGTGGTGAAAATAAAACACCCTTGGCTGTCATATAGTGACCTGCTAAAGGATAGTTTCCCTTGCCCATAACTTGGTCTGGACGCATTGTTCCACCACCAGTCGACATGGCATCATTACTTAACCCCTTCATAATTGGAAGATACATTTTTACACTTGGAATTGCGATTGCGCCAATTGCATCAGCAGTATTATTAACCCTTGATTTAGTCACCTTTCCAAAATCAATTTCTTCAACTTTTGAGAAATCGAACATTCCTTTTTTTGCTTGATTTTTTTTAACAGTATCTTTGTTTAAGTTCTTCAAAGCAGTAGTCTGATTTTGTCGAACCATGAAATCTCGGATTTGACTATTAAAAATCATCCCTAAACCGATGATTAATAAAATAATCGCAGCAATTCTAACTATCCAAGCTTTTTTAGAAGTATTTCTTGTTTTTTTTGCCATACGTTTTTATCCTCAATTTTATTAATGCTGTTATAAATTCTAACACATTTTTCAAAAAAACATACTAAATCAAGTTAGCTATAACTTGCTGAAAGACTATTATATATTTTTAAAAATCAAAAAAGACGTACCAAAAAGCTTAGTACGTCAAGAAAGTTACAATTATTTACCTTTAATATCGTCATCATTCATTTTTAGAACAGCCATAAATGCGTCTTGGGGTACTTCTACCTTTCCGACTGCCTTCATTCTCTTCTTACCACGACGCTGCTTCTCAAGTAATTTAGCACGTCTATCTGGGTCACCAGTATGAATTTTCCAAGTAACATCCTTACGATATGGTTTAATTGTCGCACGAGAAATAATTTTAGCACCAATTGCACCTTGAATATCAACTTCAAAGTTTTGACGTGGAATTAACTTCTTAAGCATTGTTGTCATTTGACGAGCACGATTTTGAGCCTCTTCACGATGTGCAATGAAACTAAGAGCATCAATTGGCTCTTTATTAAGCAACATATCAATCTTAACTAAGTCTGTTGCACGATAACCTGTTATTTCGTAATCAAGAGAAGCATAACCTTTAGTTGAAGACTTTAGTTCGTCAAAGAAATCATAAATAATTTCAGCTAGGGGCATATTGTAAATAACATTAACACGATATTTGTCTAAATAATCCATAGTTACAAATTCTCCGCGTTTTCGCTGACATAGCTCCATTACTGGACCTACAAAGTCATTTGGCACCATCACTTCTGCCTTAACATAAGGTTCTTGAACTTCTTTATATTCACCAGCATCTGGTAAATCAGCAGGATTATCAATTAATTTAGTTGAACCATCATTCATAATTGCATGGTAGTCTACACTTGGTGCAGTCATAATTAAATCCATACCAAATTCTTGCTCAAGTCTTTCTTGTACCACATCCATATGAAGCAATCCCAAAAAGCCACAACGGAAGCCAAAACCTAATGCTTGAGAAGTTTCAGGTTCAAACTCTAAGGCAGCATCATTTAACTGCAATTTTTGCAGTGCTTCTTTTAAATCATCATATTTTTGATTATCAACTGGATACATACCAGAGTAAACCATTGGTGGAATTTGGCGGTAACCAGGAAGTGGTTTCTCAGTTGGATTTTCAGCGCTAGTAATCGTATCACCGACACGAGTTTCACGAACAGACTTGATATTCGCAGTCAAGTATCCTACGTCCCCTGCAATAAGCATATCTTTTTTAACAGGATGAGGACTTGAAACACCAACCTCTGTCACTTCAAATTCTTTCCCAGTATTCATAATTCGAATCTTATCACCAGGTTTTACAGTTCCTTCTTCAATTCGAACCGATAAAACGACCCCGCGATAATCATCATATTTTGAATCAAAAATTAAGGCCTTCAAAGGAGCATTCAAATCACCAGTTGGTGCTGGTACCTTTTTAACAATTTCCTCAAGTAGTTCAGGAATTCCTTGACCTGTCTTACCGGACACTTCAACAGCATCAGAGGCATCGAGTCCAATCATCTCTTCAATTTCGTTTTTGCACATTTCAGGATCAGCTGAAGGCAAATCAATCTTATTAATGACTGGCAAAATTTCCAAATCATCGTCAATTGCTAGATAAGTATTAGCTAAAGTTTGCGCTTGAACACCTTGGGTTGCATCTACTACTAAAAGTGCTCCTTCACAGGCTGCCAAAGAACGCGAAACTTCATAAGAAAAGTCTACATGTCCCGGAGTATCAATTAAGTGAAAAATATATGTTTCTCCATCTTTAGCATGATATTTTACTTCTACCGAATTAAGTTTAATGGTAATACCGCGTTGACGCTCTAATGGCATATCATCAAGTAATTGATTTTTCATTTGACGTTCAGATACAGTATCGGTTAATTCTAAAATACGATCTGCAATCGTTGACTTACCATGATCAATATGAGCAACGATCGAAAAATTCCGAATATGTTTTTGATAGTCTTGTAATTTTTTAATATCCATGTTCTCACCTTTTTCGCTCTATTAATTATATCAAAGGCTGATACTTAGATAAAATTCTTAATGTAATATTTTCAAAGATAATTTTTACTAAAAATAAAGCGTATATCTCATTATTCATAGAGATATACGCTTTTAACTTTTATTCTCCGTTTAATTTATCTTTTAAACGTTCAAAAAAGTTCTTTTCTTGAGGTGAAATATTTCCTCCACCAGCTTTAACATAATCAACTAAAGCTTCTTTTTGTTTATCGTTAATTTTCTTTGGAATAACAACCTTAACCGTTACTTCTTGATCTCCATTGCCAGTACCGTTAATCTTAGGGACGCCTTGACCACGTAACTTAAAGTTAGTATTAGGTTGAGTACCAGCTGGAATAGTCAAGTCAACCGGTCCATGAACAGTATTTACGCGAATTTTATCGCCCAAAGCTGCTTGAGCAAAGGAAATAGGTGCATCACTATAAATAGTAGTACCATTTCTTCTAAATTCTTTGCTTGGTTTAACTCTAAAGACAATATACAAATCCCCATAAGGGCCACCATTCTTACCTGCTTCGCCTTGACCACTTAAGCGAATTTGTTGACCATTGTCAATACCAGCTGGGACTTTAACTTCAAGTGTCTGCTTTTTATCAACGGTTCCTTTACCATGGCAAGTTTGACATGGATGTTTAATGATCGTACCACGTCCACCACATTTATCACATGTAGTTTGCTGCTGGATGACTCCAAGTGGCGTTTGACGAGTTACAGTCATGACACCAGTTCCGTGACACTTGTCACAGGTAATTGGGTGAGTTCCCTTTTCAGCACCTGAACCATCACAAGTTGGGCAAACTTCACTTCTTGTGTAAGTAATATCTGTCTTCTTGCCTTTGATCGCATCCATGAAGTCAATTGTCATTGTATAATCCAAGTCTTGACCCTTTTGAGGAGCAGTTGGATCTACTCGACTTCGTCCACCACCAAAAGCTGAACCAAAGATATCACCAAAAATATCACCAAAATCACCAAAGCCTTGAGATGAATAACCACCTTGGCCACCAAAGCCACCATAACCTTGACCGCCAAAACCAGCTTGACCGTTTACACCGGCTTGACCAAATTGATCATATTGAGCCCTTTTTTGCTTATCATGCAGAACCTCGTATGCTTCATTTACTTCTTTGTATTTTTCTTCAGCGCCAGGTTCATGGTTTAAGTCTGGGTGATATTTTTTTGCCAGCCTGCGGTAAGCCTTGTTAATGTCGCTTTCACTAGCATTCTTATCAACACCCAGCACATCATAATAATCACGTTGTGCCATCTGAAAACTCCTTCATTCATAAAAGAAAAGAACTACAATCACGCAGTTCTTTTCTTGTTTGATTTAATTATAAATCTTTTTACTTGTCAGGGTCTACCTTGTGAAAGTCTCCATCAACAGTTGAACCACCTTGACCGTTGCTTGAGCCATTATCATTATTTGGTTGACCACCTTGCGCTCCTTGAGGTCCAGCTTGACCAGCAGCACCTTGAGCACCACCGTTTTGTTGGTAAAGTTTAACAGCTAAATCTTGAGCAGCCTTTGATAAAGCTTCCTTCTTTTCTTTCATTTCATCCAAGTTGTTATCTTTTTGAGCTTTCTTCAAAGCATCCAAAGCATCTTGAACATTCTTGGTTTCAGTTTCAGGAACTTTACCCTTAGTTTCTTTCAAAGTCTTTTCAGTAGTAAAGATTAATTGATCTACTTCATTACGTAAATCAACTTCTTCCTTACGCTTCTTATCTTCTTCAGCATGCTCTTCAGCATCTTTTTGCATCTTCTTAATTTCTTCGTCTGATAGACCAGAAGAACTCTTAATGGTAATCTTTTGTTCCTTACCAGTACCCATATCCTTAGCAGAAACATTTACAATACCGTTCTTGTCGATATCGAAAGTAACTTGAATTTGTGGAACACCACGTGGTGCTGGTGGAATATCAGTTAATTCAAAACGTCCTAAAGTCTTATCATCTGCTGCCATTGGACGTTCACCTTGAAGAACGTGAACATCAACAGCTGGTTGATTATCTGCTGCAGTTGAGAAGATTTGGCTCTTTGAAGTTGGGATAGTAGTGTTTCTATCAATTAACTTAGTGAAGACACCACCCATAGTTTCAATACCAAGTGATAATGGAGTGACATCAAGTAAAACGATATCCTTAACATCACCAGAAATAACACCACCTTGAATTGCTGCACCTAAAGCAACAGCTTCATCAGGGTTAATTGAGTGATCAGGTTCTTTTCCAGCCCATTCCTTAACAGCTTTTTGAACTGCAGGAATACGAGTTGAACCACCATTCAAAATAACTTTGTCAATATCACTTACGCTCAAGCCAGCATCACTTAATGCATTGTCAAAAGCAATCTTAGTCTTTTGAACTAAGTCATCAGTTAATTCATCAAACTTAGCACGAGTTAAATCAGCTTCAAGGTGAAGAGGACCAGCTTCTCCAGCAGAAATAAATGGAAGTGAAATGTGAGTTGATGAAACGCCAGATAAGTCTTTCTTAGCCTTTTCAGCAGCATCCTTTAAACGTTGTAATGCCATCTTATCATTAGATAAGTCAACACCATTTTCTTCCTTAAAGTTTTGGATTAACCAATCCATAATTCTCTTATCGAAGTCATCACCACCAAGGTGAGTATCACCATTAGTTGATAATACTTGGAAGACACCATCACCTAGTTGCAAGATGGAAACATCAAAAGTACCACCACCAAGGTCATATACTAAAACTTTTTCATCATTTTCATCTTTATCAAGACCATATGCTAAAGCAGAAGCTGTTGGTTCGTTGATAATTCTTTGAACATTTAAACCAGCAATCTTTCCGGCATCTTTAGTAGCTTGACGTTGTGCGTCATTGAAATAAGCAGGAACAGTGATAACTGCATCAGTTACCTTTTCACCTAAGTAATCTTCAGAAAACTTTTTAATGTATTGCAAAATAAAGGCTGAAATTTCTTGTGGAGTATATTCCTTGTCGCCAACCTTAACCTTGTAACCTTCTTCACCCATATGGCTCTTAATTGAAACAATAGTGTTAGGGTTCGTAATAGCTTGACGCTTAGCAACTTCCCCAACTTGAATTTCACCATTCTTAAAGGCAACTACAGAAGGAGTCGTACGGTTACCTTCTGGGTTAGTAATAATCTTAGGTTCTTTTCCTTCAAGTACGGCAACAGCTGAGTTAGTCGTACCTAAGTCAATACCAATAACTTTTGACATATATGTAACTTCCTTTCTTATTGAGCCACTACAACCATTGCTGGTCTTAATGTTCTATCTTTATATTGATATCCTTTTTGTAAAACTTTAACTACGTGATCCTTTTGATCATCATTTTCTGCTGCAACAGTTTGAACAGCTTGATGTAATGCAGGGTCAAAAGTTTCACCTTCGGCTTTGATTTCAGTGATTCCTTGATCTTTCATTGATTTAACTAATGAGTCAAGTGTCATCTGAACACCCTTTTGGAGTTGCTTAGCTGCCTCATCATCTGCTTTAACAGCTAACGCGCGTTCTAAGTTATCCATTGCTGGCAAAACTTCTTTAGCGAGGCTTTGAGATTCATATTTAATCAATTGCGCACGCTCTTTTGCATAACGTGCTTGCATATTCTGAATCTCAGCTTCACTACGTAGATATTTATCTTCAAGATCCTTATTCTTAGCTCTCAATTCAGCGATTTCTTTTTCATAATCTTTTGCTGGATTTTCCTTAACTTCCTCTTTCGGAGTTGCTTTTGGATCTTTCTTTGGTGCCTTATCTGGGGTCACCTCGTCTTTTAAATCTTTTTCATGCGGAAACTCTTCTTTACTCACAGCTAACCTCCTTACTTAAATCTACCATAATAATCTAACAATTTCTTTGCTAGTTCATTCCTAAAATACTCGAGTAATCCGATCATCTGCGAGTATGGCATGTTAGTTGGTCCAAGTAATGCTATTGTTCCTTTACCATATTTACCAACGCTATATTGTGCAGTCAACAAACTATAATCTTCAAGTAGATCTGATTGTAATTCAGAACCTAACTTAACTTGAACTTTCGACTTTGAATCATTCTTAATTTCATCTTTAGGATTAAAACCAATCAAGCTTGAAATAGCATCATTTTGATCAATTAATTTGTAGAGAGATTTAACTTTAGCTAAATCATCACTTTCATAATTACTCAAAAGATTAATCTGACCATCCACATACATTTGCTCACTAGCAGCATCCTTAATAACATCTTGAAGCAAATCCAAAATTTCAGGTGCTGATCCACCAGCAACTAGATGGTCTGCAATTCTCTTAAGTAACACTTCATTAACTGAACTAAGTGGCTTTCCAACTAATTGATCATTAATTAGTCGAACTGCTTTTTCAATCTCTTCCCCATTTGTATGATGAGGTAACGTGTAGATTTGATTCTTTACATTACCGTCATCCGTAACTAATATTGCCATCACTTGATGGCTTGAAAGGGGAACGATCCTAAAACCAGTTACTTTAACCGAGCGAGTTTCAGGACCCGCTGCAAAAGCAGTGTAGTTAGTTAAATCAGACAGAATTTTTGCAGCTTCTTGTACGATTTCATTAACTTGTTGAAAGGGTTGGTCTAATTGATAAATAATTCGATTATAGACGGATGCTGGTATTTTTACGGGATTAATCAAATGATCTAAGTAATATCGATAACCAGCAGTTGAAGGAATTCTCCCACTTGAAGAATGGGTCTTCTCAAGTAGTCCCTTTTCTTCTAGTGCCGCCATTTCATTTCGAACTGTAGCACTTGAAACCTTGACAGGCAGTTGATTCATCACGGTCTTAGAACCTACTGGCTCATGAGACTGAGTAAAGTCCATAATAATAGTCTTTAAAATAAGTTCTTGCCGTTCAGTCAACATTTTCTCGCCCCCATCATTAGCACTCTTCTTCCTCTTGTGCTAACAATTAATATGATACCATAACTTAGCAATTGTGCAAGCAGAGTGCTAATTAAATTTGTTTTTTATAAAAAATGGTAAGCAACAAGTGCTTACCTTAATCATTTAATTGGTAGTCTAATTACAGTTTTACGCCTTTCAGTCTTAGTTCTCCTTGGATCACTTAAATATATTTCATGATGATAGCGTGGATTTTGAATATCTATCTGATAATTTTCTTTTTTTACAAATCGATGTATCTCTTCAATTGTCGCTGGCTCATCATCATAACTACCAATGTGCATTACCTGCGCGCAAAGTCCTTCATCATAAGTAAAGAATTTAACTTGAGAAAAATCTTGCTTTTTCTTCTCAGTAGCTGTCTTAACTGCCCAATTAAATTCTTTTTCTGTAACAAAATCAGGCAGTCGAATCATCGATATCCAGGCGAAGTTCTCCTTGTGAGCATAATCAATTTTTTGCTTATCTTTTGACCACCATAGTCCTTCAAGTGGTGGCACTACATAATCAAAATATCCTGGAATTTTATGCTCATTTTTTTTGCTCATCTTGATAGTATAGGCAAGCCCATAAAGTAATTCTAACGCCTTGTGATAAGTCCCATCTTCCTGATTAGGATCTCCACTTCCTGAAACTGCGATGTAATTCATTTTAGGAACCTTAATAATTTCAGGTTGCTTTTTTGGATGATACAAATTTCTATATTCTTTTTTATAATCAAATGCCATTTTTATTCTTTCTATACAATCTGCTAGTCATCTACCTTTAATTTTATCCGTTTACTTGCTACTTGACTAATAAAATACTCATCATGCTCAACTAAAAGCATCGCTGGTTTAACCTTCTTTAAAACATCAATTAATTGATCTTGGTTAAACACATCTAGGTAATTTGCTGGCTCATCCCACAGATAAAGGTCAGCCTCTTCAACTAATGACTTAGCAATGGCCACTCTTTTTTGCTGCCCCATACTCATTTCTTCAATTCTCGTCTCAAAACTTGTTCTAGGAAAACCCATTTTTCTAAGCATATTAAGCATTTTCTCATAAGACAAATGTTCCTTTTGAACAAATTCTGCCAAAGTGCCTGAATATTCTACAAAATTTTGTGGTAAATAGGAAATTTTTAAACCATTAGTTAAACTTAAAATTCCTTGATAAGTTACATCTATATTTTTATTTAAAACACTTTTCAAAAAAGTAGATTTTCCCGATCCATTTTTTCCTTCAAGGGAAACGATTCCTCGTTTTTTAACAATTAAATTTAGGTCTTTAAATAACTTTTTATCTTGAACTTTCAAATCTAAATGCCGAGTTTCTAATAAAGTCGAGTGATAGTTCGGTTGAAAATTCATCTCTAATTCTGGCATAGATTCAACATTCCTTATTAAACCTTTTCTATCTTGGATATCTTTATTCATCCTTCTTTCAATATTTTTTGATCTTTTCATTATCTTAGCAGCCTTATGACCAAAAAATCCCTTATTAATATCTGCATGAATTTCATTCTTATGTGCACTAGCTTTTTTATTATTTTCTGATTGAAGTGAATATCCTTTAATACGCTGTCTACTTGCATTTAAAGTTTTAATTTGACCACGGAGTTTTTCATTTTTCTCCCGGTTAAACTTATCACGCTTCTCTTTAGTATCTTCATAGCTTGCATAATTTCCCTGATATAAATGAATCTCTGTATTTTCAATTGCAAGAACATGATTAGTTACCTGATTTAAAAAATCTCGACCATGACTCACAGCAATATAACCTTGCGAATGTTTTTGCAAATATCTAACCACTTGTTTTCGCGACTCTTCGTCTAAATGATTCGTTGGTTCGTCAATTAATGGAAAAGCATCCTTATTAATAAAAGATAGAGCTAATAATATCTTAGTTTGCTCCCCTCCACTTAAAGTATTAAAAGGTTGCCAAATAAGATTAGCGTCTACTTGCATTAAATTCAATTCACGTTCAAGTTCCCACCGGTCAAATTGAACTTGTTCTTCTAAAGCATAGAGAGTTAATTGTTCTTCATTTTCTACATAAAGAGGAAAGTAATTAAATTCAAGGTTAGCTTTGATGGCTCCTGTTCCTTGCAATTTTCCACGTAACATATTCAAGAATGTTGTCTTTCCTCTGCCATTTCTGCCTACAAGTCCTAATTTCCAACTACTATCCAAATCTAAATTTAAATTATTAAAAATATTTTCACTACTATCGGAATATTTAAAAGAAAGGTTTGAAATCTTAATATTGCTCATATAATCACCTAACGAAAAAAGCCTACACTTTTGACAAGTGCAGACTTTCTCCTTATTAAGCAAAAAAGAAGATATTCCATCTACGTTCAATCTTGTCAAAAGTGTACAGTTGTCCCCTATAAAAGAAAAAATAATTATTAAAATTCAACTATGCTATTTTGCAAGATTAAAAACGCAATGGCGTAACCTTCTTTCAATATTAGATTTCAATTGATAAAGACATTTTATCACATTAATTATAAAAAGATAGATCCAAATAATTATTTTTCTAAATCATAGAAATATTGCTTTATATTTCGTTTATCTTGGTCTAGTTGACGTGATAATTCTTCAATTCCAGAAAATTTTTTATTTGAACGTATAAACTTGTACCACGCTAAAGTTAATGGTTCACCATATGCTTCCTCATCGAAATTAAAAATATTCGTTTCAATTGTTAAACCGTGGTTTGTTTTAAAAGTTTCGTTGTAACCAACACTAGTCATAGCATCATGCCATTTTCCATTTATTTTAGCCCTGGTTGCATAAACTCCCTCAGCTGGTAAAACTTTAGCATCAGAAATATCAAGATTAGCAGTCGGGAAGCCTATTTTATGTCCCCTTCTAAACCCATGAACAATAATACCTGAAGTTTCATATGGTTGGCCTAGTAAGGCAGCCGCTAATTCAACATTTCCACCTTGGATTGCCTTTCTAATGTAGGTGGAACCAACTTTAATTTTATCAATAGATTGTTTAGGCTCCACTACAATTTGAAATCTACCTCGCGCAAACTTGGGAAGATTTTCTACATTAGCAATATCTTTTGGACCATAAGTATAATCAAAACCTACCACAACTGTATCTGCTTTAAGTTTCATAATTACTTGATCTACAAAATCCTGCGGTTTAAGCTGACTAAATTCTTTAGTAAATTTAATAATCACTAAATAATCTACTCCCAGCTTTTCCATTTTTTGTTCTTTTTCATGGGCCGTTTCTAAATAAACAAATTTATGATCATTTTTGTATATCTCTTTAGGATGCTTATCAAAAGTCATCACCATTAATGGCAACTTCTTCTCCTCGGCTATTAATTTTGCATCTTTAATAAGTTTCTGATGACCAATATGCACCCCATCAAAAAAACCTAACGTTAAGATTACCTTTTGATTTGTAATAGGTGCAGAGATCGGATAATCTAAGGTTATTACTTTCATTTTTTACTCTCGCTATTCATTTTTTAAAAGCATCATCTCAGGGCGATAGATTTTTCCTTGTCGCTGATAAATAGCTTTTATATGACCATTATAAACCAAAGCGACCTTAGCATAACTGGTATTTAAATTGATACTTGCACCGTTTGAGACCCGCTTAAATTGATCCGGCGAAAGTTGAAGTTGAGGTAATTCAGCAAAAAAACTATCAATTGGCTGAAGCCATTTTTCAGGAGTATCTACTTCTGCTTCAATTGTTTCTAAATCTACAGCTTGATTTAAGTCATAGCCTGAACTACTAGTTCGGGTAAGACTAGTCATTACAGCAGGAACACCTAACTTTTCACCCAGATCATTTACTAATGACCTGACATAGGTTCCTTTAGAGCAACGAATTGCAAAATCAAAGCTTTCCGTTTTTTCCAGTGGATCGTACTCAGGATCTTTTGTTAATTCATAACTATAAACATTGACTTTTCTCTTAGGACGTTCAACTGGAATATTTTCTCGAGCATATTCATAAAGTCTTTTACCATTTACTCTTACAGCTGAATAAATTGGAGGGACCTGTTCAAGCTTTCCTGTTAACTGCTTCATTCCAGCAATAATCTCACTTTTTGTAAATGGTGTAATTATTTTTTCTTCAGCAATAGTTTTACCATCTAAATCATAGCTATCAGTTGACCGTCCAAACATTCCACTTCCAATATAAGATTTGGGCTTTTCATGCATCAATTCGATCAATTTCGTGGCTTGTCCAATAGCAATTGGTAATACGCCATTTACTTCAGGATCAAGCGTGCCAGCATGTCCAATTTTTCTAATTTGAAGTATCTTTCTTAACTTATAAACACAATCACTGCTTGTTACCCCACGTGGCTTATTTACTACTACAATTCCATTCAGCATATCTTAATCTCCAAAATAAAAGACGCCTTTCGGCGCCTTTTTACTTATTCTTATTTTCACGTTCTTGATCTTGCTTCTTTACTTGGTTAATTAAATTATCAATTTTTGAACCATAAGCAACAGAAGTATCACGTTTAAAAATCAACTCAGGAACTTTATAAACAGTCAAGGTTTGACCAAGCAAGTGACGCATCATTCCTTTTGCTTTATCAAGTCCTTCAGCTACTTCTTTTTCCTTTGCCGGGTCTTCTGTTAACAAGCTGTAGTAAATAGTTGCATATGACAAATCATTTGTGCATTCTACAGCTGTAATAGTAATATCACTTAAACGTGGGTCACGAATATCTTTACGTAAAATTTTTGTTAGTTCACGTAGGATCTCGCCTTCTACACGACCAATTCTATGTTTCATAATTAAGCTCCTTTTTGTGAAAAAAGATGCCTATTTTACAGGTACCTCTTGCATTTCGTAGGCTTCAAGTTGATCGTCAACCTTAATATCGTTAAAGTTTTCAATTGTGATACCACAATCGAATCCTTGCTTAACTTCCTTGACATCATCCTTGAAACGCTTAAGAGATGCAACTTTTCCATCGTATTTCACAATACCGTCACGAATTACACGAATACCGGAATCTCTAGTAACATATCCATTATCAACAAAAGCACCAGCAATTGTACCAATCTTAGATACCTTCCAAGTTTCACGAACAGTTAAGTTTCCAGTGACCTTTTCTTCGTATGTAGGTTCAAGCATACCCTTCATAGCAGCTTCAACATCATCCATAACCTTGTAAATAATGTTATAAAGACGAATATCTACACCTTCAGCATCTGCTTGACTCTTGGCGGTATTAGTTGGTCTAACATTAAATCCAACGATAAATGCATTTGAAGCACCAGCTAATGTAACATCAGATTCATTGATTGCACCAACACCAGAGTGAATAATGTTAACTCTTACGCCCTCAACTTCAATCTTTTCAAGAGATTGTTGCAATGCTTCAGCTGAACCTTGAACATCGGCCTTTAGAACGATGTCAACTTCCTTCATGTTTTCTTTCTTCATTGTGTCAAACAAATTATCCAAAGTAACATGTTGGACATTTTCACGTTGTTTCTCTAAAGCATTCTTAGCACGTTGTTCACCAACACTTCTAGCCGTCTTTTCATCTTTAAAGACCACTAACTTATCAGCTGCTTCTGGAACATCGTTTAAACCGGTAATTTCAACAGGAGCAGATGGAGTTGCCTTTTTAACTCTACGTCCCTTATCGTTAGTCATAACACGAACACGACCAAACGTATCGCCAACAACAATTGGATCTCCAACCTTTAAAGTACCTTGTTGAACTAATACGTCGGCAACTGAACCACGGCCTTTGTCAAGACGAGCTTCAATTACAGTACCAATCGCCTTTTGATCAGGATCAGCTTTAAGTTCCATAACATCAGCTTGAAGCAAGATCATTTGCAAGAGTTCTTCAACATTTTTACCTGTCTTAGCAGAAATCTTAACAAAGATTGTATCGCCACCCCAGTCTTCAGGAACTAAGCCATATTTCATAAGTTGTTCCATGACGTGATCTGGATTTGCACCTGGCTTATCAATCTTGTTAACAGCAACGATAATTGGTACACCGGCACTCTTAGCATGATCAATGGCTTCAATTGTTTGTGGCATTACACCATCATCAGCTGCAACTACTAAAACAACAATATCAGTAATTTCAGCACCACGAGCACGCATGTTAGAAAAGGCTGCGTGACCTGGAGTATCTAAGAAAGTAATCAAACGATCGTCGATTCGTACTTGGTAAGCACCAATCTTTTGAGTAATACCACCTGCTTCATGTTCAGAAACATTAGTATGACGCAATCTATCAAGTAAAGTAGTCTTACCATGGTCAACGTGTCCCATAATTGTAACAACTGGGGGACGTTTTTCTTGATGCTTAGAAGCTTTGGATTCTTCCATTTCTTTAGTATACAAAGTATCGATATCTGAAATATCTTCATGCACTTTTTCTTGTGCTTCAATACCATATTCAGCTGCTAAAAGTTCAATAGTATCTTTGTCTAAAGACTGATTTTGGTTAGTCATGACACCAAGCATAAAGAGCTTTTTAACAATTTCTGCAGGCTCTCTATGGAGAAGTTTTCCTAAATCTTGAGCATTCATGCCTTCTTCATAAACTAAAGTTTCTGGCAATGGACGTTCCTTTCTTTGGGTTGGCTGCTTCTTAACTTCTTTACTTTGATTAATACGCTTATTTTTCTTATTTCTACGGCGACGTGCCTTATCAGAATGTTCGCTTCTTTCACGTTCATAATCTGGCACTTCACGTTTCTTGCGAGTAAAGTCTTTTTTGCGAGTTGGCTTTGCTTCTTCTTTTTGAGGAGCAGGTACAACTGGAGCAATCGGTTCAACCTTCTTCACAGTAGGTCTCTTTGCCTTGTTTCTTGCCGGCGATGGTTTTATAATCTTTGGACCAACTGGTTTTTGTGATGCTTGTACACGAGCTTTTACAGCTGCAGCTCCTTCGAGTTTTTCTTCTTTTGGCTTACGAGTATTTTCCACTTTTTTAACCTTTGATCTTTGAGGATTTTGTTCTTGATGCCATTTACGGCGGGAAGCTTCAGTCTGAGCGTTTAATTCACTAGCTTCAGCTCGTTGCTTCTTCTTAAATTTATTCAATAAATCGCGTGCTGCAGGTTTAGCCTCTGCTTGTGGTTTATTTCGTTCGGCACGACGATCATTTTGCTGCTTTTTAATCTTATTGTTTCTGCGTTTATTATTACTATGGCGATTATCATGATCATTTCTATTATCACGACGACGAATTGCACCTACAGAAACTTTTATTTTTGTTTTTTCTTTACGACTTGAATTTTTAGAATCCTTTTCAGTAGATGGCTTAGTAGTATTAGCAGACTTAAAACTATCTACTAACTTAGAAACTTGCTTATCATCTAGGGAGGACATGTGGCTCTTTACATCAAAACCCAAATCTTGTGCCTTTTTTACAACAATTTTGTTTTCAATGCCTAATTCTTTCGCTACTTCATAAATACGTTTTTTAGCCATCAAATCACACTCCTTCGTTTAAATTCTTTATCATTGCTTTGCTGAAACCTGAATCTGTAACAGAAACTAATTTTCTTTCTTTTCCAAGTGCTTGTGTTATTTCAGCGCTAGAAAATACATCAACTAATTTAACATCTTTTTTACGCATCAAAAAAGCAAGCTTATCTTTAGTATTCTGACTCACATCGCTACCAATAAAAATTAACTTTGCTTGATTTTTGCTTAAAGATATTTTTACTGCATCAAATCCTGTCGCTAGCTTTCCAGCTTTTTGCGCTAATCCAAGTAAATTCAAAGTTTTTTGTTTGTTTTGCAAAATTATTTATCACCAAACAATTCTTTTCTTGCTTTTTGATGATCAACATATGCATAAAGATCATCATAAAAATCAGCTGAAACTTTAACACCAAGGCTTTTTTCTAAAACCTGATTTTTTTGCGCTTCAGCAATCTTATCAGGCTCTAAAGATACATAGGCTCCTCGACCTGACTTCTTTCCAGTTGGATCCACTGAAATATTTTTATCCTTGTCAACAACTACGCGAACTAATTCTTTTTTAGGTTGCATAGTATTAGTCAATAGATCCTTACGCATTGGAATTTTTCTTTTTTTCAAAGAAAGTCACCTATTCCTCATCTTTATCTGCATCATCATCTAGTGCTGAATCAACATCTTCCCCATTTGGAAAATCATCGCTTGAATCTTCTTCTAGTTGTTCAGCAGTAGATTCTGTAGTTTCTTCATTTGATGATTCATTACTATCATCGATATCTTGATCTGTTTCAACGTCATCGCCTTCTGAATCGACAAATTCGACTTGAGATTCAGGCTTAATGTCAATCTTATAACCTGTCAAACGGGCTGCAAGGCGAACATTTTGTCCACGCTTTCCGATAGCTAAAGACAATTGATAATCAGGAACAATTACTAGCGCATTCTTGTCATCATCATCACCACTAAATTGAACTGCGATTACTTCTGCAGGATTCAAAGCATTGGCAATAAAATCAGATGGATTTTCTTCGTATTTTACAACGTCGATATTTTCTCCGCCTAATTCGTTAACAATATTTTGAACCCGAGCTCCTTTTGGTCCCACTAAGGTACCAACTGGATCAATATCAGGATCATTACTCTTAACAGCAATCTTAGTCCTGTCACCCGCTTCACGAGCAATTGATACAATCTCTACAGTCCCATCATAAACTTCTGGAACTTCTTGTTCAAAGAGACGTTTTACTAAGTCAGGTGCAGTTCTTGAAACAGTAATTTGAGCTCCTTTTGAATCGGACCCTACTCTAGTTACTAAAACGCGAACTTTATCTTGAGGATTATAATTCTCACCTGGTAATTGATCATTATGTGGCATTACAGCTTCAACGTTACCAATCTTTACGTAAACAAAGCGATTATCACGTCTTTCAACTGTACCAGTAACAATTTCATCCTTATATTGAGAATACTCACTAATGATATGTTCTCTTTCAGCCTCACGTAAACGTTGCATGATAACTTGTTTAGCGGTTTGTGCAGCTAAACGGCCGAAATCTTTAGGAGTTACTTCAAAGCGGATTTCATCGCCAACTTCATACGCACGATTAATTTCAAGTGCATCTTTAAGACTCACTTCAAGACGACTATCTTGAACTTCATCGACAACTGTCTTAATTGCATTAACCTTGAAATTGCCTTTCTTTTCATCAAAAACAACTTCTACATTTTGAGCTTGATTATAATTTTTCTTATATGCAGCTACTAAAGCAGCCTTGATTGCATCAACAATAATTTCTTGCTTGATGCCTTTTTCTTTTTCTAAGGTTGCAAAAGCTTCCACCATTTCTTTAGACATAAGTTTTTGATCATCCTTTCTAAAATTCAACCGCAAAGCGACTAGAGGCAATCGTCTTTCGAGGGATTGTTATTTCTTTGCGTCGTGTTTTGATCTTTACTTCTAAGACGATCTGATCTTGATTGAGATCTTTTAAAGTACCTTCATAAGTCTTTTCCCCATCAATTTTTTGATAAAGACTAACATGAATGTATGATCCTTTGGCGCGCTCCCAATCTTTTTCATTTTTGATTGGACGCTCTAAACCAGGAGATGAAAGCTCTAAAATATACGGCTCAGGAAAAGGATCAGGATCTAATTCATCTAACTTTTCTGATACCAATTCACTCAAATTTGCGATCTCTTCAATATCGATTCCGCCTGGGCGACGATCAACATAAATGCGAAGATAATATTGCTTTTTTTCCTTTACATATTCAACATCGACCAGTTCATCGCCTCTTGCTTCAGCTAAAGGCGTAACTACGTCTGCCACCAATTCGGTAACTTTTGTCAAATCTCTTCCTCCGTAATAAAAAGAGTGAGCATTGCTGCTCACTCGAATTTGCTATTCGAACTTCGTTCTTAGAATAGCATATTTACTAATATTTGTAAATTAACACGCTAAAATAGTGACAATTGATTTTGATCTGGCATCCCTTCAAGAACTCCATTATTCTCAAAATATTCCATAATTGTTTGTGATACTTTTCCGCGTGTTGCAAGATCTTCTTTTGAAAGAAACTTTTGCTCTGCACGGGCAGCAACAATTTGCTTAGCAGCATTATCACCTAAACCTGGAACTGCATTAAACGGAGCTAGAATAGTATGATCATCAATAATCTTAAAGTCCATTGCTTCAGATTCATTTACATCGACCATCTTAATTTTTATACCACGTTCTAAACATTCGTTTGCAATTTCAAGAATAGTAAGTAACGACTTATCCTTAGCAGAAACATCCATTCCTTTATCCTGGATTTCCTTCATTGCAGCCTTTACTGTATTTTTTCCATGGCTCATTGCAACTAAATCAAACAAATCAGCACGAACTGAGAAATAAGAAGCATAATAAATCACTGGATAATATACCTTAAACCAGGCAATTCTAAGTGCCATTAAAATATAAGCCGTAGCATGAGCCTTCGGAAACATATACTTAATCTTCAAACAAGAAGGAATGTACCAGTCAGGAATCTTATCATTTTTCTTCAAAATTTTCATGTTTTCATCACTGATTCCCTTACCGTGACGTACAGATTCCATGGTAAAGAAAGCAACTTCTGGTTTTACTCCCCAGTGAATTAAGTCCATCATGATGTTATCACGACAACCAATCACGTTCTTTAGCTTGCAAGTGCCGTTATTAATTAAATCTTCTGCATTTCCTAACCATACATCAGTCCCGTGAGACAAACCCGAAATCTGCAATAATTCTGAAAAAGTTGTTGGCTTTGTTTCTTCAAGCATTCCTCGAACAAATTTTGTTCCAAATTCTGGAACACCTAAAGTACCAGTCTTTGACTGAATTTGCTCAGGGGTAACACCTAAAATTTCTGGACTTGAAAATAAGGACATTACTCCTGGATCATCAGGTGGAATAGTTAATGGGTCAATTCCTGATAAATCTTGCAGCATTCTGATCATAGTTGGGTCATCATGCCCTAGAATATCGAATTTCAAAATATTATCGTGAATAGAGTGGAAGTCAAAGTGCGTTGTAAGCCAAGCCGCACTTAAATCATCAGCGGGATACTGTACAGGAGTAAAATCATAAATATCCATATTATCTGGCACAACAACAATACCAGCTGGGTGCTGACCAGTTGTTCTCTTTACGCCGGAAGCACCAGCAGCTAAACGGTCAAGCTCAGCATTTCTTAGATGCAATTCATTTTCATCTTCATAATGCTTCACATATCCATATGCCGTCTTATCAGCAACAGTCGCAATAGTACCAGCTCTAAACGAATTATCTGGACCAAACATCACACGAATATAATTATGAGCAACTGGCTGATAGTCTCCAGAAAAGTTCAAATCGATATCAGGAACCTTATCTCCGTGGAAACCTAAGAAAGTAGCAAATGGGATATCCTGTCCATCTTTTACTAAGGGAGTTCCGCACTTAGGGCAATTTTTATCAGGTAAGTCGTAACCAGAACCATATTCCCCATTTTCAAAAAATTTAGAATATTTACATTTAGGACAACGATAATGTGGAGCTAAAGGATTAACTTCAGTAATTCCAGACATCGTCGCTACCAAACTAGAACCAACCGATCCACGAGAACCTACCAAATATCCATCTTTATTTGATTTGGCAACAAGACGCTGAGAAATAAGATAAATAACAGCATAACCGTTAGAAATAATCGAATTTAATTCAAGTTCAATTCTGTCCTCTACAATCTTAGGTAACGGTTTTCCATACAACTCATAAGCCTTGTTGTAAGTCAGATCTTTCATTTCTTGATCTGCATTTTCAATATGTGGCGGATATAAGCCACTCTTAATAGGAGCAATTTCTTCAATTTGATCTGCTAACTTATTTGTATTCTCAATTACAATTTCTTTAGCAACATCTTCTCCTAAAAATCTAAAAGCATCCAGCATTTCTTGAGTAGAATAAAAATGCAAATCAGGTAAATTCTTATTACGATTAGGATTTGATTTTTGGGCAGCTAATAAAATTTTGCGATAAATAGCTTCATGGGGCTCAACATAATGCGAGTCACCAGTTGCAACAACTGGTTTATTCAATTCTTTACCTAATTTGTAGATATTTTGAATAATTTCATGCAATTCAGCTTCATCTTTAATTAAATCATCGTCAATTAGCGTCTGGTAGGATGCAGGTGGTTGTACCTCAAGATAGTCGTAAAAGCGAGCCTTTTCACGCGCCTCATCATATCCCTTTTGCATCATTGAAATGAACACATCACCTTGCCAGCAACCACTACCGAACAATAAACCCTTATGATATTTTCTTAGTTCGGACTTAGGCGTTCTAGGTATCCGATAGAAGTATTTAGTGCTTGCTAGTGAAACAAGCTTGTACATATTCTTTAAGCCCTCTTGGTTTAAAGCAAGAACACTCATATGGCTAGGCTTAGCTCTTTTATATACTTGACCATACTTTGCATAGTCATTCATCTTACCTAAATCAGCTTCATGGAAACGAGCATTAAAAGCATCAAGTAGCTTAAACATTAAATATCCTGTAGCTTCAGCATCTTGGTTAGCTCGGTGGTGATGCTCCAAAACAACATTATATTTTTTGGCTAGCGAATCAAGAGTATGTCGAGTCTGTTCAGGATGCAGCAATCTTGAAACTTCAAGAGTATCAACAACAGGTTGAGAAATTTCATCTAAGCCCGCACGACGTAAAGCAGCGTTTACAAAACCTACGTCAAACTGAACATTATGTCCACATAAAGGACGATCTCCATAGAAATCTTTAAATTTCTTAATTACATCCTTTTCATCATCAGCTGCTCCAACCATTTCATCAGTAATTGATGTCAAATTAATAGTAGTATCACTTAAAGGATGATGAGGATTAATAAATTCATCAAATCTTTCAAGCACCTCACCATTTTTCATCTTAACAGCACCAATTTCGATAATAGTATCATACACTGAAGAAAGACCTGTTGTTTCAACGTCAAAAATCACATATTCACGATCACGATAATCCATTTCAGTAGGATTAAGCACGAGCAAAGCATGGTCATCAATCATATTAGCTTCATATCCATACAGGATCTTCATCTTCTCACTCGCACCAGTATGATATGCTTCTGGGAATGCTTGAACGTCAGCGTGGTCAGTAATTGCGATTGCTTTTTGACCAAACTTTTTGGCAGTTTTGATATAATCGCTAGCAGTACTAGTTGCATCTAACTGACTCATATTTGTATGAAGGTGCAGTTCAACTCGTTTTTCTTCTCCCTCATACTTTTCTTCTCGACCCTTATGTTCAATTAATTCCAAGTTTCGAATATTGAAAACAACATCATGCTGATATTGATCGTCAGCTGCATAACCTTGCATACGAGCCCAAACACCAGGCTTAATTCCTTTTGGATAATCAATTTGATCCTTATCAGAAACAAACTTCTTAAAACTGATTGAATCAGTATAGTCAGTTATTTCACCAGTAAAAATTACGCTTCCAGATTTTAATTCATGAATATCGGTATTAAAAATGTGACCTTCGATAGCTACATTACCGCTTCCATCTTCCAAATCTTGAATCTGAATAAATTTAGCCTTTTTATCAACCTTATTGCTGCCCATTCTCGTACTTTTAATGGGCATCTTTTTCTTAGGTTCAGCTGGTTGCTTTTCATAGAATTCCTGCATTGCAGATTCATGTTGAGCCTGCACTTGTTCTAAACTTTTTAGATTCTCATCAATATTAGTTTCATCAACCTTGGTAGTAAACTTAATATTAAAAAAGCCATATCTTCTAAATTCGCTATTAAGTTCTGCTAAAACTTGTTCAGAAAGAAGCCCGTTTACAACATTATTTTGGGTTGGAATCAACCATTTTTCTTTTTCTAAATGTGGGGCTTGTCCTTGTAAAAATTCTCGAACCGCAGGTTTCAAATTAGTTGAATTTTGTATTGCATATGTCCAGTATGCAGGTAAATTTTTACTATTTCCATCCTTGGTTCGGACTAATAATTCAACATTTACAAACGGTTCAAATGTTTGATGAATAAGTTCATTAAGAGAACGATAAGTTTCAAAATCTAGTGGTGTATCAAAAAAAACGTGGATTTGCCACTTTCTTTCATTAGCGTATACATCCACGTTTTCAATTTCACCATTTTGGACAATATCGTTATCTTCAAACTTATCAGGAAACTTGATTTGATCTAATAGTTTTTTGAAAAGTTCGTTTTTATTTGCCACAAAAATTATCCTAACTCTTTGGTAATCATCGCATCCAAATCAGAAATGCTAATTTCCGTAGCCTTTTCATCAGTTGGACGCTTAACTTCTACAATTCCATCTTTTGCTTTTCGACCAATTGTAATTCTTAATGGTGCACCGACTAAATCTGCATCATTAAACTTAACACCTGGACGTTCATTTCTATCATCGTATAAAACATCATACTTAGTTGAAAGTTCTTTTTCAAGTTTTTCAGCCAATTCTGTTTGAGTTTCATCTTTCATCTTCATTTGAATTAAGTGAATCGCAAACGGAGCAATTTCTTTTGGCCAAGCAATTCCGTTCTTAGTTAAATGCTGTTCAACTGCTGCGGAAAGCATTCTTGTAACACCAATTCCGTAAGAGCCCATGATTACAGGCTTTGCCTTACCATTGTTATCTAAGAAATCAGCACCCATCGTCTTTGTATAGTAAGTACCTAATTTAAAAATATGACCTACTTCAATACTAGTAGTAAATTTCAAAGGTAAATGATCAACTGGATCTGGTTCGCCTTCATTTGCTGTACGAATATCAGCAAATTCATCAACTTTAAAGTCACGATTTAGATTAGCGTTTTGATATTGATAATCAGTTTCATTTGCACCAACAACTACATTATAAAGGTCTTTAACCGTTTCATCAGCAACAATCTTGTCAGCCCAGTCGGCACCAATTGGTCCTACACCACCTTTTTCCGAACCAGTAATTTCTACTAGTTCATCAGCATTGGCAGTTCTTACTTCGTCAGCATCTAAGACATGACCTAATTTAACTTCGTTAATTTCTTTATCACCACGAATCAAAACTAAGACTTTTTGATCATCGGCAATATATAAAATACTTTTAACAATTCTAGTAGCTGGTACTTTAAGAAACTCAGCCAATTTATCAATTGTGTCCATACCTGGAGTAGCTACTTTAGTTAATTCCTTTGCGTCTTCTGGTTCCTGCTTAAAGGTATCAATACTTTTAGCCATTTCAAGGTTTGCAGCATAAGTTCCCTTTTCATTTGTAGCAATTGTATCTTCACCAATTGCAGCTGGAGCTTGAAACTCAGTTGAGTTCTTTCCGCCCATTGTACCAGAGTCAGCAATAACTGGGTGAACAGTCACACCAGCACGATTAAAGATCTTTAAATATGCACCCTTTTGATCATCAAACTGTTCATCTAGTTGTTCACGAGTTGCAGCAAAACTATATCCATCAAGCATAACGAATTCCCTGCCGCGAAGAAGACCAAAGCGAGGACGATTTTCATCACGGAATTTTGTCTGAATTTGATACAAAGCAAGTGGCATTTGCTTATAGCTCTTCAAATTCTTGGCAACAATTTCAGTAAAAGTTTCTTCATGTGTAGGTCCAAGCAAACTTTCACGACCATGACGATCTTGAAGTTTAAACATTTCTGCGCCATATTTTTTATAACGACCAGATTCTTGCCAAAGAGTAGCAGGCAATAGATGAGGCATAATCATTTCAGGCACATTAATATTGTTCATTTCTTCTTCAATAATATTTTCTGCCTTACGTAATACGCGATAACCTAATGGTAAGTATGCATATACTCCAGCGGTTACCTGACGAATATAACCACCTCTAAGCATTAATTGATGACTTTTTGCTACAGCATCAGAAGGTGCCTCTTTTAATGTTGGCATAAAAAATTTTGATTGACGCATTTATTCCTCCAAAAATTTACTTAATAAAATATCGATAAATATCGTTTCCAGTTACAGCAACGATTAATAGTAATAGAATGACAAAACCAATTACATCTACAATAGCTTCCTTATCTTCAGGAATTGGCTTTCCAATAATTAGCTGAATTAGGTTAAGTAACAACTTACCACCATCTAATCCTGGAATTGGGATTAAGTTTACAATTCCTAAATTGATAGAAATCATTGCTAAAAAAGCTAGCAAATACGTAAAGCCCATATTTGAAACTTGAACTGTTTGCGAGTAAATACCAACTGGGCCAGAAAGCTTATTCAAACTAAAATGTCTAAATAAATTTCCGACTGCATTAAATATTAAACCAGTAGTACTAATACTTGTATCCCAGCCCCGTTTTAGCTTAGCTCCAAGGCTATTGTCAGGTTTGCCATAAAATCCTAATTGATAAATTCTTTGACCGTCTATTTTTCTAGCTTTGGGTTTTACTGAGAAATCTTTAACTTTGTTTTCTCTCTTTACTGTCACTTCAACAGTCTTTCCCTTGCTTTTTGCAAGCTCAGAAGCAATTTGATTGAAATTACTAATCTTCTTGTCATTAATTGCAATAATTTGATCATTAGCTTTAATACCAGCAACCTGAGCTGGTTGATTAGCAATTGTACTTCCTACTGTTGTAGTCGGAGCACCAGGAGCTGCTAAAGACCAAATAATAAATACAATAAAACCCAATAAAATATTCATAAAAGGGCCAGCAAAATTAGTTGCTAGTTTTTTTCCAACACTTGCTTCTTGAAATTGTGTATCACGTGGTGCAATTAATAATTCAGTTCCATTTTGTTCGATAATCGTTGCATCATGATCAACGGCATATGTTTTAAGCTGATCTTCATTTCCATTTTCATAGCCTTGAATAATTAGATCATCTACCAAATCCGCTGAATTAACCTGCACAGGAATACCTTCAATTGGCATTTGAGATCCAGAAGCATCGATTCGCTTTACCTTATTTTGCTTATCTAACTGCAAAACTACAGTAGTACCTGGATCAATCTTAGCAGCATCATCAGGACCAGCTAAACGCACATAACCTCCTAATGGAAGCCATCTTATCGTATAAGTGGTCTTGGCGCGCATTTTTTGAAATAGTTTTGGTCCCATACCAATTGAAAATTCACGAACCAGAATACCGCATTTTTTTGCAACAATAAAATGTCCAAATTCATGAACAAAAACAAGTATCCCAAAAACAACTAGAAAGATTAAAATACCTTTCATTTAGCAGTTCTCCTATAAAATACCCATAAATGCAACAACAGGTAAAACGAAAAGCATGCTATCAAAACGATCTAAGATTCCGCCATGACCAGGTAGGATTTTTCCTGAATCTTTTACACCATAAAAGCGCTTGTAAGCAGACTCAACTAAATCTCCCATTTGTCCAATAATTGACAAGAAAAAGGCTAAAATAATCATTAAAACATTATTTCTACCAGTAGGAACTAACGCAACATAAACTGCTGCAACAATTACTGCACAGATAACTGCGCCAATAGAGCCTTCCCAAGTTTTATTTGGACTAATTACTGGCCATAACTTATGTTTTCCGATCTTACGACCGACCATATAAGCCGCAATATCTGTGGACCAAACTACAGCAAAAACATAACCTAAGATTGCTAATCCAAGATGAGCATTTCTAATAGCTGCCATAAAGTGGAATCCAGTTCCAATATATAATGCTGCAATAGTATAAACGCCAGCGTCATCAAAAGTTACTCTATTCTTAGATAAAACTGTTCTTACCAGCATTAACATTACAAAAATATAAAAAACATCATACTTATTCAAAAAAGCTGGTAAAAACTTAAAGAATGAGTCAGGCACTGCCATAGTCAAAGTGGCCAATAATGCCAAGATAAAATCCCAAGAAACAATAATCTGTTTCTTCATGATAAAAATTTCGCTAATTCCAACTGCTGCAAAGGCACAAGCAAGGACATCAATCCAGATGCCTCCCATTAAAACAATCGGAATAAATAAAATTAAAGCTACAATAGCTGTTATTACACGTTGTTTCATTTAAAAATCTACAGTTCTAATAATTTTACAATTTTCCAAATCGACGATTACGTCCGTAGTAATCTTTAACTAATTTTTCTAAATCATTTTTATCAAAATCTGGCCATAATTTATTTGAAAAACTAAATTCAGTATAGGCCATCTGCCACAACAAGAAATTTGATAGGCGTTCTTCTCCTGAGGTTCTAATCAATAAATCGGGATCATCATATGGAGTTAAAGAATGAGTTAATAAATGATCAGAAACCATCTTTTCATCAATATCATTAGGATTTATTTCTCCTGCTTTTACCTGATGAGCAATTTTTTGAACACCAGCAGTTATCTCTCGGCGAGATCCATAATTAAAGGCAAAATTTAAGATCATTCCGGTATTATTAGCCGTATCTGACATTGCCTTTTGTGTTACCAAATAAGTCTTCTCAGGTAATTCATCTAAAAATCCCATGATATTTACCCGCACATTATTTTCCATTAATTCAGGCATAAACTTATCAAAAAAGTCAATTGGCAAACGCATCAAATAATTTACTTCATCCGTAGGTCTTGCCCAGTTTTCAGTTGAAAAGGCATAAAGCGTTAAAACTTTGATCCCCATCTTATTTGCCGCAAGCGCAATATTTCGTATATTGTCCATTCCATGTCGATGACCAACAAAACGAGGTAAATGTCTTTTTTTTGCCCATCTGCCATTTCCGTCCATAATTATGGCTAAATGATTAAGTGATTTTTTCGATTGTGACATAGTTTATCAAGTCCTAGATTAACCTTGAGTAATTTCTTGACTCTTTTGATCTGCTAATTTGTCAATTTCTTTAGTAGCATCATCAGTTACCTTTTGAACCTGTTTTTCTAAACTACGTTGTTCGTCTTCAGTAATGTCGCCATTTTTTTCTTGACGCTTTAAAGTATCCATTGCATCACGACGAACATTACGTACTGCAATCTTTCCTTTTTCAGCAAGTTTACCTACTTGCTTAGCAATTTCTTGACGACGTTCACCAGTCAATTGTGGAATAACAATTCTAATTACAGTTCCATCGTTAGCTGGTGTAATACCAAGATCAGAAGCCAAAATAGCATGTTCAATATCATCTAAACTTGACTTGTCATAAGGAGTTACCATTAATACACGTGCTTCTGGAATACTTACACTAGACATTTGTGTAAGAGGTGTTGGTACACCATAGTAATCAACCTTAATTCCTTCTAGTAGGCTTGCATTTGCAACGCCGGCACGAATACCGCCTAATTCTTTTTGAAAGACAGCGATAGACTTTTTCATATTATCTTTTGCTTTTTCAATTACTTCATTAGCCATTATTTATCACCCTTAATTACAGTACCAATATTTTCGCCCATAACAACTTTCTTAATGTTACCAGGCTTATTAACATTAAAGACAACTAAAGGAATATTATTATCCATAGATAGCGAACTGGCTGTACTATCCATTACCTTTAAATTCTTTGAAATCAAATCAAGTTGAGTTAATTCAGAATACTTTTTAGCATTTGGATCGACCTTAGGATCAGCTGAGTAAACTCCGTCAACTCCATTTTTAGCCATTAAAATAACGTCAGCGTCAATTTCGGCTGCTCTCAAGGCAGCAGTAGTATCAGTTGAGAAGTAAGGATTACCAGTACCACCACCGAAAATAACTACACGTCCTTTTTCCAAGTGGCGCATAGCTTTACGACGAATATAAGGCTCTGCAATTTGGCGCATTTCAATTGATGTTTGAACACGAGTTGGAACACCTAAATTTTCTAAACCATCTTGCAAAGCTAAGCCGTTCATAATTGTAGCTAGCATACCCATATAGTCAGCTTGAGCTCTTTCCATCCCTAAGTTTGCACCGGTTTCACCACGCCACATGTTTCCACCGCCACAAACAATTCCGATTTCAACGCCCATATCATGTACAGACTTTATTTCCTCAGCTAAGTGCTTAATAACTTCTGGATTAATACCAGTACCTTTTTCACCAGCAAGAGCTTCTCCTGAAACTTTTAAAATGATACGTTTGTACTTAATTTGACTCATAAATTTACCTCCTCATATGCTTTTATCATTTTACCATAAAATCACTGTAATATATTATACAGAAAAAAAGGGAGCAGCGCTTTAGCGTTACTCCCTTTTAAGTAAATAATTACTTCATTTGTTCACGTACTTCAGCAGCAAAGTCTTCTTGCTTCTTTTCAATACCTTCGCCAACTTCATAACGTTGGAAAGCAACTAACTTAGCTCCCTTTTCCTTCAAGAATTCACCAACAGTCTTGCTGTCGTCCATAATGTAGTTTTGTGATAAGACTGCGAATTGCTTATCAACTTGAGTATTATCGTCAATAAAGCGTTGCATCTTACCAGGAATAATCTTATCCCAAATCTTTTCAGGCTTACCTTCTTCTTTAAGTTCAGCCTTAATATCTTCCTTAGCCTTAGCTAAAATCTCATCACTTAATTGCTTTTCTGAACCATAAACAAGGTGTGGCAATGGTTTCTTGTTTACCAAAGCACGACTTTCATTATCTTGATCAATCTTGTGGTTCATCACAGCTAATTGATCAGCAATGAATTCGTCATCTAATTCTTCAGGTGAAATAACCTTAGGACTCATAGCAGCAATATGCATTGCTAAATGTTTAGCAGTAGCAGCGTCAGCACCTTCTAAAACAGTGATAACTCCAATTTGACCACCATTATGTTGGTAAGCACCAAATTCTTGGTCATCAGTCTTTTCTTCCAAAGCAAAACGACGCAAAACAATCTTTTCACCAATTGTAGCAGTTGCGTCTACAAAAGATTGAGCTAAGGTAGTACCATCAGCCATCTTTAATTCTTCAGCTGCTTCCATGTTGGCAGGTTTACCTTCAGCAATAGTCTTAGTAGCTGCATTTACCAATTTAACAAACTTATCGTTTGAAGAAACGAAGTCAGTTTCTGAGTTAACCTCAGTAATAGCTGCAACATTACCATCAACGTAAACACCAGTTAAACCTTCAGCTGCAACACGATCAGCTTTCTTAGCAGCCTTAGCCATACCCTTATCACGAAGATATTGAACTGCCTTGTCCATGTCACCGTCAACTTCTACTAATGCTTTCTTAGCGTCCATAACGCCAGCACCAGTACGTTCACGTAATTCTTTAACTAATTGAGCAGTAATTTTTGCCATTAATATGTCCTCCTACAGAACTAACAGTAAAAACAAATTAGTCTTCTGATTTTTCTACAACTTCTTCGATAGATTCTTCGTCACCGTTTTCAGCTGCAGCTTTATCAGCCATTTCCTTTTCAACGTCTTCGCTATCGTCTTGACCTTGCTTACCTTCGATAATTGCGTCAGCCATAGCACCTGAAATTAAACGAATTGCACGAATTGCATCGTCGTTTGCTGGAATAACAACGTCGATTGGATCTGGATCAGTGTTAGTATCAACCATAGCTACTACAGGAATACCTAAAATGTTTGCTTCGTGAACAGCGATCTTTTCTTTCTTAGGATCAACAACAAACATAACATCTGGAATTCTAGGCATATCTTCGATACCACCTAAGAATCTTTCAAGTTTTTCCATTTCCTTAGTCAAAAGTGCAACTTCCTTCTTTGGTAATACATCGAAAGTGCCGTCTTCTGACATTTCTTTTAATTGCTTTAATCTCTTAACACGGCTTTGGATAGTAGTCCAGTTAGTCAAAGTACCACCTAACCAACGTTGGTTAACATAGTATTGACCTGCACGTGTAGCTTCTTCTTTAACGGCGTCTTGTGCTTGTTTCTTAGTACCAACAAACAAGAATACACCACCGTCTTGAGCAACTGCCTTAACATAGTTGTAAGCATCATCTAACATCTTGATAGTCTTTTGTAAATCAATGATGTAGATTCCGTTTCTTTGAGTGAAAATGTAAGGAGCCATCTTTGGATCCCATCTTCTAGTTTGGTGACCAAATTGGACACCTGCTTCAAGCAATTGCTTCATAGTAACAACTGTCATAAAAAATTCCTCCTGGTTAATTCCTCTCAAGAGGTCGTATTAAATTCTGACCAAAAATTGGCACCTAGGAATTTAATCGCTCTTGATGTGATATAAATTAAATATGCAAAATGCATACTCAAATATTGTAACGAATAAAGTTCTTAAATGCAATTAAAATTTCACATTATGTTCTTTTAGAAAATCTTCTTTCCATTTTCTTGAGTGATGTTTAAACCAATACTCTCTTTTTAAAGCCAGCCTTTTATCATCAAACTCTTCATGATAGATCATCTTTACTGGTCGCCGTGACTTCGTATACTTAGCTCCCTTTCCTTCATTATGCATTTTTAATCGATGTTTTAAATCGTTTGTAAAACCGCCATAAAAACTTCCATCATTACATAATAAACAATAAAAGTAGTAGCTTTCTTTCTTAGATTCTTTCCCTTGCTTTTTATTTTCAGAAATAATTTGCTCTATCTCAGGTGTAAATGATCCATCTGGGTTGTGAACCACAATTGCATCCCTTAAAGTTAAGCCATCGCTAGCTGTATTTCTAATTGCCTCAACCACCACTAAATTTGCATCTGCGTTTCTCTTTGAAACAAATGGCTGTACCCATTTCACACTTAAATGGTTTTCTAAACAATAATGCATAATTTCACCCAAACGCTCTGGGCGATGGACCATAAACATTTTTCCTTTCATCTTTAACATATCGCTTGAAACTTTTATTATTTGTTCAAGATTAATTGCTAATTCATGTCTTGCTAAAGCCTTTTTTTCATCTGGGTTAATAACATGTCCCTTTGGAACTTTAAAATAAGGTGGGTTGACAACAACCATGTCATATTTATCTTTGCCCAACTTCTTGGGTGCCTCTAAAGCATTTAAGCAGTGTACTTCGATTCGATTTTCCAACTTGTTTAGTTCAATGCTACGTCTTGCTTGATCAGCCATATCTGCTTGGATTTCGACAGCATCATAATGAGCTCGATTAAAATATGACATATAAATACTAGCTGCGGCGTTTCCACTACATAAATCTACAACTTTATAGTTATCATGTATTTTTATCTGTGCAAAGTAGCCGAGAAGAAGTGTATCTAAAGAAAAAGAAAAAGCATCTTTTTCTTGAATAATGCGTAAATCATCATTATACATATAGTCAATTCGTTCATTAGGTTTTAATAGATCCATTTTCTATACCCTTCTAAAAATTCTTTGCTGTATTGTATAATACTATACATAAAATTGGAGGAAACAATATGTTTTATAAAATTATTCGCCCAATTGCACGTTTTATTGTATGGGTACTTAATGGACATCTGCATGTTCATCACAAAGATCGGATTCCAAAGGGAAACTATATTTTAGTAGCACCGCACAGAACTTGGTGGGAGCCAATTCTTTTTGCCTTAGCCGCTAGCCCAATGGAATTTATGTTTATGGCAAAAAAAGAACTTTTTAAAAACCCTGTACTGCGCTTTATTCTAGTGCATGCACATGCTTTTTCAGTAGATAGAGATAATCCTGGACCTTCTGCAATTAAAATTCCAGTTAAAGGATTACGAAAGAGTGACCTCTCTTTAATTATTTTTCCATCTGGAACTCGTCATTCTGAAGAACTTAAAAGTGGCGCCTTTGTAATCGCTAAAATGGCCAATAAGCCTTTAGTTCCTGTTGTCTATCAAGGGCCTCTTACTTTTAAAGGATTACTTAAGAGACAACCATTAGAGGTTTGTTTTGGCGACCCTATTTATATTCCGCGCAAAGAAAAAGTCAACAAAGAAACTACGCCCGCCTTGTACCATCAATTAGAAGAGGCATGGGATAAACTAGATAAGGAACAGAACCCTAGTTTCCACTATATTGCAAAATAATTTTTTAGTATTTTAGTTTTTTAGTGTTAGAATAACATAGTCTAATGTAGAAAAGGAGAATCAGTAATGTTAGAAAAACCTTTATATAAAATGATGCTTAGTCATTCATTCAATATTCCAGTAAAAGTTACCTACTGGGATGGAAAATCAGAAGTTTATGGAAATGGCACACCGGAAGTGGAGGTTATTTTTAACAAAAAGATTCCTTTTAAAGATATTACAAGTAATGCATCTTTAGCTTTAGGTGAAGCATATATGAATAAGGACCTTGAAATCAAGGGAAGTATTCAACAGTTAATCGAAGCAGCTTATGAAAGTAGCCAATCTTTCATGCGTGCTTCAAAATTCAGAAAATTTTTACCTAAGCAAAAGCATACTGAAAAACAAAGTCAAGAAGATATTCAGAGTCACTATGATATCGGAAATGACTTCTACAAATTATGGCTTGATCCAACTATGACTTATTCATGTGCCTACTTCACTAACGGAAATACAGATGATCTTGAAGCAGCTCAAATTGCAAAAGTGCATCATATTCTTCAAAAGCTAGATCCAAAGCCAGGTAAAACCTTGTTAGATATTGGCTGTGGTTGGGGGACACTAATGTTAACCGCAGCTAAAGAATATGGATTAAAAGTTACTGGTGTTACCTTGAGTCAAGAACAATTTGATTTAGTTAACAAAAAAATTAAAGATATGGGGCTCGAAGATCAAGCAGAAGTTTTACTTGAAGATTATCGCGAATTAGGTAATCGTGACTTTGACTATGTAACTTCCGTAGGAATGTTTGAACACGTTGGTTCTGAAAATCTAGGTGAATATTTCAAGGATGTTGCTAAATATTTAAAGCCACACGGTATTGCTTTAATTCATGGAATTACTCGTCAACAAGGCGGCGCTACTAATGCTTGGATTAATAAATATATCTTTCCCGGTGGCTACATTCCTGGTTTAGTAGAAATTGTTTCAAGAATTGAAGAAGCTAACTTGCAAATCGCCGATATGGAAATGCTTCGTCGTCACTATCAAAGAACTCTTGAAATCTGGGATAAGAACTTTAATGACCATCGCTCAGAAGTTGAAGGCATGCTGGGGGAACGATTTGCAAGAATGTGGGATATGTACCTCCAAGCCTGTGCAGCATCTTTTGAATCAGGAAACATTGACGTTATTCAATATCTATTAACCAAAGGTCCATCAGGTAAAAGCTTGCCAATGACTCGTCAGTACATGTTAAACGATAGATAATAACTTAAAAATAGTTTAAGCAGTAAAAATGCTCGGTCGACTGACCGAGCATTTTATTTATCGCTATTTTGTTGCAACTTATAAAGATTGTAGTAGTAACCTTTCTTTTCTAATAATTCTGTATGTGTTCCTTGTTCAACAATTCGTCCTTTATCTAAAACAATAATTTGATCAGCATCAGCAATTGTAGAAAGACGGTGAGCAATTGCTAGTGTTGTTCTACCTTGACGAAGCTTCTTCAACCCATCTTGAATCAAGTTTTCTGTTTCAGTATCAACATTCGCTGTTGCCTCATCCAAAACTAAAATTTTAGGATCTGTTACTAAGGTTCTAGCAAAAGAAATTAACTGTCTTTGGCCTTGGCTAAGTTCTGATCCGCCTTCGATCACTTTAGCATGATACTTACCAGGCATCTTTTCGATAAAAGAATCAGCCTGTACTGCTTGAGCAGCTTTTTTAATTTGTTGATCAGTAATTTGATTATTATATAAACGAATATTTGAAGAAATGTCACCATAAAACATGAATGGTTCCTGTAAAACCAAGCCTAATTTCTTACGTAACTCTTTTTTCGAAAACTTTCTAATATCAATATCATCAATTAGGACTTCTCCACTACCAAATTCATAAAATCTCATCATCACATTGATAATTGAGCTTTTTCCTGATCCAGTATGACCAACAATTCCTAGAGTCTCACCAGGGTTGACTACAAAAGATACATTATGAAGAATCTCATGTTTGCCATCATAAGAAAAACTAACATTTTTAAATTCAATTTTTCCTTTAGAGATTACTGCATTTTTATCATCTTCTTGCTTAGGCTCATATTCTGTTTCATCCATAATTCGAAAGATACGTTTTCCAGCTACAATTCCATCTTGAAAGAAAGTCATTCGATCCATCATAGTAGAAATTGGATTAAAGAACTGCTGTACATATTGAGAAAATGCATAAACAATCCCTGCTGGAACAAATGTCTTTTGAAGCGGAAAGCCAAAATACATCAACACTAAGGCTAATGCTAAAGAATAAAGCAAACTAGTCATCGGAGATAAAAGCAATGAGTTGACCCTAATCATATTAAAGCGAGTCTTCATCAATGTGCCATTTTCATTTTCAAAATGATTAGTCATTCTCTTTTCTTGCTTAAATTGCTGAATTAAGGAAACACCTTCTATTGACTCATTTAAATTTGTATTAATCCTACTTAGACGTTCACGAAAACCACGATACAATTTTGAACTTTTCTGCGTATAAATCCAAAAGACAAAACCTAAAATTGGCAAAAATAATAGCACAATTAAAGCAGCAAATTTATTGGTCACATACATTGCTACAAAAGCAGTTACTAATGAGAAAACTCCAATAACTACCTGACAAAGCACTCCCAAGAAATCGCTCAAAGTCATCGTATCATTAGTAACTCTTGAAACAATTGAACCAGCTGGAGTCTGATCAAAATATCGCATCCCCAAACTATGAAGCTTACGATACAAATCCTTTCTGACACTCTCAAGCGTTTTTTCAGCTCCAAGTGCATACAAATACTGGTAAATAAACTGAAGAACTGCCTTAATAATCGTTCCCAGCCCATACAACAAACCAGCCCAGATAATAATTTGAACGGTTGCTTTTTGTTTAATCAAATAATTATCTAAGAAAAATTGCAGCCCTCTCGGCAAAAGCATGTTGATTACACTTACTAAGAAAGCTCCAAAAACTGCGATCCCCATCTCTACTTTAAAAGGCTTAACATATTTCAAAACACGTTTAAAAATATGGATTTGTTCTTTAAGCGGGATTGCCTTTGACCAAACTGATTTAGTTTCTTCATTATTGTCCATCTATTTCACCCACCTTTGCTCGTAGTTCTTGTTTACGCCACATTTCAGCATACCAACCATCTTGCGCCAATAAGTCAGCATGTTTTCCTCTTTCAACAATCTTTCCATTTTTCAGAACTATAATTAAATCAGCATCCATTACCGAGGTTAAACGGTGTGCGGCAATCAGCGTCTTTTTGCCTTTTCTTTCAGATCGAAGCGAATTCAAAATAGCAGTTTCTGTCTTTGCATCAACTGCTGAAAGAGCATCGTCTAAAATTAAAATCGGACTTTCTTTTAATAATGCTCTAGCAATTGATAATCGTTGCTTTTGTCCACCAGACAATGAAACACCATTTTCTCCAACTAAAGTTTGATAGCCCGCTGGCATCTGCATAATATCATCATGTAAATCACTCTTTTGAGCTGCAGATTCTATTTTATTCTTAGTTGCATCTTGATCAGAAAATGCAATATTCTTCTCAATTGAAGTAGAGAACAAAAAGTTATTCTGCGGTACATAGGAAATTTCATTTAAAAGTAGTTTTAACGGAATATTTCGAATATCATGTCCGCCTAAAGTTATTTTGCCTTGATAGTGATCAAATTCTCTAAGTAAAAGCTCAATAATTGTAGTTTTTCCAGCTCCAACTTTTCCAACTAAACCTAATGTTTGTCCTGGCTTTAACGTGAACTCAATATTTTGTAAAACCGGAATTTCCTTTTCATCAGGGTAGGCAAAAGATCTAATATCATATTTCAGATCACCTTGAATATCTTTAACTGTTAAACTTTGATCAGCATTTTCATCTGTAATTTGTGGTCTTTCATATAAAAGACGCTCAACACGATCATAAGAAGCTGATCCTCTTTCTAAAATATTAAATAAATAACCAATCGCAAACATTGGCCAGACCATATTAGAAATATAAGCAATAAATGAAACTAATTGCCCTACTGACAAAGTATGATTTGTTACTAGTAAACCACCATAAATAATTGTGATTACATAAGTAGCTCCAATAATTAAAGTTCCTAGTGGATCAAACATTGAATCCCACTTAAAAACCTTCTTATTGATTTGAATAGTTTCATCTACCATTTTATTAAAGGCAGTAGAATCTTGCGTGCTTTCGCCAAAAGCTTTTAATACTTTAATTCCAGAAACAGATTCTTGAGTTTTATTATTTAAACGAGAAAATGCCGCTTGTGACTTATCAAAGCTATAATGAAGTTTATCTCCTAATTTCCAGGCCCCTAAAGCCAAAAACGGAAGTGGCAAAAGTGCAATAACAGTTAAGCGAAAGTCTGTAAAGATAATCATTGCTATCATCGTTGTTCCACCAGTGACTAATGAGTCTACTAAAGTTAAAACGCCGTCTCCCGCAACATTTTGAATAGAATTGATGTCGTTTGTTGCATGCGCCATTAAGTCACCAGTCCGGTGTCTTTGATAAAAAGTGCGATCCATAACCATAAAGTGCTTAAACAAACGTGACCGCATTTGTCTTTCTAATTCAGCCGCACCACCCCAAATCTGCTTACGCCAAAAGTAGCGTAATAAATACAAAACAATCGCAGCAGCAACAACCGCTAAAATTAAAGCTGCATATTCACTCCAACTAATTGATCCCTTATCTAATTGATCAGCCATCAATCCTAAAATTCTAGGAGGTACTAAATTTGCAATCGAAGTTAAAGCCAGAAAACTAATTCCAATAATATATCTCTTTTTTTCTTGCTTGAAAAACCAGCCCAATTTGCTGAAAATGTTCATTTTTTCACCTCACAATATACAAATAGACAGAGGAATCCGGTCCTCTGTCTATTACCAAATATTAGTAAAGTAAGCTACTACTTTTGTTGTTGATGCTTCATCATATTCATAACTTGATTAAGCTTCTTAGCGGATGGTTTTTGTCCCATTTGCGCCATCATAGCTGCAATCATATCTTCACTAATAGGAGGATTGTCTTGGAAATACTTCTTCATGTATGCACGAGCACCGTAAAATCCGCCGACAAGACCGATTAATAATGCGATAATAATAAGAAAAATTGCTAAACCTAAATTCATTTCCCAAAAACCTCCGAAAATTAATGTACTTTTTCAGCATACCAAAAAAACAGCTATTTTTAAAGTAAAAGATTAATCTTTTCTTAATCCTTTACGACGTTGTGCCTCTTTTGCTTTTTCTGAAGTTACTTCTTTACCATTTTCATCAATAACTACAGTGTCTTCTAATTGCTGCCTAAAGCCTGCACGGAAGTTTTCTAGAAAAGCAGATCTTAATTTCTTGCGTTCTTCAACTTCATCGGGAGTTAATTCGCGTTCTCTACTAATTTTAGTTAGCTCATTAATTCTTTTAATTAGCTTTTCTTCTTCTTTTTTATCCATAAGTAAACACCTCACTAAACAATGTTAGTTTACCCTAATTATAGCAATAAAAAAAGACTCAACTACTAAGAACGCCTGTTTGCTGAGATAAAGTTTTTTTGTTAAAATACTAGTAAGTAACTAGATGGAGAAAAAATTATGACTGAACCACATGCAAATAAACAATTAGAAATTTTACGTTTTATTTACGATACCGTTGAAGAACGAGCTTTTCCACCTACAGTTAGAGAAATCTGTAGTGCAGTTGACCTTTCATCAACTTCAACCGTTCATGGTCACTTAGCTCGACTTGAAAAGAAAGGGTATATTTTAAAAGATGCCACTAAGCCAAGAGCAATTGAAGTAACTGAAAAGGGACGAGAAGCTTTAGGAATTAAGCCTAAAGATATTCCAATTGTTGGTGTAGTGACTGCTGGTCAACCAATCTTAGCGGTTCAGGATATCGATGAATACTTTCCTCTTCCACCTGATCTTGAAAATGATGCTGGCGAACTTTTCATGTTACGCGTTCATGGTGAATCAATGATTAATGCTGGAATTTTAAACGGTGATCACGTGATTGTGCGCAAACAATCTAGTGCAAATAATGGCGAGATCGTTGTTGCAATGACTGAAGACAATGAAGCAACAGTTAAGAGATTCTTTAAAGAAGATGGATATTATCGTTTACAACCTGAGAATGATACTATGGATCCAATTATTTTACCTGTGGTTCAAATTTTAGGCAAAGTTGTCGGTCTATACCGTAATAACATTGATTAAAAAAACTGGTTAGGAAATTAATTCCTACCAGTTTTTATTTTTTCACTAATTTAATTAAAGGTTTTATATTTAACCAATCTTGAGCAATTGTATCTGCCAGTTTTCGGTTATAAAAAACCGCGGCTGGGTGATATTGTGGTATTATCGTATATTTTTCTTTAGACCAAACGTAGCCATCTTTTTTACTATTTAATTCTAAAATCGAAGTGTTTTTAATAATCTTACCATGCACTTTACTAATCTCATATTTATGATCAAGTAAGCGGCTCAAAGCAGTCGTGCCCACAGTTACGATAATTTTAGGTTGAGCATATTGAAGCTCGAAATCTAATAAAGGAGCATGCGCTAGAATTTCTTTTTTAGTTGGTTTTCGGTTAGGGTATTTTATTACTTCTTTATTTTCTTTTTTACTAAATACCCTCTTAACACTATAAGGTCGACTTCTTACTGCGCTTGTAATGTAAACATCTTCTCGCTTTAAGCCAATTGAAGCTAATGACTTCATCAATTCTTTTCCTGAAGCACCATGAAAAGGAATCAGCGACTCTATTTCTTCTCTTCCTGGTGCTTCGCCAATAATCATTAGTTTAGGATGAACTGGACCAGCTCCAAAATTGATCCCTTCTAATTTCATCCCTCTTGATCTTTCCTTAACTTCAACTAATAACTTATCTGGATATCTCATTTTTAATGTAGTCCTGTGCCTTTTTTAAGAGTTCATTCAATTCTTCATAATGCAAGCATTTACTGGCCTCTTCTAAATTCACCCATTTAGAAGCGCCAATTTCACTTTTTTGTAATTTAATTTTTTGAGTTGGAATGAATTCACTTAAAAACAAAGTTACTGTCTTCAAACGATCACGAGTAATTTTATAAGTGAGACTTTCTTTAAAATTAAAATCATAGTTTGGTCTTAATCCCACTTCTTCGTAAACTTCTCTTTTTGCCGCTTGTACATTATTTTCTCCAGCTTCAAGATGTCCTTTAGGAAAACCCCATGTACGATTAAGCATACTTTGAACTAATAAAAACTCTATTTCATTTTTATTAATTCTATAAATGATACTGCCCGCTGAATACTCATGCACTGTCTTCATTATGCGCCCTCCTCTTAATTTACAGTTTACTTCATTATAAGCTAAATTATCATTTTAAACCTTTTTGAGATTTGTTACTTTTCTATTTTTCTCTCTTATTTTTAGTTTAATCGACAAAATGCAAATTTAAGGTTACACTTTATGATGAAATAGATTAAATAAGGTGAAGAAATTGAAAAAACAAGAACAAACTGAAAGCTGGGGACAGTGGATTCTCCAAGTACTAATTTTAGTAGCGATATTTTTTGGTATATTCTTTGTACTAAATAAATTTGTTTTTGCTAATTTAACAGTATCTGGAATTTCAATGCAGCCAACTTTTGAAAATAATGATCGTGTTATTGCACTTCGCCATGCAAAGATTAAACAAGGCGATATTGTAATTGTTGATGCTCCTGATGAGCCTGGAGCTCTTTATATTAAAAGAGTTATTGGGCTACCAGGTGATACCGTTGTAAGTAAAAATAATCAGATCTATATCAATGGTAAAAAAATTAATCAGCCTTGGTTGAAGGCTGGTCAAAAGTTAATTGATAATGGTGAAGATGGTGTTTCTGGTACTAAATATACCAATACTCAAAACTTTACTTTAAGTTCTTTAGCTAAAACACAAAATTACCGCCAATTCTACACTGCTAAGCAACTAAAAGAAATGCAGAAAACTAACAAAGTTCCCGCTAATACCTACTTTGTAATGGGAGATCATAGAAGTGTTTCAAAGGATAGTCGTTACATTGGAACAATTCCACGAAGTAAAATTGTTGGCGTGGTAAAAATGAGATACTGGCCATTAAATCATATTACATTTTATTAATAATTAAGAGTTTCTTTTTTGAAACTCTTATTTTTTTGTATAAAAAAAGCTATCTCTCTCGAGATAGCTTCTAATATTGTCTTGATTAACTGAATTAACCGCGACGCTTTTCAGCAATTCTAGCTGCCTTACCATGACGGTCACGTAAGTAGTAAAGCTTAGCACGACGTACACGACCGTGACGAAGAACTTCAACCTTAGCAACACGTGGGTCGTTTACTGGGAAAGTACGTTCAACACCAATACCAGATGACATCTTACGTACAGTGTAAGTTGCGCTAATACCAGCACCCTTACGCTTGATTACAACACCTTCGAACATCTGGATACGTTCGTGAGTACCTTCAACAACACGTACGTGAACACGAACAGTATCACCTGCACGGAAATCAGGCATGTCATCACGTAATTGTTCTTTAGTTAATTCTTGAATTAATGGATCCATTATTTTCTCTCCTTCTGCGGCATTCATCAACACTTAGTGCCAGCGGAATACCCATAAATAAGTGGCTTATGCCACAACGACTAGTTTACCAAATAGAGAAAAGCTTGTAAATACTAATTCTCTTTTTCAAGTTTAATTTCTTCAAGCATCTTCTTTTCTTCATTTGTTAGTTCTCGTTCAGCTAACATATCTGGGCGATGAAGATAAGTTGCTCGCAACGCTTCTTTGTGGCGCCATTCGGCAATTTTTTGATGATTTCCAGATGTTAATACTTCAGGTACCTTTTCTCCTTCAAAATCAGCTGGACGAGTATATTGAGGATATTCTAAAAGTCCATGAGAAAAACTTTCCTCAACTGGAGAAGCAGCATTTCCTAAAATTCCAGGCAATAAACGTACAGTTGCATCAATCATACTCATCGTCGGCAATTCTCCACCCGTAAGGACATAATCACCGATTGAAACTGTTTCATCCGCTAAATCATAGACTCTTTGATCGAATCCCTCATAGTGGCCACAAATAAAGGTCAAATTTTCTTCTTTAGCCCAATTTTGCGCCATCTTTTCATTAAATGTCTTTCCTTGAGGGGCTGTAATAATTACCTTTCCTTTATTAGTTAAAGAATCCAAAGCTTTTTTTATCGGCATAATTTGTAACACCATGCCAGCTCCTCCTCCATATGGAGTGTCATCAACATGATGGTGGACATCTGTAGTAAAATCACGGAAATTAACTAAATTTAACTCCCATTTTTTATCTTCTAATCCTCTTCCTAACATTGATACTTGTAAAGGGGTAAACATATCTGGAAATAGGGTTAAAACATTAATTTTCATCTCGTAATCCTTCAAGTAAAGTTACTTCTATTCTCTTATTAGCTAGATCAACGTTATTAACGACTGATTCAATATTTGGAATCCAGAAGCTTTTGCCATGCTCTGGTTTTATCTCCCAAATATCGTTAGCACCAGGAGTTTCAATATTTGCCAAAACTCCAAGTTTTTCACCAGTTTTAGCATCATAGACTGGGCAATTCAAAATATCTTTGAAATAGTAGCTGCCCTCAGGTAATTCTTGCTGATCTGCTTCTGCTACATATAATTCTTTACCACGAACTTTTTCAGCTTGATCAATATCATCTATTCCTTCAAATTTAACCAAGTAGAATTGTTTATGACGACGTGTAGCTTCCACAATTAATTCTTGGTACTGATCACTATTCTTAATGAATAATCTGCTTCCATTAGCTAATCTTTCCTCAGGAAAATCAGTAGTTGCATTTACCTTAACTTCCCCCGTCAAACCATGAGGAGATAATATCTTTCCAACTTCAAAATACTCAGTCATTATACTTATTCTTTCTAATAAAAAAAGTTTGGGAAAAGCTTTCCCAAACTTCTAATTGCAATAGTAAATTACTTACCGTACTTTGCGTCGTGGTATCTAGTCATCAAACCAGCTTTTGAAAGCAAGCTTCTCACAGTATCTGATGGTTGAGCACCCTTTTCAAGCCATTCAAAAATCTTATCTTCTTCAAGCTTAACTTCATCAGGGTTAGTAAGTGGGTTGTAGTAACCAACTTCTTCGATAAAACGACCATCACGTGGCATACGTGAGTCAGCAACTACGATACGATAAAAAGGTTTTCTCTTTGAGCCCATACGGCGCATACGAATCTTAACAGACATTAATTAATTCCTCCTAAATTTCTTGACTTAAATAATATAGCATAAAGCTAAATGTGTGTAAAGTGCTTTTCCTTAACAGTTAAAAATTATTTTGAGCGATATCGTTTAATCTTCTTCATGCGCTTCTTTTTATTTTTCTTGAAGCGCTTATTCATTGATCTCATCGCCATCTTACCCATTGGTGAATTCATACCTGGCAGATTGGCGAATTCGCCCATATCTCCCTTAGTCATCTTTTGCATCATTTCTTTTGATTGCTTAAATTGTTTAATCATGCGATTGACTTCGGCAATTGATCTACCAGAACCAGCAGCGATTCTGCGTCTTCTTGATGGATTAAGAATATCAGGATTTTCACGCTCTTCAGGTGTCATTGAGTAAACGATAGCTTTAATATGAGAAATTTGTTTTTCTGGAATTTGGATATTCTTTAAAGCAGGGTTATTTCCTAAACCAGGAATCATTTTTATAATTTGATCCAACGGTCCCATCTTTTGTACTTGATCCATTTGATCAATGAAGTCATTAAAATCAAATGTATTTTCACGCATCTTCTCAGCCATTTTTTCGGCTTCTTTAGCGTCATAGTCTTGTTGAGCCTTTTCAATTAAGGTCAACATATCTCCCATACCTAAGATACGTGACGCCATTCGATCAGGATGGAAAGTTGAAAGATCAGTTAATTTTTCACCTTGTCCAGTAAAGATAATTGGAAGACCAGTAACAGCACGAATTGAAAGAGCTGCACCACCACGAGTATCACCATCAAGCTTAGTTAAGATGATACCCGTTAGATCTAAATCATTATTAAATCCTTCAGCAACTTGAGTAGCTGCTTGACCGGTCATTGCATCAACAACAAGCAAAGTATTGTCTGGATGAGCAACAGCTGTTACACGTTTTAATTCATCCATTAACTGTTCATCAATTTCAAGACGACCAGCTGTATCGATTAAGACATAATCATTTTTATTCTTATCTGCTTCTTCAAGACCATGCTTTACAATCTCTGCTACATCTTGATTGTCTTCACTATAAACTGGTACATTTAACTGCTGACCAATTTGCTTTAACTGATCAATCGCAGCTGGACGATAAATATCGCCTGCAATTAATAAAGGTCGTGCTTTTTCATTTTTCATTAGATAATTTGCAAGTTTACCAACGGTAGTAGTTTTACCAGTACCTTGCAAACCGACCATCATAATAATGGTGGGAATATGTTGAGACTTATTAAGAGAAACAGCCTCTTCTCCCATCATCTTAGTTAACTCGTCATCAACGATTTTGATAATTTGTTGTCCTGGATTTAAGCTCTCTTGAACTTCTTTACCTAAGGCTTCTTTCTTAATCTTCTTAATAAAGTCTTTTACAACCTTAAAGTTAACATCAGCTTCTAGTAAAGCTAACCGAATTTCACGACTTGCATCGTTAATATCAGCTTCAGAAATTTTTCCTTTACCTGTTAAATTTTTTAATGCTTTTTGAAGTCTTTCACTTAAATTTTCAAAAGCCATGCTATTCTACTCCCATTTGTTTCAATAATTTTAAAAGTTCAATCTGAGCACGATTAATTTTGCCATGTTCAAGGGCATAAACGGCTTCAGTTATTTTTTCTTCTATTCTTATATAATCACGCTTCATATGAAGTTTATCTTCATACTTTTCTAAAGCCTTGCTGCTTCGTTTTAAATTATCATAAACAGCTTGACGAGATACGTGGTGATTATCAGCAATTTCACCTAAAGACAGGTCATTATAATAATAATCTTCAAAATAATCTTGCTGCCCCTTGGTTAAGAGTGGACCATAATAGGCAAACAAGTCACCTAGTCTTTCATTTTTTTCTAGTTCATCCATTTGTCTCACCTTGAACCAGTATAGCAAAAAAAACGTTTTTCTAAAATAATAGCCATATACTTTTAAATCAACTTTTTTAGTTTATCAAAAAGAAGGTTAAGCAAATGAACGCTTAACCTTCTTTCTATTAAAGCTTTTAATTATAGATTTGGATCCATCTTAAATGTTAACTTAGACATCTTAATGGCATCCGTGAACATTTGACCCATCAATTCTTCACTGTCTTTCTTAGTATGAGCAACAGTCTTTTGATTTTCACGAGTCAAGTAGTTAGTTAATTCTTCGCCACTCAAATCTTTAGCATTTTCAATGATTTCTTCAACTCTACCACGGTAATAGCGGTTAAGTTCTTCAAGGTACTTAGTATCAAGTTGAACAAATTGAGGATAGTGACTTTCAACCAAAGCAGCAAGGGACTTGTAATACCACCAAGCATCTTCTTTATTGTAAGTCATTGAAGTGTTGTTAAATGATGGATCAGTTTCATTCATATTAGCAAAGAATGGAATATATGGAGTAAATGTTGGACCACCAATACATAACCACATAATACCAGCCATTTCTTCAGGAACATCACTTCTAATCTGCAAGATATGTGAGTTTTGAGTTCTGTTTAATCCAATTGGACGGTAGCGGTGTTTTTCCTCTTCAGTTCCATGGCCAAATGGATCAAATGGCGTATCTTGATAATGAGAACCTAGTGCAAATTCAATATCTTCTTTAGCTAATTTCTTAGAAGCTTTTCTAATGAATGGAATATCTGGATCTTCAGGATCTTGTTCAATTTCTGGATTGAAAAGTTTTTGAATATACCATTGACGACTAGTATTGTAGTGACGATCTTGTTCAGTATATGTTCCAAAAATATGACGGAAATTCCAACCTTCGTGATCAGGATTTAAGTGGTTCTTTTCAACAAATTCTTGAATTCCTTCACTCCACATAAAGTTATCAGGATCATCAAAATTAACCTGTTGGATAGCTACACGGTTACCTGTTGCTGCATAACAATCATCTGGAATACGTTGAGCAACCCAGTGGTGACCAGTAACAATTTCCATGTACCAAACTTCATCTTTATCACCAAATAAAACTGAGTTTCCAGCAGGAGATCCATACTTCTTGATCAATGAACCCAGACGCTTAACACCAGCTCTAGCGGAGTCAATGTATGGTAAAACTACAGTTTGCATACAATCTTCATCTAAGCCATCTTCAACTAATGGATCAAATGCCAAAGTTCTTTCATTACCATAAGTTGATTCAGTACATGACATTGCAACATTCTTTTGATTAATACCGCTTTCGTCATAGTAACCTAATTTTTTATAGTCAACGTTTGGAACAGCTGGTACTCTTTGAGCATCTTCTGGAAGATCCATTTCAAATTTATTAAGCCAAGACTTAATTTTACGTCCCTTTTCACCATGAGCAGCTGGTTCAATAATAAACTTTTGTGGTGTAATTGCACCTGCTGTATCATCATTACGTGAAATCATCACTGAGCCATCAATTGAGGCTTTTTTACCAACTAAGATAGTTGTACATGCACTTAAATGCTTCATTATTTACTCCTTTTATATTACTTATAGCTTCATCTATGATTAGATTAATCCTTGGAAGAGACCGATTGCAAATTTTTCTGCGTCAAAGTTTGCTAAATCATCAACCTTTTCTCCCAAACCAACTAATTTAACTGGTAAATCCATTTCATTTCTAATTGCTAAAACTACTCCACCCTTAGATGAGCCATCAAGCTTGGTTAAAACTAAACCTGTAAGTTTTGTAGTCTTATCAAAATCTTTTGCTTGAAGCAATGCGTTTTGGCCAGTTGAACCATCAAGAACTAAAAGAACTTCATTAGGTTGATCAGGTAAGATTTTCTTTATTGTTCGCTTGATTTTATCCAGCTCACTCATTAAGTTTACTTTATTTTGAAGACGACCAGCCGTATCAACTAATAGGAAATCTATTCCTCTGTCCTTAGCTTTTTTAACACCATCATAAACTACAGAAGCAGGATCAGCTTTTTCAGGTCCAGTGACTACCTCGACGCCATCACGTCGTCCCCATTCAACTAATTGCTCTACAGCTCCAGCTCTAAAAGTATCAGCTGCTACCATCATGACAGACTTGCCTGAATCTTTGATTCTCTTGGCCAATTTACCAATCGTCGTTGTTTTACCAGCTCCATTAACACCAACAAACAAATATACATTTGGCTGTGCTTCTGGATCATCAGCTAGTTTTGAATCTTTGCCTTCGCCGCCTTTGTCATAAATATCAACTAATTTTTCGACAATGACTTGTTTTAAGTCGTCGTGACTTTTGGCATTTTGAAGTTTTGCTTCATCCCTTAAAGAATCGGTTAATTCTTCAGCAGTTTCAAAACCGACATCTGATTCAATTAATAAGTCTTCAAGGTCATCAAAGAAGTCTTCATCAACTGTTCTAAATTTAGCAAAAAATGCATTCAGACGAGCACCAAAGGAATGATTCGTCTTTTCCAATCCTTTATCATATCGCTCTTGTTCATCTTCTTTTTCAGCTGATTCTTCTTCAGTATTTTCAGCTAAATCAGTCTCTGGCTCAGACACTGAAATCTTATCTTCATATTCTTCAGATTTTGATTCTTCTAAAGAAGTATCTTCAGCTTTAGTTGTCTTTTCTTCTACTTCGTTTTGACTTTCTTCAAAAGCACTACCAGCATCACTCCAGCCAGGAGTTTCGTCAGAGTCTTCGGTTTCTTCATCAGGCTTGTTAGTTTCTTTTAAAGCTAGGTCTGACTCGTTTTCAGGTTCTTCAGCCTCAGTATTCACTTCAGAATCTTGAGCTTCTTCAGTCGTTTCTTCATCTACTTTATGTTCTTCTTTTTCTTCTTGATCTTCATCTTTATGACCAAAAAGAGATTTTTTGATCTTATCAAATAACCCCACTGCTAATTCACTTCTTTCTTAATTTCGTTTAACGATACCGATAAAACCTTAGAAATACCAGATTCCTGCATTACAATTCCATATAAATTATCTGCTTTTTGCATTGTTCCTCGACGGTGAGTAATTACAATAAACTGAGTCTTCATGTCATAGTGATTCAAGAACTGAGCAAAGCGATCAACATTAGTCTCATCTAAAGCTGCTTCTACCTCATCTAAAATACAGAATGGGACGGGATTAACTTGTAGCATTGCAAATAGTAAGGTAATTGCAGTTAAAGCTCTTTCACCACCAGACAAAAGCGTTAATTTTTGTGACTTTTTGCCAGGCGGCTGGGCAATAATCTCAATTCCCGTTTCAAGTAAGTTCTTAGGATCAGTTAGCTCTAATCTTGCATGTCCTCCGTCAAACATAATTGGAAAGATCTTTGCAAAACTCTTTTCTATTTGATGGAAGGTTGTACTAAAGCGGTTCTTTACTTCGTCGTCAAGTTTAGACATAGACTCTTCAATATCTTTTCTAGCCTTTAGTAAATCAGTCTGCTGGCCATTTAAGAAATCATAACGAGTTTTAACATCTTCGTATTCTTCAATCGCATTCAGATTTACTTCGCCAATATCTGCTAAAGACATCTTATGCAAATGAACCTCACGCTCTAACTTTTTACGCAACTCTGTTGTATTTTGTCCTTTAGACAATTGCAACGCAGCTTCAAAAGTCAAAGAATATTCTTCACTCAAAGTACCAAGTTTTTGATTGATTTGAGATTTTAATTCTCCAAGTTTTGCAGAATATTCTTCCTGTTCGGCAGCTGTGTTTTTACGTAAGTTATAATTTCTGGTTGCTACTTGGTCAAGATTATTTATCTGAGCATCAAATTTACCTAAATCTTGGTTTATTTCAGCTAAAGCTTGTTGCATCTGCTTTTTCTTTTTACTTAATTCAGCGACTTGCTCTTCTATTTCAGTTTCGCTTTGACCATTTTGAGATAAAGCAAGTGCCTTGATTTTTTTATCAATGTCTTTAAGTCTTGAATTAGTATTTACCAATTGCTCTTCTAATTCTGCTTTTTTAGCATTAAGGTTTTCAAGCTTGTTCTTTACTACAGCCAAATCAGAATTTAAGTTACTTAATTTAGCCTGTAGTTTTTGATAAGCCTCATCAAAATCATTTAGATCACTCTTTAACTGATCCATTTTTGACCTTTGTGTTTGAGCCAGCTTCTCAAGTTGATCTTTTTTAGCTTGTTCCTTTTCAAGACGACTGGTAAGTTCTGCTTCTTCTTGCTTTTTCTCAAGCTCAGCTTTTTGTTGTAGATCGTTTAACTGATTTAGTCGCTTTACTTCTTTTTCTTCATTTTCATACTTAATTGCTTGTTCACTAATCTTTTGATTTAAAGAATTCAATTCAGTATTTTTGGTTTCTAAGTCAGTTTGTAAATCAGATAACTTATGATTTAGATCATTCAAAGTCGCTTCTAATTTAGCAAATTTTTCTTTACCAACTTTAATTTGATTTGTTAATTTATCAATTTCCGCATTAGTTGCAAGTGGAGAATTATTTCTGATATTTCTGGTTCCCCCCGTCATACTTCCGCCAGGGCTAATAATATCTCCGTCTAGAGTAACAATACGATAGTAACGACCAATTCGGCGTTGAACACGTAAAGCTGTATCAATAGTATCAACTACTAACACATTCCCTAAAAGATAAGAAATTGCATTTGAAATATTAACTTTAGTTTTAGCAGTTACTAAATCTGCCGCTACACCCTTAAATCCTTCGATGCTTTGAAGAGAATTTAATGTAGAAGTTGCAATTTCATTATGACGCAAGCCATCTAATGGTAAAAAGGTAGCTCTTCCGCTTCGAGTTTGTTTTAACAAATTAATTGCATCTCTTGCACTATTCTGGTCAATAGTTACTAAATCTTGTACTCCGCCACCTAAAGCAGTTGATAAGGCTGCTTCTAATTCAGCTGGGAAAGAAATCAGCTCGCCAATAACACCAACAATTCCATGAAAATCACTTTGATGGTTTAAAACGTATTTAACTCCATAATAATAACCTTCATGGCGATCTCTAATTCGCTTTAGCCCCTCTACTTGCGCAGAAATCTGTTGTAATTTATTTCTGACACTCAAATAGGTTTGTTCATTTTGATCTTTAAGCTTACTTTTTTGAGTAATCTTTTGATCAAGAGACGAAATAGTTTCATTTAATTGTTGTCGTTTTAAAACAAGATCATGGCCTTGCTTCTTTAGTTCTGCAAGAACTTTTTGCGCTGCTGCTAATTGCTCTTCAACCTCTTGCTGGCGATTATTACTTGACTTTTGGCTTCGCGTCAATTCATTTTTTAGGTAAACAATTTCATTATTATTGCTAGTTTGATCTTGTAAAGTTTGAATATAATCGGATCGAACTTCCTCTAACTGATTATTTAATTGTTCTGGTCCTTGCTTAAGTTCCTGCTTTAATTCCTTTTGTTTCTTTAAAAATTCTGCAAGAACTTGATTCTGACTCTTTAGATCTTCTTCATTAGCCGTCAGCTGCTTAGATAAATGTTTTTGTCGTTCTTTTAATTCTTCAGCCTGAGCATTATATTCTTTTTGTGTCGCAACATCATATTCTCTTGATTGTTGGTGCATCTGAAGATCAGTATTAAGAGCAGCAAGTTTTTGCGTCAAAGATAACAGCTCTTGTTGTTTTTCATCTTTTTCAGCGTGACGTTTATTTGATTGTTTGCGTTTTTCTTCTAAATCAGCCTGTGATTGCTTAACTTCATTATCTAACTTATCAAGTATCTCTTGATTAGTATTTGCTTTCTTAGCAACATCTTTTTTCTCTTCATTTAAGCTTTCAATTTCTAAACCTAAAAGTTGCTTTAACTTATGGTCTAGCTGTTCTTTTTGAAACTTATATTCTTTTGCTAAAGAACTTTGTTCATGAAGTGGCTCAATTCTGCCTTCTAATTCTTTAACTAAGTCATTAATTCTAATTAAATTAGCATTAGTCTTATCTAATTGCTTTAAAGCAGTTTCTTTTTGTTGTTTAAAATGAAGCACACCAGCTGCTTCTTCAAAGATCCCGCGACGCTGCTGCGGTTTAGAATTAAGAATTTCATCAACTTTTCCTTGAGAAATGATGCCCAAACTGTCAGAAGACATACCTGACTCAATAAAAAGTGTTCTAACATCTTTTAATCTTACGGGATGATGATTTAAAAGATAATCACTTTCGCCGTTACGCAAAATTTTTCTGGTTACGATAACTTCTTTTTCATCAGAAGCAAGTTGGTGGTCGCGGTTATCGAAAATCAACTCCACTTCAGCATGATTCATTGGAGCACGCATTTGACTACCAGCGAAAATAACATCTTTCATATTTTCACCACGTAAAGACTTGGCAGAACCTTCACCCATTACCCAGCGAATTGCTTCAGTAATGTTACTTTTTCCACTACCATTTGGACCAACGATTCCCGTAATACCATTATTAAATCTAATTGTCGTCTTATCAGCAAAAGACTTAAAACCATTTAAAACTAATTGTTGTAGTGGCACAGACTCACCTTTTCTTATTTATTTTTATCTAATGCAGCTTTAGCCGCTTGCTGCTCAGCAGCTTTTTTATTGCGGCCTTGTCCTTCAGAAATCTTTTTATCATTTACAAGTAATTGTACTTTAAAGGATGGCTTTGATTCATCTTCGGCAATTACTTGATATTCAATCTTAACTGGCCCATTTACTTGTAGACGTTCTTGAAGCTCAGTCTTATAATCTCTTGAAGCGTTAAAATCACCTTCAGCAATCAATGGATAAACTGTCAAATGCAAGAAATGTTGTACAGCTGGCATTCCTTGATCTAAGAACAATGCTCCATTAAATGCCTCAAAGACATCTTCAAGAAGTGTCTTGCGCTTTCTTGCCCCAGCCTTTTCTTCTCCCTTACCAAGATTAATTTCTGCTGGAAAACCACATTCAATCGCAAATTCAGAAAATCCTTCAGTTCTAACAATATTAGAACGCATTCGCGTTAATTCACCTTCATTTAATCTTGGAAAATGCCGATATAGATAATCGGATACAGCTAGTTGAAGAACAGCATCCCCTAGAAACTCTAACTTTTCATAATCTTTTCTCCCGGGATGTTCATTTGCATAAGAAGAATGAGTGAATGCATCTTCAAGTAAATTTTCGTTATTAAACTTTATTCCGTATTTTTCTTTTAAATTATTTTTAAAAGCTACTGAAACCATAGTTGCTTCCTTTCTTTAACCCTTTAATTATACCTATTTTCTGCTATTAAAAAAAGCTAAAGAAAAAGGCGCGGCCATCAGTCGCACCTTTTGTTTATTTGATTTATTTAGCATAACCAACATAGTACCAGTTAGGGAATCCGCCACCCATACTCTTAGATGGAGTTAATGAGTAACCGGTCAACTTGTTGTTAACAGCATAAATACTGTAACTATTTGAAACTGGAACAACGTAAGCTTCCTTGTCCATATATGCTTGCCATTGGTGGAATTTCTTAACTCTATAGCTGTTATTAAAGGCTTTTTGAGAATCAATATCGTTCAACAAATCAGTATTTTCTTTAGTAACAAATCTACTGTAGTTAAATGGAGCCTTAGCACCGTACAAGTCTTGAGGTGAAGGTTCTGAAGAAAGTGACCATGCACCAATAAACATATCAACATCTTTAGAATCATTTTGAACTTTATCGTAGAAGGAATTCATTTCCATCAAACGGCCACTAGTTAACTTAACATTCAAGCCCAATTTCTTCCATTGCTGGATGTAATTTTGAATAATTGGTTCTTGAACCTTGCTACCAGTCATCGCAGCTAAACGAATAGTCAAAGGCTTGCCATTTGGTTGTACACGGTAAGTACCCTTCTTCTTGTAGCCTGCCTTATCAAGTAATTCGTTACCCTTTTTAATGTTATAAGTATAGCCCTTAACATCTTTATCGAAGTAATCACCGAATTGTTTTGGAATTAAAGTAGGAATTCTAAATGAAAGACCATATGAATATCTCTTGTAAACTTGATCAACATTCATACCATAGGCAATAGCTTGACGTAATGCTCTGTTGTTCATTTTAGCATCTTTATTCATCACGTTTTCGCCCTTAGCTGAATCCCACTTACCCACTTTAAAGCCTAGGTAAGAATATGAAAGTGGAATATTTGCAATAAAGTTTACTCCTTTAGTTCCTTTAATATTAGGCCACTGTGAATTACTTACTTGAGTTACATCAAACTTATTACTCTTAATGGATTGAGCAACTGAAGCTGGTGTAATTACAGAAGCTGTAATTTTATTTAAGTGTGGCTTACCCTTGTAATAATGTTCATTCGGAACCCATGATACTGATTGTCCACGAACCACCTTGCTTACCTTGTAAGGACCATAGAATAATGGATTTTTACGAACCTTATTACTTGAAATCAGCTTATCAAATGGAACATCTTTTAAATAATGGTAAGGGGCAGCTGCCTCCCAAATATAACCATTACCACTTTGGTTCATGCCAGGCTTCATTTCTTTAAAATGAAGTACTACTGTACGACCATTTTCACCCTCTGGCATTTCAATACCAGAAATAGTATCAGATTTTCCTTCATGATATTCTTCTAACCCTTCAAGGTCAGCTAAACTTGAAGTATAACGTTGAGAATGCGTTGCCTTATTAGCAATAATTTCATAGGCATATTCATAGTCTTTAGCAACTAATGGCTGACCATCTGACCATTTAACTTTAGGATTAATTGTAATAGTTGCAGTTTTTGCATTCTTATTAATCTTAATATCAGCAGCTCCGCCTTTAACAAATTTATAGGTGTCGTTAGTTGCAAACAATGACTCATCACCATATTGCATAACTTCTGAGTCAGTATTGTTAGTTGATAGCTCATCGTTAAAAATACCAGTAAAAGGTGTATCAGTAACTACGGCAACGCTAACGCTACCACCATTTTTTATTGCTTTTTTAGGAGTATACTCCTTAAAGTTAGGGTGACTCGTATCTTTGTTGTTATTACCACAGGCTGCTAAAGTTAAGGCAACACCTGAAAGCAAAGTTAATGTGCTGATTAATTTGCCTTTCTTCATTAAATTTTCCTCCAATAATATTGGACAAGTTGATATATTTAATTTTAGCACTGAAAAAATTTTAAACAAATCACGAAAAAAAGGTCGTCAAATTTGACGACCTTTTGAAAATCTTTTTTAAATTGTTATTTTGCAATTCCAACATTGTACCAAAGACTATTGGCAGCTGAAGGTTTCAATGAGTAACCAGTAATCTTGCTGTTAACAGCATTTACATTGTAACTGTTAGATACTGGAACAACATAAGCTTCATCATTCATGTACTTTTGCCATTCATGGAACTTCTTGACACGGTAGTTTGTGTTAAATGACTTTTCAGAATCCATTTCCTGAAGTAACTTAGTATTCTTAGCAGTTACGAAACGAGTAAAGTTGTAAGGAGCCTTTACACTGTACAAGTCATTTGGTGATGGTTCTGAAGATAATGACCATGCACCCATGAACATATCAACGTCTTTAGAATCATTTTGAACCTTGTCATAGAAGGAATTCATTTCCATCAAACGACCACCAGTTAACTTAACATTCAAGCCTAACTTCTTCCATTGTTGGATGTAGTTTTGAATGATTGGCTCTTGAGTAGAGTTACCAGTCATAGCGGCTAAACGAATAGTTAAAGGTTTGCCATTTGGTTGTACACGATATTTACCCTTCTTCTTGTATCCTGCCTTATCAAGAATTTCATTACCTTTCTTGATATTGTAATCGTAGCCCTTAACATTCTTATCGTAATATTGACCAAATTGTTTTGGAATTAAAGTTGGAATATGGAAAGTTAAGCCATTAGTATAACGTTTTGTTACAGCAGAAACATTCATACCGTAAGCAATAGCTTGACGTAATGCTTTATTATTCATCTTAGCATCCTTATTCATTACGTTTTCGCCTTTAGCTCCGTCCCACTTACCTACTTTAAAGCCTAAGTAACTGTAAGCTAATGGAATATTTGCAATCCAGTTAACGTTATTGGTATTAGCTACGTTTTTCCATTGTGAGTTAACAACACCCGCAATATCATACTTGTGACTCTTAATAGCTTGAGAAGCTGAGTTAGGGTTCAAAACTTGAATAGTAACCTTATCTAATTTTGGTGTACCTCTCCAGTAATATTTATTAGGTACAAAGGTTACGGCCTGACCACGAACTACTTTACTCATCTTATATGGACCAAAGAATAATGGGTTCTTTCTTACTTGATCAGAGGATTGTAACTTATTAAATGGAACATCTTTTAAGTAATGATATGGTGCTGCAGCTTCCCAGAAGTAACCATTACCACTATACTTCATACCAGGTTTCATTTCCTTAAAGTGGAGTACTACAGTTCTACCATTTTCACCATCTGGCATTTCAATACCCGAAATAGTGTTAGATTTTCCATCGTGATATTCACTTAAACCAACAATATTTTGAAGTGATTCAGTATAACGAGAAGATTTTGTTGCTTTATTAGCAATAATTTCATAAGAATATTCAATATCCTTAGCAGTTACTTGCTTGCCATCTGACCACTTTACACCTTTTTTAACGGTGATAGTAGCAGTTTTATTTTTATTATCTAATTTTAAGGTAGCAGGTCCCTTATCATTAATTTGATAAGTATCATTTGTATCAAATAAAGCTTCATTACCAGGAGCCATTGCATCAGAGTCGTTTTGAGTATCTGAAAGTTCATTTAAAAAGACGCCGGTAATTGGAGTATCAGTTTCAAGAGCTACACTTACAGTACCGCCCTTCTTAACGGCCTTCTTAGGAGTAGCTTCTTTAAAACTCTTAGTTGGGTTATCTACTTTTGAATTTGAATTATTACCACATGCTGCCAATGTTAAAGCAACACCAGAAAGTAAAGTTAAACTTCCAAATAGTTTGGCTTTCTTCATAGTTATATTCCTCCATCTATTTGGGACAAGTTGATGATTTAATAGTATCATCATCAAACTCATAAAACAACGCTTTTGCTCAATTAATTTTAATATTTTTTCATTTTAATTTATTCGTTTTAGCCACATATCTTGATATATCAACGTTAAGCAATTACTTTCAGTTCCATAAAAATTTTATTTTTAAAGTCGAAAATTAAGCTTATGCCCATTATTTAAATAAATAAATTAGTATATTAGCTGTATTTTTAGCTATATATCAAAAAAAGCAACTCAATTATGAGTTGCTTTTTAATGTTAATACAATTAAATTTAATTTTCACGTTGACGAGCGTCTCCAGCTCTTTGAAGAGCACGACCAACGTAGTTAATACTCAATGAAATAATTAGCAATAAAAATGTTGCTGGCATCCATAACCATGGACGAGTAGTAACGTTAACTGGGTCGTTAGCAAATCCAATTAAAGTACCAAGTGATGGTGTAGTAGTTGGTAGTCCATATCCCAAGAAAGATAGGGTAGTTTCAATACCAATGTTACCAGCGATCATCAATACGACATCGATAACCAACGCTGAAGTAATGTTTGGCAAAACTTCACGGAAAATAATTGTTAAATTAGATGAACCCGAAGTCTTTGAAGCTAAAACATATTCACGCTCTCTTTGTGAAAGAACAAAGGCACGGAAGTATCGAGCAGTCGATGTCCATCCAAACATAGAAATTAACAATACTAAAGTTCCAGCATTGTAGTTAGGAATAACAGTAGTCAAAACAATGATAATTGGGAACTGAGGCAAAATCTGGATAAAGTCTACGATACGCATAATAACTGCGTCAGTAACTCCACCAAAGTAACCAGAGAATAAACCAACTAAAAGTCCAACACCTTCACAAAGTACAGTAACAGATAGACCAATTAATATAGAGTTACGTCCACCCATCATCAATAACTTCAAGATGTCACGACCACCGTCATCAGTACCGAAGACGTGACCTGATTCACCCCATCCATAATATGCTTCAGCGATATTAATTTCTGTTACTTGACCCTTGTTTAAGAACAATGAGCCAACAAAAGTAAATAGTAAGATAGCAACGATAATACAAAATGAAGCAAATGCTACCTTATCGCGCCAAACCTCGCGAACGATAATCTTAAATCCAGACGGTGGTAGAGAGGTTTTAGCATTTTGATCTTTTTTTGATGTATTTTTATCTTTAGCCATAATTTTCTACTCCTCCCTACTTGATCCGAATTCTTGGGTCAATGATACTCATGATAATATCAGATAATAAGTTACCAATTAAAGTTAACACACCAAATAATAAAATTAGGGCTGTCAAAGTTGTATAGTCACGTTGTCCAATAGAATCTAGGAACAACTTACCCATACCAGGGTAACTAAAGACTGATTCAATAACCATTGAACCTGATAATAAACCAGTAATAGTGTTACCAAAGAAAGCAGCGATTGGTAAAAGTGAGTTTCTTAAAATATGTTTATTAAAGACAACATTTTCTGGAACACCTTTACTACGAGCAGTTCTTACGTAATCTTCAACCTTGTTGTCAACAATACCAGTTCTCAAGTATTGAACGATTGCTGTAGTAGAAATCAAAGCACAAAGAATTGAAGGTAAAATCAAGTGATAGAACCTACTCCAGAAGTAAGCCAAAGTTCCTGGATTAACATCAGCACTAACGGAACCAGAAATTGGGAACCAACCTAATGTAAATCCAAATAGCCAAATACCTAAAATGTAGAAAACAAACGGAGGCACAGCGTAAGTAATGTAGTTAAATATTTGTACACCGTGATCTTGCCATTCATCTTGGTGACGACCTGCTGTAACACCTAATGGAATTGCGATTAAGTAAGTTAAAACAACAGTCATTAAAGACAACCAGAAGGTATTAACTGCACGATCCCAAATTAAAGAAGTAACTGGAACCTTCTGAATGTATGATTGCCCTAAATCACCATGGAACATATTTCCTAGCCAGCGAGTATATTGCACCCAAACTGGATCATTTAATCCATATTCTTGTCTTAATCTTGCAATTTCCTTAGGGTCTGAATTCGGATTAATCATTCCAGTAAATGGGTCACCAGGCATCATTTTAGCCAAAATAAAGACTAGCAAACTCAAAATAAGTAACTGGGGGATCATAATCAGGATTCGACGTAAAACCGTTTTCCACATACCTATTCTCCCTCCTTCAATTCTTGCTTAATCATTTCTTTAGGTAATGCAACGAAATGACGATCGCCAACTTTTTGAAGTGGCAAGACACGACCATCTTTTTCATACCACTTGTCTTGATCTTGCAAGAATTCTTTTTCTACACGTTGACGCTCTTCCTTATGTTGTTCTCTATGTTCAACGTCAACAACAGGAATTGCTGAAAGTAAACGTTTAGTATAAATATGCATTGGATTCTTATAAATTTGATCACGTTTACCAATTTCAACAAAACGTCCACGGTGCATAATCGCAATGTCTTCTGACATGTGCTTTACAACACCCAGATCGTGTGAAATGAAGAGATAAGCAATATTGTATTCTTGTTGAATATGCTTCATGAAGTTCAAAACCTGAGCTTGCACTGATAAGTCCAAAGCTGATGTTGGTTCATCGGCCACAATAAGCTTTGGGTGAGTAGCAACAGCACGTGCTACACCAATTCTTTGACGTTGCCCACCAGAGAACTCGTGTGGATACTTGTAAATTGCATCACTAGGCATCCCAACGATATCTAAGAGTTCTTGAACTCTCTTTCTTTCTTCATCAGTAGTTAAATTTTCGAAGTTTCTAATTGGCTCAGCAATAATGTCTTCAATACGTTTTCTAGGGTTCAAACTAGACATAGAATCCTGGAAAATCATTTGAACATCTTTGTTATAGTTGAGTCTCTTACGGTTTGAGGCTTTAGTTACATCAACGCCCTTGTATAAAATTTGTCCGCTGGTTACTTTTTCAACTCCGACAATTGCTTTACCAGTTGTTGATTTACCTGAACCTGATTCACCAATTAAGCCGTAAGTTTCTCCTTCTTTGATAGAAAGATTAATTCCATCTACGGCTTTAACATATCCAGTAACTCTATTCCAGAAGCCAGAACGAATTGGATAGTGAACTTTTAAATTTTTTATTTCGATTATTTCATCGGCCATAATTTCCTATCCTTTCTTTTCTTCATCTTGGAAATGGAAGCTTTGCCAGCAAGTACATCTTACAAAATGCCCTGGTTCCACTTCATGAATCTTAGGGTTCTCTTCATGAGCACTAGCTGGAATCCAAGGAATTCTTGCAGCAAATCTGTCACCAGTTCTAGGCATATTAACTAGCGAAGGAACTGTTCCATGAATCACGTGAAGATCTTGGCTTTCATCATCCGTTTGCGGCATTGAATGAAGAAGTGAACGTGTATATGGATGAAGTGGATTCTCAAAAATTGTTTTAACATCAGCTTTTTCAACAATTTGTCCAGCATACATAACTGCCACTTGATCAGCGGTTTCAGCAACAACGCCTAAGTCGTGAGTAATCAAAATAATTCCTGAATGTGATTCTTTTTGAATTTCCTTAAGTAAATCCAAAATTTGTGCCTGAATAGTAACATCCAATGCTGTAGTCGGTTCATCAGCAATAATGATTTCTGGTTTACATGCAATTGCGATCGCAATTACGACACGTTGACGCAATCCACCAGATAATTCATGTGGGTACATCTCATACATTTCTTCAGGACGTGGCATACCAACTTGGTTAAAGAGCTCAATTACACGTGCATGACGAGCTTTCTCGTCCATATCAGTATGGTAGTAAAGTGTCTCAGCAACTTGATCTCCAACCTTCATTAATGGATTAAGAGATGCCAATGGATCCTGGAAAATCATTCCAATATTGTTTCCACGAATTTTGTTAAACAATGATTCATTTAAGTTAACTAAGTTTAATTCATTGTACAAGATATCTCCGGTTACTCTCGTATTTTTGTGGTCGTACAAACCAATAATGCTTGAAGCAATTGTACTTTTACCACAACCAGATTCACCAACAACTGCCAAAATTTCATTTCGTTTCAAGGTCAAGTTAATGTCATCAGCGGCATCATAAAACTTACCGTGCAAACGATATGCGGTATGCAAGTGTTCGATATCTAATAAAAGATCACTTTGCTTTTCCAAAGGCCATTCTCCTCTCAAACCTTACGACATTATTAAAAGTCAATTAGATTTTCAATTTAATGTCATTATTATAAACAAAAGATACTGCTATTTCAATAACTTTTATAAAAGTAAATGAAAAATGACAGTATCTTCTGAAATTTCAATGATTAAAATTTTAATTTTGGTGATTCTTAATATACTCTACTGCTTCACCAACAGTTTGTAATTTTTCTGCGTCGTCATCTGGAATTTCTGCTCCAAATGTATCTTCAAGATCCATTACTAACTCAACGAAATCAATTGAATCTGCATCTAAATCATTCTGAAAATTTAAATCTTTAGTGATCTTATCACGATCAATACTAAAACGTTCTGAAATCATATCAGCAATTTTGTTAAAAATTTCCTCTTCGGTCATTTCTTTAACCTCCAAAAAAGTTTAGTTTAATTCTAAGGCATTTTTTTATTAAAGTCTAGCGAGATTCACTAAAGTATTTTTTATATTCACCAACTAAATCCTGACTAAGCATCCTATCAATTTGCAACAAAGTGTAGTAAATTGGTCGAATATTAGATCTTCCGTGTGTTTTAACAACAGGCGCATTAACGCCCAATAAAACTGCACCGCCGTATCTTGCTGTATCAAATCTTTTCTTTAAAGCAGTTAATCCTGGTTTAGCCAGCAAGGCGCCAACTTTAGGGCGTAAACCATTATTTAAGAGCGAATCTTTAAGTAAACGTAGAATCACACTAGCAGTTCCCTCAATAGCTTTAAGAGTAGCATTTCCAGTAAAGCCGTCAGTCACAATTACATCAGCCTTACCTTCCATCAAATCATTTCCTTCAACATTACCAATAAAGTTAAGCTTAGTTTCTTTTAAAAGTTTATAAGCTTCTTGATGAAGTGGATCTCCCTTATCATCTTCTGCACCATTGTTTAGTAAAGCAACAGTAGGATTTTGAATATTTCTAATTTTTTGAGCATAGAAGTTAGCCATTTGAGCCCACTGAACTAAGTATTCAGGCTTACTCTGCGCGTTAGCACCAACGTCAATAATATTAAAGCCTTGTTCACTCTTAGCACTAGGCAGCGTTGGCATTAGGGCTGGACGTTCAACGCCCTTAATTCTGCCAATAATAAAAATTCCGCAAGCAAGCAGTGCTCCAGTATTTCCTAATGAAAATAATGCGTCTGCTTTTCCTGCTTTAACATAGTTAGCAGCAACTACCATCGAGGAGTCTTTTTTACGTCTAATCGCTCTTACAGGCTCGTCGCTATCGACAATAACCTCACTCGTAGCAATAAATTCAATTCTTTCTTTTTGCTCATCAGGGATCAATTGATTAATTTTCTCTACGTCCCCAAATAAAATAAATTTTGTATCTTTTAGTTTAGGTTTTACCTTTAAAACAGCATCAATAATAGCCTGAGGGGCATTCTCTCCGCCCATCGCATCAATTGCAATTTTTTTCATACTTACTCCGTTTAATTATTATTTAAATCTTTCTTATATTTTAGCACTTCTAGTAAGAATTTATTTTCTGAGCTAGTCAAATTAGGATCAGCTTTAATTAGGGCACGAGCTTCTTTTTGAGCCGTAACCAAAATATTATAGTCATTTACCACATCGCCAACCTGAAACTGTGGTAAGCCAGACTGTGCTTTACCAAAAACGTCTCCTTCACCTCGCAGCTTCAGATCTTCTTCTGCTAGTTTAAAACCATTGCTGGTAGAGGTAATTATCTTCATCCGCTTTTTACCGATTTCAGTTTTAGGATCACTCACAAAAACGCAGAAACTTTGCGTCTGTCCACGCCCAATTCGTCCGCGCAACTGATGCAGTTGACTTAAACCAAAGCGATCAGCATTAAAAATTACCATCATATTTGCGTTTGGAACATCGACTCCAACTTCAATCACACTAGTTGTAACAAGGATATCAATCTTGCCAGCAGCAAAGCTGTCCATGATTTCATTCTTTTGGTTGCCTTTCATTTGACCATGAAGCAAAACCACATTTTCATCTTTAAAGTAGTGAGCAAGTCTAGCTTGCAGATCTTCAGCGTTTTTTAAATCACTTTTTTCTGATTCGCTAATCAAAGGAGTTACAACATAAATTTGAAAACCTTTATCAAGCTGTGAACGCATTAATTCAAGAACTTCTTTTAACTTGCTTGATGTTGCCCATGAAGAAACCACTGGCTTACGTCCTTTAGGTAAATGACGAATCTCTGAAACAGCCATATCGCCATATACTGTTAAAGCTAAAGTACGTGGAATCGGCGTTGCTGTCATTGCTAATACGTCTGGAGCAACTCCTTTTTTAATTAATGTATTTCTTTGATTGACACCAAAGCGGTGCTGTTCATCAATAATTACAAGACCGAGATTCTTAAAATGAACATCCTTTTGAATTAAAGCATGTGTTCCAATCACTACATTGATTGTTCCGTCAGCTAATTCACGATAAATTTCTCTCTTTTCTAATTCCCTGGTATCACCAGTCAATAAGGCGACTCTAACTCCCAAAGGTCTTAATAATTCGTCCACTTTAGTAAAATGCTGCTGAGCCAAAATTTCCGTAGGAACCATCAAGGCTGCCTGAAAACCGGCAGTAATTGCGGCATAAATAGCAAAAACTGCTACAACTGTTTTGCCGCTACCAACATCTCCTTGAAGTAGTCTTCTGATTTGTCTTGGAGAATGAAGATCGGCAAAAATTTCATTAACAACTTTTTTTTGATCATCTGAAAGTTCAAAAGGAATCGCTTGAATTAATTCTTTCACGGCAGCTAAATCATATCTTTTTTCTATACCAGGCACATCTTCATCCCTTTGAGAAAGAAGCTGAGCTAGTTGCACTTGAAAGAGAAAAAATTCCCTAAAAATAGCACTTCTACGCGCTATTTTGGCTTCATTACCATTTTTAGGATGATGCATTTTTTCTACTAAGGTTTGATCAGAAAGTAGGCGATACTTTTCTCGTAAGACTGCCGGAATTGTTTCCCCAACTTCAGGCAAGACTTCCTCTAGAGCCAGATCAATTAGTTTTTGTAACTTATTTTGCTTCAAATGACGGTTAACAGAATAAATTGGCGCAAAACCTGAGTCTTTCTTTTCTGCTACTAACTTAAAGCCACTTAGTGATTGTCTAGCCACCTGATACTTACCGTAAACGGCAACTTCCTTACCTGATTCAACCTTATCTTTTAACCAAGGCTGATTAAAAAAATTGACCATGATTATGTCATGATCAATTTTCATTTTAAAGCTGAGTCTTGTTTTTCGATAACCAAATCGGCTAACAAACGGATCTGTTACCACTATTCCCTTTAATAAGACTTTTTGTCCATCTTCGATTTGATCAAGAGGGATTGTCTCTAAGTCATCATATCTAAAAGGAAAATAAAATAGTAAATCATAAATTGTATTGATGCCAAGACCAGCTAAAGCCGTGGCAGTTTTAGCTCCTACGCCTTTTAGCTCAGTTACTGGTTCAAATAACTTACTCTGCTTATTATTCATATTTTATTCCACGGATACCAAGAAGTAGTAAACCGGCTGACCACCATCATGAATTTCAAATTCTAAATCATCGTGGCTTGCTTCAAGTTTTTTAACTACTGCATCAGCTTCTTCTCTAGTAGCATCGCTACCGTACATAATAGTAATAATTTCACTATCTTCATCTAACATCTTTTCAATCATAGATACAGTGGTATCAACTAAATCCGGATTATCAACCTTAATTGTACCGTCAACAATTCCAAGATAATCATCCTTTTTAACTTGGATATCATCGATCTTAGTATCACGAATTGCTTTTGTAACTTCACCAGATTTAACAGTATCTAAATCTTCAGACATTGCTTCAACGTTTTCTTCTACTGAAGCATCAGGATCAAATGAAAGCATAGCGGTTAAACCTTGAGAAATTGTCTTAGTTGGCACAATTCCAACTGGAATATCACTAACTTCAGCAGCTTGTTTAGCTGCCATAATGATATTACCGTTATTTGGTAAAATAATGGCTTTCTTAGCACCTGATTTAGTGATTGCGTCCATAATATCCTTAGTAGATGGATTCATAGTTTGTCCACCAGAAATGATTCTATTTACGCCTTCACTCTTAAAGAGTTCACGAATTCCGTGACCTGAAGCAACTGCAATAACTGCAAAATCAACACTTTCTTCTTGTTCTTCGTTATTTTCTAAGATAGTTTCGTGTTGAATTCGCATATTATCAATCTTAATTTTGCCTAATTGACCAAATTTTTTACCATAAGTAAAGACATCTCCAGGATGTTCCGTATGAACGTGAACTTTAGCAACTTCACCATCAGAAACTGCTAATAATGAATCACCTAAGTTAGAAAGATGCTCCCTGAATTGGTCAAGGTCAAACTTCTCTTTGTTTGGAACATCTGCAGTCAAGTCAACCATTATTTCAGTACAGTAGCCATTCTTAATATCACTCGTTGATAATTGAACTTGCGCAGATTCAGCTTGATGGTGAGCTGCATTAATTAACTCATCCATTTCACCTTCATCAAGTTGATAATCATCATTATCTTTTTCGCCAAGTATTCCTTCTAAAAAACCTTGATAAATAAATACGAGTCCTTGACCACCTGAGTCAACTACTCCAACTTGCTTTAAAACTGGCAATAAATCTGGTGTAGTCTTTAAAGCTTTCTTAGCACCGTCAACTACTGCTCTCATTACTTCACTGACATCATCAGTTTCATTAGCCTTGTTCTTACCTTCTTCAGCCGCAACGCGAGCAACAGTTAAGATGGTTCCCTCAACTGGCTTCATAACTGCCTTATAAGCAGTGGAAACACCATTTGCAAAAGCATCAGCTAAGTCTTGTGCAGTTAAGGTCTTTTTACCTTCTGTAGCTTTATAAAAGCCTCTAAAAAGTTGGGAAGTAATAACACCACTGTTACCACGAGCTCCCATTAGCATACCTTTTGATAGACTCTCTGTTAAATCGCCAACAGATTCACTGAGGTTTTCATTAACTGCCTTAGCTCCGCTTTCGATGGTTAAGTTCATATTAGTTCCAGTATCACCATCAGGTACTGGGAAAACATTTAATTTATTTACAAATTCAGCATTTTTGCCCATGCGATGAGTTGCTGCACGAACCATATCTCTGAATTGATCACTATTAATTTCAGTTAAAACCACAATTAGCTCCTCCAGATTGCATTAATCGTCTAAAATCTTTACGCCTTGAACAATGACGTTAACAGATTTTGTTTTAATGCCTAAAAGATTTTCAAGATTATATTTTACACTATCTTGTACATTGTGACTTACTTCTGAAATTTTTAGACCATAACCCACAATAATATATACATCAACGACTATTTGATTATCATTAGTTTTAATTACTACACCGCGTCGATAATTCTCGCGATTTAAAATAGTGTAAGCTCCATCCCGCAAGGCGTTCTTTGAAGCCATTCCAACTACACCATAGTTAGAAGTTGCTGCGCCACCAACGACAGTAGCGATCACACTATTTGAAATATCAATTAAGCCATACTTTGTTTTAATTTTAACAGCCATCGTATTCCTCCATTAACGAAGAACAATTTTTTCTCAATTTATTTTAACACAGCAAGCTTTTATATCAACAATGTTAGTTTTAAGAAAATGAAAAGACAATATTGCACAAAACTCAAAGCTGTGATAAATTAGATAAGTACTACAACACAAATAAAGGAGGGTTTAGCACAAATGGCAAAAGACATTATTACTGGCCGCAAGACGGTCTTTGGTAACAAGCGTTCAAAGGCTTTGAACTCCGTGCGGCGTTCATGGAAGCCAAACCTTCAAAAAGTTCGCATCCTTGTTGACGGTAAGCCAAAGCGTGTTTGGGTATCTGCTCGCGCTTTGAAATCCGGTAAGGTTAAACGTGCCTAATTAAGAAGTAAAAAAAATAAAAGGGATCAAGTATAAAACTTGATCCCTTTTATTTTTTATCTCGGCTATTAATTACAATTAAAACACCAAATTTACAAGAAATTTTTACTGCTTGCTGACGCAAATATTCATTTGAAGAATACATAGTTGGCACTTTCAAATCAACTGGGGCTAAATCATATTTAGCATTTTTAATACTAAAATCTTTCACCTCGGTTAAAGCACCAATCCCTAAATATTTGTAGTCAGAATTATAAGAAATTAAGTGTCTTCCTTTGCCAAAAAAACGCACAATATTCTGTTTATCAACGAACTTAATTTGCTCTTTAAAACTGGCAAAAGGTGCTTTTAATACAGCGTACATATTAACAAAAAAATGATCTAATCTTCCCCCTGTTGCACCATATACAGTCAAATCATCAACCTTATAGTCAATAAATGCTGCATAATACAACATTTCTGAATCTGTAAAATCTTTAATAGGATTTGAGTAACGCATATCTTTAACTTTACGTTCAACTAATTGTCTTTCATGATTAGTTAATGAGTCATAATCTCCTAATGCAACATCAGGAACTATTCCTAGTTCTAATAAAAAAAGGCTGCCCCGGTCACTAGCCATAATTAGGGCGCCCTTTTTTTGTGCTAATTTAATTTTATCTGCTAAATTTTGTGGCCATTCTTCTTTTGGACCGCCTAATAATGCAATTGCTTTCATTTATCTTCTTTTTTCAACTTCATTACTTGGTCTTCAATACTGCCATTTTTAAAAATATACGATCCAGCAACAAAAATCTTAGCTCCAGCATCGCGAGTTAATTTTAAAGTTTCACGATCTATTCCGCCATCTACCTCAATCGGCAAATCTAGATTTTCATTTTTAATCATATCTTGAAGTTCAGTCAAACGATCAACCGATACTTCTTCGAATTTTTGACCACCAAAACCTGGTTTGACAGTCATTAATAGCACTTGATCTAATTTATTTAAAAAAGGCTTTAATTTATTAACTGGCGTCGAAGGATTAATTGCCATTCCGCAACGAACATTATGGTCTTTCAAATAATTTAACCAGTAATCTGGCTTATTTGTGGCTTCATAGTGAAATTCTAAAATATCACACCCAGCTTCAACAAAAAGTGGCAAAGTAGTATCCAAATTATTACTCATTAAATGAATTTCCGCCTTAGTAAAAGGAAATGAGCGTTTAAAATCTTTTACCAATTCTGGTCCATAGGATAAATTAGGAACAAAATGGCCATCCATTATATCAATATGAAACCTTTCAATGCCACTCTCAATGGCTGCTTTAATATCACGGCTTAAATGCATGTTATCTGCATTCAAGATTGATGGTGCTATCATTTCTTCACCTATTTCTTTAAATACTCAGGCATTCTGTTTTCAGAAATTTCCTGTCTAATCTTTAAATAAGAATCATAGCGGCTTTTAGCTATTCTTTCCTCTTCAATTAGTTTCTTAACCTCACAACCAGGCTCTTTTATATGCTGGCATCGTCTAAACTTGCACTTAACGCTTGCATCTTTTAAATCATAAAAATAATTTCCAAGCTCATCAACTTTAATTTTAAATAAGTCAATTGCTGAAAAACCTGGAGTGTCTGCAATAAAACCAGATGCATATTTAAAAAGCTTAACTTGTCTTGTTGTATGCTTACCACGATTTAAAGCTGTTGAAATTGCACCTGTCGCTTGGTTTGCTTCTCTTTCCAGTTTATTTAGCAAAGTTGACTTTCCCGCTCCAGATTGACCTGCTAAAGTCCAGATTTGATCTTTCTGAATCATAGTAGGCAATTGCCGTTCTAATTCTTCTGCATCTTCAAAAACAGAATAGCCAATTTTTTGATAATAATCTAACTTACATTTAATTGCTTTTAATTTTTCATTAGGCGTAATATCAGATTTTGATAAATAAATAACTACTCCCACATTTTTCCAAGCAAAAAAGGTCAGATATCTATCTAGCAATTCAAGTGAAAAATCCGGTTCAACCGCTGAAATGACTAATAATACTCTTGATACATTGGCTACTGCAGGACGTCCAATTTCATTAGTTCGAGGTAATATTTCTATCAAGTAATTCATCCCTTGATCGTCTAATTGAACAACTACTCTATCACCTACTAATGGCTTTTGCTTACGATCTCTAAAAACTCCACGTGCTCTAGTTCTCACTACCTTGTTCTCAATTTCAACGTCGTAATAACCGGAAATAGCGCTAACGATAGTCCCTTGTGCTTTATTCATTATTTATTAACGTCCTCATCTAAAATAGTATTGCCATTTCTTAATATCTTTATATGGCCATTTTTCTTAGTTAATTTAAAAGGAACAGTAAAACTTTGCTCAGAAGTAATATTCATATCACGATAAATATTATTAATCGAATGATCATCATCAGAAACATAAACCTGAATATGATCAGGTGTCTTTTGTGAATTACTTTGACTAGAATCTGCTGGATAATTTATTGTATATGACTTAGTAACCGTGGTAGTCGTAGTAGAGCTGTTTGAACTACTATTTGCATCTGTCTTTTTAGACTTAGCTACTATAACAGTTAAGGTAGAACCTGAACTTACGTCAGTACCCGATTCTGGCGATTGACGCAAGACAGTTCCATCATTCTTATCATCTGAATCTTCTTCTTCAACTTTAAGTGTTAAATGATTCTCACGAGCATAATCTTGAGCGCCCTTTAAAGAATAGCCTACAATATCCCTTAACTTTATTGTATGTCTTCTAGATCGGGTACTACTCGCCGAAGAAGGTCCTTTAGAAACTAATAAAGTTACAGTTGCCTTATCAGGATTAATTTGCTGGCCAGGCTCAACATCTTGAGCATTAACCTGATTCTTAGGGTTGCTAGAATATTCTTCAGTTTTAGCAACCGAAAAGCCTAATTTAACTAACTGTTTCTTAGCAACAGTATATGATTCACCAATCACATTAGGCATTTCGACAAGATGAGGCCCCTTAGAAATAATCAGATTTACCTTTTGTCCATCTTTTATTTGCGAACCAATTGGAGGTTTAGTTCTGATTACCTTTCCTTTAGGTACAGTATCAGAGTACTCATAACTAATTTTTCCAAGTTCTAAACCAGAAGAATTCAAAGAATTTTTAGCTTCTGTCTGCGTCATTTTATTAAGATTAGGAATATCTACCATATCTTTTCTACCAAGAGCAAAAAAGAGAATTACCATAATCACGCAAAATGCAATTAAAGCACCTATCCACCACCACTTATGGCCTTTTAGGTTATCTAGGAAATTCTTTTTTTCTTCTTTTGGCTCTGACTTTTCCTGTGTTTCATGATCTTTATTATGAACGCTTCCTTCTAGCGGAGGAATAACGATAGTTTCATCTGCTGCGGGATCATGTTGGGGCTTATAGACAGGTTCATCCTTACGCTTTGGATCCAAACAAGTATCTAAATCTTTTTTCATATCTAAAACAGACTTATATCGATCTCTCGGATCTTTAGCGGTAGCTTTAAAGACAACATTTTCTAGTGCTTGGGGAATTGACGGATTTTTAGCTCTTAAAGACGGCGTTTTTTCTTGAAAATGTTTCAAGGCAACTGCAACCGCATTTTCTCCCGTAAAAGGAACCGTTCCAGTCAATAATTTATATAAAATGATCCCCAAAGAATAAATATCTGATTGCTTTGTAGCCATACTGCCACGTGCTTGTTCAGGAGACATATAATGTACTGATCCCATAGCAGTATTAGTTTGCGTCATGGTACTTTGATTTAGTGCAATCGCAATACCAAAATCAACAATCTTAATATTACCCTTTTTATCCATTAAAATATTTTGTGGTTTTAGATCGCGATGGATCACATTGTGTTTATGTGCTAAAGCTACAGCACTCAAAATCTGATCCATAATATCAATCACTTTAGGCAAAGGAATTGGATTATTGCGTTGAATGTATTCCTCTAAATCGGAGCCATCAACATAATCCATTACCAAATAATGGCAATCTCCTTCCGTTCCTACATCAAGAATAGAAACAATATGAGGATGACTTAATTCACTAGTTGAAAGTGCTTCTCTTTGAAAGCGTTGAATAGTTTGAGGATCTTTTTGCAAATTAAGCCGTAATACTTTAACAGCAACTTTTCTTTGCAAAATGATATCCTCAGCTAAATAAACATTAGCCATTCCACCTTCGCCTAGAACAGAAATGATTTTATAGCGACCACCAAGTAAATGGCCCTTTTCCATCGCTATTTGTCACCATCCTTTTCTACATAGGCAAGTAAACAAACAGTAATATTATCTCCGCCACCTAAACGATTTGCTTCATTAATCAATTTATTGCAACGTTCTTTTAAACTTAAGTTCTTAGTGGCGAGAATTTGTTGAATTTGAGGATCCGTTAAAGAATTTGTTAGTCCATCTGTACAAAGAAGAAAAATATCACCTGCATGTACTTCAAGTACATCAAATTCTGGATTCACAGTACTTGAAACACCTAATGTTTCAGTAATGATATTTTTTTGAGGATGATTTCTAGCTTGTTGCTCAGTTATTTGTCCCATCTTAACTAATTCATGTACTAAGGAATGATCCTCAGTGATTTGCTTAAACTCATTTCCGCCATACAAATAGCAGCGTGAATCCCCTAAATGAGCAATTAAGATTTTTTCGGTAAAAGCAATTGCCAAAACAACTGTAGTACCCATCCCATTTAAATCAGCAAAACGGTCTGCTGTATTTAAAATAGTTTCATTTTCTAATCGCAATTGTACAGTTAGCCATTTTTGAGCTAAATCAGGATCAGTAAAATCTGTCTTTTCAAAATTGTGACCTAAATGGCTAACGGCCATTGTTGAAGCAACATCGCCGCCCTGATGGCCACCCATTCCGTCACAAACGATCCCCATAATGATATTATTTTGATTTTTAAATACTTTTACAAAGTCCTGATTAGTCTCTCGGACTCTACCAATGCTTGAAGCAAACGCTGTTTTAATCAAAATTATTTACCCTCGTTTTTTTAATTTTGCAATAAAAAATCCATCACTGCCATCTACACTAGGAAAAATTCTTACCATGTTCTGTTTTGGAAGCTTTCCTACCTGAACTGGAACTAAATCAAATTCAGGGTGCAGTTTCAAAAATTGATTAACTACTCCCTCATCTTCTTCAAGGCTAATCGTGCAAGTTGAATAAACCAACTCTCCACTTGGAGCTAAAAGTCCACTAATATTTTCTAAGATAGACAGCTGAATTCTAGCTAAATTTTTAATATCATCTAGTGACTTTTCATATCTAATCTCTGGCTTACGTCTTATTAAACCGAGACCAGAACAAGGAGCATCTACTAAGATTTTATCAAATTGTCCTGCAGTAAAATATTCTTGAGCTTTTCTGGCATCCAAAGCCTTTGTTTTTACTTTATCACTAACATGAAGTCTTTTGGCAGCATTTTTGACAAGCCTTAGTTTATTTTCATGAATATCTAAAGCAATTACGCTACCATTTGTTAATTTTTCTGCAATTTGAACAGTCTTTCCTCCAGGGGCACTACATGCATCTAAAACCTGTTCATTCCCAGTAAAATTAAAAGCATCTACAGCAAGTGAAGCTGCCGCATCTTGAATAGTAATTTTTCCGTCCTTAAACAAGCTGGTTTGTGCTACTCCGCCTTTACTTAGGTTCAAATTATGCCCTGTTAAACAAGATTCTTTAAAATCAAAACCATCTTTTCTCAATGCGGTTTTAATTTCTTCGAACTTTCCTTTCACTGCAGCCATTCTGATTGAGTTAGCTGCTGGTTGATTACTTCGCACCAAAATTTCTTTAGTCTGATCTTCACCAAAATGATCCAATAAATATTCTACCAACCACTTAGGAAAGCTTTCTTTGATACTCAAATAATCAACTAAATTATCAGACGATGGTAAAACTTTTCCTTGGCGCTCTAAAGCACGTAAAATTCCATTAACTAGTTTATAGCTACCACTATTTTTCTTACTAAATTTTTTAGCTAATTTATTTGCTTCATCAAAGATTGCATTTGCTGGTACTTTTTCTAGGAAAAAATATTGGTATGCAGACATTAAAAGTAATGGCATTAAAAATTTATCGCGTAATTTGGTTTTAATCAGCGGTTTTAATTGATATTCTAAAAATATTTTATATTGAATAGTTCCATAAACAATTCTTGTTGCTAAAGCCTTATCAGCTGGCTTTAACTCATGTTTTACTAGTTCATTATTTAAAGCAATATTAGAATAGCTCTTTTGATTAAAAACCTTAATCAAAGTTTCTAAAGCAACTGTTCTCGCATTACTCATCAATTATCTTTTCTCCACTTGTAAAATGACTGCCTTGACCGTTTAAGTAGTCCTTAATATTCATTTTTTTCTTGCCAGTTGGTTGAACTTCAAGTAGTTCTAATTCACTTCCATTAGCCATGCTAATTACAAATCTCTTTTTATTAGTAACTAAAGTTCCAGCAGGAAAACTTGTTTTCTCAGCTAAAGGTTTTGCCTTCCAAATCTTAAATCTCTTGCCATCAAGCATTAAGTATGCGCCTGGATCAGGATTAAGGGCGCGAATCAAATTATTAGCTTGCTCAGCCGTCATTGATAATTTAATTTGCTCTTGTTCTTTAGAAATATTTGGTGAAAAAACTACCTTAGCTTCATTTTGAGGAGTCCGTGTAATTGTTCCATCAATAAATTTTGGCAGGGTTTCTAGCAGTAAATCTCTACCTAAAATACTTAACTTATCAAATAAAGTACCACTGGTATCGTCAGCTTCAATTGGTAAAGCTTTTTGAGAGAAAATATTTCCTGCATCCATTTTCTTAACCATTTCCATTATGGTAATTCCGGTTTCCTTATCTCCATTTAAAACGGAGTACTGAATCGGTGCACCACCACGATATTTTGGCAAGAGTGAGCCATGGACATTAACCGGTGCAATCTTAGCAGACTTCAAAAATTTAGTTGGTAAAAATTGTCCATAAGCTGCAGTTACAATAAAGTCTGGTTCAATCTTCATTAATTCTGCAAGCTCATCTGATCCAGATAACTTAGCTGGCTGATAAACAGGAAGATTATGTTTTAGTGCAGTTTGCTTAACAGCAGATTGATGAACTACTTGCTTACGTCCTACTCGTTTATCAGGCTGAGTAACTACAGCCTTAACATCATATCCTTGATCAATTAAACCTTGCAAAACAACACTACCAAAATTTGGCGTTCCTAAAAAAATAACTGATGACATAGATTCAACTTCCTTCTTAACTACATTATTCTTTCTGGCTCATTATCAATATATATATTTAAACCACGTTTTTGCGCTAATTGTGCATCATCCTGAATTTGATGAAGCAAATCATGCAATTTAGGCTCATATTTATATTTTACCAAGATTTGGTAATAATATTGATTTTTAATTTTTGCTACGCTACTTGGAGTCGGTCCCAAAATAATTGTTGGAGCATGTAGATGCCTCATCAACTTTCTTTTAATCACAAATGCTTCTTTAGCAGCCGATTGCTCATTTTTTGATGTAATCGTAATTAGTGTGGTATAGAAGAAAGGCGGATAGTTGCCTTGAAATCTAACCTGCATTTCTTTTTGGTAAAAACTCTCATAATCCTGACTTTGTGCTAATTTTATCGCATAATTATCAGGATTATAAGTTTGAATCATTACCCTGCCAGTTTTTTCTGCTCTTCCAGCTCTTCCTGATACTTGCGTTAGCAGATCAAAAGTTTTTTCTGCAGAATTAAAATCTGGTAGTGAGAGGGCAGTATCAGCATTAATTACACCAACTAAAGTTACATTGGGAAAATCCAATCCCTTTGCGATCATCTGTGTCCCTAATAAAATATCAGCTTTATGATCGCCAAAACTATCTAAGATTTTTTTATAACTTCCCTTACGTCTAGTCGTATCAACATCCATTCTTAAAATTTTTGCTTCGGGTAGTAATTTTTCAAGTTCTTCTTGTACTTTTTGTGTTCCAGTACCTAAAAATCTTATTTTTTCACTTTGACACTTTGGACATTTTCTTGGAATCGGTTCTTTATGTCCGCAATAATGACACTGCATCTGTTGGGTATCTTTATGAAGCGTTAATGAAATGTCACAGTTTGGGCATTTTAGGACAAAGCCACAATTGCGACAAAGCATAAAACTAGCGAAACCTCGACGATTAAGAAGTAAAATTACCTGTTCTTTTTTAGCTATTTTTTCTTTGATTGCATCCACTAAAGGAATCGATAAATCAAACTGAGCTCCAGCAAATTCGACTGTTTTTAAATCAATTAAATCAACTTTAGGCAAAGATTTTTGATTAGCGCGTTTAGTTAAAAGCAATAATTCATATCTTCCTTTTTGAGCTCTTGCACGACTTGCCAAAGAAGGCGTAGCACTCCCTAAAACAACTGGGCATTTATGAAATTTACTTCTCAATAAAGCAACATCTCTAGCATGATAACGAGGAGTATCATTTTGTTTATAGGAAGATTCATGTTCTTCATCAATTACTATTAAGCCAATATTTTTTAAAGGAGCAAAAATCGCGCTTCTTGCTCCGACTACAACTTGAGCTTCTCCACGACGAATTCTGCGCCACTCATCATATTTTTCTCCTTCGGATAAGCCACTATGCAAAACTGCAACATTATCTCCAAAACGTTCTTTTACTTGCTTAACCATTTGCGGTGTCAAAGAAATTTCTGGAACTAACATTAAAGCATTTCTTTTCTGCTCAAGTGCGATACTAATTGCATGAAGGTATACTTCTGTCTTACCACTACCAGTAATTCCTTCAAGAAGAAAAGTTTTCGCTTCTTTTTTTTGGATACTTTTTCCAATTGAATTTAAAGCATGAGTTTGTTCTGAATTTAACTTAATTTGATTTTTCTGCTTCCTAGACTCAAAGTCTTTTAACGGATCACGATATATTTCTTGCTCTTTTTTTACAAGCCAGCCTTTTTTTACAGCGGTTCTTAGAACAGAACTTGACACATCCAGTTCAGACACTATTTTTGAACCTAATTTTGGATATTCATGATATTTTTTTACGATATTATCCAATAAAGCTTGCTGCTTTTTAGCGGTTTTTCTTAATCCTTTTAAGATCTCTTGGTATTCAACTTTAGTTTTCGTTAAAAGATAGATTGCAGCCTGTTTTTTCTTGGCTTTGTTTTCAACTAGGTATTCAATCTTAGCCTGATTATTTTTAATTAACTTTCTAATTTCTACAATAGTGTTAAGATTTGAAACTTCATTTAAATCAAGTGGCTCACCTTTAAAAATTTTAAGCTTTTTTGCTTCTTCGGTAATTGGAACTAAAATTTTTCGATAATTTGCCTTCATTACCCTTGGCAACATCGATTGCAAGATTGTAATTCGGTAGGCAAAAATTTTATCGGCTAAAGTTTTAGACAAAGCAACTAATTCTGGAGTAAGAGGTGGCAATTCATCAACTACAACAAGTAAATCTTTCAATTTTCCTGAATAAGAAGTTGTTTTACTGATACCAACAACAAAGCCTTGTACTTTTCGCCTCCCAAAGGGAACGACCACTCTCGAGCCAACAGCCACATCAGTTAGTTCTTGAGGAATATGATATTCAAACACGCGATCAGTTTGCTTAGCAGCCACATCTACAATAACTTGTGCAATCATCTAACTTATCACCTACTAAAAAACCTTCATTGCTTAACAATGAAGGAAAAAATTCTAGCCAATATCTTCACGATGCTCAGGATCAATTGTAACTTTACCAGCAGCAATTTCTTCAAGCGCCTTGCCAACTGCTTTGTCAGACTTATAATGCTTTAAAGCTAACGGTGCTCCGGCTTGAATTTCGTGAGCTCTTTTAGCAGCTAAAACTGAAAGAGAATAACGAGAATTTACTCGTGACAGCAATTTATCAATAGATGGATATGTAATTTTCATCTGTTAATCCTCCTTAACCATATTTCTATAATCATTAATTACTCGCGGTACACGCACGTGTTCTGCTTCAACAATAGATTTAATATGATCAACTGCATTAGCCACAGTATCATTAACTACAGCATAATCATAGTCTTCCATCATTAAGATCTCTTTACGTGCCTGCTTCATTCTCATTGCAATTACCTTATCAGAATCGGTTCCGCGGTTAACAATTCGATGCTTTAATTCGTGCAAATCTGGTGGTGTTAAAAAGATAAAAACACCATCGGGCATCAACTTACGCACTTGTTTTGCTCCATTAACATCAATTTCGAGTAAAACATCTTTGCCTTCTTTAAGCATCTTTTGAACAGGTGCAAGAGGAGTGCCATAGTGATTACCTACATATTCATTATATTCCAAAAGTTCGTTATCTCTAATCGCCTCTTGAAAACGATCTTCCGAAACAAAATAGTAATCCTTGCCATCAACTTCACCTGGACGAGGCTTACGAGTCGTCATTGAAACAGAATATTCAAATGAAAAAGCTTTTTGCTTAACCATTGCACTTTTAACGGTCCCCTTACCAACACCTGAAGGACCAGATAGAACTAATAATAAACCTTGATGTGCCATTTTTGCTCCTAAAAATTATAGTAACAAGAATATATTGCACTAAAAAGCGAACAATTTCAAGAGTTTCGCAAAGAGATATAAATTCTGCTTGCAATTAAAAACATTTGTTCGTATAATACATAGTGCAAACACAAGTTCGGGATATACGAGGAATGAGATATGAATTTATTGAAATCACTTAATAATTATAGCAAAAAAATCTATAATTACTTCTTTACCTATAATATTAATAAGCTTACTACTTTTGCACAAGATCCAGGTAAAATTATTAGAATTTTAGAGCATGCGCTCTTTCATAAAGAATACATCTTACTCACCTACCAAAATGGAAAAACGGAAATTGGACAGCTAATTAAACGAACATCAGCTGGACGTTTTGTACTAGATAGTTATGATAATAATATAATTAGAATTATTGACTTAAATGATATCTTTAATGTTGAAACAGCATAAAAATAAAGGACTTCTTAAAGTGATGCAATTTTAAATCATCATTACAAGAAGTCCTTTAATTTTATTTTTTAAAGCTTTCCATCAAATCAGCAGCATTTCTTTTAGCAGCATCAGTTACATCAGAGCCTGCCATCATTTGAGCAATTGCCGTAATTGCTTCTTCTTGAGTAAGAGGTCCAACTTGAGTATAAGTAGCTCCATCTTTAACTTGTTTTACAACAGAATATCGTTGATCACCAGCAGCAGCAACTTGCGGTGAGTGAGTTATCGTAATAACTTGTTTTTCTTGACCAATTGCATGCATTTTTTTACCAATAGCTGCTGAAACACGTCCAGAAACACCAGTATCAATTTCGTCAAAAATCATCGTTCCAACTGGTTCTACGCGACTAAAGATCGCTTTTAAAGCTAAAATTAAGCGTGACTGCTCCCCGCCAGATACTATCTTGACTAAAGGCATCAAGGACTCACCAGGGTTTGGCGCAATCATAAAAATCACTTGATCTGTTCCTAATTTTGTAAAAGAATCAGTCTCATTAATTCGAATAGAAAAACGAGCTTTTTCCATATAAAGATCAGCTAATTCTTTTTTTATCTTTTCCTCCAGCTCACGAGCAGTTTGTTCTCTTTGCTTATGTAGTCTTTTTGCCTTCCTGCTGAGTTTATTTTCAACATCAGCTAATTGTTTTTGAATTTTTTCTTCGTCCAAATCTCCAGTTTCAAATTTACCAAGTTCGTTCTTAACCTTCTGGGCAAATTTAAAAACATCTTCTAGAGTTGGTCCATATTTTTTCTTAAGAGTATTTAGAGTATCTAAGCGGCTAGAAACATATTGATAGCGCTCTTCATCAAAATCCATCTGATCCATTAGAGAAGACAATTCACTACGAGCGTCATTTAATGAATAAACTCCATCATTAAAACTAGTAGCAAAATTTTCGAATTTCTTACCATAATTGCTTAAATCTTCTGCTGCATTTTGTGCATCCCCAAGTAAAGTAGCTAGACCATGCTCGTCATCGTCATATAATTGCATAAAATAATTGGCTGTATCAGCAATTTTTTGATAATTATTTAATTCATTAAATTCTTCTTCTAACTTTTCGTCCTCATCTGGATCAGTTAAATCAGCACTCTCAAGTTCATTATTTTGAAATTCTAAAATATCTTGCTTCTGAGCAATTTCTTGCGCATCTTCTCTTAATTTACGCAATTGTGAAGTAAGATGACGCCATCTTTCAAAATCAGCCGCATAATCTTCTAATTCATCCTTAAATTTAGGTTTGGCATAATTATCAATTAAGTCAATTTGCCGATCTGGATCCATTAAAATTTGTTGATCATTTTGGCCATGAATATCAACCAGATTTTTACCGATTTCTCGTAGTACATTAATTGTTGTTAGCTGACCATTAATTCTAACTACATTTCTACCCTTATGCGTTAACTCTCGACTAATTATTAATTGATCATCTTCAAATGGAAGACCATATTTTTCACATAATTTTTCAATTAACTCTTTTTGCTCGCTCAGCACAAATAAGCCCGTGATAACTGCTTTTTTTTCACCAGAGCGAATCATTTCATTTTGTGCTCGACTTCCCAGTAAGAGGGAAACTGCATCAATAATAATTGACTTTCCTGCACCTGTTTCTCCAATTAAAACAGTCATTTTTTCTTGAAAACGAACTTTAAGCGTCTTAATAATTGCAAAGTTTTTAATATCTAATTCAACTAACATTTTTTCTCACCTAAAGGCCACTAACTGCACGTTGAACCACATCAACTGGACTTCCTTGCCACAAATCTTGTCCAGGATTTGCTAAATCTTTACCTAAATGGATCAAAAACTCAATATTTCCCTTGCCACCCTTAATTGGTGAATAATCTACTCCAAGAATATTAAATCCAATCTTTTGAGCCATTTGCATTGTATGCTTAATGACATTAGCATGAACATCATGATCATGAACAATTCCATGTTTGCCAACATTTTCAGGACCAGCTTCAAATTGGGGTTTAATTAAGCAAACAGCATCACACTGATCTTTTAAAATTTCATACATTGGCGGCATGATTAAATCTAACGATATAAATGACACATCTGTCATTGCAAAATCAGGAAGCCCATCAGTAAAATCAGCAGGCTTACTATAGCGGAAATTTTGTTTTTCCATAACTATAACTTGCGGGTTGTCGCGTAATTTCCAAGCAAGTTGATTATAACCAACATCAAGGGCATAAACTAACTTAGCACCATTTTGCAAGGCAACATCAGTAAATCCACCCGTTGAAGCACCAATATCAAGACAAATCTTATCTTTCAAGTTAATATTAAATACTTGCAACGCCTTTTCTAATTTAAATCCGCCACGAGAAACATATTTTTTGCCATCATCTTTAATATGAAAAATCTCACCTTCAGGAAATTTTTCACCACTTTTGTCAATTCTTTGATGATTATGGTCATTAACTAAGCCCGCCATAATAGCTCGTTGCGCTTGACTGCGAGAATTAAAAAGGCCTTGTTCAAATAATAAAACATCTGCACGCTTTTTAGCCATTTACTATAATACCTTCTGATATAAATTAAAAAAATCGCCTAACAAAGACTGCTTAAAGATTTTTACAGCTTCTTTTCCCGTTTCAATCATTTTTAAAAGCTGCTTACGACTAGCTTCAATTCCAAGTAAAGTTAAGGTATTGTTTTTACCTTCATCTGCATCTTTGTGCGTAGCTTTACCTGCTTCTTGCTCTGTTTCAACTACGTCAACTAAATCATCATAAATTTGATAAGATCTACCAAACTGTTTACTAAAATTATCTAGGCGATCAACTTGATCAGTGCTTGCACCAGCATAAACAGCTGCCATTTTAACACTAGCTTCAATTAAGCAACCTGTCTTTAACCACTCCATTTGATCAATAACTTTGACGTTTTCTTTAACTAAATCATTATTAGTTGAATCAATATCAAGATATTGTCCGCCTACCATTCCGTTTGGACCAACAGCTTGTGAGATTATAATAGCTAAGGCCGCTGAATTACTACCTTCTGTAATCCATTGAATTCCTAATGGAAGCAAGGCATCCCCAGCTAAAATAGCTTCAGCCTCTCCCCATTTCTTATGAGAGGTAAGCTTTCCGCGGCGATAATCATCATTGTCCATTGCTGGTAAATCATCATGAATTAGTGAATAAGTATGGATTAATTCAATTCCGCATGCGATTCTTAATTCTGATTCACTAATTTTATAGTTTAATGTTTCAAGTGTTGCTAAGAAAAGAAGCGGTCGTAATCTCTTACCACCAGCCATGACTGAATATGACATAATTTTACTAAAAATTGGATTATCAACTTCACTTGCTAAGTGATCCTCTAAAAATTTATCAATTTGAGGTGTATATATTTTTTGAAAATCTTTTAAATTCATTTATTCTTCCTCAGGAGCTGACGCATTTTGGGGATCGAGCGTCTTCTCGTTTCCATCTTTATCAACTAACTTAGCAACTGTTTGCTCGGCATCATTAAGTTTCTTTTCCAGTTCACGACTCAACTTAACTCCAGCTTGAAATTCATTTAAAGCGTCTTCAAGAGGAACGTTGCCACTTTCAAGCTTATTGACAATTTCTTGTAATTCATTTAATTGTTCTTCAAAATTATTTTTCTTGGTTGCCATCTTTTTCTCTCCGAATATTTTCTACATTTACTTGTACTTGACCATCTTTGAAATGTAACTTTAATTTTTCATCAATTTCTAACTTATCAACAGAAGTAACTGTATTTCCCTCCTGATCCGTTGTATAAACGTAGCCCCGACTAATTGTCTTCAAAGGGCTAATGTCATCTAACTGCTGCATGGTTCGATTTAATTTATTTCTTTGATCTTTTAGATAAGTTGTCATTGTTGAAAATAAATTAGCAACTATAAAAGTTCGTTCACGTTCTAACTGTTCTAGTCTTCGACCAGGATTAAGCGCCTTTAACCGTTCCTGAAGCAAACGTACACCTGAACGATCATGCTGAAGCTGGTTAGACATTGCTTGATTGAGTCGATGAGTAAGCATATCAACTTGTTGAATTTGTTGATCATAAATTCTAGTTGGCTCTTGTAGAACTGGAGCGTTCCTCAGACGATCTAAAATCTGACGTTTAGCACGAATATTAGCCTGCATTGCTGCATAAAGCCGAGCGCGTAATTGTACAATTTTAGTTAATACATCAGCTAAATTTGGCGTTGCATATTCTGCAGCAGCTGTCGGAGTTGCTGCACGAGCATCTGCAACTAGGTCAGCTAAAGTAGTATCAGTTTCATGTCCCACAGAACTAATAACTGGCATTTGCATTGCATAAATTTGACGTACAACCTTTTCTTCGTTAAAAGGCCACAGATCCTCTAATGATCCTCCACCGCGTCCAATAATAACTACATCATACTTATCGCCCTGCGCTTGAATCTGCTTTAGAGAAGCAACAATAGTATCAGCTGCTTCATCTCCTTGAACTTTAGCTGGATAGAGATCAATTTCAGCATGCGGAAACCTTCGGTTAGCTGTAACCATAATATCGTGAATAACTGCCCCAGAGGCACTAGTTACAACTGCAATACGATCTGGAAACAGTGGCAAACGCTTTTTATGATCTTCATTAAATAAGCCTTCTTTTTCAAGTTTTTCTTGTAGCTGTCTTAGTTGTTCATAAAGAGCACCTAACCCGGCTGGTTCCATCGTTTGAGCGTAAAACTGGTATGAGCCTTGCGGACCATAAACATCCACATAACCACTTACATAAACTTTCATTCCCTCTTCAGGCTTAAACTTTAATTTTTCAAAAAAGGAGCGAAACATAACTACGTTAATTTTAGACTTATCGTCCTTTAATGAAAAATATTGATGGGAATGCATCCTGAATCTAAAATTAGATAACTCTCCCTGTAAAAAAACCTTATGTAGATAAGGATCATTTTTAAATTTTTGTGAAATATAAAAATTTAAATCACTCACAGAAAGATAAACTGGATTATCTGCCATGCTGCTTCCTCGTTAAAATTACTGCTTGTTTCATTAAACTAGCAACTGTCAACGGACCAACTCCTCCAGGAACCGGTGTAATTGCTTCAGCCTTAGGGGCTACTGTATCGAAATCTACATCACCCATTAATTTGCCATTTTCACGGTTCATCCCAACATCAATCAAAACTGCACCGTCTTTTACCATATCTTCAGTTACTAAATGAGCTTTACCTACATCAGAAATGATTACATCAGCGTTTCTTGTCAAGTCTGCCAGATTATTAGTCTTTGAATGAGCAATGGTTACAGTTGCATCTCGTTCAAGTAAAACTGCAGCCAAAGGCTTACCAACAATCACGCTCCGACCAATAATCACTGTGTTCTTTCCGGCCATCTTAATTCCGTAATAATCAATCAATGTTAAAATACTACGAACTGTCGCTGGAATAATATCACTCTGTCCTTCCCAAAGACGACCTAAGTTAAGTGGAGAAAATCCATCAGCATCTTTTTCAGGAGCAATAGTTTCAAAAATGGCTCTTGGATTAATTTGAGGTGGAACTGGTAATTGAACCATAATCCCATTAATATTTGGATCTTGATTAAGTTTCTTAATCTTTCCTAGAAGTTCAGCTTGAGAAGTATCAGCTGGAAAATGCAATCCAACTTCATTGATACCTACTTTTTTTGCTAAATTTCTTTTAACTCGCAAATAAATTTTACTTGCAGGATCGTCTCCAACTTCTATTACGCATAAAGTTGGATTTATTCCGTCATTTTTTAAATTTTTTATTTCTTTTTTCAAATTTTCTGTAATTTCATTTGCAGGAGTTTTTCCTTCTAGTAATTTTTTCACCTAATCACCTCATCAAAAAAAGTCGGCTCAACGAGCCGACTCATTAGTTAGTCTTTCTTAATGAAATTGGCCAAGAGACCATTAATAAATTTTTTTGATTCTTTAGAGCTAAATTCATCACATAAATTTAACGCTTCATTTAAAGCAGCTACTGGCTCAATTGCCTTACTATTTTGCATTTCATAAAGAGCCACTTCAAGGATGGCCAAGTCAATTTCGTTAATCCTATTAAGACGCCAACCCTTTTTTAAGTATTTACTTAATTGCTCATCAAGCTCTTTTTTATTAGCCAAGACACCATTTACTATTTCTGCAGAATAATCCGGAAAGCTCTTTAGCTCTAAAGCTTTTAGTGCTTTTTGACAAACTTCTTCCGCATCAGTTAAATTTCCTTGGTTAGCTAAATAAATTGCTTGCATTGCAATTCTTCTCATCTCATGCTGTGTCATTTAGTCTTTAGCCTCGTCCTCTTTATCATCTGGGAAAAGTGCTTCTGTGTCAGCTTTTACTTCAGATTCAGTCTCTTCTGTTTCTGAAACTAGGCCAACTACATGAACATTAATTTGAGTTAAATCTAAATCCGTCATTTGCTTCAATTGCAAAGTCAAGTTTTTCTGCAGTTCGACGCATACTTTTGGCACATTTACGCCATAGTCAAGATAAGCATAAACATCAGCAGTTAACTTATCGTCTTCAACACTTAAGGAAACGCCTTTACCTTGGTTAGAACGACCAAAAAGAGTATTAATGCCAGTCTTCAGCGTCCCACGCATTTCGCTGACGCCATCGACTTTTCTGGCAGCAATTCCTAGAATAACTTCTAAAACACCAAGATCAACTCGGGTTTCATCGCCTTTGTCATTGCTTGATAAAAGAATCGTTGAATTATCAGCCATATTTTTTACCTCAAAAATTATTTATTTGCACGAGAAACGTAAGTACCATCAGCAGTATTAATAGTTAATACATCACCTTGATTAATAAAGAATGGAACATTAACTACTAAACCTGTTTCCATAGTTGCAGGCTTACCACCACCAGAAGAAGTATCGCCTTTAATGTTAGGTTCAGTTTCAGCAACTTCAAGGTCAACTGTGTTTGGTAAGTCAACACCTAAAGTTTCACCGTCGTGCATAATGACATTAACTACCATGTTTTCTTTTAAGAACTTAGATTCTCTTTCAACTTGAGCTTCTGGAATTTCAAGTTGTTCATAAGTAGTAGTATCCATAAATACAAAACTTGTACCGTCATTGTATAAGTATTGCATAGCTTTAGTTTGAATGTCAGCAGTATTAACTTTAGCAGTTGAACGGAAAGTATATTCTTGTACTGCACCAGTTCTTAAGCTCTTAAGCTTTGAACGAACGAAAGCACTACCTTTACCTGGCTTAACATGTTGGAATTCAACAATACGCCATAAATCGTTGTTATATTCAATAGTTAATCCATTTTTAAATTCATTAACTGAGATCATTGTCATAGTAAAATTACCTCATTTCTACACTTACTTATCTTACCAATCTTATCCATTGTTTCGCAACATTAACCACATAATTAGATAAAATTATAGAATTAAAAGCTCATCTTTTGGCAATTGTGACATTACATAAGGATGATCGTCCTTAATCAACACATCATCTTCAATTCTAACACCGCCGCGATCTGGTAAATAAATCCCAGGCTCAACAGTAATTGCCATATTATTCTTCATAACTTCTTTTCCATATGGCATTGCTGGCGTACAGAGTTCGTGTACTTCTAGTCCAATTCCATGGCCAATCCCATGACCGAAGTATTCACCATAGCCTTGCTCTTTAATATAGTTTCTAGCAGCTTGATCGATATCTTTTCCAGTATTTCCAGCAATTGCTGCAGCAATTCCGCGCTTTTGGGCTTCTAATACAATATAGTATATTTTTTTTAATTCTGGTTCTACTTGTCCTAAAGCTACTGTTCTAGTGATATCCGCAGTGTAACCATGATAAAAGCTTCCAAAATCAATTACAATCAATTCACCTTGTTGAATTTTTTTATCACTAGCAACGCCATGTGCCCAGCTACCACGATATCCAGAAGCAATAATCGTTTCAAAAGAAGGACCATCTCCGCCATTCATTTTAAACAAATAGTCTAATTTAGCTCCGATGGCTCTTTCGCTAACTCCTGGTTTAATTAAAGGCAAGATCTCTTTAAAACTTTGAACAGAAATATCAATCGCTTTTTGTAAAGTAGCCAATTCTAAGTCGTCTTTTACATTGCGAACTTTTTCAACTAATTCAGCACTTAAGACAAAATTAAGATCGGGACAGGCCTCTTTCAAAGCTTCAAATTGAGTTGCAGAAATAAATTCTCCTTCAACTAAAACATTTTTTACATCTAATTGTTTTAATTGCTTAGCAATTTCTTTTACCACATCCATTGTCTGCATTACGACCTTCATTTCACCAGGAGCTTGATGACGAATTTGATCCTTAAAGCGTGAATCAGACAACAAAACACGATCCCCTTCAGCAGTCAAAATAAGCTCAGCTTCTTCACCAGAAAAATTAGTTAAGAAACGATAATTTGCTTGATTAAAAATAATTAAAGCATCTGCTTGTTCTTCTTTAATCAATTTAGTAGTTTTATCAATTCGATTATTAATTAAAGTTAGCAACTCTTGATTTGAAGACATATGACCTACCTCCTGAGTAGATAAAAAAAGACCGAACGTTCCTTAGGGACGTCCAGTCTGCAAAAGAAATAATTATTTTGCTTCTTCAACTGGGTAAACAGAAACTTGTTTACGATCTCTGCCCAAACGTTCGAATTTAACAACGCCACTAGTTAAAGCAAACAAAGTGTCGTCGCCACCGATACCAACGTTCTTACCTGGGTGGATCTTAGTACCGCGTTGACGGAAAATGATTGAACCTGCGTTGATCTTTTGACCATCAGCACGCTTTGCGCCTAAACGACGACCAGCTGAGTTACGACCGTTAGCAGTTGAACCACCACCCTTGTGGTGGGCAAATAATTTAAGTGCTTCAAGATTATTAATCATCATAATTTGTTTCACCCCTTAATTAAGCTTCAATGCTTTCGATAGTTACCTTAGTGTAAGGTTGACGGTGACCGTACTTAGTGTGTGAGTGCTTCTTAGGCTTGTATTTGAAAGTAACAACTTTCTTTTCTTTGCCTTGCTTTTCAACTTTAGCAACAACTTTAGCACCTTCAACTACAGGAGTACCAATCTTAGTTGACTTACCATCATTTACAAGAATAACTTCATCAAAAGTTACTTCGTCGCCAGGCTTAACTTCAAGTTTTTCAACAAAAACGCTCTCGCCCTTAGCAACCTTGTATTGCTTACCACCGGTTTTAATAACTGCGTACATTTGTACACCTCCGAAAAAATACTTAGACTCGCCGTATGAGGTGGAATTAACGTTAATTCTCTTCTTACCCCATAAACGTGCGGTTGCAGATGTGAGGTTTCCACAAATACAACTCTTACAGTATACTCTCATCCCTCTTTTAAAGCAATTCAATATCAAAATTTCTAAAAAAATACTAAAATAAATTTACAAGTATTTATAATAAGGAGAAAGAATATGCTTAAATTTTATGGTTATAAACGTTGTTCAACTTCTAAAAAAGCTCAAAAATGGCTTGATGATCATCAAGTTGTTTATCAATATCAAGACTTAGTAGAAAAAACACCTAAGCAACAAGATCTACTTAAATGGCTAACTGATTTTCAAGATCGCGGATTAAGATATTTTTTCAATACGTCTGGCCAAGTTTACCGCCAAATGCACTTAAAAGATCAAATAAACAAGATGACGCTTGAAGAAGCAGCAAAATTACTTTCACAAAACGGAAAATTAATTAAAAGACCCTTAGTTACTGACGGTAAAAAATTAACTTGCGGCTTTAAAGAAGACATATACGAAAAAACTTGGTTATAGTCCCCATTGTCCGCCATGAACACGCGCAACTGTGTCAGTGATAATAAAAGCATCTGAATCAATCTCATGAATTTTATTAATTAAAGGACCATATTCACGGGTATCAACTACTAATAGTAGCTGCTTTTTGTCATCATCACTGTAGCCACCAACAACATCGTAAATTGTTAAACCGTTATAGTTATCAAGTAGCATTGTCTTTAGTTCTTCAAAATGCTCGTTACTCATCACACGCACCTGATATTTACGGTCAAAGCCAGCTTCTGCATAGTTCATAGTCATGGCTGTCACTACTTGTGACAAGGCGGCTAATAAAAATGCATTCCAGCCATCAACGAATATATTAAGGAAAATAATTACCATATCAATCGCAAGTAATCCAATTGCTGGATTAATGTAAAAATATTTCTTTAAAATCATTGGCGGAATTGTTGTTCCACCACTTGATGCATTAACGCGGTATAATAAAGAAACACCTAGCCCCATCAAAGCACCACCATAGATTACTGCTAGTAATTGATTATTAGTAATTTTAAAACTAGGCGTAAGTCCCATTAACACTGGAAGTAATAAACTACCTAAGGCAACGTTTTTCGTTGTCTTTTTTCCTAAAAAGATCGCTGCTAGAATAAGCATTAAAATATTAACAACTAAAACAGTAATTGACCGATTAATACCCCATACTGCATCAACTAAGATTGAAATACCAGTTGAGCCACCCGCTGCAATATTAATTGGACCATAGAAGAAATTAATAGAAATGGCGATAATTTCTAAGCCGGCTAAAAATACTAGCCAACGCATCCAAGATTTCTTTTTAATATTTTTTGTCATTTCATCGTCCTTCCTAAAAATAAGTTATTAATATTTTATCTAATTTTCATGCATCTTGTCAGCTACACTGCTTATTCCTAATTATTCTTTAACATTTTGTATTCTAATTGTTGGTTACCTTCATAAGCTGGCATCCCATTTTCTGCTCGATATAGTGCACGCTCAAATGCTTGATATCCCTTGCTAGAACTAACAGCAAATTTAACGTGATATTTACTTGCAAATTCGCTAATATTCCAAGTACTATCATGGGCAGCAAATGCAGTAACCAAAATTACAATGTCTAAATCTTTAATTTGACTTTCAATTACCTTTTTCTTGCCTTCAAATGCATCAATCGGAATTGGAATGCCATTGTAACGGTTAACAATCCCTTCTAAAATCGCTTCATTTTGATTATCGCCAACAGCAATCCCTACTCGTTGATAATGTAAGTTCATATCTAACTTAGCTAATACTTGGGTACTTGCTACTACCTTTGTCTTTGCTTTTTTTGTTTTAGAAACTCGCTTAGGTTGCTCTGTTTCATAAATCCAGCGAATCTGAACTGCGCTTGCTGGATCTTTTTTTAATCTAACATCTCCTGTATACCAAGCTAAATCAACAATTGCGCCGTCTTCTAAATGAATATTGCCATTTTGATAATAGCTAGAATCAAGCGCAACAATTACTGGCTTATGATTAATAACCAGCTTTTCTCCATGGATATTTCGTGAAACACTTAAATTGCCTGGACTTCCTTGTACTACCCCATATTTAAAGTCTGCTATTTTGTCATAATCACGGCTGCGCAATTTTCGATAACCAACTACTCGCAAAACTTCAGCTTCATTTAAACTATTTGCTAAAGGCAAAGCTTCAACAATATCACCACTCTTTAAATTCAAATCATGAATTTGCCCCTCATTTGCTTCAAAGACAACTTCACCATTATTATTGATCAAATCCGCACCCTTTAATGCACGAATGACAGTATATCTTCTACCCTTTCGATAATCGCGATTTCTTTCTTTTTTAGGCTTTACCGCATCCTCAAAAATTTTTCGATTTACTGCAGTACTAGTTTCTTCTGAAGCTTGAATAGCTTGGTCTAATAATCCTAATTTCTTTCCAAAATTTGTGGCAATATTGTGATCAAAGGTTAACTTATGTAGAGCTCCTAAGGCAATTTTTTTAGCATTTTTGTCGCCTGGGCGTTCAATTAATGTAGTTATTCCCTGAAGAAAAGTATTTATTTGTGCAATAACTTTGTCATCCATTTTATTATTTACTGAGGTAGACTCTGCTTCGCCTGTCATACCCAATACTACCTTAATTGCATTTAAGCTATTTTGAAGACTTTTGTCATCGCCTGCAGTATTATTTAAAATTCTTTTTAAATTATTTCGATAATCAAACATTTTAATCACTTTCTTACTTACTTTTTATCTATTATATCGATTTAACCTGCTTCAATTCAAAATTTCTCTATCAATCTTTCAAGAAAGTGATATATTAAAGGTAAACATAAAAAGTGAGGGAAAATTATGACTAAATACACTGTTAAATTATCTGAAGAAGATTACCAAATGTTAAAAGATTGTCACTCAAAGAACCCTTCAATTATGAAGGCGTTAGAAGAAGCTAAAAAAGAAGATTAGTTTCTTACAATTTTTACCAAAATAAAACTCGTGATTAGATGTTTACACTAATCACGAGTTTTTTATTTATTATTTAAATATTTTTGACTAAAGAACAGTAGCCCAATAAGAATACTTAAATTTAACTAAGCTCTCCATTCGCCGCCTTGGCCGTAAGTATGTTTATCAAGTTCATTAATAATTACATGGATATGTTCCTTCGGTGCACCAGTATTCTTATGAACAGCTTCAGTGATATCTTTCATCATTTGAGTTAATTGCTCATCACTTCTACCCTTAATTAATTCTACATGTACAAATGGCATTTTAAATTTCTCCTTTTTTTAACCAAAATTATAGCAGACTTATTTTAAGCTATACACTCTTTCTTAAAACTCTTCTTGCACCATCTCGCACTGCAAAATATAAAATTGGCGTACAAATTGCAGTTGAAATCGAATTAATGACCGTTGCTGGTAAACTCACAAAAGAACTCACTAAGGCTACATTTAAACTAGTTCCAACCATCAATGCTTCAACAATTGAAACACAGTAAGTTGTAAAAATTTTAGTTATCCCAGCGATAATTCCCAAAATAATAATATTTTTCTTGCTATCTTGATAGTGCATTCCTTTATATACTGCCGTTAAAACACTTGCAACTACCACCACTTCAAGCATTGTCAACCAAGAAGTGGCTGCATAGCCATTAAGTAAGTCAAAGCCGCCTAACCCAATAATTCCTGCAAGCATTCCATTCCGATATCCCAGATACAAAATTGCAACAGCAGTTAAGGTATTACCAAAATGGATAAAGGGACGACCAACTAAAGCAGGAACTGGAATTCGTAAAACCCAGACTCCTAGATAAATTATCGCCGCAAATAAACCGGTCATAATTATTGAAACTAACGAATTTTCCCTTGTTCGCATTTCCTAACCTTTTTCTCCTCTACTTTCTTCATTAACCAAGATAAAGCACCTGCATAATTAGGTCCTAACCGTTTATCTCGAGTTGAATCAGTTGCTTTAATTGTCATTTTAACAAAAATTGCTGCTATCTGCGAACTCTCCTTTAGCGAATAACCTGATAAAATTGCCGCTAATAAACTACTTGCAAACATATCGCCTGTACCAAAAAATGAACGTTTCACCTTATCAGTTTCTATTACAAAAGCTGTATCCCTGACTGACACTCCAGCAATCTTAATTTTATCCTGCATTTGAATTCCAGTAATCAATACCTCATTCACATTAAACTTTTTCTTTAATTCTAAAGCCAGCTCTTCAATCTCATCAATTGAAAAACTTCGATATTTTTTATCTAATAATAAGCAAGCTTCAGTTAAATTTGGTGTTAAAATTGTTGCAAAATTAGCAAGCACGCGCATTTTTGCCACATAATCTAAGTTTAAGCCGCGATATAATTTACCTGAATCTGCCATAGCAGGATCAAGCAGGACTTTACTGACTTTAAAATTAGAAATATGATCTATCCAAAAATCAATGGCTTCTTTGCCTAAATAACCTAAGTATAAATTTTCAAAATCAATCTTTTGGTCCTGCCAATGAGCAATAATTTTACTCATTTCGCTACTTAAATTTAAGAAAGTGTTATCGCCAAAGCCACCAGTATGGGTAGACAAAATCGCCGTCGGCAATACATCTGGTTGATAGCCACACGCTCCTAAAATTGGTAAAGCAACACTTAATGAAACTTGACCCAGGCAGGAGAGATCTTGACTAATCAAAAGTTTTTCTTTCATTTTAATGTTCTTTCTAATTTTAACCGTTTCTTTTTAACTGCATATCTTTTAGAATTCAGTTTAATTTGTAGCAACTTGTTATGCCAATAAATTAAGGCCATTTTGATCGCTAAACGATTATACCAACAATAATCATGCCTTAAATAATTATATGAATCTTTAAGGTTGAGCAGATGTTCTGCTGTAATGAATTGATTACGGCTCCAGTGCCAATCAGCAGCACCGCTTTTACGAATCCTGATTTTTTCAATTCGACCAACTGTTAACCGTGCTCGCCCTTTAATGTACTTACTTCTTGCAACAGTAATATAATTACCAATCATGGTTTGTTTCCAAAATTGATTGTTTTTCTTTTCAATAAAAAGTGCCCGTCTTAGCATCTTACTTAAGCAATACCACTCCTTATTACCGTCTGATAGCTCAATTAAACACCAAATGTATTCTTGTCTTTTTCGCAAATTTTCCCCAACTTTTTTTATTAGCTAAAACTATCGATTTCCTACTTATAAATCAATAAGTCAACTTCAACGTGAAACGTCTCATTTCCTGGCATTTTTCCTGATTCGTGCTTCAGAAATTTAAAACCTTTATGTAAATACAAACTTTTAGCAGGATTACCAGTTAATACTTCTAAATAGGTTGGTCGTTTCATCTTAGTTAATGAAAACTCAATCAGCTTACTGCCAATTCCTTGCTTTTGAAAACTAGGATCTACGTAAAGCCAGGCGAGTTCATCATCGCTAAATGCAACAAAAGCGACAATCTTTTCATCTATTGTTGCTACATAAATATTATATGAAAATAAATCTTCTTCAATTGCTGCAATTTTCAGCGGTTTAAAGGCCGCTTCTAAATTAGCCGCTTTTAGTTCTTGTTTTCTTGCTTGATCATGTATTACACATAAATCATTAAAGTCTTTTTTCTGAAATTCTCTAATTTTGATTTTATTCATAATATTTAAAAGGCACCTCCTCCGCTACCGCCACCAAAGCCACCTGATGAACCACCGGAAAATCCACCCGATCCACCAGAAGCTGATGAGTTTAAGTTTGCGCCTGAATTAAAGCTTGAATTAAAATTATTTGCAAATCCATCCCGTCCTGAGCTATAAAATGGACCCCAGAACAAAATATTTGTGTCATCAATTTCATCTGCAAATTCTATTTTAAGTTGTTTCAACACCTTTTTAGATACACCCAAAGCAACCGCATATGGCATAATTTCTTCCCACAGAGGCAATTCTCCGACTTCGCGCATTTTAAAATTACCAATCTCATCTAGCATTTTCTTAAAACCACGTACTTGATTAGTTGATTCTGCTCCCTTAGCAGTATATGGCGATAACTTTTTATTACTATAAATAGTTGCTAGAATTGCTAATCCTAGCATAATTGTGGCCACTATAAATAGACCTGCCGTTCCCTCACTAGAAAAGAAAGCAGCAATTATTCCAGCACCACTTAATACTAATAAGATGATCATTAAGACTAAATTAGTTTCCTTCTTATGTTCAACCTTTTTATCAAAAAAGCCAGCATTAATTGCTGCTTGTTTTTCCTTTTTTTGCCAATTAGCAAAGAGTTTACTTAGCTTAGAAGATCGTTGTTTTTTAAGTTCATAAGTTGTAAAACTTTTCCCATCGCCAACCTTATTAAATAAGTATTTTATCAAAGGAACTTCGCCCATTAAATCTTTATCAATTAAAGAAATTTTATAGTATGTTTTTCTTCTTACCTTAATAGGTTCAATTTCTATCCTCTTTTTTACAGCTAATTCCATTAAATAAGCAGTTAATGATCTAGAACTTGGCTTATCGTCCAGATCCAAAATTTCAGCCATTACTGGTGAAACTGTAGGGACATCATAATTTCTAGGTAATTGCTTTTCTTTTTTAGGTTTAACTCCAGATTTCTTCAAAGTAAAACTTCTAATTATTATGGATAAAGAAAATAATCCTGATAGTACCAAAGCACCTAAGCCCAGCATTCTGCTTCTTTGACGACGTTCGTTAGCTTCATGAGCAAATTTTGCTTCCTGATTTAAGACATATTTTTTATGATTTTGGTCTCTAATATTTTTATTTTGACTTGTCACTGCCGTAGGAAAAAGGCTATGAACCTCTATTCCCTCATTTCCGCTTACATTTGCAGCTGTCATAATAATACTGCCTTTTTCAGGATTAACTGTAATCTGGCTCGACAAATCTCCATGAGCCCAAGCCTTAAGATCCTTAACTGAACTTGGGAAAAAGATCCCTACTCGAACGTTATCAAGGTCTGTATCCCAGCCATCACCAATAATTTTAAAATTAAGCTCGGCCGTATCTTTCCAGTTAATAATGGCATTCGTAATTTCATAAGTATAAATTATCGTGAATTTATCACCATCAGTTACGTTATGCCATACCTTAAAGCGATAACCATGATCGCTGCGACTCAATTCATAAGTATTATTGGCGTGACTATCACTTTGTATGACTGGCTGTGAATTTTTACCAGATATTACTCTAACCTGCTGATTTTTTAATTCTTGATTATCGGTAAGATTTTGTTGATAAAAAACGCCATGGGCATCATCGTCAAACTTATAAGTGATTCTTCTCTCCATCAACAATGATCCATTTGCATTTACATGGGCAGTAACATCAACGTTAGTAATATTATAATCTACATCAGCTAAAGCTGGTTTTGTGAAGATGATAGTCAAAGTTACAAGCATTATCATCCCAATTATTAGGTGAAAAAGTTTTTTCATAGGTCCCCCGTAAGAAAAAGTGAGCTGTGGCTTAATTATAACTTAATACACAAAAAAAGCGCTAGATAATATTCTAACGCTTAATTAGTAAATTATTTAGTTTTAAGCAGTTGCACTTTGCTTTTTGTGAACTCTGAGATAGTGAATAATCGCATATATTGAAAAGCAAGCAAAGAAAATAGCCGAAATCAATAATCCCATTTTAGCACTTGACGTAACTGCATTAATAATCATTGGTTAAATTGCACATCCTACATTAACTAGTACCAAAACAATGGTTGTTGCTAAGTTAACTGAATTTGCTGGAGCTGACCAGTCAAGCCAATTGTACATATATGGAACGCCCAAGCCAAAGCCAATTCCTAAAATCAAACAACCAAGACTTAACATAACGAAATTACTTGCAAAAGCAATTATAAAGAAACCGATTGCTACTAAACCAAATCCTAACGGAAAGATCTTATCGTGTAGTTTCTTAAAGAAGAACCCAAATGATGCACCTATTGGAATGCCTACTAAATTCAAAACCCCAGTTAAAGCTGAAACTTCACTAACTGTTCCTAGCTTTTCTTGAACAACTAAAGCTGGAATCTTAAAGCTCATTGGCATATAAAATAGAAAAATAAAGAACATTAAAATGGCGATTAAAATCACTTTACCATTAATAGTTTGTTTTTCTTTTGTCTTTCTTGCCTTGTCAGTCTTCTTTTGTCTTGAAGAAGGAAGCGGAACAAATAAGATAAACAAGATCAAAACTGGAATTACTAAGAAATAAATTGCAAATGCTGCATGCCATGAAATAGTTAAAAGCCAACTAATCAGAAATGATGCAAGAGCTGCACCCAAACTACCCATTACATTTTGATAACCTACCATTGTAGCTAATTTTTCTTCATTACTACTATAAAACTGTGGAATCAAACTAACCGAAAGTGAGTTAAATAAACCAATTCCAGCACCGATCAAAAATCTAGAAATTAAAATAGGTGTATAAGCAGTGGCATACATTGGAAAAGTACCAGCTAATAAGGTTATTACCAACCCAGTAATAATAGTCGGCTTTTCTCCCATTAACTTAATTAAAAATGGGCTAATTAATAAACCAATTACAATTCCGATATTAGGGATCGTCGATAACATTTCAACCCCAGCTTTATCTATGCCTGGAAAAGCATGATACATTAGCGGTAAAGCAGGCGCAATGGCTGGTGCCATCATTAAAAAGATTGAAATCGATAATAATGATATCTTAAAGATCACATGATCTTGCGGATTCTTTTCTTTCATTTTATTTTCCTCCCACTTCATTTCTGCTAATCTTTGACAAGGTGCTTTCTGAAGAATTCAGCTTCTTCGTCATTAGCTTCTTTTGCTAATTCATCTTTTTGATTAATTAAGAAGACGTGTGGCTCAGGGTGCTTTTCATCGCCCCAAGACTTTTGAATAACTTCAATTCCCTTAGCTCTTAAAAATCCATCTAATCTAACAGCGCAATCATGAATGAAATCTTCATTAGCAGTCGAAATAAAGGTTGGCAGAAAGTCTTCAGTAATATACTTTTCAACATCAATTAAATCTTGATTCTTCGCGCTCTTCATTACTTCTGGATCAAAATATGCTAAAGTACCGTCTCCAATCATGCCTGGATCTTTAATAAAAGTAGCTGGTGAGTTTAAAGCAACTGCTCTAAATTTCAAATCTGTCAGTGTATAGCCAAATTTTTCACGGTATTCAGGATTAGTCAAAATAGCTGTATATTGTTCAGCCATTTGACCACCAGCTGAATCTCCAATTAAGAAGACATTATTTTTATCAAGATTATATTCATCAGCGTGATCTGCTACCCAATGAATGTATTCATTTACTTGGTCAAGTTCCTTAGGAAATTTTACTTCTGGACCTAATTTATAGTTTGGATTAACAAATGCAAATCCTCTCTTCGCCATCCCTAAGCCATAAAATTGATAGGTTTCTTTTGTTCCATAAACCCAGCCGCCACCGTGAATATTAATAATCACTGGAATCTTACCTTTAACGTTCTTAGGTAAATATAAGTCTAATAAATTCCATTTGGGATCTTCACCATATTGAAGATCATCTATACGTGTTACTTCAGGAATATCGTGTGGCAACCCGCTATCTCTCTTATCATCATTCTCTTTCCAGCTAATACGCATTTCTTTAACTGCATTTAGAATCTCTTGATCTTTCATCATATTTCCCTCTCTCATTGAATTCGTTTTCATAATAACTAAAAATGAATCTAAAAAATAGGTCAATCTTAACCAGTTATTGGCGCAAATTGACCTATTTTATTAATTTCTTCTTCATTTCAGATGCACTTTTGCCATATAGTTTTTTAAAAGCTCTATTCATCGTCCTAATACTAGAAAAGCCACAGCTAATGGCAATTTGAGTCAAATTCTTTTTGGAATTCTTTAATTCGCCATAAGCATGTTCAGCTCTGACATTATTGATATATGTTTCAACCGTAAGTTCCATTTCTTTCTTAAAAAAGCGTGCTAAATATTCTTTTGAAATATTGCACTTTTCAGCAAGTAAAGCTAAATTCAACTCTTCTTGATAATGATTATTTACATATTGCGTAATGTATTGCAAACGATTAATAGTATATATCTTACGCTCACTAATTTGTTCCTGATCCTTCTTATCTTCAGTAAAATTAGCTAATAATAGACATAAAATTTCATCAATTAAACGTTGCTGCTCTAAGTATTTAGTTGGAATTTTGAGAAAATATACTTTAATAAATTGACTTAGTAACCCCTGCAAGTGAAGATAGGCAAGTTTTTGTTTATCGGTAAAAGTAGCAGGATCATTAATTTTAATGACTTGATGGGCAATATCAGGATATAAGTTAGTAATATAGTCATATGGAAAAATTATTGATAATGCAAGTGAATTAGTGTTTTTAAAGTCATGAATACTGTGAATCTCTTGCGTATTTACTACCAAAATAGTGCCTGACTTAGAAGAATAGTGCTTTTTATTAATCAAAAAATCATCTATTCTACCATTTTCAACATAACTTAATTCAATTCCCCGATGCCAATGCGGAGCAATGTATTTTTCAGAATTATGATCATGAAAAATAAAATACCATACAGGCAGCGGGTCAGTAGGAATTACTATTTCATGCTGCTTTATTTTTTTGCCATATGTCATTATAGTTTTTCACCATTTACATGAATAAAGAGATTGTATAGAGCACCATAGAGGTTCGCCTCATTCTTAAACTTAGCTTCAACTATCTTTGGGCGAGTGAAAGTTTTTCTAATCAATTCATTATCAGCTAAAACTTTATCATAAGCTTGATTAATTCCTTGAACCACAATTGGCTGTGCAGAAATTCCGCCACCAATTGCAATTGCATCTAAGTCCACTACAGCTTGAATATCGATAATAATAGCAGCAATTCGCTTGCAATACTCATCAAAAATTTTCTTTGCCTTCTCATTTCCATTATTAATTGCTTCAAAAGCAGCTAAACCATCAGTCTCATCATCATTTTCGATGGCTTCGTTAACATTTCTGATCATTAGAACAGCAGAAGCATAACCACCAGCAAAGCCATCAAATCCAGGCTCTTTCATATTAAGCTGCAAAAAACTTAATTCACCTGCTTGAAAATGCGCCCCATTTAACAGCTTCCCATTAACAATTATTCCTCCACCAACGCCCGTACCTAAAGTGATAGCAGCACAATTTTGCATATCTTTTAGACTGCCAAGCCAATTCTCAGCTAAAACGCTGGCTTTACCATCATTAATCACCGTAACTGGAATATCATATTTTTTATACCTTACTGCAAAATCGATGCCATCAAGAAAAGGTAAAGCTCCGCCAAAGTGAATTTTAGTATGCGCAATTTTTCCTGGAGCACAAAAAGCTATCCCTTTAATTTCCTTTTTTACATATTTCTCTACAATTTGATCAATATTTTTCAAAAATTGTTCTTTATCATGTGATGTCTTAATCTTACCTTGTTCGATAATATTCCCCGAATTATTAAGTTCAGCATATTTTACGTTTGTTCCTCCGATATCAATGCTTAAATAATTCTTTTTCATTATTATCCCCTCTTCTAATGTTTAGCGCTTACAAATGATATTTTATGGTGCATTCATTTTCAAAACAAGTCACAGATTGACATTTTTTAGTTTAAAAATTGACATTAAAAAAAGAGATCTTTCGATCTCTTCTCATTTTTATAAGCCGATATGTGCCCAAGGCTTCAAGTCAACAGCTGGCTCTTCCCAAAGTTTAACTAAGTCTTCAGATAAGTACTTCTTATCAACAACTACGTCATAAACATACTCTTCAAACCACTTTTGACTCATTTCGTAGAAGCCCTTGTGACCATACTTATCGCCCCAAGAATTTTCAACCTTCCACTTACGAATCTCACCATTGTCTTCGTCAACGCCGACTAAAGTCATATCATGTGTTGCAGATCCTTCACCAGTAGCTAAACGATCAGCCTTACTCATTTGAGTATCAACACTAAACAAGTCATCAGTCTTGTATAAATCGGTATCAAGGAAACCAGTTTTACGTTCCATTTGTTTTAAAACGTCATTTCCAAAAATAACTGCTCTTCCATCTTTCAATTGAGCTGCAGCTGCTCGTGCCAAAACTTCAATCGGCACATTTAAACCAGTAATTGGTTGACCGCCAGCAACATTATCATATAAACCTTGGTGGTAGCGCTTGTTGTAATCATAATTAGGTGAGTTTAATAAGACAACATAATCATCCCAATTAAAATCTTTTAAATATTTTTCTGCAAATTGACGTGGAGTTAAATCTTTTTCTAAATGATACTTTTTATCGTCATCACGATATTCCAAATCAAACTTCTTTGGTGGTTCACCCAACGCTACTGCAGCCATGCGGTAAACTTCATTTAAGAATTCTTTCTTAGCTTTTTCAGCTTCTTCAAGCTTACCTTCTTGAACTAATTTACGTAATACTAGCGCATCTTTTCTTTCCTTACGAGCTAAGGAATCAATTAATGCAGTTGTATTATTTGAAGTTGCATTTTCTGGCATTGCGTATGATGGAACTACACCATATTTTTTTACCAGATTAATTGCCATTTGCCACAAACCACCATCTTGACCTGCAAAATCAAACCAGGTTTCAACTTCACGATCATCAACTGGCTTATCAGCTAAACGAATCATACTATCATAAAAAGCGTTAGCTCTTTCAATCTTATCCCAGAAGAAATTATAAGCTTGTGAGAAAGTAAAGTCCTTAACATGATATTTTTTACCAAAATGATGACGCAAAACATTCAAAGTTGCAAATTCCCAGCAACGACCAGAATGCTTTTGGTCAGTTACTCCACCAATATCAAGTTCGGTAGAAAAAGTGTGATTTAACCGTTTTGAAACTTCATCATTAAATGATGCTTCAAATAATCCATTTCGACGAGCAGCACGAGATGCTACTTTATTTTTATCATTTTTATTAAAATCTGCAGAAAAAGCTGCTAGTTCTTGTTCTGATAAAGCACCCATTTTTATCTCTCCTTTTAACTTCATTAGATTCATTTAATTAGTTTTAATCTTACATTAATATAAAAAATAAGCAAGTTATCTAGCAAAAAAGACCAAGTATTTTTGAATACTTAGTCTCTCTTAAATTATCTAAAATGCAGGCAGAATAAAATCTTTGAATTTATATAAATTATTCAAAAATTTCATCAATATCAAGTACTACTACAAATGCATTAGGAGTATCAGTACCAGATACGACTTTCTTTGCATATTCATCATCTTCATGAACATGTGCAGTTGCTAAAACTTGAACAGCAGTATGAGAAGGAACGTCTGCTGCAACTAGTGCAACTTTAGAGCCACGCTTGATGTTTTCATAAGCTGCACCTTTAGTCTTTTCAAGATATTGCATATGACTTGGATCTAATACAGTCATTGAACCCTTAGGTCCAACTTGTGGGTTGCCGTTTTCGTCAACAGTAGCAATATAAACTAAATTGTTCTTAAAAAGATCTGCTTGTTTTTCAGTTAATTTATTTGTATCTAATTTTTTCATAGTATACAGTTCCTTTCTATCACTTATCAATTACAAGTATAGGCCTCTTAAGAGAAAAAATCTTCTTTTTTGCTCAAGTTTTTATAATATTTTTATTATATTAAATAACAAATTGACAGTTATCTTTCAATCAATAAATATATAAATTATTTGCTTTACCCCTCCCATTCATATTTTTAATCAATAACATTTGCTTTAAATCAGTGGCCTTAAATTTGCCTATCTTCTAAAGATTATTTGCAATTTTTTTGTATGAAGCTTGTAGTGAGGTATATCATACCAATATAAAAATAAATTTATAATTAAAATAAGAAAAATATAATTTTATGTTGACATATTTTCAAATCGGCGTATTATTATGAGCACAAACATTATTATCAAACAGCTTTGATAAGGAAAAGTAATTAAGTGCTCGTCTCTCAGAGAATTTCTGGTTGGTGTGAAGAAATAGATAGAGTCTTAATGAAAATCACCTTTGAGCGTAAACTACGATTTAAAGTAGTTTAAGGGACAGCCCTTTATAGCGACGGCGTATCGTTCTCTTGTATTGAACCGTACGTTATTAAAGACTAGTTTTTCTAGTAAAAATAGGTGGTACAGCGACAAGACGCCCTATTGGATCATTACGATCTAATAGAGCGTCTTTTTGTTTTCTTAATCATGCTGTTATTGGATTTTTGACGAAAGGAGAATTTTATATGAAGATGTCAAAGTCCAAACTGCTGTATGTAACACTAGCGAGCTCACTAGCGATTTTATCAACTGCTTGTGGTGCCAAGAAAACTGATTCGAGCAACCAGCCCATCAAGTTTTCCCAGGCCGTTCCTCATAAAACCATTAAAAAAGGAGGAACCTTGACCTATGCTTTAGAAAATGAATCACCATTTACTGGAATTTTTTCAGCTGAAATTGCTGATACTAGTCCCGATTCTGAAGCAGCTGCTCCAGGAGACGAAGCACTTTTTGATATTAATGATCATTATCAATTCACCAATAAAGGAGCTGCCAGTTTAAAACTAAATCATAGTAACAATACTGCTGAAATCAAAGTGGAAAAGAAAGTTCGTTGGTCGGATGGCAAGCCAGTAACCGCTAAGGATTTGGAGTATGCATACGAAATTTTAGCTAATCCTAAAGTTCAAACTACTCAATATACCTCTTCGCTTGAAAATATTAAAGGAATGGCTGAATACCATCGGGGAAAAGCTAATAATATTTCTGGTCTTGAAATGCCAGATGGACCAAATGGAAAGAAATTAATCCTTCACTTTAAGGAATTAAAACCAGCAATGATGAACTCCGCTAATGGCTTCTTCTGGGAACACGCTGCTCCTTACCATTATTTGAAGCACGTTCCCTTTGACAAGCTTGTTTCTAGTCCGCAAGTAAGAAAGCACCCACTCTACTTTGGTCCATATAAAATGGATAAAACCGTTCAAGGACAATCTACTAGTTGGTCAAGAAATCCATATTACTGGCGCGGTAAACCTAACTTTGAACATATTTACATGTCAAATATTACTAATTCTAATGTCTCACAAGCAATTAAGAGCGAAAAATTCGACGTTGCAAATGTTCTAAGCTCACAATGGGAACAGGTAAAAAACACTAAGGGAGTTAATTTTGTTGGTAAAAAAACACTTAGCTACGATTACTTAGCCTTTAAAGTTGGAAAATGGGATGCAAAACTTGGTAAAAATGTTGAAAATCCTCATGCTAAGATGAATAATCCCGCTTTACGAAAAGCAATGGCCTATGCAATGAATGTTGATGTCATTAATAAACGGTTCTACCATGGTTTAGAATTCAGAATTAATTCTTTGATTCCCTCACAATTTACTCCATATTATGACAAAAATATTCCAACCTATTCTTATAATCTAGATAAAGCCAATAAATTACTAGATAAAGCTGGCTATAAAAAAGCACCTGGTGCACTCTATCGGAGTCAACCAAATGGTAAGCCCTTAGTTATCAATCTAGCAGTACGTGGTTCTGGCGAAAACAGCGAGGCCATCTGGCGTAACTACATTCAACAATGGAAAAAAGCCGGTTTAAACGTTAAATTCTTAGGCGGCCGTCCGATGGAATTTAACCGCTGGGTAGCTGCAGTTAAAGCAAGTGATCCTAAAATTGATGTTCTTGAAGGAGCTTGGGGTGCAGCAGGTGATCCTTCTCCAAGCGTGTTCTATGGTGAAAAGATGCCTTATAATTTTGCCCGTTTTGTCTCTCCGACTAATACTAAATTATTGAATGAAATCGATTCTGCCAAATCTTTTGATAAAAAATATCGGGTGCAAAAATTCCACGAATGGCAAAGATGGATGTACAACAAAGCTTATGTAATTCCAACTAGCGGTGCTTACTCAGTGACGGCAGTTAATAGCAAAGTAACTGGCTGGTCACTGAAACCTTCTGCCAACGTTTGGTATGAAGCTGGTTTTAGTAAATAAATATTATTAATATACTTATAAAAATAAAAACAATATCGACTTGTCCTAAAAAAGGAAGCATAACTTACTTGTTGGTGCTTCCTTTTTATTCATCAATTTTTACATAGCGACCACGTTCATCAACAACACCCTTGAAATGATACATTTTACCATCGTCAGTTCGTAATTCACCTAGGTCAATTTCACCATATCCTTTATCAGGATTGGTAATTTTTACATCATTAAAAGTATGTTCAAAAAAGGTACGTACAATTTTACTCTTTACCCTAATATCTTTTGAACGCTCAAAAGCTGCTGCTAATGTAAATCCCTTATCAAGTTGTTCTTTAATAAAAACAATTAAGTAAAGCGTCGATAAATTATATCTTCTAACACCGCTATTATCATCAGAAACAGGCTTAATATAGCCCTTTTCTTCCCAATAGCGTAATTGTCTTTGAGATACACCAACTACTTTGCTAACTTCTCCAATTCCTACTTCAATATTTTGAAAAACATTATGAAGTATCTTTTTTGATTCCATTATAAATTCCTTACCTCGTAATCTTATTTATAGTTTAATAGCTTATGTTAATTTTGACAACATATATGTTAAGTATCATGACTTTTATGTAAGATAATTTGACAAAGGAATTATTTAAGAATATAGTTTTTATAGTTTGTAAGATTTTTTAACAATAGAAAGGAAAATTCAAATGGATCAACAACCAACCGATATTCACGGAAAAGCCTATAATCGAAACTTGCTTGTTCTAGTTTTAATTATTGGATCTTTCTGTACTGTGTTAAATGGAACCTTGCTTGCAACAGCTCTTCCCTCAATTATGCGTTCCTTTCATATCAGTACAGCAACTGCTGAATGGCTTTCAACTGCATTTTTATTAGTTAATGGAGTCATGATTCCAGTTTCAGCTTGGCTAATTAATCGTTTTGGCTCAAGAAAAATGTATTTGACAGCAATGTCAGTTTTCTTTATTGGAACAGTGACTGCTGCAGTTGCGCCAAATTTTGGGACTTTATTAACTGGAAGAATTATTCAAGGACTCGGCGTGGGTGTTACTATGCCGCTTCTTCAAACCATCATGCTTTCAATCTTTCCCGCTAATAAACGCGGTGCTGCGATGGGAACAGTTGGTATTGTTATTGGTCTCGCACCAGCTATTGGTCCAACCTTATCTGGGTGGATTGTTGATAATCTTTCCTGGCGTTACTTATTTAGTATTATTGCTCCAATTGCTGGAATTGTTATTATTTTAGCGTTTTTCCTAATTAAAGACGTTCTTCCAACTAAGAAAGAAAAAATTGACGTTTGGTCAGTGACAACTTCAACTATTGGTTTTGGTAGTTTACTTTACGGCTTTTCAGAAGCTGGTAATAAAGGATGGACTAACCCTGAAATTCTAGGATTTATTGGCGTAGGAATTATATTTGTTATTCTTTTTGGCATGCGACAATTAAAGATGGCAGATCCATTTTTAGATATTACCGTCTTCAAACATTTCGAATTTTCTCTAGCAGCTGCTTTAAGTGGTATTACCAATTTAGCAATGGTTGGTATTGAAATGGTTTTGCCATTATATATTCAAAATTTACGTGGTGTATCAGCATTTCATTCAGGATTAATGCTATTACCTGGTGCCTTGATGATCGGAATTATGTCACCAATTACGGGACGTTTATTCGATAAATATGGTGCACGAAAAATGGCAATTACTGGAATGACCCTCTTAACACTTGGCACTATTCCATTTGTATTCTTAACTGCAGAAAGCTCATATACTATGATTATTGTTTTGTACGCAATTAGAATGGTCGGTGTTGCTTTAGTTATGATGAACGTTACCACTTCAGGAATGAACTCATTGCCTTTAAACAAAATCTCCCACGGAACAGCAGTGAACAATACTTTTCGACAAGTTTTAAGTTCAATTGGTACTGCTATTCTCGTTTCAATTTTAACTACTACAACCAACAACCATATGCCAGCAAAAGAACTGCTTCATACCCTCCCACTTCAATATAAGAATCAAGCAATCAATGCAACTTTAGATGGATTCCGTGCTTCATTTGCAATGAGTATTCTTTTTGCCTTAGTTGCTTTAGTTCTTTCTTTCTTCTTAAAGAAAGGCAACCGTGCACGTGAAAATCAAGAAGAGGTGAACGGATAATGATAATTGTAATTTTAATTTTGGCAGTAATTTTATTTATATACTTTAATGTCATCCCTGGGAAAGGTCATAGTCTAGTTTCATGGATTTCTTTAATCATTACTTTGCTTTGCGTGCTGGGTATCGTCGAACATGACTACAATCACTGGGGACTGAAGACAGAAACACAGACTAGCACACAAAATTTAACTTCAAGCGTTAACCCTAACCTACCAATTTTACTTTATCAACCTCTGGGTAATGGAACAGAAAAAGTATATTTATATAAGACTAATAACAATCAAAAGAAGCCCAAAGCAATTAAACTAGATAAGGTTTCAACCAAAGTTAAGCAAGGTAAAGAAGCTAGTCTTAAGATAAGAACTACTCGATATGTTTACAAAGATAATTTTAGCCGGATTATGTTTAGTGCGTTTAGTCATAATAACGAGTTAAAACATAGAGAGTATATTTTTACCCTTCCTTCAAACTGGAAGGTTATCTCGACAAAAGATATGCAGAAATTACAAAAACAAATGCAAGAAAAAATGCAGTCTCAAAAAGCTGCATCCCTTCATTAATTATATTTTCTTCAGAAAAGACGTCCTGAGCGGCGTATTTTTTTAGTCTTTTATTTTTAGCATTTCATCTAGTGGTACACGTGGAGCTCGATATTCATTAACTCTTGTTGCCATATCGGCATATCCTAATGCTATACCCATGGCAAGCCATTCAGAATCAGGGATATTCATAATTTCTTTAACTGATTCAGGGAATTTTACAATTTCATAAGCTGGCATTGAGTCAATCCCCATTCCTCTAGCTGCTAACATCAAAGTTTGACCAAAAGCACCCAAGTCATAATCTGACCATTGATTTGAATCTTTAGGAATAGTTAAGTAACAAATTGCTGGTGCATCATAAAGACGAGTCTGTAAATCTTGACGTGTCATACTAGACAACTCTGGATTTTCCCAAAAACGAGCAGTTGCTTCATTGTGCTTTAGCATATTTTCTCTGGGAAACTTAGCCCAATCTTCTCGGTGAGTAGTTGGCCAATCCGGATTTGCCTTAACACCATTCTTAACATTTTCAGCATGGCGCTTTTTAACTGCTGCCAGTGTATTACTTGTTGCAATATATACCTTCCAGGGTTGTGAATCTACCCATGAAGGTGCATGTTGCGCTAACTCAACAATTTTCTCTAAACTTTCTCTTGAAATTTTATCGTCTGGGTTAAATAAACGAACTGCATGCCGAGTTAAAATTGCTTCTTCTACGTTCATCATATATTCCTTCTTTATTGTGTTAATATCTTATATTTTAACCCTTTTATGACTATAAAAAAAAGCTGCAACCACTTCTGATTACAGCTTAACATGACCTAATGAAGAAAATAAATTGTTACACTTCTTAGGAGGAGAAGTTTCGATCAGTCATCTATATCCTAGTTCAAATTTTAATAATTGTTAAGTGCCTAATTATAGACATCTTGTCTTTTTTCAAAAAGATGCATATATTAAGAATTAGCTTTTAGACTCTACTCATGAGAGGACTAATTTATGAAAAAATATCAATTTTTATCATTTAGAATAGCTGATATTGGCGACTATCTTAAGGTCTTTGCATGTACTGCAGTTATGGCGCAACCAATTATGGCCTTAGTTATGGATATTAAGCAACCAACACATACTCAAGATGTTTTTGGCTTTCTATATAACCTAATAAAATATACCGCCCCTGCTTTTATTTTTGGAATCTTATATACAACTATTAGAACTTATGATTTGAAAAAACATTTTTCTTATCGGAAATATTTTCGCAGTAATTGGTCTAATTTATTTGTACCGACCATTTGGTGGACCTCAATCTATTTATTAGAAATGCCCTGGGAACAACAAGTAAATAAATACTATAATTTTCCAACTTTTTGTTGGCAATTCATTAACGGAAATGCGGCACCGCACCTTTGGTATAACACGATGATGCTACAATTTATCATCCTAATGCCACTCTTTTGGGCGATTAGTCGCTATGTAGGGAAGAATACTAAACGTGGAATAATAATTGCAATTGTCACATTTATCCTTTATTTCACTTGGCTTGGGTTTTACGATACCTATGTCTTTCATGGCATCCATCAAAATGACTGGTATTTACTGGATAGAGTTTTTATCTCTTTCTTTATCTATGGCGTCTATGGAGTTTTAGCCTGGCAATTACGCGATTATGTCAACGCATTTTTAACTAATTTTTGGTGGCTACTTAGTATTATTTTTATTATTTGTTTTATTTGGACCAATATTGAATTGCAAGATTTTGGCCACCCCATTAATTTTAATAATGCTCCATATTATAAACCTTCCATGACACTATACTCTTTAGCAGTAATTGCTCTTATTGCTGCATTTTGCTTGCATCAAGTAAAGAAAAATTCTCAAACTAGTTTAAAAGTTTTTCATTTTCTGGCTATTTACGCCTATCGTGCGTATCTTTCTAATGTATTCTGGAACCAATTAGTTTGGCGCGGTCTAAACATGTCGTTTCATGCTCACTATCATCCCTTTTTAACTTTCTTTGGAACATGGATTTTTACTTGGTGTCTATCTTTTGCTTCTGCTTACTTATTACATCTTTGCTGGAGTTGGGTTAAAGAAAATAAATTATCGAGAATTAGTTTTCTGTTCAATTAAAAAGGCATTCTAATGACGAAAAACTATCATTGGGATGCCTTTTTATTTAACACTTAATTCTCTTGGATTTGGACTTGACCTTAATTAATCTAGCAATTTGGTTAATATCTGCATTATTTTGAGCAATAATCAATTCTTTATTTGACCGCGGATAATCAATAACTTGACCATGATTTGCAGCAAAAGCTTGTAAAAACAACTTGCTACTCCTACCATTTCCTTCCCTAAAGGGATGAAGATAATTTAAGCGATCAAGCAAAAAGGCATAATCGGTGTTGGCAAGTTCTTTTTGACTAGCCAATTGCCTCATTTTCTCATCTATCTCTTCAATTCCAAACTTAATTCGAGTATATTCTAAAAACTCAGTATCTCCTTTAATCAGCTCATAATCTCGAATTTGTCCTGCCCAATCATAAAGCCAACCAAACATAATTTTATGAATTTTCTTCAAGTCTTCAACGCTAGTAATCTTTTTATTCTTCCTCAAAAAAGCTAACGCGCGCACAGCTGAACCTAAGTATTCTTTTTGCGCTAATTCTGCTGCATCCTTAATATTGAGTTTATTTTTAAGTGTTCCATTGGGATAAAGAAATTTTCTACGATACCATTCTGTATCTTTTCTCTCCTCAATCATCTTCCCCACCCCAGATCTGACTTATTTCAGTTTGGAATGTAGGAGATGGATTAAGTGCTTCATCAAGCAATCTTAAAATATCCTCTTCATCAGGTTGCCAACCTTCTAAATGCTCACTTTCTACCACAAAGCGAATTTGTTCATAAATTTCAGGATCTTCAATATAGATTCCTTGAATCATTTGGCTATGATCATTAATCTTTAAAGAATAAACCGGATCAAGTAATTCTAATAAATCTCCAGGTCGCATATTCAAAGATGACGACAAAGCTGATAAGACCGAACTGGACCAATTATCAGGATTTTCGTCGAGTGCTTTTCTTAAATCTTGTTCTGCCAAATGTTGATTTTGAGAAATATCTTTTAATGTAAGCTGGTGATTTGTAAGTAAAATTGATATTTTTGATAGCATAAGTATCCTCACTGATTATTAACTATCCTTATTTTAAATCAAAAGCTCATATTTTCGAAAAAACATTCAATTAAAAATAGCAAATTAGTCACTTTCAAGATCACTAATTCGCTATTTTACTAACTTATTTAAATTTTATTCAACAGTCACACTCTTAGCTAAGTTACGTGGCTTATCAACATCTAATCCCTTATCTTTAGAAGCATAATATGCAAGCAGCTGCGCCGGTACAACAGTTAAAAGCGCAGACATATAGTAATTAATTTCTGGTAATACCACATCATCGCCCTCTCTAGCGAAGTCCTTACCAACAATTGTAATAATATTAGCTCCGCGAGAAACAACTTCTTGAATGTTACCACGAGTTAAATCGGCAGTTGCTGGATCATTAATTAAAGCAATAACTGGAGTGCCTTTTTCTATAAGAGAAATAGTTCCATGCTTTAATTCAGCTGCAGCAAAACCTTCAGTTTGAATGTATGAAACTTCCTTAAGCTTCAATGCTCCTTCTAAGGCAACAGCATAGTCAATTCCGCGTCCAATATAGAAGGCATTGCGTGACTTAATTAAGTACTTGTCAGCAATTTCTTTTAAACTTTCCTTGCTGTCAACAAGCTGTTGCATCCCTTCAGCTGCAATGGCCAAATCATGCTTTAAGTTCCAGTCTTTTGCATCTTGATTATTAAGTGCTTCACCCAAAGCTTTAGCAAGTACTGCTTGAACAGCAATTTGAGCAGTATAAGCTTTAGTAGATGCAACGGCAATTTCAGGACCTGCTTCGAGCAGCATAGTGTAGTCTGCTTCTCTTGATAAAGTTGAACCCTCTACGTTAGTAATGGTTAAACTTGGAATATTACGCTTATTAACTTCTTTTAAAACAACGCGTGAATCAGCAGTTTCACCAGATTGAGTTAGAAAAATAAAGAATGGCTTTTTACTCAGCATTGGGAAATGATAGCCAGCTTCTGAAGCTAAACCAACCTCTATTGGAATACCTGTGTAGTGTTCTAAAAGCGTCTTTCCTACTAATCCAGCATGGTAACTAGTACCTGCTGCATAAATGTAAATTCGATCTGCTTTAGAAAGAGCATCAATGATTTGAGGCTCAACCTTAACGTCACCATTTTCATCAAAATAAGTTTGAGAAATTTTACGCATAACGCTTGGTTGCTCATCGATTTCTTTTAGCATATAGAATTCATAGGTGCCTTTTGAAGCAGCATTTGGATCAATATCTAATACGTGAGGTTTACGTTCAACTTTTTTATCGTCAACAGTTTCAATTGTGTAAGAATCCTTGGTAATGTCACCTACGTCACCATCTTGTAAATCAACAAAAGTCTTAGTTTGATCTAAAACAGAGATTGCATCAGAAGCAATAATATTAAATCCATCTCCAAGACCGAGCATCATTGGTGACTTATTTTTTGCAATAAAAACATGGTCTGGTTCAGTATTATCAACCAAAAGAAAAGCGTATGAGCCCTTCACTAACTTCAAAGCTTCTTTAAATGCAGAAAAACCGTCTAAATTCTTTTCACGTGCAATTTTACCAATTAATTGAACAACCACTTCAGTATCAGTATTTGAATGGAACTTAACACCTTGTAAATATTTTTCTTTTAACTCCACATAATTTTCAATTACACCATTATGAACCAAGTAAAAACGCTTAGTTTCATCAAAATGAGGGTGAGCATTATCAACTGTTGGCTTACCATGAGTTGCCCAGCGAGTATGACCAATTCCAACTAAGCCTTGTTCATCTGGAGTTAACTTTTCTTTTAAGTTAGAAATTCTACCAACTGCCTTAGTTAAATATTCATTGCCATTAAGATCATTTAAATACATACCTGCTGAATCGTAACCACGGTACTCTAAGTTAGTTAGACCATTTAAAATAATATCTCTTGCAGGTTTTCCAACAACACCAACAATTCCACACATACATTTTTCTCCTTTGGTATAGTTCATTTGAAATAAATGGACTATCTTTTATTTGTTGTCATATGAGCAATAATAACCCTATATTAAAAATTGGTCAAGAAGTTTTATTTGTAATTGGTCTATATCAAAAAGAAGAAAAATTGCACAAAAAAAAGACGCCCCATGCGGAGCGTCATATCAGTGATTTGGGTGAGATTCGAACTCACGACCCACGGTTTAGAAGACCGTTGCTCTATCCAGCTGAGCTACCAAACCAGTTCCTTAACAGAACATATTCTAGTATAGGGAAAAGGAAGTTGGATGTCAATTATTTTTTGAAGAAATTTATTTAAATTGATTTTTCAACTCCAAGCCTGCATGCAGCAGATTATCAGTGGTAAAAGATTAGATATACTATGACTCAAAATTGCCATTTTTATATCATCCGTCTTCTGGTAAACATATCCAAAAGCTACTCCGGATAAAAATCTATTCAAAAATGACCAATTCAGAGTTACATTATGAGCACCAGCAAAAATAATTGCCGTCAAAATAATCGCTATCCATGGATTTAACCTTTTGAAAATACCCTTTTGAATTCCAGCTTGAAATAATAATTCTTCTAAAGTGGGACCGATTAAAGTTAGGGATAAGATTAAAGGTACAGCTAATCCAGTTTTCAATGTTTCTGTAAATACATCCGGTTTGGTATTAACAAAGACAGAAAACATTGTTAATAACTGAAGAATAAAACAAAATACACCTGCTCCTAATGATAAAATCAGATTTTTTCGACTTAATTTTTTTGAAAAATCCAATTTATTATTTAGCCATTTACAAACATACCATTCCATAATAAATGTGATAATTGTAAAGATAATTATCATAAATATATTATGAAACATATTCACATGCTTAAAAGCTTCAATAAATTGTTGCTGACTATCGATTGAATATACAGGTGTACTTTCCAAAATTGGCACTTGCATAAAAGCAAAAATAAGAAATAGGCAAATGGCGATCCCTAACCATTTGAATACACACTTAATTATTTTCATCAAATTTCTCCCAAACTTAATCTTTGCTTTTATTATAGTGCTATTTTAAATCAGCTTATAGTGCTTACAGGCATTATAGATTCCATCTTCATTAATATCGCTAGTCACATAATCAGCAATCTGTTTCACCTGCTCTTCTCCATTGCCCATAGCAATACCAAGTTGAACAGCTTTTAGCATGTCTAAATCATTCTCGCCATCGCCAAAAGCCACGGCATCTGTTAAAGTTTGTCCCTGCAATTTAAGATACTTCTCAACGCCAGCTAGTTTACCACCATCTTTTGAAATAATGTCGACTGCATACTCATTCCACCAACTTAACTTGCAATTTGGAAGATTATCGACTAATTTCTTTAAGTCATCGCGCTTTCCATATGCAATAAATTGATAGACCTTTTCACCGTGATATTTACCAACTGGTGCAACTTTACTAGAAACAGCTTTTTGAGCAGCAACTACTTGATCTGTCACAAAATTAATGTATGGTCCTTCTTTACCAATCATAGTAATCGGGACAGCCTCCTCTTTAATTAATTCAATCATCTTTTCAGTATCTTTTTCATCAATTGGATTACCAAAAAGTTCATTACCATTTTCATCTAGACAGAGTTGCCCATTCATCGTCAAATAACCGTCAAACTTTATATCTTTAACCGGTAATTTTTTTAATTGGCTCATATCACGCCCAGTAGCTAACACAAGTTTGATTCCATTTTCACGTAAAAGCTTAAGTGCCTTTCTAGTACTTTTAGGCACACTATCCGTTTTATGCGAAACTAATGTTCCGTCAACATCAAAAAAGATTGTTTTTATCAAATTAAGTCACTCCTATTTTATAAATTATATCAAAAATGCGCTTTCAAAACTGAAAGCGCATCTTTTTTATTTATTTAATCTTTATTTTTAAGCAACTGCTTTAGCAATTGCAGCATTAACAGCAGCTTGTTCTTTCTTAACTAAGTTGACCTTAGTTTCGATTACTTTAGTATCCATCTTAATCTCACGAGTTAATCCTGGAGTATTGATCTTTGGTTCAAAGAAGTCTTTGAATTGTTTCAATCTTTCTTCAGTATGGAAAATATTTGCTGTCACAGTAATGAAAGTAGCAAATTCCATATCACCACCAACAGTTGCTTCAAGCCATGGCCACTCTAATCTAATCCAATTCCAAGCTTGTTCTTGACCAAATGGGTTAGCTAAAACATTGCGGTACCAAGCACGTAGGTCTTGTGGTTTAACAACTTGTGCATTTTCAAAATCATCAACAATTGCGTCAATAATTTCAGGCATTTTAGTCGAAGTAATACCAGCACATAAGTCTTGTTTGAGACTAGCGTCAGAAGTTTCTTGGTACTTCTTAAGCAACTTATCAAACAAGGTCATATTACCAAAGTTTTTAACTTCGTTAACTAAAACAGCACTTCTGATATCAGCTGAAATACCCTCTAAGTTATCGGAGTTTTCTGAATAAATAGCGTGAAGACCATTAATTGTATCATCATTATCTGCGTATAGAGAAGCTGCCACAACATATGGTCTGGTTAAGTTATCATCGTTAGACTCGCCTACCTTAGGAAGTAAGCCTAAACGCTTAACTTGTTTTTCAGAAAGCAAATCATAGAGTTTCTTCAATTGCTTTTCTTCATCTGAACCAGGTGTTACAAAATTACGTAAAGTAGCCATAATTCTGTACAAGGCATTATTAACAATTGGTGAAGTTGAATCTGCAAACTTAGGAAGAAGTGGCACAATATCTGCATAAGACATTTGACCACCTTCAGCTAACAATCTGAAGTCTTGGAGCAATTGTAACTTATCAACTGCGTCTAACTCATCAACATGACTTAAGATATCATCAAGAAGTGTTTGATCATACTTAACAATAAAGTCAGAATTATTACCAACATTTAAGCGGAAAGGAGTACCGTTATTAGCAAGTAAATCTTTGTAGTCACCAACAACTAATTCTTCATCCTTCATAATCTTAGGTACAGCTGCATAATTAGCATTTAATGGAATTTGCCACTTACGGCCAACTTCTTTACCTTCACCAATAAAGAATTGTTTTTGAGTTAAGACTAACTTGCCATCTTCAACTTTGGCATTAACGACTGGATAACCTGGTTGCTCTAACCAAGAATGCATAATTGCACCAATATCTAAGCCACTTGCTTTACCAAGTGCATTCCATAAATCGTCACCTGTGGCATTACTATATTTATGAGCTGCAAAGTAATTCTTCAATCCTTCACGAAGTGCTTTATCACCTAATAAAGCACGTACCATGACTAACATTCTTGAACCCTTAGCATAGACAATAGCTGAATCAAACAAAGCATCAATTTCAGCTGGGTCATTTACCATAACGTGAACTGATTGCACACCATCAGTAGCATCCCTTTGAAGAGCGGCAGGAACTTCAGAAGTTTGGAACATTTCCCAAATCTTCCAATTTGGCTCTAAGGCATCAATTGCTACATATTCCATCATGTTAGCAAAGCTTTCGTTAAGCCATAAGTTGTCCCACCACTTCATAGTTACTAAATCACCAAACCATTGGTGAGCTAATTCGTGAGCAATAACAGTTGCAACCAATTGCTTCATATCTAGTGAAGTATTATCAGGGTCAAGCAATAAATATGCTTCACGGTAAGTTACACAGCCCCAGTTTTCCATTGCACCTGCTGAAAAGTCAGGAAGTGCTACTTGGTATGAATGCTCTAATGGATATGGAGTTTCATAGAAATCTTCATAAAATTCAATTGAACGCTTAGCAATATCCAAAGCGAAATCTAATTCTTTTGCTTTATGTGCCTTTGTTGCAAATACACCAATTTCAACACCAGACTTAGTCTTAGTCAATTTCTTTTGCATATCGCCAAAGACAAAGGCAACTAAATAGCTAGACATACGTACAGTTGGCTTAAAGTAGTGAACCCCATCTTTAAATTTCTCTTCTGGTTGGTTAGAAATAATTGTTTCACCAGGCTTCTCATCAAACTTAATTGCAAGTGCAAAAGTAGCTTTAGCTTCTGGTTCGTCAACACATGGGAAGGCTTGACGAGCAAAAGTAGTTTCAAATTGAGTACCAACTAATTGCTTCTTTTCGCCATCCACTTCATAGTAAGAAGGATAAATACCCATCATTGAATCAGTTAACTTACCTTCAAAGTCAACCTCAATTTTCATCTTACCAACTTTGCCAGCCTTAATATTAACGACTTCTTCTTTATCGTTATAATCAAAATCAGCTTTCTTTTGATCTACTCTAACTGAGGTAATCTTTAAGTATTTTTGATTTAATTTAACTAATTCTTCTTGAGCATCCCCAACTACAATAGTTTTACCGTGGAAGCTCTTTTTTTCACGGCTAATATCTAAATAGATATCATAATGATCTGGGTGAAAAGTTTCATAAAAACGTTTAACTTCTGCCATATTTTGACCTCCAATATTTATAGCTTCTCAATTATTTATTATAAGAAATAAAAATCTTACTTACCAGTTTTTGAATTAAAAATAATTTAGTTATATTCATTAAAATCTAAAAAATATCTTTAAATCTTAATTTGCTTTTTTTCTTCTTATTTAGTTAAAATATAAATAACGTGTTTTATTTATTGGGTGATTTTATGAAAAAGAAAGTTAAAATATTTATCTTAGTTTGTCTTCTATTCATAGGTGTAAGCGTCACTACGACTAATACCAATTTTTCTCAACCAGCCTTTGCTTCAATGGGATCAACCGGTGGTGGTCACAGTACTGGTGGCTCTTCAGGCGGAGGAACTAGTTACACTTCATCTGATAGTAGCGATAGTAACAATTCTTCTATTGGCGGTATAGTAGGTGGCTTCGCCATTTTAGTACTTATCTTTTTCAGTTCTTATATTATTGCTGCTCTTTTTGATTTCATATTTAAAATACGGCTACGTTTTGAATATGATTCTAATTACCTCATTAAGAACTCTGGCGATAATAATTATAAACTTTTCTATCCTAATCAAAGATTCGATAAATACCAAAAACTATTGCATCGTCTCCATATCAAATTCACTAAGCCAGATCCTAAAGATGACCTCACGGCTTATAAAGAAGTCTATATTCAAGCACAGTTCCTATATAGTCAGCTGTTAAGAGAGAAGTATGTTAACTCAAAGTACCAAGTTAAAAGTCTAAAGCAGTATCTTGATCGAAATTACTACAAGGCAATGGTTAAAGAAATTGAACTTAAGAGAAACGCCGGAACAGTTGATGAAACAGTCATCAATTCTGTAATTTTTGAAGAAGTAGCCCATCTAGATAAAAGTTTGCTCCTTGCTAAATTAACTGTATTGGGCAAAGATAAAGAAATTCAATTTAATCAAGACTTTGATGCTAGTTTTAGTAGAAATAAATGGACGGATTATGTCCTCTTCGGTCTAGAAGATAATCGAAATACAAAAATCATTAACTTAGTTTACGGTGAACACTTCCATCTTAATGGTGAAGATTTCAATGATTATCAATCTGGTAATGAATACACTGAGAACAAAATTAATTAAAACTAACCTCTTAATTTCAACAAAAATGTCGCAAAATTTGCGGCATTTTTATTTCTTCTTTTATTGAGGTAAAACTAGTAAAATTATGAGTAAGAGATTATATAAAAGGGAGCGTATATTTAATGAAATACAATCAATATGGTTATCTTCAAACTGATTTTGACCAAATGATCAAAGAATTAGAATCCATCAATTTCTTGCCTGATAATTGGAAAGAAAACAGCTTTTCTGATCTTTTAGCTACTTTAGTTGAGAATTCAGTTGCGGAAGCAAAAACTTATGGCGCAAAAGAGGCTAAGCTGGCAGAATTCGCAGTTAGTGAAAATGAAACTTTAAAAGACTTTTTAGCTAAAGATCCTGCTTCAATTTCACGCAATAGTTTCTATAATATTGCTTTGCAATTGCTAGGATATCACGTGGGATATGACTATGATTTAAAAGATCCCCTAGCTCGCATGAAGGCTAATGCCCTTCCATATACTGAAAAAGAAGAGATTGATCGTAATGAATTAATTAAGGTCTTCTATCGTTTACTTAATACTCGTGCCAAAAACGGTCAAACCTTCATTGATAATATGGCTGGTAAGGGCTATTTCACTCAATTTTACGGTAATAATAAGTTTATGTACTTTAATGGAAAATCTTTACCTGTTTTTGATATGAGTAAGGTAATTCGTGAAGTTGTTTATGTCGAAAGCGATCTTGATACTGATGAAGATGGCAAACCCGATTTACTTCAAGTAACTGTCTTTCGACCATATCAATCAAACAACTTCAAGTTCCCTGCCCTTTATACAGCTGACCCCTATTTTGGTGGAATTATCGCTAATGAAAAACGTAATCACAATGTAGATGTCAACTTAGAAGATGCAACTAAGAGTACTTATCCTAAATATGAAGCAATGCCAACTGCTCAAGCTAAAAAGCCAGCTAGTGAAGATCAAGCAGCAACAGAAGAGGCAGTTCATAAAGCTGCCTACTCTTTAAATGAATACTTGCTTGCACGTGGATTTGCTAATGTCTACGCAGGTGCAATTGGAACTCGTGGTTCAGATGGTTTAAGAATTACGGGAGCTCCAGAAGAAACTGAATCTGCTAAAGAAATTATCGAATGGCTTCATGGCGACCGAATTGCTTATACTGATCGTACTAGAAAGCATGAAACCAAAGCATCTTGGTGTAATGGCAATATCGGAATGACAGGTCGTTCATACTTAGGTACGCTTCAAATTGCCATTGCCACTACTGGCGTTGCTGGGCTTAAAACTGTAGTTTCAGAAGCTGCCATTTCTTCTTGGTATGATTACTATCGTGAACATGGATTAGTAATTGCTCCAGAAGCTTGCCAAGGCGAAGATTTAGACATGCTTGCTGAAACTTGTCAGTCTAACCTTTGGGATGCAGGCGACTATCTTAAGATCAAGCCAAAGTTTGATGCTATGCAAAAACGTCTCTTAGAAAAATCAGATCGTGAAACTGGTCAATATTCTGATTTCTGGGAAGCTAGAAATTACCGTCATCATACTGATAATATCAAATGTTCTTGGATCTCAGTTCATGGTTTAAACGACTGGAACGTTAAACCAAAGAATGTTTACAAAGTTTGGCAAAAAGTTTCTAAATTACCAATTGCGCATAAATTATTCTTGCACCAAGGTCCGCACTACAACATGAATAACCTACTTTCAATTGACTTCTCAGACTTAATGAACTTATGGTTCTGTCATGAATTATTAGGCATTAAGAATAATGCTTACAAGCAATGGGAAGATGTTATGATCCAAGATAACTTGCAACCAGATATCTGGCATGAAGAACCAACTTGGAACAACGAACTAGGTAAAAAAGAAATTTACTTCCCTGATAAAAAAGGTAAGCTCTTAAAAGATGGCGGCGAAGACAATGATAAACTTTCATTCACCGACCAAGGCGGTAAAGTCTTCAAAGAAGCTAAGATTTCCGAAGGTAAATGGCAATATGACTTTATCTCTGGTGAAGAAAAGTGGCTTGATCAACAATTACGCTTTGTAACTGACGAGTTCATTCATCCTGTAACTTTAGTCGGTCGTCCTAAGATTAAGATGAGCCTTGCTACTTCTCTTCCAAAAGGACAAATTTCAGTAGCTTTGGTTGATTTAGGATCAAGAAAACGTCTTACTCCAATTCCTAAATCATTCAATGATCAAATCCAAGAATTAGGCTATCGCTTTGGTACAGAAGTAATGAAAGAATTTGTTCCTGATAAAGAAACAAAGGCTAAGTTGATTACTAAGGGGCATATGAACGTCCAAAACTACGCTGATATGAAACACGCTGAAAAGATTGAAGCAGGTAAATTCTATGACTTGGAGTTTGAATTGCAACCTACTTTTTATCGATTACCAGCTGGTGCAAGATTAGGTTTGATTATCTATTCAACCGATCAGGGGATGACTAAGCGCCCACTTGAAGATGAGACTTATACAGTTGATTTAGATAAAACTCAATTGATTTTTCATGAAATGTAAGAAACGGAGATGTTTTAGATGGAAACTTCAAGTTCGACTATGTATTGGATTCATTTTTAAGATGATAATAAAAAAAATATAATATATGCAAAAAAGCAGTTAGTCTTCAAAACTGAAAACTAACTGCTTTTATTTTGCTAATCTTAAAATCACTGTAAAAACAATCATCTCATCTTTATGACTAACATGAATCTTACCATGGAAAGTCTGCACGATCTCTTGTGCCATGGCTAAGCCAATACCAAAGCCAGATTTCTTGGAGTTATGAGACTCATCCTCGCGGTAGAATCTCTCAAAGAAGTGAGAATAGTCTTTTCCTTTGCCTTCTTTATAAGTGTTAGCTACTCGTAAAATTGCATTAGTACCAAGCTTGCCCTTAGTCAAACTTACCTTAACTTCACCATCTTTATCACAATATTTTCGTGCATTATCTAATAAAATATTAGTCAATTCACTTAAAATATTTCTTTCGGCCTTTACATACAAATCTGGCATAATTATCGCATTATATTTCAAATCATTCTTCTGCATGACCGACTTAAAGCTAGTAACATTCTTTTTAACAATTTCAGAAAAGTTAACCTTATTTAAAACTACTTCTCCAGTTTCACCGGTTCTAGCTAAAGCAATTAAACGATTAATTAACCGAGTTAAGCGATCAACCTGCTCTTTTGTACTTTTATTCCATTCTGAATTATTCCCCAGCATTTCTTCCATTTCAGTATTAGCCGAAATAATTGCTAAAGGCGTCTTTAATTCATGTCCTGCATTAGTAATAAATTCGCGCTGCTTATGATAAGTAGTAATTATTGGTCCAATTGCCTTTTTTGATACTAAGATTAGAATCAGTGCAAAAACAATTAAAGCAATTAATCCCAGCACAACTGAAACTCTAAATAAGAGAGAAAATCGATGATAGATCAGCGATTCGTTCAAATAGACAATAAACTGATTATCTTTTTGGTCCTTACCTACTCGATAAGCATATTGATTATTACCAATACTGACTGATCCACTAGTTACTTTATCCTTAAAAACCTGCTTACTCGTATTAATAATTTTCTTTTGCGCTACATCGTACACGTTAGCGTCGTTTATTATTTTAGGTGTATTATTCTTAGTACTTGCAACCGTAAAATAGCGATACTGAAAAATAGCTTCTGGATTATACTCACCAGCTAAGAAATTTTTATTAATTGGATCTTTTTGATTACCAAAAACCGGTTTAGCATTATGCGGTGTCAACTGACCTTGGTTATTGATTAAGGTTGTCAATACACGATCGACTTCATTATGGCTCTGAGTGTAGCTAATTCCAAGTAATGTACCTAACGTAATAACTAGAACTACAAACAGCGCCGTAATCGACATTCCAATAAATTTCCAGCGAAATTTTTGAATCATTAATCTCACCTACCTAATTAATGAAAAACTACCGCCTTTTTCGCCTACAATCTGAACTGAACTTTGAATTGATTGTAGTTTTTGTCTTAAATAAGAAATATAAATCCAGACTACCTCTTCATTAGCATCATCTTCATCTTTCCAAACATGCGCTAATAGGTCTGAAGTTGAAAATTCTTTACCTTCATTGAGCATCAAATAATTCAAAAGTTGCGTTTCTTTACTTCCTAAGCGAATTGAATTATGACTTACTAGCTCTTGCTCAGATACATTCAAGGCTAGATCGCCAACCTCAACCTCATTAGGAGTATATTGATCATCTCGTCTTTCTTTTGAACGTAAACGAGCGAGCAACTCTTTTAATGAAAATGGTTTAGTCAGATAATCATCTGCCCCGCTATCTAAACCAGTTACGCGATCATCAATTTCAGCTTTTGCAGTCAGCATTAATACATAGGTCTTGTCGCCACTTTTACGAATTTGCTTCAGCGCAGTAATGCCATCCATAATTGGCATCATGATATCTAAGATAATTACATCATATGAATTCTTTTTAGCAAGTTCTACCGCATCTCTGCCATTAAAAACAGCATCGACATCATAATTAACGCTTTTCATTGCTGCTACCAAAACACGAGATAACTGTTCTTCGTCCTCTGCCAGTAAAATTTTCATTAAGTTAGTCTTCCTCTCTAATCAAATGACGCAAGGTCTGCATGCTTACATCGCAAGACGCCAATTCATCCGCAACTCTCTTCAACTCTTTACCAATCATTTCAGGATTCTTTATCTTATGCTTATACTTCATTTCATGCTCTAAACTTGCCCAAGTATCCATTGCAATTGTTCTAAGCTGTACTTCAACGTAATAGTGTCCTGGAGTATTGCCCTCAATGTCTTTTTCAGGTCTTTCAACATCTAAAATCATGTGATAAGAACGGTAACCGTTGGGCTTGGCATTGGTAATATAGTCTTTTTGCTTAACAATTACTACATCATCCCAATCCTGAATCAAGTCAATACAAGTATAAATATCGTCAATAAAATTGCAGACAACCCGAATTCCAACGCTGTCTCGAATTTTTTTCATTGCTGATTCTGGAGTTACTGGGAGCTCTTTTCGCTGACATTTTTCAATCATGCTTTCGGGTCTTTTTACTCGACCAATTAAGTGTTCATAAAGACTGTCCCCGGTTTGCTCTTGGTGAATTCTATTTTCTTTTCTAAAATATTCCAGCATTTGATTAAGTAGTTTATCTAAAACTGGGGCGTAGCCACCATAAATGTCCATATTAAACCTTCTTTATTGATTTACTAATATTATAGCAGTCAAAGATTTTTTAATAATCACACTTACACTATTTTAAAGAATTCTTGCTTTTCATTAGAAAATCTAAGAAAAATACCAGGTTCCAAATTAATAAGCAGATTGCAATACCTAATTCAGAACTTATTACCAACCATAAGTAAACTGCTCCCAACGAGAAAATAGTTATTAATGTAAGAAAATCACGAATGGCAAATTTGCACGTATTTTTGTTATATATTTGATTAATAGTTAAGGAAAAATAGTACAAACCTAGTGAGCCAATAATTAAGAAAAATAGAAATGATTTATTTACATTTTTTATTTGTAAATAAAGCAAAGATACTGTCGATAATAAAATCGAAACTACAATTGCGATATGACTATACATCAGCACGAAGCCCTCACTAATTTGATGATGGTTGATTAACTTATCTGATAAAATTACATAGCTCGCAAACATCAAAACTAAAGACAAAAACAAAAGTAGGACTATATCAATTAATTTATATCTTGCCCTATCTTTCCTAAAAAAGCAAAAATACTCTTAGTCCGAGTAACTAAGAGTATTTTATAAATTAATCTTCCAATTCTACATAAGTTTTAATGCTTTGAGAGACTGTTTGATAAACCGTTGAAACATGCAAGGTATGTGCTAAAAAGTCCTGCTTTTCTTCTTTAGACATGGAGCTATCAAAGGAAACTGTAATTAACATTTCACTGACAACTGATTTTCCATGGCCTAACTTAGTAGTAATCGCTTGATTTGTCACCTTGAAGTTCTTTACGTCTAGATGGTGGACGTTAGCAATCATCCCCGCAGAAATTGAGATACAGGAATTTACTGCACCAGCTAAATATTCTACTGGATTAGGAGCAACATTTTTACCGCTTGCTGATTCATCTACGATAAATTTATGTTTTTTGGTTCTATTTTCAATTTGCCAGGGAGTCCCAGTTAACTCACTTTTTACTGTATACTTTGTCATTCTTATCTCTTTTCTAAATTAATCCATGTTTTACCAAATAATCATGGGCTACTTCAGCTGGTTTTTCATGCTTAACATTAACCTGATAATTCATTTCCTGCATTTCTTGAGTTGTAATTTTACCAGCTAATTTATTTAATGCCTTTACAATTCGAGGATTTCTCTCTGCAAACTTTGCCTTCATTAACGGAGCACCTTGATAAGGCGGAAAGAATTTTTTATCATCATCAAGCATCACTAAGTTATACTTTTTAATCTCAGCATCAGTAGTGTATCCATCAACAATATTAGCTTGATTATTCGCAATAGCGTGATATCGAATGCTTGATTCAGTACTTTTAATTGAAGCAAAATCTAACTTGTAAATTTTCTTTAAACCAGGATATCCATCTTTTAAAGAAGTAAAGTCTGGATCAAAAGCCGCATGAACTTTTTTATTAACTCGATTTAAATCACTCATCTTTGTTAGATGGTTATCTTTCGCAAATTTTTGCGTTGTTGCTAAGGCATAGCCGTTTTGATAAGCCATTGGCTTTAAGTATTCCATGTCAAATTGTTTCTTTAAATCGCTTCTAGCCTCAACATAAACTTGATTTGGATCATTACCAGTCTTTTTGCCCGTTTTCACTAAAGTTTGTAAGACTGTTCCTGTAAATTCAGGATAAATATCAACCTTATCTGTTTGAAGTGCCTTGAACAAAAAAGTTGTTCCTCCAAAATTAGGTTTTAAGACTACCTTTGTATTTGGATCATTCTTCTCAATCAAATCCTTATACATATTAATTAAAATAGCAGGTTCAGATCCCATTTTTCCAGCAATTGTAATTGTTTGCTTAGGTTCAGCGACATTCTTTGAAGTGCTGGTAAAGTGACTATATAAACTGCTTCCGCCCCAAATAAGCAAAATTCCAGCGATAATAATACTTCCCCACTTGAGTCGTTTGTTATTTTTAGCAATAAATTTTAAAACACCACTAAATACTAAGGCAAGTAGTGCAGATAAAATCGCACCCATTAAAACCTCAGTATTGTTATTTGAGTTAATACCGACATAAATGTAAGTACCTAGTCCGCCACCACCAATCAAGGCTGCAAGAGTTGCGGTACCAATAATCATTACTAAAGCAATTCTAACTCCGGCAAAAATCATTGGCATTGCCATTGGAATTTCTAATCGCTGCAACTTTTTCCATTTAGTCAGACCAAAAGCAGTTGCTGCTTCTTCTAAGTTATCAGGAATATCTGTTAAACCTGAATAAGTATTCTGAAAAATTGGCATTATTGCATATAAAACTAAGGCAATAATTGCAGGCGTAGTTCCAATGCCGACAAATGGTAGAAGCAAACCTAGAATTGCTAAACTTGGAATAGTTTGGATAATACCAGCAATTTGCAGTGTGAATTCAGCTGCCTTTTTATGTCCTTTTAAGATAAAAGCTAGCGGAATTGCAATGACCATTGCGATAAGAAGCGCAATCAATGAAATTTTAATATGAACAAGCGTTGTAGCCCAAATTTGATCATGTTCTGTTATCAGCATTTGCCACAAAGATTTAATCATTTCCAGCCACCCACTTTAAAAAGAAATTCCAAACACGTTTTGGTTCAATTAAAAACTCGCCAAATTCCGTTTCCGCAATAAATAAACTATCAGGATGATTAGAACAATCCTTAATCAAATCTTGCACACTGTAGACATGATAGCGAACTAAAGTCTCTACCTTTGGATAAAATCTTGGATCTACTCCCAACTCGCTCTTGAGCAAGGTTTCTAGATCAAGTTTTTGATTAATTCGATTCCCGGCAAAAAACTCTCGAACAAACTTTGTTGCAGGATGACGTAAAATTTCTCTGGGCTTACCCACTTGTTCTAAGACGCCTTTATGTAAAACACCAATTGTATTGCCTAGCCGAATTGCTTCCTGCATGTCGTGGGTTACAAATATCACCGTCTTATTGAGCTGATCATGGAGATTAAGCAATAAATCTTGTAATTGCTTTCTCACGACTGGATCAAGTGCAGAAAAAGGCTCATCCATAAGAACTACCTCAGGATTTGCAGCTAGCGCACGAATAATACCTACTCTTTGTTGCTCACCACCAGAAAGCTCATTTGGCATCCGATCGCAATACAATTTTGGGTCTAAACCAACTGACTTTAGTAATTCTTCTTGTTTCTTGCGTCGCTCTTTTCGACTAACGCCTTCTTGCTCTAAGACAATGGTAATGTTCTCACCAACAGTCAAATTTGGAAACAAGCTGGCCGTCTGCAAAACGTAGCCTGTTTTTTCTCTTAATTTACGTAAATCGTAGTCTTTTATTGATTTATCATCTAACAATATCTCACCTTTTGTTGGTTCAATCAGTCTATTAAACATTTTTAGTAGCGTTGTCTTGCCACTACCACTAGGTCCAACTAAGACGAAGATATCTCCTTTTTTCACTGTAAAAGAAACATCTTTTAGGATTTCTTGATCCTGATATTTCTTCGAAATATTTTTATATTCAATCATCATTTAATCCTTATAAAAAGTGTTACTTATATTTTCTCACTACTTACAAGAAGTTGGCAAAAAGATTACACTTTTTGTCTAAAAAAATAAGAATTATGTTCTTTTTTACATAATTCTTGTTTTAATTTTATTTATTCTTTTTAATAAACTCTTGCAATTCTGATTTTGAAAAATTATCGCCATAATCTTCCATAAGCTGTTTTAAGATAAAATCATCGCTTGCTTTAAATTGCCGAGCCATTTTTATTAGTCTCTTGATTGAAGAAATTTGCTCTTTTTGTTTTCCCTGTTCTTTTCCAAATTCTCTCTCATCATCTAGTCGCATCTGATAATCCATAAGTTCCTTTCTCCTTCCCGGATCAGTACCAAACTTTTTAACTTCTCGATTCAATTTTTCAATAAACTCATCTTTTGTACTTATTTTATCATGAATCAAGTCAAAAAAGCCTTGTAGACGCGGTGTAACCTCACCAATACTCCCACTCGCATTTAAGATAATTGCGTGTTGCTTAGTATCAAGCACCAATGGATTTTTTCGTTTCAACTGCTGAAAGGCAAATTCGTAGTTTTTTCATCGTGATCATATGGATCATTTGGCAAAATAAAAATCACATAAGTTTCTGGTAAATCTCGATACTTACCACCACTCATCAACAAATTCTGATCAATCATTGAAAAATAATATCGAATTCGTTGAGCAAGAAACTTATTCTGTAATACCTGTAGTTCAATGTCATATACTCTTCCTTCTTGATCATAAGCTAAAATATCCGGAATTGTCCCTCGCTTTTCAGGATGAAACTTCAATCTCTTCTGTGTTTCAAACTCAACTCGAGTAATATTCAATTCAGGCAAAATTGCCTGCAACAGTTTGCAGCAATTATCATCCTGTTCCATTACCCAGCTGAATACTGGATCATCAGTGATCTTAGCTACTAACTCGTTTTCATTTTTGCGCATAGGCATCTCCTTTTTTATGAAAAGTTTCTAATTACTATTACACAAAAATGAAAAAATTTTTTTATCAAAAAAAGAAACTATCGATCGATAGTTTCTTTCTAAAATGTTAATAAAAATTATTATTTTTTCTTATTAGTCTTTTTATCTTCATTTTGTAATTTTTGGCCCATTGCAATGATGTACTTACGTAAATCATCTTTAATTTGTGGGTGAGATAAACCATATTCAATTGATGTTTCAAGGTAGCCTTCCTTGTTACCAACATCATGACGTTCGCCGTTAAATACGTGAGCAAATACTCGTTGAGTCTTGTTCATAGTATCAATAGCATCAGTTAATTGAATTTCACCACCACGACCAGGTTTTTGATGTGCTAAAATATCAAAAATTTCTGGAGTCAATAAGTAACGACCAATAATTGCGTAATCACTAGGTGCCTTATCAACATCTGGCTTTTCAACAAAGGCTTTAACGTTAATCAAACCTGGTTCAATTTCGTTATCTGGATCGATAACACCATACTTAGAAACTTCTTCGTGTGGTACAGGCATAACAGCAATAGTTGAAGCATGTGTTTTGTCATAGCGATCAATCAATTGCTTAGTTAGTGGAACTTTATCGTCCATCAAATCGTCACCAAGCATAACAGCAAATGGTTCATCCCCAACGAAGCTGCGAGCTCTTAAAATCGCATCTCCTAAACCAGCTGGGTGTGGTTGACGAGTGTAGTAAAGGTTAACACCTAAATTAGTAATTGATTGAGTCAAGTGTAAAAGTTCAGTCTTACCCTTTTCTTCCAAATCTTGCTCTAGTTCTGGGTTAGCATCGAAGTGATCTTCAATTGAGCGCTTGTTCTTACCAGTAACAATCAAGATATCTTCAATTCCTGATTTTTTTGCTTCCTCTACGATAAATTGAATTGTTGGTTTATCAACAATTGGTACCATTTCCTTAGGCATAGCCTTAGTTGCAGGTAAAAATCTAGTTCCTAATCCAGCTGCTGGAATAACTGCTTTTCTTACTTTCATTTTATTCTCCTCACAAAAATAAGCTTTCCATAATGTATTTTACCAAACTTACGTCAACTTATTTAGGTAATTCTTTGTTTTTTCTAAAAATTCTCAAAATCGGGCTTTGACTGTATTCAATCTTTCTACCTTTTAGTTCGTCTCCTGCTGCATTAATACAAATACCCAGCAATAATAAGAATGAACCTACATTAAGCCAAAGCATAAAGATAATAAATGAGCCTACAATCCCGTAATTTTGCCAGCGTGTCCCAAATTGTCTTAGGTATAACCCAAAGAAATATGATAAGGCACTCCAGCTTATTACAGTAAACCATACTCCTGGCCAAACCACACGTTTTTGAACTCGAATATTTGGAATTACATAGTTAATGTACAAATTCACTATCACTGTCATTAAAATTATGATCGGCCAGCGATAATTTTCTAATTTATAAACCCACCATAAGGATAGGTTAAAAATTGGAGCCAAAAATTCCATAATTTGTCTACCAAAAGTGAAAATGAAAATTATTATTGAAAATCCAACTACTAAAATTACTGATAAAGCAAAAGTGAAAGTTCTGGCTAGTAAATAATTCCACCAAGATTTTCCCTTTTCTTGCTTATCAACGCCATAAATTTTATTTGCGCCCAAGCGAATCGAATTAACCAAACAACTCAATGACCAAATTGCAACTACAATACCTAAGGAAATAAATCCACTTGAATGTTTTTTCAATAAAGCATTAACAATCGGCATAATTAAGCTTGAAACTTGACTTGGAAAAATCAATTCTAAATAACGAGCAATTGGCTTGGTATCAATACTAAATAAAGGTAAAACATTTCCAATAATAATTATGATTGGAAAAATACTTAACAATACATAATAAGCAATAATAATGGAATTTTGGTTTATTTCACCCTGGCTAATATGTTTTGATAGTAATTGAATAAAATTTGCTGTACGGTTCCTAGTCTGATTGAGAAAAGATTTCATAAAATATTTTACTTATTAATCTTCATCTAAAAAATGAGGAAGATACTTTTCATAGCCATCATATGGCTTTTGCAAAGTCAAAATCTTTGGACCATCTGGAGTGATAGCAAAAGTATGCTCAAATTGTGCTGACTTTGAGCCATCTGGAGTTGCGTAGTAAACCCAGTCATCGTTTGGATCAGAAACAGTCTTTTGTTCAATTCTCCAATCACCACCAGCTTCGACCATTGGTTCAACAGTAATTGTCATACCTTCACGTAAACGTAAGCCGTGACCAGCCTTACCCCAGTGAGGAACTTCAGGATCTTCATGAATAGATGGTTGAATTCCGTGACCAACTAATTCACGAACGTCTCCGTAGCCATTTTCATTTTCAACGTAGTTCTGAATAACGCTACCAATATCACCAATACGATTACCAACTACAGCTTGATCAATTCCCATGTACATTGCCTTTTTGGTAACATCCATTAACTTTTGATCTTCGGCAGAAATCTTACCAACACCATAAGTAGTGCAAGAGTCAGTTTCATAACCATCAACGTTACAAGTTACGTCAACACTAACTAAGTCGCCTTCTTTTAAGATCTTATCTTTTCGAGGAATGGCATGTGCAATTTCGTCATTGACACTAATACAAGTGCCGTATTTATAGCCTTCAAAACCTTGTTCTGAAAGACGACCACCATGTTTTTTCATAAAATCTTGAGCAAATTCTTCGATTTCCCAAGTAGAAATTCCAGGCTTAATAACATCACGTAAGCCTTCAAACATTGCTGCTAAAACGCGACCTGATTTTTGCATACCCTGAAGTTCACGTTTTGACTTAATTGTTATCATTAAAAAATCTCCTTTTTTAATATTTATATACTATTAGCATACCTTAAATAAACATAATTTAGTAGTCATTAAGACAGTCTCAACCATTCATTATAAAGCTTTTCTTAAATAATTTCTCTTAAGATTACAAACCACCAACTTTCTTTAGTATAATAGGAGAAAACGTTATAGAAAGAAGTTTTTTACATGAAAGCACAGATTGTCTTTGCCAGTATGACTGGTAATGATGAAGATATGGCAGAAATTTTAGAAGAAAATTTACAAGATGCAGGTTTTGACGTAGAAAATATTGATGTCAGTTTTGCAGATGCTTCTTCTTATCTTGATGCTGATCTTTGCGTAATGGTTACTTATACTTACGGCGAAGGTGTGATGACTGATGAATTAAAAGACTTTTATGACCAATTAGTTACTCTTGACTTATCGGGTAAAAAATTCGCCGTTATGGGGTCTGGAGATAAAACATACAAAGATCATTATTGTGAAAACGTAGATGACTTTGAAAAGGCATTTATTAAGTGCGGCGCAGTTGAAGTAGCAAAACCAGTAAAAATCGAAAACGCTGTTGATGACGAAGATATTGATTTAATTGATCAAGCTACCGAAGAAATAGTCGAGGCATTTAATGACTAAAAAACATCATAAAAGAAAGGGGCAAAAGATTACCCAAGCCCAATTACGAGAGCTTGGAAGTAAGCTTGTTACTAGGCACCGAAACTTTTATGTTTACGTTATCTTTGGCTTTTTAGCAGCAGTCATTAATATTGCCTGCTTTCTTTTATTTCATAATGTTTGGAAAATTCCAGTAATTTATGCCAACACAGTCGCTTTCATTATTTCTAACTTAGCCTCTTTTTCTTTTAATAAACATGGCGTCTTCATTCAAAATGTTGATAAGCAGCATGGCGTTGTTTACCAATTATGTTTATTCTTTATTTACCGAATTATCAGTTTGATTCCTGATAACTTGATTATGTTAGTTGGTATTTCCTGGCTTCACTGGAATGCTCTTTTTGTAAAAATTGTCGATCAAATTTTAGTAGGTATTTTTAACTATTTAACTACTAAATCGATTTTCCTTAATACTAGTAACAAGTTTGCTAAAAGATTTAAAGATCATTTTAATAAGAAATAATGAAAAAAGCTCCAGATTAATTTCTGGAGCTTTATTTTTATCTAAAATCTGCTGGTTTTTGATTATGTTCTTTATCAAAATAATAAGCAATTGCATCCATAATTCGATCTGAAGCCTTGCCATCTCCATATGGATTCTTAGCATTAGCCATTTCATCATAGGCATTCTTGTCTTCAAGTAAGCGAATCATTTCATCATGAACCTTATTTACTTCAGTGCCTACAAGCTTCAAAGTTCCTGCTTCAACCCCCTCTGGGCGTTCAGTCGTATCGCGTAAAACTAATACCGGTTTACCAAGAGAAGGTGCTTCTTCTTGTACCCCACCTGAATCAGTCATAATAAAGTAACTTCTTTTAGCCAAATTATGAAAATCAACTACATCAAGTGGTTTAACCAAGTGAATTCGAGGGTCCCCGCCCAGTACTTCCTTTGCAACTTCTTGAACTCTTGGTGAAAGATGAACCGGGTAAATAATTTCTACATCATCATAACTATCAACTACCTGCTTCATTACTTTAAAAACGCGTCTCATTGGTTCACCTTGATTTTCCCTACGGTGCATAGTAACTAAAATAGCTCTATTGCCAGGTTTAATCTCATCAAGAACGTCATGGTGATAATCTTTTTTTATTGTTTGCTCTAATGCATCAATTGCCGTATTTCCAGTAACATAAATATTATCGCTTGGATGATTTTCTTTAATTAAATTCTTTTTACTTAATTCAGTTGGTGCAAAATACAAATCTGCTAAATCATCTGTCATTTGCCGATTCATTTCTTCAGGAAACGGTGAATATTTATTCCAGGTTCTAAGACCTGCTTCAACATGACCTAAAGTAGTTTGTTCATAAAACGTTGCAAGACCAGCCGCAAAGCTAGTGGTTGTATCACCATGAACCAAAACGATATCTGGACGTTCTGTTTTGATTACTTTTGCCATATCAATCAATACCTTTGAAGTAATATCTTCCAAAGTTTGATTTTTGTGCATAATATTAAAATCATAATCAGGTTTGATTTTAAAAATATCTAACACCTGATCAAGCATCTCACGGTGCTGCGCACTTACTACCGTTATTTCCTCAAACCGCTCATCTTGTTTTAGCTTTAACACTAAGGGGGCCATCTTAATAGCTTCTGGCCTAGTTCCAAAAACGGTCATAACTTTGATTTTCTTCATAAATATTTCCTCGCCTTATAGCTTATCTCTTATACTATAGCCTAATTCAATTTTCTTTGGTACTATTAGCCGAACTAATTTATACTTATATATTATAAGGAAAGTGAAATATATTATGTTTAGTTTTTTATCTCTGGCTGCAATTCTGATTACCATTATAGTGTTCTGTCTGGTTTTTCTTTTAGGAAATTCCTATCCCCGAAGGACTAAATATTTTTTAATTGGAATTATTGCCATCTTATTAATTATTTTTCTCTGGGTTGTTTTGAAAATTTTTATCAATCCATTAAAATACGTCTGATATTCAAAAAGGTATGTACTCCTTATAATTGAAGTACATACCTTTTTAATTATGACCCCGGTGAGATTCGAACTCACCTCTACGGTTTAGGAGACCATTGTTCTATCCAGATGAACTACGGGGTCAGAATCAGTTTCTACTTTAACATAAAAACTGACTTTTAACTATTAAAAATTTAATACTGTGGTAAATAGAAATTGCGTTGATTATTATCTTGTTTAGCAATCTTATCAGCTGCAAAAACAAACGGCATCCAAATAAGAAGTGCAATTACCATATTAATAAGCGCTAAAACAATAGCACGCCAGTCATAATTACATGCTAGAAATGGTCCAATAAGTGGCGGCATTACTGTTGGAACAAAAATTTGAACCGGATTAACTAGACCGGCCGTTGTAGCCCAATATGCTAGTGATACATTTACAAGCGGAGCAACAACAAATGGAATTAAATAAACTGGATTAAAAACTACAGGTAAGCCAAAAATAATAGGCTCATTAATATTAAATACCCCAGGTGCTACAGCCATCTTCGCTATTGTTCGATAATCTTTACGTTTAGAAAACATTAAGATCGCAATAATTAATACTAATGTACCTCCTGCTCCACCAAACCAAGCAAACACATTAAATGAATCACGAACCCAAATATATGGTACATGCTCACTATTTCTAACAGCTGTAACGTTAATATTTTCTGGAGTTAACCACAAAGAGTCCATTACTGGAGTTAAAACGCTAATGCCGTTAATCCCAAAGAACCAAAAGATTTGAACTAGAAAGGTAACCAATAAGACGACTCCAAAACCCTGCCCCAAATTAACCAAGGGACGCTGAATAGTAGCAAGAAGCCAATTACCAAAATAAGTTCCAGTAAGCCGTTGAAATGCGTAATTAACAAAGCCAACAATAAATACTGAAAGTAGAATTGGAATTAAAGTACTAAATGCTACCCATTCCGCATGGGGCATACTGGTATCAACTTTAAGCCGAATTCTTGCCTTATAAAATACAATAAACAAGGCAGTCCCAATACAGCCAAAAATAATAGCTGTAAATAATCCCATTGTTGAAAACTGCTTAATATCAAAAGCATTTTTAATATCAACCACATCTCCATCAATACGTAATTTCACTGAATCGCTAATACTCATTGCAAAAGCAACTAAGGAAGCAACTGAACCAGCAAAACGATTTACTTCATAGGTCTTAGCTAAGTGATAGCCCCAAGAAATCGCAAAATAAACTGCAAAAAGTGCAAATGTACCTTCCCAAATAATATTATCAATTGCGACAATCGGCTGCATCAAAGAATAAAAGGTATCCCAATGCATTTGCACTTTAGCGGCTCTAATGATGCTATTAAATAGCATTGCAATTGAACCAGCCATTGTAATTGGTAGTAAAGAAATAAAAGTATCCCGCATTGCAACTAGCCAGCGGACTTGAGCTAAGCGAGATGCAGGAGGTAAAACGTAAGTTTCAAGCCATTTAACTAAAGATGACATTATTTCTCTCCTCTGCTCTTTCGAGGATGATATCCTTTATTTTTCTTATTACGCCAACGTTTCTTTTTATGCTTTGGCTTATTTTTTTCCACCTTTTTATGCTCTTTCTTTTCTGCATTCTCTTCTTTTTTAAGCTTAGGTTTTTCAGTGGTTAAACTATAGCCAGCAAAATATGCTCTTTCAATTTGATACGTACCAGCCAGCAATTTCTTTAGATTTCTAAAATCATGGTCATCCCCAAGAGTAACGACTGTTCCTGACTTATTCATCCGTCCAGTTCTACCACTACGATGCAAGTATGTATTAACTTCACTTGGTATTTCAAAATTAATGACATAACTAACATCAGGTAAATCTAAGCCACGCGCAGCTAAATCAGTCGCAAATAAAAACTTAATTCGACCTGCTCTGAAATCACTAAGCAACTTTTCACGGTTTTGCTTGCTCGTTTCATTACTTAAAACAGCAAATTTAGTCTTGCTGTGATTAAAAATTCGCGCAAATCTCATTTCAGTTTCGCTACTGTCAAAGAACAGGATACCTTTGAATTTATCTAACTTTGCTAAGCGTTGTAGAAACTGCATTTTATATTCATTTGAAACTTGCAAGAAATAATGCTTAACTTCAGACTTTTGCTCTGGGCGTACATCAACTAATAAAAAAGTATGATTAAAAAGATTTTCTGCATTTTTTGTAACTTCAGATTCTGAGGCGCCAAAAAGTAAAATTTGAGCTGTTGAAGATAAATTTTGTCCTAAGGAACTCAATAAATCTAATTTTGCAAATTCTAGAATATCATCTGCCTCATCAATTACTAAGGCATTAATATCTTGATACTTAATTCGATTCTCTGATAGAAAGTCAAAAAATCTTCCTGGAGTAGCAATAATTATCTCTGGCTTTTCTTTTTTTAAACGCTCTAATTGTCTTTTTCTATTACCAGCCCCAACTAGTGCGATTGTTTTAAGTCCTAAAGCTTTGGCATAATGCAAAAGATTATTTCTCGTTTGAATTGCTAGTTCAGTTGTTGGCTCTAAAATTACCCCTCGACCGCCAATGTCTGCAACGCGCTCCATTACTGGCAATCCATATGCCAAAGTCTTTCCCGTACCAGTCTTAGCTAGTCCAACCAGACTTGCACCATTGCGTATTGCATCATACGTCCGCTCTTGAATTAAAGTTGGTTTAGTCTTGTGTTCTCTTTCTAGAACTTGTGAAACTGCTTGTGAATACATTTTACTTCCTCTATTGTGTTTTTTCTTGACTATATAATTGCGCATATTGCGTATTGGTACCAATGTAAGCAAACATTGTTACATCTCGATCTAAATTATCAATATTTTTAACTCTTCCATTTTGAGTGTAACACCAAAAGGCATAATGTCGCCTATCTTTTAAACTTGCTCCCGTATATAAAAATCTTGTTCCTTCTGGAAAGTAATTATGGTAATGATAGTCACCTGCTATCATCGTTCTCTTGCCAAGATTATTTATCATCTGAGCAAATTCACCCATTCTTTTCCAATATGATTTCGTTAAGTGATTTGTAGCCGGTACAATCATAACTGGTAAACTGCCAGTATTAGTTCCTACTTTATTTACAAAATATTGATACTGATCCTGATTGCTGGTTTCATCACTATAGGCAATAATTGTACCAAAATTAAGATTAGTCCCCTGAAGTTGATCACGGTAAAGCAAATAATTGTCGTCAAAATACGACTTTCCTTGCGTTGAACGCAAATAAACAAATGAAATACCGTTCTTTTCTAATTTATGAAGGTCAATATAATCTTTAGTTTGATCTAATTCAATTCCAAGCACACTCATATTTGAACCACGTGGCACAGTTGTATTTTGCTTCATATTGAAATATCCCCACACTAGTCCAGAAAAGGCTAGAATGAGCAAAATAATAATACTTGGAAAAGTATATTTATGTCGATAACGATGCACAATCATCCCTCCATTAGTTATTTTAACGAACTTCTCCTTTCTATACCACTTTCACTAAAATTTAGTATAAAATGATATCAATACTAAAAGTTATAAATGAATCGAAAGGAAAGCACATATTGAAAAGACAAATTAGCTTTGGACAAGCTCTGGCAACCGTGGTGGGAACTGTAATTGGCGGGGGTGTCTTCTTTAAAATTGGCAGCATTAGTCATGAAACAAGTACACCATCTTTAACTCTTTTTGTTTGGATTTTAGCCGGTATCGTTTCTATTGCTTCTGGTCTAACAGTTTCTGAAATTGCTGCTGCACTTCCAGTTACTGGCGGATCAATTAAATATATTGAATATACTTATGGGAAAGTTTGGGGCTTTTTATTTGGCTGGGCACAAATGCTGGTCTACTTTCCTGCCAATATCGCCGCTTTAAGCGTGGTATTTGGGCAACAGTTTGCTGTCTTATTTGGTTTCCCTACTAAATATGCAACCCTGATTGCTTTATTGCTCGCTCTTTTTTTAATGAGTTTAAATTTTATTTCTACCAAGTTCTCAACCAGAATGCAGTCAGCGATGACAATTCTGAAGGCAATTCCAATTGCTTTAATTGTAATTTTTGGTCTTTTTAATCCAGCTAAAATTAGCGTCAACTTACTTCCCTTAAGTTCTGGCCATAATGTTTCTTTTTGGGCTGGTTTAAGTGGTGGTTTATTAGCTGCTTTATTTGCATATGATGGCTGGATTAATGTTACCAATTTAGCTGGTGAAGTCAAGGAACCAGAAAAGAACCTTTCAAGAGCGATTATTATCGGACTATCCGCAATTACTTTGATTTATGTGTTAGTAAATTATGCTTTCTTAACTGCAATTCCCTTTAAAGAAATAATTGGCAACCAAAATACAGCTTATCTTGCCTCATTAAAGCTCTTTGGCAGTCTGGGCGGCAAATTAATTACAATTGGAATTTTAATCTCTGTTTATGGAGCAATTAATGGCTTCATGCTTACCGGAATGAGAATTCCATATACTCTAGCAAAAGATAAAATGTTGCCATTTTCAAATAAAATCGGCCGTACTAACATTAATACAGGTGTGCCGACAATTAGTGCTTTAATTATCTTGACTGTTTCCTTAATAATGATTTTTTTAGGAACTTTTGATCTCTTAACTAATATGTTGGTATTTGTCATGTGGACCTTTACAACATTAATTTCAATCGCAGTGGTAGTTCTACGCTATCGTGAACCTAAGCTAGATCGTCCATATGTTGTTCCTTGGTACCCAATTATCCCCATCATTTCAATCGGCGGCGGTTTGTTTATTGTAATTAGTACCGTAATTAATGAATTTTGGCTTTCAATAACTGGAATTGGATTAACGGCTTTGGGATTACCAGTTTACTACTATATGAAGAAGCACAATCAGCAGAATTAATTTACAAATAAAGGGTTGAAACTATCTCTAACGAGTAGCTTTCAACCCTTTTATGATTGTCTTTTAAAGTAATATTTTAATTATTAACGATTTAAGTTTGCCTGAATAACTTCTGGTTTTAAAACACCGACATAAGGTAAATTACGATATGCATTTAAGTAATCTAGACCATAGCCAACAACAAATTCATTTTCAACTTTTGATCCAAAGTAATCTACAACTACATCATCTTCACGACGTTCAGTTTTATTAAGCAAAGCACAGCATTTTACGCTCTTGGCACCGCGCTTAGTTAATAAATCCTTCATAAACTTCAAAGTATGACCAGTATCAACAATATCTTCAACGAGTAAAACGTCTCTATTTTTGACATCAGCTTGAACGTCAATATCTAGTCTAACTTTGCCGCTTGACTCAAAACCGTCGCCATAACTTGAAACATCCATGAAATCATTTTGCATCTTTACATTCATGTGACGAGTTAAATCCGTCATGAAATAAACTGCACCCTTTAATACACCAATGACTAAAGGAAATTTTCCAGCGTAGTCTTCAGTCAATTGTTTGCCCAGTCTTTGGCAAATTTCTTCAATATCATCCTGGCTGAATAAAACACGATCAATAATGTTGTCAATATTATCACTATTTTGCATCTTAACCCTCTATATCTTTTTATAAATGCTTTGTTATTAGTAGAATTATAACATTTAATTATCAAAAAAAGCACCCATCTTAAGGTGCTTTTGCCGATTATTTGGCTTTTTCTTCACTATTTTGATCGCTATCTGCTGCTTTTTTGCCAGTATCCTTAGCTATCTTAGAAACAAGGAACCAACGCATGAAACCTTGTTCAATATTTACTAACTTAAACTTAAAGCCTTCTAAGTCAACAGATTCACCCTTCTTTAGGTTAGGGTAATGTTCCATCATATAGCCACCGATAGTAATTATATCGCTGTCTTCAAAACTCTTAAGCTTAGTATGGAAGTAACGTTCAAAATCGTATAAAGTAGTCTTTCCTGAAACATGAATGTCGCCGTGATCGTCACGAACAATATATTCATCGGAAACATCATCGATTTCATCTTTGATCGAACCAAAGAGTTCTTCATAAATATCTTTATCCGTTACGATACCACTGGTACCACCATATTCATCTACTACTAGAACAATTGGAGTGTGTTTTTTGATCATTAACTTCAAAATATCTTGAATCAACATTGATTCAGGCACAGTAATAATCGCTCTAATAATTCTAGTAATGGGAACATCAGGATTTTCCTGATCTTGACTTACAATATCATATGCATAAACATACCCCACAATATCATCTTTATCGTTATCACGAACAACTGGAAAACGGCTGAAACCATCCTCAATATATTTCTTTAAAGCCGTCTTAACATTATCAGTGGCATTCAAAACTTGAAGCTGAGTACGGTCAGTCATAATATCTTTAGCAACCTTATCATTTAATTCAAAGGCACGCTCCATATATAACAAATCGTCTTTATCAAGTGAACCGCCAGTCACAGCATTACGCGATAAACGGAGAATTTCAGATTGTGAATAAACTTCACTTTCTTCATCAGCTGATTGCATTCCCAACAAATGAAGTAAGCCATTGGCGCTATGGTTAAGTAGCCAAACAAATGGGTATACTACCGTATGAAATACAGTCAAAGGAGTAACAACAGCCATCAAACACTTAACAGGCATATCAATGGCAATATTTTTAGGGACAATTTCAGTTACAACAACTTCTAAGTATGTTAATAGTACAACACCTAAAGTTGCTCCTAATACTCCGCTAGTCTTTACTCCAAACCAGGGCGTCATCTTAAATACATCAGTCAATAACTCTTCGATCGTTCCTTGACCAATCCAACCTAAAATAACACCGACCAAGGTCGTACCTACTTGAGTAGTAGATAATGATTCATTTAAGTTATGAACCATGTGTAATGCTCGCTTTAATTTCTTAGGGCTACCTTGACCGTTTGCTAGCATATCTTCTAGCTGACTAGATCTAGTTTGCACTAAAGCAAATTCGGCAACAACAAAGAATATCGCAATTAAAAACGTTATGAAAATTACAATTAAATTAGTAGTTATAGTACTTGTAGACAAGTGATCTTCACCTTTTTTATATATTAAATAATTACATCTCTATTTTAGCATTATTTCTCCGAATCAGGGATCCAGTTTGCAACTAATCCTGGATGATTGTAATTTTCTTCAATATTCTCTGATACTTGCTTATTATAAGAATCTGCTGGTAACTCAATCTTATCGCGTAAATCATGTTTTAAATCAATAAAACCTAATTTCAAGAATTTCTTATTTCGTATCTTAAAATGATAACCAGTAAAATAGGCTTTATTACCAGGAATCTTCTTACAATCTGCTAAACTAAATTTCATCACTGTATTATCTAGTTTAATAAAAGCATAATAATCATTTTTACCAAGATAAGTAACTTCTTGTTTAACAGGAATTTTTTGATAAATCGAAGGCAAATGAGAAGGTGTATTAATATCTGCCACATATTTAAATGTTTCAATTTCATTTGGATCATAATACTTTTTGGCAAAAATTTGAGCATCATATACTCTTACCATTGCAGTTAAGTAATGATTTTCCTTCCTATATTCTGTTGATTCCTTATTTTTAAAATACGATAGGCCTAAAAAAACGCATAGAGTTGTAGTCGTTAGTCCAAATAAAATCGCCGTTAATTTATTTTTTACACATAAAAATGGGATTAAGCCCACAAATAAAAAGATAGTTCCTAAAATTAAAACATAGCCAGGCAAAGTGTAGTTATACCATTGATCCCAATTAGCCCACTGCTGCGGAGAAACTAATAAAGTCATTATTTTCATCCCTTTTACCATTTTTTATAATTATGCCATATTTTAATTTTATTTTAAATAATTGGACATAAAAAATCCTGAGGAACTAGAATACCTATATTCAATTCTTCAGGAAATCATGGTTAAAGATTTTTCTTAATTTTTAAAATTTCATCCAGTGGTACACGCTTAGACTTATAATCATTAATCGTTGCCTTTTTATTAGGATATCCTAAGCCAATCCCAATTCCAATTGTTTCATCTTCTGGAATATTCAAATATTTTCTAATTACTTCTGGATACTTAACAAAAGCATGTGCTGGCATTGTACTTAAGCCACGATTATTTGCAGCCAGCATTAAAGTCTGTGAAAAGCCACCTAAGTCAAAGATTGACCAAGCTGGAGATTGTTTAGGAATAGTAAGAAAAACAATTACAGGAGCATTGAATAATTTTAGTTGAGCTTGATCAAAATCATCTGTTTCTCCTCGTAAGAAATAATCTAAAGTTTCACTCATTGTTGCCATGTTCTTACTTGGAAACGTATCCCATTCAACTTTTAATAATGAATCAAATTCTTCGTGAGGTTCTTCATTAGCCAAAGTCTTTTCTTCGTGTTCTTTTCTAATTGCTTTTGCTACTTCACCTTCAGCAACATAAATGCGCCAAGGCTGCGAATTAAGTAAAGATGGTGTTCTTTGTGCTTCTTCGATAACCTTACGTACAGTTTTTTCACTTACTCTTTGATCCGTGAATTTTCTTGTTGCATGTTCACGTGCTAAGACATCTTTAAATTCCATCCAATCATCCCTTCAATATTTTACTAATAAAATTACACTTACATTCTATAAGTTCATTATAACAGCTATGCTGCACTTAGGATAGAGCTAATTTTAATAACTAATTAACCATAAAAAAAGACCTAACATTTATTAGGTCTTTCTATAAAAATCATTTATTAAACTCTATTTTAAGCCATTCCATTGCCATTCTGTAACTTCAGGCATATCTTTACCATTGTCGCGAATATATTGATGGTGTTTAGCAAGCAAGCTATCCATTTCATCAATAAAGTCAGCATTCTTTTCACTTAGTTCAGGAACACTTTCGACAACATCTTTTGCTAAATCATAGCGATCCATATGGTTCAATACTCGCATATCAAATGGCGTAGTAATATCACCATTTTCTTCATAGCCATGAATATGAACATCATTCTTTCCGCGTCCACGATCAAACCAAATTGACTCCATCATTGGTTTAAAGCCGTGCCATGCAAAGATGACTGGTGTGTCTTTAGGGAAAAGACGATCGAATTCTTCATTGCTGATTGCATTCGGATTCTTTTCTGGAGACATTAATTTCATGACATCAATAACATTAATGTAACGAATCTTTAAGTCTGGGAATTTTTTGTGCAATAAATCAATCGCAGCTAACGACTCAATCGTTGGTTCAGTACCAGTGGAAGCAAAGACAACATCTGGCTTAGCACCCTTATCAGTTGATGCCCAGTCAATGTAGCCAAGACCTTTATCAACTAACTTTTTAGCTTCTTCAATCGAGAACCATTGCGGACGAGGTTGCTTAGAAGTTACTAAAACGTTAATGCATTCACGATCTCTAAATGCCTTATCAGATACAGCAAGAAGTGAGTTAGTATCTGCTGGTAAGTATTCATGAATTAAATCTGGACGGTTCTTTTCATAAAGGTGGGTTAACATACCAGGATCTTGGTGAGTATAACCGTTATGATCTTGTTGGAAAACAGTTGAAGTATCAACTAAGTTCAAAGCTGGATAATCATGACGCCAAGTTTGTTCTTTAGCCTTTCTTAACCACTTCATGTGTTGGGTAAGCATTGAATCAACTACGCGGCCAAATGCTTCATATGTAGCAAAGAAACCATGTCTGCCTGTCAAAACGTAACCTTCAAGCCATCCTTCATCTTGGTGTTCAGATAATTGCGAATCAATCACGCGACCTTCGCGAGCCAAGTTTTCATCATTTGGAGTATGAATATTTTCCATCCATTGACGTTTTTGATTATCTAAAAGTTGGAATAAACGGTTAGATTTAGTTTCATCTGGACCAAAACCACGGAAATTAGTTGGATTTAAGGCAGCCATCTTGTCTAAGTATTTTGCCCATTCAGCCATGTCTTGCTTTTCAACAGAACCAGGTTTATCAAATTTCACTGCAAAATCACGGTAATCTGGCATATTTAAAACTTTAGGATTAATTCCCCCATTAGTTACTGGATTCATCGCCATTCTTTGGTCGCCAGATAAGGTGTTTTCTTTAACAATTTCCTTAGGTGACCCATCTTCATTAAATAGCTCTTCTGGTTTATAGCTTTCCATCCAGTCGGTAAGCATTTCCTTATGACTCATATCACCTTGAGAAACTGGAATTGGAATTTGGTGAGCACGGAAGCTATTTTCAATTGGATTACCATCTAAGTCAAATTTAGGACCAGTCCATCCCTTAGGCACTCTAAAGACAATCATTGGCCATTTAACTAATGAATCATCGTTATTTTCACGGGCATGCTTTTGAATAGCCTTAATTTCTTCAACAACTTCATCCATTGTCTTAGCCATCTCGTGGTGAACTTCCATGTGGTCCTTGTAACCATTAAATTCGCCATCTTTATATGCAGAAACAAAATATGGCTTCCAGCCCATTCCTTCAAAGTACTTAGTTAGGTCTTCATCGCTCATTCTGGAAACGATAGTTGGATTAGAGATCTTAAAGCCATTGATTTGTAAAATTGGAATGACAGCACCGTCCTTAATTGGATTAATAAATTTACTTGAGAACCAAGAAGTAGCAAGTGGACCAGTTTCTGATTCACCGTCACCAATTTCAACCGCTGCAATTACATCCGGATTATCTAAAATTGCACCTACACCATGAGAAAGTGAATAGCCCAATTCGCCACCCTCATGGATCGATCCTGGTGTTTCTGGTGCAGCATGAGAAGCAACTCCACCTGGGAAACTAAATTGCTTAAATAACTTAGCCATTCCCTTTTCATCTTGAGTAATTTCTGGATAGCGCTCAGTATATGAACCATCTAAGTATGAATTAGATACCATTACTTGGCCACCATGACCGGATCCTTCAATATAGAACATGTTTAAGTTATATTTCTTTATTGCCCGATTTAAGTGCGCATAAATAAAGTTTTGTGGAACGATTGTCCCCCAGTGACCAATTGGCTTGGGCTTTACATCTTCAGCTTTTAATTCGCCTTTTAATAGTGGATTATTCATTAAAAATAGTTGACCAACTGATAAGTAGTTGGCTGCACGCCAATATGCATCGACGCTCTTTAAGTATTCTTCAGAATCATAATTTACTACCATAGCAAGTATCTCCTTGAAATAGTTTTCATTACTTATTACAGTATTAATCATAATTCATCAAGCATTGAAATTCAACTTTTAAAATTATTGGGACGGTCCAATTTTAGAAAGTGCGGTTACAAGGCCATCTTCTTCATTAGAATCGGTGACCATAGTTGCTATTTTCTTTACTTCATTGACTGCATTTCCCATGGCTACACTAACACCAACCTCTTTCAGCATTTCTAAATCATTTTCGCCATCTCCAAAGGCTATTAATTCTTCTTTTTGTAAGTTTCTCATTTTTTGAATGTATCTAATTCCTGAACTTTTAATTGCCTTACAACTAGTAATTTCGCAGTATTTAGGACCTGTTGTTTTAGTATTAACCAAATTTGGAAATTTTTTTCTCAAGGCAGCTGTTAAAGGACACGTAATTTTTTCCTTAACATCTAGAATCATAATTTTATAAATATCCTCTTTGCCGATTTCAGTTTGCAGATGATATTTTCTCTTCGTTAGCCTGACTTGATAGTCAACATCTTCATTAAATTCAAATACATTCCAGCTGTTTGCCGTATACCAACTGATAGTAGCTTTAGGAAATTCCTTTTTAATAAAATCAATAATATTTATAGCCAAATCATGTGGAATGGGATGAGATAATAACTTAGTTATTCCATGAGCGTTTTTTTCAAATATCAAACCGCTATTAAAAGCGATTTGCGGTCCAGTCAAACCTAGTTCATCAATTGCAAATTCCATTTCCATTGGTGCTCGTGCGGAAACCAGAGTCAGCGGGATAGGATAGTCTTTTAAGAAATCAACTGTTTTTGTATTAATTTCACCCGAGCCGTTTAAAATCGTGCCATCCATATCACTAAAAATTTGTTTTATCATGCCTTTTCTTCCTCTAATACTTCTCGGACTTTAATATTCTTTTTAAAATACTTTCTATATTTTGTATCTAACTTATTATCCGTAATCAATATATCTGCCTGGTCGCAATCCATCACCTTATATGGTGAAGAACGATCTTCTTTAAATTTATATTCTTCAGCGAGTAGAATAACTGTCTTTGTCCGATTAACTACTTCTCTTTCAATCTGGGCATCAGGATGATTAACTACAAATACACCATTCTTATTAACCGATGACGTTCCAATCACAGCAACGTCAAACTCATACTGATCAATTTCTTTCAAACTATTTAAAGAAGATGTATAGTGGTTTTCCTTATTCAAATAGCCACCTAGTAAAATCACATTAGGCAAATTATCCATCATTAAGGCTCCTGCATTATCAATTGAATTTGTCATAATTGTGGCATTCAAACCTGTTAAATAATGGCAAAGCTGCGAAATCGTAGTTGACGCATTCAAATATATTAACTTATCAGCCGTCAAATATTTTGCTGTCATTTTAGCCATCTTATTCTTAATAGGTGATAAAACATGTGCTCTAGAATTATAGTCAGGCACTGTTCCTTGCTTGATTTTCATCAATCCACCATGAATTCGAATTGCTTGACCAGTATTGGTTAATTTAATTACATCCCTTCTAGCCGTATCAAAGGAAACCTGGCATAATTGCATAATTTCACGCGTACTAATTGTTTTTCTTTCATCTAATGTACGTCTAATTAAATCTAATCTTTCAACTTGCGATTGCATTTGTCTCACCTCACAAGTCTAATCTTATCAGAAAGCCCTATCATATTTGCGTGTTTCTCTGTATTTTCAGCTTTATTCTAAGTATTTATCAGTATTTAAGAAAAGATTCACTGATAAATTTCAGTATGATGTTATTTAAATCAAGACAAACACTTAACAAAAGCTGCAATATGGGCGTAAAAACACCTTTTCATACATTGCAGATGCTAGTATTTAAGTGGGCCCAGAAATAAATTAGTTATTTAAGATAGTGAGGTCTTTATCATGTTAGAAACTACTATTACTAAACAAAATGAAATTGTTAAAACACTGAAGGATTTATATGCTAGCTTCAGCAAAGTTCAAATTAAGGCATATCTTCCTCTTGAACAGACAATTTTAAAAGTTATAGCCAAAGCCGAAAATCATGATGACGCAACTGCTTGGAGTAATAAGTTAGTTATGTTTTTGCAATCTCAAATAGCGCTAAAACAAATTCCAATCACTAAGGAACAAGATGCTTTAATTAATTCTCTCAGTGAACAATGCAAAAATACTAACTTAAACTATGTATATCTGGCACCAATTAATGATAGTTTGCAATTTGATTAAACTATCCCCTCAATCAAAAAAGACATCGTTTCTCTCATCCCCCGAGAAAAACGATGCCTTATTTTTTTATTCTTGACTTAAGTTAACAAAAGTATTGTATTTCATATATTTATAGTGAATTCGCATATTTGAAACTTCAAATGGCGTTCCGTCATCTAAAAAGAAAATACCTTCCATCACGCCAACTGGTTCATTAGGAGCCAGCATTAACTTAGATTGATCTTCTAATGTTGAAGGTTCAACTGTAATCGTTAAGAATGACCGCGTTACAGTTTTATTTTGCGTATCTTCTAAATAATTAAACAGAGATCCTTTTAAAATATCTGGATTTAATTCTGGCGTAATCTTAATTGGAATAAAGCCGGTTTCAATCAAAAATGGTTGATCATCTAATAAACGTAATCGCTTAATTTGATAAACAAAGTCTGATTCTTTTAAAAAGAGATCTTGCCTTAAATCTTCATCAGCTTTAATTACTTGATAGTCTAATAGCTCAATACTTTGCTTTTTACCAGGAACACTAAAAGAGTCAGTAATACCCAAATTTGATCCTTCATATTTAAAGAGAGCTTGATTCTTTAAGTAAAGAGGATTAATAAAAGTTCCACTACCTCTTTTTTTGAAGACTATTCCTTGCTGTGCAAGTAATCCCAAAGCTCGCTTCATGGATGAACGGCTTACATGATAATAGTCGCTTAAACTCCGCTCATCTGGTAAGCGCATATCTTCATATTCATTATTAAGTATTTTTTGTTTAATATCGCGCATTACTGAGCGATAGACTAAATCAGTCATTATTTTCTCCCGTTATTGGCAGCTTGGATACTTTGAACGAACCAAGTTGCAAACCTCTCTGTATCGACGTCGGTTGCGATTTGTGCGTTATGTTCTTTGCTTAAAAAGTCCATCACGCTAGCGCCATAAGTATAACGTCCAGCTAATTCAATTTCAACATTCGCAGGCTTCAAGGTGAAGAATTCAGTATGAAGCATTATACCTACAGCAGTTGGATCATAAATCTTAATTCTAAGATCACCATCTGGCTCATGAATATGTGAAAACATCGAATATAACATCTTTCCAACTTCGCCGCATTCCTTAATCTTATCCATTTGGTCTTTGGTTAGATGTGCTTTATCACCAACTTCGAGTGGAGCAACATAAACCGGCAACCCAGAATGAAAAACAATTTGAGCAGCTTCTGGATCTCCAGCAATATTATATTCCGCAAATGGACTATGATTTCCATGCCCAATATTTCCACCCATAATGTAAACTTCAGCAATATTGTCTACTACATCAGGATATTGTTTAAATAAAAGCGCAAAGTCAGTTAAAGGTCCGATCCCTAAAAGAGTTACTTTTTCAGGACTATTTTTTATTGCCTCATACATCTTAGTAGCAGCAAGTCCTTCTTCAAGTAAATCATCATTTGCAGTTTCAAATTCAAAACCAGCAATGCCTGTTTTACCGTGAACAGAAGCAGCACTAATAGCTGGACGCACTAAAGGCTGGTTAGCACCTTTAACTACAGGTACTTTAGTATGTAAAAACTTTTCTAAATCAAGAGTATTTTGTAGGGTATGCTCTAAAGAAACGTTACCCCAAGTTGGTACAATCATCTTAACATCAAGTTCAGTCGCAAAAAGGCTGATCGTCATTGCAGCTACATCATCGATACCAGGATCTGTACTAATAATTAAGGGCTTTTTTGACATAAAGGTCCTTCTTTCTAAATTTACGTATCATATTTATTATGAACTAAGATTTGTTACAAAAAAAGACTTGAACTAGTCAAGTCTTTAAAAGTTAGATTATTTTCTTTAAAACTATCTATTTTCTTTTCTTATCTTCAATCGTACCATCACTATGAGCAATAATAACTTCATCGCACATATCTAAGAACAATCCATGTTCAACAACACCAACTGTGTGATCTAAGTAATCTGCTAAGCCATATGGTACAGGAGTTGGATCAGCAGCTAGGTCAATAATATAATTTCCATAATGCGTTACATAACGCTTACCGTTATCATCTAGACGCCATTGCGGCTTTAAGCCTTCTACTTCAAAACGTTTAAAATTTTGTTCAGCTGAAACTGGTAAAACCTCAACTGGAAGCGGAAAACCACTTAGGTGGTGAACCAGTTTAGATTCATCAACAATCCAAATGATCTTCTTTGAGTTAATAGCGACATTCTTTTCTAAAGTTAAAGCGCCACCGCCACCCTTGATTCCATCTAGATTATCATCAACACGATCTGCTCCATCTACAGTCAAATCTGCCTGGTCAATATCTGCTAACTCATCAACTTTAAAGCCTAAACCTTCAAGTTGCTTTTTACTACGATTAGAAGTAGTAACAATATGCTTAAGACTAAAACCCTCTTTTTCTTTGCGTTCACCTAATGCATCAATAAAGAAGGCAACTGTTGAACCAGTTCCAACACCTAAAACAGAATCAGGCTCTACCATCATAGCAGCTTTAGTGGCTGCTTCCTTTTTTAATTGATCTTGTTCACTCTTGTCCATTGTTTAGTTCTCCTTTAAAGCTTGCTCAACTACATCTCTAGTCGGAATGGATGGAAATGCACCTAGTTTTTGTACAGTAAATGATGAAGATTTAGACGCATAAACTACACTCTCTTTTAAGTTGCTTAAATCAGGTTTTAACTCACTAGATAGAGCACCTAAGAAAGTGTCACCTGCGGCGGTTGTATCTACGGCCTTGACTTTAAAGGCTGGAATAATCTCTTCAATATCTTCATAGGAAACATAAGAACCACGTTCACCAATAGTGATAATTACGCCTTTAATCCCCATCTGATGAAAGACTTCACTGCTTTTCTTCATTGATTCTTCACTATCAACCTTAATCCCGGTAATACTTTCAGCTTCAGTTTCATTAGGAGTAATTAAATCGGTCAACTCTAATAATTCTTTTGGAATGTCAGTACGAGCAGGAGCAGGATTTAAAATAGTAGTTTTACCTGCAGCTCTAGCAATCTTGAAGGCTTCAATAGTTGCTTCAAGTGGAGTTTCAAATTGTGCAATCACAAAATCGCTATCTTCAATTTGATCCTTGGCATTTCTAACATCTTCAGCAGTTACATCAAAGTTGGCACCATGTTGAATAATAATCGAATTTTGACCAGATTCTTGAAGCAAGATATAAGCTTGACCAGTTTGTTCATTAGGCGTTACTGTTACATGATCAACATTAACTCCATTATCCTTAAATTGTTCAAGCATAAAGCGGCCATTGTCATCATCTCCAACACGGCCAACAAATATTGTTTCATTCTTGGCACGACTACTTGCAACTGCTTGATTTGCGCCCTTTCCACCAGCTGCCTTTGAAAATTCGGACATTGCTATTGTTTCTCCTGGTTGAGGAAGTTTCTTGATATGCATAATGTTGTCAACGTTAATTGATCCAACAATTGTAACTTTATTCATCAATTTTTCCTTTCATGCACGATCTTTTTCTTTTAATTATAGCAAAAAGGAGCATTTATTATTTATTTAAGGCAACTGATTTATAAAAGTTATCTGCCTGCACCACTAATATTTGCCTGTCCATTTTGTTTTCGGTTTCTTTTTTGAAATAAAAGTAGGCCATAATTAATTTATTTAAAGTGTTTTTCTTTATATCATAATTGATCGACGAACTAATGGATTGCTTGTATTTCCTATAATAAACATAAAAGTTCTATCTGATTGAGATAACTTTTTCAGCGATTGTTTAACTTCTGTTGTATCAATACTTTGCCCTGCTTTATAGGCTAAATGATATTCATGCATGGCTTTAATTGCAGCATCTCGAGCTTGTTGGTTGTTAAATAGATCCATTGTTATACCTAAATTTTCCATTTCACTTAAAAGAATATATTTAACTTATAATTTTTCTAAATCATACAATAAACGATAAAAAGGAGCAAAAATTCATTCGCTCCTTTTTTATTCTTTAAAATCTATTCACCTTCGCCAGGTCTCTTACCAAGTTCAGCTGACATCATCCAGATTCTCTTTTCAACGGCGGTATGATAAGCAATTAATAAGTCATTAGTGGAATTGTCGCCTTCATCTTCACTAATCTTAATACCACGTTCATAATCATCTCGTAATTGCTTATATGCATTAACAATTAATTGAAATCTTTCTTCCATGGATAAGTCCCAGCTGCCAACTTGATCTGGAACGTTAGTTTCTTCTAATACTTCTTCATAAGTTGAAATTGGACTACCGTTAATCTCAATTAATCTTTCTGCAACTCCATCTTGTTGTTCAGCTAATTCATCCATTACATCATCTAAATATGGGTGTAATTTCAAAAATCCTCTTCCGAGCATATACCAATGATGTTGATGAACAACCATATGCGCTTGAGTTAAATCAGCAACGATTTCATTCATAATTTTTTTAGTTTTTGGATAAGCCATAAAAATGCCTCCTTGAATAAAACAATATTTATATTTAAATCATAACTATAAAAATTAATAAAAGCTATTTATCTGCCTTATCAGTAAACAACTAAGCCAATTGCTAAAAATGCTAAACAAATACCAAATTCAATTACTAATAATTTCCAGCAAAACTTAAACCACTTATTAAAGCCGATATTCACCATCATTAAGCTCATTAAAATCAAACCAGTTGGAGCTACCAAGCTGATAAAACCTTGTCCCCAGTTATAAGCATCAATAATACTTGCTCGGTCAATACCAACTACGTTAGCTAATGGTGCCATAATTGGCATTGAAAGAACTGCTAAACCTGAAGATGATTGAATAAAGAATCCTAAAACAATGTAGACCAAGAACATAAACCAAATGAACAGTAGTGGTGGCATACCAGAAACTTGTTGGCTAAAGAAGTTCATAATGGTATCGCTAGTATGACTTTCTTCCATCACAATTGAAACGGCACGCGCTAATCCAATTGTTAAAGCTACACCTAATAAGTCGCCTGCACCATTTACGAAGCTTTCAACAAACTTGTGCTCACTTAAGCCTGAAATAAAGGCAAAAATATATCCAGTTGCTAAGAAGACAACTGCAATTTCAGTGAAGTACCAGCCCTTTTGCTGAACGCCCCAAATCATTACAATAAATGCAATTGCGAAAACAAGTAATGTTAATTTTTGGCGCCAAGTAAATTCATGCTCTTGTATTGTTTGGTCTTGATTCAGATATTCTTGATCTTCCTTAACGAAATCATTATAAACATATGAAGCCTTAGGGTTCTTTTGTACCTTTTTAGCATATGCAATAACATAAATCATCCCCACAATAACACAAGTTGCCCACATGCAAATTCTTAACGGCAATGCCTCTGTAAAGTTAACACCAGCAGTATTAGAAGCAATTACAGTTGAAAATGGGTTAATAGTTGACGCCATCGTACCAATGCTGGTTCCTAAGAAGATCGTCGCGACAACCGTCATACGGTCAAATCCTGCCAGTAAAAATACTGGAATCAAAATTGGATAAAAGGCCATGGTTTCTTCAGCTAAACCAAAAGTTGTACCACCAATGGCAATCAAGCCCATTACCAAAACAATCAATAATACTTGCTTACCTTTAATCTTTTTAGAAAGTGCCTGCATACCGGCATCAATTGCACCATTTGCGTGAACAACACCAATACATCCACCAAGAATTAAAACAAAGGCAATAATATCAATACTTTGCGCAATCCCGTTTACTTGTGAAGATAAAAATTGATAAATTGCTCCGCCTAGTCCTGGCTTTTTCTGATCGATCTTTTCATAAGAATCAGGAATTGCCACAGGCTTATAAATGGTACCATTAGTAAACTTCTTCACGTCAATCTTAACTTTATACTTATCTAAAGTTTTTTGAGTTGCTGCCTCTTTATGTTTACTACCATTTGGCTTAGTAATCAAAAATTCCTTATTAGGTTGATCATACTCAAGCGTTGCATAATTACCCGATGGAATAAAAAATGTTAAAATCTGCACCAATAGCAGAACGATAATAATAACCGTATACGCTGTTGGAAATTGATGCTTTTTCTTTTTTTGAACTGTATTACTCATAACTTCCCCCGATCACATTTACAGTTTTATTTATAGTTTTATTATAGATTTCTTTATGAAAATTTGCACGCGCTTACATTTATCTACACAAAAAAGACTGCAAAATTGCAGTCTTCTAATTTAAATATTTTCAATTATAGTTCAGCCATTTCATCTATAGTTCAGTCATTTCATCAGTATCTTTAGTATTTAAGTCAACTAATTCACCTGACATCTTATAAACAACCCACTGTGCTAAATTAACTACGTGGTCACCAATACGTTCTAGTAAACGAATTACCATAAAGTAACTTGAAGAAGCAACTGCAGCTTCTGGATCTTGTTTAATCCCAGCAATAATCAACTTACGCGCCTTCACATAATCTTCATCTACTTCGTCATCTTTTTTAGCAACTTCACGAGCTAATTTTTCATCACCTTGAACATAAGCTTTTAAAACTTGATCAAGCATGAAGTTAACTTTCTTAGACATTGACTTAATAATTGTTTCAACTTCTGGAATACGTGGATTACCCTTTACTCTTATTGTCTCCCAAGCAATTGAAAGTGCATTTTCGCCAATTCGTTCTAAATCTCCCGTTGCCTTTAAGATACTAATTACATTTCTAAAGTCACTAGCAACCGGTTGCTGAAGAGCCATTAACTTCAAGGTTCTCTTCTCAACTTTAGTAGCAGCCCGAGAAACTTTTTGATCATCTTTTACTAGGCTTTGAGCTAATTTTTTATCATGATCAACAAAGGCTTGCGTAGCTTCCTCAATTGACTCACTAACATCAATCCCCATCCCCATAAAGCGGGTATTTAATTTACGTAATTCATCTAAAAAAACTTCATGCATCTTAAAACTTCTCCTTATTAACCAAAACGTCCATTCAGATAATCACTTGTAATCTGTTTCTTAGGATTCATGAACATATCAGCTGTTTTACCATATTCAATTAAGTCCCCACTCATTAAGAAAGCAGTATAATCGCTGATTCGACTGGCCTGCTGCAAGTTATGCGTTACCATGATGAAAGTATATTCATGCTTTAATTCAAGTAAGGTTTCCTCAATTTCACTACTTGAAATTGGATCAAGCGCACTCGTGGGTTCATCAAGCAAAACTACTTTCGGACGAACTGCTAAAGCACGCGCAATACAAATTCTTTGCTGCTGACCACCAGAAAAGGCTTGGGCATTGCGATCTAAATTATCTTTTGTTTCTTTCCAAATTGCTGCCTGCTTAAGACTTTCTTCAACGCGCTGATCAATTAACTCTTTATCCTTAATTCCAGCAATCTTTAATCCGTAAGCAATATTGTCATAAACAGAAAATGGAAAAGGACTCGGCTGCTGAAAAACCATCCCAACTTCCTTACGCAATTCTACCAGATCCATCTTAGAACCATAAATGTTTTGTCCTTCGAACTGAATATCACCGCTAATATGAATGTTGGGAATATCATCGTTCATCCTATTTAAGCAGCGCAAGAAAGTTGACTTTCCACATCCCGAAGGTCCAATTAAAGCAGTTAATTCTTTTTCTTCAAAATCCAAGCTAATCCCATGCAAGGCTTCAACATTTCCATAACTTAGATGCACATCTCTACTTGTAATAATATTTTCCACAGTAAACCCCTTATCCAAAACTTCCGCGAATATAATCTTCCGTAATTTCACCCTTAGGATTAGTGAAAATATTTTCTGTTTTATCGTATTCTAGAACATGTCCTAAATGAAAGAAAGCTGTGTAGTCACTAATTCGACTAGCTTGCTGCATATTGTGAGTAACCATAATCATCGTATAATCGGTTCTCAATTGCTTGAGCGTATCTTCAAGCTTAGAGGTAGAAACAGGATCAAGCGCACTAGCTGGTTCATCAAGAAGCAGAATTTCAGGTTTCAAGGCAAGCGCTCGAGCAATACATAAACGTTGCTGTTGTCCACCTGACATTGCTAAGGCACTCTTATCTAGCTTATCCTTCACTTCATCCCACAAAGCAGCTGCTCTTAAACTTTCTTCGACAATTTGATCTAGCTTTTGCTTATCTTTTTCGCCATTTGCTTTTAGAGCATACGTAATATTTTCCCTAATTGATTTTGGAAATGGATTTGGCTTTTGGAAGACCATGCCAATATTTTTTCTTAATTGGTAAACATTGATATTGTTTTTATTAATATCTAAGCCGTGATACCAAATTTCACCATCAACTCGAGCAACCTTATCATTCATTCTATTAAGGCAACGTAAAAAAGTCGACTTTCCTGATCCAGATCCACCAATTAAGGCAGTAATTGTTTTTTTCTTAAATTGCAGACTAGCTCCAAAAAGCTTTTGAATACTCCCACCGTAAAAAACACTAAGATCCTTAGTAGAAATAATTTGTTCATCTTGATCGAATTGATGAATAAAAGTAGGTGCTTCATTTACATTTTGCATAAATTTCTCCTTATGACTTAGCAGCTGTCAACTTGCGGTATAAATGGTTACCTAAGGCACGTGCACCCAGGTTAAACAAAATAACCACAATGATTAATAAAGCAGAAGTTGCAGCTGAAACAATTGTTGCATCAGGAATGATTCCTTCGGTATTAACTTTCCAAATATGAACAGCTAAAGTTTCTGCTGGGCGCATAACATTTAAGAAACTAGTTGGACTAAGCGGATTCCAATTACTATAGTCAATTGTTGATCCACTTTGACCTGCAGTATAAATTAAAGCTGCTGCTTCACCAAAAATTCTACCAGCACTTAAAATAATACCTGTTAAAATTCCAGGTAAAGCTGCAGGTAAAACAATTCCCCGAATTGTCTTCCAGTTAGATAAGCCTAAAGCAAGTCCAGCATCTCTTTGGGCTTGTGGAACACCTTCAATAGCTTGTTCAATATTACTAGTCAAAGTTGGTAGATTAAAAAATGTTAGTGCTAATGCACCAGAAATAATAGAAAAGCCAAAACCAAATTGCACTACAAATAATAAGTAACCAAATAAACCTACAACAATGGATGGTAAAGAACTCAGGATTTCAATGGTTGTTCTAATTAAGTTTGTAAACCAATTATCCTTAGCATATTCTGCTAAATAAATCCCAGCCCCTAATGCAATTGGCAAAGAAATAATCAGTGTCAAGACTAATAAATATAAAGAATTAAAAAGCTGATCTCTTACTCCACCACCAGCTTGATAAGAAGAGGCTTCAGAAGATAAAAAATGCCATGAAAGATGTGGTACACCAGAAACTAAAATATCGCCTAAAATTCCAAAAAGAATAATTACGACAATACTCACCAAGGTATAAATACCAGCCGTAGCAATTTTATTACGCGTTTTTGCATTCATTATTTCTGTCCTCTCTTTCCAATTAAGCGGACTAAGAAGTTAAAGACTAAAGACATAATTAATAATAACAAGGCTAAGGACCAAAGGGCATTATTAGGCAAAGTTCCCATCACGGTATTTCCCATTTGACTAGTTAATTGACTAGTTAAGGTAGCTGATGGACTTACTAAGTTAGCTGGCATTAAGACCGCATTACCAATAACCATTTGTACGGCTAATGCTTCCCCAAAAGCACGTGCCATTCCGAAAATTACCGCAGTCATAATTCTAGGAGAAGCAACTCGCAAAATAACCTTATAAATTGTTTGCCACTTAGTTGCTCCCAAAGCCAAAGAAGCCTTTCGGTAGTCAGAAGGAACAGCCTTTAAACTGTCAACAGTCAAAGAAGTAATCGTTGGTAAGACCATGACAAATAAAACCAAAGTAGCAGACAAAATACCAAATCCTGTGCCACCAAAAATATTTCTAATAAATGGAACAATAATTGTTAACCCCAAAAATCCGTAAACAACAGATGGAATCCCAACTAATAATTCAATTACGGATTGTAAAAAGCGCGCGCCTTTTTTAGAAGAATATTCAGTCATAAACAAGGCTACTGCAATGGCAAATGGTGTTGCTACTAAAGCTGCTAATAAAGTTACTGAAAAAGAAGTTACAATCATTGCAGCTGCACCAACATGGCTCTTTCCTTCACCTGGATCCCAGTCACTAGAAGCCAAAAATTGAAATACATTTACGTGGTCTTTAGTAAATGTTTCTAAGCCATGGAAGCCAATAAAACCAATAATTGAAGCAACTAAAATAATAATTAAGATAATAGCACAGTAAGTTAACCCCTTACCCCAATATTCTTGTCGCGTTTCTTTTGAGGGTTCAGTTAAACTAGCAACATCAACCTTGCTAGCTCCAATCTTCTTTAATTTAACATGAGGAACCTTTTGCTTATCTAAAGCAGATTCAACTACTTTTTTTAGATCTTTGTTATTCATCAAAACGTCCTATTCTTTATTTTTGAACAACATGATTATTACTATCACGTTCAACTTGCATCTTATTGATACTAATGTAGCCTAGCTTTGGCACTAAGTCATTTTGAACTTTCCTACCAAGCATATAATCAATAAACTTTTGAACATTTTTATTAGGCTTTCCCTTAGTATACATATGCTCGTAAGACCAAAGATGCCAACGATTTGTTTCCACATTTTTATTCGTAGGCTTTATTTTGTCAATACTCAGTTTTTGAATATTTTCATCATTAGCATATGGGAAAGAAATATAAGAAATCGTCCCTGGCGTAGAGCTGACGATCTTACGCACAGTACCGTTAGAATCTTGTTCTTGCGCTTGAATTGGCTTTTTTCCATTCAGAATTAAGCCTTCAAAAGTTCCTCGAGTACCGCTGCCTTTAGAACGATTAATTACAGTGATATTTTGATTTTTTCCGCCAACTTGTTTCCAGTTGGTAATCTTACCAGTAAAAATATCACTCAATTGCTGTCTGGTTAAATTTTTCACGCCAGCGCTCTTATTAACAATTGGTACAATACCTACAACTGCAACTAGATGATTTTGCAATTTTTGGGCGTCAATTCCTTTTTGTGTTTCAGCAAAAACATCAGAAGTTCCGATTTCAACAGCACCAGCCTGTACTTGGCTAAGACCAGTCCCAGAACCTCCACCTTGAACAACAATATTACTGTCTGGATGAGAAAGACGATAGTCATTTCCAGCTTGCTCAGCCAAAAGCTGCATGGCACTAGATCCAACAACAGTAATCTTATTGCTATTATTGTTAGCACAGCCTGTAAGTCCGATTAAAATAGCTAGCAGTCCTAAAACAGCAGCTATTTTAAATTTAAAATTTGTTCTCATCAATTTCTCCATGTAATTTACAGTATTTAACAAGAATATTTTATCATAATATTCTTTGTCAACAGAACGACTAAATTAAACAAAAGGCTAGGTTTTTCAACCTAGCCAAAAAGTTATCTATTCTCTGACATTTTCATAAACATATGAAATTTCATCGGGACGATAAACGCCATGTAGTTCTCCTACTTTAGTAAAGCTCATTTTATCAATTAAATGCTGCATTGCAGTATTATTTTCATGAGTATCAATACGAATACTATCAATATCTTTACGATTATCACGAATATAATCAATTACCTCAGTCAACAATTTAGTAGCATAACCATTGCCCGCATGCTTTGAATGAATTGCGACACGGTGTATTACCACATACTTGTCTGTATTAAGAAGCCATTTACCCTTTAAATTATCGTAGGAATGATCTGGAGCTTCAACAATTGAAATGGCTCCAACAGTTTCGCCATCAGCTGAAACAGCAAGATAAGCAAAGCCTTTTTCAATATCATCTTTAATTTGATCTGGAGAAGGATAGTCTCCTTGCCATTGATCAACTCCGCGCTCTGCTAGTTGGTTTGCTCCATCCTTCAAAATTGTCATGATTTGATCATAGTCATTTATTGTAGCTTGTCTAATCTTCATTAAACTCATCCCTTTCCAACTTTTTTATCAAGAAACCATTATAAAGAAAAGCACTCTCCTTGTAAAAAGAAAGTGCTTATTTAAAAGAAATATTAATATTTATAAAACTTTAGAAAGGAAATCTTGTGCACGTGGGCTTTGCGGATTTTCAAAAATTTGCTCAGGACTGCCTTGTTCCTGTAAATATCCATCCGCCATAAACCAAACTTCATCAGAAACTTCACGAGCAAACCCCATTTCGTGAGTAACGATAACCATCGTCATTCCCGAATCAGCTAAATCCTGCATCGTCTTTAAAACTTCTCCGACCATCTCTGGGTCTAATGCACTTGTTGGCTCATCAAACAGCATTACCTCTGGATCCATCGCTAACGCCCGAGCAATGGCAACACGCTGCTGCTGACCACCAGAGAGACTCGAAGGATATTGCTCAGCCCGATCTTTCAAACCAACTTTAGCCAGTAATTCTAAAGCTTGTTTCTCAGCCTCATCTTCACTTACGCCCTTAACCTTCATTGGAGCAAGTTTGATATTTTCAACTACATTCATATTAGGAAAAAGATTGAAACTTTGAAAAACCATTCCCATTTTTTCACGTAAAACATCTAACTCTTTTTCATTAATATGCGTTAAATCTTGTCCATCAAAAACGATCTTACCACTACTTGGCTTTTCAAGTACATTAAGACAGCGTAAAAATGTACTTTTTCCTGAACCTGATGGGCCAATGATACTGATAACTTTTCCTTTATCAACATTTGCTGAAATATCTTTGAGGACTTCTTTTTTTCCAAAACTTTTCTTTAAATGTTCAACCTTAATCATTGCTGTCATTACGCTTCATCCTCTTTTCAAAGTGATTCAACAATCTCGTCAATGAGAAAGTCATAATAAAGTAAATAATCATGGCAATGAATAATGGCAATACACCCTTATAAGTTGAAGTCTGAACTAATTGTGTTTGGTACATTAATTTAGCAACGCCAATTACTGAAACCAAAGAACTGTCCTTTAATAAAGTAATAAACTCATTACCTAAGGCTGGCCAAATATTCTTTATTGCCTGAGGAATAATTACATATCTAAATGCCTTCTGACGGCTTAAACCTAGGGAACGTGCTGCTTCCATTTGTCCTTTTGGCAAAGAATCAATTCCTGACCTAATATCTTCAGCCACATAGGCTCCAGAATTAAGCCCAATGGCAATAATACCAGCAACCAAGGCTGAAAGATTAGAAATCAAATATCCAATTCCAAAGTATACAAACAAGATTTGAACCATTTGAGGCGTACCGCGAATAAATTCAATATAACAAACAGCAAGCCAATGTAAAATTGGATTCTTAGACAGGCGCATCAAGGCTAAAATGATTCCTAAAACAATACCAATAATGACAGAAAAGACAGTAATTACAATCGTGTACCAGATGCCCTTGAAGAAGTATGGAATATATTTAGCAAAAGTATTACTTTTCTTTTCCGTTTTCATATATTTGGCAGCTGCTGGAAGGTATTGTTTATTAATTAAGTCTTTCTTTTGAACATGATCAATAGTTTTATTCACCTGAGCAACTAATTCATCTTGTCCCTTTGCAATTGCTACTGCATTTCCAGACTGTGTTTCTTTCAGGTTTGAACGTACTGCGGCTAAGCTATTATTATTTTCCGCATAAGCTTTAGCGATTAATTCTTCAACTACAACTGCCGAAACCTTACCAGATTGTAAAGCTAAGACCAAGTTATTAATTTTCCCAAGACCTTTTAACTTAGAATCTTTCATTTGCGACTTAACCAAATTATATTGGTTACTTCCTGTTTGAGCACCAATAGTTTGGCCTTTAAGGCTTTGGATGCTTGTATACTTATCCTTATCTTTTTTGTTTACTAAAAAATATTCACCACTTGGCTTGTAGTAAATTTTTGAAAAAGCCACACTTTGTTTTCTCTCAGGAGTAGGCGTCATGGCAGAAATAACCATGTCTACTTTTCCTGTTTCAAGTGCAACTAACAGCGAATCAAAAGACATATTTTTAATAACAAGCTTTACGTTTAAATCTTTGGCAATATCTTTAGCTAATTCAATATCGACTCCAACATACTTAGTCTTGCCATTTTCACTTGCTGTAAATTCTAATGGCGGATAGTCGGCGGATGTACCTACTACTAGCTCTCCACTCTTTTTAATCTTCTTTAAAACACTACCTTCTGCTACTTTCTTTTCACTAGCTGCTTGAGCTGGTTGAATAAAAGTGGCACCGAGTGAGAAGAAGAGTAAAAATGCAAAGAAAAAACTAAATAGTTTTGTTTTCTTCATTACGCTCATTCCCTCTATATTATTACTATTAAAAATTAAAAACTGAAATTTTAAGCTTTTGTTAATTATAGCGAATGAAACGCAATGAAGACAAGTAAATATTATTCTTTTAAATAAGATTGAACTGCTTTTAGACACTTTTGAGCTTCTTTTACGCCAATATTGTATACTCGTTTCAATTCCTTAGGATCTTTTTCCATCGTACCAATATCTAAAGGATAAGGAGGCCTAATAACTAACATTTTGCCTTGTACTTCTTTTTTTCTAATGTAACTAAGGACATCATTATAATCTGTTGCCCTAGCCTTCAATTTTTTTTAGACAGCAGGATACTTGTGCAATACTAACTCTAACGCTGGATATAGTTTACTTGCTTCTTTTCGGTAAGATAGTGGCTGCGTTAAAATTACAACATTCTTCTGATAGCCAATTTTTTCAAAAAATTTAATCGGGATTGAATCACTAATTCCCCCATCCCAATATTTACGAGTACCTATCTCTACTGGCCTTGCAAAAACTGGAATAGAAGAAGATGCACGAATCCATTTTAAATCAGCCTCTTTACCTGACAACAACTTGTGATATACAGCTTCTCCATTATCAATGTCAGTTGCCACACACCAAAAATCCATTGGATTTTTTTGAAAAGTATTTGTATCAAAGATATCTAATTTAACTGGTAGCTCTCGGTAGCAAAAATCAGCGCCATATAAATCTCCTGTCTTTAGCCACGACTGCCAACTTGATAAGCGAGGATCATGAGCATATTTAATGTTATAACGTAAAACTCTTCCTATTTGTTCAGATTTATAATTACAGCCAAATGCAGCCCCAGCTGACACACCAATTGCTCCATCAAACTTAATTTTTTCTTTCATTAAAGTGTCAATAACACCAGCGGTAAACATGCAGCGCATCGCTCCGCCTTCCATTACCAATCCTTTTTTCATACTTTCGCCACCTTTATTTTTAATATTTTAGCAAGAAAAAACTGCTAGTTAAAACTAGCAGTTAAAGTTTATTTACTTTTTATAATTTTTCCTGAGAATCCACTTTCTTAATTCATCAATTAAAATTAGAGGAATTGGAATACATACTAGCATAATCCAATCATGTGCATTAAGTGGCTCTGTACCAAAGAATGACTGGAAAACTGGCACATAAGAAATGCATAGCAGCAAAACTATCTCCATAATAATTCCGATAAAGATCATGGAATTCTTGAAGAAATGCCTATTAAACATTGATTGTCTTGAATAACGAATATTTAATACTGCCGCAATCTGACAAAAGATAATTGCAGCCAAAGTTACTGTCGTTGCTTGACGATAATCCCAACCTACCACTGGCAAATTTGGAAAAATATGACCACGATAGAAATTAGCGCCAAAGAATGCTGCCGTTGCAATAATTGAAGCAATTAAGCCATACCATAAAAAAGCTTTAGCTAAAACATGCTTATTAATTAAGTGATCTTTAGGTGACCTTGGAGGTCGATCCATGATGCCTTTTTCAGGATCTTCCCGTCCTAATCCGAGGGCTGGAATCATATCTGTTCCTAGGTCAATAAATAGAATTTCCATTACAGTTAAAGCAAGCGGAATTGCACCACCTGAAAGCAAGAACAAGACTGAAGGAACTGCTTCAGGCATGTTTGAGTTCAAAATATAAATTAAGAACTTACGAATATTACTGTACACACCGCGTCCTTCTTTAATTGCACCAACGATAGAAGCAAAGTTATCATCAGTTAAAATCATATCAGCTGCTTCTTTTGCAACATCAGTACCAGTACCGCCCATGGCAATTCCAATATTGGCTTTCTTTAAGGCTGGAGCATCATTAACACCGTCACCGGTAGCAGCAACAATCTTGCCCATTTTTTCATACATAGAAACGACACGATATTTTTGCTCAGGTGCCATTCTAGCAAAGACAACCTCACCTTCAAGATAATGTCTTAATTCATCATCTGGCATTGTCTTTAAAGCATCCCCTGTAATTACAGTTAAAGGCTTATCTGGATCGGTCAAACCAATCTGGCGCGCAATACTTTTAGCAGTTAAGCCATAATCACCTGTAACCATCGTTACCTTAATTCCAGCTTTGCGACACTCACGAGCAGCTTTATATACTTCTGCTCTTGGTGGATCCATCATGACTGTTAAACCTAAGAAAGTAAGATTTTCTTCAACTGTCTCAATCGTTGCCGAGTCTAAATTGTTCATCATCTTTTGATCAAGGTTACGTCCCGCAACTGCTAAAACACGAAGTCCATCCTTCGCATAGCCATCATTAGCTCGCATAATCTTATCTTTTATTTCCTGGGTAATAGGTTTTATCTCACCGTGTTCTAAATAAGAAGTACACTTATCAACCACACAATTTGGAGCACCCTTAGTATAGGTATTAAAACGGTGTGTGCCATCAGAGCTTTGAATTACCGTCATCATTTTTCTGCTTGAATCAAATGGTAGTTCTTTAACTCGCGGCGTATTTTTTAATTCAGCCTCAACATCAACTTTACCTTTTCGAGCAACCACTTCAAGGCATGCTTCAGTTGGATCGCCCAAGATTTGATAACGGACATGCTTTTTATCTGGTGCTTGAATTCTTGCGTTGTCTGCAAAAACGCCACCAAGTAATACTTCTTTTAAAGTATCGTTATCTTTAGCAAAAACATGCTTCGGTCCTTCTTTAATATGGCCTCGAACAGCATAGCCTTCACCTGACACATGATAACTCTTTTCTAGTGTCCAAAGTTCCTTAACTGTCATTTCATTCTTAGTTAAAGTTCCTGTTTTATCAGAACAAATCACTGATGTTGAACCTAACGTTTCTACGCTAGATAAACGCTTAATTAGAGCGTGCTTTTTTGCCATTCGTTGAACCGCACCAGCTAAAGATAAAGTAACTGTTGGCTCTAATCCTTCTGGAATAAAGGCTACAATCATTCCCAGGGCAAAAACAAAGCCCTTTACTAAAGGATAGTGAACAAAGAAAGTAGCAATTAGGAAGAAAATAATTCCAATTGAAATTGCCAAAATTGAAATCTGCTTAGTTAAAGTATCTAGTTCCTTTTCAAGCGGACTCTTTTGTTGAGCAACGTTTTGAGTTAATTCAGCAATCTTACCGAAATCAGTATTCATACCTGTTTTAACCACAACACCGGTAATGTTGCCCTTCATCATATTAGTACCAGAAAAAATCATGTTATTAAGATCAGCATGATTTTTCTTCTTGACGTCTTCAACAGCATGTGCCCCTTTATGAACTGGGTTCACTTCACCAGTCAGTGAGGACTGATCTGCTTGAGCCGTTGTAGCTGCAATTACACGAATATCAGCTGGAATATCGTCTCCCTCTTCAAGCTTAACGATATCGCCAGGAACTAAGTCTTTAGCTAAAATCTTCTCTTCCTTACCATTTCTTATAACACGAGTATAAGAGGGAAGCATATTCGCTAAGGCCTCAGTTGCCTTATCAGCTTGAAATTCTTGCCAAAAACTAAAAATACCATTAATGATATTTACTGCCCAAATAGCAATTCCTAATTGCACTAAATCAGCACAAAAAGCAATAATACCTGCTACCCAAAGCAGAATCGCCATTAAATTAGTAAAATTAGCTAAAAATTTCTTCCAAAGTGGCTCCTGTTTTGCTTTGGCAAAAATATTCTTTCCATATTTTTGCTGCAATGTATGAACTTCATCAATTGTTAAGCCGCTTTGACTAGTATTTAATTCCTTCAGTGCATCTTCAACAGATAATTGAGCAACCTTAATTATCTCATCGTTTTCATCATTTTTAGTCAAAGTTATCACTTCTATTCCTTTTTACAGATCCATTTTAGTTCACTTTTAAAAAATATGCACATAAAGTTAATATATTAAAAAAAGAGTAGCCTTCGACTACTCTTCATTCTTTGTTAAATTTTTCTTATCTTCCAGGCCAAGTATTAGTTGTATTCCAACTGTTTAAGCCACCAAGCCAGCCTTTACTCATTGAAATTTTTTTAATCTTTTCAAGTAATGCTTCTTCATCTGTTTCCAAGCGAAGATGGTTAGTAAGACAAATAGTATTTATATTTTGATAAGTTGCACGGGCTTCATCTACTTCATCTTGAACATTATGTTCTAACTTGTCTAAAGCAACTTCAAGTTGTTCTAGTAAGTATTCATTGCCTTTCCTATCATAATGAGTCTTAGCAAGTGAGATAAAGTCATTCAACACTTGTTTTAATTCATTTTTCATATTTCTGCCCTCCAAATAGTAGTTTTGTTTCCAAATATTATCATTTATTCATTAATTTTACTATCATTTTTTGTGAAATTCAAAAAGATACCAATTTTGCGTATTCATTTACTGATTTGGTATTTTATCGTAATTTTGTTTTGCACTTATTTCGCGATCTTCTTCGAAAATATTGAACAAGCATGAATAAAATGCTTCCTCCTCCAAAGAAAGATAAAAATAATATCGAATACCAGACATGTGTAGAATTATATAAATTACCTAGAAAAAAAGCGGGTAAAATAACTAGCTCACCGATCCACTGAGCCAGTTTATACTGTTGATTCCACTCTAATAAATTCTTCGTAGACGTAAATATAATAGAAGAAATTAGCAATAAAACAACTAAGATTAAAGCTACTACCTGATTAAAACTTTGCCAAGAAAATCCATAACTGTAAATATCGCCTAGAAATACAATTAAACAAACTGATGTAATTGTCCAAGATAAGATTCTAAACCCAATAACTTTTTCTTTTTTACTCATGGATATTTTTCTTACTCTTTAAACGTTGCCGGATCCTATCTTTGCCATAATAATACGTGATCGAAAACACACTCATACTTATAATTCCGACAAAAAAGCTTAGCATGATACTATCACTATTTGTTACATATAAAAACAGCTTATTCATGCAAAAGGCGAAGATCACACTTAGCGTAATTATCGTCCATTCTTCTGCATTTGTATCTTTACTTTGACTAATTTTACTCAATTTCATGTATATTCTTCTTTCTCATCCGCCTTAGCTTCACAAGTTTGAACATTAAATATCCCAAAATCATCCCCCAAAGAATGTTTCCAAGAATTATACAAATAGTTAATTTACTCCCTACTAATAGGTCTATGATAGTTTCAAGAGTAAAAATACTTGCTCCAACCAGAGTACTAATAATGATTAACTGTCTATTATTTCGTTGTCTTTTCATCTTTACCATCTTTTACTTGTGATTGATATTCATCATAAAAATCTTTCAAAACAACAATGCTCATGAAAACAGTTGCTATTGCTGAACTCCAAGAAAATGAACTTAAATCTTTCAAAGCAAAAATAACCATTGCTGTTATGCCAAGTATTAAGATATTTGAAACATCAGACGTTTTTACTAGCTTATGTAATTTTAGCGAAGCAACGATATCAACTAAAACTATTAATAAAAGTAAAATAATTGGAATGTATCCTACTGGCATTCTATTCGCCTCCAAAATCTTTGCTATGAACCAATTCTATCATTTAGAAAGTTCTCAAAAATAAAAAAGACCTATTCGGTCTTGTTCGTAACAAATTTGGTATTTATTTAGTAGCTTTCTAGCAAACTATCTAATAAAATAACTCCATATTGCATTATAAAGAATTAAAAAGCATCCTACTAAGCTCATTTGTAAAACTAATCTTTTCGAATTTTCATCCTGCTTAATAGTAAATTTAATTAAAGCAAAAAATATTAATCCAACACTAAAAACAATAGTTTTTACCACTGATTCCATAAACTATCAATCATATAGATGGCTATACCAACATAGGTTGCTAAAAATGCACCTACGGACAGACCTAATCCTGCACTTAACCTCCTAAATTATCCTCTAACTTTTTTAATCATTTTTTGAATATCGTTTCTGAAGTAATAGTATCCGGATTCAAACACGTACATACTTCCTAGTCCAATTATCATTGATAAAACAAAACTATCAATTGAAGTTAGACGCAAGAACAACTTGTTCACTAAATCGCCAAAAACTAGACTTACGCCTAAAATTATCCATCTTTCTCTTCTTGAAGCTTCCTTTTCATTTTCTTCAATTACTTTCATTTCTTTCACCCTTTAACTCAATCCTTCTACTAATTGTTTAAATTTTAGCATTTTAAAGCCAGTAAAAATAAAAAAAGAACCGAACTGGTCCTGTCTACGACTAATTAGGTTCCTTAAGGTAGTACACATTCTAGCTACATAAGCCAAATTTGATTTTTTGAGAATGCAAAAGTTAACTTTTTACAATGACGATTATTCGCCAAGTAATAGCACTAACCCAAATAATAATTCCAATAATTAGAAGAACTAACTCAAGAATATTTAATTCTTGTTTCCATATATTAATTAAAACTACGAGTAAAAATAAAAATGATAATCCTAATATTGACCTGATTTTCTTTTTCTTATTGGGTAACATTTCTTTCTACCAATTAAATCTCAACGCTAAAAGTTCTCAAAATAGTACTATAGCTTGTAATCTTTCATATCTATATTAAATTAATTTTTAAAAATTAGTAAGCGACATTGTTTCTCCAGCGCCAGCCCACTTATTTGGATCCTTATCTAATAAAAGCTGCAATTTAGTTAAAGTTTCTGGCAATTTAAAACCATGTGCTACGAAATACATGCTAATATCCTGCTTTAGTTTAAATATTACTTTCTGTAAATCAACTTTCTTATCTATTCTTTCAATTGCTGCTTCAATTATTTTTTGTGTTTCTAGATCAGTTGTAATGTCAGAGTTTGCTTTTATTTTAGTCAATAGTTCCTTAAAATTATTTTCGCTCATTTTTGTAACTTACTTCCTAGATTGATCATTTAATTAATGTTTTATCAAAAAATACTTTATAAATGCTAAAATGGAGCAAAATTGTAAAGTATGCATCTAATTTTGCATAATCTAACCGAATTAATCCTTATATTTAAAAAGTCACTTTAAATTACTGGCCAAACTCCGCCTGCACCGGCACCTTCCCATTTATCTGGGTATTTATTTACCATAAGTTGTAATTCAACTAAAGATTTTGGAAATTTAAATTGGTGTGATACAGAATAAATATCCAAATCTTGTTTTAGCTTACTTATTACTCGTTGTAAATCAACTTTCTTATCTATTCTTTCAATAGCTGCTTCAATCAATTTTTGAGCTTCTGGATCAATTGCAATATCAGAATTTGCTTTTATTTTAGTTAACATCTCTTTTAATTTAGTTTCGTTCATATTTTTATCCTCACATAATATAATTTAATATCGCTTTATTTTATCAAATTTATCTTTTATTCAATACCTTATCTAAAAAATATTTAAAATATGTGCTGCGATATGTGCTGCGACCTGTCACTATTGTGGCATTACCTTGCATTCCGTACTTAACATTTATATCACTAACTTTGGCAAACGAAATAACTTCATACATACTCTGCTTGTTTACATTTATTGGATAAACACCAATTTTCTCTACCTTGCCAGTTAATCTACTAGTCAAGCCCTCTCCTGTAGGTACAGAAAAGTTTAGCTTCTGACCCTTCTTAATAGACGAGATTTTATTAGTGGGCACATAGGTAACAATCCTCACTTTTCCTTTAGCTTTCATAACAGGCATTAAACTAATCCCACTATCTTGATCAACATGAGCTACCCATTTTTGACCATGTTTTGTAACGACTTGTCCCTCATCATAGCTAACATTTTTCTGATTAATTACAACCGTTGGTTCAACAACGCCAACCGAAGAGACTGTACTCTGTCTAACAGCAAAAAAAGATCCAATAAATAAAAGTAGAACAAAAATAGCGGCTGGAATAATAATCATTGTCGAGAAATTCTTGAACTTATAGGAATAGAATTCTGTACTTTCATACTCTTTTGCATCCATCTGTACTCACCTATCCCTTCACTAAGTCATAGTAAAAACCATGCTTACTCATCAATTCGCTGTGGCTGCCTTCTTCAACTATTTGACCATGATCAATTACAACTACCTTGTCTGCCCGTTCTGCAATTGCTAGTCGATGCGCAATAAAGATAATTGTCTTATCCTTTAGCTTCATCAAATTATCAACCACTTTCTTCTCAGTAATTGTATCTAAGCCACTTGTTACTTCATCAAAAATAAATACCTTTGCAGGAGATAGTAATGCCCGGGCAATAGTTAACCTTTGTTTTTGTCCACCAGATAAAATTTTGGCATTTTCATCTAATTTTGTTTCAAATTGCAAAGGTAGATTAGCTATTTCTTGGTCAATCTCAGCAATTTGACAAGCCTTTATTACATCTTCTTCAGTGATATCTGGCCTACAACCTAACAACAAATTCTCTTTAACTGTTCCAGAAAATATATATGGAGTTTGAGGTACATAATTTACATATGACCGCAACGTATGCTTATCAATCTCACTTGTTGCATGTCCATTTAATGTAACCTGACCTTTACTTGGCGAAAAGAAATCTACTAACAACTTAACCATCGTAGATTTTCCAGAACCACTCATTCCAACAATCGTTAATTTTTCGCCCTGGCTAATTTTGAGATTAATATCTTTTAAGACATCTGTGCCATAACCATAGCTATAATCCACATTCTTATATTCAATATTTCCTTCTAGGAGCTTACGATCTTCAATAGTAGCCTTCTGATTGAATTCACTTTTTACTTGATAGACCTCATTTAATCGATTTTGAGCAACACTAGCTGATTGAAGTCGCGGTTGTAAATTAATAATACTTTGCAAGGGATCAATGAAATATGCCAGCAATGCATTGAACGTCATTAACTGACCAATGCTCAATTGTCCTTGCATTACAATCTTTGCACCAACCCAAAGAACAATTACATTAAGAGATAATTGAATAAATGTCTTGAGTGCTGTCTGTAAACTCTCAGTCTTACTATATTTAAATGACTTCTTTAAGTAATCTACAAACTGACTATCGATTCTTCTATATCTTGTATTCTCACTATTTAAAGCTTTAATAGTTTCAATTCCTTGAATATCTTCAATAACTGAAGAACTCAAAACAGCATTACTTTCCATTTGTTCGTTATTTAGTTTTTCAAACTTTTTAGTAAAACCTAGAATTACAACTGCATAAATAGGCAAAGCTAACAGTGTAATCCCAAATAATGTCATAGTGCTGCTAAGACTAATCCCATCACAATCACAATTGAGAGGTCTAAGAAGAGCGAAATAACTGTACTTGCCAAAGCGTCAATAATTCTACTTGCATCAGAAAAACGCGAAGTAATTTCACCCGTTCTTCTTGTTACAAAGAATTCCATTGGTAATTCAAAAATATGCCTGATGTATCGCAGATTTAGATCAATACTTAATCTTTGACCTAAAATATTTAATAAAAAATTCTGTCCATAAGAAAAAATTGAATTAAAGACATAAGCAATTAATAGTCCAACAGCTAAGATCGAAAGAGTCTGATAGGTTCCATCTGGAATGTAAGTATCAATTATTCCTTGAACAAAATATGAACTACAGATACTAATTATGGTCATTAATAAAGCGGCTAAAATGATGTTAATCATCAGCCGCTTTTGTTTAAACATATATGGAAAGAGAGACCATAAATTATTTTTCTTTTCTTTGATTGGTTCAAAGTCTTCGTTAGGAACCATAAAGAGTGCAATTCCTGTCCATTCTTGAGCGAACCTATCTTTAGGCATCTTTATTACACCAACTGATGGATCAGGATCTGCAATTACTAAATAATTCTTAGCATTTTTAAGAACTACGTAATAATGAAGTAGTTCTCCTTGTTTTAGGACGTGGGCAATAAAAGGATATTGAATACTATTCTCATCAAATAAAGACATATCTGCTTTTACGGCTTCTGTTTTGAAATTAAATTTTTGCGCTGTCTTCACTAGTCCTAAAGCAGTTGTGCCTTCAAGATTAGTACGAGCTTCATGACGTAAATGTGCTAAAGATACGCGAGAATGATATTGCTTTAAGATCATTGCTAGACAAGCAACGCCGCAATCCATCTCATCCACTTGTGGCACGTATACGGATTTATATTTGAATAACATAAGTCTTACCTTTTACTTAACATTAATTTCTGGATATTTATTTAATAGATCCTCAACAGTTTTTCTGCAACTACGAGCGAACACTACTTCATCTCCATTAGGAAACTTTATTGTCTTTTTTGAAAAGTCGATGCTGTTGATATTATTTGGATTTACTACACAAGATTGAGATACCTTAACTAAAAAATCATTTTCTTCGTTAATTTTGGAGATATTACTTCTGAATTCAGCTACACCAGTTTCAGTTATCAAATTAACTTTGTGTTGTGAAGTACTATTTTCAAGATAATAAATAGTCGTGTCTTCAACTTTATTAACTCTCCGTCCATTTTTATAGATAAGTTCTTTTCTTCCTGATTTCATAAGATTATTGATACTTTGAACGGCGCCAGTCAATGTTTCTTCTAATCGCTGCATCATCTCTCTTGAATCTAAGGTCTTATTAATATAATCAATAGCACCAATTCTTCTACGATAAGTTAAAGGAGCATATTTATCATAAGCAGTAACAAAAATAATTTGTGCATTAGGATCTTGTTTTTTAATAAATTCTGCTAAGTCTACTCCGTTTTTAGCTTTTGAATTTTGACTTAATTCAATATCTAAGAAATAAATTGCATTTTGAATATCATTAGCGACTACATAACTTACAACTTGCTCAAATGTAGTAGCAACTAGCTCTAAATTGATTTCAATATTTTCGTAGACTGTATTATCATCGGTAAAGTTACTAACTGCATATTTAATATTTTTCGCTAAATTTTTTGCTAATACTTCGTCATCATCACAAACGATTACGGAATATTTCATTCTTCACTTTCCTCCTCTGGTTCAATCACGAGATAGAAATCAAAGTATCCTTCAGGCACTTCGTAAGAAACAGTCATATTTTCATATTTATTTTTAATACTATTAATATTGGCTAAACCTAAACCAGAGTGACTTTTCTTGGTTGAATAACCACTTTGTTGTATTTGTTTAATTGAAATTTCAGAATCACTTCGTTTACTTTGTATTTCATATTCAAATTCACCACGTTCGTTTGAATAAGCCATAATTTCAATATGAGCTTCTTGATTCTGCTGTATTAATACTTTGCTTTCTTCAATCGCATTGTCACAACTTATACCGACAATTCTGACTAAATCTATTTCATTAATATTTTTAGGTAATTCAGTAATTTCACCGCTACATTCAAAATTATATGGAATATGTTCTCTATACATTTCCGTTAACTTAGCAATAATGATGCTTTTCAGAGACTTTATTTTTATATGATTAACATCTCTATATTTTTCAAATGCTTTTGCATTTAAATTGGCCTTAGTATATTCATCAAGCTTTTGGATTACTTCTTTAGTATTTCCTTCTTGTGCACTGATTTTTAATGAGTTAAACATATTTCGATAATCATGCCGAAAAGCACGTAACTCATCTTCGCTCTCTTCAAGATATTGCGCATAGTCTTGTAATTGTTTTTGCTCTTTTATTAATTTATCTTGTTGTGATTTTTTTAAAAGATGCTTTTGAATATTTATTAGTTCCACGTAAGTCGCCATAGCAAAAACTATTTGAATTAATACAAAAATTGTAAAAAACATACTTAACGATGCATTTTTCTGGGTTTGTCCATAAAAAATCATTGTTAAAGTAGTGGAAACATATAGATAGATCAACAGTCCTATAAACACATTGTGATTTTCATTCATTAAATATGAGTGAAGATACTTATAGAAGATCTCAATTATAAAAACTGCAAGAAGTATAATACTAATTTGAACTAATAAATTAAGATAAATTATATCCTCAATATGCAAAAGCTCCATTAAGATACTACTTAGTATATCTATTATGGAATCTACAACTCCTACAATTAAAATTGCCCCAATAGCCAAATTTTTTTCTTTACTCTTTCTAAAATAAAATATGAAAAATAAAATTTCCAAAAAAGTGGCTAGTTCAACAACTCCTCCACATAAAATTGAAAGTAAGAATAACACTCCACCGAGAATCAAAATATTTTTTTTACTAGCTGCAATTTGAGAAACTCTAAAAAATATCCATAAATCAGTTATTCCAGAAATAAGCATTAAAAAGCTATAAACTACCAACATTTTTATTTCCAAATGTTGCGCGTCCAGTAAAATATACCTTTACTAAAATTTCCATTAACAAAACCATTTACTCTAGTACCACCAACAACTTCAATCATTTCTTCTTCACTCAAAGTAGTAGTTTTAACAATATTTTCTTTTCTGATTTCTTTCATTATTCTTCTCCTTAAATAATAAATATTATTTTTATGTCTTAAATATTACCATCTTTCATCCCTCGAAAATACCAAAAATACCGAATCAGTCACTTTTACGACTAATTCGGTATTTTATTATTATTCTTAAGTTATCAATTAACTATTTTTCATTAGATGTGCTCTTTTTCTCATCTAAGATCCAGTTATATTGCTTAGCAAACATTACAATTAATAAGATACTTACTACTACATATAGAGCAGTCGCAATGTAGTATGCATTCGCATACCCAGCTGGCGTCTTAAGTAAGTAAAAGGCTGTAAATAATCCATCAATTATTCCAATTACCGCATATGCAATCTGAACCACAGCAGTAAAGGCTGGACGCATATCTTTATCAACAATAATCATCTGTACTTCTTGCTGAATCGGCATTGTTGCATTTGCTAAACCACTACGTAAGAATAGCAAAACCCCTACAATTACAAAAAGAGTAATTCCAGTGCCGAAGTGTCGACCGTTAGCCATTAAAAACATTAATGGTGCACAAGTTAAGGTTCCAGCAGCAATAGAAACAATGGCACCTAACTTCTTGGCTAAGAATGGAGCAAAGAAATATCCAATAAACATTGCTGCGGTCTGAAATGTATTAATTGTTGAAGTAATTCCCCGGGGAATATGCAGATAATCATTCAAATAAATTGGAATATAAGGAACAACCAATCTAGCACCTAGTTGAATACCTGCAATATACAAGATCCACATAATTGTCTTTTTATTAATCAAAGCTTCAAAAGCTTTTTTCTTCTCTTCTGGCGTTTGCGGTTTCTTCATCCCCACGGTTCGATAATCCTTTGGCTCATCTTTAATAAAGATTGCTAATACAAAAGCAACTACATTAACTAAAGCAGTCAAAATCAATACTATTCTAAAGGCATTGGTATAATTAGCTAGATAACTCCCACTTAATTGGGCGGTATGAGCAGATAGATTAGAAGCAATATCATAAGAAATACCCTGCATCTTACTAAAGAAGTACACTACCGCTTTTCCACCAATAAAAGTTAAGATAGTTTGAGCAACTAAGTTTACAACCATTACTACTGTAAACATCTTAGTTCTGATTTCTTTAGGAACATAAGAAGTCCACATCAAAGGATACATTAAATCATAAACTCCAATTGCAGTCCATGAAATAATGTAGGCAAACATAATAATTATTTGATTAGTTGTAATAGTAGTCAACGCCAGGAAAATAGAAGTTAAAGGCGGCAAAATCAACAAAATTTTACGATAACCTAATTCATGCACCCAGACAATCATCAACGACATTAATAATGCAGTAATCGCATTAAAGATATTTAGACCTGAAATTAATCCTGGTGCTACTATATCAAAGTATGACAAAGCTGCATCATTAGTAATTCCAGTTACCGCACCTAAAATTCCGTAAATCCATAGATATAAATAAACATTTCTCCGATATCGGGGATTCCAATTCTTGATTGCGGCTTTTTCTTGAGCAGTCAAAGTAAAACCTTCTTTTTAAAGCCATATATAACACTTTCAATTTTATTTTACTTCACATGTTCAGAAAAAACACATATTTGTCAATATTATTGCCTGTAAATCTATCACAGAGCGTAATTTTAAGGTATTATTGTAATAGTTTAAAAAAGGAGATTTTAATCGTGCAAAGTAAACGCCCTATTATCATTGGAATTGCCGGTGGTTCAGGTAGTGGTAAAACTACCATTGCCCATGAAATTTATGACCAATTACAACAAGATGACCATATTTTAATTATGACGCAAGATTCTTATTACAAAAATAACGATGACTTATCAATGTCAGAGCGTAAGAAGATTAACTACGATCATCCCGATGCCTTTGACATGCCACTACTTGTTGACCAACTTCGTCAATTAATGGACTATAAGGCAGTTGAAATGCCAGTTTATGATTTTACTGCTCATACTAGAAGTGAAAAGACTATTCACACCGAACCGGCTGATATTATTATCCTAGAAGGTATTCTCGTCCTTGGTGAAGAAAACTTACGTAACTTAATGAGCATCAAGGTCTTCGTCGATACTGATGATGACATTCGTTTCATTAGACGATTAGAGCGCGACACGCAAGAACGTGGTCGTTCAGTTCATTCAGTTATTGATCAATACTTAAAGACCGTTAAACCAATGTACAATCAATTTATCGAACCAACTAAACGCTACGCTGACATCATCGTTCCAGAAGGCGGCGAAAATGATGTAGCAATTGATATGCTTACTACTAAAATTCGTTCAGTTTTAAGTAACGTTAAATAGAAATAAACCTCGTAGGTTACTCTACGAGGTTTATTTTTTTCTACTCAACTACATTATCTCCATCTACCGTTGTCATTGTTAAAACAACGCCTGAAGGTTGTGGATCAAACAAAATATTATTTAAACCATTTGCCGTTCTTACATGGGCATATTTTAAATTTGCACTCCAAACAGTATTATTTCCTTCAATATTCTTTATTTCATAATCACTCTTAAATACTGCATGATCGAGCGTAAAGTTTCCAGCTTTTAAATTTGCGCTGCCTTCGTCAATCGTAACATCAGTGAGATTCATATCTCCATCTGTTACATTTAAAGAAATCCTAGATAAAATAGATCCCGATACTTTGATTTCACCATCATATGTTGCTAACTTGCCATCGGCCAGATCACTATTTCGTACTGTTACATTTCCATCTGTTGATTCAAGAAGTGACTCAGCTATCGCCACTCGTCTTACTCTAACTCTACCTTCAGTCGATTTAAGATAAGCTTTTTCAGTCTTAATATCAACTATCTCAATATCACCGCTACTAGTTTGAATATCAAGACTATCCAAAGTAGCCTTTGCAGGAATTACAACTTTTAAGTGAGCTTCTCCCTTTTCAATCAAATTCATTTTTTGCTTAAGTCGTAGTTTACCATCTTCTAAGCGAATAAGCGGTAAGTAGTGTCTTTTCCCAGTAAAATTAACCGAAAAAATCTCGCCTTGTTCAACTGTTACGTCTCCAATACTTAGCTTTATTCTTAATTCATTGAACTTTTTATCACTTAACTTTACATCAACTATCTCATCTTTTTTATTCTCTTTAGAAAAAAGCTTTTCAAAAATCATAGCCTTTCCCCCTAATCCACGACTTAATTAAATTATTATTAATTATATTAATATGATTTAATATTTGCAACTCCTAAACGCAAAAAACAACGCTGAAATTTTCAACGTTGTTTTATTTTTTATCTAATTTAATAAATTCTTTTACTTACTACCAGGTCTCTTTTTCTTTGCAACCTTAGCTCCTTGAACCATGCTATCATTGTAGCCCCAAACCCAAGTTACGATAAATGAAACCACAATTGTTACAGCACTAGCAATCAAAAATGTATAGAAGCTAGATAAATCAGTAGGATGCTTAGGATTAAAGAATGAAGAAAATCCAATTAATCCACCAGTAAAGCCATACATTGTTCCGTGCATTAAACCAGTAACAAGACCACCAAATGCAGAACCAATACAACCAGAAATAAATACTTTCTTATATCTTAAACTAATACCATAAACAGCTGGTTCAGTAACACCACACATTGCAGAAATAGTTGAAGCAAAACCTAATTCCTTTAAGTCTTCTTTCTTAGACTTAATAGCTACCGCTAATACGGCAGCACCTTGAGCAATCATTGATGAACAAATAATTGCATTCAATGCACTTTCACCAGTGCCAGCAATTTGTTGGGCAACAAGCGGCACAACACCCCAGTGCAAACCAAAGATAACCAATACTTGGTAAAAACCACCAATAATAAATCCACCAATCCAGCCAGATGCATGAACTAACCAGTTGATGAAGACTGCAATACCATTAGCAACACCTTGAATAATTGGGCCGGTTACCATTAAAGTCAATGCTGAAACTACTAAAACAGTAATTAATGGAATAAAAATCATTTGTAAGTACGATGGTAGCCATTTCTTAAGCCAATCTTCACACTTCTTAGCAAGCCATGCGGCTAAAATCATTGGGAAAATTGAGTAAGTATAGTTCAAAAATTCAAACTTAATTTCGCCAACTTCAAACATTGTCTTAAAGGCTTTGCCCCATTCAACTAATTGCGGATAAACTAATACTCCACCAATTACTGCCGCAATGATTGGATCGGAATTCAATCTTTTAGCTGCGCAGTAACCAACTAGAACTGGCAAGAAGAAGAAAGCTGAATCAGCAATTGCGCTAGTAGTGATATAGGCTGTACTCTTGACACTAAGTAAACTACCTAATTGTGGCAGAGTAAGCAATGCCAAAATACCTTTAATAATACCAGCTGCAGCAATTACACCGATAATTGGACTCATTGAACCAGTGATAAATCCAATTAAATTACCAAAAGCTTTAGAAACTGGATTTTTACCGTCATCTTCTGGAGCAGGAGCTGCTTCGCTATCTAAAGGTCCTAATTGCTTAACTACTTCATCAAAGACATTAGTTACTTCATTACCAATTACAACCTGATATTGTCCTGACGCATGCATCACGTCTAAAATTCCACGTTGATTTTTTAAAACGTCATCATTTGCTTTACTTTCATCTTTTAAGTAAAAACGTAAGCGTGTAATACAGTGAATTACATTATTAACATTCTCCTTACCGCCGACATTTTTAATAATAAAAGAAGCTAACTCTGGATAAGATAATTTTTTGCTTGAAGTGTCTTCTGCTTCTGCCGTCTTTAAGTAAGCCGTTGCTACAGCTTCACCAGCTTTTGCTTCACCTTCAGTTACATCGAGTCCTGAAATCTTGTCAGCTGAATTAGTAATCAAAACCATGATTGTTGTATCTAATCCCTTAGCTTTGATTTCATCTAAATCCATTTCAGCAATTTCATCGCCGGCCTTAACTTCTTGACCATTTTCAATCTTAATCGTGAATGGTGCACCCTTTAAGCCGACTGTATCAACGCCCATGTGGACTAGTACTTCTAGCCCTTCGTTAGTAACGATTCCGACAGCATGTTTAGTATCGGCAACCATACTGATTTTTCCTGAAACAGGTGCTACAACCTTTCCAATAGTTGGGGTCAAACCAAATCCATCTCCCATTGTTCCTTGAGAAAAAATAGGATCTGAAGTCTTAGCTAAAGCAATAACCGCTCCAGTAGCTGGAGCTAATAAATTAGTAGTATCTTGTACCATAATTTCATTCTCCTCTTTGAAAGTATCCGCTTTCATATATCTTGATTTAAATATTATACTTGTCTGTACAAGTTGTCAATACCATTTTATGAAAAAGCTTACTTTTCTTTTAAATTAACTATTTTATAGATGAAAAAGTTTTGCTTTACTTGTCTAAACAAGTGTATATAATTAAAGACAAAGGAGGATTTTTTATGGCTCAATCTAAAGTTAGTGCTATTGCTCAAGATTTAGTTGATAAAATTAAGCATCAACAATATAAACCTGGCGAATATCTCCCTAGTGAACATCAATTAATGGACTTATATGGTGCTTCAAGAGAAACAATTCGAAAAGCACTTACTAGCTTAACCGACCTAGGCTTAATTCAGAAGATTCGTGGAAAAGGTTCAATAGTTTTAAATCTCGATCGCTACACTTTTCCCATTTCAGGAATTAGCAGTTTTGCAGAATTGAATAATCAATTAGGACTTAAAGCAGAAACAAAAGTTTTACTTTTACAAAAAGAAGATCATTTGCCAACTGGCTTTATCAAATATTTTCCTGAAGAAAAAAACAGTGCTGGTTTTCATCTTGAACGCTTGCGATTAATAGAAGGACAAGCTGATGTCTTAGATTGCGATTATTTGCTTTCTCCTCCTATTAATTCACTTCCAAAAGATGCCGCAGAAACTTCTATTTATAATTATTTAGAAAATAAAGAAAAATTAGAAATTTCCTATGCAACGAAAGAAATTTCTGTTTGTAAAGTTGACAAGAGAATTCAAGATTTACTTCAATTAGACAATAAACTTGCAGTGCTAGTTGCAAGTAGAAATTATTTAGCTGACACAACTAAATTCGAATTAACCCTGTCCTATCATCGACCTGACAAATTCAAATTTGTGGATTTTGCTCGCAGAAAAAAGATTAAATTTTAGAAAGGAATCAGCAATGAATAATTTAGGCAATAAAGTAATTTATCAAATTTACCCCAAATCTTTTTATGACTCAAATAATGATGGTATCGGCGACTTACGTGGCATCATTGAAAAAATCGACTATATCAAGAAACTAAACGTGGACTTCATTTGGTTTAACCCATTTTTTGTTTCTCCACAAAATGACAATGGCTATGACATTGCTGATTATAAAAAAATTGATCCTCGATTCGGAACAATGAGCGACTTCGAAGAACTAGTCGCTAAATTAAAAGCAATTAATGTTAATGTGATGCTCGACATGGTTTTAAATCACTGTTCAACGGAACATGAATGGTTTAAAAAAGCTCTAGCTGGAGATAAAAAGTATCAAAAATTCTTTTATCTTAGAAAAGGTAAGGACAGACAACTACCTAATAACTGGCAATCAAAATTTGGTGGTCCAGCTTGGTCAAAATTTGGCGATACTGATTACTACTATCTCCACCTCTACGATCCAACTCAAGCAGATCTTGACTGGCATAATCCTGAAGTTCGTGCTGCCTTGATAGATGTTGTAAACTTTTGGCGTAATAAAGGAGTTCACGGCTTCCGCTTTGACGTAATCAACGTTACAGGGAAAGATACTATTTTAGTTAACTCAACAGATCCGGTGAAAGAAAAATCCCTTTATACTGATACACCAGTGGTGCAGCAATATTTAAAAGAATTAAATGCCAAATCCTTCGGTCAAGACCCAGAATCAGTTACTGTTGGAGAAATGTCATCAACTACAATTGAAAATTCAATTGCTTATACCCGTCCAGAAGATCATGAGCTTTCAATGGTCTTTACCTTTCATCACCTCAAAGTTGACTATAAAAACGGTGAAAAATGGTCTAAGATGCCTTTTGACTTTAAGAAATTAAAAGATATTATGCTTACCTGGAATAGTAAGATTGATCAAGGTGGTGGCTGGCAAGCTCTATTCTGGAATAATCACGACCAGCCTTGGGCATTAAATCGATTCGGTGATACTGGAAAATATCACAATAAATCTGCTGAGATGTTAGCTCTTGCTCTTCATCTACTACGCGGAACGCCTTACATTTATATGGGTGAAGAAATTGGTATGATGGATCCTCACTATACTTCCATGAGGGATTATGTGGACGTCGAAGCTTTGAATGCCTATGACGCATTAATCAAAAAAGGTATTGATGAAAAAGAAGCCTTTGAAATTGTTCAGTCTAAAGCTCGCGATAACTCAAGGGTTTCAATGCACTGGAATAATTCTCAATATGCTGGTTTTAGTGGCCACAAACCTTGGCTCATGCCAACAGACCAAAATAGAATTAACGTTGAAAAAGAACTACAGGATGGTGAAATTTTTAATTTCTACCAAAAATTAATTAAACTCAGAAAATCAGAAAAATTGATCTCTGAAGGTCACATCAAACCATTTTTAATGGAACACCCACAAGTTATGGCCTATGAGCGTTATTTAGATGACTCTAATGAAAAACTTTTAGTATTTGCGAACTTCTATGGCAAAGAAACTGAAGTTAAAATACCTGCTGAATATTTAAATAAGGAGGGGCATATTTTAATTCAAAATTACGATAAAAATCTTGCTTCTCTGCCTTCAGTCTTGCAATTAAAGCCTTATGAAGCTTTAGCAATCAAACTTTAATTTAAGAAGATCAGATTGATCTTCTTTTTCTTTTCAAAAAAATAAAACTCCCTTTTGCGTAATTAAGATTAGAGATCTTTCTCTAATACACTTAAAGGAGTTTTCTATGGATAGGAAAGAATTAGAAAAACGGGTTGATGAAGCTAATATCACCGCTGATCCCATCTTTAGCTGGGTTAACTAACTGCCCGTCTGCAAGGATTTTTTGATTTAATGCGTGGTAAAATTAATACAAATGATAGCTTTATTCAAAAGTT